>JAESGE010000031.1_pt1 | contig 272954 bp, 257 predicted proteins | sample 9269601 | NCBI WGS metagenome assembly JAESGE01 (sample SAMN14515569, study PRJNA621662) | algae metagenome | isolation source: Tolypothrix brevis GSE-NOS-MK-07-07A and co-occurring heterotrophs from wet... | place: USA: Grand Staircase Escalante National Monument, Utah | collected 2006-04-16
AGGAAGCACGCAGCGCCGATCTGGGTCGAGACGAGCGAGAGGCCGAGGAATATCTTGGCAGCGATCAGCGCGGACGTCGTCACAAACGCCGCCCAAGCGAACCACCGGCCGCGCCGGACCGCGAGGGCGCCAAGCAGGATTGCAAAGGTGAGGGCAAGGCCCGGGAAAAATCCGATGTCGACGGGATTGCCACGCTTCAGCGCTTCGCCGGCGATCAGATGGATGTAAGCTCCCGGCAGTTTTTCGTGCCCGGGCAGGAAGTGCTGATCCGATGAGGAGGCGTTGGTGGGAGCAAAAATGACATATTTACCGGCGAGCTGCTGGCGCCCCACGCGGCCGTTCAACACGTCGATCGCGCTATATTCGGTGATGGTCGAGGTATCGTAGGAAAAATCGAGCAGGAACAGCCCGGGCTTGTCCAGCGGGCGATCCGCGAGCAACGCCGCGAAGCTCGGCAGATGGCGGCCGTCGGCGATGACCGCAAGGGGAACGCGCCAGACCTGCCAGAATTCATATTCCCAGCAGATGCAGGCCCGCACGGCCCGGTCGCCCATCGCCTGCGACGGCCAATAGCTGACTTTTACGTCGGATCCGGTCATTTTTGCAGCCGGCACGGCCAGAACGACCCGGTCGTCCATCCGGCGAACGGCGGCCGCGACCTTGGAATAGTCGGGATGCGTCAGGCGGCGATAATAGGAAAAGTCGATGAACAGGCGTTTCGCACCGGCGTCGTCGACGGCCCGGATGAGCCGCGCATGGTTCGCGACCGAGAATTCCTGATCCTGCAATGACTGCAGAGTCTTGTCGTCGACGCCGACGATGACGGTGTCGCCCGATACGGGGCGCCACGCGGCGCGCCCGATTGCGGCCTCGATCACGCGGTCCACCGGCTCACCGATCGCCGAAAAGCCGACGATCACGCTGAGCAGCAGCGAGAGCGCGATGGTTCGCCAGCTGATGATCAGACTTTTGACCGGGATGGGCACGCACGTCTCCAGCAATTGCCGGTCGCGTCTAGCTCCAGATGGTTATCATCGCGTTAATTATGAACAAAATCCTGCGTCCCGAGCCGGGGCGCGAGGCGCAGGATTCCAGAGGTTTCAGGCGATCGCCGGCAGCGGTTCGAGCGCGGCGTCGCCGGCCAGCGCCGAGGCCGCAAGACCCGTTGCCGTGGGGACGATCTGTTGCAGGTAAAAGCGTGTCGAGGCGATCTTGCCTTCAAGGAAGGCGCGGTCGCCGCTGCCCTCATCGAGTGCCGCGCGCGCCGCCTTGTGCTGGATCGCCATCAGCCAGCCGCAGGTCGCCGTGGCGAGCATGGTGAGATAGGGATAGCTGCCGGCAAGCCGGTCGCCGGTGTTGGCCCCGATCATCCAGTCGGTGACCGCGCGGCAGGCATCGACCAACTGCTGCAATTCGGGGAAATCGGCCGCACCCGCTGCGATATCGTCGATCAGGCCGCGGACGAGATCGCCGCCCGCCATGCCGAGCTTGCGTCCGACGAGATCGGCGGCCTGAATGCCGTTGGTGCCTTCATAGATCGGGGCGATGCGCGCGTCGCGATAATGCTGCGCGGCGCCGGTTTCCTCGATGAAGCCCATGCCGCCATGGACCTGCACGCCAAGGCTGGCGACCTCGCAGCCGATGTCGGTCGCATGCGCCTTTACCAGCGGGATCAGCACGTCGGCGCGCATCGCGGCGGCTTCGTCGCCGAGCTTGCCGAAATCGATCTGGGCTGCCGCGTAATAGGTGAGTGCGCGCGCTGCCTCTGTCTGGGCGCGCATCCGCCACAACATGCGGCGGACGTCGGGATGCTGGTCGATCGTGACGGGGGTGCGGTCGGGCGAGCCCGCGAGCGACGACTGGACGCGCTCGGCGGCGAAGCGCTGCGCCTGCTGCGTCGCGCGCTCGCCGATCTGGATGCCCTGACAACCGATCATCAGGCGGGCGTTGTTCATCATGACGAACATCGCGCGCATGCCGCCCATTTCGTCGCCGACGATCTCGCCGAGGCAGTCTTCGTCCTCGCCATAGACCATGACGGCGGTCGGCGAGCCATGGATGCCGAGCTTATGCTCGATCGACGCGCACTGGACGCCGTTCGAATGCGCGGGCTTGCCGTCGGCATCGAGGCGATATTTGGGGACGAGGAAAAGCGAAATGCCGCGCGTTCCCTCGGGCGCGCCGGGGGTGCGCGCAAGGACGAGGTGGACGATATTGTCGGTGAGGTCATGCTCGCCGAAGGTGATGAATATCTTCTGGCCCTTGATCTTGTAGAGGCCGGCATGCTCGCCCTCGGTGACCTTTTCGGCGGTCGAGCGCAGCGCGCCGACGTCGCTGCCCGCGGCAGGCTCCGTCAGGTTCATCGTGCCGTTCCACTCGCCGGTGATCAACTTCGGCAGCCAGGTCTGGCGCTGTTCCTCGGTGCCATAGGCCATCAGCGCGTGGATCGCGCCGGGGGTCAGGATGCTGCACAGCGAAAAGCCCATGTTCGCGCTGCCGAGTGCCTCGATCACCACCGTCGCGAGCGTGAAAGGCAGATCCTGTCCGCCATATTCGCCGGGGCCGTCGATGCTGCCCCAGCCCGCCTCGACGAACTGCTTATAGGCGTCCTTGAAGCCCGGGGGCATGGTGACTCTGCCGTCCTGCCACTTGGGATTGGTGGTGTCGCCGACGCGGTTGAGCGGGGCGTAGACCTCTGCGGCGAACTCGCCGATGCCGGTAACGATCGCCTCCACCATGTCGGGGGTCGCGGCGGCGAATTTGTCGTGCGCGGCCATCGCGTCGACACGCGCGATATGGTTGAGAACGAAAAGCTGTTCGGTGGTGGGCGGCGTGTAAGACATGAAGAGCCGACTTTCCTGGTGAATATCGTTGCGCGGGCGCTATAGCGCGGCATGGCTGATGGTCAAACGCGCATGAGGACCGATATCCGCCCGTTCGGGCCGGAGGCAATGGCGCGCGCCGGGGGGCTGATCGGGGAGGGGCAGCCGGTCGCGGTCCCGACCGAGACGGTTTACGGCCTCGCCGCCGACGCGCGCAACGCAGACGCGGTCGCGCGGATTTATGCCGCGAAGGGGCGGCCCGATTTCAACCCGTTGATCGTGCATGTGCCGGACTTGGCTGCCGCCGAGCGGCTGGGCGTGTTCGGCGCGGTCGAGCGGGCGCTGGCGGCGCGTTTCTGGCCTGGGCCGCTGACGATTGTCGTGCCGCGGGCCGCCGATTGCCCGGTGGCGAGCATCGCGACGGCGGGGCTCGATACGATTGCGCTGCGCGTGCCGGGGCACCGCGCGATGCAGGCCTTGCTGGCGGAGACGGGGGCACCGCTTGCTGCGCCGAGCGCGAATGCGAGCGGACGCGTGAGCCCCACCAAAGCTGAGCATGTGTTGGCGAGCCTCGATGGGCGGATCGCGCTGGTGATCGATGACGGAGCGACGACGGCGGGCGTGGAATCGACGATCGCGAGGGTGAAGAATGGTGCCGTCGAAGTGTTGCGCCCGGGGCCGGTGACCGCCGACATGTTGTCTGCGGCGAGCGGGATGTCGGTAACGGGAGTCAAGGGAACGGAGATCGTCGCGCCGGGGATGCTCGCGAGCCATTATGCGCCGGGCAAGCCGGTGCGGCTGGGCGCGCGCGAATTTGCGGGCGACGAGTTTGGGATCGGGTTCGGGGCGGTCGCGGGCGACTATGACCTGAGCGCAAGCGGCGATCTGACCGAGGCGGCGGCGCGGCTTTTCGATGCGTTGCATGCGGGGGCGGCGAGCGCGAAGGCAAAGATCGCGGTGGCGGCGATCCCGGCCGAGGGGCTGGGCGCGGCGATCAACGACCGGTTGAGCCGGGCGGCGGTCTGAAAATGTCCGTTCGCATCGAGCGAAGTCGAGATGCCCCTCGGTCCTGCTCGCACGATGGGTGTCTCGACTTCGCTCGACACGAACGGAGATAGGGAGGCTTGCTGGTTACGCCGCTGCGGGTTCGATCGGGTCGCCGTGCGGGGCCTTGCGCGCGACGATCAGGCAGGCGGCGACGATCAGCAGCGCGCCGGCGAAGGTGGGCAGCGTCACCGCTTCGTCGAAGAAGAACCAGCCGAACAGCATCGCCCACAGGAAGCCGGTATATTCGGTGGTCGCGAGAATCTGCGTTTCGGCGCGGGCATAGGCCCAGCTCAGCAGCAGCAATGAGGTCGTCGCGAGGATCGCGGCGCCCAGGATATGTGGCGCGTGGCTCGCGGCTGGAACCGCAAGGAACCACGGCGCGCCGAGCGCAAGGATCGCGGCGACGAAGAAATTCTGGAAAAAGGCGATTTCCATCGGCTCGGCCATTTTGGCCTGTCGCCGCGCGAGGATGAGGTTGTAGGCGTAGAAGATCGCCGAGAGGAACACCGCGCCGACCGCCAGCAGCGCCTCGTCGCTATAGTCGCTGCCGCCGAGCTTCCCCGCGACGATGACGATCACACCGCACAGTCCGAGGATCGAGGCGGCGATCGAGCGCGGGCCGATCTTCTCGCCCAGGAAGATCGCGGCCATATAGAGCGCCATCAGCGGGGCGACGAAAGCGAGCGCGATCGCCTCGGCCATCGGCAGCCGCGCGAGCGCCCAGAAAAAGCTGAGCGCCATCCCGGCGACGAAGAGCGAGCGCCAGGCATGGATCTGCATCGTCGCCTTGTCGGGCCATTTTGGCCGGCTCGCGAAATAGAGGAGGCCGGCCAAAATTGTGCCTGTGCCGGTGCGCCACAGCACGGCGTTATACGCGCCGATGTCGATCGACAGCCCCTTCATCAGCACGTCCATCGCCGAAAAGGTCGCGATCCCCGCGCAAGCGATCAGAAAGGGGATGACGGGCGAGGGCGAATCGGGGCGCATGGCCCGCCTCTAGCGGAGGGGTTCGGACTTGCACAATGAAACGAAGCGGCGCAGCATCGCGGCGGGTCGTTGGATGGAGTGGGGCCATGACGAAACCGAGCAAGTTCGCGCATGTCGTCTATATGACGCGGCGCTATGACGAGATGATCGCATGGTACCAAAAGGTGTTCGAGGCCGATGTCGTGCATCAGGACCCGGCGCTCGCTTTCCTGACTTATGATGACGAGCATCACCGCTTCGCCTTCGCCAACCTCGACCTCTTGAAGCCCGGCGGCGACGGCGGGCGTGGCGACGTCGGCGTCAATCATGTCGCCTATACCTTTGCGAGTGCGGGCGACTTGATGGACGTTTACAAGCGGCTGAAGGTCGACGGGATCAAGCCTTATTGGCCGATCCATCACGGGACGACGCTATCGCTCTACTATGCCGATCCCGACGGCAACCGGATGGAGTTCCAGGTCGACCACGGGACCGTTGCCGACGCGGTTGCCTATATGAAAAGCGAGGCATTCGGCGGCAATCCGATCGGGATCGAATATGATCCCGACGAATTGCTGGCGCGATATGAAGCGGGCGCGAGCGAGGCGGAGTTAATGGTTATGCCCGTCGGCCCGCCGTCGGGGATTCCCGCCGAGCATGGGATGGCTTGAGGGTTAGCGGAAGGTTGCCTGTCCGGCGCCGTCGATGTTGAGTTTTTGGCCCGAACAATAAGAGTTGGCGTCGCTGACGAACCAGACGACTGCGGCGGCGACGTCGGCGGGAACGGCGACGCGGCCGAATGGCATTTTGGTGTCGAGGTGATGGATATCCTCGTTGCCGGTGATCGCGCGGGAAAGCTTCTCGCCCATGTCGCTGACGGTAAGCGCGGGGGCGACGATGTTGACGCGGACACCGTTCGCAAGCTCTTCCTTTGCGAGCGCATAGGCCATCGCCTCGCCCGCCGCCTTGGCCATCGTGTACGGCGCGCCGTTGGGCGAGTGGGTGTAGGTCGCGATGCTGGAGATGACGATGATGTCGCTGCGCGCGTGGCTGCGTAGCTGCGGCAGCGCGAGGCGCGACAGGCGGTGCGGGCCGGCGGCGTGGACGGCGAAGAGTTTGTCGACTTCTTCGGGGCTGGTATCGGCCACGGACAGCCCGCGGCTCGCGACGCCGGCGTTGTTGACGAGGATCGAAATCGGGCCGAAATCGGCCTCGACGGCGGCAACCATCGCGGCGCACGCCGCTTCGTCGGTAACGGAGGCCTGGTAAGCTTTCGCCTTGCGGCCGAGCGCTTCGATCGCGGCGACGGTTTCGGCGGCGGCTTCCTGGCCGCGCGTATAGTTGACCGCGACGTCGGCACCCGCCTCCGCCAGCCCAGTCGCGATGCCCCGGCCAATGCCGCGCGAGGCGCCGGTGACGAGCGCGACGCGCCCCGTAAGGTTCATCTCGGCCATGTCTCTCTCCCTAACCCATCAGTTCATTATAAATGTCGTCGTCGCTGCGGCTCGCGGCGTTACGCCATTTGGGCGCGGCCTTGCGGTTGAGCACATGGCCATTGGCGTCGAGCACAGCGACCGTGGGGGTGCCCTTGATCTTGAAGTCGAAACGCGCGGGCACATCGGGGTTGCGTCCGAGGCCGCGAATATGCGGCATGCCGATGTCGGCATAGACGATCTGATATCGGTCGCGCACGGGGGCGAAGCGGTCGGTCGCAAGCAGGTTCGCAAGCCAGGCGCTGTCGTGGCAACCGTTCGTACCCATGACGAGCAGCACGCGCTTGCCGGTGTTACGAGCCTCGGCGAGCGCGGCATCGATCTGCGCGATCGGATCGGCGTCGGGGTTGAAGGCATCGGTCTTGTAGGGATCGACGACGCCAGGAATGCTACGCGTTTCGGACGCCGAAACGGGCGCAAGCGGGAGCATGGTAGCGGCCACGGCGAGGGCAAATTTGCGCATCATGGCACGACGATAGGTTTTGCATGACGTTTCCGTCAACGTAAGATAGCTTTCTGCCATGAGCTGGAAAAAAGAGATCGACGAGCTGGGTCAACGCCGCGCGATGGCCGAGAAGATGGGCGGCGAGGAAAAGGTCGCGCGGCAGCACGGGCGCGGCAAGATGGACGCGCGGGCGCGGCTCGCGGGGATCGTCGATGCAGGCAGCTTTCGCGAGATCGGCAAGATCGCGGGGCGCGGGCGCTATGGCGCCGATGGCGAGTTGGAAGACCTAGCCGCGAGCAATTTCATTTTCGGACGCGCGAATATCGACGGCCGGCCGGTGGTCGCCAGTGCTGACGATTTTACCGTGCGCGGCGGCGCGGCCGACGCGGCGCTGCACAGGAAGTTCGTCCAGTGCGAGGCGATGGCGCATGAATATCGCCTGCCGCTGATCCGCATGATCGACGGCACGGGCGGTGGCGGCTCGGTAAAGACGCTGGAAGACATGGGCTATACCTATATCCCGCACGTGCCCGGCTGGGACGAGATTATCGCCAACCTCGACACGGTTCCGGTGGTGGCGCTTGCGCTCGGGCCGACCGCAGGGCTGGGCGCCGCGCGCGTCGTCGCGAGCCATTACAGCGTCATGGTGCGCGGACTGTCGCAGTTGTTCGCGGCGGGGCCGGCGGTTGCGGCGGCGATCGGCGATACGCTGGACCGAGAGGAACTGGGCGGCGTCGACGTCCATACGCGCAACGGCGTGGTCGATGATGAGGTGGCGTCGGAGGTCGAGGCGTTCGCGGCGGCGCGGCGGTTTTTGTCCTACCTGCCTTCGTCGATCCACGATCGGGCTTTGCGGACCGCGTGCAGCGATCCGGTCGACCGGCGCGAGGAGTCGCTGCTGGCGGTCGTGCCGCGCGAGGCGAAGCAGGTCTATTCGATGCGGCGCATCGCGAATGCGGTGTTCGATCAAGGCAGCTTTTTCGAGATGGGCGCGCGCTGGGGACGCGCGGTGATCACCGCATTCGCACGGCTCGACGGATATCCGGTCGCCGTGCTTGCGAGCGATCCGTCCTATCTTGGCGGATCGTGGGACGCGAAGACGAGCGAGAAGGCCGAGCGCTTCGTCAAGATGGCGGACCAGTTCCGGCTGCCGATCGTCCACCTTGTCGACAATCCGGGCTTCATGATCGGTGGCGAAGCCGAGCGGACGGGAACGATCCGCTATGGCGTGCAGGCGATGAACGCGATTTACCGCGCGACGGTGCCGCTAGCGTCGGTCGTGGTGCGCCGCGCCTATGGGATTGCAGGGAGTGCGATGTCGAACGCCGAGCGTTTCCAATATCGCTTTGCCTGGCCGTCGGGCGACTGGGGCAGCCTGCCGATCGAGGGCGGGGTCGAGGTCGCATACAAGAGCGAGCTTGAGGCCGCGGAAGATCCCGCGGCGCATCTGGAGGCGATCCGCGAGCGATTGAACCGCGTGCGAAGCCCGTTCCGGACGGCGGAGAAATTCGGGGTCGAGGATATTATCGACCCGCGCGATACGCGGCCGTTGCTTTGCGAGTTTGCCGAGCTGGCCTGGCGGGTGCTGAACAGTCGTTCGTAGAATAAGGCTCGTCATCGCTAGCGAAGCGACGCAATCCAGAGCGGTTCACTATACGCTCTGGATTGCCGCGGGCCTCCGGCCCTCGCAATGACGGTGGGGGGATATGGAATGACCGGCGTGCGCCATTACGGCATGGACTGGCTGCGGATCGCGGCGTTTGCCCTGCTGATCCTCTATCATATTGGCATGTATTTCGTGCCGTGGGGCTGGCACGTGAAGATCGCGCAGCCGCTCGACTGGGTGCAGGTGCCGATGCTCGCGACGAATAGCTGGCGGCTGCCGTTGCTGTTCCTCGTATCGGGTTATGCGAGCGCGGCGCTCTTCGCGAAGCTCGGTGGCAGCGGGGCGTTCGTGCGGTCGCGCAGCGCCCGGCTGCTGATCCCGCTGCTCTTCGGCGTCCTGGTCGTCATCCCGCCGCAACCGTGGATCGAGCTGGTGACGCAGCATGGTTACGCGAAGAGTCTCGGCGCCTTCTGGACCAGCGATTATTTCCATTTCGGGACGCTCGATGGCATCGTCCTGCCGACGTGGCAGCATCTATGGTTCGTTGTGTATCTCTGGGTCTATACCCTACTCGCCGCGGCGGTTCTGGCGTGGGTGCCGGTGGCCGCGCGCGCGAAGGTCGCCGATGGCGCGGTGCGGTGGCTCGGCGGCTGGGGGCTGCTGGTGCTGCCGCTCGCATGGTGGCTGCTGCTGCTCGCGCTCTTTCCCGATCATGACGAAACGCATGCACTGTTCGACGACGGGCCGTCGCATCTCCATTATCTGATGCCCTTCTTCGTCGGTTGGCTGCTTCGCGTGCGGCCCGCGCTGTTCGAGGTGGTCGCGCGCTGGTGGCGGTTTTCGCTGGGCGTTGCGGTTGCGGCTTTCGCAGTGGTGGCGGGGATCATGTATCTGTGGCTGAGTGGGTCGCAGCCGCCCGAATGGGGGCGGTTGCCCTTCGACATCGCGCATCAGGTGCAGGGCTGGATGACGATCGTCGCGCTGGTCGGGATTGCAGACCGTTACTGGAACCGCGACCATCCGCGGCGTGCGATGCTCGCCGAGGCGGTGTTCCCCTTTTATATCATTCACCAGACGATCATCGTCGTGGTCGGCTGGTATCTGCTGGGGGCGCACGTAGCTGCTCTTCCCTCCTTCCTGATCCTCGTCGCGGCGACGGTGACCGGGTGCTGGCTTTTCTACCTGATCGGGCGCAGCATCGGCTGGCTGCGGCCGCTGATCGGATTGCAGCGCAAATAGGGGGAGACCGGGCATGGCGGCTTTGAAAAGCATCTTGGGGATCATCGGCATCGCGGCGATCCTTGTCGGCGGGCTGTGGGTGTTGCAGGGCCTCGATATCATCCGCTGGCCGGCGAGCAGCTTCATGCTCGGTGATACGACATGGACGCGAAATGGTGCCATCCTCGCGGTCGTTGGTGCAATCATGCTATGGTTCGCGCGCAAGCGCTGACTATCGACTACAAATGTAGTTGATCTGTATTGCTCTTATGATACACTACGATCCGGCCGGGGTTGGATTGGAGACAGGAATGATTCGTTCGTCGCGTATATTGCCCGCGCTTTTGCTCGCCGCCGGGATGGCGGTCGGGCCCGTCCTTGCCCCGCCGCCGGCGATGGCGGCCGATGAGGTCGCCGCCGATACGATCGCAGAGGCTTATGCAGCGCTGCTCGAACGTGACTATGTCTATCCCGAGACGGGCAAGCGCTACGCCGATGCGATCCGCGCCGGTATCGCCGCAGGCCGCTATAAGGCGCTAAACGGCGAAGCGCTGGGCGCCGCGATCGACGGCGATGTCCATGCGGTATCGCCGGATGGCCATTTGCGCCTGCGCGTTCCTGAAGCGGCAGCGACCGCGGCGGCCCCGGCACCCGGCAGCGCCGCGCCGGTGCGCCGCCCGCCCAAGGTGCCTGTCGAGCAGGCAGGCTGGATCGCACCGGGGATTGCCTTCATTCGCTTCAACATGTTTCCGCAGGACGAGGCAGTTACCGCGCAGGCGGCGAAATTCATGGCTGATCATGCCGATGCGAAGGCGATCATCTTTGACATCCGCACGCATAACGGCGGCGGGCTGGACCAGATGGACGTCATCTTTCCCTGGCTTTTCGGCAAGGAAACGCGGCTGGTGACGATGGCGACGCGCGCGTCGGTCGACGCGGAGGGCGGCTCGCCGATCGCCGGGGTGCCGTCGATGCGGATGGCGAAGGGCGATGCGGATATGGTCGCGCGCGAGCATTGGGCGACGCCGAATGCCGACAAACGGCTGCGCGATGCCAAAGTCTATGTTCTGACATCGGGGGCGAGCGCCTCGGCGGCCGAGCATTTCGCGCTCGCGATGAAGCATACGGGACGCGGCACGCTGGTCGGTGCACCCACCGCGGGGGCCAATCATTTCGGGCGCGGTGAGGATCTGGGCGGCGGCTATAGTGCCTTCATCCCGGTCGGGCGCACCTATGATCCGGTGACGGGCAAGGATTGGGAAGGCGAGGGCGTTTTGCCCGACATCGCAGTGGCGCCCGCGGATGCGCTGGTGCGCGCGTTGACCGAGCTTGGCGTCGCGCCGGCGGAGGCGAAGACGCTGTCCGATGCGCATATGCCAAGTTGGCCGATGGAGCGGCGGAAGCCGCGCGGGATGAAGCCCGCGGGCTAGGCACGCGATATTCCACTCTCGTCATGCCGGACTTGATCCGGCATCCATCCCGCCGGTGCGGCTTGGACCCCGGATCAAGTCCGGGGTGACGAAAGTTTAGGAAGCGGCGAGGCTGGTCAGCGCTTCACCGTCCACCCGCATCACCGTCCATTCGTCCATCAGCTTTGCGCCGAGGCTCTGGTAGAAGCCGATCGACGGCGTGTTCCAGTCGAGCACCCACCATTCGAGCCGCGCGCAGTCGCGCTCGACGCAGAGCTTCGCAAGATGCGCGAGCAGCGCCTTGCCGAGCCCCGATCCGCGCGCTTCGGGACGCACGAACAGATCCTCAAGATAGATGCCCGGGCGCCCCTCGAAGGTCGAGAAATTGTGGAAGAAAAGCGCAAAGCCCTGCGCCGCGCCGTCGATCTCGCCGATCACGACCTCGGCATAGGGGCGCGGACCAAAAAGATTGTCGCCAAGCTTCGCCTCGTCGAAGCGCACCTCATGCGCGAGCTTTTCATATTCGGCGAGGTCGCGGATGAACTGCGCGATCAATGGCAGGTCGGCGGGGGTGGCGGGGCGGATCGATAGGGTCACGCGGATTATCCTGCGAAGAGACGGGGCGTGGCGATCCCTTAGCGGCGACGGATGCCGATGGGCAATGGTCCTGCCCTTACAATCGCCGCCCGTGGCCCCATATGGATGCTATGCCATTGGACCAAGCGGCGTCGCAACGCAGCGGGCCAGCTGTCGGGCATTGTCTCCTATCGATCAAAATGACTTTGGTTGGGTTTTCCGGGACAGGAAAATGATCGCGCTTCCGGTGGGCTGACAGCCCGGGGCGGCGATCCGAAAGGTGTGCCTTCATGATCGGCTATTTCATCCTCCTCCACCGCTTCCCCGAACAGTTCAAACGAATGTTCCATGCGATCTATGCGCCCGGAAACAGCTATGTGGTCCATGTCGACAAGGGATCGGGATCCGAGTTCGCGGCCGACATCGCCGCATTTCTGAAGCCCTTTCAGGGGGTTGAGATCATCGAATCGAAAAACGCGCTGTGGGGCGGCTACAGCCTTGTTGACGCCGAATTGCGAGGAATGAAGCAACTGCTGAAAATGAATCGCAGCTGGACCCATTATATCAACCTCAGCGGACAGGATTTCCCGCTGAAGTCACAGGCGTATATACGGGCTTTCCTGCGCGCCAATCCGCGGCGCCAATATATTCGCGCGCTCGACCAGCGAGCGGCGCGGCCCGATACGATGAACCGCGTCAGCCATATGTTCGTCGAGGCTCTGGGTCGTATGTTTCGTACCCGTCTGCCACGCGCGTTTCTGAAAGACGCGACGCCCTATATCGGGACGCAGTGGAAAGCCGTGACGCGGAGCTTTTGCCATTTCGCAGTTCATCATCCGAGCGCCGAGCGCTTCAAGACATTCTATCGCCGCAGCTTCATTCCCGATGAGGCATTTTTCCAGACGTTGATGATGAACAGCCGCGCGCAGGGCGAAGTGATGAATGACGACTTGCGCACGATTGACTGGGTGCCCGACGGCGACATCAAGCTGCGCCCGCGAACCTTCGTCACCTCCGATGCGCTGCGCCTGACGCTGAGTCCCGACCTGTTCGCACGCAAGTTCGATGCGGAGGAGGACTCGGTGATTTTCGACCTACTCGAAGCGCATTTGAAGACACCGGCGGCGAGCGTCTATGCCGGCGATCCGGCCGCAAAGCCGCTCGAACGGACGCCTGAAGTCGCCTGAATTCCCGCGCGGCAGGGTGGCTTACGCCGCCTTGCCGTGCAGCGTGTCCATGCTGACCGAACTGCCCGCGTCGATCTCGGCCGCCTTTGCTTCGACGAGCTTTACGATATGGCTGATCATGTCGGCGTCCTCGACATGATGGTCGGTGACGCCCGACAGGAAGACCATATGCTTGCCGTTGCCACCGCCGGTGATGCCGATATCGGTTTCGCGAGCCTCGCCGGGGCCGTTGACGACGCAGCCGAGGACCGAGAGCGACATCGGGGTCTTGATGTGGCTGAGTGCGTCCTCAAGCGCCTGCACGGTGCGGATGACGTCGAAGCCCTGTCGCGCGCAGCTTGGGCAGGAGACGACGCGGACGCCGCGGGTGCGCAGGCCCAAGGATTTCAGTATTTCATAGCCAACGCGCACTTCTTCCTCGGGCTCGGCCGAAAGGCTGACGCGGATCGTGTCGCCTATCCCGGCCCATAGCAGGTTGCCGATGCCGAGCGCCGACTTGACCGTGCCGCCGATCAGCCCGCCTGCCTCGGTAATGCCGAGGTGCAGCGGACAGTCGACCGCGTCGGCGAGCTGCGCATAAGCGGCGACCGCGAGGAACACGTCGCTGGCCTTCACTGCGACCTTATACTCGTGGAAGTCGTGATCCTGCAGCAGCTTGATGTGGTCGAGCGCGCTTTCGACGAGCGCCTCGGGGCAGGGCTCGCCATATTTTTCGAGCAGGTCTTTCTCGAGGCTGCCGGCGTTGACGCCGATGCGGATGGCGCAGCCGTTCGCCTTGGCGGCGCGAACGACTTCGCCGACGCGCTCGGACGATCCGATATTGCCGGGGTTGATGCGCAGGCACGCCGCGCCAGCGTCGGCGGCTTCGAGTGCGCGCTTATAGTGAAAATGGATGTCGGCGATGATCGGGATGCGTGACGCGCGGACGATCTTGCCAAGTGCGGCGGTCGATTCGGTGTCGGGGCACGAGACGCGGATCAGGTCGGCGCCGGCTTCCTCGCAGCGACGGATCTGGTCGATCGTCGCGACCGGATCGCTGGTCAGCGTATTGGTCATCGTCTGCACGCTGATCGGCGCGCCGCCGCCGACGGGGACATTGCCGACCATGATCTGGCGGCATTCGCGCCGCGCAATGTCGCGCCAGGGGCGCAGGCCGGGGTTGTGATCGCTCATGATGCGGGCTCGATACGAAGGGAAGTGTGTGTGCCGCTCTTTAGCCGTCCGGGATCGGCTTGGCAAAGCCCGCCGTAGTTAAGGTGAATTGTTGCTGGAAAGACACAGTTTGACACCGATTTGTAACTTTTGAGCAATTTCTGTTTGTGCATCGCAGCAAAATCGGCAACTTCTTAAGCGTTCGTCGTCACACGCCCATATTGAAGAGGCGCGGACGCGTACGGCAGGCCGGGACGATCCGTTTTTTTGGTTAGGGGGATCACCCATGAAGTTTCTTACCAAAGCGTGTTTCGGCATGCTGCTCGCCGCGTCATCCATGTCGACGCCCGCCTTTGCCCAGGAAGAAGAAGCCAGCGGTCCGTTCTCGCTTTCGGGCGGTATCGCCGTGACGAGCGACTATCGTTTCCGCGGAATTTCGCTGTCGAACGAAAAGGTCGCAGTGCAGCCGACGCTGACCGTCAGCCACGAAAGCGGTTTTTATGCCGGCGTCTGGGGTTCCTCGCTTCCCGACAGCCCGGCCTATGGCAAGTTCGAACTCGACGTCTATGGCGGGTTCGCGACCGAAATCGCATCCGGCACGACGGTCGACGTTGGCGTCACTTATTATACCTATCCGGGTAGCGAAGACGGCGGCGCGCCGACCGATTATTTCGAGGGCATCGGCAAGCTGTCGCACGACATCGGCCCCCTCTCGATCACTGGCATGGTGGCTTATGCGCCCAAGCAGGATTCGCTGGGCGATGCCGATAATATCTATCTGAACCTTGGCGCCGGCTTTGGCGTACCCAACACGCCGATCACGCTGACCGCAGGCATCGGTTACAATGATGGATCGCTGGGCCTCGTTTCGCCCGATGGCAAATATGTCGATTGGTCGGTCGGCGCCTCCTACGCCGCCGGTCCCGCGACCCTGACGGTCCAATATATTGACACCGACGTTAAAAAGACGGGCGTCAAGGCCGTCGACACACTTTACGATCCAACCGTGGTCTTTACGCTGGGCGTCTCTTTCTGACAGCCTAGCGGGTCAGCGACCACGCGCTAAGGGGGCGGCTTCGGGGGAGGCCGCCCCCTTTTTCGTGCACGAAGAAGGGGGGCGACGCCTCATCGCAACGCGCTTGACCGTGTAGACGAACCGTGCAATTTCATCGACGAGTTGAAGCAGCGGAGTTTATCCCCCATGACTCAGAGTGTTTCCCTTCCCCCCGTACCGCCCGCGCGGTCAGAGCGAAGTCCCGGCGTGAAGCTGGTCATCGCAGTGTTGATTGCGGTGGCGCTGATGGTCCCGCTCCTGATGATTTACGGCCTGCTCTGGGATCGCCAGCAGCAAGCCGAAACCGCCCAGGCCTCGATCGGCCAAGGCTGGGGCGGGCAACAGACGATCGCCGGACCGGTGATCGTCATCCCCTATCGCGCCACGGAAACGACGACGGTGCAGGAGAATGGCAAGGATGTGACGCGCACCGTCAACACGATCCGTAACCTCTATCTGTCGCCGCAGACGAACAAGGCCGACGTCGTCATCAAACCCGAGAAGCGCAAGAAAGCGATATACGAGACCGTTGTTTACGAAAGCCAGATCGCTGGGAGCGCCGAGTTCGTTCTGCCCGCCGACATAGCGCGCTATGGCGTCAGCCGCGAGGCATTGATGCTCGACCGCGCCGAAGTGCGGCTGGGCATCAGTGATGCACGCGGGCTGGTAGACGGCAACAGCCTGACAGTCGACGGCACGCCGCTTGCGCTCCAGCCCGGTAAGGGGCTGCTCTCCACTGGCAATTCGGGAACCTTCGCTTTCGTCGACTGGAGCGCGGCGGCGCCGATGAAGGTCGATTACAAGATCGGCGTCCGCGGGCTGGGCGATTTCAAGCTGATTCCGCGCGGCGTCGATACGCGCTGGACGGTGAAGTCGAGCTGGCCCAATCCGAGCTTCGGCGGCGATTTCCTTCCGGCGAAGCGCGATGTGAAGAGCAGCGGTTTTACCGCGACCTATGCTGTCCCGAACCTGGCGTTAGGGCAGGCGCAGGTGCTGACGGGCGATTTGTCGCCGCCGGTCACGACCAGTTACGGCCCGCGCGACGCCTATATGGAACCGGTGGCGGTCGAGGCTGCCAGCGGTGGCGGCGGCAGCGAGGCGTCGGGGGGCACGGCGAAGGCGGTCGCGATCAGCCTGATCGAGCCCGTCGACCTTTACAGCCAGGTCGATCGCAGCATCAAATATGGCTTCCTGTTCATCGGTTTCACCTTCGTCGCCTTTTTGATGTTCGACATCATCGCGGGCGCACGGGTGGCGCCGGCAGAATATCTGCTGACCGGCATCGCGCTGGTGCTGTTCTTCGTGCTGCTGCTCGCCTTTGCCGAAGTGATCGGGTTCACCTTCGCCTATATGCTGGCGTCGGCGGCGATCATCGGCTTGCTGGCCTTTTACAGCGCGGCGGTGCTCAAGAGCTGGAAGCGCGCGCGCTTCCTCGCGGCGATGCTGATCGGGCTCTATGCGCTGCTCTATGTGCTGCTCAATCTCGAAGCCTATTCGCTGCTCATCGGTTCGGTGTTGATGTTCTTTGCCCTCGCCGGGGTGATGTATATGACGCGCAACATCGACTGGGGCGGGATCGGCAAGAAGGATGAAGTGGCGGCTTAGCGTCGCTTTACTTCGTCATTGCGAGCGAAGCGAAGCAATCCAGAGCGGTTCCACTTCGCTGGATTGCTTCGTCGCTTCGCTCCTCGCAATGACGATATCGTCTACCGCCAGCGCAGATTTTGGGGGCCGAGATCCGACAGGGCCTTGGCCCCCATCAATTTCATTCCGCGCTCCATTTCGGCGCGGAGCAAGGCGATCGCACGCGTGACGCCATCCTCGCCCGCGGCAGCCAGCGCATAGAGGTAGAGGCGGCCGCCCGAACAGGCCTTCGCCCCGACCGATAGCGCTTTCAACACATGCGTGCCGCGGGTGATGCCGCCGTCACAGATCACCTCGACCTTATCGCCGACCGCATCCACGATCTCGGCGAGCGCATCGAAGGGCGAAATGCTGCCGTCGAGCTGGCGGCCGCCGTGGTTGGAGACCATGATTGCGGTGGCGCCGATCTCCGCGGCGCGCTTCGCATCCTCGACCGCGACGATGCCCTTCAGGCAGAAGGGCCCGTCCCATTTCTTGCGGATGGCCTCGGCGCGGTTCCAATCGAGGCTTTGGTCGAGCATCGAGGTGAAATATTCGGCGACCGATTTGGGGACGCTGGATCCTTCCGACACGTGCGTCGCAAGATTGGGCAGGCTGAATTTTTCGCGGAGGACATAGTTGAGGCCCCAGCCCGGCTTGGCGGCGTAGCTCAGCATGTTGCCGGCGGTGAAACGCGGTGGCGAGGTGAAGCCGGAGCGCAGGCAGCGTTCGCGATTGCCGCCGACGATCGTATCCACCGTGAGCGCGACGGCGTCGAACTTCGCGTCGCGCGCGGCGTCGAGCATCGCCTGATTTAGGCCTTCGTCGTGGTGGACGTAGAGCTGGAAAAGCTTGGGGCCGTCGGTGAGCGCGCCCGCCTCGGCAAGGCTGATCGTCGCGAGGCTCGATATGCCTGCGACGGTGCCGGCGTTCGCGGCGGCGCGGAGCACGGCGCGCTCGCCCTGCCAGTGGAAGAGGCGCTGGAGCGCGGTCGGGGACAGGAAAAGCGGCATCGCCATCTCTCGCCCGAACAGCGTCGTTCGCATGTCGACGCTTTCGACACCGGCTAGGACGCGCGGGATGAGGTCGCAATCGTCGAAAGCGGCGCGGTTGCGGCGGCGCGTGACCTCGTCATCGGCGGCGCCATCGATATAGTCGAACACGGGCCAAGGCAGGCGCCGCTTTGCGAGTGCGCGGAAGTCGTCGATATTGTGACAGTCGGTGAGTTTCATGCGTGCCCTGCTTTTATCCCGTCATTGCGAGCGTAGCGAAGCAATCCAGAGCGGTTTGCGCAACTCTGGATTGCTTCGCTACGCTCGCAATGACGAATCTAGAAAACCGTCCGCGCCGCCACCGTCCCCTTGGTCGCGAAGCTGAAGCGCGGTTCGATTGCGAGGCTGGCGTCGAGGATATGCGCGGCGATGCGCTTGCCGACCGCGGGGCCGTTCTTGAACCCGTGGCCCGATCCGCCGCCGACGAGCCAGACATGCTCCTGCCCAGGAAAGCGATCGATCAGATAATCGCCGTTAGAGCTATTCTCATATTGGCAGACGCGTCCGCCGAGCAGCGGCGCCGACGCCAGGCCGGGGAAGCGACGCTGCATATAGGTGCGTGCCTCGGCTATACCCGCAGGCGAAAGCTGGCGTTCCATGGTGTCGGGATCGACCGTCGGGCCATGGACGTCGATCGCGATCTTGAACCCTGTGCCTTCGAGATCGGGGACGCCATAGACGATGCGGCCGTTGTTGAAGTCGGCCCACACCGGCAGTTCGGGCGGTGCAAAGCGCGTATCGCCCTGCGGCGCGCCGAAATGATAGACCTCCTGCCGCGTCGCGACGATCTTGTTCATCAACTGCTGCGGGAAAAGTTCGGCGATCCACGGGCCTGCGGCATAGACGAGATGGTCGGCAGTGCCGCCGTCGGGCAGCGTGTGGCGCTTCGTCTTTTTCGAAAAGAGCGGCGCGGGCATGACGACGCGCTCGACCTCGATCTGGGCGTCGGCGATCAACTCCTGCACCCCGCGAGCGGCGATGAGCGCGCCGGCCTCGGTTTCGAGAATCCCGGTCTCGCCCTGATAGAATTGGATCTGGCGATATTTATTCTGGAGCCAGCTTACGTCGCCATGTTCGTGCCCGACGCGGTTCGCCTGCAGCCAGGCGAGCGACTGCGCGGTGTAGGCGTCCCCTTGCGGCGCGAACCAGAGCACACCGGTGTTGTGGAAGATCGGCGCGCTCGCGCTGTCCGAGAGGTCTTTCCAATATTTGAGCGAGTCGCGCGCCATCTCCGAATAGATGGTGTCGGCGCCATAGCCCATGCGGATAACGCGGCTTTCGCCCCCCGACGATGCGCGTGCGTGGCCCGCGCCATAGGCGTCGAACAGCCGCACCGTCTTGCCCGCGCGCAGCAAATGCCATGCGGTCCATGCGCCGAACACGCCAGCGCCGATGATCGCGACATCGACATGCTGGACCCTCGGCTTGGCGGGTTTTCGCTTCTTGGGCTTGCGTTCCTTGCTTTCGGCCGCGGCGGAGGCCGCCGCCGCAACGGGCAGCGCGGCAAGGCCAGTCAGGAGCGCGCGACGCGAGGGACTGTTATCGGCCACCCGATGAAGCCTCTTTCTTGTAATAACGATAGCCGCCGATCCAGGTTTCAAGCGGGGTCATGCGACGGATCTCGTCGGGGCTGGCGAGCATCGGGTCGGCGTCGATAAGCAGGAAGTCGGCGCGCATTCCGGGCATCAGCGTGCCAATGCGGTCCTCGGCGAAACCGGCAAAGGCGGCGGTGCGCGTAAAGCCGTCGAGCGCGGTTTCGCGCGTCACGATTTCCTCGGGGCGCCAGCCACCGAACGGCTCGCCCTTGGCATCGGTGCGCGAGATTGCGGCGGCGATGCCGGGGAAGGGATTGGCGCTTTCGACGGGCACGTCGGACCCGAAGGCGAGGCGGACGCCCGCCTTTTCGAGGCTGCGCCAGGCATAGGCGCCCTTGAGGCGGTCGGGGCCAAGGCGCGCCTCGGCCATCACGCGGTCGCTCGTTTGGTGGACGGGCTGCATCGACGCGATGACTTTCAGCTCTGCGAAGCGAGGAATGTCGACGGGGTCGATGATCTGCGCATGTTCGATGCGCCAGCGGCGCTCGCCGGGAAGGTCGGCGGTGAGGTCGCCGATGGCGGCGAGCGCCTCGGCATTCGCGGCGTCGCCGATCGCATGGATCGCAACCTGGAACTTGTCCATCGACGCGCGCACCATCTTGTTGCGAAGCTGTGCGGGGGTGAGGAGCGGCAGGCCCTTCTGTCCCGGTGCATCGCTGTACGGCGCCTTCAACCACGCACCGCGCGAACCCAACGCGCCGTCGAGATAGAGTTTCACCCCGACCATGCGGAGGTGGTCGTCGTACAGCCAGGGCGTAGGTTCGGATCCGGCGATGATCGCCATATTGTCGATGTCACCGCCATAGCTCAGAATCCGAACCGAAAGCTGCTTCTTGTCGCCCGCGCGGCGATACGCCTGCCAGTCGGCGATGCTGGTGCCCATGTCGGCGATCGTCGTGATGCCCTGTTCGAGCAATTTCTGCTGCGCGAGGTACAGCGCACGGTCGAGGTCGCGCGCGAGCGGTTTGGGCTTGGCGCTGTCCACGAGGCTCATGGCGGCGTCGATGAAAACGCCGCTCGGCTTGCCGCCCTCGATTTCGATACGGCCGCCCTCGGGCGACTTGCTCGCCGGGGTGATCTTTGCGGCCGTCATCGCCGCTGTATTCGCCCAGCCGGCGTGGCCGTCGACGCGTTCGAGCCAGACGGGGCGGTTCGGCACCGCGGCGTCGAGGTCGGCCGCGGACGGGAAGCGGCCGAGACCCCATTTTTCCTGATTCCATCCCGACCCGATGATCCACGGCATTTCGGGATTTTCGGCGGCATATTTGCGGATCGCCGCCTGCGCTTCGGCGAGACTGTTCGTGTTCGACAGGTCGAGCAGCATGAGCTGGAAGCCCAGCCCCATGACATGACCATGCGCGTCGATCAGGCCGGGAATGAGCGTGCGGCCCTTGCCGTCTTCCTTGAAATCGGGGCGTTCGGGCCGCTTGTCCTTGCGGTCGAGCAACTGCTTCACCTTGCCCTGCGTGTCGATGACGAGGCCGGTAAAGCGGACGAGCTTGCCGTCCTTGTCGAGCGTGATGCCGTTGACATTATCGACGAGTGTATCGGCGTGCGCGGGCGCCGCGAGGGTGACGGCCAGCGCGGTCAGAAGGAGGCGCTTCACTTCGGCAACCTCGTCACGAGCGAACTCGTATCCTTTCGCCCGCCGCCGGCTTTTTGGACGTCGGCGTAAAATTGGTCGACCAGGCTGGCGACCGGCAAGGTTGCGCCGTTGACCCGCGCTTCGTCGAGCGCGAGGCCCAGATCCTTGCGCATCCAGTCGACGGCAAAGCCGAAGTCGAATTCATCCTTGGCCATTGTGCCCCAGCGGTTGAGCATCTGCCAGCTTGCCGCCGCGCCGCCCGAGACTGCCTCGAACACCTTGTCGGTGTCGAGTTTCGACGCCTGCGCGAAACGAAGCGCTTCGGATAGCCCCTCGATCACGCCGGCGATCGCGATCTGGTTGACCATCTTCGTCGTCTGCCCCGCGCCGGGGCCGCCGATATGGACCATACGCGCGGCATAGGCCTGCATCACCGGTTCGGCGGCCGAGAAGGCTTCCTTCGTTCCGCCGCACATGATCGAAAGCGTGCCATTCTGTGCCCCGGCTTCGCCGCCCGAAACGGGGGCGTCGACGCATAGCAGACCGAGCCCGTCGGCTTCGACCGAAAGCTGGCGGGCGATGCGCGCCGAGACGGTCGTATGGTCGACGAACAGCGCGCCCTTTCGCATCGCCTTGAACGCGCCGTCGCGGCCGAGCGTGACTTGTGCCAGATCATCGTCGTTGCCGACGCAGGTCAGGACGACATCGGCATCGCGCGCCGCCTCAGCCGGCGTCGCGGCCGCGGTGCCGCCGTGCTGCGCGACCCAGGCGTCGGCCTTGGCGCGCGTGCGGTTATAGACGGTGAGGGCGTGCCCCGCCTTGACGAGGTGCCCCGCCATCGGTCCGCCCATGACGCCGGTGCCGATGAAGCTGATGCGCAATTTTTGTTCGCTCATGGCCGAGTCCATAAGCATAGTTTGCGCGGCGCGCCAGATAGGCTAGGGCGCTTCCGCTATGACAGATCAACTCACGCTGACCTCCGCCGCCGATCTTCCGGCGATCACATTGGACGATGTGCGCGCGGCGGCCGGGCGAATTAACGGCGCGGTCGTGCGGACACCGACGCTGCATTCGCAGACGCTGTCCGAACTGGTCGGCGCCGAGGTGTGGCTGAAGTTCGAGAATCTCCAGTTCACCGCCGCCTACAAGGAACGCGGCGCATTGAACGCGCTGCTCCTCCTCAGCGACGAAGCGAAGGCGCGCGGCGCGATCGCGGCGTCGGCAGGCAATCATGCGCAAGGCCTCGCCTATCATGGCAAGCGCCTCGGCGTGCCGGTCACGATCGTCATGCCGAGCACGACCCCGCAGGTGAAGGTCTCGCAGACTGCGAGCCATGGCGCGACGATCGTGCTCCATGGCGAGACCTTTGACGACGCCTATGCGCATGCAAGGCTGCTTGAAGTCGAGCGCGGACTGACTTTCGTTCATCCCTTCGACCATCCCCACGTTGCGGCTGGGCAGGGGACAGTGGCGCTCGAAATGCTCGAAGATGTGCCCGAACTGGACACCCTCATTGTTCCGATCGGCGGCGGCGGGTTGCTCGCGGGCATGGGTACCGCGGCGCGCGGGATCAAGAATGACATGCGTTTGATCGGCGTGCAGGCCGAGCTTTATCCGTCGATGTATGCCGAACTCAACGGCGTCGACATGGCGTGCGAGGGCGACACGCTGGCCGAAGGCATCGCGGTGAAGGAGCCGGGCAGCTATACGCGGCGGCTCGTCTCCGAACTCAACGATGATATCGTTCTTGTCGCCGAGCGGCATCTGGAGCGCGCGGTGAGCCTGCTGCTGCAGATCGAAAAGACCGTGGTCGAAGGCGCGGGCGCAGCGGGGCTCGCTGCGATGCTCGCGCATCCCGAGGAGTTCGCCGGACGCAAGGTCGGGCTGGTGCTGACCGGCGGCAATATCGATACGCGACTGCTCGCGAACGTGCTGCTGCGCGATCTCGCCCGCTCGGGCCGCATCGCGCGCCTGCGCATCCGCTTGCAGGATCGTCCGGGCGCTTTGTTCAAGGTGATGAAGCTGTTCGATGAGAAGCAGGTCAACATCATCGAAATCTATCACCAGCGCATCTTCACGACGCTGCCCGCCAAGGGCCTGATCACCGACATCGAGTGTGAAGCGCGCGACCGTGAGCATCTCGACAGCCTCGTCGCGGCGCTCCGCGATGCGGGCTATATGGTGACCACCGTCGAACTCGCATGAGGGAGTTCACGCTCGAACTCACGGCGACGCCTGAGAGCATCGATGAACTCGGCCACGTCAACAATGCCGTCTGGGTCCAGTGGATCCAACAGGTCGCGACGGCGCATTGGGACGCTGCAGCGCCGCAGTCGCACAAGGATGCGTATATCTGGGTCGTGGTGCGGCACGAGATCGACTATCTGCGCGCGCTCGGCCCCGGTGAGACGGTGACCGCGCGGACGTGGGTCGCCGACAAGCCGCAGGGCGCGAAGTTCGATCGCTTCATGGAGTTCACGGGCGCCGAGGGGAAAGTGCATGTGCGGGCGCGGACGGTATGGGCGCTGCTCGACAAGGCAAGCGGGCGGCCGCTGCGCGTCACCGATGACATAGTCGCGCCGTTTCTCGGATGATCATTCGGCCGGCAATTGAATCCGATGCTGCGGCGATCTGGGGAATCATCGCGCCCGTGATCCGTGCGGGCGAGACACTGACGCTGGATCGCGACATGACCGAGCATGACGCGCTGGCCTATTGGTTCGGTGCCGACAAGGAGGCGTTCGTCGCTGAGGATGGCGGCGTCGTCCTCGGTACCTATTATCTCCGCGCGAACCAGACGGGCGGCGGCGGGCATGTCGCGAACGCGGGTTATGTCACCGGCGCGGGGGCAACCGGTCGCGGCATCGCGCGGGCGATGGGGTTGCATTCGATCGAGCATGCAAAGGCGCGCGGCTTTCGTGCGATGCAGTTCAATTTCGTCGTCAGTACCAATGTGCGCGCGGCCGGGCTGTGGCAGTCGCTGGGGTTCGAAGTGGTCGGGCGCCTGCCCGCCGCCTTTGAGCATCCGGCAGAGGGGTTCGTCGACGCGCTGGTGATGTTCCGGTCCCTATGACTATTCGCTGAAGCGTTCGGTCAGGGGCTTTTTGGTTAGGGCGTTCAAGGCTTTCAGTATGGCGCTGTGAACATCGCCAACCTCTTCGAAAAGCGTGCGATAGACCTCGGTAATCCGGGCGCTATAGGCGTCGATGCGGTGGAGCTGGTCGCGGCCCGCGTCGGTGATCCGGAAGATCTTGCGCCGCGCGTCCGCAGGGTCGGCGTGCTGGGTGATGAAGCCGAGACGCAACAATGCAGGACATTTCTGCATCACCAACTGGTGCGACTGGCCGAGTGCGCGCGCCAGCTCGGCCGCCGTCGCTTCGCCGGCATTGTTCAATGCTGTGAGCAAGGAGCAGGAGCGGACGGGCACCGTGATCCCGGCGGCGTCGAACAGCGGCCGCGTCTGTTCCTCGATCTGCTGGCTCAGCGCTTCGCTGAGCCGGCCGAGGAAAGAGATGTCGTCGAGATCAGTCGAGATGTCAGTCGAGGCGGGCATAGGTCTGGGTAGTTCCGTCGCGGTCGATACGTTCGAGCGCGGTGACCTTGCCGCCTTTGCGCACAATACGGAAGCGGAAGTCGTCCACCCCCTCGATCGCCAGCAGATCGCCGGCAAGCGGTTCGAGCGCCAGGCGGAAGCGTTCACGCCAAGTGTAGAGCAATTTGCCGCCGACGAGGTCGACGCGCCGTCCTTCGTAGCGTCCCGCTATCGCCTTGAGCGCAGGGCCGGATAGCTGCGGGTGCGCCGCAAGTTCGGGCGCGAGCCAGTCGGCATCGGCCCGTTTCGCCGGATCGGCCTTGGCAAGGTCGGCAAGTGCGAGGCGGTGCGCCAAGGCAAGGGCGTCGGCCGATGGGAGCTGATGGTCGGGCGTGACGCCCTGACCCTCGAAATCGCCGCGATCGATCGGGTCACGAATCTGGCCGATCGGCACCTGCACGAAAAAGTCGGTGCCAACGGGCTTGCGGTCGACGGGATGCGCGCCGCCTGCGGTGCGTTCGCCGACCAGCGTTGCACGTCCCAGCTTCTTCAGCGTGTAGGCGAACCATTCGGCGGCGGAAAAGCTGGTCGAACCGGTGAGAACATAGACGGGCTTTCCGGTCAGCCGCTTGGCTGGGAGTGCGGGGAGGACCCATTGGCCACGCTCAACCCGGCGGCCGTCGAGCGTATATTCATAGTCGAACAGCTCCTGATCCTTGTCGCCCGGAAAGAGCTGGCTGGCGAGCAACTGGGCCATCTCCAGATGACCGCCATTATTGTAGCGCAGGTCGTAAATCACTGCGTCGCCATTCTCGATAAAGCGCATCGCCGCGGCCGCCGCGTCATAGCCGAGTTCGGGGTCCGCGAAATGCGTCAGGTCGACATAGGCGATATTGCCGTCCAGATAACGGAGGCCGGCGAAGCCGAAATTTTGCCGCTCTTCGTCGCGGCGGTCCTTTTCGCGGAGCGCCGCGGCGCGCGCGGGATCCCGCCGCGCCGCATAATCGGCGACCCACTTCGGATCGAAACCGACCGAGAAATGCAGATCGTTGCTGGCGGAGATCAGGTCGTCGGTCAGTTCGTGCGCGAGCGCCCCCCGGTCTGGCACGGCGTCATAATCGCCGGCGTCAATGTGGTGACGCAGCGCCGCGGCGATGCTCTTGGCTTTGTCGGGGAAGGCATAGTTCGCCTCGATCATCCGGCTGAGTTGTTCAACTATGGCGCGCTTGTCGACCGCCGTGAGAGGTGCGTCTTGCGCCGAGGCAGCGCAGCCAACCGATGCGGCAGTTGCAGCGAAAATTATAGACAAGTGACGGATATTCATGGTTGTCCTGCCGTGATGCGATTTATACAATATATTGCGCAATATATTGTAATTCTCATCGGCGCAAGCCTGCGATCAATCGACGGCAGAGAGTGTCGGGGGAACTATCGCCCGACGGAGTGGTTTTCCACATGCGGTGCGGGCGCGAGAGGAGACCTCGATGGAAACGCAATTGCTGCACCGCGGCCGGTTGATCGACCACCTTCAACTGGTGGTCGCCGATCTGAAGTCCAGCCGCGCCTTTTACGGTGCGATCTTCGAAGTTCTGGGTGTACCGATCGGCGGGGAGGCCGAGGACTATTTCTGGGCGGACGAGTTATTCGTATCGACGAAAGACAGTCAGGCGGCGCTGGGTCAACTGACCGGCCGGCATCATCTGGCGTTTCAGGCGGCGGACCGCGCCGCGGTCGAAAATTTTCACAAGGCGGGCCTCGGTGCGGGGGGCCGCGACAATGGCGCGCCAGGCGAGCGGCCCTATCATCCCGGCTATTACGCCGCCTTCCTGCTCGACCCCGACGGCAATAATATCGAGGCGGTCTATCATGGCGCGCATGATCGGAGTGCGCCGTCGGTGAAAATTCGTTTCGAAGGGTGACGGCAACATAGACTTCTCCTGGAAAAATGACGACTGCCAGCCAGCAAATGCCGTGGAATTTATCCCTACGTAAATTTCCAGGCGAAAAAATTACGCTTTTGACACACGGCCTTATCGGCCGTCCGTGCCGTGCGCCCGATAGTCTGCGCAACTTTCGACTTCGCCGCGAGTAATCTTGTCCCAGAACGGACCACGCGAATACGCGGGCCGACCTGCGTGGGCGGCAGTTTTGTAAGGAGAAGTATATGGGCGCCGTTTCCAAGAGTCCGAAAATTTTGCTGATGCTGGCCATGCTGGCAGGAACCGCCACAATGGGGGTAGCCGCGCAGTCGCAGGAACCGCAGGACGCGTCGGGTGGCGATGTCATGGCGACCGTAACTGCCCAGATTCCCCCTGCGTCGGAGATGACCAAGGGCCCCAAGGTTGAAGGTATTATCTCGGCGCGCAGTGAAGGCCGGATTCAGGTCACGACCGCTGATGGCAACAACACGATCCTCTCGATCATTCCTGAAACCCGCGTAAAGGGCAGCGGCGGTTTCCTTGGTCTTGCCAGCAGCAAGCTGGCGGCAGATTCGTTGCTCAACGGTCTGCCGGTGACGGTCGATACGCTTCAGTGGAGCGGCGGCCTCGCGGCGAGCCAGGTCTCGCTGAAGAACAAGGATCTTCGGACTGCGTCGATGATCCGCACGGGCACCGACCAGCGCTTTGCCGAACAGACGGCTGCGACCGATGCGCTACGCAGCCGCGTGGGCGATATCGATCAGTATAATGTCAAGGGCACGACCAACGTGAACTTCGACACCGGCAAGGCGGTATTGTCCGAACAGGCGAAGGCCGATCTGTGCACCGCGGCCAATCAGGCGAACGGGATGGACAACGCACTGTTGCTCGTCGTCGGCTACACCGATTCGACGGGAAGCCAGGAGTTCAACCAGGAACTCAGCGAAAAGCGCGCCAGCCGCGTCGTCAATCACCTTCAGCAGGCGTGCGGCTGGAAGCCCTATCGCATGCTGACCCCCACCGGGATGGCCGAAGCCGACCCGGCGGCCGATAACACAACGCCCGAGGGCAAGGCCCAGAATCGCCGCGTTGCGGTGAATATTCTGGTGAGCAAGGGCCTCGACGGTCTGTAAGATGTTCGGGGTGGGCGGCGCCCACCCCGGCAAACCGACTTAGCGGTTACCGCCGAAGGTATAGCTGAGCGCGATTCCCCCGGAGGGCTGGCTGCGCGAGCCGAGTTGGCGCGTGACGGGCGAGTCCGCCGCGTCGCCGACAAGCCGGTCGTAGCGGCCATAGACGGCGATGCCCCAATTCTTCCCAAACATTCGGTGATAGCCGGCGGTCACACCGACCGACTGGACGCCGCCACCCGGATCATAGGCGGGCAGGCCCGAAGTGAGCGCCGCAGCGGGCGTGACCCCGAAATAGGCGCGCGTATATTTCGCATCGCCCAGCGTCACGCGCGGACCGATCGAAAAGAGCCAGTCGTCGCCCTGCCGCGCGACATAGTCGGCGCTGATTTCGCCGGTCCAGCCCTTGTGGCCGCTCAGCCCCTTGCGCCCTTCGAGACGGAGGCGGAGTTCGGGGGTCAAATGGACCTGACCGAACGCGCCGGCCTCGACCGACAGGCCAACCTTGGGCAGATCGGCGCCGATGTCGGATGCCTTGCGCTTGCCGATGAAGCCGAACGCCGGACCAAAGGCGAAATTGCCCGAACGGACCAGTGGCGAACCGAAGCTCTCGTCGGGCGCCTCGAACGCAAATTCGGCGTCGCGGGTACGCGAGACGTCGATATAGGGGCCGACACTGAACTTGTCCGCGCCGGGCCATGACGGCGAAAGCTGCGGTCCGAGGATGATACGCGTGCGCTTTTCTCCGCCGCCATCGCCCTCCTGTGCGTGCGCCGGCATGGCTGCCAGTGCGAGTGCAGTGAGGAACAGGGCGGGAAACTTGCTGCGATCGGTCATGCGAAATCCTTGTTGTTCCGCATGAAATTCACAGCGGCATTGTTTCGTTCCTAGACCGGCGACCAGCCGGCGGCTTCGTCGCTTTCGTCCTCGCCCGGTTCGGGGTGACCGATCGCTTCAAGCAGCTTGTCGAGTACCGCAGGTACGCCCGCGCCGCTCGCGCCCGAGAGAGCCATCACGGGGTGGCCGCTTTCTTCGGCGAGCTCGGCCGAAAGCGCGGCGACCAATTCGTCGTCGAGCGTGTCGATCTTATTGAGCGCCACGATGACCGGCTTGTCGATCAGGTCGGCGCCATAGGCTTCGAGTTCGTCGCGCACGATGCGATAGCTTGTCGCGACGTCCGTGTCGTTTGCATCGACGAGGTGCAGTAATACGCGACAGCGTTCGATATGGCCGAGGAAGCGGTCGCCAACGCCGGCGCCTTCGGCAGCGCCCTCGATCAGCCCGGGAATGTCGGCGATCACGAACTCATGCCCCTTGTGGCTGACGACACCGAGCTGCGGGCGGAGCGTGGTGAAGGCATAGGCACCGACCTTGGCCTGCGCGTTGGTGACGCCGTTGATGAAGGTCGACTTGCCCGCATTGGGCAGCCCGACGAGACCGGCATCGGCAAGGAGCTTCAGCCGCAGCCACACCCACAGTTCCTCGCCTGGCCAGCCCGGCCCGTGCTGACGCGGTGCGCGGTTGGTCGACGTCTTGTAGCTTGCATTGCCGCGCCCGCCGTCGCCGCCGCGCAGGAAATGAACGCGTTCGCCTTCTTTCGTCAGGTCGGCAAGCAGGCTGCGATCCTCATCATCGTCGAGGATCTGGGTGCCAATCGGCACCTGGATGACGAGATCGGGGCCGCCTGCGCCGGTGCGGTCGCGGCCTGCGCCGGGGGTGCCGCGCTTCGCCTTGAAATGCTGGGTATAGCGAAAATCGATCAGCGTATTGAGGCCGGCGACGGCTTCGAAGACTATATCGCCGCCCTTGCCGCCGTTGCCGCCGTCGGGGCCGCCATATTCGACATATTTCTCGCGCCGGAACGACACGGCACCAGGGCCGCCGTCGCCGGATTTGATGAAGATCTTGGCTTGGTCGAGGAAATGCATGGCGAGGCCTTTAGGGCGTAAACTTGACTGCACATCAAGTTCCGTTCGTGTCGAGCGAAGTCGAGACACCCATCGAAATGGCGCAAGGCCGATGGGCATCTCGACTTCGCTCGATGCAAACGGAATGAAGGGATTGCTGCGGCTCCTAACGCCTAAAAGACGAAAATGCTACCCCTCAGCGCCAGGCTTGCCGCCATGCTCGGCCCAGAACTTTGCGATCCGCCCCGTGATGAGCTCGGTCGCCAGCACGCGCGAGGTGTCGCGCGGCAGATCGAGTGCCTCGGCCATCGGCCCGCCAAGCTGCGCATCGCCGAGCGCCATGAGCACCAGTGCAAGCGTATCCTCATGCATCAGCCTCTTTTCATGCGCATCGGGCGCCATGCCGTCGATCAGCCGGTGGATCGCATCGACGATCGGGTCGAGCGCATCATCATTGCCCGTCGCCGCCATCCATGTCGCGAGAGCGCCCGCGCCGCCCTCATTGAAGGCGTCGAAGGCGAGGTCGACGATCTCGCGCACATTACGGTCGCCGGGCGCCGATTCGGCCATTTTCTTGCCGATCGTCGCGCATACGGTTTCGGCCTGATAGGCGGCTAGGGCCTTTTGCAGCCCCGCGGCGCTACCGAAATGATGGAGCAGGTTCGCGTGGGTGCGGTCGATCCGCGCCGCGACGGCCTTCAGCGTCACCGCCGCAGGCCCCGTTTCGACCAAAATCTGGCGTGCAGCCTCGAGCGCCGCCGAACGGCTTTCCTCGGGACTCAAACGCTTCTTCACTATTGACATGTGTGTAAGTAAACCCTATTGCTGGCCCGTCTCCCCTTTTCGACGGTATGAGCCATATGTCCAGCATTTCCCAGTCGCCGACGCCCGCCGATCTGTCGATCACTCCGCGCGACATGCGCTTTGGCCGTGACGATCGGCAGGGCCGCTGGTGGCTGAACGGCGACCCGATCGCCTCGGCATTCCACACCGCGCTGTCGGTAACTTTTCCGCGCGGCGAGGCGATGTTCATCGAGGCGGTGAAGGCGCACCGCGATGGTGTGCCCGACAAGCTGGCACGCGAAATCCGGGCCTTTACCCAGCAGGAAGTGATCCACAGCCGCGAGCATGTCGTCTTTAACAAGAAGGCAGCGGAAGCGGGGTACGACCTGTCGGAACTCGAAGCCGATGTGAACCAGGTCCTCGACCTCATCAAGACGCGGCCGCAGATCGTCAACCTGATGGCGACGATCGCGCTCGAACATTATACCGCCATGATGGCGGCGGTGATGCTGCGCGAGGACAAGATGTATGCGGGCGCCGAGCCCGAGTGGGCCAGCTTATGGAAATGGCACGCGATCGAGGAAATCGAGCATAAGGGTGTCGCCTACGACACCTGGCTTCACGCGACGAAGGACTGGAGCCGTTTCCGGCGCTGGCGTGCGAAATCGCTGATGATGATCCTTGTCACCACTCGCTTCTGGCCGAAGCGCGTGAAGGGGATGAAGGCGCTGCTTAGGCAGGACGGCCTCACCGGCTGGCGCGTCACGGCGCGCATCTGGTGGTATCTGCTCGGCACGCCCGGCGTGTTGCGCAAGAGCTTCTTCCCTTGGCTTTCCTATTTCATGCCTGGCTTCCACCCGTGGAATCATGACGACCGGTCGCTGATCCAGAAATATGAAAGCGACTATGCCGACGCGATCATGCCGGCGCATTCGTCTAAACCCGAACTGGCTGCCGCGGCAGCCTGACCCCCTGCGAAAGCGCGATCCGGGACGGTTTCTCTCTCCCCTCCTTTGGATCGCGCTTTCGCGGGCATGACCGGCAACGCAGGCTGGACGCGGCGTTCGTCCTCCCATATCCTCCGACCGGTGGAGGGGACCATGCAACCACATATGACCGCGGCCGAGGTCGTGCAGTTCGAACTGCAGCTCGCTGGGCTGGCTTCCTTGCTCGAATTCGGGTGCGGCGGCAGTACCGTGGTGGCGGCGCGGCAGGTGCAGCGCATCGTCAGCGTCGACAGCGATACCGACTGGCTGACCAGGGTTCACACCGAGGTCTCCCGCGAGGCGGTGGAATTTACCCCCGTTCATGTCGACATCGGACCCGTGGGCGAATGGGGTTATCCGGTCGATGAAAACCGGCTGCGCGACTGGCCGCGCTATCACACGCATATCTGGCGCGTCATGGGCGGCAGCCCCGATGCGGTGTTTATCGACGGCCGCTTTCGTGTCGCCTGCCTGTTGCAGTCGATCATCCACTGCAAGCCCGACTGTATCTTCCTGTTCCACGATTTCAACGACCGGCCGCAATATCATGGCGTGCTTCGTCATGTGGACGTGCTGACGCGCGTCGACACTCTCGGCGTGATGCGCGCGAAGCAGCAGGTCGACGGCAAGGCCGTGCTGCACGACCTGTTCGACCATTATCTGAACCCGGATTGACCGGCCCGCGCCGGTTCGGCACATCGGGGCGATGTATACATCGCCTCCCGTCATCGAAACCGACCGTTTGCGCCTGCGCCCGGGGCGCCTGTCCGACAAGGACGTCCATATCGCGATGTGGGCCGACGAACGCGTCACGCGCTTCATCGGCGGTGAACCGCGCGCACCCGACGTCAGCTGGGGCAAGTTCCTGAGCTCGGCGGGGCTGTGGCCGGTGATGGGCTTTGGCTATTGGGTGTTCGCCGACCGGGCGAGCGACGCGCTGGTCGGAATGGGCGGCCTAAGCTATTTTTGCCGCGGCATCCCCGAGCTGGAGGGGGTTCCCGAAGCGGGATGGGCGTTCGACGCCGACCATTGGGGCGCGGGCTATGCGACCGAGGCGATGCGCGCGGCGCTAGGCTGGGCCGACGAACATCTGGATGAGGCCGAGGTGCGCTGCATCATCGATCCGGGCAATGACGCGTCCGAGCGCGTGTCGGCGAAGCTCGGTTTCCGCCGGATCGGCGAGAGCGATGCGCTAGGCCATGTCGTCGCAATCTATTCGCGGTCGAAGGGCGGCTAGGCCACCTCGACCACCAGCACGCCGCCGTCGGCGCTGACAACGCGCACCTTCGCGCCTTCGGCAACGTCGGGCCCGCGCACCGGCCATTCGCCGTCGCCGACCTTGGCCCGGCCGCGGCCGTCCTCGATCGCCTTGGTCACCGTCAGCACTTCGCCGAGCAGGCGGCCACCGCGCTGGTTGAGGTGCGGGTCGGTCGTCGTGATCGGGTTCGCCTTCAACCAGCGGCGCCCGCCGTAGAGCGCGACGAACGACAATATGGCGAAGATGCCGAGCTGGAGCGGGATGCTGAGCGGGACGATCCAGGCGACGACGCCGGTGACGACCGCCGCGGCGCCGACCCAGATGAGGAAAAAGCCCGGCGCGACGATCTCGGCGGCGGCGAGCAGCACGCCGAGCGAAAGCCACGCCCAGTGCGGTTCCATATTCGTCAGCCAGTCGGGCATGTCAGGCTCCCGTCTTGCGTTCGAGCGCATCCCTGGCGAGTTCGCCGATCCCTCCGAGCGTGCCGATGAGCTGCGTTGCTTCGACGGGGAAGAGGATCGTCTTAGCATTCGGGCTGGTTGCGAACTGGCTTACCGCCTCGACATATTTCTGCGCGATGAAATAGTTGATCGCCTGCGCATTGCCGCTGGCGATTGCGTCGGACACCATCTGCGTCGCCTTCGCTTCGGCCTCGGCTTCGCGTTCGCGCGCTTCGGCGTCGCGGAAAGCGGCTTCGCGGCGGCCCTCTGCCTGCAGGATCTGGCCCTGCTTCTCGCCCTCGGCGCGGAGGATTTCGGAGGCGCGCATGCCTTCGGCTTCGAGGATGTTTGCGCGCTTTTCACGCTCGGCCTTCATCTGCCGTGCCATCGCGTTCGAGATATCGGCGGGCGGGCGGATGTCCTTGATCTCGACGCGCGTGATCTTGACACCCCATGGGGTCGTTGCGTCGTCGACGACGTGGAGTAGCCGGGTGTTGATCTCGTCGCGCTTCGACAGCGTTTCGTCGAGGTCCATCGAACCCATCACGGTGCGAAGGTTCGTGGTCGTAAGGTTCATGATCGCGAGATAGAGGTCGCTCACCTCATAGGCGGCGCGCGCGGCGTCGAGCACCTGGAAGAAGACGACGCCGTCGACCGCGACCATCGCATTGTCCTTGGTGATGATTTCCTGGCCCGGGATGTCGAGCACCTGCTCCATCATGTTCACTTTGCGCCCGACACGGTCGAAGATCGGCATGATGAAGTTGAGCCCAGGCTGCGCGGTGTGCGTGTAGCGGCCGAAGCGTTCGATCGTATAGGCATAGCCCTGACGAACGGGCGTGAGCGCCCAGATCAGGAACACAAGAGCCAAAACCACCAGTGCAAGCGCAAATTCCATCGATCATCCCCTCTGCAAAATTGCGACTTTGCAAACCCGCTTCCTTATTGCGGCAATGGCCGCCTTGCGCCACAGAAAAGCGCATGACCCCAAGTGACTATCCGCCGCGCTCGCTGCTCTATGTCCCCGGTTCGAACGCACGCGCGCTCGAAAAGGCGCACGCGCTCGCCGCCGACATGCTGATCATCGACCTCGAGGACGCGGTGCCGGCGGACCGCAAGATCGAGGCACGCGATGCGATGCGCCGCGCGGTCGAGGCCGGATATCCCGGCAAGCGCGTCGCGGTGCGCGTCAACGCCACCGGCGCCTATGAGCAGGAGGCCGATATTGCGGCGCTCTATGGTCTTGCACTCGATGCGGTCGTGCTGCCGAAAGTCGACGTGCCAGCCGACCTCGACCCGCTCCGCGACATGGGCCTGCCGGTCTTTGCCATGATCGAGACGCCCGCTGCGATCTATGCGGCGCGAGATATCGCGGCCGACCGGGTGGTGACGGGGTTGATCGGTGGGCTCAACGATCTCGCGCACGAACTCAAACTGCCCGACGGAATGGACCGCGGCGCGATGAGCCACGCGATCCAGACGATCGTGCTGGCGGCGCGCGCCGGCGGCGTATGGTGTTTCGACGGCGTTTATAATGCGATCGACGATGCCGCAGGTTTCGCCGCCGAGGTGGCTGAGGGCCGACGGTTCGGTTTCGACGGCAAGACTCTGATCCATCCGTTGCAGGTCGATCCGTGCAACATGGCGTTCGCGCCCTCCGAACGCGAGGTCGCCGCCGCAGAAGCGCTGGTCGCGGCGGCAACGGGCGGGGCGCAGCGGCATGATGGGCGGATGATCGAGGATATGCATGTTGCAGCGGCCAAGGCATTGCTGGAGCGCGCGGGGCGGGGTTGACGCCGCCGTTCGTCTTTCGACGAACGCGCCTTGCCGCGCCGCGGCGGAAATGCCATGCGGCGGCGCCATGAAAACCACCCGTTTCCACGCCGCCGTCGCGGCCATCGCCCTTGCCGCTTTCGCTCCCGCCTGCTCGGCCGCGCCCGCCAAGGGCGACGCCCCGATTACCGAGGCCGAGCTTGCCGACCATATCAAGGTCCTCGCGAGCGATGCGTTCGAAGGCCGTGCGCCGGGAACCGAGGGAGAAGATCGCACGATCGCCTATATCGTCGGCGAATGGGCGAAGGCCGGGCTCGAAGCTGTTCCGGGCAGCGCGACACCCTGGCTCCAGCCGGTACCCTTCGTCGAAACGCAGGCGCTTGGCGGCTCTGCGAAATTCAAGGTCAACGGCCGCGACTTCGCGCTGGGGAATGACGGGATTATCCTGAGCAGCCGCGATGCGTCGGCCTCCTTTGACGATCTTCCCGCCGTCTTCGTCGGCTATGGCCTCGATGGCGCGGGCAAGGTCAATACCGACGTCAAGGGCAAGCTCGCGATCATGCTGTTCGACAATGCGCCCTTCGGCGACAAGCTGCCGCGCTATCGCGAGCGGCGCCAGATGCTTGCCGATGCGGGTGCCTCGGCGGTGCTGGTGATCGCGACCGATGCGGTGCCGTGGACGGAACTGCGCGAAAGCGCGGGCGCCAAGTCGGTACGGCTCGCGAGCGCCAAGCCGGGCGCACCGATCAGCGGCTTCCTGTCGATCGAGGCGGCTGATGCCTTGCTGAAAAAGGCAGGGCAGGATGGCGATGGGCTGCGAGAGGCGGCGAAATCGCCTGACTATAAGGGCGCGGCGCTGCCGGTGACCGCCAGCATGAAGGCGCAATCGACCTCACGAGCCTTTGCCAGCAACAATATCATCGCAAAGCTTCCCGGCGCCAAGCCCGATGGTAAGGCGATCCTGTTTCTGGGGCACTGGGACCACCTCGGCATTTGCGAGCCCGAAGGCGCCGCTGATCGTATCTGTAACGGCGCGGTCGACAATGCGAGCGGTATCGCGGTGCTGATCGAGGTGGCAAAGCGCCTGGGTTCGGGCGCTCGCCCCGACCGCGACATCTATTTCATGGCGACGACAGCAGAGGAAAAGGGTCTGCTTGGCGCACATTATTTTGCCGATCATCCGGTCGTGCCGCTGTCCGACATCACGGTCGCGCTCAACATCGATACGATCGCCATCTCCCCGCGCGGCACCCCGGTGGCGACGATCGGACGCGGCAAGCCCGCCTATGACGCTGTTGTGCGCGAGACCGCGACGAAGCTCGGCCGCAAGCTCGACGAGGATGGCGAGGCCGATGCCTTCATCCAGCGGCAGGACGGCTGGGCGCTGGGTGCAAAGGGCGTGACGTCGCTGATGGTCGGCGGCAGCTTCTCGGACATGAAGCTGCTCGAAGCTTTTCTTGGCAGCGACTATCACAGTGCCGCCGACAATTTCTCGGACAAGATCCCGCTTGGCGGTGCGGCGGAGGATGCCGATCTGCATGTCGCGCTGGGCCGGGCGTTCGCCGATACGAAGCAGTGGCCGGGTAAGTAATTTCTTAGATTGTCATTGCGACCCCGGCTTTCGCCGGGGTCGCAATGACAAAGTTGGTTTTACGCCGCTTGCTTGGCGCGATCCGCCATTTCCTGATTGAGCATTTCGGCCAGCAGGAATGCCAGCTCGAGGCTCTGACCGGCGTTCAGGCGCGGATCGCAATGCGTGTGATAGCGGTCGGCAAGATCCATCTGCGTGACATCCATCGCGCCGCCGGTGCATTCGGTGACATTCTGGCCGGTCATTTCGATATGGATGCCGCCGCCATGCGTGCCCTCGGCGCGGTGCACGGCAAAGAAGCCGCGCACTTCGGCGAGGATGCGATCGAACGGCCGCGTCTTATAGCCGTTGGGCGTCTTGATCACATTGCCGTGCATCGGGTCGCACGACCAGACGACCGGGTGACCCGATTCCTTCACCGCGCGTACCAGCTTGGGCAGATGCGCTTCGATCTTGTCGTGGCCATAACGCGTGATCAGCGTCATGCGTCCGGCGACATGGTTCGGGTTAAGCGTATCGAGCAGGCGCAGCAGCGCGTCGGGCTCGAGGCTCGGGCCGCACTTCATGCCGACCGGATTGCCGATACCGCGCAAATATTCGATGTGCGCCGAACCTTCAAAGCGGGTGCGGTCGCCTACCCACAGGAAGTGGCCCGACGTATCGTACCAGCCGCCGGTCAGGCTGTCCTGACGGGTCAGTGCTTGCTCATAAGGAAGTAACAAGGCTTCGTGGCTGGTGTAGAAGCTGGTGCCCTTAATCTGCGGCACGGTTTCCGGCGTGACGCCGCACGCTTCCATGAAGGCGAGCGCTTCGGAAATGCGCGCGGCGGTTTCCTGATATTTTTTCGCCCACGGGCTGCGGTCCATGAAATCGTGCGTCCAGGCGTTGACCTGGTGCAGATTGGCATAGCCGCCATTGGCAAAGGCGCGCAGCAGGTTCAGCGTGGCCGCCGACTGGTTGTACGCCTTCACCATGCGCTGCGGGTCGGGCTCGCGGCCCGCTTCCTCGAACGCGATGTCGTTGATGATGTCGCCGCGATAGCTCGGCAACTCGATGCCGCCGATATCTTCCATGTCGGCCGAGCGCGGCTTGGCGAACTGACCCGCCATGCGGCCGAGCTTCACCACGGGCATTTTCGACGCAAAGGTCAGCACGACCGCCATCTGAAGCAGCACGCGGAAGGTGTCGCGGATATTGTTCGGATGGAATTCGGCAAAGCTTTCGGCGCAATCGCCGCCCTGCAACAGGAACGCCTTGCCCTCGGCCACGCGGCCGAGTTCGGCGGTCAGGTCGCGCGCTTCGCCGGCAAAGACCAGCGGCGGATAATTGCTGAGCTCACGCTCGGCGGCCGCCAGCGCATCGGCGTCGCGATAGGTGGGAAGCTGGCGGGCTTCGTGCGAGCGCCAGCTATGCGGTTGCCAGTTTTTCGTCATATGCCTGTCTTTTCGCGTTCGAATCGAGCGCCACATGGCGCCTATGTCGCGCGGAAGCAATGTTTCCGGCACGATCAAACCCGAAAATTAGCATTATCGTGACATTTGCGCACCTATGCTTTTCTTGAGCGGCAAAAACGGTTAGTTTGTTACGTGCTTTGGATGTGGAGGGGTCTGCGGCCAAGGCTTTTTGCGATCGGCAACGTCATACACCCGGTGGCCCGGCGGCGGGTCGGGATGCGAGCGACTAGCAATGGCGAATTTCGAATCCGCGTGGTTCGTATATGGGGTGCTGCTCCTGTTGCTCGCGACAAGCCTTGTCGTGAGGATCGAATATGCGCGCATCGGCCTTGCCGCGGCGGCGCTGGTGGCGCTGCCGCTGACATTGTTCAGGGGAGGCGACGTCGGTTACGGCCTGCTGGTACTCGCCATCCTAGCGATCAATATCGGTATATTGGCGCGGTTATGGCTCGGCGGGGCGAATATCCGCTTCACCGCCGAGGAAGAAGAATTGCGCAGGCAGCATTTTCCGGGGCTTGGCGCGATGGTCGCGCGCGACCTGATCGACCAGGGAAACTGGATATCGGCAAGGCGCGGCGAGGTGCTGATCCGCGAAAATCAGGCGGCGCCCAGCCTCTTCTATCTGGCGGAGGGCAAGGCCACGATCCTGCGCGACGGGGTCGAGATCGGAAAGCTTTCGGACGGCGCGCTGATCGGCGAAGCGACCGTCCTCGACGGCACCCATGCGACGGGGACGGTGCTGCTGGGCACCAACGCCCGCCTGTGGTTCGTGCCCGCGGCGGCGCTGCGCGCCTATCTGGCGGCGAACCCGGGGATTGCGGGTGCGCTACACGAAGGGTTCGCGCGCGCGCTGCGCGGCAAGCTGGCGAGCGCGAACACGCGCATCGCGGACCGACCGTCGATTTCCTGAGCGCGTTCACTCTCTCGGCCTCGAAACTGCAACCGGCGCCTGCTAGTCCCTGACCCATGACGATGATTCTCTATGGCATTTCGAACTGCGACACGGTGAAGAAAGCGCGGCGCTGGCTCGACGAGCAAGGCGTGGCCTATCATTTTCACGATGTGCGCAAGGATGGGCTCGACGCAGCGCGACTGCAGGGCTGGATCGACGCGCTCGGCTGGGAAAAGCTGCTCAACAAGGCCGGTACGACCTTTCGCAAGCTGCCCGATGCGCAGAAGGATGGGCTGGATGCGGCGTCGGCGAAGGCGCTGATGCTCGATCAGCCTGCGATGATCCGTCGGCCGGTTGTCGAAGCAGATAATGGTATCAGCGTCGGTTTCTCGGCCGATGAATGGAAGGCGCGTTTTGCAGCATGATCCGGTCGTTTTTGGCCTTGCTGGCCGTCATGCTGTCCGCTGGTTGCACTGCTGACACGGTGACAGCGCAGCCCACTCTCGATGGCCAGCCGCCGATCGTGATCGCCCATCGCGGCGCGTCGGGCGAACGTCCCGAACATACGCTGGCAAGCTACCGGCTCGCGATCGACCTCGGTGCCGATTATATCGAGCCCGATCTGGTGTTGACGAAAGACGGCGTGCTCGTCGCGCGGCACGAGAATGAGATTTCGGAAACCACCGACGTCGCCGCGCATCCCGAATTCGCCGGCCGCAAGGCGACGAAGACGATCGACGGGCAGCAGGTTGCCGGCTGGTTCACCGAAGATTTCACGCTCGCCGAACTCAAGACGCTGCGCGCGCGAGAGCGGCTGCCGAAGCTGCGCAGTACCGAATATGACGGCCAGTTCGAAATCCCGACATTCGAGGAGATCCTCACGCTGCTCGCGGAGGTGAACAAAGGCCGCAAGACGCCGGTTGGCGTCTATCCCGAAACCAAGCATCCGAGCTATTTCGTCTCGATCGGCCTGCCGCACGAGGCGCCGTTGCTCGCCATGCTCGATCGCTTCGGCTATCGCGGCCGCGCCGCGCATGTGTTCATCCAAAGCTTCGAAGTCGGCAATCTGATGGACCTGCGCGCAAAGAGCGATCTGCCGTTGATCCAGTTGATGGATGCCGAGGGCGGACCGGCCGATCGGCCCGGAACCAGCTATGCCGCCATGACGTCGCCCGAGGGGCTGAAGATGATCGCCGCCTACGCCGACGGGATCGGCCCGAACAAGGCGATGGTGATCCCGCGCGGCGCGCTCGGTCGGCTTGGCACGCCGACCAGCCTTGTGCACGATGCGCATGCGGCGAAGCTGAAAGTCCATCCCTGGACGTTCCGGCGCGAAAATTATTTCCTGCCGCTCGGTGACAAGGGCGGGGTCAATCCGGCGGGGCACGGCGACCTCGCGGGCGAGATCGCCGCCTATCTTGCGACGGGGATCGACGGTCTGTTCAGCGACAATCCGCGCGAAGCGGTGGTCGCAGTCAAAGGGAACGGAAAATGAGCGAAAAGCCATTGGGCCAGAGCGGCCTTTCGATCCGTCCGTTCGTGCTGGGCGGCAATGTCTTCGGCATGACCGCAGGGCGCGATGCGAGCTTCGCCGTCCTCGACCGTTTCGTCGAGCTCGGCGGCGGGATGATCGACACCGCCGACGTCTATTCGGCGTGGGTTCCGGGGCACAAGGGCGGCGAATCCGAAAGCATGCTAGGAGCCTGGCTGAAGGAAAGCGGCGCGCGCGAACAGGTGTTGATCGTGACCAAGGTGGGGATGATGCCGGGCGGGCTGAAGCCCGATCGCATCCGCGAGGCCGTGCAGGGATCGCTCGATCGTCTCGGCGTCGACACGATCGACCTCTATTTCGCGCACAAGGACGATCCCGATGTGCCGCTGGGTGAAGTGCTCGGTGCGTTTGCCGAACTGGTCGATGCCGGCATCGTCCGCGCGATCGGCGCGTCGAACTATTCGGCGGAGCGCCTCGCAGAGGCGCTCCGCGTGGCTGACGAACAGGGCCTGCCGCGCTTCACCGCGATGCAGCCCGAACTCAATCTGCTCGACCGCGCCCAATATGAAGGCGCGCTGCAACAAACATGCGTCGACGAAGGCCTGGGCGTCGTCACCTATTTCAGCCTCGCGTCGGGCTATCTGTCGGGCAAATATCGGGGCGCCGACGACTTGGGAAAAAGTGCGCGCGGTGCGCGGGCCAAGCCCTATCTCGAAGGCAAGGGGCCGGCGGTGCTGGCGGTGATGGATCGCATCGCGGCAGAAACCGGTGCTACCCTTTCGCAGATCGCGCTTGCGTGGGTTGCCGCGCAGCCGGGCGTCACCGCGCCGATCGCCAGCGCGACATCCGTCGAGCAACTTGACGAGTTGATGGGCAGCCTCGATCTTCGCCTCGACGATGAACAACTCTCTGCGCTGAGCGCCGCCTAAGGCCCGGCCCGACACCACCGGGGAGGGGCATCGGTCCGGGCCCGCGCGGCCGCGCTGTCTCAGTCGTTGGTGGTGTCAGTCCACTGGAACACCGCTTCGAGTGGCTTGTCGAACACGCGCGCGATGCGAAATGCGACCTCCAGCGAAGGCGAATATTTACCCTGCTCGATCGCGGCGATCGTCTGTCGCGTGACACCGACGCGGTCGCCGAGATCGCCCTGCGTCATCTCGCCGGAAAGGAAGCGCAGCGTCCGGATATCGTTGGTGAAGGGAGGCTTAGCCATGCCAGCCTCGCCGGTAGCTCAGCAGGACGACGACGCTGTGGACCGTCTCGGCCAGCACGATGGCGAAAAGGGCGGCATTGGCGATCTTCACCCCGGTGTCGGTGAACGGCATCACCACTCCGACAAGGATCATCCCAACCAGCATGGCATAATAGGCGGCCGCCCGGCCGCGCCGACTGATCGCGCGGTCGCGCTCGTCGGCTGGCTTGCGATCGGCTTTCGGCGTCGCGAGAAGCAGGGCAATCGTCCCCGCGATAACGACCACCGCCTGCGTAGCGGCGATTCCCCCGAACAGCCACAGCATCGGGAACATCTCCCGCCCAGCGGGATGGCCGGCAATGACGAGGCTGAAATAGAGGCTGTAGGCAATCAGCATGCAGACGAGATTGAGCCAGGCGGTCTTTTCCCGATAGGTCATCTGCCATCCTTCGAAGTCAGCGGTGCGATACGCCATGGCTCAATAGCCTCGGCGATAGAGATAGAGCTGCGTGCCGATCCTCACGAGCTCGGCCACGACCAGCGTCGCGATCATCAGGTTGAGCTGCTCGGCTTGCCCGATGCCCCAGAAGATCAGGAAGATATTGATCCAGATTCCGATGACGAGCGGATAGTAGCCGAAATGCGTTCCGCGCAAATGGAAGTCGCGGTCGCGCTCATCTTCGCGCGCTTCTGCCTCGCGGGGGCTTCGGATCGCCAGAAAGGCGGTCGCGATGGTCATCGCCACGATGATCGCAATCGTCACGGGAACCAGCATTCCTGCGGTCGCCATCACGCCCGCCGGGCTCCCGACAATCCGCCAAGGATAAAGGAGGAAATACCAGCCGAACGCCAGAATCATCGTCACCAGCGTCACCCAGTGAATCTTTTCCCGAAAAGACATTCGCCCTACTCCATGTCATATGATTCGAACTCTATGTTATATATTTTTAACATGGAGTCAATAATCAGTGACATGCTTGGCCTTTGCCGCTTTCGCGTATGCGCTTTAGCCGCTAAGCCCCCGCGCCATGTCTACACTCCCCAAAACGCTCACCCTCGACACCTCAACGAGCCGCGCCAATCCGACGCCGCAGCCGATGAAGCGCTTAACGGTGCCGCGTATCCGTCAGCGCAAGGGCGGCGAGCCGCTTGTGATGCTCACCGCCTACACCGTCCGCATGGCGCAACTGCTCGATCCGCATTGCGACATGTTGCTCGTCGGCGATTCGCTCGCGCAGGTGATCTATGGTCTGCCGCATACCGTCGGCGTGACGATGGACATGATGGCGCTGCACGGCGCCGCGGTCGTCCGCGGCAGCTATCATGCCGCAGTGATCGTCGACATGCCCTTCGGTAGCTATGAAGGGAGCCCGCAGCAGGCCTTCGACAATGCCGCGCGGCTGCTCAAGGAAACCGGTGCGGCCGCTGTGAAGGTCGAGGGCGGCAAGGTGCTTGCGCCGACGATCGAATTCCTGACCCAGCGCGGCATCCCGGTGATGGGTCATGTCGGGCTGACCCCGCAGGCGGTCAACATTCTCGGCGGTTATGGCGTGCGCGGCAAGAGCGAGGAAGAGGCGCGCTCGATCGTCGAAGATGCCATTGCGGTCGCGCAGGCCGGTGCGTTTTCGATCGTCATCGAAGGCGTGCTCGAATCGATTGCAATCGAGATCACGAACAAGGTCGATTGCCCGACGATCGGCATCGGTGCCTCGGCACAGTGCGACGGCCAGGTGCTCGTCACCGACGACATGCTCGGCATGTTCGAACGTGTCCCCAAATTCGTGAAGCGCTTCGGGAATATGGCGGGCGTCGTGGAAGCCGCGGTGAAGGACTATGCCGACGAAGTCAGGTCCCGTTCATTCCCGACCGAGGATCAGACCTACGCCGGTTGATGGCTCAGCGATCCACCAAAGTGAAACGCTTGGCCTTTTTCGGTGCTGTCGCTAAGGAAGCGACCGGCGGGACGAATGCCCAGAGCCATGACGAGTATATGGAGGTTTGATTGGCCCTGAGCCCGACGAATGATGCCGCGCTGTTGCAGGAAGTCGACGAAGCCGTCCGCAAGGACCGGCTCGACACGATCATGCAGCGCTACGGCCGCTGGATCATCGGCGGCGTGCTCGCCGCTTTGCTCGCGTTCGGCGGCTATCTCTTCTGGAGCCATCGTCAGGATGCCGCGCGCGGCGAACAGGCCGAAGAACTGATTGCGGCGTTCGAAAAGCTCAGCACCAACCAGCCGCGCGCCGCGACCGCCGAACTGGAGAAGCTCGTTGCCGAAGGCGATCCCGCCTATCGCGCCGTCGCGCAAATGCAGGAAGCGAATATCAAGGCGCAGACCGGCGACCTGAAAGCCGCCGCTGCGTTGATGGCGAAAGTCGCTGCCGACACGAAGCTCGACCAGGCGCTGCGCGACCTTGCGCTGATCCGCCAGACGGCGTTTGAATATGACACGCTGAAGCCCGAGGTGGTGATCGCGCGAATGAAGCCGATGGTCGACGCAAAGGATCCGGCGTCGAGCTGGTTCGCGAGCGCCGCCGAACTTTCGGCGACCGCGCATTATCAGTTGGGGCAGTTCGATCAGGCGGGCGCGCTTTACGGACGCATCGCCAAATTGCCCGACGTCTCCAAATCGCTGCAATCGCGCTCGGTGCAGATGGCGGGTATGCTCGGCGTCGACGCGGTCGCAGATCGCGCGAACGAAAGCGCCGAAAAGGACCAGAAAGGCAATGCTGCGCCGAAGGCAGCGGCAGCCGCAAAGACTGAGAAAGCCAATTAATATGCGGAAAGCGCGTTACGGAATTTATGCGGCGCTGCTGGCGCTGCCGCTCACGGCATGTGGGGTGCTCAAGGGCGACGGCGGACCGAAGACCCCGACGGTGGGTGACCGCGTGTCGATCCTGTCGAACGACAACAGCGTCAAGGTCGATCCCGCCACCGCATCGATCGCGGTCGTGCTTCCCGAACCGGCGGTCAACGCCAATTGGGCGCAGTCGGGCGGCAACGCTTCGAAATCGATGGGTCATCCGGCGCTCGCCGCCACGCGAACCAAGCTGTGGGAAACCAGCATCGCGGGCAACACGAACAAACAGCGGATCGCGGCCTCGCCCGTGATTGCCGACAACCGGCTGTTCGTCGTCGATACCGATGCTGTCGTCACCGCTTTCGCCGCCGATACGGGCGCGAAATTGTGGAGCGCCGCGATCGGCAGCACGGGCAAGGATTTCAAGGCATCGCTGTTCGGCGGTGGTGCCGGGGTCGACGGCAATGTGGTTTATGCCACGAGCGGCGTCGGCGATGTCGCGGCGCTGAACGTTGCGGACGGCTCGGTGATCTGGAAGGTAAAGCCTTCGGGGCCCCTGCGCGGCGCGCCGACGATCGCCTTTGGCGGGGTCTATGTGATCAGCCAGGACAATCAGATTTTTGCCCTCAACGCCGCCGATGGCGCGGTGCAGTGGCAGGCGACCGCATCGATGGAGCCGGGCAGCGTGTTTGGCGCCGCGTCGCCCGCAGCCGGGCAGGGGACGATCGTCGCTGGCTTCTCGTCGGGTGAAGTGCAGGCCTATCGTTACGAAAACGGCCGCGACCTGTGGGAAGATGCGCTTGCGCGCACGTCGATGGCGCTGTCGGTTTCGACGCTCACCGACGTCGATGCCGATCCGGTCGTCGACCGTGGCCGCGTCTTCGCGCTCGGTCAGGGCGGCCGCATGGCGAGCTATGAACTCGTCACGGGCCAGCGTAGCTGGGAAATCTCGATCGCCGGCATTTCGACGCCCTATGTCGTTGGCGAGTGGGTCTATGCCATGACCGACGATGCCAAGCTTCTGTGCGTCGCTCGCACCAGCGGCAAGGTACGTTGGATGCAGCAGCTCGCGCGTTTCCGCGTTGAAACCGAAAAGAAGAAGAAGGACCCGATCCGCTGGACCGGCCCGATTCTTGCGGGCGGCCGTTTGATCGCGGTGAACAGCGAAGGCACGTTGTCCGAATTCTCGCCGACCGACGGATCGCTGCTGGGATCGACCGAATTCAAATCGTCGCTGTCGCAGCCGCCGGTGGTTGCGAATAATATTTTGTACGTCCTCGCGGACGATGGAAAGCTCACGGCCTGGCGCTGATACAGCGTCCGGGCCGGGGTGGCCCGGATAGGATAGGAACCAAGCCATGTCGCGATTCGCGACGATCGCCATTGTCGGCCGCCCCAATGTCGGCAAATCGACGCTGTTCAACCGGCTGGTCGGCAAGCGCCTTGCGCTCGTCGACGACCAGCCCGGAGTCACGCGCGACCGGCGCGAGGGCGACGGTGAACTGCTCGGCCTGAAGTTCACCATCGTCGATACCGCCGGTTTCGAGGATTATGACGCGGCGACGCTGCCCGGCCGGATGCGCGTGCAGACCGAAAAGGCGGTGCGCGAGGCCGATGCGGCGCTGTTCATGATCGACGGCCGTGCGGGCGTAACTCCGCTCGACGAGGAAATCGCGCGCTGGCTGCGCAGCGAGGACACGCCGATCATTCTCCTCGTCAACAAGGCTGAGGGGAAGCAGGGCGAAAACGGCCTGATGGAGAGCTATTCGCTCGGCTTCGACAATCCGATCGCGCTCAGCGCCGAGCATGGCGAGGGGGTCGTCGACCTGTTCGATGCGCTGCGTCCGATCATCGAGGCTTATGACGCGGCTGAAGCCGAAGCCTTTCCGCCGCCGGTGGAAGGCGAAGAGGATGAGGACGCGCCGCTCGGACCGATGAAGCTGGCGATCGTCGGCCGTCCGAACGCGGGCAAATCGACGCTGATCAACCGCATGATCGGCGAGGATCGCTTGATCACCGGGCCCGAGGCGGGGATCACGCGCGATTCGATCCGCGTCGACTGGCAATGGGAAAATGACGGCGAGGTCCACGAAATCCAGCTTTTCGACACCGCGGGCATGCGCAAGCGCGCCAAGGTCGTCGACAAGCTCGAAAAGCTCTCGGTCGCCGATGCGCTCCACGCGGTCGATTTCGCCGAGGTCGTGGTGCTGCTGCTCGATGCCACGAAGGGCCTCGAGGCGCAGGATCTGCGCATCGCCGACAAGGTGCTGCAGGAAGGGCGGGCGCTGATCGTCGCGCTCAACAAATGGGATATCGCCGAAGATCCCTCGGCACTGTTCAACGGCGTTCGGAACGCGCTTGACGACGGGCTCAGCCAGGTGAAGGGCGTTCCCGTGCTCAGCATCTCAGGCGCGACGGGCAAGGGGATTGATACGCTGGTCCGTGTCGCTTTCGAACAGCGCGATATCTGGACCAACCGTGTTTCGACCGCGCGGCTCAATCGCTGGTTCGAAGGGGCGGTCGAGAATAATCCGCCACCGGCGCCGGGCGGCAAGCGTATCAAGCTGCGTTACATCACGCAGGCGCGCACGCGGCCGCCGACCTTCGTCGTCTTCGGGTCGCGTACCGACAGTTTGCCGGGAAGTTATGAACGCTATCTGGTCAACGGGATGCGCAAGGAACTGGGGTTCCAGGGCGTGCCGGTACGCCTCAATTTCCGCAATTCGCGCAATCCCTATGACGAATGACCGGACCTGACGCATTGGGGACGCGCGTCGTCGATGCGCGCGGGATGCGCTGCCCCTGGCCGGCGCTCAGGCTGGCGCGGGCGCTGCGCGAGACGGCCGATGTCCTGCTGCTCGCCGACGATCCGCAGGCGGCGCGCGAGGTCGCAGCACTGGCAGGCGAGCATGGCTGGTCGGTCGAAGATACCGTGTCCCCTTCGGGTGACGCAGGCTGGCGAGTCCGGCGCTGATCCAAAATGGGGCGCCTTTCGTCATCCGGGCGCGGGTATTGTAACGTCTTTTTTACCGAAGCTGGGGCATGGATCGGCCGGGACCACGACCGAATTTGAATACCAAGGGACGGAACATTGGACGAAATCCTGGTCGATTGGGATGAATTTCGCGCGACGCGCACCCAGTTGGGCGCGGCGTTTGTAAGGATTCTCGGCTATTTTCGCGAAGACGGCATCAAATCGGTTGCCGCGATCGAAGAGGCGATGCGCGCGCGCGACGCGGGCGGCCTTGTCATGCCCGCGCACACGCTGAAAAGCGAAGCGCGTCAGTTCGGCGGCGAAAGGCTCGGCGCGCTCGCCGAGGATATCGAGGCTTTCGCGCGGCACTGTGTCGAGAGCCAGATCAGTCCTGAGGAATATCTGCCGCGCGTCGTCGCGCTTCGTCCGATGTTTGAGGAAACGCTCGGCGCGCTTGAACGCGAGGCCAATCCGCTCGTCCAGCGTCGCCCGTCGGGCTTCGATCGCGCCATCGGCTATTGAGCCGCAGTTTTTCGCATCGGTTGCACCTGCCAGCGCGACAGGCTGCGCCATAACCATTCGAGTGGTCCATAGTGGAAGCGCGCGAGCCACGGCTTTGACCAGAACAGCATCGCGGCCCACATTCCGAAACAGAAGAGATAGAGCGCGGTCCGGCCAATGCTCCCGAACAAGCCCAGCCCATAGCCATAGAAGATCGTCGTCATGACGATCGATGTCGTGAGATAGTTGGTGAAGGCCATGCGTCCGGTCGCGGCAAGTCGCATACGGATCGCGTCGTTGGCTTTCACCTTGATCAGCCACATGATGAGTGCGGCCCAGCCGATCGTCATCACAATATCGAATGGCGTCGACAGCGACAGCGTCGCGCCGAAAGTCGACACCGCGCTGAACCCGCTCGCGATCTGGTAACAGGCGAGTGCAATTAGCGGCGGTACGCCGATCAGGAAGCAGCGCAGCGCCCATTTGCGATACCGGGCGGGCTCCCAGTCGCCGGTCAGCTTGCGCGACTTGAACAACGCCATGCCCAGCAGCATCAGGCCCATCGTCTCCCACAGGAACATCATTACCGCGACGAAGGGCTCGGTCAGCGTCTCGCCGGTACGATGCGCGACGATGCTGGCGTAACTGCCGAGATAGATTGCCATTTCCTTGGCATAACTCGCCGCGCCGGGGCCCATCTCGGCATCCATTTCGGCAAGGCCCTTGCGCATCTCGCCCATCATGTCGGCCGGCAGCTTACCTGCTTCGGCCAGCGCCATCACGGCCCATCCCGATCCGAGAAAACCGATGCCGATGACGAAAAAGACGATCGCCCAGATCGTCAGCGCCTTCACCGAAAGATTGCGGAACGCGAAAAGGAGCAAGCCGCACATCGCGTACAGGAACAATATGTCACCGAACCAGATAAGGTAGAAATGGGCGAGGCCGAAGAGAGCCAGCCAGAACATCCGGGAATAATGGACGCTCGCGGCGCTGCGCCCGGCGCTGTCCGCGCTCTCGATGACGAGCAAGGTGCTCGCGCCGAAAAGCATCGAGAACATTCCGCGCATCTTGGAATCAATCAGTACAAAGTTGAAGAACCAGGTGCCAAGATCGATCGAGCCGACCGGTCCCCCCGCCATCGGGTTGGAATAGGCCGCAAAGGGCAGGGCAAAGGCGGCAATATTCATTGCCAATATGCCCATAACCGCCACGCCGCGGATCGCGTCGAGGCTTTCGTAACGTGTCGATGCCATGGCCATGCCCGCTGCCCCCTTCGGTGGATGGCAAGGCGTATCGCGCGCCGTAAAACGCGTCGAGGAGTTTCGGCATTCAGCGACTATTGACATCTATGTCAGTAATGCTATTTGCACAGCATCACCTGATTCGAACGAGAATAGTCATGACCCCCACGATCTTCTCCCACCCCGATCGCATTCCCGCGAAGTTCCGCCCGTTCAAGGCGTTCGCGCACTTCCGCAAGCTCATCAAGGACAAGGAAGACACCGAACAGGTGTTCCACATCTTTGAAAATCTGCCGCGCAAGGGCTTCATGGACGACGCGCGCGCCTTCGTCGAAAGCGATTTTGGCAAGCAGCTCATGGAGCGCGAACCCTATCTCCCCGACCTGCTCGACGATCATAGCTGGATCGATGCTTTGCCCGAAGGCACCGTCGGCCACGCCTATGTCACCTTCATGCGCCGTGAAGGCCTGTCGGCGGCGGGGCTTGTCGCCGAGAGCGAGAAGATGGGCCGCCCGCAATATGACGACCAAGTGCAATGGTATTCGAACCGCCTGCGCGACACACACGACCTGTTCCACATTCTGACCGGCTATGGCCGCGATGCGCTGGGCGAACAGTGCGTGCTCGGTTTCACCTATGGCCAGACGGGCAATTACGGCAATGCCTTCATCGCCTATGCCGGCGGCTATGAAGTGAAGCGCGGCGTCAAGAGCGACGCGCCGGTGATGGGCGCGATCCGCCAGGGCCAGCGCCACGGCAAAGCGTCGAAAGCAATCATCGAGCAGGACATCCGCTCGCTGCTTGCCGAACCGCTCGACGCCGCGCGTGCGCGCCTCGGCATCGGCGAGCCGACGCTTTATCAGGAAGCGCACCGCGCTTACCGCAACCGCGGCATCGATCCGTACAATTTCCTTGCGGCAAAGGCTGCAATGGCCTGAACTGCGCCCCGGCGAAAGCCGGGGACCCCGCTAATCCAGCTTTGCGATCAGTGCCTGCGCGGCCGCGGGGTTGCGGACCTTCGCGCCGGATATGAAGAAAATATAGGCATCGCGGCCGTCGGCCGCCCAATCCTTGGCGCGCTTCGCCCAATGATCGAGCGCCTGGGCGTCATAGCCGGTTTCGACATCCTCCTCGCTGCGCTGGAGCCGCGCATAGGTGAAGTCCGCCGTCTGCTCATCGATGCACGGGAATTCGTCGCTGTCGGCGTAGACGGCCGCCATGTTGCGGTCGCGGAGCATGTCGACGAACTTCGGGTCGCGGAAGCTTTCGTCGCGGACCTCGATCGCATGACGTAGCTTTAGGCCATCCTGACTGTCGGGCAGCAAGTCTAGGAAGCCTGCGAAATCGTCGCGGTCGAACTTCTTCGTTGCCATGAACTGCCAGTGGATCGGGCCGAGCCGGTCGCCGAGCCGCGTCAGGCCCTGCGTCAGGAACTTCTCGATAGAGGCGGCGCCTTCCGCCAGCACCTTACGGTTTGTCGTGAAACGCGACGCCTTGACGCTGAATTTGAAGCCGTCGGGGACCGATGCGGCCCAATTGGCAAAGGTCTCAGGCTTCTGGCTGCCATAGTAGGTGCCGTTGATCTCGATGCCGGTCAGGTGCTGGCCGGCATATTCGAGCTCTCGCTTGTGCGCGAGCCCGGCGGGGTAGAAGGGGCCGCGCCACGGTTCGAAGGTCCAGCCCCCGACGCCGACATAGATGCTCATATGCGCGTGACCTCCGTGCCAAATCATTTTTCGTCATTGCGAGCGTAGCGAAGCAATCCAGAGCAGGCGTACACCGCTCTGGATTGCTTCGCTACGCTCGCAATGACGGATGAGGCAAACGCCGAGCTAATTAGGCGAGCGCCGCGTCGGCTCCCATCAAATTCGGGAAGAAACCCTCATGCGCCTCGCGGAGTTCAGCGAGAGTCACCTGATGGTCGCTGCCTTCGAGTTCGAAGACGATGCGGTCCTTGATCGTGCGGCCGACGGGATCGACCGGTACGTCGGCACGGCCGGCGGCGTCGAGGAAGTCGGCGAGGCAGGTGTCGCAGACGGTGACGAGGTACAGGCCCTGATCCTCGCCGAAGAAGCTTTCAGCGACACCGAAGGGCTGTTCTTCGCTGACCAGCACGCCGATGTTCGACTTCAATGCCATTTCGGCCAGCGTCACCGCCATGCCGCCGTCGGATACATCGTGGCAGGCCGTGATCCAGCCGGCGTTGATCGCGCCGCGAATGAAGTCACCGGTGCGTTTTTCGGCGCGGAGGTCGACCGGCGGCGGCGGGCCTTCCTCGCGGCCGAGAATTTCGCGGAGCCACACCGACTGGCCTAGATGACCGGCGCGTTCGCCGACCGCGAGCACGATGTCGCCGGTGCGCTTGAAGCCGATGCCGACCGCGCGGTTCAGATCCTCGATCACGCCGACGCCGCCGATCGCGGGGGTCGGAAGGATCGCGCTGCCGCCGCCGGTTGCCTTGCTCTCGTTATAGAGACTGACGTTGCCCGAGACGATCGGATAGTCGAGCGCACGGCAGGCCTGTGCCATGCCGTCGAGGCAGCCGGTGATCTGCCCCATGATTTCGGGGCGCTGCGGATTGGCAAAGTTCAGGCAATTGGTGATCGCGAGCGGGGTCGCGCCGACCGCGGTTATGTTGCGCCAGGTCTCAGCGACCGCCTGCTTGCCGCCCTCGACCGGGTCGGCATAGCAATAGCGCGGGGTGCAGTCGGTCGACATGGCGAGCGCGCGGCTCGTGCCGTGGATGCGGACGAGCGCGGCGTCACCGCCGGTCTGCAGCGTGTCGGCGCCGACCTGGCTGTCATATTGTTCGTAAATCCAGCGGCGACTGGCGATGTCGGGGGTGCCCATCAGCGTCTTGAGGTCGGCGGCGACATCCTTCGTCTCGGGGACGTTGGTGAGTTCGCCCTGCTTCGGCGTTGGAACATGTGGGCGGTCATAGAGCGGCGCGTCGTCGGCGAGCGGCGCGAGCGGAATGTCGCACACGATCTCGCCATGATGTTCGAGCACCATGCGGCCGGTGTCGGTGACGGTGCCGATGACCGCAAAGTCGAGCTCCCATTTGTGGAAGATCGCGGCGGCGAAATCCTCGCGGCCGGGCTTCAGCACCATCAGCATGCGTTCCTGGCTTTCAGACAGCATCATCTCATACGCCGTCATGCCGGTTTCGCGCTGCGGCACGTCGTCCATTTTTAGGTGGAGGCCGACGCCGCCCTTCGATGCCATTTCGACCGACGACGAGGTGAGGCCCGCGGCGCCCATATCCTGAATCGCGACGATTGCGTCCGACGCCATCAGTTCGAGGCAAGCCTCGATCAGCAATTTTTCGGTGAAGGGGTCGCCGACCTGAACCGTCGGGCGCTTTTCTTCGGCATCCTCGCCAAAGTCGGCCGAGGCCATCGTCGCGCCGTGGATGCCGTCGCGGCCGGTCTTCGATCCGACATAGACGATCGGATTGCCGACGCCGCTGGCGGCCGAATAAAAAATCTTGTCCTGCTCGGCGACGCCGACGGTCATCGCATTGACGAGGATATTGCCGTCATAGGCCTTGTGGAAATTGACTTCGCCGCCGACCGTCGGGACGCCGACGCAATTGCCATAACCGCCGATGCCATGGACGACGCCCGAGATGAGGTGCTTCATCTTCGGATGGTCGGGGCGGCCGAAGCGCAGCGCGTTGAGGTTCGCGACGGGGCGCGCGCCCATCGTAAATACGTCGCGCAAGATGCCGCCAACCCCGGTCGCCGCGCCCTGATAGGGTTCGATGTACGACGGGTGGTTGTGGCTCTCCATCTTGAAGATGGCGGCGAGCTTCTTGCCGTCCGGCCCTTCGCCGATATCGATGACGCCGGCATTTTCGCCGGGGCCGCAGATCACCCATGGGGCCTCCGTCGGCAGTTTCTTCAAATGGAGGCGCGAGCTTTTATAACTGCAATGCTCCGACCACATGACCGAGAAGATGCCGAGTTCGACGAGGTTGGGCTCACGCCCGATCGCGTTCAGGACGCGATCATATTCCTCGGGCGAAAGCCCATGCTCGGCGACGATTTCGGGGGTGATGGTGGGCGCTTGCTGAGTCATGGCGCGCCTTTAGCCGCACAGGCGCAAAACGAACAGACCCCATGATGCGAAAACATCATGGGGTCTGCGGTCGGAGAGACGTTTTAGCGAGAAGCGAGAGTGGCCGTCTCGATCTTGAGCGGCTCGACGTCGCGCAGCGCGAAGCTGACCTGCTGCGAACCGACGGTGCCGCGAACGCGGTGCTGGCCGACGCGGAGCGTGAACGGCTTGCCGGTGCGTTCCTCGACACCGTTGATCACGCGCGTGTCGCCAACTTGCGTGACGGTATAGCTGTAGGTGCTGCCCTCATGCTCGAAACGGTTGGTCGGCGCGTCCTTCGCAAGAGCAACGGAAGGCGCCAGCGCGAGCAGGCCAAGGGCGGGGATAATGAATTTTTTCATGATGCAAGTCCTTGTCTAAAAACAAAACTTGCCTTCGAGCCCCTCTCTTCTTGTGCAGTGCAGCATGACGGGCTCACACCATGTGAGCAATTGCAAAAAACAGAACCGCGATTGCGCTAAGGCGAATGGCTTAGCGGGTAGCCGCGCGACGGTTCGCACCAGCCCACGCCGCAGTGCCCGCGAGTAGCGCATAGGCGAAAAGCATCGTCGCGGGGACGGCGAGCGAATAGGCTGGCTCTTTCGGGCCGAACCAGTCGACCGCCTGCGCAAAGGCAAGCAGCGCGGCAAGAACCCAGAGTCGGCGATTGCCACCCGGTGCCTCTGTTCGGCGCATATAATAGAGGAATGCCCCGCCGATCAGCAGGATCTCCAGCGGCATCGCGATCAGTGGATGATTCCACAGCCCGAGGCCGAGTTTGGGCGGCATGCCATAGAGTGTCAGGTCGGGAATATGGACGATGAGGTCGATGAACCAATGCGACACCACAACCAGTGCTGCGCCGATTGCCGCTTCCTTGCGTTTGGTCGCAAACCAGACCAGCACCCCGAAAATCTTGGCCCAGATCAACGCGCCCAGCAGGCTGTGCGTATAGGGCATATGATGCAGGTCCATCGGGTTCATCGCGGTGATGCCGGGAACGATCCGCATCGCCTCCACGCCCGGGATGAGCAGCGCGGCGAAACCGATGTCGACGAGCTGCGCCGCGACGAACAAGGTCCCGAGCCCCGCCGCCTTGGGGCGGGCCGCGGCGATCAGAGCCGGAGCGAAATGGCCGATGAACATGGCGCGACGCTATAGGGCGAAATCGCGACGTCAAGCTTGACCGACCGGGGGCGATGGGGCCAAAGCAGGGCCATGACGGATACCCCCGAAACCGCCGCCGCTGTCGACATCGCTTCTCTGTCATTCGAAGCGGCGATGGGCGAGCTTGAAACGATCGTGCGTCGGCTCGAGAGCGGGGACGTCAGTCTCGAGGAATCGGTGACGCTCTATGAACGCGGCCATGCGCTGCGCGGCCATTGCGAAGCGCGGCTTGCAGCGGCGCAGGCGCGGATCGAACAGGTCAGCCTGGGCGCCGATGGCCGGCCCACGGGAACCACTCCCTTCGGCGAAAGCTGATCCGGGGTGGCGCTCGACGACGACGAAGTTTCGCGCGGCCGGCAATTGCTGCTGTCCACCCAGGCCGAGGTCGCGGCCGGAACAGACAATCTCTTCGAACAGCTTCTCGCGGTACCGTCCGATCCGCGCAGGCCACTTTATGAAGCGATGCGGCATGCTGCGGTTGCGGGCGGCAAGCGGCTACGGCCCTTGCTGGTGCGTGCGGCGGGTGATCTGTTCCATGTTGACCGCTCGCTGACGCTGCGCGTCGGGGCGGCGGTGGAGGCGATGCACGTCTATTCGCTGATCCATGACGACCTGCCGTGCATGGACGATGACGATATGCGCCGCGGCAAGCCGACGGTGCACAAGGCCTTTGATGAAGCAACTGCGGTGCTCGCGGGCGATTCGCTTCATGCCCTCGCGTTCGAATGGCTGTGCGATCCGGTGACGAGCAGCGACCCGTTCGTGCGTAGCGAACTGTGCTGCGAACTTGCACGCGCCGCGGGCCCGGCTGGCATGGCGGGTGGGCAGATGATGGACCTTGCCGCCGAGACCTCGAATTTCGACTTGCCGACGGTGACGCGCCTGCAGCAACTGAAGACCGGGGCGCTGATCGCTTTTTCGGTCGAAGCCGGCGCGATACTTGCGCGGATTCCGCCCGACAGCCGCACTCCGCTGCGCGGTTATGCGCGTGATATCGGGCTCGCCTTTCAGATCGCCGACGACATCATGGATGTCGAGGGTGACGAGGCGCTGGCGGGCAAGGCGCTGCACAAGGACGACGCTGCGGGCAAGGCGACCTTCGTCACCCTGATGGGGATCGAGCGTGCGCGCGAACAGGCGACCGCGCTCGTCGAACAGGCGATTGCGCATCTGGCCGGCTTCGGCGAAGAAGCGACGCTGCTACGCGCGATCGCGCGCTATGTCGTGGAAAGGGACCGTTGATGCGGGTGGGGGTTTATCCGGGTACGTTCGATCCGATCACGCTCGGCCATATGGACATCATCCGCCGCGGTGCGAAGTTCGTCGACCGGCTGATCATCGGGGTGACGACCAACATCGCGAAATCGCCCTTGTTCGACGACGACGAACGGATCGCAATGGTAAAAGCCGAGGTTGCGGGAATCGATGGAGACATTGAGGTCGTCGGCTTCAATTCGCTGCTGATGGACTTCGCCGATGCCCAGGGCGCCTCGATCATCGTCCGCGGCATTCGCGGTGTCACCGATTTCGAATATGAGTATCAGCTGACGGGCATGAACCGCCAACTCAATGACCGTGTCGAAACCGTCTTTCTGATGGCCGACGTCAGTCTTCAGCCGATCGCATCGCGGCTGGTCAAGGAAATCGCGATCTTTGGCGGCGACATCCACAAATTCGTGACGCCCTCGGTACGCGATGCGGTCGTCGCTCGCATCGCCGAGCGGGGGCTCCTTCAGGGCGAGCGCTGACACCGATCATTGAGCGTTCAGCTTTTTCCCGCTAGGGCGCGCCATCAGGGCGCAAATTCAGTTTATTTTTCTAAAGGCCGATCCAGCATGACATCTTCCTTCCGCCCCTTGGTTCTTACGGCGATGGCGTTCGGTCTCTCGGTTGCGGCGATCGCACAGGATGCGCCGCCCGCGCCCGGCCCAAATCCTGAAGAAAGCCAGCCGGCGCCGCCGGTGGAAACCCCGGCTCCGCCGCCGCTCGACACCCCGGCTGCACCCGCGGCGACTGAAGCCGCGCCCGCGGTCCAGGCGCCCGCAGTGCCGACGATGACGCCCGACCAATATATCAACAACCCGGAATATATGCTGAACCTCGACCTTTCGACGGGCGGCCGGGTTGTGATCCAGCTCTTTCCCAATGTCGCGCCGAACCATGTCGATCGTATCAAGCAGCTTGCGCGCGCGGGCTTTTACGACGGGATCAAGTTCCACCGCGTGATCGACGGTTTTATGGCGCAGACGGGCGATCCGAGCGCGACCGGGCAGGGCGGCTCGCAGCTTCCCGACCTGAAAGCCGAGTTCAACGTGACCCCGCATCTGCGCGGTACGCTGTCGATGGCGCGCGCCGAGAATGAGGATAGCGCGAACAGCCAATTCTTCATCATGCTCCAGCCGCGCTTTTCGCTCGACCGCCGATACACGGCGTTCGGCCGTGTCATTTCGGGCATGCAATATATCGACGCGATCCATAAGGGCGAGCCGCCCGAGGTGATGTCGCGCATGGTGCAGGTTTCGGTCGCGGCCGATAACAAGCCGATGCCGCCGGCCTCGATGCTCACGGAAACGGTACCCGCGCCCGCTGCCGCGCCTGAAGTGACGCTCGACCAGCTCAACGCGCCGATCAAGCAGTAAGCGCGGGGACGCGCGTCAAGATCATGCGCGTCGACGCCTTCGATTTCGATCTACCCAATGAGCGTATCGCGCTTCGCCCCGCGCGGCCGCGCGATGCGGCGCGGATGCTCGTCGTCGATGGCGGCCAGATCGTCGACGCGGGCGTTGCCGACCTGCCGATGTGGTTGCGCCCCGGCGACTGTTTGGTCTTCAACGATACGCGCGTTATTCCGGCGCAGCTCGAGGGACGGCGCGGGGACGCGCGCATCGGCGCCACGCTGCACAAGCGGATCGACCTGCGCCGCTGGCAAGCCTTCATCCGCAATGCCAAAAGGCTGCGCGTGGGCGAGACGGTCGATTTCGGCGCCGGTGTCGAAGCGTTCGCCGAGGAGCGGCTGTCCGACGGCAGCTTCATCCTGGCCTTCGCCGGCGACGAGCCGGTCGAAGTGCTGCTCGAACGTGCGGGCACGATGCCGCTGCCGCCCTATATTGCGGGCAAGCGTCCCACCGATGAAGACGACCGCAGCGATTATCAGACGATGTTCGCGCGCGAGGATGGCGCGGTCGCGGCACCCACCGCCGCGCTACACTTCACGCCGAAGCTGCTCGATGCACTTGCCGCGGCGGGCGTCGCAACCGAAACGCTGACACTGCACGTCGGTGCGGGTACCTTCCTGCCCGTGAAGGCCGACAACACCGAAGATCATGTCATGCACGCCGAATGGGGCCAGATCGACGCCGACACCGCGGCGCGGCTCAATGCGGTGCGCGCGGCGGGCGGCCGCGTCATCGCGGTCGGGACCACCAGCCTGCGCCTGCTCGAAAGCGCGGCGCAGGATGATGGCACGATCGCGCCCTTCGCGGGCGACACGGCAATATTCATTACTCCAGGCTATCGCTTCAGGGCGATCGACGGCCTGATGACCAACTTCCATCTACCGCGCTCGACATTGTTCATGTTGGTCAGCGCGCTGATGGGGCTGGAGACGATGCAGGCCGCTTACGCCCACGCCATCGGAAACGACTATCGTTTCTACAGCTATGGCGACTCCAGCCTGCTGCTTCCGCGTCAGAGCGACCGGTCAGCGTAAACCGCCATCGCGGCCGCGATGAACTCGGGGCATCCCGCTATTTTGTCGTCGTCATAGGTGCCGCGGAACTCCGGATTTTCGACATAATAGCGGCCGAGGCCCCCGAAGGCTTCGGCGTCTGGCGTCCAGCTATGCGATACCCAGCGATAATGGCGGTCCGTCACGGCCTGCACCGCGTCGGAAGCGGGATCGGCACCGTCGCGGAACAGGCGCTGGAAATCAGCGCGGATTACTTCCATTTCGGACTGAATGGCTGCGACCTGTTCCTTACTGAATGATCGCGCCTTTGCCGCCGCCGCCGCGACGGCGTCCTTGCCCCAAAAATCCTCGGCCTCGCGCTGCCAACGGTCGCGCGTTTCGGGGGCTATGCCGGCGTAATAGTCATTGTCTTCCATATCCTCGTCCTTTTCCAGTGATGCGATCGTGCGATCGATGGTTCGGATGAGGGTCCGGTAATGGCCGATCCGGGCGTCGAGCGCCGTGCGGTGCTCGCGCAGCGCGGCAAGCGGATCGAAGGCGGGGTCGTCGAGCACCGCAGCGATCCCGGCCAGCGGCAGGCCAAGCTCGCGGTAGAAAAGGATCTGCTGCAGCCGCAGCAACTCCTCCCTGCCATAATAGCGATAGCCGTTGGCGCCGACATGGCCGGGCTTCAGCAGGTCGATCGCATCATAATGATGCAATGTCCTGACGCTGATGCCCGCCGCTTTTGCGACTTGCCGAACCGTCCGCATTCACCGTCTCCTCATAGCGGGACGGGCCTATCGGGGATGACGCAGCGTGAGGGTCAAGCCCTTTTTACGCGGTGCAAGCGCCGATCAATATTCGATCGTGATCCGGACCTTGCCCGGCTCGACGCCGGCCAGCGCGGCAATCTCTTCGCGGCTCGACCGGACTAGCGCATGCATTTGCTGTGCGTTCGCCGCAGGGTCGCCATGCGCGGTCGAAGTATCGCCGGCGAGCAGCTCGCGTTCCGAAATTCCAAAGGCATCGGCCAGCGCGATCAAATTTCCGCGCCGCGGGACGGTCTTGCCGCTTTCCCATGCCCAGATGCTCGGTTTGCTGAATCCCGTTCGATCCGAAAGGGCTGCGCGGCTGAGCCCATGTTCCTTGCGGAGCCGGAGAAGGCGCTGGGCCAATAGCTCGTCGCCATCGGGCGTGCGGGCAGGATCGACGTCGTCAGGAAGCGGATTACGCAGCTGCGCCGCGCTAAGCGCCGCGCGCGATAGGGGGCGGTCAAAACGGCAGCCAGCCAGCGCCTCGCTGCGCCACACGATAGTGGCCGCACAATCGGGAGCTTCGGGCAGCGCCACCGTAAGCCGCTGGCCAATGGCCAGATCGGATGCCGTCTCGATCAACATCCCGGTCGCCGACAAATTGTGAATCACAACGGTGGTGCCCGCATTGTTGCCGTCGAGTGATCCGGGCGCTTCAAAGCGCATATGCATGCGGGGAGCACCGCGCTCGCTTTCGACGGTCTGCTGCTTTTCGATCATCGCATGAATGGCCATGATCCAGCCCTATGCGGGGTGATCGGTTGTCGAGTAGTTAATGGCCTATGCCTCATCGCGAGCCCATGCGCCGCCGGACCCTTGGAAACAAGGTCAGTTTGGTCCGACCCGGGGCGAACTGTGCGCGGCTTGCGGCGGGTGAATCGGCAAATCGCCCTGATTTTTCTGAGAGTTTTCTTAACCCAGATTAAGTCGCGGCTAATTTCAATGTTAATATTTGAGCTGTCGCTGTCCCGATTCTGAACAGCGCGGCTTTTCCGTCGACGCGTCCGTGTGTGCGGTTAACCGTCGTGACCCCTACAAAAGTGTGGATTCTCGTTGTAGATGAACGGCATCCTCGGCCTGGATTTTCGCCGGAGGGCAAATTGGGGGGTGCCCGGCCAACTTAATTTCTGTACTAAGTTTTTATTAACAGACGGGTTGATGAGTCGGGTTGCAGCTCATCGGGCACGGGGGTGCCAAAGGCCAGCCGCAAAGCGGAGCCTGAACCGTCAGCAAATTTTTGGGGGTTCGTGTCATGAGGTTCATGATTTTTGCGCTCGCCGCGGCGGCTTTTGCTGTGCCCGCGAACGCAGAAGAAATCCAGAACGTCCGATCGCTCGACATCGCGGTCAGCGGGGCGATCCGGCAACATTGTGCGATGGGCAGCATCGCCAACATGGATTTCGGCAATCTCGAACGCCGAGGCCTTGGCATCGAGACGCGCGTCGCGCTCGATTGCAACGTGCCCTTCACCATGACGATCAAGGGCGCACGAGGCGGCCTGACCCACACCACGATGCCCAACGGTCAAGGGCCGTACGGCGGCGTCCTGCCCTATAATCTCGCCGTCGAAATGCCCGTGCGATATCCCTCGCAGCAGACGGTAAGCAAATCCTTCGACAGCCATCAGCTTCTGGCCGGTGGCGTCATTTCCAGCAACGGCGGGATCGCGACGGACGGCATGCGTCTGGCGGTCCAGCTTGGTCAGCCTTCGGGCGAGGCCGGGCTGCTGGCTGGCGAATATTCGGAAACGATCACGATCACGGTCTCTCCGATCTGAAGATTCGCCTGCGACGTGGGTCGCGGGCGGAATTAAGCCGGAAGGGTAGGCACCGATGCCCTCCCGGTTCTCCGACCAGACGGTGCAAAATATCACGCCATCGCCCGGCTTTCGGGCAGGGGCGTTATAATAGAGGGAAGAAGATTATGAAGAAGATCCTTAGCGGCGCCGTTGCCGCCATCGCGCTCATCGCGACCCCGGCCGTCGCCCAGACCAACCAGGTCCACTACAACATCGCCGGCGCTCAGCTGACGAACCCGACGGGCCTCGGCGGCGCACTTGCGCAGATCGGTGCTGAACTCGCCATCGCTGGCGGCATTGGCACGCGCTACACCGCCATTGCTGGCGCGCTGCCCAACAGCGACCCCGCAACCCCGACCGTCGACGTCGTTTTCAGCCTGAGCGGCTCGGTGAGCAAGGACTGCTCGTTCTATTCGGGCAACAATGCGAACGCGACGAACATCAGCTTCGGCACCATCGGCGTCCGCACGGGCAACAATGAAAACGTCAACTCGGCGTTCGAAATGGTTGGTCCGGCTGTTGCCAGCGTCAAGACGCTGACCGCTGGTTGCAACTTCAACAACGAAGTTGTGATCACCAAGAACAACGGTTCGAGCGGCCTCGTCAACGCTGCTGCTGGTGGCTACGACACCGACGAATTCCAGGCGCACATTCCGTACAGCGTGAATGCTTCGTGGACCGGCGTGACGCTGAACTCGGTTGCTGCCGGTACCGGCCAGTCGCTGAACGTGACGACCACGCAGAACAGCGGTCAGAAGCAGCAGGGCGCTTGGCGTTCGAACATGGACATCGACTTCGTTGCTCCTGCGATCACCAACAAGGGCCTGGTCGCCGGTAACTACAGCGGCACGACCACGCTGACGCTGCGCGCCCTCTAAGTTCGCGCGGTAACCAATAGGGGAAGGGGAAAGAGCAATCTTTCCCCTTTCTTTATGAATATGTGAAATTACGTCGCCAAGGGACGACAAGGGGATGGGAATCATGACAGCTTTGGCGATGGTGAAGCGTCATGCGCGCGCATTACTGGCTGCGCTTGTCGCATTGGCCGTGCTGGTGACCCCTGCGCTGGCGATGCGCGTATCGCCGATGGTGATCGAAATGGAATCGCGCGGTTCCAATGCCGTGGCGCGGATCGAAGTCCAGAACATCAACCCCGCCAATCTTGCGTTCCAGACCCGCGTTTTCCGGATGGAAATCGACAAGGACGGGACAATAACCGAAACCCCGGCCGACGATCAGTTCCTCGTCTTCCCGCCGCAAGGCGTTCTGGCTGCCGGCGGCCGTCAGGTCGTCCGTCTGCAATGGGTCGGCGACACCGAAATGGCCGCATCGCAGGCTTATTACGTGTCGGTCGAGCAGTTGCCGGTTCCGTTCGAAGCCGGTTCATCCGATTCTGTCGGTGCCCAGGTCCAGGTGCTTTACAATATGCGCGCGCTGGTCGTCGTGGCGCCCCCGGGCGCAAAGCCCGACGTGAAGGCCTCTATGGTCAAGCAACTCAATTATCAGCCGCCGGCGCTTCCCGGGGCGACCGAACTGCCGCCGATGCAGGACGGGCTGGAAATCACCCTGCGTAATGATGGTCGGCGTCATGCGCTGATGGCCAATTTCGGATGGCAGATCGAAGGCACCGATGCCGCCGGCAAATGGCTTCGCGTCGATATTTCGCCGGAAGAATTGAACCGTGCCGTCGGCACCGGCTATGTCCCCGCCCTCGGCGAGCGGACGTTCCGCGTTCCGGTTCCCGGTTTCGGCCCCGGACCGATCAAGCTGTCGTTCAAGCGGTGAAGAAGAGTCTCGTACTTTGTTCGGTAGCGTTGCCGGCGCTGTGCGTCGGCACGGCCGCTGCACAGGTGTCGATTCCCTTGCCGCAGGCACCGCGGACCTCTCCGCCGACATCGATCCCATTGCCCGGCTCGCCGATCCCGCTGCCCCCGACCCCGACTCCGGCACCAGCACCGATGACGCCGCAATTTCCGATCGGCGCGCACGGTCGGCCAGACATAAATCCCTACGATCGCGACATCGAAATGACGGTGCCGCTGAATTTCCAAAGCAGCAGCTTGGGCGATATTCCCATGCTGCTGACCGCGGACGACCGTTTCCTGCTCGAATCCGCGTCGTTCCTGCGACTGATGCAGCCGGTGCTGAACGAGGAGGCACATGCAGCCTTGTCGGCGCAGCTGGCACCGCTGACGAATTTCGGTCCCGACGATCTCGGTAAAACCGGTGTCCAGCTGACCTACGATCCGAGTACGCTGGCCGTGGTCGTCGTCGAGGTGTCGGCCGAACAACGTGCAATCCAGGATATTTTCGCCCCGCCACGCGAAGATGCGAACGATGTTTCGCTGCAACCGGCCGACTTTTCAGCCTATTTGAATCTCAGCGCCGTTCAGACCTATGTCTGGGAGGGGAGCAGGGCTGATCCGCCGACGATCAACTTCGACGGAGCACTCCGGTTCGGTCGCGTCGTATTCGAGGGCGACGCCCAACTGGGCCAGCAATTCGGCCTGACCGGGGATTCCTACAAATTCTCGCGCAACTATGCGCGGCTCGTATATGACCAGCCCGAGGAATACCGGCGCTTTTTTCTGGGTGACCTCGATCCCGAAGTCCGCGGGCAACAATCCTTTGTCGAGATGGGCGGCGTCGGCGTGCTGCGTCAGCGGCGACGGTTCAACAGCTTCCGATCGGCCGTCCTTCAAGCCAACCGCCAACTCGTTTTGCAACGCGAATCGACCGTGCGCTTTCTGCGCAACGGGTCGCTCTATCGCGAGCTCCGGCTCCAACCCGGTCGCTATGACTTCAGTTCGCTGCCGCTTGTCGCGGGCAGCAACGACGTCGATATCCAGGTGACCGATAACAGCGGCGCCGTCCAGAATCTGTCATTTCAACAGTATCTCGACCCGATCGACCTTGATCCGGGCGACTATGAATATGGCGCATTCTTCGGTCCGACCAGCCGGAAGTTTGGCGGTTCGCCCGATTATGACGGCCCGGTCGCGTTCAGCGGCTTTTTCCGCAAGGCCTTCTTCAATCGCCCTGCCCTCGGCATCGGATTGCAGGCCAGCAAGGACGTCCAGACCCTGACCGGACAAACGCAGTTCGTTCTGCGTAACGGGGGCAGGTTGCTGCTGGACCTTGGCGGGAGCAACGCGAAAAAGGCGGGGCAGGGCTTTGCCGGCGGCGTCAGTTACGAACATTTCATTGATCGGAGAGGGCTATCGGACAGCTTCACGCTGCGTGCCGATTATCTCTCGCCCAAATTTGCGACCCTCGGCAATCTCGAAGGGATCAACACGACGTCGGCAACGGTGTCTGCCCAATACACCCGCCAGTTCAATTTCAAGCTGACGACGACATCGACGGCGACCTACCTGCGCGGTCGCGGCATCCTCGGAGACAGCTATCGAGCCGGAACGACGGCCTATTACCGCCTCGATCGTCGCTGGACGGTGCGGGCCGGGGCCGACTACACAAAATACCCGTCTTCCTTTTCGCGCGGCAGCGGCTTCAGTTTCAACGTAGGCTTGGTCTTCCAACCCGATTATCGCCGCCGCGCCGAGGCGCGGTATGAAAGCCGCGACAATCTGGGCGAGCTTTCCTATAACCAAAGCGGACTTAATCAGTTGAATAGCTTTGGTTTTGGCGGTGTCGTGACACGCGATGACAATAGCGCGCAGGCGCTCGGCTATGCGACCTATGCCGCCAACCGCTTCGATGCGGCGATCAGCCACGCCACCTTCGGGCCCAATCTGGGCGATGTGGCGCAGCTCAATGCCACGACGGTCCGCGTCGGCACTTCGCTGGCCTTTGCAGATGGCAATTTCGGCATCGGGCGGCGCATCAACGACAGCTTCATGTTGCTATCGCCGCACAAGAATCTGGGCAAGCGGAGCGTCGTCGCCGGTCAGTCGCTCGCTCAGAATAATTATATCGGGAAGAGCGGCCCATTGGGTGCGGCGGTCAACAACTTCCTCGGCTCCTATGCGACCCAGTCGGTGCAGTATGACGTCGAAGATCCGCCAACGGGATATGATACCGGACCCGGCGTGTTCCGCGTCCACCCGCCATATAAGAGCGGCTATTCGGCGCGCATCGGCACAGACGCTTTTGCAAGTGCCATGGGTACGCTAGTTCTGGCGCCCGACAAGCCGGTCTCTCTCGTCGGCGGGCGTGTAACGCTGCTCGACGTCAAAGAAAATGAAAGTCCCAAGCCGATCCCGTTTTTCACCAATTCGGCCGGCCGCTTCGCGATCACCAATCTGCTGCCCGGCCGCCGCTATCTTGTCGAAACCTTTGGCCGGAACGGCACGGTCGATCGGGGCTTCGAATTCACCGTGCCCGCGGATACCGATGGTCTGTTGAACCTTGGCACCGTTAGCCCCGGTACGAAAAATTAGGAGGCATCATGCTGCGCCCAACGCTTTTCTTTGCTGCTGCAATCATCGCCATGCCTCTCCACGCGCAGGCGCCGACGCCGGGCGCGAACGCCCGCGGCATCGATTGTCTTATCCGCGCCAATGCGACACCGACGAGCTGGATGATTCAGGGCTATGACCCGTTCGACACTGCGATTCCGGAAGGGACGTTCAGCATTACCTTCGTCAACGAAGGCACGGCGGAATGCCGCTTCACTCCGACCTTCGAACTGAGCCAGCCGCCCTTTGGTCTGTCGAAGGGGACGGGGAAGCCGATCGGCTATGCCTTGCTCAACCTGACCGATACGCAGGATGTGACTCCACGCGTTGGGCGGACGCAGCGCAGCCCGTCGCAGCGGATGCTGACGCTCGGCGCCAATGCCTCGCGTACCCTGCTCTACAAGCTGGTCGCCGACCCCGATGATGTGAAGGAGTCGGGAACCTTTACCCAGGACGTCACGCTGGAAGCGCAGGACGGCAATCTCCGTTCGCTCGGCGGTACGCGCATCGTCCTTGGCATCGACGTCCTGCCGTCGGCGAGGATCGGTTTGGCCGGCGCTTACAGGATGAGCGAGGGGCATGCGGTCGTCGATCTGGGCGAATTGCGTCCCGGCGTCGCGCCCGTGCCACTACAGCTTCGTGTCGCCAGCACCGGTTCCTATGATCTGAGCGTCACATCGGCCAATTCGGGCCGTCTGCGTCTCGGTTCGAGCGAATGGTATGTGCCCTATAGCCTTGCGATCGGTGGCAACGCCATCAATCTGACGGGCGCGCGCACCATATCGGGTTCGACGAACGGCAACCTTCGTCGCGATGCGCTGCCGATTCAGTTCCTGATCGGGGACATCTCCGACCGTCGTGCCGGTGTATATAGTGATGTCGTTTCGATCTCCGTCACGGCCCGCTGACCTGCTCGCCTGAATCACGCTCATTGCCCGGATTCTGGGCCCCCGCCTTAACTGAATGTTAGATTTGCGCCGCTAAATCATCCTCCAACAGCTTCGGCCTACAGGCGGAAAGGTTTGGCGGATGATTCAGAAATTCTCGCTCGGCGTTGCGAGCTTCGTACTCGCAGTGGCGCCGACGACCGCCACGGCGGCAACCTTCGGTTTCAATCTCAGCCTGACGGTTCCCGTGCATTGCACGGTCCAGCATCAGGCGACGGGATTTGGTGCGATCAGCGGCAATGCCGTATCGCTCGGCAGTTTCCGCGAATATTGCAACGCGCCGACGGGTTATGATCTTGTCATCAACTATGCGCCCGGTTCGTTGGAAGGCACGCGGATCATCGCCGGAAATGACGAAATCATCCTCAACGGCTCGGGCCAAGCGGTGCTCAGCCGCGCGACAGGGCCGCGGGTAAGGGAACGACCGATCGCGGCGGTTCCGGGCGAACAGGGTTTCGATACCGATCGTTTCGAGCTGACAATCGTTCCGAGCTGATGCCAGCCGTATGAACGCAAGCACAAACCCTCCGGCATTCCCGGGGGGTTTTGTGTTGTGCAAGGTCCGAATCACATCTCGATCGTGAACTTGATCTTGTCGGGCGTGACGCCGGCCGCCTTGGCGATTTGGGCTTTGGCCCGCTCGACCAGCTCGCTCAGATTTTCGACCTCGCCGACGCCGAGAAGCTCGGTGATTTCGACGCCGAGCGCTACCGACAGGGCTTCCATCCGGCCGGCCTTTGGCCTGGCCTTGTCGAGCTCCCAGGCAGAAATCGAGGGCTCGCTGACTCCCAGCCGGAGCGCGAGCTGGCCCTGCGTCAATTCCCTTGTCGTTCGCAGTCGCTGCAGGCGGAGGCCGAAGCTTTCGGCGCCGGGGGCGGGCTGGTCGTCTGGCGCTGACGCGTCCGGCCCTACCACGCTTCGCAGTTGCGCGGCGCTGAGCGTCGCGGGCGAGATCGATATCTCGAACTGGCATCCGCAAAGGTCGCCGCTGATCCAGATCACCCGCGCCGCGGTTTTACCGCTATGCGGCAGATTAACCTCGATCACCTCGCCGATTTCGAACGCTACGCTGGTTTCGACAAGCATGCCCGTCGCGGAAATATTGTGAACGAGCGCCGCGATTTCGGCGCCGGTGGCTTTCGATCCGTGCAGGGGAAGCCGTAATTGCCGCCGCGATGCACGACCGTTGCCAGCCGATCGCGGCATATTGTTTAGAAACACAGTCATCGCCATGCGCGCATCCATCGCGAGCCCTATCTTAATATTTGGCTTCGCGAGAAGGTTAATAGGGCAGGGCGACTGAAAGTCACCAGCACGAGCCTGGGCATATGATGAGTGAGGATGCCAACGTCTTCAAACGGAACAGCTTCCGGAAAACCCTTAGATATTTACACTATCGCAATTCCTTCCCGGCATAGCGGCTGGAGTGTGGGGATCAGGCGAAGAGTTTGTTTGATGGACGTGCCATCGCGGATGAGTTCCAGCGAGCGGGGGGATGATGACGTGGGCGAAGGCCAACGCGGCTTTTTCGGCCTGCTCGGCGCCCGTGCCGGCAAACCGCGCGGCGACTCCGCGGCAAATCTGCACACCCATGAAGCGCTGCTGCTTCTCCAGAATTATGAGGAAAGCGGCCAGGGATGGTTCTGGTCGACCGACGCCGGGGGGCGTCTCACCTATATCACCGATTCCGTCGCTCGACTGATGGGGCGCACGGCCGGCACATTGCTCGGCACAGCATTCGTCGATCTGTTCCTGCCCGTCGACAGCCACGGCGAACGCCAGCGTACCTTGCCCTTCCTTTTGACAAAACAGTCCAAGTTCGACGAATTGCCGCTGCGCAGTGCGTTCGAGGGCGACGATCGCTGGTGGGCGATTTCGGGCCGTCCGCAATTCGATGGCGGTGGCAAGTTCACGGGCTATCGTGGCAGCGGGACCGACGTGACCGCGCAGCGCCGCTCGGCCGAGGATGCATCGCGGCTCGCGCTTTATGACTCGCTGACCGGGCTCGCCAACCGCTTCAACATCTCGAAAAAGCTCGACACGACACTGGCTGCCTTCGCGCAGCAGCAGCGGTCGTGCGCGATCATGCTGCTTGATCTCGATCGCTTTAAACAAGTCAACGACACGCTCGGCCATCCGGCGGGCGACGCGTTGCTCAAACAGGTCGCCGAACGTCTGCTCAAGATTGTCGGCGACAAGGAAATGGTCAGCCGACTGGGCGGTGACGAATTCCAGATCATCCTTCCCGACATCGAGGATCGCGGCAAGCTCGGCGACATGGCGGCGGACATCATCGGCAGCCTGTCGCAGCCCTATTCGGTCGAGGGCAGCCGCTGTATCATCGGCGCTTCGGTGGGGGTCGCGATTGCGCCCTTCGACGGTTTGAGCAGCGACGACCTCGTTCGCAATGCCGACCTGGCCCTTTATGCGGCAAAAGGGAACGGCCGCGGGCGGTTCAGTTTCTATTCGAGCGAGCTCCACACCGCTGCCGAAGATCGCCGCGCGCTTGAGGACGATCTGCGCGACGCGCTGCTGCGCGGCGAGATGGCGCTGATCTATCAGCCCGTCGTCAATGCCCGATCGAACATGGTGAGCGGGGTCGAGGCACTGATCCGCTGGACCCATCCCGAACGCGGCATAATCTCTCCCTCGGTCTTCATCCCGATCGCGGAGGAGGCCGGCCTGATCTGGAAACTGGGCGAATGGGTACTGCGCACCGCATGCGAAGATGCCGCGAGCTGGCCGGGCGACATGCGGGTCGCCGTCAATTGTCTCGCCGATCCAGTTCGCGAATGCCGATCTGCCCAAGGTTGTCGCGAAAGCGCTCGCGGCGACCGGCCTCTCGTCCGAACGACTGGAACTGGAGATCACCGAAAGCGTGTTCCTCGGCGATACCGCCGAGACCGCGCGTATGTTCAAGGCGCTGAAGGAACTTGGGGTTCGTCTGGCCCTCGACGATTTCGGGACCGGCTATTCTTCGCTCGCCTATCTGCAGTCGGCGCCGTTCGACAAGATCAAGATCGACCAGAGTTTCGTCCGCGATGCGACGGTTGCCGGGTCGCGCAACGGCGCGATCATCGCCGCGATCGTCGCGCTCGCCGAGGCGCTCGAAATGGAGACTACCGCCGAGGGCATCGAATCGCTCGACCAGCTCGAACTCATCCGCAAGCTGAACGTCAGCCACGTCCAAGGCTATGTCTATAGCAAGCCGGTGCCGCAGGCCGAATTGCTCGAACACACATCGGGGACGTGGACGATCAAGCCGACGGGCCCCGCGCGCCAGCGCAATGATCGTTTCTCGCTGTTCCGCAAAGTCGGCGCGATCCATGACAATCATCGCTATGCGGTCGTGATCCGCAACCTGTCGGCCACCGGCGCCTTTATCGAGGGCCTGCTGGATGTGCCCGTCGGCACGCGCTTCGTTATCGATTTTGGCGAAGGGCAGCTTGTGACCGCTACGGTCCGCCGGTCGATGAAGCATCAGCAGGGCGTGGAATTCGAACAGACGATGGTCAGCGATGGCAATGGCGGGCTCTGCACGCGGCACCGCGTGTCACCCTATCTGATCGCGGCCGCGACCCAATCGACTTCGGCGTTGGCGCTGCCGTCGTTCACGACGACGAGCGACTGGAAGGCAGCCTGACGCCGGAACCCTCCGCGCGCTGACCCGTTCTCTCTCCGATCGCCATTGGACGGAGACGAACATGACCGAGACCAAAATCTTTGCGCGACTGAAGGCCGATCATGATCGGCACCGCGAGCTTCTCGATCGCATTGACGCGACCCAGGGCGACAGCGATGAGCGTCGCTATCTGTTCGAGACTTTCCGGGTCGAGGTGACCGCGCATGCGGCGTCGGAAGAAATGTCGCTCTACGCGACGATGCTCGCGAATCCCGATTTGCGCGACGAGGCGCAGCACAGCGTCGCCGAGCACAAGGAGATCGAGGACTTCCTCACCGAGCTGTATGAGATGGAGTTTTCTTCGACGGGATGGCTTACGCGCTTTCGGTCGATGAAGGAACGCTACCTCCACCATATCGACGAGGAGGAGGAGGAGATGTTCCCGCAGGCCGAAAAGGGGCTGTCTGAGGCGAAGAAGCGCGAACTCATCAAGATATTCGAGAAGGAGAAGCCAAAGGAAAAGGCGAAGGCGGCTGAGGACGAACCCTCAAGCGAACACGCGAAGGCCTGACCTCCGGCTCGACTTTTGGCGTCCGCGCCGCCATAGGCGCGCGCCATGAGTGACAGATTCACCTTTTCCATCGCAGCGACCGACGGCGCCGCACGCACGGGCACGATCCGGATGCAGCGCGGCGAAATCCGTACCCCCGCTTTCATGCCCGTCGGCACCGCTGCAACGGTAAAGGCGATGCGCCCGGCCGAGGTGCGCGCGACCGGGGCCGACATCATTCTCGGCAATACCTATCATCTGATGTTGCGTCCCACCGCCGAACGTATGGCGCGACTGGGCGGCCTTCACAAATTCATGGCGTGGGACCGACCGATCCTGACCGACAGCGGCGGCTATCAGGTAATGAGCCTGTCGGCGCTGACCAAGCAGAGCGAGGAGGGCGTCGCGTTCAAGAGCCATCTCGACGGCTCGCGGCACATGCTGACCCCCGAACGCTCGATGGAAATCCAGCGCCTGCTCGGCAGCGACATCGTGATGGCGTTCGACGAATGCCCGCCGAACGGGGTCGACGCCAAGCGTGCCGAGGCTAGCATGGAGCGATCGATGCGTTGGGCGGCGCGCAGCCGCGCCGGTTTCGACGCGGGCGAGGAACATGCGGCGCGTTCGGCGCTGTTCGGCATCCAGCAAGGATCGCTTGACGAGAAGCTTCGCGCGCGTTCGGCAGCGGCGCTGACCGACATCGGTTTCGACGGCTATGCGATCGGCGGACTCGCCGTTGGCGAAGGGCAGGAGGCAATGTTCGGGGTACTCGACTATGCGCCGGGCCAGCTTCCCGCCGACAAGCCGCGCTATTTGATGGGGGTCGGCAAGCCCGACGACCTTGTCGGCGCGGTCGCGCGCGGGGTCGACATGTTCGACTGCGTGCTGCCGACGCGGTCCGGGCGCAACGGGCAGGCCTTCACCCGCGACGGGCCGATCAATATCCGTAACGCGAAATTTGCCGAGGATCAGACGCCGCTGGATGCTTCATGCGCTTGCCCCGTGTGCGCGACCTGGTCGCGCGCCTATCTGCATCACCTCGTCCGTTCGAACGAGATGCTGGGCGCAATGCTGATGACGCAGCACAATCTGCATTATTATCAGGATTTGATGCAGGACATGCGCGACGCGATCGGGGCGGGCAGTTTCGCCGCGTTCCAGAGCGATTTCGGCGCGCGCTACAAGCGCGAGGCGAAGGGAAGCTGACTCAGTCGAGTTTGCTCAGCAGATCGAGCAGCGACTGGGGAATTGTCTCGTCGACGGTAGATTCATAGGCGCGGCGCAGGGCGCCGTTGACGTCCTGTCCTTTTGCGGAAGTTTTCTTATCCGCGTCCTTTCCGGAGGACTCGCCGCGCGGCGAACCGGTTTTAGACGACATTATTGAAGCATCCGCTGGACATGGGGCCTTTTGCTAACCGCGCATACACCAAAGAGCAATGGCGCGTTTGTTCCTTCGGCATGAAACTATTTTAATGCTAAATCGTTCCCTATCGACGAAATATATTGGATGATGCCGGGGAAGCGTGGTGAGCCGGCCCTTTTTCGGACGTGTCTGCCAAAGTTTGTGCGGTTATCAGGAGGTAAAATATGTCATTGGGTCAGTCGGTTGCGCCGCACCTTCCTTATCTGCGGCGTTATGGCCGGTCCATTTCCGGAAGCCAGCAAAGCGGGGATGCGCTGGTCGCACGTCTGCTCGAAACATTGGTGGCGAACCCCGGGGCGGTCGACATCGGCGCCGACCTGCGCATCCAATTGTACCGGATGGTCCATGACAATTTCGGCCTGATGGCCGAACAGGCGGCCGCGAACGACCGCGACGCCCTGACCGATATCGCGATTGCCGATGCGCGCCTGCGCCGCATACCCTCGCTGGCGCGGCAGGCCTTGTTACTGACTGCGGTCGAGGGGTTCAGCGTCGAGGATACCGGCCGCATCATCGGCCGCGATGGAGAGGCCGTGCGCGGCCTGATCTCCGATGCGACCGACGAGATCGACCGCCAGACGCGCGCGCGTATCCTGATCATCGAGGACGAACCGATCATCGCGATGGATATCGAAATGATCGTCCGCGAACTCGGTCACGACGTCGTCGGCGTTGCCACGACGCACCGCGAGGCGGTCGCCGAGGCACAGAAGCATCAGCCTGGGCTCGTGCTCGCCGACATCCAGCTCGCCGACAACAGTTCGGGGATCGAGGCGGTGCAGGAAATCCTGACCGACCTTAAAGTGCCGGTAATCTTCATCACGGCCTTTCCCGAGCGGCTGCTCACCGGCGACCGGCCCGAGCCAGCGTTCCTGCTGACCAAGCCCTACCAGCCCGCAACGCTGCGCGCAGCGATCTCGCAGGTGCTGTTCTTCGACGAATCGACGATTCCGGCCTGACGCCCGGCGGCGTTTCGCCCCGCACCCTTGTCACACGCGGCGCCGCGGGTGATAGGGCGGGGCGATGGCTATCCTCGACGCTTCCAGCCGCCAGTCGGCACTCGACCGGCTTACCGCGCATGCGCCTTTTCTCGCGCGGCTCGCGGACCTCAATCCCGATGATGTCGCCAGCTATCTGCGCGAAGGCACCGATGCAGCGCTGACGGCGGTCGCGCCACCGACGGTCGGCGACGATATCATGCGGACGCTGCGCCAGTGGCGCGGCCGTATGGCGCTGCTGCTTGCGCTCGGCGACCTGTCGGGCGAGCATGATGTCGCGACGACGACGCGGCTTCTGTCGAACTTTGCCGACCAGGCGTGCGACGCGGCGCTTGCGGCGGCTTTCGCCGAACGTGTTCCCGACGAGGAGCCGCGCGGGCTTTCGGTGATCGCGCTCGGCAAGCTCGGTAGCCACGAGCTCAACTACTCGTCGGACATCGACCCGATCCTGATTTTCGATCCGGAGACATTGCCGCGCCGGCAACGCGACGATCCTGGCGAGGCGGCGGTGCGGATCGCGCGGCGGATGACCGAGATATTGTCGGCGCGCACCGGCGACGGCCATGTCCTGCGCGTCGATCTGCGCCTGCGTCCGCATCCGGAGGTGACGCCGATCGTGCTGCCGGTCGATGCGGCGATTTCCTATTATGAATCGGAGGCGCTGGCGTGGGAACAGGCGGCGTTCATCCGCAGCCGCGCGTCGGCCGGCGACCGAGCGCTGGGCGAGCAGTTCCTGTCGGCGATCCAACCTTTCATCTGGCGTCGCAGCCTCGATTTCCGGCAGCTCAAGGAAATCGGTGCGATGAGCGACCGGATCCGCGACCATTTCGCGCAGGGGCAGGCATTCGGCCCGGGCTTTGACCTGAAGCGCGGGCGCGGCGGCATCCGCGAGATCGAGTTTTTCGCTCAGGTCCATCAGCTCATCTATGGCGGGCGCGATCCCTCGCTGCGCGTGCCTGCGACGGTCGATGCGCTAGCAGCGCTGGCAGCGGCGGGCCGGATCGAGCCTGAGGATGCGGCCCGCCTTTCGGGCCATTATGCGACGCTCCGCCGCATCGAACATCGATTGCAAATGATCGAGGACCAGCAGACGCATAGCCTGCCGACGCAGGGGGCGGCTCTCGACTGCGTCGCACAGCTCGATGGCGAGGCCGATGGTGCGGCGCTGCTCGCGATGCTTGAAGCCGTCGTGGCGGACGTCGGCACCTGTTACGACCGGCTGGTCGCGGAGCGCGCGGTGACCACCGGCCTTCCGCGCGACGAGGACAGCCTTGCGGCGCAGTTGGCCGCAGCGGGGTTCGACCCGCCCGATGCCGCGGTGCGCACGATCGCCGAATGGCGCGGCGGAAAGCTGCGCGCGCTGCGCAGCCCGGCGGCGCTCGACGCGCTCGAGACGATGCTGCCCGAACTGATCAAGGCGCTGGGCGCGGCACCCGATCCGCAAGCGACGCTGACGCGCTTCGACAAGCTTGTTGCGGGGCTGCCGAGTGCGATAAACTTCTTTCATCTGCTCGCTGCGCAGCCGGCTCTGGCGCGGATCGCGACGCGGATATTGTCGCTCGCCCCGACGCTCGCCGACGCGCTCGGCACTCGCGTCGAGCTGATCGAGGGGCTGATCGATCAGCGTGCTTTCGATGCGCCGGCCAACAAGGAGCAACTGACTGCCGAATGGGGGCCGGGGCTGGCTGCGCTCGATTATGAGCGGTTGCTCGACCGGGTGCGCGATCATGTCGGCGAACGGCGCTTCGCTTATGGTGCGCAGCTCGTGGCGGGCGCGACCGACCCGCTGACGATCGCCTGCGGCTATTCGGAGCTTGCCGAAGCGGCGCTGCAGGTGCTCGCCGACGCGACCGTGGCCGAATTCGTCGCGGCGCACGGCCGCGTCCCCGACAGCGAACTCGTCGTGCTCGCGCTCGGCCGGCTCGGTGGCCGGGCGCTGACGCACGCGTCGGACCTTGACCTCATCTACCTCTTCACCGGCGACCATCTCGCCGAATCCGACGGGCCGCGCCCGCTTGGTGCGACGACCTATTATAACCGCCTTGCGCAGCGCGTGACGGGTGCGATGTCGGTGCCGACCGCAGCGGGCAAGCTGTACGATGTCGATACGCGGCTGCGTCCGCAAGGCGCGCAGGGCCCCCTGGTGGTGACGGTCGACAGTTTCGAACGCTACCAGCGCGAGGAAGCATGGACGTGGGAGCATATGGCGCTGCTGCGCGCGCGGCCGGTTTATGGCTCGGACGCGGCGAAGACCGAGGTGCAGCGCATTGTCGACGAACTGCTCTCGATTCCGCGGGACGCGGCGAAGCTCGCGGCCGACGCCGCCGAAATGCGGAGCAAAATTGCGGCGCACAAGCCGCCGCAGGGGCCGCTCGACATAAAGGGCGGCCCCGGGGGGCTCGTCGACCTGGAATTTGCAATGCAGGTGACCCAGCTCGTCAGCGGCCAGTGCCACGATCCGAACATCTCGGCAGCACTCGGGTGCATGAAAGCGGCCGGGCTCGCCCCGCCCGAGCTGGTCGACGCGCACGGCTTGCTCGCGCGGATGCTGGTGATGCTTCGTCTCACCGCGCCTGAGGGAGAGCCGCCGACCGCGGCGGCGCGGCAGTTGGTGGCGAGCCAGTGCGGTGAGCCCGGCTGGCCGCAACTGCTTGCCGCGCACGACGCCGCGCGGCAGGAGATCGCGAACTGGTGGGCCTCGATTCGCCCCGCAAAGCAGGAGACAAAGCCGTGACCCTCGCAATCGGAGATGCCATTCCCGCCGTGAAATTATTGGATGCCGATGGCGCGGCGATCGACCTTGCAGCGATGAAGGGCGCTCCGCTCGTCGTCTATTTCTATCCCAAGGCCGACACGCCGGGTTGCACGACCGAGGCGCAGGATTTTACGCGCCTAGCGCCCGAATTTGCGCATCTGAACGCGCAGGTTCTTGCCGTATCGCGCGACGCCCCGGCGAAGCTCTGCAAGTTTCGCGACAAATATGGGCTGACCGTCCGCCTCGCATCCGATGAAGAGGGGGCGGTGTGCGAAGCCTTTGGCACTTGGGTCGAAAAGCAGAATTACGGCCGCACCTATATGGGAATCGAGCGCTCGACCTTCCTATTTGGCCGCGACGGCAAGCTCGCGAAAGAATGGCGCAAGGTGCGTGTGAAGGGCCATGCCGACGCCGTGCTGGAGGCCGCAAAGGCCCTTTGATGAACTCGCTGGGTGAAGCCGCGCGGGCGGTCCTGCTGACGCCGGACCCACACGACAAGCGCCGCGCGGCACGCGGCCTGGCGCGGGCATGGCGGCAGGGTCTGCTCGCGCATCGCTGCGACACGCCGATGCCCGACCAGCCCGCATGGCCCGCCGCGCCCGAACTGCTCCCGCCGAACCGGATGCCGAAGCGCGGCAGGGGCGGTTCCGAGCGTGGGCGCATCGCGCTGCTCCATGCGCTCGCGCATATCGAGTTCGTCGCGATCGATCTTGCGGTCGATCTGGTTGGCCGGTTCGGTGATCAATTTCCGCGGCAGTTCGTCGACGACTGGATCGGGGTGGCGGCCGACGAGGCGATGCATTTTGCGTTGCTCGACCGGCGGCTCCGCCAGCTCGGGAGTCATTATGGCGCGCTACCTGCACATGCCGGATTGTGGGAATCGGCCGAATCCACCGCCGATGACGTGCTAGCGCGGCTTGCGATCGTGCCAATGGTCCTTGAAGCGCGGGGTCTCGACGTCACGCCGTCGACCGTGGAACGCTTCCGCGCTGTGGGCGACGAGACCTCGGCGAAGATTTTATCACGCATTTACAACGATGAAATTCGCCATGTGACCGCCGGCACAGTCTGGTTTCGGCGAAAGTGCGATGAAATGGGATTCAACGTCGTCGAAACGTGGCACGCCCTAGTAAAATCGCGCTTTCGGGGCAGTTTGAAGCCACCGTTCAACGACTCGGCGCGCCACGACGCCGGTTTAACGCAAGAATTCTACGCCGTTATTGCTTCGTAAGGATTGGAACAGCACACAGGCTTCCGCGGGGGATGAGCAATCATCCAAACCAAGAAACACCGGCGCCAAGGCCCATCTACGGACTTTGGCGACATGGCAAACGCGGGGTCGTCGTTTTGATTAACACTCTTCTGGCGCAGAAGTTGCACCAAGTCGCAATCGTCTGCGCGGCAGCATGTTTCGGACTGGCCACCCCGGCCGTCCACGCCGCCGAAACCAGCGCCGATGCTAGCATTGTCGTTCCCGACGAACCCGATGACGACAGCTTTACCGCTGGCGTTCCGTCGGCCGGTGAAGACAGTGAAGCCCGCGCAATTTTTCAGGCGTGGAAGCGCCTCGACACCGGTCTGACCGCCTCGATCGGCGTTGCAGTGCCTTCGCGTCGCCCGATTGACCAGATGTCGCTGTCCTCGTCGTATGGCATGCGCGTCCACCCGGTTACCGGCAAGGTCGCCCGCCACAACGGCATCGACATTCCGGCGCCGCACGGCACCCCGATTTACGCGACCGCCGACGGCATCGTCGGCCGCGCCCAGCGCCTCGGCGGCTATGGCAACTATGTCGAAGTCGAGCATGGCAACGCGATCCAGACGCGCTACGGCCACATGTCGTCGTACATCGTGACCCCCGGTCAGTCGGTGAAGAAGGGTCAGGTCCTCGGTTATGTCGGGTCGACCGGCCGTTCGACCGGCAACCACCTCCATTATGAAGTCCGCATCGAAGGCGCGCCGGTCAATCCGATGCCGTTCGTGCGGTCGGACCAGATGGCGATCGCTGCAATCACCGGCAAGAATGTCGCGATGGGCGGTCCCGAATAACAAGCTTTCCTGGGTCGGAGAGGAGGGGCGCCAGGCGGGTCAACCGTCGAGGCGCCCTTTTTATTTGGGCACAAGGCTCCTATCTAATGATCATGGCAACGCAGCTTTCCGAAATCACCCTGTCGCCGGCCGCCGCGGCGCGCGTCCGCTGGATCGCTGATCGTAAGGGCGAGGCCGATGCGGCGCTCCGCCTCGCTGTCGATGGCGGTGGCTGTTCGGGCTTCACCTATCGCTTCGGCCTTGCCGAGGGGATCGATGCCGATGACATCGTCACAGAGACTGACGGCGTGAAGCTGGTGGTCGACCCGATCAGCATCGACCTTGTGCGCGGCTGCATCGTCGATTTCGTCGATTCGCTCGGTGGGTCGTCTTTCAAGGTGGAAAACCCCAATGCGGCTTCGGGTTGCGGTTGCGGATCCAGCTTCTCGATCTGACGCCTTTCACAGCGGCGTGCTTGCTGGCATAGCGAGCCAATGAAAATCGCGACCTTCAATATCAACGGGATCAAGGCCCGTCTGCCGCGCCTCGTCGAATGGCTCGAGGAAACGCAGCCCGATATCGCCTGCCTGCAGGAACTGAAATCGAGCGACGAGACGATGCCGACGAAAGAGATCGAGGCGGCGGGCTATGGCTTCCTCTATCATGGGCAAAAAGGCTTCAACGGCGTCGCGATTCTCGCCAAGGGTACGCAGCCGGTCGAAACGCAACGCGGGCTCGCGGGCGAGGCGGAAGACGAACAGTCACGCTATCTGGAGGCCGACATCCATGGCCTCCGCGTCGCGTCGATCTATCTTCCCAACGGCAACCCGCAGCCGGGGCCGAAATTCGACTACAAGCTGCGCTGGATGGAGCGGCTGCGCGAGCGCGCGAAATTCCTGCTCGCGAGTGAAATCCCGACAATCCTGACCGGCGATTACAATGTCATCCCGCACGACGACGATGTGTGGGACCCGCGTGCTATGTCGACCGACGCGCTGATGCAGCCCGAATCGCGCGATGCATATTTTCGGATGCTCGGCGACGGCTGGACCGACGCGATCCGCAGCCGCCATCCGGCGGGCGGCGTGTGGACCTTCTGGGACTATCAGGCGGGCGGCTGGCAGCGCGACCACGGGTTTCGCATCGACCATCTGCTGCTCAGCCCCGCGCTCGCCGACCGGCTGGTCGACGCCGGCGTCGACAAGGATCATCGCGGTCGCGAAAAGGCGAGCGACCATGCACCAACCTGGGCCATGCTCGACTAGCGCTCAAGCGTCGGGATAAAGCGTCGTCATCACTCGCTTCGGGTCGAGCGCATAATGATGCGCGACCGCTCCGGCGATCACGCTTTCGAGGCTGCGCGTCGGCTTGAGGTCGCGGCCGTCGTAACGTGCTGCGACGCCCAGGCCTGGCCAATCGGCCGATACCTTGCCGCCCGCCGCCAGCCCGCCGCCGAGCAGCATCGCGGTCGAAGCGGTGCCATGATCGGTGCCGCCGGTACCGTTGATTTCGACCGTGCGGCCGAATTCGGTCGCGACGATGACGAGCGTGTCGTTCCACGCAGGTCCGATGCCGGTTTGCAACGCACCGACGAGTTGATCGAGCCCGCGAAGCTGCGCCGCAAGCCGGCCGCGCTGGCCGCTGTGCGTGTCCCAGCCGCCGGTTTCGACCATCATCACGCGCGCTCCATCGGCGGGGAGCATCAGCGAGGCAGCGAGCTTGCCGAGTTCGGCGCCGTTGCGGCCATTATTGCCCCCGATGTCGCTCGCGAGTTCCTGGGTCTTCACGGCGCTGTCCCATAACGGATGGAGCAGCGGATCGTCGGCGTAGAGCGCGGTCAGCCGCGCCACCAGGTCGGCGTCGGCCTGCGGCAGGCGGCTGGGGGCATAGGTCCCGACCTGCAATGGCCCGCGCAGCGCAAGCGGGACGGCGGGGGCGATCGCGATCGCGTCGCGCTCGGCTGCCGGGAGCAGGGTGAGCAAGCGTCCGACCCAACCGTCGTCCCGCCCATAGGGTCGCGATCCGCCGCCCTCGAGCATATTCTGCCCGTCGAAATGCGACCGGTCGCGATAACCGGTGGCAACTGCGTGCGCGAAATGCGCATGTTTGCGCGAATAGAGACCTGCGGTTGCGGCCAGTGCCGGGTGCAGCGTGAACATGGCGTCGAGTTTCGCGCCGTCCGCTGTTTCGTCGGCCATCGCGCGCCGTGCCGCGGCAAAGCCGGGATCTCCGGTCGGCGCGACGATCCCTAGGCCGTCAGCGGCGCCGCGCTGGATGATGAAGACGAGGCGTTTCGGCGTCCCTGCGGCGGCATAGGCGAAGCGGGGCAAGGTGCCCGCGGCGGCGACTGTGATCCCTGACAGGATGATCGAGCGGCGTGAGAGGATCATCGTCTATCTCCGCAAAAAGGCCGGGCTGGCGAACAGCATCGCGATGCCCCGTCCCGGACTGTCGGCCCGCGCGATCGCCTGCGTCATGTCGGGGGTAAGCGCGTCGGCGAGGATGAGCGGGGCGAGTTGGCGGGGATCGGCGCGATCACCGATCCGTCCGGCGATCCGGCTCGCCAATTCGACCCGCTGCATCAGTGCGGCCGACCCTGCCCATGTTGCGACTTTGTCGTCATAGCCCGCGGGCGACCCGGGGCGCCACACGGGCTGGCCAAGTTGGGTGAACATCGCGGCGATATTCTGCCGCTCGCCGAGAGCCGGTGCCTTCAACGCTCGCAGCATCGACACAGTCCAGTCCCATGGCGATTTGAACATCGCGGGTGCCGCCGCCCACGGTTCGGGCGAGGCAATGAGCGTGCGGTATAGCGAACGGAGGTCGCCGCCGGTCATGAGGAAGTCGGCCGACAGCCGATCCACCAGTGCCGCCGGCGGCTCGTCTGCCGTGAAATGACGCGCCAGCTTGGCAGCGATATGCTTCGCGGTCGCGGGATGAACGGCGAGGTCGCGCAGAATGGCTTCGGCTTGCCGGGCACCCGAGTCGTCGTATCGCTTGCCGAGGATCGTCTGTGCGCCGGGTTCGTGGAGTGCGCCGATGAAGACCGTCTCGCCGGGGCGCGCGTCGGCGGGCATCAGGCGCTGTCCTGCACCGCGCCCAAGGCCCGCGACGGTAAGGCCAGTGAGTGCCTTCGCAAAAGCCGTTACGTCGGTTTGGGTATAGCCGGCGCGGACGCCGAGCGTGTGCAGTTCCAGTATCTCGCGCGCGAGATTCTCGTTGAGCCCCGGCGCCTGCCGTTTGCCCCGGTTTCGCACGCGTGTCGCAAACGGGCTGTCGGGACCGAAACTCTGCGCTTGATCGAGATAGAGCAGCATTGCGGGATGACGCACAGCGGAGATGAGCAGGTCGGCGAATTTGCCCATGATATTCGGACGGATCGCTTCATTCTCATAATTTCCAGCGAATCCGATGACGGTCTGCTTGTCCGCCGAAACCGCGAAATGATTCGCCCAGAAATGGACGAGCCGCTCGGGGAAGGGGGTTGACGTCGCGACCGCGGCGGACAGGCGCGCGGCGCTCGCATCGACATAGTGGCGGCGGATCGCCGAGCGGGAGAGGCGGCGGAGTTCGGGGGCCATGCCCTTTTCCTCCTCGCTCATCGGCATGTCGGCCGCTTCGCGGCGTATCGCCTGTCGTTCGTCGCGATATTCGACATAGGCGGCAGCGACCGCGTCGCGCCCCGCCAATCCTGCGAGCGCGGGTGGTGCGGGATCATAGTCGACGATTTGGCGCGTCAGCCAAGCCCGGGGATCGGCGATTGCGGGATCGTCGAACCGGCGGCCGAGGCCGAAGCGGTTAGTGGCAAGATATTGGACAGCCATGACAAAGCCTTTCCGCGCCCCAAACGCATCATGGCCGCTATTTGTCGCAAAGCTGTCCCGCGGTCAGAGTGATTTGTCGTAAATCTGGTACACGCGATTGACCTTGGCCTCGATGGCGTCGGCCACGGCGTTCATCCCCTGATTGTCGTCGAGCACCCAGCCGATATCGCCGCGCTTGGTGCCATAATCGGCGACCGCGTCGCGGCGAATATATTCGATCATCATGAAGGCGAGCGTGCTCGCCATCCGGCTGTTTTGCAGCTTTTTGGCGACGCCCATTAACGGCACGCGCAGGATATGGCTTTGGGGTTTGCGCAGCCACCAGAGCAGGCGTGCCCAGTTGAAGGGCAGCAATGATCCGTCCATGTCGATCAGCAACTGGTTGATGTTCGGCAGCACGATCATGAATGCGACGGGTTCGCCGTCGACTTCGGCGACGCGGATCAGATCCTCGAAGACGATGTCCTTCAGCTTCTTGCCGACATAAGCAATCTCGCTGTCGGTCAGCGGGACAAAGCCCCAATTGTCCGACCATGCATCGTTGAGCAGCCCCATGATAAGCGTCGCTTCGGCGGCGAAGCGACGCTTGTCGACCTTGCGGATGCGGATGCGTGCGTTCTTCTCGCCCGCCGCGACGATGCGGTTGACCAGTGGCGGGAAACCCTCGTTGATCGCGACGTCGTAATTCAGCAGTTGCTTCACCGGTTGATAGCCGGCGCCCTCGACCCAGCCGCGATAGAGCGGGCTGTTGTGCCCCATCATAACCGTCGGCCGGTTGTCGAACCCCTCGATCAGCAGGCCCGGTTCGTCCCAGATCGAAATCGACAGCGGCCCCAATGAGCGGTGCATGCCCTGCGCACGGAGCCAGTCCTCTGCTGCACCGAGCAGGACTTGCGCGGTTGCTTCATCCTCGGCTTCGAGCAAACCCCAATTGCCTGTGCCCGGGCCCATGCCCTGTTCGACGGGCTGCGCGAGCGCCAACTCGTCGATATGCGCCGATATGCGTCCGATCGTGCGGCCGTCGCGCCGCGCGAGGAAAAATTGCGCCTTGCCATGTTCGAACCACGGATTTTTGCCAGGCGTGAGTAGGCCGTAGACCTCGCCCTTCAGCGGCGGCACCCACGCCGGATCACCGCGATTGAGACGAAAGGCAAGCTCGACGAACTCGCGCAAATCCGCCTTGTCCTTAACCGGGTGGATGGTGATCGGGCCGTCCGAATGTCCGCTCATACTGGTTTCCTGAAAAGGGCTTCCTATATTTTGTGGCGACGCATTAGGGCATAGAAATGGCGCTGGCGACCCGCATTCGGCCATTTTGCTGCCATGAAATAATGGTGAAGACACCCGTATGACGACGATCAATCCCCCCGCCGATCGGGTCGCGACCCCCTTCGCACCGTCGGTAACGAAAACTCCCAAGTCGGCGATCGCCGACGATATGGCGATGATCCGCGCGGCTTCGGAGCTGACGCGCGATCTCGTGCAGCCTTCGCCGCGCATTTACTGGACCGATATGCTGGCGTCGGCTTTCATCGGTTATGCAGGCATCGCGGCGGCGATCCTCGCGCCGTCGACGGCCTGGATGCTGGTTGCAGCGGTGATTTCGGTGATTGCGCTCTATCGCGCAGGCAGCTTCATCCACGAACTCACGCATATCCGCAAAAATTCGCTGCCGGGTTTCCGCCTTGGCTGGAACATTCTTGTCGGCGTGCCGATGCTGATCCCGTCATTCATGTACGAGGGCATTCACAGCCTGCACCACAACCGCACCAAATATGGCACGGTCGAAGATCCCGAATATCTGCCGCTCGCGCTGATGAAGCCGTGGACGGTACCGTTGTTCGTCGTGGCCGCGGCCTTCGCGCCGGTTGCGCTCGTCTTTCGCTATGCCGTCCTGACCCCGCTCTCGTTCCTGATCCCGCCGCTGCGCCGGACGGTCGTCGAACGCTATTCAGGGATGATCATCAACCCGCTGTTTCGCCGCAAGCCGCCCGAAGGTGAGTTCCGCCGCCAGTGGGCCTGGCAGGAAGGCGGCGCCTGGGCGTGGTCGACGCTGTTGATTTCCGCGGGCGTTTTTGGCTGGGTGCCGCTGCGCGCGCTGATCATCTTTGGCGCGATCGCTTCGGCGACTCTGGTGCTCAACCAGATCCGCACGCTCGTCGCGCATCTGTGGGAAAATGACGGCGAAGTATTGACCGTGACCGGTCAGTTCCTCGACAGCGTCAACGTCCCGCCGCCGGGCCTGCTGCCCGAGCTTTGGGCACCTGTGGGCTTGCGCTATCATGCGCTCCACCATCTGCTGCCGGGCGTGCCCTATCATTCGCTCGCCGAGGCGCACCGCCGCCTGAAGGATGCGCTGCCCGTGGATTCGCAATATCATGGCGCGAATTACGACAGCCTGCCCAAGCTGGTGATGAACCTTGTCGCCGGCTCGGCGCGCGGCGCCGCGGCGGCCGGGCGCTAGCCGACCTTACGCATAACCGACCCAGCCGCGCCAGGTGAAGGCGGCGTAGAATTGTTCGACGCCGGTGAAACCCGCGGCCCGCAATATCTCTTCGTCGGCTTCGGGGCTGAGCATCGCGACATGCGTCGCAACGGCTTCGCGGCCCTTGGCGACCTGTTCGGGGTCGCCGCCTGAGGCAATGGCATAGGATGCATAGCGGTCCAGCCAGCGGTCGCGCTCGCCCGTGCCTTGCGGAAAGCTGCCGTGCGCGGCGACAAATGGTGCGCCGGGCTTCAGGCGGCGGCGGATTTCGGCGGCAGTGCGGATGCGCTCTTCAGTGTCCAGGAAATGGAGCGTGAGCAGACAGGTCGCGCCGTCGAACGGCCCGGTGGGGGCGTCATCGATATAGCCTTCGACCAGCGCGGCGCGATGCGCGTTTGCTCCCATGACCTTGGCGGCAAGATCGAGCATCGGTCCTGCAGGATCGACACCGGTGAAGCGCCAGCCCGGATGCGCTTCGGCCATCGCCTTCATTTCGCTGCCTCCGCCCGCGCCGAGCACGAGGATATGCGCGTCGTCGGCTACACGTTCGGCAAGCAGCAGCCCGGTCATACGGTGGAGGCCGTCGAGGCCGGGGACGAAGCGGCGCGGTCCCTCGGTATAGCGTGCGACCGCCGCCGGGTCCTTGAAGCTATCAAGGAAATGTTGGGCGCCTTCAGCCATGGATATGCTCCTGTAGGGTGGGGGAGGTGGATCGCGCGGCCATGCGCGCGTGGAAATCGGCCGCCAGCGCAGCCAGCGTCACCTCGCCGAAACGCGCGAGCAGCAGTGCCTCGGCTTCCTGAAAGCTGGCGTCGAGCGCGGCGTTGACCGCCTGTTCGACAAGGCAGCCGGGCGCCTCGGTGCGGTTGCCCATCGCCATCAGGCTCGGCCGACCGATCGCGACATAGACGTCGCGCATCGTGATGTCGGCAAGATCGCGCGCGGTCGTCCAACCGCCGCCATGGCCCTTTTCGCTATGGACAAAACCCGCCCGACGCAGTCCGCCTAGAATACGCCTGACGACCACAGGATGCGTCTGCATGGCTTTCGCGAGCTGGTCCGACGTCATCGGCGCGCGATGCTCGGCCATATGGAGGAGGACGTGGAGCACGCCCGAGAGTCGGCTGTCGCGTTTCATGCAACTTTAAATAGTACGTGAAACGACGCCGTCAACCCCGGGGGTTGATCGCTCGGCGTGGCGCTGTTAGGTCCGGCGACGATGACCAACGACCGATCCACCCGATTCAAGGCGTATTGGCGCTCCTTTACATAGGAGCGGCATGGCATCACCTGTGACCATCGCCGCCGTGTCCGGAAGGCGAATGGTTGTCATCACATCATCAGACCAGAACCCCCCGGGTACGGCGCGCGCTTTTTGAAGAAGACGCGACATGACCGATACTTTGCTTGCCCTGTCGACCGACCATTGCCGCATCACGCCGCTCTTTGCCGATGATGCGCGCGCGCTGGCCGCGATCACCGACGAGACGGTGACCTCGCGGGTCCATTTCTTGCCCGCACCTTTCACCGAAGCCGATGCCCGCGCGTTGATCGCGGGATCGGGCGGCGGTGACGTATTCCACGCGGTACGCGACGAAAGCGGCCTCGACCTTAACGGCGTGATCGGCGTGCATCGCCGTTTGGGGCAGGAGTATGAGATCGGCTATTGGTTCGCGGCGCGCGTGCGCGGCAAGGGCATCGCGACCGAGGCGGTGCGTGCGGTGATTGAGGCGCTCGCCGCATCACGGCCGGGCTGCTCGATCGTTGCCGAATGCCATCCCGATAATGAACATTCGCGCGCGCTGCTGCGCCGGATCGGCTTTGTCTCGACCGGCCGGCCCGGAAAACGTCCGGGACGGATGCTGATGATGTGGCGCGCGGCCCCGGCTTATCGCATCGACGTCTGCTGATCGGGATCGGTCGAGGCGACCTCCTCGGTCAACGCCTTGACGATCGCGGCGACCGAGGTCGGGGCGTAGGCAAAGCCCATATGCCCGCAATCGACCTCGACCTGCCGGTCGCTTTCATGCGGAAGCCCTCGTGCGCTGCTCACCGCCACGACGCCGTCATGCTTCGACCACAGCGCGAAGGTCGGCATTTCGGGACGCGGCGCGGGGTGGAAATCGATCGGCGGATTATCGACCGGGTGGCGTGCGATAAGATGATAGAGGCGCCAGGCGCGGTTGGCGCGGCGGCTGCCCGAAAAGGGCGAACCGAGCGTGACGACGCGCGCCACCTTTTCGGGGTGATGTTTGGCATATTCACGGGCGTAGATGCCGCCAAGGCTCCATCCGACAAGCGCGGGGGCATAGCCGGTGCGGTCGATGATCCACTGCACGCGGGTGTCGATGCGATCGATGATGTCGGCGGTCGCGCCGCGGTTGAAACCGAGGCCCCACGCATAGCAGCGAAAGCCCGATCGGCGAAGGTCGGCGCGCAGCCCCTTCGTCGCCCAGTCGCCCGACAGAAAGCCCGGCAGGATCATCACCGGCGGATGGTCGCTGTCGGGATTGGGTTCGGGCGGCATCGGGCGAATGCGGCCGCCAAGTGCGCGCGCCAACGACCCGATCTCGCGCCACAGCAAGGTCAGCGGCGGTAGCGCGTCGGGGTCGGGAATGCGCGCGGGCCATTCGGCGCGCCGGGTGAGGAAGCCGCGGATCATGGGGGCGATATAGTGATCCTTGGCTTCGGGCGAAAGCGGAACGGCGCTTACCTCTTCGGAACGAGCCTAACGAGCTTGCCATTTTCGCCGTCGGTCAGCAGCCAGACCGACCCGTCGTCGCGCACCTCGACCTCGCGGATGCGCTCGCGGAAGTCCCAGCGGTCGGACTTATGGAGCGTGTCGCCATCGATCTGCATACGAACGAGCCCCGCGCCCGACAGCGCCCCCATCAGCAGGCTGTTTTTCCAGCCCGGGTAAAGGTCGCCATTGTACCACACGAGTCCCGCGGGCGAGACCGACGGGTTCCACCACAGCTTGGGCGCCGCAAATTCGGGGCGCGTCGGATGGTCGGGAATATCCTTGCCGTCATAATGATCGCCGTTCGACACGATCGGATAGCCGTAATTGGCCTTGGCCTCGACCAGATTGACCTCGTCGCCGCCCTTCGGCCCCATCTCCTGATTCCAGAGCTTGCCGGTGCCGTCGAAGGCGAGTCCCAGGATATTGCGGTGGCCGAGCGACCAGATTTGCGCGGTCACCCCGCCCTGATCGGCGAAGGGATTATCGGCGGGAATGCTGCCGTCGGGATTGAGACGAAGGATCTTGCCGAGATTGGCGTTCATATCCTGCGCGGGATCGAATTTCTGACGCTCGCCCGACCCGATGAACAGATATTTGCCGTCGGGCGAGAAGGCGAGGCGGTGCGAATAATGGCCGCGGCCGGGCACCTTGGGGTCCTGTTTCCAGATGATTTGCAGCCCCTCGAGCCGCGGTGCTGCGCCTTGCACCAGCTTTGCCCTTGCCACGACGGCGCCGAAGGTGTCGCCGGTGCCGGCCTCGGCCCAGCTCAGATAAATAACGCCGCTGGTCGCGAAGTCGGGCGCGACGATTACGTCCCCGAATCCACCCTGACCGCCATAGGCGACCGCGGGCACGCCGGCGACATCCTGCGTCGGACCATTCTCCTGCCACAGTTTGAGCTTGCCCGACCTTTCAGTGACGAGAGCGGCGCGGGTTCCGGGCACGAAAGTCATCGCCCAGGGCTCGTTGAAGCTCGCGACTTCCTTCACCGTGAAGGGCGCGTCGGCGAGCGGCGTCGCGGGCTGCGCGCCCGAGGCGTCGAGCTTTGCAGTATCGGCCGGGGCGGCTTCGATCGATGCCGGGGCGGCCGAACAGGCGGCGACGGCCAGCGCAAAAATGAGGGCAAGATGCGGCAGGTTTTTCATCGAAAGTGGCTCGCTTTGCTTGGGAAGGATGCGTCGTTCTGACGCCCCCGCCGCCGCTTGTCGAGGGCGTATACGATTGTCTCGCCTGTACGGCCGAAGCCCCTAGCGGTTCGCCGCCTCGCGCCGCGCGGTGATCGTCTCGACGCTGTCCATGATTGCGTCGACCGCCTCGCTCGACGGCGGCGCATCGGCGCGTTTTTGCGAGAACTGGCCGCTGTTCATGATCTCCTCGAGCGCGGCGCGCGCACGCGACACGCGGCTTTTCATCGTGCCGAGCGCGCAGTCGCAGATGCTCGCGGCTTCCTCGTAAGACAGGCCGCCGGCGCCGACGAGGATCAGCGCCTCGCGCTGGTCCTGCGGCAATTCCATCAGGCCGCGCTGGAGATCGGCCATCTCGCCGCTATCTTCCTGACTAGCGGGGGTCGACATGGTGCGCTCGACCGCAGTCTCGTCATATTCGCCGACGAACTTGTTGCGGCGCATCTGCGACAGGAAGGTGTTGCGTAGAATTACGAAGGTCCACGCTTTGATCGAGGTGCCGCGCTCGAACCGTTCGCGCGACGCCCATGCCTTGACCATCGTGTCCTGCGTCAGATCGTCGGCGAGGTCGGGATTGCCCGACAGGCTGCGACCATAAGCGCGAAGGTGCGGAATAACGCCCGCGAGCAGCGTCTTGAATTCGCTGTCAGACAGGGTTTCGGCCTGCGGCTGCGAAGCAGCGGCGGTAGTTCCGGTCATTATTGCTTCGGACTTTTCTGATCGAGCTGGGAAAGAAGATCGAGCATATTATCGGGCAGTTTTTCGGCGACGACATTGCCATAAATCATGCGCAGCTTCGCACTCACAGGCTCGGGCGCCTGTCGCCCCGTCAACGTGCGGTGCCACTGGTCGCCGTTCGTCCCGGGAAAGCTTCCTTGCGCACGGCGCGGTGCTTCTGTGCCCGGGGGGAGCGGGGCCTTGCCATTCATCCTATTGTTGCCTTGCGTAGCCATGCGGGAGCAACGATGAAGAAGCCCGCTGGTTCCACGCATTCTATTTTTTGCGACGAACGCGTTGCCAATAAATCACACTAGCCTTAAGCAACGTCATGTGAGGGGTCACACTTCGCCGGGCATATGTCGAAGGCAGAGGAGGTGGCCGGTGCTTTCCATTACTTGTGCATCTGTGCCTCCGGGCCACATCGCGGCCACGGGTGGCTCGCGGCCAAGGACCGGATCGATGCCGGGAACGGAAGGAAGTTTGCCAACTTCATACCTCTGGGCCGATGCCCGTATGTCCGGTGATCGGCGGGGCGCTTGCATTGCAAGGTCGAGGCGCTAAGCCGGTTGGAACTCGATTAACCCCTGCCAGGCAAAGGCCATTTTTATCAGCGACGTAATGCCCGAACCGCTCGACGATGCCAGCTTCAAGCGAGAACTCGCGGCGATGCTGCCGCATCTTCGCGCGTTTGGGCGCAGTCTGACGGGTAATGCCGACCTCGCCGACGATCTGGTTCAGGAAACGATGCTGAAGGCCTGGAAAGCGCGCGCGCAATATGTGCCCGGGCCCGCCAGCATGAAAAGCTGGGCTTTCGTCATCCTGCGCAATTGTTTCCTGTCGCAGATGCGGCGCAAGAAATTCACCGCCGAATATGACGAGATGGCGGCCGAGCGATTGCTTGTCGCGCCCGACGATCAGGACGACAGCCTCCACCTTGCCGACGTGCAGCGTGCGCTGATGATGCTACCCGTCGACCAGCGCGAGGCGCTGGTGTTGATCGGCGCAGGGCAGCTTTCTTATGAAGAGGGCGCCGAGATTTGCGGTTGCGCGGTCGGCACGATGAAAAGCCGCGTATCGCGCGGCCGTGCGGCGCTTCAGACGATATTGGAAAGCGGCGAAATGCCGCGGCGTAGCACCGACGTAATGCCGTCGAGCGAGGCATTTCGAACGATCATGGACAATGTCGACCAGCTGACTGGGAGCGGGCCCGCCGGAGACTGAGATCGCCCCGGCAAAGCCCTCCCGCAGGTGGTATTATAGCTGGACGGCCTATGCCGCGAGTTGCGGCGTGAAGAGCAGGCTCTGACTGATCGCTGCGCGCACCGTGTTTTCGCGAAACGGTTTCGAGATGAGGAAGGTCGGCTCGACCCGGCCACCAGTGAGCAGTCTTTCGGGAAAAGCGGTGATGAAGATTGCGGGGACTGGGGCGATCGCCAATATATCCTGCACCGCATCAATACCCGACGATCCGTCCGCGAGTTGGATGTCGGCAAGGACGAGCCCTGCATCCGTATCCTCGAACGCCGCGACCGCGTCCTCGTGCGTCGTTGCGATTCCTGCGACGCGATGGCCAAGATCGCGCACAATCTGTTCGAGTTCCATGGCGATCAACGGTTCGTCTTCGATGATCAGCACCGAGGTGCGCGATTCGCGGTCGAGTTCGCCCACCGCATCGGCGAGCAGTGTTTCGACTGTTCGGCTGTCTGCGCCAGTGATCAGCCCGGCTTCCTCGACCGAAAAGCCTTCGAGAGCGGTGAGGAGCAGAACCTGCCGCCCCAGCGGGGTGATCTGAACAAGACGTCGATGTGCGGCGCGGACCAGCGGATGCTCGCCTTCATCACTGTCTTCACCTTCGTCGATATAGGCGCTTTCCCAGATACGGTGAAAATTGCGGTAGAGGTCGATCCGCGCACCGTCGCCGCTGTAGAATTCGTCCGGCGCCGCCACGATGACTTCAAGCGTCGTGTGCACGAAATTGTCGCCATGCTGCTGGCTGCCCGTCAAAGCCCGTGCGTAGCGGCGCAGAAAGGGTAGATGTCCGCGAAGTTCCTCACCCAATGTCATCAAAATTGCTCCCTCTTGAGTGCAGTCATACGCGCCCAGGTCGAGGTCGGTTCCCGCGCGGCGAGGGAAAGCGGCGCGGACGGCTGCAACTTGTCGCGCGCCAAAGCGTAGAGTCTGCCGGGACGCAAAGATGTTGCAGCGTAAGTGAGTGGAATGAAACTACTTTCCTTTTACGAGGCGTGTATGCTTTTACAGGGACCATATTCATGGCAGAGCGGCGCCCCGGGGAATTGAGCGATATGGGGACACCGGAATCGCACGACAGCGAGGGACGGCATTTGGCGGACGGGGGTAACGAAGCTGCAATCGAGGCCGAACGGCTGCGTCTCGACACGCTTCGCGAATATCGGATCATGGATACCGCGCCCGAGGCGGCGTTCGACAGGGTGACGCGAATGGTCGCCGAACTGTTCGACATGCCGATCGCTCTGATATCGCTCGTCGATGATCGCCGTCAGTGGTTCAAATCGGCGTACGGCATCGATACTCGCGAAACGCCGCGCGAATATAGCTTCTGCCCCTACGTCATCGCAAAGGATGCGCCGGTGATGGTCACAGATGCATTGGTCGATCCCCGCTCGCGCGATAATCCGCTCGTGACTGGCAATTTCCATATCCGGTTCTACGCAGGGGTGCCCCTTCGCGCGCACAATGGCGCGATCCTCGGGAGTCTTTGCGTCCTTGATCGCAAGGAGCGCTCCGAGTTGACTGAGGTCGATCTGGCGCGGTTGGAGGATTTCGCTGGGATCATCATGGCCGAGGCGGATTTGCGCCGGATCGGCGCGGAGCGCGACGAAGCGCGTCGCACGCTTGAGCGGGCGCTCGATTTTTCAGGGATAGCAACCTGGCAATATGACCCGCGAACCGACCGGCTGAGCACGCAGGGTGCCGGTGCCGAACTCTGGGGTTCGGGTTTCGAGGCGATACTGGCCACGGGGAACGGTTTTTTCGATCTTGTTCATCCCGACGACCGCGCGGCGCTTCGGACTTTGCTGGAAGAAACGGTCGCCAATCGTACGCCCTATTCGGCCGAATATCGCGTGCTGAATTCGGAACGGGGCGTTCGCTGGAATGCGGTGCGCGGCGATTGGGTCGTGCATTCCGACGATGCGATGTTGACCGGCGTCAGCATCGACATCACCGAGCAGAAAAGCCGGCAGGAAAATGCCAATCTGTTGATGCGCGAGTTGCACCACCGGATGCGAAACCTGTTCGCGACAGTCAGCGCGATCATCTCGTTGACGCGACATGCCGCGCGCGACGTCGATGATTATGTCGATCGGATCAGCAGCCGCCTCGATGCGCTCAACCGCGCGCAGAACGTCCTGCTCAGCTCCAATTTCATGACCGGGTCGATGCACGCGCTGATGCGCGAGGTCGAGGCCGCCTTTCCGCGAGTCCGCTGGTCCGGTCCCGATCTGCTGCTGCCCGAGAATGCGCTTGTCGCGATGGCGCTGCTGTTCAACGAACTCGCGACCAATGCGGTCAAGCATGGCGCGCTGGCGAACGACGAGGGCCGCGTTGTCGTCGATTGGTCGCAGGATTCCGAGGGCAGCGAGCCACGGATATTCCGGCTGACCTGGAGCGAGACCGGGACCCAGGGACTGATCGGGCCGCCCGACCGCACCAGTTTCGGCACGCTGCTGATGGAACGCAGCGTGCGCAACAATCTGGGCGGATCGATCGCACGACGCTGGGAGCCGACGGGGCTGATCGTCGAAATCGCGCTGCCTGCCAAATGGCGTGAGGCATAAACGCGGCAGGGCGATTTGTTCTGCCTATGTTCTTGTGCTAGTCATGGGTCATGTCCGCCAAACCAATTCTGGAAAAGCTGAGCATTTTGGCCGATGCGGCCAAATATGACGCATCCTGTGCGTCGTCGGGGACGGTAAAGCGCGATTCGGTCGCGAGCAAAGGCATTGGCTCGACAGAAGGTATGGGCATTTGCCACAGCTATGCCCCCGACGGGCGGTGCATCTCGCTGCTGAAAATTCTACTCACCAATTTCTGTATCTACGATTGCCGCTTTTGCATCAACCGCGCGTCGAGCAACGTCGAGCGTGCACGTTTCAGTCCCCAAGAGGTCGTCCGCCTGACGCTCGATTTCTACAAGCGCAACTATATCGAAGGGCTGTTCCTCTCGTCGGGCATCATTCGCTCCGAGGATTATACGATGGAGCAACTGGTCGAGGTCGCGCGCATCCTGCGTGAGGAGCATCGTTTCGGTGGCTATATTCACCTTAAGACGATCGCGGGGGCCGATCCGGGTTTGATCGCTCTGGCGGGGCTCTATGCAGACAGGCTGTCGACCAATGTCGAACTGCCGACCGAAGCGGGGTTGAGCAGCTTCGCGCCCGAGAAGAAGCCCGAGACGATCCGCAAGACGATGGCGTCGGTGCGCGTCGGCGCCGAAGATGCGATCGATGCCGCAAAGAGCCGGTTGATTGGCAAGGCGATGCCGCCACGCTTCGCGCCCGCGGGTCAGTCGACACAGATGATCGTCGGCGCCGACGCGTCGCGCGACGATGATATATTGAAGACCGCGACGAACCTCTATTCGGGTTATCAGCTCCGCCGCGTCTATTATTCGGCATATAGCCCGATCCCCGATGCGAGCAGCGACTTGCCGCCGGTGCGGCCGCCGCTGATGCGCGAGCATCGCCTGTATCAGGCCGACTGGCTGCTGCGCTTTTACGGCTTCGAGCGCGCGGAGATTATGGAGGGGGCGAGCGGCGGAATGCTCGATCTGACGATCGATCCCAAGCTGGCTTGGGCGCTGAAGCGGCGCGAAGCCTTTCCCGTCGACATCAACCGCGCGCCGCGCGAATTGCTGCTGCGGGTGCCGGGGCTGGGGACGCGTGCGGTCGAGCGTATCATTGCGGCGCGGCGACTAGGCAAGCTGCGGCTCGGTGATTTGGCGAAGCTGACGGGATCGGTCAAAAAGCTGCTGCCCTTTGTCGTCCTGCCCGACTGGCGGCCGGGGATGCTGACCGACAGTGCTGACCTGCGCGCGCGCTTCGCGCCGCCGCCCGAGCAACTGGCGCTCGCGCTGTGAAAGAGATCGTCCTGAAGGAGTCCGGCGATTTTGCCGAATGGCGGAGCGCCGCGCGCGGACTACTGATCGGCGGGGTGGCGCCCGATGCGGTGAGCTGGCGTGACAGCGAAGCAGGCGCGTCGCTGTTCGGCGATGAAGTGGTGGAAGCGTCGGCCGGGGCGGTGTCGCTGCCGCGCGAATTGCTGGGGATCGCCGAGCGCGTGATCTGCCACCGCGACGCTGAAGTTCCGGCGCGGCTCTACCGGATCATCTGGCGCGCGTCGCGCGACCGGCAATTGCTCGCGCGCACCACCGACCCCGACGTCGACTGGTTGATGAAAGCCGACAAGGCGATCCGCCGCGATGTTCACAAGATGCACGCCTTCGTGCGCTTTCGGCGGCTTGGCGAAGATGAGGCAGGACGCGAAAGTTTTGCCGCTTGGTTCGAGCCCGATCATCGCATCCTGCGGATCACCGCGCCCTTCTTTCAGCGGCGTTTCTATGGAATGGACTGGGCGATCGTCACGCCCGACGCGCGCGCGATCTGGCAGGCCGAAAATTTGAGCTATGGTCCCGGCGGCACGAAAAGCGATGTTCCCGACAGCGATGTCGTCGAGGATCAGTGGCGCACCTATTATGGCGCGATCTTCAATCCCGCGCGGGTGAAGATCGAGGCGATGCGCGCCGAAATGCCGAAGAAATACTGGAAGAACCTGCCCGAGGCGCAGGATATTGCGCCGTTGCTCGCTGGCGCGGAGGCGCGGGTGGAACGCATGCGTGAAACGGCCGTTTCCTTGGCGAACCCTTTGACCGACAAATGGCGGACGCGTGTGCCCGACGAATTGCTTCTCGATGACGATGTGAAGACGTTGGGCGAGCTGGCGCGCGCGGTCGATCGCTGCACGCGCTGCCCGATTCATTGTAACGCGACGCAGGCTGTCGCCGGCGAGGGGCCGCAGTCGGCGCGCATCATGTTCGTCGGCGAACAGCCGGGCGATCAGGAAGATTTGCAGGGGCGCCCGTTCGTCGGACCCGCAGGGCAGGTGCTGAACGAAGCGCTCGAGGAAGCGGGCATCGACCGCACGCGATTGTTCCTGACGAACGCGGTCAAGCATTTCAAATTCGAGCCGCGCGGCAAAAGGCGGCTGCATCAGAATCCGACTGCGGGCGAGATCGATATCTGCCGCTGGTGGCTCGACAAGGAACGCGCCTTTGTTCAGCCCGAGCTGATCGTCACCTTGGGCGGAAGCGCGCTGCGGGGAGTGACGGGCAAGAGCGCGAGCATCGCGTCGATGCGCGGTAGAGTGCATGAACTGGCGGGCGGTGGAAAACTGTTGGCGACGATCCACCCGTCGTTCCTGCTGCGCCTGCCCGACCGCGACCGCGCCGCCGAAGAGCGCAAGGCCTTCGTTGCCGATCTGATTCGGGTGCGGGAACTCGCCGCCTGATGGTAAAGGCCAAGTCCTGGATCGAGCCGCATCCGAGCGGCATCTATGTGAAGCCCGCCGACCTTTGGATCGACCCGTCGCGCCCGGTCGAGCGCGCGGCGGTGACGCATGGTCATGCCGATCATGCGCGCAGCGGGCATGGCGCGGTGTTCGCGACCCCCGAGACGCTCGCGATCATGGCGCTGCGCTATGGTGTCGATGTCGAGGCGAGCCATAATCAGGGCTTTGCCTATGGCGACGGGTTCGAGCGCGGCGGGGTTCGCTTCAGCTTTCATCCGGCGGGGCATGTGCTGGGCAGCGCGCAAATATTGATGGAATATCAGGGCGAGCGGATCGTCGTGACGGGCGATTATAAACGCCGCCCCGACCCGACCTGCGCGCCGTTCGAGGTCGTGCCGTGCGACATCTTCATCACCGAGGCGACGTTCGGATTGCCGGTGTTCCGCCACCCGCCGACCGCCGACGAAATCGCCAAGCTGATCGGCGCGGTGCGCGCCGAGCCCGATCGGTCGGTGCTCATCGGCGCCTATGCGCTGGGCAAGGCGCAGCGCGTGATTGCCGAGCTTCGGGGCGCGGGTTGGGATGCGCCGATCTATATGCACGGCGCGCTAGAGAAGATGTGCCAGCTTTATGCTGCGCATGGTGTCGATCTCGGCGAACTCCGGCTCGTCAGCGAAACCGACAAGGCCGAGATGGCGGGGCAGATCGTCATTGCGCCGCCGTCGGCGCTCAACGACCGCTGGTCGCGGCGGCTGCCCGATCCGGTGACCGCAATGGCATCGGGATGGATGCGCGTGCGTCAGCGCGCGCGGCAGCGGATGGTTGAGTTGCCGCTTGTGATTTCGGATCATGCCGACTGGGACGAGCTGACAACGACGATATCGGAGGTGAATCCCAAGGAAAGCTGGATCACCCATGGCAGCGAAGACGGGCTGCTCCGTTGGTGCGAGCTGCATCAGCGCAAGGCGCGCGCCTTGCATCTGGTCGGCCGCGATCTGGAAGAAGAGGCGTGAAGCGCTTCGCCGCCCTGATCGACCGGCTGATCTATACGCGATCGCGCAACAGCAAGCTGGCGCTGATCGTCGATTATCTGCGGCACACACCCGATCCCGACCGCGGCTGGGCGATCGCGGCGCTGACCGAAAGCCTCGATTTTCCGGCGGTGAAGGCGGGGACAGTGCGGACCTTGCTCGCGACGCGGGTCGATGAGGAATTGTTCCGGCTGTCGCGGCATTTTGTGGGGGATACGGCGGAGACGGCGGCGCTGCTGTGGCCCGACGCGCCGGGCGCGAAAGCGGACCTCAGTGTCTCCGCCGCCGTCGACGCCCTTGCGTCGGCCACGCGCAGCGATGCCCCCGCGATCGTCGCTGCACTGCTCGACCGGCTCGACGCCGATGGACGTTATGCCTTGCTCAAGCTCGCGCTGGGCGGGATGCGCGTCGGCGTGTCGGCGCGGCTGGCGAAACAGGCGTTTGCGCAGGCGTTCGACGTGCCCGTCGATGATGTCGAGGAGCTGTGGCACGCAATCCCGCCGCCCTATGCGCCGCTGTTCGCGTGGGGCGAGGGCAGGGCCGAGCGACCCGATCTTGCCAATGTCGCCTTCTTCCGGCCTTTCATGCTCGCGCACCCTCTGGAAGAAGCGAGCGTCGATTTGGCCGACTATGCCGCCGAGTGGAAATGGGACGGGATCCGCGTCCAGATTGTCCATGGCGGGGGCGAGACGCGCATCTATAGCCGCGGCGGCGAAGAGATCAGCGGCGCGTTCCCCGAACTGGTTGCGGCGTTCGATCAGGATGCGGTGATCGATGGCGAACTGCTTGTTCGCGGCGAAGTGCAAGGCGGTGAAGCGGCGAGCTTCAATGCGCTGCAGCAACGGCTCGGGCGCAAGACGGTGTCGAAGAAGATGCTCGCCGATTATCCGGCGTTCGTGCGCGTCTATGATCTGCTGGGCGTAGACGGCGAAGATCTGCGCGGGCTGCCCTGGACCGAGCGGCGGCGGCAATTGGAAGCCTTTGTGCCGCGGCTCGCCGACAGCCATTTCGATCTGTCGCAGGTGATCGATGCCAGCGACTTCGACGATCTCGCCGAACGCCGTGCGGGTGCGCGCGATGCCGCGATCGAGGGCGTGATGCTCAAGCGCCGCGATGCCCCCTATGTCGCGGGGCGGCGCGCCGGTCTCTGGTATAAATGGAAGCGCGATCCGCTCACCGCCGATTGCGTGATGATGTATGCGCAGCGCGGCAATGGCCGCCGCGCGAGCTTTTATTCGGATTATACGTTCGGATGCTGGTCCGATGGCGGCGAGTTGCTGCCGGTGGGCAAGGCCTATTCTGGCTTCACCGACGAAGAATTGAAATGGCTCGACAAATTCGTGCGCGACAACACGCTCAACCGCTTCGGTCCGGTGCGCGAGGTCGAGAAATCGCTGGTGCTGGAGGTCGCATTCGATTCGATCCACAGCAGCAAGCGCCATAAATCGGGGCTCGCGATGCGCTTCCCGCGCATATCGCGCATCCGCCGCGACAAGCCCGCTGAAGAAGCCGACCGGATTGCGACGCTTCAGTCGATGGTGACTTAGGTCGCTTCGTCATTGCGAGGAACGAAGCGACGCGGCGGTCCAGAGTAGGCACAAGCCGCTCTGGATTGCTTCGCTACGCTCGCAATGACGGACAAGGTGCCTAATATTTCCTCGTCACAGGGTTGCAACCCGCGGCCTCGATACCGAGTTTAAGGCCGCAAACCCCTCGATAATAAAATGGAGACTGCCATGACTATCGCCCATCCTCCCCTTCCTTACGCTCAGGACGCGCTGGAGCCGCATATTTCGGCCGACACGCTGGCGACGCATCATGGCAAGCATCACAAGGCCTATGTCGACAAGACCAACGCCGCGATCGAGGGCACCGAACTGGCGTCGAAGCCGCTCGAAGAAATCGTCCATCACGCCGAAGGCTCGGGGAACAAGGGCCTGTTCAACAATGCCGCACAGGCATGGAACCACGCTTTTTATTGGGAAAGCCTGTCGCCGACCAAGACCGAACCCAAGGGTGACTTGCTCGCCGCGATCGAACGCGATTTCGGTTCGCTCGACGACCTGAAAAAGAAGCTCAAGGAAACCGCGGTCAACCATTTCGCTTCGGGCTGGGCATGGCTCGTCTCGCGCGACGGCAAGCTGTCGGTTACCGACACGCACGACGCAGGCACCGAGCTGGTCGCGGGCATCAAGCCGCTGCTCGTGATCGATGTGTGGGAACATGCCTATTATATCGACCGCAAGAATCTGCGCCCGGCCTATGTCGACGCGGTCGTCGACGAACTGCTCAACTGGGATTTCGCCGCAGAGAATTTGGCGCGCGACACGACCTGGACCTACCCGGCGTAATTCGCCATCCCTCCCCCTTGATGGGGGAGGCAGCGAGGCTTGCCAGCTTGCTGGCTAGCCGCAGCGGTGGGGGTGCGGTCTTGGCGTAGTATAAGGTCGCACCATCACCCCCATCCAACTCCGCCTAGCCGCTTTGCGGCAAGGCTGCCGTATCCTTCCCCCATCAAGGGGGAAGGGATTTTTGGCCCGTCCGGGCCTATCCCGACGCTGGCGCTTCTCCTATAGGGCCGCCATGACGATCAGCCTTTTCGAACTTTTCAAAATCGGTGTTGGCCCCTCCAGCTCGCATACAGTGGGCCCGATGGTCGCCGCGCGGCGCTTCACGGTCTGGCTCGACGAGCAGGATTTGCTGACCAAATCCGCGCATGTCGAAGCCGACCTTTATGGCTCGCTGGCGCTGACGGGCAAAGGCCACGCCGCCGACACTGCCATCGTCGCGGGACTTGCCGGCGAAATCCCGGCTTCGACCAGCCTCGCCGCGATCAAGGCGCATTGGGATCGCGCCGAGAGCGAAGGTTTCCTTTATCTGCTCGGGCGCCAGCGCGCGCGCTTTCAGCCCGCGCGCGACCTGCATTTCCAGATGCGCCAGCGCCAGCCCTTTCACAGCAATGCCGTCAGCTTCACCGCGCGCGACAGCGAAGGCGAGATTCTCGCCAAGCGCATGTATTTCTCGATCGGCGGCGGTTTCGTCGTCGACGAGGATGAAGCGGGGCGCAACAGCCGCGGCGCCGAGGATGAGGTCGAACTGCCTTTCGCGTTCACCTCGGGTGCCGACCTGCTCGAGATGGGTGCGGCATCGGGCAAGAGCTTTGCCGAGATGATGCTCGAGAACGAGCTCGCGCATCGCAGCCTCGAAGAGGTTGAGGCTGGGCTCGATGCGATCGCGGGCGCGATGGACGCGTCGATCGAAGCGGGCTGTTGCAGCACGGGCATTCTGCCCGGCGGATTGAAGGTCAAGCGCCGCGCGCCGCAGATCGCCGCCGACATCCGCAATCGCCACGAACAGAATCTGACCGATCCGCTCGCGATGATGGACTGGATCAATCTGTGGGCGATGGCGGTGAACGAGGAAAATGCCGCGGGCGGCAAGGTCGTCACCGCGCCGACCAATGGCGCGGCGGGGATCATTCCCGCAGTCATCCGCTTCTACCGCCGCGGCTATCGCGGCGATGACAAGGGCGTGCGCACCTTCCTGCTCGCCGCCGGCGCGGTCGGCGCGCTCTATAAGCGCAACGCCAGCATCTCGGGCGCCGAAGTCGGCTGTCAGGGCGAGGTCGGCGTCGCTTGCTCGATGGCCGCAGCGGGTCTGACCGCGGCGCTCGGCGGCACCAATGCGCAGGTCGAAAATGCCGCCGAAATCGGCATGGAGCATAATCTGGGGCTGACTTGCGACCCCATCGGCGGGCTTGTGCAAATCCCGTGCATCGAGCGCAATGCGATGGGCGCGATCAAGGCGATCGACGCCAGCCGCATCGCGATGATCGGTGATGGCACGCATGTCGTCAGCCTCGACACGGTCATCGTCACCATGTTGCAGACGGGCCGTGACATGCGCGACAAATATAAGGAAACCTCGAAAGGTGGGTTGGCGGTTAGTGTGGTCGAGTGTTGAGCTGACATTGCTCACGCGGCTTCTTACCCGGTCGGCGATCATCCCCGGCGAGTAAGCGAGCGTTCACCGGCGAAGGCGGGGGCTCAGAAGATACAGCGCTGCGCCTCGTGGGCCCCGGCTTTCGCCGGGGAACAGGACATGCTTGCCGCGAGGCGTGACGGGGCCGGACGCGTGACACGCGGTTCTTGGCCACCTATATGGGAGCGGTCGAAAATAGAGCAGCAGGGTGGTGGCTCCTGCGCCCGCATTGCGGGTTCTTCTCAGCCTCGGCGTCAACTGGCTTGGGTTCGGTGTGACGCGGTGAGGCAACGCGCTCAGGCCACCTGCAAAGCGGAGCGTGAAATGAACTATTTTCTTCTTGGACTTGCCATTGTCGCCGAAGTCGTCGGCACATCTTTCATGAAGCAGTCCGAAGGCTTTACGAAGCTGGTGCCGAGCCTGATCACGATCACGGCCTATGTCGCCGCGTTCTACTGTCTGTCGTTGACGTTGAAAACCATTCCGACAGGCGTCGCCTATGCGATCTGGTCAGGGGTCGGGATCGTTCTGATCTCCGCAGTTGCCTGGATTTTCCAGGGGCAGAAACTCGATGCCCCCGCGATGATCGGGATGGGGTTGATCATCTCGGGCGTGGTCGTGATGAACCTGTTTTCGAAGGCAGCCGCGCACTAGTCGCAACGCCGCCCTAGAGAAACGATGATAGCGTTGTCATAGCTATGCAATCGCTGGTGGCTTGCATTGCTGCGGCGTTTGCCTGATTGGGACGAGCGAGAAGGAGACAGCCCCATGAAGACCCGCGCCGCCGTTGCGTTCGAAGCGAAGAAGCCGCTCGAAATCGTCGAACTCGACCTCGAAGTCCCCAAGGCGGGCGAGGTGCTGGTCGAGATCATGGCGACGGGCATCTGCCACACCGATGCCTATACGCTCGACGGCTTCGACAGCGAGGGCATTTTTCCGAGCGTGCTGGGGCATGAAGGCGCGGGCATCGTGCGCGAAGTCGGCGCGGGCGTCACCAGCGTGAAGCCGGGCGACCATGTGATCCCGCTCTACACCCCCGAATGCCGCCAGTGCAAAAGCTGCCTGTCGGGCAAGACCAACCTCTGCACCGCGATCCGCGCGACGCAGGGCAAGGGGTTGATGCCTGACGGCACGACGCGCTTCAGCTACAAGGGGCAGCCGATCTTCCATTATATGGGCTGCTCGACCTTCTCGAACTTCACCGTGCTGCCCGAGATCGCGGTCGCGAAAATCCGCGAGGATGCGCCGTTCCAGTCGAGCTGCTATATCGGTTGCGGCGTGACCACCGGCGTCGGCGCCGTAATCAACACTGCGAAGGTCCAGGTCGGCGACAATGTCGTCATCTTCGGGCTCGGCGGCATCGGGCTCAACGTGATCCAAGGCGCGCGCCTTGCGGGAGCCAACAAGATCATCGGCGTCGACATCAACCCCGACCGCGAGGAATGGGGCCGCAAGTTCGGCATGACCGAATTCCTCAACTCAAAGGGTATGAGCCGCGAGGATGTCGTCGCAACGATCGTGCAGATGACCGACGGCGGCGCCGATTACACCTTTGACGCGACGGGCAATACCGATGTGATGCGCACCGCGCTCGAAGCCTGCCACCGCGGCTGGGGCACCTCGATCATCATCGGCGTCGCCGAAGCGGGCAAGGAAATCGCAACGCGGCCGTTCCAGCTTGTCACCGGGCGCAACTGGCGCGGCACCGCATTCGGCGGTGCCAAGGGCCGCACCGACGTGCCGAAGATCGTCGACATGTATATGACCGGCAAGATCGAGATCGACCCGATGATCACTCACGTCATGGGGCTGGAAGAGATCAACAAGGGCTTCGACCTGATGCATGCGGGCGAGAGCATCCGCAGCGTGGTCGTTTATTGACCTTTCCGCCGTTCGGCCTATCCGCGTCGTCATTGCGGGCATAGCGAAGCAATCCAGAGTGTGCGTAAACCGCCCTGGATTTCCTCGCTACGCTCGCAATGACGAAATTGTGGGAGGAAGCGTTTGACCGGACCCTATGTCCTGACGTTCAGTTGCGTCGACGCGGTGGGCATCGTTGCCGCGGTGACGGGCCTGCTCGCGACACGCGACGGCTTCATTCTCGACAGCCAGCAATATGCGGACCTGGATTCGGGGCGCTTCTTCATGCGTGTCGAGTTTCGCGGGGCGGGGCCGAGCTTTCCCGACGGACTGGCCGGGGTGGAGGACGCCTTCGCACCGATCGTCACCCGCTTTGCGATGGACGCGCGGATCAGTGATCGCGCCGCCAAGCCGCGCTTCGTGATCGCGGTGTCGCAAGGCAGCCATTGCCTCAACGACCTGCTTCACCGTTGGTCGACCGGCAATCTTGCGATCGACATCGTCGGGGTCGTGTCGAACCATGAGGCGCAGCGGCGGCTGAGCGAATGGCACGGCGTACCTTTCCATTACTTGCCCGTCAGTGACGCGAACCGCGCCGAACAGGAAGCCGCGATCCTCGATATCATGGCGCGCGGCGGGGCGGAGTATCTAGTGCTTGCGCGCTATATGCAGGTGTTGTCGCAGGACCTGTCGGCAAAGCTGTCGGGGCGCTGCATCAATATCCATCATAGCTTCCTGCCGGGCTTCAAGGGCGCCAAACCCTATCACCGCGCGCAGGAGCGTGGCGTGAAGCTGATCGGTGCGACCGCGCATTTCGTGACAAGCGACCTCGATGAGGGGCCGATCATCGAACAGGCGGTCGAACGTGTCGATCATCGCGATTCGGTCGACGAACTGATCCGCATCGGCCGCGATACCGAAGCGCAGGTGCTGGCGCGCGCGGTGCGATGGGTCGCCGAACAGCGCGTTTTGATCGATGGGCGCAAGACGGTGGTCTTCCGTTAGCCAAGGGGGCAAGATAAGTCCCGAATCGCAACCATAATCAGGAGGAGCGGAAGCCAATGTACAGTCACAATATGGTCGGTGCGAATGACATCGACGCAGCACGGAAATTCTATGACGCGACCTTTCAGGCGATCGGCGGCAAGCCCGCGATCCAGGACGACAAGGGCCGTTTGATCTATATGCACAATGGCGGCTTGTTCCTTGTCGGGCCGCCGATCGACGGCGAACCGGCGACCGCGGGCAATGGCTGCACGATCGGCTTTGCGATGGAAGGTCCGGAGCAGGCGAAGGCCTGGCACGATGCGGGCGTCGCCAACGGCGGCACCTCGATCGAAGACCCGCCGGGTGTGCGCGAGGGTGGTTTCGGCCAGCTCTATCTTGCGTATCTCCGCGATCCGTCGGGCAACAAGCTCTGCGCGCTTCACCGCGTCGTCTGAGGACCTGTCATGCGCGGCGAAGCGGGATTGCTGACCGATCTGGATGCGCTTGGTATCTCCTTCGCCGCCTATGAACATGTCGCGGTGTTCACCGTCGCCGAGAGTGACGGCGTGAATGCCGCGATTCCGGGCGCCCACACGAAAAACCTGTTCCTGAAGGACAATGGTGGCGCCTATTGGCTCGTCACCGTTCCGGGCGAAGCGCGCGTCGACTTGAAGGCGCTGCCCGCGGCGATCGGCAGCAAGCGCGTGAGCTTTGGCAAGGCCGAAGACATGGAGCGGCTGCTTGGCATCACGCCGGGGTCGGTAACCCCGCTCGCTGCGATCAACGCCGCGCCGGGCAGCATCACGGTGGTGCTTGACGAGGGGCTCGCGAGGGCTGGAACCGTCAATGTCCATCCGCTCCGCAACACCGCGACACTCGGCTTGCCGGGCGCAAAGATCCTCGACCTCTTGCGTCATTGGGGGCATCAGCCCGTCGTCGCGTCCATCCCCGTTCAGGAGCCTGTATGAGCCTCGAAACCCTCTCCACCGTCCGCAGTCATGGCGGCACGCAGGGCGTGTACAAACATTCGAGCACGACGACCGGTACCGACATGACCTTCGCGGTCTTTGTCCCCGATCACGAACATGGCGTGCGGCTGCCGGTGCTCTGGTATCTGTCGGGACTGACCTGCACCCATGCCAATGTGATGGAGAAAGGCGAATATCGGGCCGCTTGCGCCGAGCATGGCGTGATTTTCATTGCGCCTGACACCAGCCCGCGCGGCGAGGGCGTTCCCGACGATCCCGATACGGCCTATGATTTCGGTCTGGGTGCCGGATTCTATGTCGACGCGACCGCCGAGCCATGGGCGACAAACTATCGGATGCGCTCGTACATCGAGGATGAACTGCCGTCGCTCGTGCTGCGCAACTTTGCGAGCGCGGATCTGACGCGGCAGGCGATCACGGGTCATTCGATGGGCGGGCATGGCGCGCTGACCATCGGCCTTCGCAACCAGGATCGCTTTCGCTCGGTCTCGGCCTTTTCGCCGATCGTCGCGCCGTCGCAGTGCCCGTGGGGGGAGAAGGCGCTCGGGGGTTATCTCGGCGACGACCGCGAGGATTGGCACGCCTATGATGCGTGCGCGCTACTCGATCAGGGGCTTCGCGTGCCCGACCTGCTCGTCGATCAGGGCGACGCCGACAATTTCCTTGTCGAACAGCTCAAGACCGAATTGCTGGTCGCAGCATGCGAACGCGCCGGTCAGAAGGCCGAAATCCGCATGCAGCCGGGGTATGACCACAGCTATTATTTCATCTCGACCTTCATGGCCGAGCATGTCGCCTGGCACGCGGAGCGGTTGAAGGCGTAAACGTCGCCCCCGTGAGGGCGACGGTTAGGAATGTTCCGGGATCAGCAAGGTCGAACCCGTCGTCCGTCCGGCTTCCAGGTCGGCGTGCGCGCGCGCCGCATCTTGAAGCGAGTAGCGCTGGCCGACGGTGATCTTCACCGCGCCGCTTTCTATCATCTCGAATACCCGTGCTGCGCCCGCAGCCCGCTCGCCGGGATGAAGATAATAGTCGAACAGCGTCGGGCGCGTCACGAACTGCGACCCGTGCTGGGCAAGAATGCCGAGGTTTACGCCAGCCACGGGGCCGCCGGCATTGCCATAGCTGACGATCAGCCCGCGCCGCGCAGTTGCTTTTAGCGAAGTCGCCCAGCTCGCCATACCGATCCCGTCGAAGGTGACGGGGACACCCTGACCGTCGGTGATTTCGCGGACATGTGCCGCGACATCGTCCTGCTTGTAGCGGATGACATGGTCGGCGCCCGCTTCGCGCGCGGCATGTTCCTTGGCTTCGGTGCTGACGGTGCCGATAACGGTCGCGCCAATCGCCTTCAGCCACTGGACGAGGATCAGTCCAACTCCGCCGGCGGCTGCGTGAACGAGCACGCTTGTCCCTGCCTCGACCTTTGCGCAGCGTTCGACCAGCGCCTCGACCGTGCAGGCCTTGAGCAGTGCGGCGGCGGCGGTGTCGTCGTCGATAGCCGGCGGCAGTTTGAACAGCGACGCTGCAGGGACGAGGCGGGCCGAGCTATATGCGTTGCGCTGCGGCCCAAAGGTTGCGACGCGGTCGCCGGGCTGGAGGCCGTGGACGTCGGGGCCGACCGCGATGACTTCGCCCGCAGCTTCGACGCCGAGGCCACCGGGAAGCTCGACAGGATAGGTTCCGTCACGGTGATAGGTGTCGATATAGTTGAGCCCGACCGCGGTCTGGCGCAGCAGCACCTGTCCGGGGCCGGGATCGCCGAGCGTGACCTCGCGCCAGTCGATGACCTCGGGTCCGCCCTGGCTTTCGATAAAGGCTTCGATCGCTTTCATGTCGCGCGCTCCTGCTGTCCGGTCCATCTGGTGGGCCGGAACATAGAGCGCAAGGGCGGAGCGGTGAAAGCCCCTCCCCGTCGGGGGAGGGGTTTATCGCTTACTTCGACGGGCGACGCGGGCTGCGCTGGCCGTAGGGCTTGGGCTTGTAGCGTTCGTTGCCGCCTGGGCCACCGGGGCCACGCGGGCCGCGCGGGCCCGAACGATCGCCGAACCCACGATCACCGCCCGGCGCCCGGCCGAGCGTGCTGCGCGGAGCGGCGTCGCGCGGGCCGCCATGGCCGCCCTTATCGCGGCGCGGCGGGTAGGTCGGACCGTCGGGCGCGGGGGTGATCGAAACGCCGCTGTCGTCCTCGCCATCCTCGTTGGCGCTGCGTACCACAGCCTCGGCAAAGCGATCGGCGATCGCGCGCGGAATGTTGAACATCGTTTCCTTGGGACCGATGCGGATCGCGCCGATCTCGTTCTTGCTCACATGGCCGCGGCGGCAGAGCAAAGGCAGGATCCAGCGCGGATCGGCATTCTGGTGGCGGCCGATGTTGAGGCGGAACCAGACGCTATCCTCGAATCCGTCGCGGCGGTCGCCGCCACGCTCGGGGCGTTCGAAGCGCTCGCCGCGCTCGGGGCGGCCGGCGGCGTCGCGGCCGCGCGGGCTGTTGTCGAGCAGGTCCTCGGGCGGCGGCATCAGCGCGCGGTGCGCCTGGACGAGCGACGCGGCAATGTCTTCGGGCGTGCGCTCGGCCATCAGGCGCTGCGCGAGTTCGATATCCTCGGGCTCATGCTCGACGGGCGTGAGCAGCTTTTCCATCAGCCGTTCCTGATCGCGCTTGCGCACGTCGGCGGCGGTGGGGGCATCCATCCATTCGGCGTTGATGCGTGCACCGCGCAGCATGCCGTCGACGCGGCGGCGGCGCGGATAGGGGACGATGATGACCGCGGTGCCCTTTTTGCCCGCGCGGCCGGTGCGGCCCGAACGGTGCTGAAGCGCTTCGGCGTCGCGCGGGATTTCGACGTGGATGACAAGGCTGAGCGTCGGCAGATCGATGCCGCGCGCGGCGACGTCGGTCGCGACGCAAACCTTGGCGCGGCGGTCGCGAAGGGCTTGCAGCGCCGCGTTGCGCTCATTCTGGCTATGTTCGCCCGACAGCGCGACCGCGGCGAAACCGCGCTCCACCAGGCTGGCGTGGAGGCGGCGCACATTGTCGCGCGTCGCGCAGAACAGCATCGCGGTTTCGGCGTCGTGCAGACGGAGCAGGTTGACGACCGCGCCTTCGATGTCGGCGGGGGCGACGGTTACCGCCTGATAGGCGATGTCCCCATGGCCGCGGTCTTCACCGACGGTGGAGATGCGCAGCGCATCTTGCTGGTAACGCTTGGCGAGCTGGACGATCGGCTTCGGCAGCGTCGCCGAGAAAAGAAGCGTGCGGCGCGTCGCGGGGGTGCCGTCGAGGATCTCCTCAAGGTCATCGCGAAAACCCATGTCGAGCATTTCGTCTGCTTCGTCGAGCACGGCGACCCGCAGCGCGGTGAGGTCGAGCGCGCCGCGTTCCAGATGGTCGCGGAGGCGGCCGGGGGTGCCGACGACGATCTGCACGCCCTGGCCGAGCGCACGGCGTTCCTTGCTGGCGTCCATACCGCCGACGCAGGTCGCGATGCGCGCGCCGGCCTTGGCATAGAGCCAGCCGAGTTCGCGGCTGACCTGCAGCGCGAGTTCGCGCGTCGGCGCGACGATCAGCGCGAGCGGCGAGGTTGCGAACGGCAGCCGGCCGTCCTCGATCAGCTCGTCGGCCATCGCGAGGCCGAAGGCGACGGTCTTGCCCGACCCGGTCTGCGCCGAGACGAGCAGGTCGCGGCCCTTGGCTTCGCCCTCGGTGACTTGCGTCTGGACGGGGGTGAGCGCTTCATAGCCGCGCGCGACAAGGGCGTCCGAAAGGACGGGAGAAAGATTTTCGAAAGGCATTTTTATCTCAATAATATGGGCAGTCACCGGTGCGGTGACGGGCCGACGGAAAAGGGGCTCAATGGGCTTAAATCACCTGTCCGGCAGCGTGTCCGCTGGCCCAGGCCCATTGAAAATTATAGCCGCCTAACCACCCTGTGACATCTACGGCTTCGCCGACCGCATAGAGGTTCGGGACGGTTTTGGCCATCATTGTTTGCGAGGATAGGTTTGCAGTCGAGATTCCGCCCACCGTGACCTCGGCTTTGGCGAAGCCTTCGGTGCCGTTCGGACGGAAAATCCAGCCCGCGAGTTGCGCCTCTGCATCGGCGAGCTTGCGGTCGGTCTGGGCGCCGAGTTCGCCGGGAAGCGCGAGGCGTTCGGCGAGGGTTTCGGCGAGGCGGTCGGGGAGAAGCGCACCGAGCGTGGCGCGCAGAGTGGTGCGGGGCCGGGTGCGTTTCGCGTCGAGCAGCCAGCCACGCGGGGCGTCGGGCAATAGGTCGATCGTCACGGGCTCGCCATGGCGCCAATAGCTGCTCACTTGCAGGATCGCGGGACCCGACAGGCCGCGATGGGTGAACAATGCCGCCTCGCGGAACGCCATTTTGCCCGCGCGGGCTTCGACGGGAGCCGCGATTCCCGAAAGTTCGCGGAACAGGACATCATCGCCGCCGAGCGTGAGCGGGACGAGCGCAGGGCGCGGCTCCACGACCTTCAGGCCGAACTGGCGGGCGAGGTCATAGGCGAGGCCGGTCGCGCCCATCTTGGGGATCGACGGGCCGCCGGTTGCGATGACAAGGCTTGGGGCGGCGAAGTGGAAGTTGCCGAAAGTGCCGCGGAACGTCGCATCGCTATGGGATATTTGGCCGATAGCTTCGCCGCAGCGGACGTCGACGCCGCCCTTGGCGCATTCGTCGAGCAGCATCGCGACGATCTGTTTCGCCGAACCGTCGCAGAAGAGCTGGCCAAGCGTTTTTTCGTGATGCGCGATGCCATAGCGATCGACGAGCGCGATGAAATCGGCAGCGGTGTAGCGCGCGAGCGCCGACTTGGCGAAATGCGGGTTTGCCGAAATATAGCGGTCGGGGGCGGTGTGGATGTTGGTGAAGTTGCAACGTCCGCCACCCGATATCAGGATTTTCTTTCCCACCTGGTCGGCATGGTCGAGCAGCAGCACGCGCCGCCCGCGCTGTCCCGCGACCGCGGCGCACATCAATCCGGCCGCGCCGGCACCCAGCACGATGGCGTCATAATTGACCGTGGTCATCGGATCGTCAGTGCAGCTTTGCGATCGACAGGCCGTCGGCTTTGGCGCGGACCTTCACCGATTCCTCGCTGCGCGTCAGCGCCTTGGCGATGGCCTTCAGCGCCATGCCCTTTTTGGCGAGCGTGTGGAGCTTGTCGATTTCGGCCGGGGTCCACGGCTGCTTGTGGCGTTCGAACTTGTCTTTCATGCCTGCGTCTCCGGATCGGGCTCGGCTGCGAGGATTGCGATGGCATCCTGACGGTCCTGATATTCGACGCTCTCACCAGCCTCTGCGCCCATCAGCGCGCGGGCGAGCGGGGCGGAAAAGGCGATATGGCCGCGCGCCGGGTCGGCCTCGTCGCCGCCCACGATCGTGATCGTCTTTTCGGCCTGGTTCAGCCGGTACGTTACACGGCTTCCGATGCCGACGCTGCCGACCTCGGGTGGCGCCTGCACCTCGGCGGTCGCTTGCCGGGTGTGGAAATAGCGGAGGCGGCGCTGCAACTTCTTGCGCGCGTCCTCATCCGCCGCTGCCGCAATCTCGCTTTCGAGACGCACGACCTCTTCGCCGAGCAGGCGTGCACCGCGCGGCGTCACAAGGTTCGCGCCGACCGGGATCGGCAGTTCGAACTCGGGTTCCTTATGTTCGTCGTCGCTTTCGCGGCGAAATGCTACGCTCATCGTCTCTATTCCTGATTGAAGGGCCGCCCCTGGCCCATGAAGGTGGCGACAAGATGGCGCGCGGGCTGGACAGGCGCAACCTCAGTGTGTTAGATGCGCAATACACGAAGGAGATTATCGATGCGTAACTGGACGATGACGGTTTTGCCGCTGGCTCTTGCGATGACCGTCACGGCGTGCAGCGCCGAGGTGACGAGCGACAGCAAGAATGGCAAGCGCACGGTCGAGGCCGGACCGTTGACCACGCAGAGCTATGATCTCAAAGATTTTACCGGTGTGAAGGTGGCCGGCCCCGACGATGTTACCATCCGCCGCGGCGCGGCCTTCTCGATCACCGCGAAGGGGCCGAAGGGCGTGATCGACGAACTCGAGATCAAGCTGGACGGCGACATGTTGTCGATCGGGCGCAAGAATTCGGGCTTCAGTTTCGGCAGCAGCGACGACGATGTCGAGATCGCGATCACCATGCCTGCGCTGCGCGCGGTACGCCTGACCGGGTCGGGCGAGATCGACGCGGACACTGTGGACGGCGATGCGGTCGAGGCGGTCGTCACCGGATCGGGCGACCTGAAAGTCGCGACCCTGAACGGCAAGAGCGCAAAAATCACCGTTTCGGGATCGGGCGACATCGAAGTCGGCGGCGGCACGATCGGATCGGGCGATTTCGATGTGACGGGATCGGGCAGCATCGACGCGGGGGCGCTTTCAGCGACGACGCTCGACGTATCGATCACCGGATCGGGTGACGTCGACGCGAAAGCGAGCAGCAGCGCCGATATCGCGATTCTCGGATCGGGCGACGCGACGATCGGCGGTGGCGGCAAATGCTCGACGCGCACGATGGGGTCGGGCACCGCGACCTGCAACTGATGCGGCTATGGTGCTGCCCGGCCGAAAAGGGTAGGGCAGCATCATGACCAGCTTATCGTCCGACATCCTGCGCGGAGCCGCGCTCGCGGCAACTGCGCTGCTTCTCTCCGGCCCGGCATCGGCGGCTGAAAAGCGCTATGGCCTCACCAGCTTCGAGACGATCGACGTCAGCGCCGATGTGACGGTCGAGGTGGTGAACCGCGCCCCCGTCAGCGCCGTCGCGACCGGACCGCAGGACGCGCTCGACCGGCTGAACGTCGAAGCGCGCGATGGCAAGCTGGTGATCAGCGAGCGCCAGTTTGCGGGCGATGAAAAGCGCCGCGGCCCACGCGGGCCGGTGGTCGTACGCATCAATGCCGCGAACCTGCGTGCGGCAACGCTTGCCGGGGCGGGGTCGCTCCAGATCGACAGATTGAAGGGACAGCGCGCGATGGTCGGTCTGCGCGGCCCGGGAAGGCTGACGGTAGGACAGATTATCACCGACCGGCTTCAGGTCGGGATGATCGGCAATGGTACGATGATCCTCGCGGGCGCCGCCAAAAATGCACAGATGACGCTGTCCGGCGCCGGCTCGGTTGATGCCGGCGCGCTGACGGTCGACGAGCTGATCAGCGACAGCGAGGGCGCAGGCGACCATATCCTGCGCGCGGTCAAAAGCGCCACGGTCACCGCGCGCGGGATCGGCAAGACTGTCGTGCTCGGCAAGCCGGTCTGTACGGTGCGCAATATCGGCAGTGGGTCGGTGACCTGCGGGCCGGGGAAATAGGCTCGCTCGACGTACGGTTTCGCCCGGTTACGGACCTATCTTTCGTCGTCACCCCGGGCTTGACCCGGGGTCCCGCTTGAGGTCGAAACCAGTGAGTGCGTCAAAAAGCGGGATCCCGGGTCAAGCCCGGGATGACGGAAGAGGGTGACGGGATGTCTGCTCACCACCCTAAAAAAGACATCGCCTTCAATTAGGTCTTTCCTACATTATCTGGCCGTGCGAGCCTTCATCCGGCTCTTTCATTCGGTGAACAAAAAAGCGGTCGCTGCCTGGCTTATGGGTGCGACCATGATCGGACATGCCGCGCACATCCAGCAGTCCGCGACTTGCAAATCGGGGCGCTCATAGGGCTGAACTTTCCTGAACTTTGGAATATTGCGCGGCCCTTGCGCCGTTCCGATCCCAGAGCCAGCCGGGCGATGCCCAAAGAGGGTAACGTCCGTTCGCCACCCCGTTCCCGCCGTTCCCGAGGCATTCGTCCGGTTTAGTGTCCCGCCGCGCCCAGCCCGTCGATCTTTTTCGACTGGCGGACGATCAATCCGGGGAACCAGCGCGCGAGGCGTGACAGCCGCTTTGCCATCTTGCCGACGGTGGTGTGGACGCTGGTCCCGTGCACCGCTTCCCAAGCGGCCTCGGCGACGCGTTCGACAGGGACGATTTCGAAGCCGCTGTCCGACAGGCGGGTGCGCGCGGGTTCGTTGCTGTCGGCGCTGACCTGGTCGAGCAAGGGTGTGTCGATGAAGCCCGGCATCAGCGAGCGCACCTTGATATCGTGTTTGGCGAACTCGATTTCGAGTGCCTCGGTCAGACCGCGCACCGCGAATTTGGTCGCCGAATAGACTGCGAGCCCTGCGACGCCGTAAAAGCCCGACGCCGATCCGGTGTTGAGGATCGTCGACCCTGGCGTCGCGCGGAGCAGCGGAAGCGCCATATAGATGCCGTTGACGACGCCGCCGAAATTGATCGCGATCAATCGGTCGGCCTCCTCCGGCGCCATGTCCATATACTGGCCTCCCGACCCGATGCCGGCGTTGTTGAACAGCACATCGAGGCGGCCGCCGCCGGCCTTCTCAAACTCGGCGAGCGCGGCCTTCCACTGATCGCGGTCGCGTACATCCATGACATGGCGCGATGATGCCCCCTCGGGAAGCAGCGCGGCGGTTTCATCGATTCCGGCGCGGTTGACGTCGGCGATGCCGACGAACCAGCCCTGCCCGGCGAAATGACGCGCGACGGCGCGGCCGATGCCCGATCCGCCCCCGGTGATGAAAATCGCCTTCCGTGCCACAGCACCCTCCTTACATTGATGTCAGCGTGACAAGATGCCAAGTTGACGTTTCCGTCAAGCGGCAATCGCGGCTTGGCAAGGCGAAGTACCGCTCGCTAAGAGGGCGCGGATGACCCGCGCCCTCCGCTTGATCTTCCTGTCGTTGCTGATGCTGTGCGCGAGCCTCGCCGTCCCGGCGCGGGCCGAAGTGGTCGTAAGCTTTTACAGCCATGATTTCGGCGACCGTTTCCCGCACGCCTTCATCGTGGTGAAGGGCACGCTCGACGCGACGGGTGAGGTTGTCGACACCAACTATGGCTTCACCGCGGTTTCGGTCAGTCCCGCGATTCTTCTGGGATCGGTGAAGGGAAAGGTGGAATCGTCCAAGGCCGATTATATCGCCAAGAGCGACCGGCAGTTCGATGTGTCGGTCGACGATGCGACCTATGCGCGGGTGATGGCGAAGGTCGCCGAATGGCGAGACCGCGAGCAGCCGAGTTACAGTTTGAACAAACGCAATTGCGTCCATTTCGTGATGGAACTTGCCGAGGTTGTTGGGTTGAAGGTCGATCGCAAGAGCAAATTGTTCAAAAAGCCGAAGAGTTTCCTTATCGAGGTCAAGGGGATGAACCCGCAATTGGGTTGAGGGCGGCAACGGAACCGGGGAGCCGTTTTCGATCGGGAGCCGCACCTATCATCCTCGTCGCCCCGGACCTTATCCGGGGTCCCGCTTGATGCTGAAGCCGATCGATCGGCAAAGAAGCGGGATCCGGATCAAGCCCGGGATGACGAAAGTGGAATGGGGCTGAGGCAATTGCCACCCCAAGCCGACAATCGGCGCCCCTAGACGCGGCGACGCTTTCACCCTATGTTCAGGGAACGGGGCGCAATAATTGGGGCTCCGACGTAGTTAGGGGCGATTCTTGCGGCTGTTGCTGACCCTTTTGGCATTGTTGACCGGCCTGGCTTCCGCCGACCGGGCCGTTGCCGCGCCTGCCATGCCGGCGGCAATGGGGGCGTTGGTCCTGTTTGCCGAGACGGCAGGCAAGGCTGAGGCAAGCGATACCGAACGTCGTCCGACGACCACGGCGCCGACGCGGCGCGTTTCCAGCGGAACCGGAAAACCGCGCAAGGTGGCGCCGCCGCATCTTCCCGGCATTCTCACCGGCAGCGACCGCGCGCTGGAATAGCGCGCCGTTCCCGCGCCTTTCTTGAGGCGCCGCCCCGCGACGGGCCCTTTTTCGTACATTCGCGCGGCAACAGCGCCGCCCACTCATTCAAATTCCGAGGAAAATCCCATGTTTGCTGGCCTTGCCAAGAGTCTTTTCGGCTCGTCCAACGATCGCTACGTCAACTCGATCCGCAAGATCGTCGACAAGATCAACGCTTTCGAGCCCGCAATGCAGGCGCTCGACGACGCCGGGCTGCAGGCACAGACGCAGAAATTTCGCGACCGGCTCGAAGCCGGCGAGACGCTCGACGACATCCTGCCCGAAGCCTTTGCGACGGTGCGTGAGGCCGCGGTCCGCACGCTCGGCATGCGCCATTTCGATGTGCAGATGGTCGGCGGCATCGTCCTTCATCGCGGCGAGATCGCCGAGATGGCGACGGGTGAAGGGAAGACGCTGATGGCGACCCTGCCCTGCTATCTGAACGCGCTGGAAGGCAAGGGCGTCCATGTCGTGACCGTCAACGACTATCTCGCTCGCCGCGACGCCGAATGGATGGGCACGGTTTACGGCTTCCTTGGCCTGACGACAGGGATCATCGTCCCGAACCTCAACGAGATGCAGCGCCGCGACGCCTATAACAGCGACATCACCTATGCGACGAACAACGAACTCGGCTTCGATTACCTCCGCGACAATATGAAGTTCGACCGTCAGCAGATGGTCCACCGCACCTTCAATTTCGGCATCGTCGACGAGGTCGATTCGATCCTGATCGACGAAGCGCGGACCCCGCTGATCATTTCGGGCCCGACGGACGACAAGTCCGAGCTGTATATCCGCGTCAACGAGGTCGTGCTGGGCCTGACCGAGGATGATTATGAGAAGGACGAAAAGTCCAAGTCGATCAGCCTGACCGAAGACGGCACCGAGCATGTCGAGCGCCTGCTCGAAGCCGCGGGGCTGCTGCAGGGCAGCAACCTCTACGATATCGAGAACACGCAGGTCGTCCATCACGTCAACCAGGCGCTGAAGGCGATCCAGATGTTCCGGATCGATACCGACTATATCGTCAAGGACGGCAAGGTTGTCATCATCGACGAATTCACCGGCCGCATGATGGATGGGCGCCGTTGGTCCGATGGCCTGCACCAGGCGGTCGAGGCGAAGGAAGGCGTGCAGATCGAGCCCGAGAACCAGACGCTCGCCTCGATCACTTTCCAGAATTATTTCCGCATGTATCCGAAGCTTTCGGGCATGACGGGCACCGCGGCGACCGAGGCGGCCGAATTCTTCGACATCTATAAGATGAACGTCGTCAACATCCCGACCAACCGTCCGATCGCGCGTATCGACGACGAGGATGAATTCTACAAGAATATCACCGACAAGTTCGGCGCGATCGCAAAGACGATCCGCGAGGCGAACGAGCGCGGCCAGCCGGTGCTCGTCGGCACCGTGTCGATCGAGAAATCCGAGCTGCTGTCGTCGTTCCTCGAAAAGGAAAATGTGCCGCACAGCGTGCTCAACGCGCGTTTCCACGAAAGCGAAGCGCATATCGTCGCTCAGGCGGGGCGCACCGGTGCGGTGACGATCGCGACGAACATGGCGGGCCGCGGCACCGACATCAAACTCGGCGGCAACGAAGAATTCCGCATCGACGACGAGCTCAAGGACCTGCCCGAAGGCCCCGAGCGCGACGCCGCGGTCGCGCGTATCCAGGCCGAAGTCGCTGCCGAGCGCGAAGCGGTGAAGGCCGCCGGCGGGCTGTTCGTGCTCGCGACCGAACGGCACGAAAGCCGCCGCATCGACAACCAGCTGCGCGGCCGTTCGGGACGCCAGGGCGACCCCGGCCTGTCGAAATTCTACCTCTGCCTCGACGATGACCTGCTGCGCATCTTCGGCCCCGACACGCTGTTTTCCAAGATGATGAACAAGAATCTGGAGGATGGCGAGGCGATCGGATCGAAATGGTTGTCGAAGGCGATCGAGACCGCCCAGAAAAAGGTCGAGGCGCGCAACTACGACATCCGCAAGCAGGTCGTCGAATATGACAACGTCATGAACGACCAGCGCAAGGTCATCTATGAACAGCGCGGCGAGATCATCGACAGCGAGACCGTCGATGAGGTCATGACCGCAATGCGCGCGGAAACGGTCAATGCAATCGTCGCCGACGCGTGCCCCCCGGGCAGCTATCCCGAGCAATGGGACGTCGAGGCGATGAAGGAGCGCACGGCGAACATCCTCGACCTTTCGCCGCCGATCGACGACTGGATGCAGGAAGATGCGGTCGACGCCGAAATGTTCGAGGAGCGCATTCAGCAGGCGGCCGACGCGGTCGCCGCCGAAAAGGCCGGCCTGGTCGATGCCGAAACGTGGAAGGGGATTGAGAAGTCGATCCTGCTCCAGACGCTGGATCACCATTGGAAAGAGCATCTCTCGACGCTCGACGCGCTGCGTCAGGTCGTGTTCCTGCGCGCCTATGCGCAGAAGCAGCCGATCAACGAATATAAGCAGGAAGCCTTTGCCCTGTTCGAACGCATGCTGCAGAATATCCGCGAGGATGTGACGCGGACCGTTGCGCGCATCGACCTTCGCTTCGAAGAGCCCGAGGCGATGCCGCTGCCCGACCTGCCCGATTTCCTGACGACGCACATCGACCCGTTCACGGGCGAGGATAACAGCGCCGACATCGATGCGGGTACGCTCGGCGTGATCGCGAATACGCTCCCGCCGATGCAGGTGCCGAAGCCCGATCTGCCCGAGGGCGAAAATCCCTACGCCGAGCTGGAGATCAGCCGCAACGCGCCATGTCCGTGCGGTTCGGGGCGCAAATACAAACATTGCCACGGGGCGATCTGACCCGATAGTCGTCGCCCCCGCGAAGGCGGGGGCCGCTATCGGCCGAGCGAAAGGCTTCCGGCGCCCCCGGCCTTCGCGGGGGCGACAGCCCATCTCGCAAGCTCTTGAAGTTGCCGTATCAATCGGCGCGACGAGTCCGCTTGCCAAGGTGTGCGGGCGCGATTAGCATCCGTCTCACAAGCTTGGCGGCCGCGTAGCCAGACAAGCAGCGCAGCAGGCAGGAACATAGGGGGCCGCTCCCCGCGTGCGGCCCGACGGTGGCGTGCAGCGTGGAAAGGGTCGGGGCATCTCCTTTTTCGATGAAATGACGGGGCAGGGCGGTGAAGTCCGCTCGCCCTATCGCGACTATTCGGACTGGTTCGGGCGCGAGGATGCGGCGCGCATCCAGCGCAAGGCGCAGCAGGCCGAAGCATTTTTTCGGACCACGGGCATCACCTTCAACGTCTATGGCGAGGATGAGGCCGACGAGCGGCTGATCCCCTTCGACGTCGTTCCGCGCATCATCTCGGCGAGCGAGTGGCGCCGCCTGTCGCGCGGTATCGAGCAGCGCGTGCGCGCGCTCAATGCCTTCCTCCACGACATCTATCACCGGCAGGAAATATTGCGCGCCGGGCGTGTTCCCGTCGAGCTGATCTCGCGCAACGAAGCCTTCCTGCCGATGATGATGGGGATGGATCCGCCGGGCGGCGTTTATACGCACATCAGCGGCATCGATATCGTGCGCACCGGCGCCGACGAATTCTATGTGCTCGAGGACAATGCGCGCACGCCGTCGGGCGTCTCCTACATGCTCGAAAATCGCGAGACGATGCTCCAGATGTTTCCCGAGCTGTTCGCGAAGATTTCGGTGCGAGAGGTCAGCGATTATCCGCTAAACCTGTTGAAGTCGCTCGCCGCCTGCGCGCCGCCGGCGTGTGGTGGAACGCCGACGGTCGCGGTGCTGACGCCGGGTATCCACAACAGCGCCTATTTCGAGCACAGCTTCCTTGCCGATCAGATGGGTGCCGAACTGGTCGAGGGTCATGATCTGCGTGTCGTCGACGGCCGCGTGGCGATGCGGACGACGCAGGGCTATACGCCGATCGACGTCCTTTATCGCCGCGTCGACGATGATTTCCTCGACCCGCTCAATTTCCGCCCGGACTCGGTGCTCGGCGTGCCGGGGATCTGGGACGTCTATCGCGCCGGCGGGATTACGATCGCGAATGCGCCGGGGACGGGGATCGCCGACGACAAGGCGCTCTATAGCTACATGCCCGACATCATCGAATTCTATACGGGAGAGAAGGCGCTGCTTCCCAATGTGCCGACTTGGCGCTGCAGCGAGCCCGAACATCTGCGCGAGGTGCTCGACCGGTTGCCCGAACTGGTCGTGAAGGAAGTCCATGGGTCGGGTGGCTATGGCATGCTCGTCGGCCCCGCCGCGAGCAAGAAGGAGATCGCCGCCTTCCGCGCGAAGCTTGAAGCGAACCCGCGCAATTATATCGCGCAGCCGACGCTGTCGCTGTCGACCGTACCAATCTTTACCAAGGCGGGCTTGGCGCCGCGGCACGTGGATTTACGACCTTTCGTGCTGATGTCGCCGCAGAGGATCCGGATCACGCCCGGCGGGTTGACGCGCGTCGCGATGAGCAAGGGATCGCTGGTGGTGAACAGCAGCCAGGGCGGCGGGACCAAAGACACCTGGGTATTGGAAGACTGATGCTCGGGAAAACCGCAGGAAGCCTCTATTGGATGGCGCGCTACCTCGAACGGAGCGAGAATAATGCGCGGTTGATCGATGCGGGTTTCCGTATCGCTCTCACGCGATCGAGCACCGCGCGGTCCGAATGGCGATCGGTGCTCGTCACCGCGGGACAGGATCTCACGTTTCGGCAGGCGCACGGCGAGGACTATACGTCGCAGCGCGTCGTCGATTTCCTGCTGCGCGACCCCGCCAACCCGTCGAGCATATTGTCCGTCGTCAAACGCGCGCGCGACAATGCGCGCACCGCGCGGACGTATCTCACGCGTGAGGTGTGGGAGGCGGTCAACACAAGCTGGATGACGCTGGGCGCGCTGCTCAAACGGCAGGTTCGCGAGGATGATCTGCCTGACGTGCTCGCGTCGATCCGCCAGCAGAGCGCGCAGGTGATCGGTGCCTTTTCGGGCACGATGCTGCGCAACGACGGCTATAATTTCGCGCGGCTCGGCACCTTTCTGGAACGCGCCGACAACACCGCGCGCATCCTCGACGTCAAATATTATCTGCTGCTGCCATCGGTTGCACATATCGGTAGCTCGATCGACAATGTGCAGTGGGAAACGATCCTGCGATCGGTTTCAGCGCACCGCGCCTATCACTGGCTTTACGGGGCGGAGATCAGCGCGCTCAAGATTGCCGAATTCCTGATCCTCTATAAACAGATGCCGCGCAGCCTCGCTTTCTGCTGCGATCAGATGAACGACAACCTCGGCCTGCTCGAACGCACTTATGGGGAGGAGACCGAGGCGGTGCGAATGGGAATGTCGATCTGCCGCGACCGGCTATCGCGGCCCATCCAGTCGATCTTCGATGGCGGCTTGCACGAATTCATCACCGATTTTCTCCGCGCCAATGCCGTGCTCGCGCGGCAGATCGAGCGCGACTACCGGTTCGTGGAGTGAGCATGCGTCTTCGTGTCGAACATAGCACGCACTATAATTTCGACGGCCATGTCGCATATGCGCTCCAGCAATTGAAGCTGACGCCGAAGGAGCGCCCGGGGCAGCAACTGATCCACAATTGGTCGATCGAGATCGAGGGCGGGACTCAGCAGCTTCACTACACCGATCATCATGGCAATGGCGTCGACCTCGTCTCGGTCCATAGCGGCGCGCCGGAACTGCTCATTCGCTGCACCGGCGAGGTCGAACTGGTGACGTGGGACGGGGTGATCGGGCCGCATCGCGGCGCAATGCCGCTCTGGACCTTCCTCCGTCCGACGCCGCTGACGCGCGCGGGGCGCGCAGTGCGTTCGCTGACCGCCGAGCTCGGCCGCGATTTTGCGAACGAGATCGAACGCGCACATGCGCTTTCGGCGCTGACCCTGGCGAAGCTTCCCTACCGGATCGGCGTCACCGATGCCGAGACGACCGCCGAGCAGGCGCTCGCCGGCGAGGGCGGCGTGTGTCAGGATCATGCGCATATCTTTATCGCCGCGATGCGTCACCTCGGGCATCCGGCACGCTACGTCTCCGGCTATCTGATGATGAACGACCGGACGGATCAGGATGCAACCCACGGCTGGGCCGAGGCGTATTTCGAGCATATAGGCTGGATCGGTTTCGACGTGAGCAACGGCCACTCACCCGACCAGCGCTATATTCGTGTCGCGACCGGCCTCGATTATCGCGACGCCGCCCCGGTTCGCGGCATGCGCTATGGTGCAGCGCAAGAAAATCTGGTTGTCCAATTGCAGGTCCAGCAATAAGCGGGCGGGACGATCAGGACTTTCCGGGCGGGGAAAACAGGATTCGATGACTTATTGCGTTGGCATGCGTTTGAACAAGGGGCTGGTGTTCATGTCGGACACCCGCACCAACGCGGGTGTCGACGACATCTCGCAGGTCCGCAAAATGCGTAGCTGGCACGTGCCCGGCGAGCGCGTGATAACATTGATGTCGGCGGGCAATCTGGCGACGACGCAGGCAGTGGTAAGCCTGCTCGACGAGCGCACCAAGGCGCCCGAGGAACGTCATCCCTCGATCCTGGCCGCGCCGTCGATGTTCGCGGTTGCGACGATCATCGGCGAAACGCTGCGCCACATCGTGATGCGCCACAATGACGAGGGCCAATCTGCGGCGGATTCACTGTTCCGGGCCTCGCTGATCGTGGGCGGGCAGATCAAGGGATCGGAACCGCGGCTGTTCCTGATCTATCCCGAAGGCAATTTCATCGAGGCGGGCGAAGACAATCCCTTCTTCCAGATCGGTGAGACGAAATATGGCCGGCCGATCATCGTGCGGTCGTACGATCCGGCGATGTCGTTCGAGGATGCGGTGAAGCTGCTTTGCGTCTCGTTCGATTCGACGATCCGCGCCAATGCCGGCGTCGATCTGCCCATCGACCTGAAAGTGCATGAGCGCGACGATTTCTCGACCGTGCGCGAGCGCCGGTTCGAGCGCAACGATCCCTATTTCGAAAGCGTCGCCGACGGCTGGGCCGAGGCGTTGGGGATTGCGCTCGCGGAGCTTCCCGACTTTCATTTCTGATCACCTTCGGCCACCGTCCCTTTCGTTGTCGAACAAGAGGGGATCGCCATGCCGCGCTGGATTGCCGCCGCACTTACCGTCGCCGCCATTGCCCAGCCGGCCGTGGCTGAAGAAGCCGGTTTCGACACGGCGCTGCGCGATTTCCGGGAGTTGCATCGCACGGAAATGCGCCGGGCGAATATCGCGGGGAGCAGCTTCTATGTCATACGCGACGGCCGGACCGTCGTTGCCGACCATCTCGGCGAGCAGGACGCCGATGCCCATATTCCCGTCGATGCCGACACCATCTATCATTGGGCCTCGATCACCAAGACGATGACGGGGATCGCGATACTGCAATTGCGCGATCGCGGATTGCTGTCGCTCGACGACCCAATCGTCCTTCATGTGCCCGAACTGGCGGCCGTCCATAACCCCTATGGCGACACGGGCGCGATCACGCTGCGCCAGTTGATGAGCCACAGCGCGGGCTTTCGCAGCGGAACCTGGCCGTGGCGTGATCATGATTGGCAGCCGTTCGAACCGAAGGGATGGGCGCAGTTGGTCGCGATGCTGCCTTACACCCGCGTGGAGTTTAAACCGGGCAGCCGCTTCGGCTATTCCAATCCTGGCATCGTCTACCTGGGGCAGGTCATCGAGCGTTTGTCGGGCGAGGATTATGAAGTCTATATCGACAAGAACATCCTGAAGCCGCTCGGCATGCACGCCAGCTATTTTGACCGCACACCGCCGCACCTGCTGCCGCATCGGTCGCACAGCTATTATATCCGCGATGGTCGGCGGGTCGCGGCGCCGTTCGATGTCGATACCGGGGTGACGGTGTCGAATGGCGGGCTCAATGCGCCGATGCCCGACATGGCGAAATATGCTGCGTTTCTGCTCGGCGATCCGGCGCGCCAGTCAGACTATGACCTAGTGCTGAAGCGGTCTTCGATCGAGGAGATGTGGGCACCGCAAATCGCGGCTGGCGATGATTTTACACAAGGCCGGATGGCGAAGACAACGCAGGCCGGGCTATCCTTTTTCATCGACCGCAGCGCGGCGGTGCGGTTCGTCGGACATAATGGCGACCAGAACGGCTTTCGCGCCTATCTCAGCCTCTGTCCCGACCAACATCTTGGCAGCCTGCTCGCGTTCAACACCGAAACGCGCGGAGTCGAGAATAGCGCCGCCAATCGAAAAACCGCGGAATCGCGTATCGCGCTTGCCACCGATCGCTTGTGCGAAGCGGCGGCGGGTTCAAACCGCTAAGGCCAGTCCGGAAAGGGAGGGCCCGGAAGGTACGTAACCTTCCGGGCCTTGTTGCTCCGGCCGCCAGGGAGGGGGGAGGGGCCGCCGGAACTCGGGGGTGCCTCCGATATGACGCCTGCTGCCTCTCGGCTCAATCATACGAAAGCATGATAAGGCCTATGCCGGTGCGTAGCGCGCCTGCGCTCAGCGGTTCTTGCGTCCTTCGATCAGCCCGTCGACCAGGCTCGGGTCGGCCAGCGTCGAAGTATCGCCCAGCGATCCGAAGTCATTCTCTGCGATCTTGCGCAGGATACGGCGCATGATCTTGCCCGAACGCGTCTTCGGCAGCCCCGGTGTCAGATGGATATGGTCGGGTGTCGCGATCGGGCCGATTTCCTTGCGGACCTGTTGCTTGAGCGCGGCGGCGACCTCCTCGGTCGGCTCGACCCCGGCGTTGAGCGTCACATAGGCGTAGATGCCCTGACCCTTGATGTCGTGCGGGAAGCCGACGACCGCGGCCTCGGCGACGAGGTCGTGAAGGACGAGCGCGCTTTCGACCTCTGCAGTGCCCATGCGGTGACCCGAGACGTTGATGACGTCGTCGACGCGGCCGGTGATGCGCCAATAACCGTCGGCGTCGCGGCGGCAGCCGTCGCCGGTGAAATATTTGCCCTTGTAGGTCGAGAAATAGGTCTCGGCGAAGCGCTGGTGATCGCCGTAGATCGTGCGCGCCTGACCAGGCCAGCTATGCGTGATGCACAGATTGCCTTCGGATGCGCCGCCCGTCTGTTCGTCGACGAGCACTGCGCCCTCGGCATCGACCAATTGCGGGCGGATGCCGAAGAAGGGCTTGCCTGCGCTGCCGGGCTGCATTGCGTGTGCGCCGGGCAGGGTGGTGATCATGATCCCGCCCGTTTCGGTCTGCCACCAGGTATCGACGACGGGGACGCGTCCTTTGCCGACGATCTGGTGATACCAGCGCCACGCCTCGGGATTGATCGGCTCGCCGACGCTGCCGAGCAGGCGGAGCGAACTCAAATCGTGGCGCGTGACATAATCGTCGCCCTCGCGCATCAGCGCGCGGATCGCGGTCGGCGCGGTGTAGAGGATATTGACGCGGTGCTTGTCGACGACCTGCCAGAAACGGTCGTGGTCGGGGTAGTTCGGTACGCCTTCGAACATCAAAGTCGTCGCGCCGTTCTGGAGCGGGCCATAGACGACATAGCTGTGGCCGGTGACCCAGCCGATGTCGGCGCTGCACCAGAAGATTTCGCCGGGGCGATAGTCGAAGCCATAATAGAAGGTGCTGGCGGTCCACACCGAATAGCCGCCGACGGTGTGCAGCACGCCCTTGGGCTTGCCGGTCGATCCCGAGGTGTAGAGGATGAAGAGCGGATCTTCGGCGTTCATCGGCTCGCACGGGCAGGTGTCGCCGACATCGGCAGACAGCGCGTCGTACCAATGGTCGCGGCCTTCTTTCATCGCGACGTTGCCGCCGGTGTGGGCGATCACCAGCACTGCTTTGACCTCGACGCGCTCCAATGCCTTGTCGACATTGGCTTTCAGCGGAACCACCTTGCCGCCGCGCAGCCCTTCGTCGGCGCAGATCACCCAGTCGCTCGCGCAATCCTCGATCCGGCCATGGATCGCCTCGGGCGAAAAGCCGCCAAAGACGACGCTGTGCACCGCGCCGATGCGCGCGCAGGCAAGCATCGCGACCGCTCCTTCGGGGATCATCGGCATATAGATGGTGACGCGGTCGCCCTTTTGGACGCCCATTTTCTTGAGCGTGTTGGCGAAGCGGACGACGTCGGCGAGCAGCGCGGCATAGCTGATCGTCCGCGTCTCGCCGTCGGGGGCGTCGGGTTCGAAGATGATCGCGGTGCGGCTGCCATGGCCCGCCGCAACATGGCGGTCGACGGCGTTGTGGCAAAGGTTGAGGACGCCGTCCTCATACCATTTGATCTCGACGGGATCATAGGACCAACCGGCGATCTTCGTCGGCGCGGTGATCCAGTCGACGCGCTTCGCCTGCTCCGCCCAGAAGGCGTCGGGGTCTGCGATGCTTTGCGCATAGAGACGGTCATAGTCGGCGGCGGTGCAATGCGTATTCGCAGCGGCGTCGGCCGGAACGGGAACCAGCGGTTCGGAGGGGGGCAGGTCGGACACGGCTATTCTCCCGCTTTCGATTTGACTCACTTGCTGGCTGCGATAACCCGCGAGCCACAAGTTGCAAGGCGCATGCGCGCTTACGAAGGGACGGAATATGGTTCAACTGGGCCAGGAGATAGGTGGACTGCTCGATCGGCTGGGCGTCGCCCGCGCGCTGTGGACCGAAGGATCGATGCCGGCGGTGACGCCGCTGACCGGCGAACAAATCGGCATAGTGAGGATCGCGGATGCCGCAGCGATCGACGAGGCGCTCGACGGGGCAAGTGCTGCCTTTCGCGCCTGGCGCCAGGTTCCCGCGCCGCGCCGCGGCGAACTGGTGCGACTGTGGGGCGAGGAATTGCGCGCCGCGAAAGACGATCTTGCGAAGCTGGTGACGATAGAGGCGGGCAAGATCCCCTCCGAGGGCGCCGGCGAGGTGCAGGAGATGATCGACATCTGCGACTTTGCGGTCGGGCTGTCGCGGCAGCTCTATGGTCTTACCATCGCGACCGAGCGGCCGGGGCATCGGATGATGGAGGTGTGGCACCCGCTGGGCGTCGTCGGCGTGATTTCGGCGTTCAACTTTCCCGTTGCGGTATGGGCCTGGAACGCCGCTGTGGCGCTGGTGTGCGGCAACAGCGTGGTATGGAAGCCGTCGGAAAAGACGCCGCTGACCGCATTAGCGACGCAAGCGATTTTCGACCGCGCGGCGCGGCGGTTCGGCGACGCACCGCAAGGGCTCGCGCAGATACTGATCGGTGAGCGTGAGGCGGGAGAGGCGTTGGTCGACGACAAGCGCGTCGCGCTGGTGTCGGCGACGGGGTCGACGCGCATGGGCCGCGCGGTGGCGCCACGATTGGCCGGACGCTTCGCGCGTGCCATCCTGGAACTCGGAGGCAATAATGGCGTGATCGTCACGCCTTCGGCGGATCTCGACCTTGCGCTGCGGGGCGTCGCCTTCGGTGCGATGGGGACCGCGGGCCAGCGCTGCACGACGACCCGGCGCCTGTTTTTGCATGACAGTATCTACGACGGTTTCGTCGCCAAGCTGAAGACGGCTTATGCCAGCGTCGGTGTTGGCAATCCGTTGGAAGGCGATGTGCTCGTCGGGCCGCTGATCGACCGCGCGGCCTATGAGATGATGCAGGATGCGCTGGACGCCGCGCGCGCCGCAGGCGGTGTCGTCTATGGTGGGGAGCGGATCGGCGACGGCGAAAGCTTCTATGTGAAACCGGCGCTCGTCGAAATGCCGGGGCAAGTCGGGCCGGTGCTCGAGGAAACCTTCGCGCCCATCCTCTACATCATGCGCTATGATGATCTCGATGCGGTGATGGCTTTGCACAACGACGTTGCCGCCGGGCTGTCGTCGGCGGTTTTCACGACCGACATGCGCGAAGCCGAGCACTTCCTTGTCATGAGCGACTGCGGGATCGCCAACGTCAATCTCGGGACGAGCGGTGCAGAGATCGGTGGCGCTTTCGGCGGCGAGAAGGACACTGGCGGCGGACGCGAGTCGGGCTCGGACAGTTGGAAAGCCTATATGCGGCGAGCGACGAACACGGTGAATTACTCCGATGCGTTGCCGCTGGCGCAGGGGGTCAGTTTCGACCTGTAGCGGTCAGGCTGCCCGCCAGCCGAAGCCCTCGTCGAGCGCGACGATTTGTCCTGCCGTGCCGACCGGCTCGACCGCGCCGTCGGTCAAAAATGCAAGCATCGCCGCGTCGCCGACGTCGACATGCGCCAACGTCCGCTTGCCGTCGGGCGTCCGCGCAGCGACCACGCCAGCCTTTGGCGCGCCGTCGCGGCTGTAGAAGACAGTGTAGCTTTCGACGGTTGCCGGCCCTGCATAATCCTCGACAAGTTCGGGCACGGGGCCGCGCTTCGCTTCCGCTTCCGCCTGATAGTCGAAATCCTGCGGGAAGATTGCCGCGGCGATGGGCTGGTTGCCCAGCACAATGCAATGATTGTCGGTCGCGAAACCGCCGTTGGCGAAGAGGAAGCCATAGCGGCCTTCGCTTCGCAGCCTGTCGACCATCGAGACGATCGCGTGACTCATATAATTGGCGATCGGCCCGCCGCCGAAGGTCAGGCCGCCGAACACCGTAGCAGGTTTGTCGACCGGCCAGCCAAGCGTGCGTCGCGCCATTTTGGGTACACAGGGAAAGCAGCTATAAAGTTCGACGAAGTCGAAATCGTCGACCGTCATACCGTTGAGGTCGAGCGTGCGGGTAATCGACGTTTCCATGCTGACACTGCCGTCATAACGATCGCGGTGCAGGATACTCGCTGGCTCCTTCGCCGCTGCGCCCATGCCGACATAGATCAGGCGATCGTCGGGAACGCCCCGACGGCGGGCCTCGGCGAGGCTCGCGACGAGAAAGCCCGCACCCTGATTGACCGACGAATTGGCGACCATCAGCTTCGAATAGGGAAAAGCGATCGGACGGTTGCGCTCGTCGACGCGCAGGATGTCCGCGGGTGAGGCGGGCTTCCTGATCCAGGCGCCGTCGTTTGCAGCCGCGACTTCGGAGAAGCGCGACCAGATTTCGGCACTTTCGGCCTGCGCCTCGGCAAGGCTTTCGCCCCACGCGGCGCGCGTGGCGTTCTCATAGAGCGGATAGACATCAACCGGCGCGGCGAGCCCGTGCTTTTGCGCGTAATTGGGCTCGCGCCGTGTCGCGACCTGGCGGATCGCATTATAGCTTTTGTCTTCGCCGCTCGCGGCCTTGGCGACGCGACCCGCAGCGGTGCGCAGCGCCTCTGCGCCGACCACCGCCGCCAATTTGACCTCGCCCGCGCCGATGCGGTTCGCAGCCTCGTTGAGCAGGCGCACCGGCGTGTCGCCGTGCGGGGCGGCCGATTGGTAATTGATCGATGGGGTCGCGCCGATGGCGGCGGCGAGCGGTTCGGGCAACTTGCCGAGGCTGTGGAAACTAATCTGGTCGACGATCGCGAGGCTGTCGATCTCGGCGAGTGAAACGCCAGCGTCTTCGGCAGCGACCTTGAGCGCGGCAACCATCAGCCCGAGCGAGTCGAGGCCACGATCGGGGTCGTCGGGGCGGTCGTTCACCTGTCCGACGCCGATGATGACGGGAATGCGCTCAGGATCGATCATCGTCATGTCAGCGCGCCTTCCACTCGGGCTTGCGCTTCTGTGCAAAGGCAAGCGGGCCCTCGCGTGCGTCTTCGCTGCGCATCAGGACCGAACGCTCGCGCGTGTTATGTTCCCAATAGGGTGCATCAGCGGCGATACGGCCCTGATCGATGCCGAGTGCGACGCGCTTCGACGCCTGAACCGACAGCGGCGCGTTGCCGGCGATTTTTTCGGCAAGAGCGAGCGCGGTCGGCATAAGATCGGCCAGCGGGACGACATGGTTGACCAGCCCGAACTCGGCGGCCCGCGCAGCGGGGATCGGATCACCGGTGAGCATATATTCCATCGCGAGTTTGCGCGGGAGCTGCTGCGCAAGGCGGAAGGCACCGCCCGCGGCCGCGAACAGTCCGACCTTGACTTCGGGCAGGCCGAATTGCGCATGGTCGGCGGCGATAATGATGTCGCTCATCAGCGCGATCTCGCAGCCGCCGCCGAACGCAAAGCCGTTGACTGCAGCGATGATCGGTTTCGAAATCGGGTGCGAAACCATGCCCGCAAAACCCCACGCCTGTTGCGCCTGGTCCGACGGATAGAGGCTCTCACCGCGCGATAGCGCGACGAGGTCCGCGCCCGCGCAAAAGCTTTTGTCGCCGGCGCCGGTGATCACGACGGCGCGGATTTCGGGGTCATTCTCGGCGGTTTCGAGAGCAGTGCCGATGCCGACATGAACCGCCGCGTTCACGGCATTGCGCGCCTCGGGCCGGTTGATCGTGACGATCAACACATGGCCGCGGCGTTCGGTGAGGATGGTGGTGTCGGTCATCATGTCTCTCCCTGTGCCGGACGCGCGAGGGCGCGAATCCGGCTGTCGGGAAAAACTATCGGCCGACGTTAACGTTTACGTCAACTGGAAAGGGCGCGAGTTGACACACCAAACATCGTCACCCCGGTCTTCGCCGGGGTGACGAAAATATCGTGAGGCGATGGCCTCAGATCGACTGGCCGGTCTTCGCCCAGTCGGCGAGGAAGCCTTCGATGCCCTTTTCGGTCAGGATGTGCTTGAACAGTCCCTTGATCACCGACGGCGGCGCGGTCATCACATCGGCGCCGATCTTTGCGGCCTCAAGCACATGGATGCCGTGGCGTACGCTCGCGACGAGGATCTCGGTTTCATAGCCGTAATTGTCATAGATCAGCCGGATGTCGGAGATGAGCTGCATTCCGTCGAAGCCATTGTCGTCGTGACGACCCACGAAGGGCGAAACGAAAGTCGCACCGGCCTTGGCGGCGAGCAGCGCTTGCGCCGCCGAGAAGCAGAGCGTGACATTGACCATCGTGCCGTCGCTGGTCAGCGCCTTGCACGTCTTGAGCCCGTCGATCGTCAGCGGCACCTTGATGCACACGTTGGGTGCGATCTTGCGGAGGATTTCGGCCTCCTTCATCATCGTCGCATGATCGAGCGCGACGACTTCGGCCGACACCGGGCCGTCGGTCAGCGCGCAGATTTCCTTCGTCACTTCCTTGAAGTCGCGACCCGACTTGGCGATCAGCGACGGATTGGTCGTGACGCCGTCGAGCAGGCCCGTCGCGGCGAGTTCCTGGATGTCGGCGATTTCGGCGGTGTCGGCGAAGAATTTCATGATGGGGCTTTCCTGCGGGAAGGTGATTCGGGCGTTGCTGCTCCCCTAGAGCAACATGCGCGTAAAATGAACCGTCGCCGCCCCTTCTTCGTGGCCCCAGAGGGAAAGGACTGGCGTTCCATCTTTGTTCCGATTATGCGACACGGCATGGCCAAAGCGAAGCGTCAATATGTCTGCCAGAATTGCGGTTCCGCCACCTATCGCTGGCAGGGTCAGTGCGCCGATTGCGGCGAATGGAACACGCTTGTCGAAGAGGCGGCCGAAACCGTCTTTTCGGCGAAGCATGATTTGAGCCGCGGCGGTCGGACGCTCGCGCTCGAAACGCTCGATGCCGACAGCAAGATGCCCGATCGGATGCTATGCGGCATCGCAGAATTCGACCGGGCGCTCGGTGGCGGTTTCGTCGCGGGATCGGCGACGCTGATCGGGGGCGATCCGGGTATCGGCAAATCGACCTTGCTGCTGCAGGCCGCGGGGCGACTGGCGAAAGCGGGCAAGTCAGTCGTCTATATCAGCGGCGAGGAAGCCGCGGCGCAGGTGCGTCTCCGCGCGCAGCGGCTTGGGCTAGGCAATGCGCCGGTCGCGCTCGCGAGTGCAACGTCGGTGCGCGATATATTGGCGACGCTTGATGGGCGCGATGCCGATTTTGTCGTGATCGATTCGATCCAGACGATGCACAGCGACCTGATCGACAGCGCCCCCGGCACGGTGAGCCAGGTCCGCGCGAGCGCCCAGGAACTGATCCGCTATGCCAAGGACAGCGATACCGCGATCGTGCTCGTCGGCCATGTGACGAAGGACGGAACGATCGCGGGGCCGCGCGTGCTCGAACATATGGTCGACACGGTGCTGGCGTTCGAGGGCGAGCGCAGCCATCAGTATCGCATCCTTCGCGCCGTGAAGAACCGCTTCGGCGGTACCGACGAGATTGGCGTGTTTGCGATGGGCGAGGAGGGATTGGGCGAGGTGAGCAACCCGTCTAGCCTGTTCCTGACCGACCGCAGCCGCGATGTGCCGGGATCGGTCGTATTCCCCGCGCTGGAAGGCACGCGCCCCGTGCTCGTCGAGGTGCAGGCGTTGACCGTCCGCTTGGCGAGTGGCGCGACACCTCGGCGTGCCGTTGTGGGCTGGGACAGCGGGCGGCTGGCGATGGTGCTCGCGGTGCTGGAGGCGCGCTGCGGACTCCAGATGGGCGCTGCCGAAGTCTATCTCAACATCGCAGGCGGTTATCGGCTTACCGATCCCGCCGCCGACCTTGCCGTCGCGGCGGCGCTGATTTCCGCATTTAGTGAACGGCCGGTGCCCGCCGACGCAATCGTATTCGGCGAATTGTCGCTGTCGGGCGAGGTTCGGCAGGTTTCGCACGACGGGCTGCGGTTGCGCGAGGCGGCGAAGCTCGGTTTCTCGCGCGGCTGGGGGCCTAAGGGGATGAAAGCGGTGGGCGGGATTTCGGTTACCGGTTTTGGCCGGCTCGGCGAACTCGTTGACCTGATGCTCGGGCGCGATTAGCGCACGGCGAATGGGAAGTTTGACGGCTCTGGATATCCTCGTGCTGACGCTTGTTGGCGGCGGCGCGGTGCTCGGTTTTTCGCGCGGCCTTGTGCAGGAGGTGACGACGCTGCTCGCATGGATACTTGCGATCGCGGCGGTACGTTTCTTTCACCCGCTCGTCACCGACCTGCTGACGGGATGGGTTGGGACTGAGGGTGGTGCGGCGGCGCTGGCCTTCGTTCTCTTGTTTGGCGGCGTGTTTGCGTTCGCCAAATGGGGATCGCGCGCGATGGGACAGCGCAGCCGCGCGTCGCTCGTCGGCGGGTTCGATCGTGGGCTCGGCGCGGGATTCGGTGCGGTGAAAGGCCTGTTGATCGCGTCGATCGGCTTCATGCTCGTGACGCTTCTCTATGACATCGGATATGGCAATGCACAGCGTCCGGCATGGATGACTGACAGCCGGACCTATCCGGCGCTCAATGCGACAAGTAGCGCGATGAGCAAAGTGATCGCGGAGCGCCGCGCGCAAGCGCGCGAAGCCGAGACGGAAGCTGCCAAGGCCGACAAGTCATGAGCGCACCGCTCTATAATCGCGACATTTTGGCGCTTGCCGTCGCAACGTCGGAATATCTGCCGATCGCCGATGCGCGCTACCGCGTGAGCAAGCGGGCGCCGCTGTGCGGCAGCGCGATTATCCTCGACCTCGATGCCGACGATGCGGGCCGGGTGACGCGCATCGGCATGCATGTGGAGGCGTGCGCGCTGGGGCAGGCGTCGGCAACGCTGCTGGCACGTCACGCGCCGGGACTCGGGCTCGCCGAACTGCGCGCCGCGCGCGATTGCATTGCGGGCTGGTTCGCCGGTGAGAGCGATCGGCCCGACTGGCCGGGTTTCGACCTGCTTGCGGCAGCGCAGGGCTATCCCGCGCGTCACGGTGCGATCCTGCTCCCCTTCGATGCCGCCATCGCGGCGCTCGAGGAACAGGCCGCCGCGGCATGACCTTGCTCGCGCTCACCGCTGCTGCTGCGGAAGCGGCCGAGAAAGTGGGGGAAACCGCGACCGACACGGCGCTGGTCGAAGGCGCGATTCTGCTTGGCGTCGCGACCCTGTTCGTGCTGATCTTTCGCCGCCTCGGCCTCGGTGCGGTGCTCGGTTATCTGATCGCGGGGGCGGTCGTCGGCCCGCACGGGTTGGGACTTGTCGGCGGCGGCGAATCGAAACTCGCCTTTGCCGAACTCGGCATCGCTTTTCTGCTCTTCCTCGTCGGGCTCGAACTGTCGCCGCGCCGGCTGTGGGACATGCGGCGCGCTATCTTCGGGTTGGGCTTGATGCAGGTGGTGGTGACCGGGCTGGTCCTCACCGGGCTCATCCACCTGACGCTGGGGTTCAGCCCCGCGGCCTCGCTCGCGCTGGGACTGCCGCTCGCACTGTCGTCGACCGCGCAGGTGTTGCCGGGTCTGAAGAGTTCGGGGCGGATCAATTCGCCCTTTGGCGAAAAGGCGTTTTCGATCCTGTTGTTCCAGGATCTGGCGATCGTTCCGATGATCACCATCGTCGCGGTATTGTCGCGCGCGCCCGCGGATCCGTCGGCACCCCCGGGATGGCAGATGGCCTTCTTTACGCTTTGGGCGATCGTCGTTCTCGTCCTTGCCGGCCGCTTCATCGTGAATCCGCTGCTCCGGATTATCGGCCGCTATGGCGAGCGCGAATTGTTCGTCGTCGTCGGGCTGCTCACCATCCTGGCGAGCGCGGCGCTGATGCACAGCCTGCACCTGTCGACCGCGCTCGGTGCGTTCATCGCGGGCGTGATGCTCGCCGACTCGCCCTATCGGCATGAGATCGAGTCGGACGTCGAACCCTTTCGCCTCATTCTGCTCGGTCTCTTCTTCCTCGCGGTCGGCATGGTGCTCGACGTCGGTGCGGTGCTGGAGCGTCCGCTGCTTGTCGTCGGGCTGGCGCTCGGCCTTGTTGCGGTAAAGGTCGTCGTGCTCACGTTGATCGTGAAACTGTTCGGCAAACCCTGGCCGGTCGCGCTCGGGCTCGGACTGCTCCTCAGCCAGGGCGGCGAGTTCGGCTTTCTGCTTTTCACGCAAGCGGCCGACGCGCTGCTGATCCAGCCCGAGGCGGCGAGCCTGTTCAGTGCTGTCGTGACGCTGTCGATGGTGACGACGCCATTCCTGATGCTCTTCGCGCGCAATCTGGAGTTTTCGCCGGCAGCGGAGCCCGCCGACCTCGACGATCCCGCCGGAGCGCCGCGCGGGTCGGCGATTGTCGTTGGCTATGGGCGGTTCGGCCAAATCGTGTCGCAGATGCTGCACGGTGTTGCCTGTTCGGTGACGCTGATCGACAAAAAACCGAGCCAGATCGAGCTGTCGAGTCGATTCGATACCAAAGTCTATTTCGGCGACGGGCTACGCGTCGATCTACTCCGCCGCGCGGGCGCCGACGAGGCGCGGCTGATCATCTTTTGCATCGACGACTCATCGGTTGATGCCGCGGCATTGAAACCGGTGGTCGACGCCTTTCCCAACGCGAAAGTCCTGATGCGCGTGTTCGACCGGCGCCAATTGCTGGCGATCGACGGGGCAGGGGTCGACGGGGTTGTTCGCGAGGTCTTTGAAAGCTCGGTCGCGATGGGTCTCACGGCGCTGCGCTATCTCGACGTCGACCCGCGCGAGATGGAAGATGTCGAGGCGACGCTCCGCCATCTCGACGAGACGCGACTGCAGGCGCAGATCGACGAGGGCGATATTTCGGCGGGCATGGATCATCGCTTCAAACCGGGCGGCGGGCGCGAGGCCGACAGTGTGCTCGAAAAATTCCGCCGCAAACGGCTGGAAGCGAAAGCCGCGCGCGAAGAAGATGAGGCGATGGGCCTGAAGACCGAGGGCTGATTGCCGCGTCATCAGGCCGGCGGAAATCGCAGGCAGCTGGTTAGCGGAAAGGACGTGCGGGGAAGGGGCGTCGGCTTGGGTCTGACGCGCTGCCGTTAGCAGTTCCTATGTGCACGCCAGCGAAAGTGGGGGGCAATGCGAAAAAGCGCATAGATGGCGTTGCAATTCTGTGTCCCCCGGCTTTCGCCTTGGTGCACGTCTCTATCGACAACGTCCAGTCGCCGCCTCCGTGCCCCCCCGCCGCCTCTGCCTTGTGCGCGGAGGACCTAATTGCCCAGCATTTGCTCGACCCATTCGGGCACAAGCTGCGTCGCCGGGCCCTGGCGCGTCTCGTCGAACCAGTAACTGCCCTGGCTTGGTTCCATATTGAGTTCAAGCGTACGCGCGCCCGATGCGCGCGCCTCGCGCACAAAACCCGCGGCGGGATAGACGGCACCCGACGTGCCGATCGAGACGAACAGGTCGGCGCGGTTCAGCGCACGATAAATATCCTCCATCCGATACGGCATCTCGCCGAACCACACGATGTCGGGCCGGAGCAGGCCGACCGCGCCGCACGCCGGACACGCCGGCCGGTCAAGCAGCGGGCCCGTCCAAGGCACGCGTGTGTCGCATCCGGTGCACCAGGCGTTCAGATGTTCGCCGTGCATATGGATCAGCCGCTTCGCCCCCGCCCGCTCGTGGAGATCGTCGACATTTTGCGTGACGATCAGCAGCTCGCCCGACCACTCGGCATCGAGCCGTGCGAGCGCCTTGTGTGCGGCATTGGGCGCCTTCGTCTGGATGGCTTCGCGCCGCATGTCATAGAAACGGAGGACAAGGTCGGGATCGCGCGCGAACGCTTCGGGCGTCGCCACGTCTTCGACACGATGCTGTTCCCACAGGCCGCCGCCATCGCGAAAGGTATCGATGCCGCTTTCGGCCGAAACGCCGGCGCCGGTCAGGATGACGATATTCTGTATGCTGCTCATCCCTCCTATCTATCCCTTCGTGTCGAGCGAAGTCGAGACACGCTGATGGCATGTCTGGCCGACGGGCATCTCGACTTCGCTCGACACGAACGGCTAAGGGGGAGCGAAAGCAAGGGGACGCATCATGACCAGCATCGGGATTATCGGCAGCGAAGGCCGGATGGGCGTGGCGCTCGCGGCCGCGATATCCGAGGCGGGGCAGCAGCATATCGGCGTCGACAAGGGCGGCAACGTCCTGAAGCTCGCCAGCGATGCCGACGTGCTCGTCGATTTCTCTTCGCCAGCCGGGCTTGAGGCGACGCTCGACGCCTGCGTTGCCGCGAAAACCCCGATCGTCATCGGTACGACCGGGCTCGAGGAGCGCCACCATTGGCTGATCGACGATGCTGCGAAGGACATCGCGGTGCTTCAGACGGGCAATACGTCGCTGGGCGTCACCCTGCTTGCGCATCTGGTGCGCGAGGCGGCGACGCGGCTCGACGCCGGTTGGGATATCGAGGTCGTCGAGATGCACCACCGGATGAAGGTCGACGCGCCGAGCGGCACCGCGCTGCTGTTGGGGCAAGCTGCGGCCGAAGGGCGCGGGATCGATCTCGACACCGCCTCCGAACGCGGCCGCGATGGCCTCACCGGCGCGCGCGGGCGCGGCAATATCGGCTTCGCAAGCCTGCGCGGCGGCACGGTCGCGGGCGACCATGACGTGATTTTCGCAGGCGACGAAGAGGTGATCACCCTATCGCACCGCGCCGAGAATCGCATGATCTTCGCGCGCGGCGCGGTGCGAGCGGCGCTGTGGCTGATGAACCAGAAGCCCGAGCGTTATACGATGCCGCAGGTGCTGGGGCTGAACTGACCGCCATGAAAAAGGCCGATATCTTCGAATTTTATCGTCGGCTTGCCGAGCTTAACCCAAGTCCGGAGACCGAGCTGGAGTTCGACAACACGTATCAGTTGCTCGTCGCGGTCGTGCTGTCGGCGCAGGCGACCGATGTCGGCGTGAACAAGGCGACGCGGAAACTGTTTCAGGAGGTAAAGACCCCCCAGCAAATGCTCGACCTTGGCGAGGAGGGGCTGAAGCAGCACATCAAGACGATCGGGCTGTTCAACGGCAAGGCAAAGAATGTCATCGCGCTCAGCGAAATCCTCGTCCGCGAGTTTCACGGTGAGGTGCCCGCCGACCGCGACACGCTGGTCGAGTTGCCCGGCGTCGGGCGCAAGACCGCCAATGTCGTGATGAACTGTGCCTTCGGGGCCGAGACCTTCGCGGTCGACACCCATATCTTCCGCGTCGGAAATCGCACGGGTCTTGCGCCGGGCAAGACGGTTCTTGCGGTCGAAAAGCAGCTCGAAAAAAACACGCCCGCGCCCTTCCGCGTCGGCGCGCATCACTGGCTGATCCTCCACGGCCGCTATATCTGCAAGGCGCGCACCCCCGAATGCTGGCGGTGTCCGGTCGACGACCTCTGCCGTTACAAGCCCAAGACGCCGGCGCCGAAAGCAAAAAAGGCGGCGTGACGGAGACGACGGCTTGGGGGGATAGAGGATATTGGCTTCGATAGACGTCGGTCATGCATCAGCCTCGTTTCATAGGCAGCGATCGCTCAACCGCCAAAGAGGTCGAGACCGTAGCCGGCAGCTATATTTGTCGGGCGAGGGGCATGGACGGTGGCCGGACAGCGTCACCAGCTACGATTCGCTCCACCCGATGGGCAGGGAAGAGTTTGACGCCATTGTCGAACGCATCCTGATGTCCGCCGCCAAAGCGAAGCGCGGAACTTCGCCCGGCTGTATCCGGATCGGATCGGCGCAAGGGCCGCGCAATATTCCAAAGTTCAGGAAAGTTCAGCCCTATGAGCGCCCCGATTTGCAAGTCGCGGGGTGCTGGATGTGCGCGGCACGTCCGATCATGGTCGCACCCGCAATTCGGGCAGCGACCACCTTTTTGTTCACCGAATGAAAGAGCCGGATGAAGGCTGGCATAGCCGGATAATGTAGGAAAGACCTATTTTGAAGGTGATGTCTGTTTTGGGGTGGTGAGCGGACGTTTGCTACTATGTTGTACCCCGGCGAAGGCCGGGGCCCAGGGCTCTGGAAAGCCGAGCTGTGCGGATCGCCGCCCTGGACCCCGGCCTTCGCCGGGGCACACAATACCGTCGTTAGTGTCCGGTCGTTTCTTCGCTCTCGTCATCCCGGGCTTGACCCGGGATCCCGCTTTTTGGCGCGCTGACTGACTTCGATTTCAAGCGGGACCCCGGATCAAGTCCGGGGTGACGAAAAAGGATTGGTCGGCAACCGGTCGTTTCCCATTTGCGCACCCCGGCGAAGGCCGGGGCCCAGGGCTTCAGAGAGCCGACCTCTGCTCGTTGCGCTCTGGACCCCGGCCTTCGGCGGGGCACACACCTGCAACGGCAGCAACCGGTCGATTCCCGCCGTAATAGCGAAACCCGCAAGGGCAGCGGGGCGGGGGCTTAGAGGCAGCGGTCCGTAACCCGGTTAAAACATCGTAAGACGCTTTCCCAGCTCGCGTAGGCTGTCCGCGTAGCGATCCGTGGCTCCGCGAAAAAAAGAGCATGGCGGCAGAGTGAGAATAATTTCCTCTGCCGTCTTCTCGCCTAGGCGCTCAGCAATGCGACGCTCTTGCGCCCCATAGCGCTGATCCAGCAACCGCTCGGCATCGGGCCGCGCGATGTTCTCGCACATGAGTTCCTGAATGGCGCCATACCGAACCCCGACGCTCCAGAGCTGCTCGTTTGAAAGGGAGGCTATTGGGATAAAGCGAGGCCGCTCCGGTTCGGAGACCTGACAACCCGTCATCATCAGCGCAGTCCCAACGATAAATGGCAGCTTCACTTCGTTTCACCTGCAATGTCGATTACTGCGCTAGCCAAACTAAACTAAAAACCCCTTTCACACGATGGCTGCGCCGTGCGGTTGGGCGCCCATACGCGACATCGACCATGGCTGCGCAAATGGCGACTTCCGGTCGAAAGTGTACGTTCGCTTGACCGACCTGACTCTCGCTGCGCCCCCTTCAGCGGTCGAGGAATGCCGCCACCGCATCGAGGCCGTAGTCCTCGGTGACGAAGCTCTGCCCAATGCCGCGGGTCAGGATCAGCGGCAGCTTGCCGCCGCGGACCTTTTTGTCATGCGCCATATGGCCGGCGAGGGTCGCGCCATCGGTGTTGACTCCGGCGCTGGCAAGGCTGTGCGGAAGGTCGACGCTTGCCAGATGCGCGCGCACGCGTTCGGCGTCTGCGGCGGTGCAAAGACCGTTCGCGGCAGAGAATTGATGCGCGAGCACCATGCCCGCCGCGACGGCTTCGCCATGGAGCAGCCGGTCCGAATAGCCCGTTTCAGCCTCGAGCGCGTGGCCGAAGCTGTGTCCGAGGTTGAGCAGCGCGCGAATATCCTGCGTCTCGCGCTCGTCGGCAGCGACGATCCGCGCCTTGGCCGCGACGCTGTGCGCAATCGCCTTGTGGCGTGCCGCGCTGTCGCCCGCGAGCAGCGCCGCGCCATGGTTTTCGCACCATGCGAAGAAATCGGCGTCGTCGATCAGGCCATATTTGACGACCTCGGCATAGCCCGCGCCGAGTTCGCGGCGCGGCAGCGTTTCGAGCGTTGTCGGGTCGATCACGACCAAGGCGGGCTGATGGAAGGCACCGATGAGGTTCTTGCCCGCGGGCACGTTGATCGCGGTCTTGCCGCCGACGCTGCTGTCGACCTGCGCCAGCAAGGTGGTCGGCACCTGGATGAAATTGCAGCCGCGCTTTACGATCGAGCAGGCGAATCCGACGAGGTCGCCGATCACGCCGCCGCCCAGAGCGATGACATGATCGCCGCGCTCCACCCCTTCACCGATCAGCCATTCGGTCAGCCGCGCGAGCCCGGCCCAGCTTTTCGTTCCTTCACCCGGTTCGAGGACGAAGGAGGAGAAAGAGATATTCTCCATCGCCAGCGACGTGCCGAGCGGGATCAGATAATGGTCCGCGACATGGCTGTCGGTGACGATCATCGTGCGCGGGCGTTTCAGCAGCGGTGCGACATGCGCGCCGATCTCGCGGATCAGTCCGTCGCCGATCAATATCGGGTAGCTGCGGCTGCCGAGGTCAACGGTCAGGCTTTCCATTTCGGATTTTCCCACTTTGACAGGGCCTCCAGGATCGCGCGCACCGTATGGTCGTGCGGCGTGCTTGCCGAACTGATGCGAAGATGCGCTTCGGCATAGATGGGATTGCGGACCGCCGCCAGTTCGCGCAGCACTTCGCCAGGATCGCGGTTCCTGAGCAGCGGGCGGTGGCTGCGGCGGCCGACGCGCTCGACTAATGTCGGGATATCGGCGTCGAGCCAGATGCACAGGCTGTCGCGGAGGATCAGGGTGCGCGTCTCTTCATTGACGAACGCGCCACCGCCCGTCGCGAGCACCATCGGCTTTTCGCCCAGCAGGCGCGAAATCACGCGGCGTTCGCCGTCGCGAAAATGCGCCTCGCCAAAACGCGCGAAAATATCGGATATCGTCATGCCCGCCGCGCGCTCTATTTCGTCGTCGGCATCGGCGAAGCGCATGCCCAGGCGTTGCGCGAGGCGGCGGCCGATCGTCGACTTTCCCGACCCCATCAGCCCGACGAGCACGATCGACCGGTCGCGGATCGACGCGGGGACGGCGCCCGAAGAAACGGGGCCCGGGCTTTTCGGGTTTCGCGACATGGTCCGCGCGGCTATACCGCCCGTGCCGCGCGGGACAATGCTTTACTGCCTGCGGCGAAAAGACCGGCCGATCGAGCCGCGAATGATTGAGGTGGATGTGACCGACGAGATTGCCCCAAGCGCGCCGCCCCGGCGTGTTGCGCCCGAAAGCGAAGTGCGATGAAGATGAAAACGCTCTCGCTGACGTTGGGCCTTTCGGGCACCGCGCTCGCAGCCGTGCTGGTCCTGCCCGCGCTCGCGCAGGAATCCTTGTTGCCCGAGGGCTTTGGCAACCCCGCCGAGACGCCCGCGCCGCGCCCAGCCCCGACGCCATCGCCGACCGCAACCCCGACGCCGAGTTCGGCGCCCGCAAATGGCAGCACCCCACCGCCCGTCGCGCCGACGATCGGGGCTTCGAGCGTCAGTGCACCCGCCGAAGATGGCGAAGAGGGTGAGGAAGGCGAAGAAGCCGAAGCAGGCGGATTGAAATATGACCTGCCGCCGGGCGCGCGCCGTCTGCTCACCCGGATCGGGCCGCTGACGCCCGAAACGGGCGGGCTGGCTCCCGATGCCTTTGGCGTACGCGGGCAATATGCCGCTGCAATCATGCGCAAGACGAATGGCCAGCTTGCCTCGCGCTGGGGCCAGATATTGCTCCGCCGCTCGCTCGCGTCGGCGATCGACACGCCCGAGACGATCAACGGTGCCGACCTTGCCGCCGACCGTGCTTCGTTGCTGCTGCGCATGGGCGAATCGATCACGGCGCGCCGGATCGTCCAGTCGGTCGACTATGACCGCGCGAGCCCGCGCCTGGTCGCCGCGGCACAGCAGACCTATCTTGCCAACGCCGACCCGGCGGGCATGTGTCCCTATGTTCCCGCGGGCCTTGCGCATGGTGACGAGCAGGCCTGGCGCCTGTCGTCGGCGATCTGTTCGGGGCTGTCGGGCGAAGCCGGGCCTGCGGGCTGGGCGATCGGCCGCGTGCGGTCGAGCGGCAGGATATCGAACTTCGACATATTGCTGGCCGAGCGTGTGCTGGGCGCGACGGGCGCCGGCCGCCGTTCGACAACGATCGAATGGAATAATATCGACCGACTGACCAGTTGGCGCTTTGGCATGGCGACGGCGACCGCGATTCCGGTGCCCGAGGCGCTGCGCACATCGGCGGCGCCCAATATCAAGAGCTGGACGGTCCTGGCGCCGATGACCGATATGGCGAGCCGCATCGCCGCAGCGCCCGAAGCCGCCGCGCGCGGCGTGCTGTCGAGCGAGGCCTATGTATCGTTGCTGAGCGCCGCTGCGAGCGAAGAGGAACCCGCCGAGGCGGTCACCGCGCAGACCGAGCAACTGCGCGCAGCCTTTCGTTTGGCAACCGGTGCCGATCGCTATGCGGCAATGGAGCGTCTTTGGGGCGCCGATGCCAATCCGACCGGCCGTTATGCGGCGATGGTCGCAACCGCACGCGCCGCAGCCGCCTTGCCTGTGAATACCGACGTCGGCGGCGATCCCTGGCAGCTCCTGGGATCGATGCTGGCTGGCGGATATGACGAAAATGCCGTCGCATGGGTCCCGACCGTTTCGGTCGGCAGCCGCGCGTGGGGCGTGCTCGCGGTGGGATCGCCGCGACCGCTGACAGGCATGAGCGCCGGCGCTGTCGGTCAGTTCGCGGGCGACGACGACAGCGCCGACGCACTGCGATCGAAATTCCTGCTTGCGGGCCTCGCCGGCCTGGGGCGGCTCGACACGAGCGCGGCGGCATCGGCGGCGAGCGACCTTGAGGTCGATCTGGGCAAGCAGACGCGCTGGTCGCGGGCGATCATGGCGGCCGCCGAACGGCGCGAACCCGGCATGGTGGCGCTTCTCGCGGCGGCGGGGATGCAGGGCGAGTGGTCGAAAGTGCCGCCCTATCATCTCTATTATATCGTCCGGGCGTTGCGCGACGTGGGCCTTGCGCCGGAAGCGCGGATGATTGCCGCCGAAGCGCTGGTGCGTGTCTGACGGCGTCCTGATCGACCGTTTTCTCGAGATGATGGCGGCCGAGCGCGGAGCGTCACGTAACACGCTGACCGCCTATCGCCGCGATCTGGAGCAGGCGGCAGAGTGGGTAAAGGGCCCGCTGGCTGACGCCGACGCGGCGGTCCTGCGCAAATTGATGGCTGATTATCAGTCGCTTGCAGCAAGCAGCGCGGCGCGCAAGCTGTCGGCGCTGCGCCAGTTTTTTGCCTTTCTGCAAGGCGAAGGCGAACGGGCGGACAATCCGGCGCTCGACATTGCGCGGCCCGCGACGCGCCGACCTCTGCCGCGGATACTGACCCACGCGCATGTCGCGCGGCTGTTCGAGCAGGCCGGCGAGGAGGCGTCAGGCGAAACGCCGCCCGCAGCCGCCGTCCGGATGCTGCTGCTGCTCGAACTCCTCTATGGTTCGGGCCTCCGCGCCAGCGAACTGGTGTCGCTGCCGCGCCGCGCCATCGCCGGCGAGCGCGAATATCTGATCGTGCGCGGCAAGGGCGACAAGGAACGGCTGGTTCCTCTGTCCGAACGTGCGCGCGAGGCGCTCGACCGCTGGGTGCCGTTGCTGGCTGACGGTTCGACTTGGCTGTTTCCGTCGGGCAAGGCGCATATCTCGCGCGTGCGGCTGTTCCAGATGCTGCGCGAACTGGCGGCGCGCGCAGGGATCGATCCCGCTGCGATCAGCCCGCATGTCCTGCGTCACGCTTTCGCCACGCATCTGCTCGAGGGCGGCGCCGATCTGCGCGCATTGCAATTGATGCTCGGCCACGCCGATATTGCGACGACCGAAATCTACACGCATGTCGATAGCCGCCGCCTCGTCGAACTGGTCAACAAACGGCATCCGCTGGCACGGATGGATGGCACCCACCCCGAAGTTGACGTTGCGACGCCTTCGTCCTAGCGCTCCCCTATGACAGCCTTTCTGGATTTCGAAAAACAGGTCGCCGCGCTCGATCGGCAGATTGCCGAGCTTCGCGAGATGGGGGACGACCCCACGCTCAACATCGACAATGATATTGCGCAGCTTGAGGGCAAGTCCTCGAAATTGTTGCGGGAAATCTATTCGAAGCTGACGCCCTGGCAAAAGACGCAGGTTGCGCGCCATCCCGATCGTCCGCATTTCAAACATTATGTCGCCGGCCTGTTCGACGATTGGATGCCGCTGGCCGGTGATCGGAATTTCGGGGACGATCAGGCGATCCTGGGCGGGTTGGCGCAGTTCCGCGGCCGGCGTGTCATGGTGATCGGTCATGAAAAGGGCGACGATATTCCGTCGCGAATGAAGCATAATTTCGGGATGGCGAAGCCCGAAGGCTATCGCAAGGCGATCCGCCTGATGCAGCTTGCCGACCGCTTCGGGCTGCCCGTCGTGACGCTGGTCGACACTTCGGGTGCCTTTCCGGGCATCCAGGCGGAAGAGCGCGGTCAGGCCGAAGCGATTGCGCGGTCGACTGAACAATGCCTTGCGTTGGGCGTGCCGATGGTCGCCGCGGTGGTCGGGGAAGGTGGCTCGGGCGGCGCGATTGCGCTGGCAGCCGCGAACCGTGTCTTGATGTTCGAACATGCCGTCTATTCGGTGATTTCGCCTGAGGGCTGCGCGTCGATTCTGTGGCGCACGTCGGACAAGGCGGCCGATGCCGCCGCCGCGATGAAGATGTCGGCGCAGGACCTGCTGGGTCTGAAAGTCATCGATCGTATCGTGACCGAGCCCGTCGGCGGTGCGCATCGTGCGCCCGACGTCGCGATCGCGGCGCTGGGCGATGCCATCGCGCAGGAGCTCGACGCGCTGTCAGGCCTCCCGCGTGAGACATTGCTCGCCGCGCGCGAGGAAAAATTCCTTGCGATGGGGCGCGCTTAGGCGCGCTCCGGCGGAACCCGTTCGCGGGTCATCGCGTTCCCATTTCGAAATCGGCGACCGCGGTTCATCGCGCGGCTTGCCTTGTCGCGCGATGGGGATATCCCTGACCGAAGAAGTTCAGTGGGAGGCTTTTCGATGAACTGGAAGACCGGAAAAAAACTGGCGGCGGTGCTGGCGGTGGGCGGCCTTGCCTTTACCGGCGTCGCCGATGCGCAGTTGAAGGCGATCAGGACCCAGACCAATATTTCGCCCGCCGAACGCAAGCAGGGCGACGAGGCGCATCCGCAGCTACTTCAGGAATTCGGCGGCGCATACAGCGGACCGCAGGCCGCCTATGTGAACCGCATCGGCCAGAATATCGCGGTCCAGTCGGGGCTTTCGCGGTCGCCCAGCGATTTTACCGTCACGCTCCTCAATTCGCCGGTCAATAACGCCTTCGCGATCCCAGGGGGCTATGTCTACGTCACGCGCCAACTGATGGCGCTGATGAACGATGAGGCCGAGCTTGCCGGCGTGCTCGGGCACGAAGTCGGCCATGTCGCCGCGCAGCATAGCAAGAAGCGCCAGTCGGCCGCGACGCGCAATCAGATCCTCGGCGTGCTTGGGGCCGTGCTCGGCGGCGCGATAGGGGACAATGGCGGACTGCTCGGGGGGCTCGGCGGGCTCCTCCAGAATAATTCGATGCGCGTCGCGCAGCTTGCGACACTGGGCTTTTCGCGTAGCCAGGAATTGCAGGCCGACCAGCTCGGGGTGCAATATCTGCGAAGCGCGGGCTATGACCCGCTCGCGCTGTCGACGATGCTGACGAGCCTTGCCAACCAGACCACGCTCGACGCGCGTCTGTCGGGGGGCGATGCGCGGTCGCTGCCCGAATGGGCGAGCACGCACCCCGACCCCGCTTCGCGCGTGCGCAATGCACAGACGCTTGCGAGCAGGGTGGGGGGCAGTGGCGGCAATCGCAACGCCGACGCCTTCCTCGCCTCGGTCGATGGCGTGCTTTATGGCGACGACCCTGCACAAGGCGTGGTCGAGGGGCGCGATTTCCTGCATCCCGATCTCAAGCTGCGTTTCACCGTCCCGAACGGTTATGGCATGCAGAATGGCGCCGATGCAGTTTCCGTCAGCGGTAATGGCGGGCAGGCGCAATTTACGACGGGGCCGTACAGCGGCGACATGAACGCTTATATCGCAGCGGCGTTCAAGGCTGTCGCGGGCAATGCGTCGATTACCCCCGGCGCGATCCAGCGCACGACGGTGAACGGCATCCCCGCATCCTATTCGACTGCGCGGGTGAATACCCAATCGGGACAGGTCGACCTCACCATTTTCGCTTATGAATTTTCGCGTAGCAGCGCGTTTCACTTCGTCGCGCTGACGCAGGCGGGTGGCGGAAGCGTCTTCAATTCGATGTTCAACAGCGTCCGGCGTTTGAGCACCGCGGAGGCGGCGGCCATCAAACCGCGGCGGATCGATGTCGTTACGGTCGGGCGCGGCGACACGATGGCCAGCCTGGCGCGGCGGATGGCCTATAGCGATTATCAGGCGGAGCGTTTCCAGGTGCTCAACCGCCTGACCGCATCGAGCCGCCTGACCCCGGGGCAGAGGGTGAAGATCGTGGTATATGCCAGCCGGTAACGCCGTCTGCGACGGACAAGAAAAAGGGCGGTGGATTGCTCCACCGCCCTTTCTTTTTGTTGCGCCCGAAAACCGGGTGCGACGTCGATTACTGGTTCTGGAGGCCAGTATCGACCTTTTCGAAGGTGTTGGTAACGCTGTTGCCAACTGCGCCCATCGCGGCGATGCCGGCAACGGCGATCAGAGCGGCGATCAGGCCATATTCAATGGCGGTGGCGGCTTTGGTGTCGCGGACGAACTTCTTGATGAACTTCATGACTGGTCTCCTGATTTCACTTACCCTGTTGACGGTCTGGTCTGGGTCAACATCAGCGGGTTTAGGGCGAATAGGTTTTGAAAATCTTAATGGCTGAAGGAGACACGCCGAACCGCGGTCCCGAAATGAGAATGCCGTTATATGCTACATATTCTCTGTGGCGGCGGTCGAGACCTTGCCCCACATGGCGCTCGTCGAGTTCGCGACATCGGTTATCGCAACAATAGCCGCCAAAAAGACAAGGGCCAGTATCAGCCCATATTCGACGGCTGTGGCGGCCCTGGTCGACCGCATCAGCCTGTAAAAGTTTCGCATTGTTCACCCCTGACTGAAATTATAGTTCCCGAGGGTGCCAATATTTACACAGGAAGGTTAATAATTTGTCCGTGTCCGAAGCCGGAAATCCGCAGAAAACCTCGCTTGTGGTTGTCGCTGTGGCGCTTGTCGACCGCGATGGGCGATTGCTTGTCCAGCAGCGTCCCGAAGGCCTGTCGATGGCGGGGCTGTGGGAGTTTCCGGGCGGCAAGCTGGAGCCGGGTGAAACGCCCGAGCAGGCTTTGATCCGCGAACTCGAAGAGGAGCTCGCGATCGATGTCGACCATGCCTGCCTCGCACCAGCCTGTTTCGCGAGCGATATGATCGGCGACCGGCATCTTCTTCTGCTGCTCTACGTCTGTCGCAAATGGCGCGGGACGCCTGTTGCCCAGCACGCCAGCGCGCTCCGCTGGGTGCGCCCCGTCGAACTGCACGGCCTCGATATGCCGCCCGCCGACAAGCCGTTGATCGGCTTGCTGGAGGCGCTGGTTTAATCCTTCGGTTTCAGCGCTGCCGCCAGCGAGGCAGTGCCGCTGCCGCGCCGCGCAGGTTGCGGCTGATCGGGATGCGGCGCCCAGCCGCTGAAATGCACGAGGCGGAATGTTTCGCCGATCCGACCGTCGGGATCGGCGTGGGCGGCGAAAGCGGCCGCAATCCGAGCGACTTCTTCGCGGGTCAATGGCGAAGGCGTGGGCAGGAGTCGGCTCGACAGGCCCGCGGCACGCAGATCGCGGACGAGCGTGAACCAGTCGCCATAGCGCACTGTCAACGCCTCGACGTCGACGACGGGTAGCGTGAAGCCGACGCGCTGGAGCAGATTGCCCATCGCGGAAAGATCAATCTGTGGATGCAGGCGCGCGATCGAACGTACCCCGTCGGTCATTACCGCGCGGCGGAGACGCGGCAGGCTGCCGTCGCCGACAAATGCGCCGAGGAGCAAGCCATCGGGTGCGAGCAGCGCGCGGAGGCGGAGCAGGGCGCCCGGCACGTCGTTGACGCTGTCGAGCCCGCCCGGCCAAAGGATCAGGTCGAAACTGCCGAAGGGCAGGTCGATGGCGTCGGCCTCGACCGTGATCGCGCCGGTTTGCGCCGCAAGATACGGCCCCGCCTCGACAAGGGTAAGGTCGGTGCCGGTGTTGCGCAGATGGTCGGCCAGTGCCGGGTCATGCGCGCCGATCAGCAGGGTGCGGGAAAATTCGCGCGTGACCATCGTCAGCCGGTCGAGAAGCGTTTCGGCGATGATCGGCGCAAGAAAATTGGCCGATGCGGGCAGGCGCGCCATGCGGTCGCGCTGGGCACGATGACGGGATGGGGAGAAAAGCGGGCGGGGAGGTTGCGACATGCGCCGCTTGTGCCGTTCCCGGCGATGCTGCACAAGCCGGGGATGGCGACGACGAAGGGGGATGTCGAAAAAGACGGCGCGCCGTCGGGGGCTTGGCGCAGCGGTTTGCACGTCGCGGCGCGTATGATCATCGATTATGCGTTACCACCGCGTTGCCCCGGCTGCGGAGTTGTCGTCGGCGAAGACCGGCAATTTTGTCTGACGTGCTGGTCCTCGCTCGATTTTCTCGATGGACCGTCCTGCTCGCGCTGCTCGATCCCACTGCCGACAAGCTTGTCCGGCGGATTTGTCGAATGCGGCGCGTGTCTCGCAAACGCTCCGCCGTTCGAGGGCGCTCCCGCTGCCGTCGCTTACGGTCCCGTCGCGCGCACGGTGGCGCTTCGCCTCAAATATGCGCGGCGTACCGGCCATGCGCGGTTGATGGCGCGGCTGATGGCGCGGCAACTTAATATGCTCGGCGATATGGAGGCGATGTTGCTCGTTCCGGTGCCGCTGCATCGCTGGCGACTCTGGTCGCGTGGGTTCAACCAGGCCGCGTTGGTCGTCGACGAACTGTCGCGGCTGACCGGCGTACCCCACGACCACCACCTGCTTTTGCGGGCCAAGCCGACCGCATCGCTGCGCGGCAAGGGACGGCGTGAGCGTGAGCGGATCGTTGCAGGCGCATTTGCGCTGGCAGCGGATGCCAAGGTGCGGGCCGCGGGGCGGCATCTGGTGCTGGTCGACGACGTCCATGCCAGCGGCGCGACGCTCCGTGCGGCGGCGCGCTTGCTCGGACGCCTCGGCACGGCGCGCGTATCGGCGCTTACCTGGGCCCGGGTGGTCCCCGAGGCCCTGATGACAGGCAACATATTTGACTTTGCTTCGTTGGATTCCGATATGACGGACCTAGTGATGACAGGATAGCCGCATGGCCAAGATCGAAGTGTTTACGAAATTTTTCTGCCCTTATTGCTCGCGCGCCAAGGCGCTGCTCGATCGCAAGGGCGTCGAATATCAGGAAATCGACCTGACGACGGACCGCGCCGGATTCGACGCCATGGTCGAGCGCGCGGGCGGCGCGCGCACCGTCCCGCAGATATTCATCGACGGGAAGCATATCGGCGGCAGCGACGACATGGCGGCGCTCGATGCGCGCGGCGGCCTCGATCCGTTGCTGGGACTGGCCTGACTTGATCGTTTTCGACCTTTGTTGTGCCGCCGGAGATCACCGTTTCGAAGCCTGGTTCGCGAGTAGCGAGAGTTTTGCTGATCAGCAGGTGCGCGGGCTCATCAACTGCCCCGTGTGCGGCGACGACGATGTCAAAAAGGCGGTGATGGCACCCCGGGTCGGCGCCAAATCCAACCAGCAACTTGTGGCTCACGCCCCTCGGGAAGCGGCTGGGCCGGGGGAGCCGTCGCCCGAACTGGTGCGTAAATTGCTCGCGGATATTGCGGCGAAACAGGCCGAGATGCTGCCGCAGTCGCGCTGGGTGGGCCGCGATTTCGCCGACGCCGCGCGCGCAATGCACGAAGGCCGAGCGACCGAGGACCTGATCCACGGCCAGGCGTCGCCCGAAGAGGCGCAATCGCTCCGCGACGGTGGGATCGCAGCGATGCCCCTGCTCGTACCAATTGTTCCGCCCGAAGCAGCCAATTGATCCATCGCGATTGACGCTTCGCTCGCAGCGCCGCTACACGAACGACGGCGCACCCGTAGCTCAGCAGGATAGAGCATCAGATTCCTAATCTGGGGGCCGTGGGTTCGAATCCCGCCGGGTGCACCAACTTTTCAATGACTTAGCTCTGTTTTCTCTCGGAAATGCCATTCCGTGGCGTTCCCTAGAATCCCGCAGATTTCCGTGGTTTCGCTGGGGTGCCGGGAGGTCCATGCAACAAAAATGGAACAAAATTGGCAGTCCACAGCATAGCCGAGCGGCCCGCTTTTGCGCCGCTCAAGCTTGACGGACGATTGCTGAACAACGACCCTGCGCGGCTAGGAGGAAGACTGTATGTCGTTCACGCGAGAGGATATTGTATTTGTCGCGTCGACCGTAGTCGCTGCCCTAACGGCGATTGCGGCGATGAAATTCGACGAGACCGTCGGAATTGCCATCGCGGCGTTCGGGGCACTAGCGGGGAGTATCTTCAGCTATTTCAAGGCGAGACGCGCAGAAAAACACGCCATCGAACTCGCGACCATCCCGGCCAACGCGACGATAGAGACCACTGCCAAAACCGTGCTGGTGCAAACAGTCACTAACGAAAGGGCGAAATGGCGAAGCGAAATCCGTGAGGCGGCCGCCGAACTGATCTCACTGCTTCGCGCGTCCAAAGAAGGAAAGCGCGTGGATTGGCAAAGAGTTGTTCGCCTTCAGACTGACGTCCGCCTTCGGCTGAATCCGCACGCGCGGCAGGCGGCAACTGCGGACGATGATACCCATGAGATTGATCGCCGTTTGCACACGGCGTTGGATAATATTCTCGCCTCGTCGTCCAGAGCGAAGATCGGCCATGGAGCGCTTGCCGACAGCGTTGAGACGGAAATCGGCCTTCTCCTCAAAAATGAGTGGGAAAAGTCGAAGACCGAAGCTGTCACCGGTAAACTCGAAGACAAGCCAGCATAGCCATCGGCGCGTAGGTCGCCACGTCATCGGGAGTTTCAGATATCGATCGTCTGTCGACCCTAGGCCAATTACGCCGCGAGCGGGACAGCAACTGCAATCCCGAGCGTGCGAACTGCAGATATCCAAGCTCGTCGAGCACAATCAGGTCGAGCCGCGACAACTGCGCCGCCAAGGGTCCCGCCCTTGCCGATCCGGGTCTCCTCTTCGAGGCGTGTCACAAGCTTCGCTGCAAATTCTGCTGACCTTGATCCTTCTCACTTTGACAAGCCCGCTACGGTAATCTCTGGAATATTTCCATGACGGCTCAGGAGAATAGAATTGGCGCTGCACTGTCTCAAGGGCAACAAGGATGAGGATGCGACAAGACTTTGCGCGCGCTGGCTAAAAGCCGCCGACCGGATGCGGACCCATCTCTACGAGAGCGGCAACGGCTTTGATCCCCTTCGTTACAACGAAACGGCAACCGTCGGCTTTCTCGTCGCTGCCGCCGGTCGGGCTCGCATGCTGGCGCTCCCTGAATTCACCGAAGACCGCGAGACGTTACCCGAAGGACGCGTGCGTGCTGGACGATGCGATCTCTGGCTCGCAAGCGAGGACTGGGAAATCGAGTGGCTGCTCGAGTTCAAGCTCTGCTGGTACGGACCATCGTCGCGCCGAGGGCTGGTGTCGCGCCTCAACAGCGCGATCAAATGCGCCATCGATCGTGACAAGGACGAAGCGAGCGATAGATGGGGCGTGGTCGTCTATTGCCCGATCGATAAATGGTATGACGAGCCGGGCTCGCGCGACGGCTGGAAATCGCCAGGACGTCTGGCGCGCCTTGCGAACTCCGTCGATATGGCCTTCCATATCACGAGCGCGGCGGGCCCGGTGTATTTTCTGTTCAAAAAGCTCCCGCACGGCGCGCGGTCGGCCAAACGCTATCAACTCAAGGAAGGCCTGCTCGACGATTGATAGCCTATGCTGCGGAAAGCCGATCGAAGCGTAACTCTCGAGCGAGGAGCCCTGCGCGAATGCCTTCTGGATCCGCCAAAATAGGCGCGTCGTGTCCCTTTCCTCGAAGCAACGCGTCGAGCATCACCGCCTCAAAAAACGAGAGGCTGAGAGCATAGGTGGTAAAGCAAACCCGCCGCCATGGCGCAGCCGAGGTAAGGTCCAGCGGTATCATTCGTCCCCCGCGAATATCCTTAGCGATGCTATCGCCGATCGGAAGAGGCTTCTCAGTCCAATTTGGAAGCAGGCGTTCGGGGCGACCGCCGCTGCGGCGGCACGCGATCATGGCCATGGATGCTGTTGGTCGCGGCGATGCCAGGGCGGCTTCTAAAAATCTGCGGCGATACCACCAAGATGGAATGAAACTTTAAGTGAATTCCGCGAATGCCTTGCTACATTGGCAATATATAAGACGAGGGGGGATTGAGTGTTTAGCGAATTAGGCCGGTTACACGGCGCGCTTAAGGCGTACATCGAGGCGACCTACCATATTTCAAATCCCGCGCTGGTGGATCTTAGGCGCTCTATCCTCGATGTGCCCGGCACGATTTCCCAGCGTGCCTTTATCGAGTCCACACCAATTTACCGCGGCAAGCGCAATTTCGCTGACCTAACGATATCCGACGCGGCGCGGCACTTGCTGGCGCATCTGGGTACTAAGGAGGGGGGGCGACTGTTGTTCGATCCCCCTTATCCGCACCAAGCCGATGCCCTCGAGATCATTGCGCGCGCCGAAGGACGTTCGCTTCTGGCAACGACCGGCACAGGCTCGGGGAAAACCGAAACCTTTTTGCTGCCCATCCTGGCGAAGTTGGCAACCGAGGCGGCGGAGAAACCCCAACAGTTTCATGAGCGCGCGGTGCGCGCCATCATTCTCTATCCTATGAATGCCCTTGTGAACGACCAACTCGGCCGCTTGCGCACCTTGTTCGGTGCGGATGCGGTTCGCGCGTGGTTCACGGCCCGTGCCGGCCGACCCGCCAAGTTCGCCCGCTACACCGGTCGCTCGCTCTACCCAGGATTGCGATCAGAGGACCGCAATAAAGACCGGCTCAAGAGCCTAAATTTTTATCGCGATCTGGAGACCGCAGCGCAGACCGAGGCCAGCAGCGACGCGCTCATCAAGGAATTGCGCGCGCGCGGACGCTGGCCAGCAAAGCCGACCGACGGAGACCTTGAGAATGGCATGACAGGCTGGCTCGGCAGCCGAAAGCGCTGGCTTGACGCTGACGGGAATTTTCAGCGCGCTATTGAGCGTCCGCAAGACGCGGAACTCTTGCTTCGCCACGAGGTACAAGATCAGGCCCCAGACCTCCTGATCACCAATTATTCGATGCTCGAATATATGCTGCTGCGTCCGATCGAACGCTCGATCTTCGACGAAGCGCGGGCATATTATGCGCGAAACACGCAAGAGCGTCTGCTGTTCGTGCTCGACGAAGCCCATCTCTACCGCGGCGCTAGCGGCACCGAAGTTGCTTTGTTAATCCGCCGCCTCCGCAATCGCCTCGGGCTCACACCCGATCGGTTTCAGGTCATCGCCACTAGCGCATCCTTTTCGGACGGCGACGCGGCGCGCAAATTCATCGGCGGGCTCGTTGGGCGCGATATTGAAACCATCGACGTTCTCCGCGGCACGAAACATGCCCGGGAGCGCTCGGGCCCCGGTGATGGCGAACTCGCCGCGGCCTTAGCGATATGCGACACAGCCATGCTCCGCGAAGCCCAGGCGGAAGCGCGTATCGAGGCGCTCATGCCGCTTTTGAGGACGGCTCAGGCAGACTTCGAAGCGGCACCAATTTGGGTGCACGCGAGTGCGCCGGCTCCTGGCGAGGCGATAGTGCGCGGTCTGACGGCTGATTTGGAATATGCTGAAGAACGGGTCGCTTTAAACCCTGCCGGTGCGCTGACCAAAGGCCGCTACATCGCGCTTGTCGGGTTGCAAGGCCCGGACGGCGTCGGTGCCGGACGCTCTCGCGAGCAGATCGACATCGAGATCGCTGAGGGGAAAGCTGTCGTACGCGGTGATCCGCTGCAAAGGCTGATTTACAAGGCGCTCGAGCAACTCCCGGTCGTGGGAAGGCTCGTTAATCTTTGTGGCGGAGCCAGCACCGAAACCGATCCCGAAACGATAGAGCCCGCTGCGCCAATTGCGATCGACGAAATTGGCGATAAATTGTTCGAAGCCGCCATTGCGCGCGATGTGCGTCGCCGCGCCACCGATACTTTGCTCGAACTGGCATCCTACGCGAAGGCAGAGGTTGACGGCCAACCTTTGCTTGCAGCTCGGGTTCACGCTCTTTTTCGCGGCCTCCCCGGACTTTGGGCCTGCGCCGATGTCGCATGTACGGCGCTGCCCCCGGGCCATGCGGAAGGTCCTACGGGCACGCTCTATCCGCTGTCTGACCGCGAGTGCGCATGCGGCGCGCGCGCGTTTGAGGTGCACACATGTCGGGACTGCGGAACGGCCTATTTCCATGCCTACACCCTGAATCCCTCCGAGCCCGATTATTTATGGGCGGAGGATGTTGGCGACATCGAGGACGTCGATGGTGTCGTCGCGCCGATCCAGATTTTGCTCGAAGATCCCGGTTACAACGGCGACAGTTACTGCGTCGGGGCGTATCTCGACCCTGCAACGGGTCGCATCGGATCGAACTCGCCGAAGGCGCGTGAGGTCTGGCTCCCACGACCAGCAAAAGATGTAACGCCTGGCCATTTCGAGAAGTGCCCGCACTGCGGCGGACGGGGCGCTCAGATCATGGACCACCAAACCAAGGGAGACGAACCCTTTCAGGAATTGATCAGCGTCCAACTGCTTGATCAGCCGGCACGTCCGGAAGCGAACTCGCCTCTCCAAGGCCGAAAGTCGCTAATTTTTTCCGACGGACGTCAGGCGGCGTCTCGTTTATCGGGGAAACTGAAAGACTATTCTTTGCAGGATTCAATCCGGCCGCTCCTTTTGGCTGGGCTGAAATATTTGGAAGCTCGGTTCGAGCGGCCCATTGCGCTTGGCCACGCTTATCCCGCGATCCTTTTTGCCTGCGCGCATCACAAGGTGAACTTCCGCCTGCCTGGGGCCGAGCATGGAGAATTTGCACGCGACCTTGAGAAGGTGCAGCGGTTCCTAGCCGACGACGGCGAATATGAGGATTTCCTCGATCTCGCCGTCGGGCTCAATCGTACCCATTTGAAATCGGTGCGGGCCCCGCTCCAGCGCGTCCTTGCCAAACGGCACACCGGCTTACTGCCGCTTGCACTCGCCGCACCCGAAGTGCTGTTGACGCCCAAGCAGCGCGCGCGATTTGAAAGCCTGAAGGCGCCTCCCGGCGATCAAGGAACGGAAGCTGAGCGCCGCGAAGCGCTTTTATCCTTGTGGGCGACGCGGGCCCTTACCGCAGGCGCTGTCCTCGTCGAAGGCACGCCAAGCGAATGGATCGATTCCGACGAAGGTCCCAACGTCGCGCGCACGACGGGGCGTTTTACCAAACAATTGGAAGGCCTATTTGGTCAGAAATGGCATCGGCCCGAATTTGGCGCCAAAGCTGGCGGGGATAGCTGGATAAGATTTCTCACCGACTGCCTTGCGCAGAATCAAAATGCCCAAGGCTTTTTCGTCAACGCGGCCAAGCTGCGCCTGCGTCCTGAAGCGGATGTCGAATGGCGCCGATGCGGTGGCTGCACCTTAGCGCAACCAACCAACCTTCTGCTCGGGAGTGCCTGCACTGAGTGCGGCAAAGCCACCGCGCCGCTGGACCCGCGCGAGGACGCCGTGTTCAGAACCCGGAAATTTTTGTACCGAAAGCTTGTTGAGCGGCTCGAAACCGATGGCGCCGTGCCCTATCCATTCGTTGCTGAAGAACATACCGCTCAGCTCAACGACGCGGGGCAAGATCAGGCCTTTTCGCGCGCCGAATGGTATGAATTGCGCTTTCAAGATCTCGATGTCCCAGGGCCCCGCGGCGAGCGCGCGGGCGCAGTTGATATCCTGAGCTGTACGACGACGATGGAAGTTGGGATCGATATCGGCAGCTTGACGGCGGTCGCTCTGCGCAACGTGCCGCCGGGACGCGCCAATTACCAACAGCGTGCGGGGCGCGCGGGCCGACGCGGATCGTCGCTATCCACCGTTCTCACCTTTGCCGGATCGGATAGCCACGACCAGCGCTTCTTTTCAAACCCGCAAGCGATGGTCGGGGGGCCAATTCCGGACCCCGTCCTCAATCTCGACAATCATGAGATTGTTCAGCGTCACGCGTTCGCGCTGATCTTGTCGCTATTTCAGCGAGAGCGGATCGGTGTCCCGCCGCCTGATGCCAATGTCCGGGCATCGAACATCTTTGAGTCGCTCGGCTCGGTTCCCGAGTTTCAAGATCCGAATCCCGACGGCTTTACCTACGCTGGACTCGAACGGTGGCTTTCATCCCAATCGGGCACGGTCGATGCGGCACTCCGCGATGTGATCCCCGCTGAAGCTATTAAAGGCGATCCGGACCTCTATTTTTCTGCTCTTCCAACAGACCTCCTCGCTGAGCTCAGCCGCGTTGGCGTCTCCGAACTGCAAACGTCGATCATCGAAGCCAATGTGGACGTCGCCGCCGACGAAGGTGACGTCTTCGACTTTGGCGACAATGATTTTGATGCCGATGCCGATCAGTTCGAGGCCGCGGAAGAAAACGAAGGTCTCAAGGCTGCGCAAGGCAAAGCCGATGCCAATCCGGAAGCCCCACTCAAACCACAGAATCTTCTCGACCGTCTTTTCGCGGCCGCGGTGCTCCCGCGGTATGCGTTCCCCACCGACGTGGTGTCTTTCACCGTTTTTGATGAATCGAGCAGCATTTACCGGGCCGAGGTGGCTTACTCACCGCAGGCAGGGCTCAGCCAAGCGCTCAGCCAATATGCGCCGGGCCGAGAAGTGTGGGTCGACGGCCGAAAATTTCGCTCGATGGCGATCTATTCGCCATTTCAAAAAGATCGGATCAACGCATTTCGCGCGCATAAGCTTTATTTCGAATGCGGACGTTGCGGATATGCAAAGGTGGAAGATAATGATCCGCCGAACCATTACCGAGGACAGACCGAAGATTGCCCAGCCTGTCAAAAAGTCGCAGGAATGGGGCCTGCCGAACGCTGGGTCGTCCCTGTTGGCTTCGCTCATCCTCACGGCGAGCCCGTTGAACTCCCCGGAGATGAAACGCCGCTTCCCACCCGCCCAACGCGTGCGAAACTAAGCGCCCCCAAGTTTAAAACCGAGCACAAACTCGGCGGACTCGACCACCCGTCAGGCGCGGGTTTCGCGGCATGGGCCTCGAAAGAGGAACTTGTCGTCACCAATCTCGGCGTGCGTAAACAGGGTGCCACAGATACAGGCTTCTATTATTGCACGGCTTGCGGACGGACCGAGCCGACCGGGTGGCCAAGTGGAAAGCTCACCGGCAAACCGCACCCTCGGCCCTATCCAAATCATGGCAAGCTTCCTGAAATGTGCGACGGGGCTACGCGTCCAATCGTCCTAGGTCATCGCTTCCTCACAGACATCGCGCTTTTTTCGTTCAAGCTTGCTCCCGAGCTTCGCATTCCGGCCGGCTCGACCACTGGCAGGATCATTCTCACGACGATCGCGGAGGCGCTCAGCATTGCTGCTGCCGCTAAGCTTGATGTCGATGCTGCTGACATTGGAGGCGGTCATCGTGCGGCGCTGAACGAAGGTGGTGCACGCGGCAGCGAAGTTGAAGTTTTTCTCTATGATAATGCGCCGGGAGGTGCGGGCTTCGTCCAAAGCGCCGCGCGCGATCCCGCCTATCTTCTCGAGCAAGCATTAGCGCTGCTTACAACCTGCACTTGCAGTTCATCCTGCTATAAATGCCTCCGTTCGCATAAAAATCGCTGGGATCATGCCGATCTCGACCGCCATTTGGGTGCAGCCTTCCTCCGTCATATCTTGCGAGATGAGCGGCCGTGGATCCCGGATGCGGTCGAAACGAAACTGCTTGAGCGCCTCCAGACCGATCTGGCCGATGCTGGCTACAAAGCAGATCTAAACAGCGAAGGAGAGCTTACGCTCGCGGAGTTCGGCGAACGACCGATTATTCTAAGCCATCCTCTGATGGTCGGTCAGCCAGGATCGCAGCGAGCGGCAAAACGCGCGCGAACCGCTGGCGATCGTTTCATCGATCAACTGCTGGTTGACCGCGCTCTTCCTGCGGCCGTCCAGCGTGTCCTAGGCGCGGCGGTCACAGCGTCCGATGTGCCGCCGCCCTTCGCCTTCGCCGCGAGCGGAATTCCCGTGTATCAGTCGCTCGCAAGCTTGGCAGGGCAGGGTGCCGATCTCCCCGCGGCAATCCATTTCGCCGATATCGCCGATATTCCCGACGCGCCCGAAGGGAGCTTCATCGTCCAGCTTGACTGCGACACGATGGAAATTACCAAATTGAAAGAGGCTAGGCCCTTCGTGCGCCACAGTTGGCACTTGTTCGTTCGAACCGACGAAATGGGCGGCCGTCCAACCCTCATTCGGCGCACCGATGACCAAGGATTCCAGGCAACCGGGGGCTCGGTTACGCTCGGCCGCGCGGCTCAACTGAAATCGGGCGACGGCAGCCGCGTGCGCATCACCTATGCCTCGCTGCGGCCAACATGCCGAGCTGAGCAAATTCCGTCCGACGTCGCACAAATTCTGGGCGCATTCTTCAAAGTTCTGGGAGCCTGACCCGATGGCCATCATGATACCCGACGTCCCCGAAGATCAAATATTGGTGGGACCCGAGCGGACTGTTTACGTCCAATTGCGGGACCAGCTAAACGACGAATATCGCGTGATCCACAGTCTGCCTTGGCTGCGCGCGGACCGCGATCTTGCAGACAAACCGCTGCGCGAAGGAGAAGCGGACTTCGTAATTTTCCATCCATACCACGGATTTCTGGTCCTCGAGGTTAAGGGCGGGGAGGAAATGTACGCCAAAGGGCCGCATTGGTATCGAAAGCTGGCGCAGGGCGAACGCAAAATCACCAATCCCTTCGTGCAGGCACAGCGCAACATGCACGTGATAAAGGATACGATCAAAGACCGGACGGGCGGCCGGATCGATGGCCGTAATTACTGCTACAGCTACGCGGTGGTTTTCCCGAATGGCCGCGCGACCGGGGCCCTGCCGCTCGATGTCGCAGACGATATTCTGATCGATGTCGACCGCATGGATGAACTCGAAAGGATGATTCTCAAAGCTTTTGCGGCCTTCCCCGATAAAGCGGGACGTCTTCCCCGCGCCGACTATGTTGAGATGCTCGACGTTTTGCTGCCGCGCTTCCAGATCATGCGGCCGCTTTCACCGCAGATCGCTGATGGGGGAGAAAAGCTTCTTGAGCTCACCGAGAACCAAGCTCTGGCGTTCAGTGGGCTATTTTCCAATCGCCAATTGTTGATCGAGGGGGTCGCGGGATCGGGCAAAACACTGCTGGCGGTCGAGCGAGCCTTGGCATTTGCCCGTGAAGGCACGCGCTGCTTACTGCTATGTTATAATAAGGAACTTGGTGCCTGGATCCAGGAGCAACTGATCGGCGATCCCACACGCGCCAGCCTGTCAGCCCTCATCGATGTTCGACATTTCCACGGCCTGGCAGCAGAACTCGCGGCCGAAGCAAATTTGCCTTTCGATATCCCATCATCGCCCGCCGCCGCGCGGCAGTTTTGGGATGAGGACGCCGCTCACATCATGGAACTCGCCTGCAACAGCTTGTTCTCAGCAGAAGAACCGCGATACGGCGCGCTCGTCGTGGACGAAGCGCAAGATTTCGCTGAGCTTTGGTGGTTCGCTCTGTTCCCGCTCATTGAAGGCCATGAACATGGGTCGATCTTTGTCTTCATGGACCTGGCGCAAAGCTTGCGCGGCAGCGCGAGCGCGCCACCCTTTGATTTTCCGGCGCGTTACGCCCTCAACGTCAATTGCCGCAACACGAAGCGGATTGCGCGTTTAAGCGCCCATCTTGCTGCCCTGGAAACCAAGTCGCCGTCGGGGGCGCCGACCGGTGTCGACGTCCGAATGCTTCGTGCTGGGGGACCAGCGCAGCAAACTGGTCTCGTTCTGGCCGAACTGACCAAATTGATCGAAACTGAAAAATTGAAGCCAGATCAGATCGTGCTTCTTGGGCCTGCCGCGAAAGAAAAGGGAAGCCTATCTGGACGAGACCAGATTGCCGGCGTGAAGCTCATTACGTCGGCGGCAGCTTGGCGTGCAGGCAAAGGCATTCTCTGCTCGACGGCGCGCGCATTCAAGGGGCTCGAAGCCGATATCGTCATCGTTTACGATCTCGCTGCTATCAGTCTCGGATTCTCGGAGGCTGACCTTTATGTCGCATGCAGCCGCGCGCGGCATGTCCTCATCCTCGTGTCGCATGACGAGCGCATTCGAAGCCGGCTTGAGTTGGCCGAAGTCGCGAGCCGCGTCGATGCTTGAGGTTATCTCACCCGCGTCGCTTGGCGAGCGGCTTAACCTTTTGAACGAGAATGACCTTCCGAGTTTGTCGGGCATTGCTGTCGCAGCGCGCGCTGCGCTGTCGGCATGGCGATCGCCGCCGCGGCAGCGCGTATCGACCTACCTCGCGCGCCAACTGATCGCGGTCGGGGTCGATGACGAAGCCGCCCGGCAAAGCGTACGCGAAACGCTCGACAGCCTGCTTGAAATTGGCGAGTTCGCGTCGATCCGCCTTGACGGCAAAACCTGCCTCGTTCTGGCCCGTGCGAGCGCGGTTCGGATCTCAGAGGAGATTTGCGTCTTGTTGGGCGATCAGCCCGACGACCTCATTCCCGCTCAAAGCGGCAGCATCGCACGGCATGTTCGCGATATTACTGGCGAGGAGCGCGCCCTCACCTTTAGCGAGTGGATTGGACCGCCGGATTTCACCGCTCATGCGGCGCGTCGCGGCGGGCTCCCCGGCAATCTTCACGACTATTGGGCGTCACTATCCGCGTCGCTGCAGCAGCAAGGACAGCCGATCGGACTGGAGAATGTGCGCATTCTGTCCCTTCCACCCGGGCCCCCAAATCACTTTTTCGGTCAGATCAGCGCACCGGCCGTAGCCGGCCGTTGGACGAGAACGGTTGGCGACGGCATCTGGTGCGCTGCACGTCCCGGCAGAAATGAACAACATTGGCATCCCATCCTCTTGCATGTCGGAGAGGGCAAGGGACGAAGTTTTGACCTTTTTGACTGGGACGAATGGAACTGGGCTCTGCTTGCGCGTGGCCGCGCGGTTTCAGCACCAGAACGCCAGAATTGGAGCAGCGATATGCTCGCCTTCGAGCACCCAGTGCCGGCGCAGTTTGTGAGAGCTTTGAAGCTTCTCGGCTGTGAGGGCGAGAGAAAATGGACATGGTCTATCGCCGCGCCCGCCTTTGCATGTTTCGAAGAATGGCAGAATGCCGAAGTCTGGAACTGACAAAGGGTGTGCGGGCATTGGCGCAATTTTGCCGTCACGGTGACCCAGCCTTCGCTACCGCGTAAGAGCCAGTGGCCAATGAGCGTTACAACACCGAGATCGTCGCGAGCTTATATTCGGTATATTCAAACCGCTGTAGGTTATCGAACAGGGCATCCAAGCGCGCGAGACGGACGTCGCGGGCAAGGACTGCCATGTCGCGCGCGTGTTGCAGCACGCGAAAGCGGCTCCGCATGAAGCCATGCTCACTTGTCTCCAGTCCCTGTACAGCGGCGTCGTCGAGAAGCGCCTGCCGCCAAGCCACGCTTTCGCTAGCTTCGGCCGCCACCTGATACCGCCGCGATGCAATTTTGGTTTTAATGTCAGGCCGCTCAGCCAGTGACCGCGCGTGGCGCGCCATGTATTCTTGCAGCAATATCATGCTGCCCGCGTCACGCGCGCTACGGACCTCGGATGGCAGCGCTCCGGACGCATTCGATGCCAACTTCAAATCCTTGCCGCGCGCGTCGAGGCACCAAGGCGTCACCAAAGCATCGGCAGTTGTCTGATCCGTCAAATGCCACGCGCCTTGTTCGAACCGCGCCGCGATCACATCAAAACGAGCGGCGAATTGGCTGTTCAACCAGCGACGATCGGCACGAAGATCTTCTTCCATGCGCTGAAGGGCGCTCCAGAAGATATTGCGCTCCGTGTCGGTACGCACACCCGACACACCTTTGAGGATCGGATCCCGGTCGAGATCTTGAAAGTGAAGGTCGCCGGGGATCCAATGAGCGATAAACAGAAGATAGTGGCCGCTGCCGGCGCCCTCAGCGAGGTGATGGCCGGCTGGCAGGTTGACTTGAAAACGGGACGGTAGCTCTTTTCCAATTTTTTCCCAGGCCGCCACAAGCGCATCATGAAGCGCATTGCCATGATCAAGAAATTCGAGCGGTGTGTAAGGGTTATCGTCGACATCGACGACATCAGTTGGCGGCGTTTCCAGCATTCGCCGGTCGTCAAGATACGCATACCGCTGACCCTCGTGCGGATCGATGCCTGGCAGCAAGAAGCGCGGTTCGACGGCACCCCCGTAACGCGGCTTGAAATAATGGAGCAATCGAAAGGCCTGTTCGGATCCATCGCCCTCCTGCTTTTTCCAAAGGCGCAGCGCATCGCTACGTTGCATCAGACGCATCCAACCGCGCAGCGCACTTTCGGTCCGTACGATCGCGCGCTTGGCCCGCGACGTTTCGATCACTGGACCCAGATTGCCGCGCTCATCAAAGTAAGCAGCAAATTGCCTCGCCTGATCTGCGCTCCATGGGAGAAGCGAAGACAAAGGGGTTGCAAGAGGTCCGTCGTCGTCGCCCGAACATTGCCTCGCCTCGGCAGATAGGCCGGCCCAATCGCCGGTTCGCGGTGTTAAGGCTGCTGCCTCAATATGCTCGCCGACGCGTTTGATTTCGTCGCTGTCGAGGCGAATGCTGCGTCTAAAAATGGCAAAGTCGTCGAGAACGTCAACCACGCGCTCGTCGACTTGGCCGCGCTGGTAGATTGCGTAAATGTCAATCGTACGGTCGCCGGCGTTGTCCCGAAGCGCGGCGCTTCCCAGCCTGTCGAGGCGACCGATCCACTGCTCAACGGCAGACGGCGACCATGGCATGCTGAAAAAGATGATCTTGCGGGCGTGTTGAAGATTAAGACCAACTTGCGCGGCCTCGGCGGCGATCAGCAACTGGTCGTCCCCATCGACGAAGCCGCCCAGGCTTTCTTCATATTCCTCGAACAGATCGACGAAGTTGCCCGTCGCCGACGTGTCGCGATTACGCTTGACCGCGACTGATAGAGGCCGGCGGCTACTGCTTGGGCCGATCTCCGGCAAAAAGCGCGGTATCTGCGTTTCAAGATAGTCTACGGTCGGGGTGTCCTCGGCAACCACCAGCACACCTTCTCGGGGGTTGATGCGCCAGATCTCGGCAAGAACATCGATGAGCGCCTCGAGCCGGCTGTCGCCGTTCGCCGGACTGAGATGCTGCGTTGCCGCCTGCAGAAAACCCGAATCATCGCGTTTGTCTCGGCCGCGCAAAACGTTGATGCGTTCACTGAGCGCCCGTGGGCTGCGCAGCGCCACCTGGCCGAGTTTAGCCAAATCAGTCGGCTCGTCGCTTTCGCGCGCGAAATTAATATAGCGCCAAATCTCTCGCTGCCGAGCAACCTCATCCGCGGTCGGCTCGACAGCGACGCGATTGAGCACGCGCTGCGGGAGTAGATCGGGATAGTCGCGCCGCCGCGCATTGGTGACGCGGCGAATATTGCAGTAGGTGGACGCCAGCGTGGAACCCCGCTCGCGTTCCGGCGGAACATCAAAACCCGCCGCGCGCCAAGCGTCGGCCTGATTTTGCTCGAGAAGTTTTAGCACCAGATGCTCGCGCGCGACCAATTCCGCCTCGGGGGTTTCGCTGGTGCGCGCCGCAAGCGCTATGCGTTCGGGCTCAAGAATAGCGAGCAACTGCCGCAGCGCCTCGGTCTCCTCGAGCTTGGGCGTTGCTGACAAAAGCAGCAACTGCCGAAAATCGCCGGCGACCGTCTCGATACGCTGGCGCATCGTGCTCTGGAGCCGCTGGATCTCGTCAACGATCAACAGATCGTAAAATCCAGGATCAATTTCTCCCATGGACTTTAATTGCTCGGCATAAGCCAGACGGACATAGCCACCTTCTGCATCGCCCGGAGCTTCTGCTAGTGGAACGACATGACCGCGTGAGCGCGCCTCGAGCAACCACTGAGGCGCCAGTCCTTCGGGAACCACAATTAGGGTCCGATGGCCGGCGTGTCGCAGCCGAAGGGCATTTAATATCATGAGGGCCTGAACGGTCTTACCCAGACCCACCTCATCCGCGATGAGGTGGCGGATCCCGGTGTCGCTCAGAACCCGCTGCACATTGGCAAGCTGGTGTGGATAGGGCGCCGCTGCGACGCCAAGCGCGCCCCCCAGCCCGGCAACCTCACGCTCCACTCTCCGGCGCACAGCCTGGACCGCCAAGCACAAATCGATGAACTGATCGGTCATTGTGTCGTCATCTCTTCGCCGCGAAACCGCAGGGCTGCGTAGCGAATGGCGCGAGCAGAGAATTGGTCTGCGAGCAGCCGCTGCGCTGCGGCGGGCCACGCGAGCCGTGCCGCAACGCCGGGTTTGGCAAGAAGCCAGAAAGCGGCTTCGACCAATTCGCGGTTCCAAGCCCTAGAATGTTGCTGCGGCCGGTTTTTACTAATCCAAACATCAAGCAGGTCGATGCTTTCATCGGCGGTCATCGTCTCGAAATCGGCTAGACTGAGCTGGTCTCCCGCTTCAAGCGGCCGCAATAGCTCGACCAAGTCTCCCATCGCCGTTGCCCGCGACGCCGCTTTCACAGCGGTGTCCCAAGTCTCGCTCGCCTCGCCGACGTCAATATCTTCGTCAGGGTCGAAGGGGCAGGTGTCGCCAACAGCCTCAATGGCGTCTGCAACGATGACGTAAGCGTCGTTGAAAATCTCATCGAGCGCCGCGGCAATCTCTTCGTCGAGCGGATTGCCGCCCACCGCTGGCTTGAGCGCAACACCGCGATCCTTCATGAGACGCAAGAGGGTTCGGTGAAGCAAATCCTTTTGTTGCCGAGGAAGTTGCACATCCGCAAAACCGATCCCAAGATTTTCGCAGGCATTCAGAAAAGCCTCAGCGAAGCGGCTGCCCCGCTGGCGTAATAGCTGGGCTTCCGCGGCCGCCCAGCGGTCACCGCAAAGTTGCGCAACTGTCCATCGCTCAAGGCTGTGAACCACTTGTCCTCGCCGATATTGGGTTAGCGGATGGTCAACACTTGCCGCAGACCAGGAAATCAGCGCGTCGATAATCGTTCGCGCATCCACTTTGTCTCGCTCTTCGTCGAACCGCCGTAGCAGCCGCTCGGGCGTGCGCGGTTGCGCTGCGTCATGGGGTCGCCACATCTTCGGCCCGACACAAAGGCCCCCCCCGACATGCGGCAGGTCGTGCCCCGCGCGAAACAGACGAACATCTTCGCCCCCATTTGAGTTTGCAGCAGAAAGCGGCTGATCCTTCAACGCGCCAATGCGAAGCGGTTCAAAGGCGACGCCTTGATAGACCTTAAGCGGCCCCGATTCGTCGGCCGCCTCGAGTTCGCCGCTTTCGCTGCGGGACCATGCAAACGGCGCAAGCACAGCCTCAAATCTGAAATCTGCGCGGGCGAGGCCGTAAACGATCACCGTCAAGGTGGCCGATCGGGCATCGAGCAGATCGCGAACGACGCGCTCGCTCAGCAACTCGTCCCAAATCGCATGCGCAGGCGCTAGCCGGCAGGGCGTGTCGGGAAGAATTGCGGTGGCGCGGGAGATCTCGCGCCCACTGGATTCAATTCGGATTTCCAGCGCTGCCTCTTCTACCGACGCGATGCTGTCGAAGCGCAAGACAACGGAGCGCATGGCAAGATCTGTGACAGACCCAGTGCCCGCATCCGCATCGATGGATAAGATGGGAAGGGGTTCTGCTCGCTCGGCGACGTCGAACTCGGTCGCTTCCCCATCGCCGTAGCCGATGCGATATCGCCCCACCGTCTCAGGCATAAAAAATCCCAGCAAGGGTGAGGGGCCCGTGATCGACGATGCTTTCCCATCAGGGCCCATTAGCGAAGCAGTACAATCCCCAGGGGTGCTCGAAAGCTCGAATGCAAGGCGGCTGCCTGCCGCAAATCGGCGAACCGGTCGATGTTGTTCCAACTCAACGTCGCCAACCCAGCGGAACTGTGCCGATGTCCGGACGCTGAACCCGAGCGATGCGAGCCACGGAGCAACGTCGCTTGCTCCCCCGTCAATTTGAATAACATGGTAGCCAGCGATGCGCCCGCTCAGCGTTGCGGAGGGCGGTGGGGGAAGATGATCGGACCCTGTGAGAAGAATATATTTGCTGTTCGCCGAGATGGTCGTTGTCTGAAGCTGCGCATAGTCCCCGCTGGCGTCGGCATCTGCAAACAGCAGGAGAGGGCTCACCGAGACGCGTAAGCTTTCGAGAAAGGCTCGAGCGTCAGCGGTTAGAGGCGTCGACGCGAGGTCTGAGAGCAGGGGCGTCTCCGAGGTGGGTAGCGCTTCTACACCCAGCGCGATCGGATAATCGGAAAACAAGTTTCGGCTGGGCATGGCCCTGCCTTGACCCCAGAGTTGCGTCTTCCAACGTATGGTGTCGAGTGCCTCACGCGCCGCAACGCGCTCTGCTTCTTCCATTTGCGGAATCTTGAGCGCGAACGACCAATGTTGTTCGAACCTGCGAAGGACCAAAGGGGCCAGTCGAATGTCGTCTGGGCCGCGGCGGCGGGGAGGGCGTTTGGCCGCGAGCGCTCCATGCGATTTTTGTCGGCGGCGCGCATCGCGCAAAGCGGTAGCAGCGACTTCGTCGCGGTCCAAATCGGACGTGATCCGGGCCATCGCGCTGGGGCCGATTGAGGGGGGATGCGATGGATTGAGAAAAGATCGAATGATGGAGGCTGCGATCACTTCATTGTCGAGCCACGCCGTCAACCGGTAGCTGTTTACGAGAACAGCCCGGCTACGGATTGGCGCAAGTAGATCCGCATCGGTTGCTTCCAGATCGATGCGCCCGCGAACCTCGCGCAAAGCGCGCGTAAGCGGTTGCAACAGCTCTGAGGGCAAGATGGCGTGAAGGACCGGCCAAGCAATGTGGCAAAAGGAGAGATTCCACGGCGTTTCCGACGGTTTCGCCAGTCCATAACGCGAAGCTGCTGTCTCGAACAGGCGGGACAAGATCTGCCGATCAAATGGGTCGAATACGGCGAAACGTCGCTCAAAAATGGGCCAGAAATCGGTGCCGGTTCCCTCATAATCATAACCGACTTCCGTGGCAGCAACGAGCAGCGGGAGAGACCGCGCATTCCACCAACCGCTATCGATGCTATGATCTGCAAGCGCGTCGCGCACCGCGCTCAGCAGTGCGTCAGCGCTATCGCCAAAACGGCCATGCTCGAGCAAATATAACAGCCGACCTGGGTGTTCCGCCCGGCGCTCCTCAAAATGTGCTGCAAGCCCCTGTTGCAGCGCGTCGATGCGCACTTCGCTGCTAATGCCTGCCCCCCCGGGTTGCGTCTTTGCGTTCAGACCATCTTATTGTTCGCAGCAATCGCTGAAAAACGCCAACAATAATAGTCTCGTTTTCCTGTTCCTTCCAGAACGGAGCGAGTTCTTTGGTGCCGGGGAAGCGGACCTGTTCGCGCGAGTTGCGGCTAGTCGTTGTCGATGGGCAGGCGAAACTGACCGTCGGCGTCGGCATGGAGACTCGCCTTGATGCCGATGACGCCGAGGCGCGGCAACGCCGCGAGTGTTTCCTCGCGCGCCGCTCTTTTGCTTAGCCACCTGCGCCGCCACGCCTTAGCGATCGCTTTCGCTGTCGGCGCCTTCTTCTTTCCGTCACACAACCCCATCAGCGCCGCGCGGGCATCGGGAAGTTGCTCGCAGCCGTAGAAGATGCGTGGTGTGGCGTGGTGTAGGATCTGGTCGCTTTTGAGCCCCAGCGCGTCCAGACCTTCACGTATCTGCCGCAGGCGCGGGCTCGTGCCCTCGCCAAACCGATTATTGACTCGACGCGAGGTGTGGCGGGCGAACGCCATCTGGCGCAGTGCCTGCGCCGTCTCGGACCCCAGATGCAGCGTGCCGTAGCCGCCCGTCAGGCTCTTGCCGATCGTCTTCCAGCACAGATCGAAAGCAAAGCCGTCATGCTCGCTGGCGCGCAACATCAGCCGGTTATACTGGCTCGACCCGACCCCGTAGAGGCTCGTAGTGGTCAAAATGCGCAGGTTCGCTGATTTGGTGATCGGTCGCCCGGCCATTTGTGAGGCGATAACGCTTATCTGTCCGCCATAGCGCCGCGCATAGGCGTCTCGTATATCTTGCGATGCGAGCAGCAGTGCCACCAGTTTGCCGCCGAGCAACTCATTGTAGGGCTGGACGGCGCCGCAGATGCTGACATCCGCCACTTCGCTCGACAGACCGGCCTTGCGGAACTCGGCCATCGCCACATCGATCGCGCGCCTACCATCCTTTGAGGCGAACAGGGCTGCTAGCGCGCGGGCCGGCGCTTTCGCGAGCTTCGCGTCGCGGAACGCTAGCTTGGAGCGCAGCAGTTTCGCCATCATCTCGGCGCGCTTCCGCACAAAAAGCATATCTTCGGATGCGGCCGTCCAGTCGGTGTCGGCATCCGCCGCCTTGATCGTTCCGCGATGCGGCCGCACATCTTCGCCGTCCTCGCGTTCGGTCTGGAAATGCTCGCGCAATTCGCGCTCACGTGTGGCAGCGGCGCCCGCCGCGCGCTGCTCGAGCCGCAGGATCGTGGCTTCGACCGGGTTGTCGACTTCGTCAGCCGTTGCGAGGTCGTCCCACCGAATGGCATCGATCGATGCATCGATGCGCGAACATAGCGACCGGGCAAACTTCGTTTTGCCCCAATTGCCCTCGGCGACATTCTCCTCGGCCGCCTCGGTCAACCAGCCGATCCACATGTCGCGCGTTGTGAGCCGCATGACCGGGCTGGCGAGCATCGCAATCCCCATTACCGGCCGATTGGGCCGTGCGGCATTGCGAATGAGAACGAGCATCTGCCGCCCGGGGATGGCGCGATACTCATGCGCCCAAGTGTGGCGGAAGTAGCGCCAGATATCGATCAGCCGCAGCCCGGTGTCCGGGCAGCGTGCACCCGCTTCGCATACCTCGATGACGGGTTCGACGATCTTGGCCAGCGCCGACTCGCGGTCGGCCTCGGGCAATGCATTGACGTCCCGCAGCGCCGCGGCGAGTTCGGCACCGCTGTCGATCAGATCGGCAATCGAGACGGTGCGGCCGTCGGGCCGCCGCTGCGGGCGTTCGATCTTCGCAAAGAATTTTCGGACCGACGGCTCGGCAAGTTGCCGCGCGCGTGCAGACTGCAGCGTCCGTCGAACGCGGAACTTCACCTCGTCGACCGACTCTCCTCCATCCTCACCAAGCCCGGGGGGCTTAAAGGCGATGCCGTCCTTGTCCGAACTGACTTGCCAGCCTTGCTCGAAGAGGTCGGCCATGAGGAGAAGTACGGTGCGGAGCTTGAGACTTTCGCCATCGTCGGTATGGCGGCGCGCGAGCGCGCGTAATTCATCGGCGAACCCGGGAAGCGGTTCGCCGTCGAAGCGGATGAAATCCTTTAGTTCCTGATGCTGCTTCGGCGCCAGAAAAGGCGCGAAGGCGCGCGATAGTCCGGGACTCAAATGCTTGTCGTCTGCCGCCACCCTGCCTCCAGAACCCACTGACGGTCTGGCCGCCGGGGCTCTTATCGCAAATGTGGCGCTGCTCTTCTACCCGTTATCGGTTCACCGATCGTCACTATCTTCCGCTTCGTCTCCATCGCCGAGCCGCGATGCCATCATTCCGAGTGCCCGCTCGAGGCGGCGCGACCAGCGCGCGAGCCCCGGATGATCGGCTGAGAAATCCTCGCCTGCTTCCTCGCCGAGCGAAAAGAGCAGAATCTCGAAGGAAGCACGGACCTCGTCGGAGGCGAGCGGCGCATTATAGATGTCCTCATAGAAACGGTGTGCGGCGTTCAGGAACAGCGTCCGTACCTCTCGCTCGCGACCGAACCAAAAGAAGGGCGCATTGGGCCGATGGATGGTCCGCAACTGATACGGCCGGTCATCGAACTCAAACCTGCGCTGTTCGGTGATCCACGGTCGCGGGGCACTGCCCGACATGACCTCTTCCGACAGGCGCGCATCGCCTGGCCGTTCGGCAAAGATTGCGTCGCGCCGCGCGAGCTTTTCTTCCTTCACCTTGATGCGGAGTTGCTCGATCGCTTTCGCCAGCCCGGCCTCGCGCAGGCGGTCCCAGATGAAGGGCGTGACGGTGACCTGTTGCTTCGACGTCGTCACGCCGAAAGCTTCGTCGAGCGTTGCCGAGAACTCGACCTCGACTTTAATATAGCGGTCGTTGTTGATGAAACTCGTCCAGGGCGTGCGCGTCTGCATATCGATCAGCCGGCCGTTGCGGCTGAAAAGCACGCCATGATATTCTTTCAAAATCTCGAAGCGGGCGTTGGCGTTGAGACCGACCGCGTCGCGCGCCTTGTCGATGGACCCAAAGCTCGGGGGAAGCCAAGCGTAGCGCAGCGTCAGTGCCCCCCGATATTCGCGGGTCTCGGGGTCGCGTATCTCGACCCGGACGGGATCCAGCGGTTGCGCCCGGTCGCCGTCGAGATTGTGAAGGTGGAAGCTCGGCGTCAGGAACAACGGGTCGATCGGTTCGACATAGGTGTCGTCAACGAACAGGGCCGCCTCGCCGCGGAGCTTGTGATATGTGACGCCGAACTGGTCGCAAAGATTATCGCGTAGCCCTTGCGTCGTCGACCATTCGAGCCGGTCAAGCTTCTCGATCAGCACGACCGTTCCCGACAACCATCCATGCGGATGGGCTTCGGCGATAAGCGTCGCGACGAAATCGGGAAACTCGGCCTCGACCGGGGCGGGTACAATGATGTCGCCCCCATCGTAAGTATAGGCGCCCGCAGAGAGCGCATCGAGGTCGAGCGTCACCGAATGCAGCGTGCTGTCGGCAACTTTCGAATAGACCGTGAACCGGCGCCCGAGGCTTACCGAAGCGCAGGGCAGGCCATAGCCATAACGGCCAAGCCCCCTCCGGTCATTCTCCCGGTGCGTTCCGCCCCACATTACCGCCATGCGGATCATGAGCGGTTCCATGCCATGGCCATTGTCGATGACCGCGAGTTGCGTAGGTTTCTTCAGCGATGTCGAGCCTTCATAGCCGAATGCGACATCGATCCGGTCGGCAAAGGCTTGCAGCGCATTGTCGATCAGTTCGGCAACAGCGTCGCCGGTCCGGCGGTACCCCAGATCGCGAATGCCGCGGACAAAAGCATCGGGAACAACAAGCCCGAATTTTCCGCGGCTCCCGCGCTCTCCCGCATAGGCGCGCTGCGCGGCTAGGACCGAACCGATCCCCGTACCGCGCAGCCCATCTTCTTTGTCCGACACGGCTAGGCCGCAGCGAACAGATCCGCGCGGAAGCCAGCCACCGCGCGGTAATATTGGTGACGATCAAGTCCGAAGCGCTGCACCGTCCGGTCGACACGCTCACCGTCGATGCAGATCAGGCGGAGCATCGCCGCAACGTCGGCCGGCGCGCGGACAAGCAGGCGCTCGCCGTCGATGCGATCTTCGAGCTGCTGGATGTCGGCGGAGGCCGTCGCGCTCTCGAAACGGTCAAAGTCAATCATGGGGCCCTTCTTGCCCATCACCTCGCTCCGCGCGAGATCAGCGTGCGAAACGGTGCGGCCGATATCCTCGGCCGCCACCTTCTGGGGCGGAGCGTCCTTCGGCATCGCCCGCGTCCGCACGCCGGGCTGCGCGTAATCCGAACGGACGATGCGGATGGCATTGAGGATCATAGCGCGGAAGAGCGAGCGCCCGCTCTTCTCGACAAGGCCCGCTGCGCCCATCTCGAGCAGGCCGACAAACGCCTGTTGGAAGATGTCGAAGTGCAGGTCGGCGGGCATATCAGCGCAGCGCAACTGCGTGATCTTGTCGCAATAGCGTTTGGCGTCGCGGCCAAGGCGGGGCTGGTTGTAGGGCTGACCGCGCAAGGCGGCCTCGATCATATCATTCAACGAGAGTCCGTAGGTCACGGCCTTCTCCTTTCACTGCTAAGGGCCTTCAAAAGACAGCTTGAAGGCCGTTGCAGCGTCCGGGGACATGACGGCTCTTGGCCGCACCTACACTGGTCTCGAGCTGGTATTCACACATATGCCAACATTCCGACCCGATGTGCGCGAGCCATGACAGCGCAAAGCGCGCGCTGCCGGAATTTTATTTCGCCTCCTCCATCACTCCGGCGCTGACGCGCTCGTCGAGATTGTCGCCTTCGGCGGTTTCCTCGTCGGGCGGCGCCATTTTCTGCTCGAGCGAGCGGTAAGCGTCGGTGAGGAATTCGCTCCACCGCCGTTCGCGCTGAGTCACATACCAATCCGCTGTCGCCTCATGATCAACCGTGAGTTCGGCACGCGCCAAAGCGATAAGGAGAAGGTCGAGTGACTGCTTCGCCTGCTCTCCATTCGGAAGCATGAGCAGGGGACTGTATAGCGACTGAAAAAAACTATGGGACCGGTTGATGACCACGGCCACCTGCGATCCGTGACGCCACTCGGGTTTGAAAAAGGGACCGCGCGGCTCGTCGTAAAAGTCGACTACATAGGGTCGCCGCTTGGCCTCGTCCTCGAGCGCCTTTCGGGCAGCTTCAATGGAGGTCGCATCAACCTTCGACTTCGCTACTGCTTCTTTTTCGAACTGCTCGCGGACAGCCGGCTTGACGCGTTCGCTCACGGCCGGACGCTGTCCGCTCATCGCGTCAGCGGCCGCCGCGGCCGTTTCGGCAGCCGACGGTTCGGGACTGCGCTCGGCTTGGGCCCGCCGCGCGCGTTCGCGCTCGTCTTTGCGAATCTTGGTCTGATTGGCTTGTTCACGGCCGAGCTGCTGATCGAGTGATGCCGAGGCAAGCAGGCGCCAAAAATCCTCGATCGGGCGCACAGTCTGCTTGTCGTTCGTTATGCCGAACACCTCGTCGAGATCTGGATCGAACCGAACTTCAACACCCCAATGATATGCATAGGATTGGAGTAGCGGCCAATTGCCAAGGCCCTTTGCCTGATCCTTTGACGATTTGGGGAAGACGTCCACAGTCTCGATCTCGCGGCCCGCACGAACGAATGACATGCCGCGGCGCGTCTTGCGAATCTCGAACCGGCGGTTGGCGTCGGTCGAGCCTTTCTGGCCCTTCGTGGCTGCTTCGGCAAAGCCATAGGGGAAGCGAGCGACGCGGACAAAAATCGCCCCGGCGGCCTCGAGGTCCGGGTCTGCCAGGTCGATTTCGGAAAGATCCTCGACCCGCGTCAGCTCGAACTGCCCGGTCAGCGGGTTGCGCGCATATTTTACAGCAAGGTGATAGGTGGCGCTTTCTTCCGCCCCCCCCTTGGCTTCTTCGACGTAATAGCGCGCATAGGGCGTCAGGAAGAGCGGATCGACGGCTTCAACCTTCGACTTGTCTACGTGGATTTCGACGTCGTTGAGAAGGTATCGGTAGGTCACGCCGAAGTCGTCGAGCAGATGCTCGCGCATCAGCGACGGTGTTTTGTACGTCAGGCGATCAGGCTGGACCCAAACCACGACTGTCCCGTGGTCGAACGGCATCCCGGCCTTGTCGAGATAAGCCTGTACGAAATCGGGAAGAACCGCCTCTTCGGGCTCGCCGATGGTATGGAGACCATGCGTTTTGACCTGGCGCGCATCGAGGGTCGCCTTGGTGATCGACGGTGCGTCTGCGGTCTTGGTGTAGACCTCGACATGACGTGTCTGGTTGATCGAGGCGTTGGGAAGCCCGAAACCGAACTTCCCGATGAAGCCGGGCTCGTCGAAATGCGTCCCCGAGCCCCACGACAGAGCGTAGCGCGCCATTTTGGGCAACATGCCCGAGCCATTGTCGATGAAGGCGATCGCATGGATCGTCTCGGCGCGCTGGTTGGCGGCAAGCTTTTTGGGGCGCTCGAAGCAGATGTCGATACGAGTGGCTCTCGCCTCGATCGCATTATCGACAATCTCGCGCGCCGCCGACGCGGTATTGCGGTAGCCGCTGCGGCGCTGCGATTCCAGCGCCTGCGCGGCATTAAACAGCGGAAAAGGATAGTCGTCGGGTAGCTTCGACAGATATTTCTGCTGGCGCTCGACTTCGGTCAGCAAGCGATCGCTTGCGTGTACATCAACAGGCATGATGTCCTCCATGGGTCGCGGCGCATGGCCGCAGGTGGCATCTCTACTAGGCCATGAAATATGGACTATGTGCGCCGGGGGTCAAAGTTTTTTCTGAAACGCGCGATTATTTGGGTTTCAGGATCGGGAAAACTGCCAGTAGACCTGCAAAAAGTCCGGCGGTCAGCGCCGCTGCGGCCGCGAGCGGCGTGAGTTTGCCGGCGGCGTTGATCGCGATCATGCCCGGCGCCGCCGTGGCAGCACCGATCGCCGCCGCCCGTGCCAGGCCAAGCCTGATCGAGCCGCCAAAAGTGAGGGGCAGCAGGATGTCCTGGCGATAGTCGCTGCTCGCTGTATCGAGTTTCGCGGTCAGGGACAGGCTGAGCCCGCTCGACCGCCTGAAGACATGCGGTTCGGTCGAGAAGATGAAGCGTTTTACATCATAGCGGGTATCGATCGCGTGTCGCTTCACTGACCCGAACTCGACCCACGCGCTGTTGGTGTCGGCAGCGAGCACGGGTGGCGGGGCGACCGGCCCAATGACTGGCGCCGCCGAAGCGCCGTGATAGCTGAGGCAATAGACCTCGCACTCATAGGCTATGCCCGCGTGGAGCCGGTAAACGCCCATATGGACATGAAGATCGGGCTCAGTCTTCACATACCAGCTTTCACCCTGCAGCCGGGCGAGCCGCGAGACGGTGTAGAAGGCCTTGGACGGCGCCGCGAACACCTTGTTGTTCGACAGCGCCTCGGCCGTTTTTTCGAAAGCCCTGAGGCTTTCTGAGCGGACTCGCTTCCAGTCTTCGCTGACCTGAAAGCCGAAGATCTCGCCCGGGACCGTCGCTGTCGACAGCCTCGGCCGCTCCATGGCCGACGCCGCGTTCCGAATGTCGGCATCCGTTAACCCGTCTACGAACGCCTCGGCCGCTAGCGTGAAGAGGACCGATTGGCCTACACGCTCAGCGCGAATGATCCGCGCAAAGCGGACTGGCACAAGCGTGGCCGGCACGACGTCGGCGCGATTGGTCAAGAAGCAAACGAGCACTTGTTCGCCAGCCAATTGCATGCGCGGTAGCCGGGCCTTTACCTCCTCGGAGAGTAATTCCTCGCCGTAGCGAAGGAGCATCTGCCCTTCCTTCGGCAGCGCGAGGAGGCGTACGATATCGTCGGCATATCGAACCCGATAGTCGGACGAAATAAGGACAATCATCGCCGCTCTAGCCGGTCGGAAGAGATAGGATGGTCAAAACTTAGCGGACGAAGTTGGGTTTGCCCGGCCTGGATTCCCACACAAGGTGGATCCAGCCCGTCGGGATATAGTGCGACTGTCCTTGGGCGTCGTAAAGCCTGTGGCCGCCGCTTGCGCTCACATTGAGCTTCAGCGGATTTTCGATGCGAACCACATTGCCATCGGCGAACCGATATTCGCGCCAAAGTTCGGCCGACACATCATCGAACACGAGTTCGCTGGTGTTCAGAAAATCTCGATCTGCGGTTATGGTCTGCGTCATTACTCGTTCCGATCCCGATCTGTCTTAACGCTATATCCCTATTCGATTCGGCTGACAGCCCCTTTCGGTTTGCGTTCTGATCGTTGCCGACCGGCTAGGGCAGGCGGAATTCTTCCACCGGGATGACCGGAGGTGCGGCACACCTCATGTGATGCGAGACCCAGTTTCCGTTGGCTGCCGGACCCGTTGACACGATATCGAAGAGAAGGCTGACTGCCGCCGGATCGATCGCGGCGGCCTGAGAAATTGCATCGCCTGACCAGATATCGCCGGCCAGCCCTTCCGGGCCGCAATGCTGCTCAAAAGTGGCGCTAGCGATTGCCTGAAAAACTGCTTGATGCGTTCCGTCGCTGGCAATGGCTCCCTTCAACACCACGACATTTCCAGTCACGAAATCGAGCGAGAGAATATGCTCTTTGTTGCCGTTCATCGCGGGTACGGCGGCGAGAACCGTACCGATCACGAGCTTCGGAACGCTTGTAGCGATGCTCGTGCCTGAGGTGGCCTGAGCATAAACGATTGCCCGATATTTTTCGAATGCATTCAGAAAGCCGTTTTCGTCGGGAGCATATTGGTGCTGATAGGTCAGCATTCCCATCGCAATTTGATCTAGTCTCGGCCCATTGCCCGTTCCTGCGAAGGGAATGCAGTTCGCCCAACAGGAAATTTTTCGAACGGTCATAGGTGGGATCATACCGGTCGGATCGACGCGCCGGGTGTCAGCAGCGATCATGGCGCGGTGGCCGTTCACATGAGCAAAAAGTGCGGTCATGGTCTCTTTCTAAAGCAGCGCGGGGAGGCGGGAGATCATCCGGCTCCCTTGCGCCTGTGGCCATCCCATCGCAAGCGCCGGCTCAGCGAAGGCTGCGGAAGGTGATCGACCATCGGCGGGTCTCGATGGGCGCGATACTATGCTCCCAGACTTCGCGTACTTCGCCTGCCATATGATAGATCGACCGCGGCGCGAGACCGGCGCTTGCGCGCTCGAAGCCCTTTTCGTTGCGGCGGCGAAAGCGCATCACCGCCGGCGCGCCGAGCGAGATGCCGATGACATGCCCGAACACCGGGCGATCCTTGTGCCAGCCGATCCCCGCGCCGGCGCCATAATCGATGAGCAGTACCTGTTCGAGCTCTGCGGCATCGACGCCAGCGGAGGCGGCAGCGCGGGCACGGAGTGGTTCGAGCCATAAGGGCGTAGGCTCGCCCGGTGCGAAACGCCCGGTCTGGAAGTCATAAGTCCAGCCGAACGAGCGGGTTAGGCGCTTGCCTTCCCACTGCTGGAACTGAAACGGGGTTAGACTGGCGGCCTCGATATGCGCGATCAGCGCGGCTTCCTCGGCGCGATCGACGATCGCGTCAGCATAAGCGAGGCCGGGGAGCAGCGGAGGGCCGAACAGGTCGGTCTGGCGCTGGCAAGTAGCGGCGCGGAGCGTCACAGCGGCAGCGCCGTCTGCGCACGGAGCGGCTCAACGAACAGGCTGTGCTTCGGGGGCTCGGCGAACAACTCCTCGTTCGGCAGCGTGCCGTCGAGCCAGTGCATCACATTGCGGCGTTCGACGATGACGCCGTGCCGCGACTGATAGGGGATCACGTCGGCGCCGGCGGGGATGGTGAGGATGCGGTAGGAGAGCGGCCAGTCGGCGCAGGGCGGGTCCCAGATTGCCGCAAGGTAGAAAAAATTGCCGCTGTCGAGCGTCACCCGGTAGCGATGATCTCCAGTCCCTATGCGAAATTCGGAGGCTGGTATCAGGCAGCGCCGCGCGGGAAAGGCGCGGCCTTCGGTGCGGACGAAGCGATAATTGATGCCGTCTGAGAAGCGCGGATCGGAACCCCAAACGGCTTTGACCATTTCGGTCTTGCTCATATCGTCGGGTTTGCGGCGAACGAGCGCTTCTACACCGCCGCCCGGGGCACCGGGATCGAAAGGGGTTGGCGCGATCGTCATATGTGGAACATAATGGGAACGAAGATGAGTCGCAAGACCCGAGGGAAGGCCCGCGATGTGCAATGATTACAGGCTCGAGGTCGATATCGCCTCGATTGTTGAGGATTTCGAGGATCTCGAAATTAACCTCGCCATGCCCGAAGGCGTGCCGAACGTCGAAGCGCGCGAAGACATCAAGATCACCGATACCGCGCCGATCGTGCGGAGCAGCGAAGGGGCAGCGCTCGGCGAACTCGTCAACCGTCGCTGGAACTGGCCTGGGCCGACGGGCAAGCCGGTGTATAATTATCGCTCCGAAAAGCGAGAATTTGCATCGCACCGCTGCCTCGTGCTCTGCGACGGTTTTTATGAATTTACCGACCCGTCCGACAAGGCCCAGAAGCGCCTCGATAAATGGCTTTTCACGATGAAGGACCATCGCTGGTTCTGCATGGCGGGTATCTGGCGCGAATATTCCGATGGCGAGGCCTTTACCTTGCTGACGATGGACGCAGGCCCCGACATCGCGCCCTATCATCATCGCCAGATCATTCCGCTGGCGCGCGATCAATGGGCGGACTGGCTCGATCCGCGCGTTGCGGCTTCCGATGTCCTCAAATGGCTCCCCGAAGGGCGCCTTGAGCCGACGCAGGTCTTCGGCAAGCCCCCGGCACAGGGCGCGCTGGCATTATGACCGATGACTTTGACCTCGACCGCTTCGTCGATGCGCAAGCGCAGGTCTGGCCGCGCGCGCTCGACGAGATCCGGCGCGGTGCCAAGCGCTCGCACTGGATGTGGTATATATTTCCGCAGCTCGCGGGGCTCGGGCGGAGCGCAATGGCGCAGCGCTACGGCATTTCCGGGCTCGACGAAGCACGCGCCTATCTCGCGCACCCCATCCTTGGCGCGCGCTATTTCGAATGCGTCGAGGCCCTGCAGGATCTGACCGCGAGCGATCCGGTGGCCGTGTTCGGCGAGGTCGACGCGGTGAAGCTACGTTCGTCGCTGACCTTGTTCGAAGCAGCGGGCGAACGGCCCCTGTTCGCTGCCGCGCTCATCCGCTGGTTCGCGGGCGTGCGCGATGACAAGACGTTGAAGCGACTGGGCGCGAAGGTCACGGCAGCTTCTGCCGAATAAAAAGGACCCGCCGAAGCGGGTCCTAGTTTCCCATGGCTGGGAGGGGGGTCTTAGTTTCCGGTGCCGGGAGTGCCCGGCTTCGGCGGCTTGCCGTCCTCGATGCGCCCTTCGTTGCGAAGGTCGCGGCCTTCCTGCGCCTTTCGCTTGGCTTCGGCGGAATCGCCCTTTTCGTTGAGCTCTTCCTTCACATAGCCGGCGGCCTCTTTTGCTTTGCCTTCGATGCTCATGATAATCTCCATATGATTGTGTCGAAGGAACCGACCAGAGGCACGCTAAGTTGCCGGCGTGGACGCAAATATATTGTTCAACGAAGGCGCAACTTTTGCAGTTTTCCGGGGTTCCTCGCCCGCACGGGACATGCGGAGATCTTCGGTCTGCCGCTGCCATGTGCGATGCTTTTCGTGCCGCCGCGAGACCGATTTCGGGTCCTCCGGACATTCTCGCGGCGCACGAAGGCTCCCCATCCCGAACACGACCAAAAATTGCGTCAGCGGATCGTTTGAGCCGCTTTCGGGGTCATGATCAGCGTGCGACCTTCGACCCGCCAGGACTGAAGCTCCGACAGGAAGTTCATGCCGAGCACGTCGGTGTCGCCGACCCCCGGCGCGATGACGACCTTGAGCTTTTTCGCTTCGATGCGGCCGATGGCGAACCGATCGACGGTGCCAGCGTCGGCGCGCACCGTGCCATTGGCGGTTTTCATGAGGAGCGGTACAAGCGTCGCATCGGCTTTCACGCCCGCGGCGTCGGCCGTCGCCCTCGACAGCGCGGTCACCGTCGCTCCGCTGTCGACGAGCATCCGCCGCTCGGCGCCGTTGATACCGACCTTTGCCCAGAAATGCCCGTCGGGGCTCATCGGGATGCGGACTTCGTCGCCGACGACCTCTTGGGCGTCGAGTCCGAGGCTCGCGGTGATTCGCGAAAGATTCGGATCGAACGGCGCCTGCTGCAAGACCAGGAAGATGCCGAACGCGAGCAGCGCGAAGGAAAAGAGCGCGCGAAAGACCCGGCCCACATAGGGAATCTTGAACAGGATGACGAGAATCAGCGCCGCGCCGACGGCGTAGATCGCGAGCTCATTCCAGGGAAGATCGGTGGTGATCGGCATGAATTTATCCGCCCGATTACAGCGGCGAAGGTGTCGCGTCACTGAATGATCCACAGCCACTCGCCGCACGCCGCTTGACGCGCGTTGGTTGAGGATGGAACATATAGAGAACATTTGAGTCGATGATCCTATGACCGCTCCGCCATTTTCCAAGCCCCGGCCCAGCGCCGAAGAGCTGCAAACGCTTCGCGAGACGGTGGCGCGCGTCGCCGCTGCGCGTGGACCGGTGCTGCCGTTCGGCGTCGGACCGCTCGATCATCTGCTCGCTGGCGGCGGGCTGGATAGCGCGGCTCTGCACGAGGTTGCGGCTGCCTCGGCGAGTTGGAGCGACGATGCGGCCGCGACCTTGTTCGCGGCGGGAATTGCGGCGCGCTTCGCGGGGCCGGGGCTGTCCGTGCTATGGGCACTCACGCGCTTCGATCTTTACGCGCCAGGGCTCGAACAGGCAGGGCTGGGATCAGACCGCATATTCTATGCTCAAGGGGCCAACGATCGCGAACTTCTCGCCATGTGCGAGGATGCGCTGCGCGACGGGGCGCTCGCCTGTGTCGTTGCCGAAGTGAAAGCCGCCGACCAGACCGCAACGCGGCGGCTGCAACTCGCAGCGACCGAAGGCAGGACGCCGATGCTGCTTTACCGCCGGTACCGGCGCTACGGCCAATGCCCGCTCACCGATCTCTCGCTGGCTTGCACGCGCTGGCGGATCGGCAGTCTCGCCTCGACGCGCCTGTCGATGCCGGGCGTCGGGCGCGGGCGCTGGTCGGTCGAGCTTGTCCGGCAGCGCGGCGGGCCGCCCTTCTCCCTCGAACTGGAGGCGTGCGATGACCAGGGTCGCCTCGCTCTTCCTGCCGCAACTCGCGATCGAGCGGTTGCGGCGGGCGGCGCCGATCTCGCACTCGGGCAAGCGGCCTGAGCCAGCGCGGCTCGCGCCGCGCTTGCCCGAACCCGTCGACGACAATCCCGGAGCCTGCTCGGTGCCCAAGGGCGGCGGCTGGCGGCCGGGCGCGCGATGGGCCCAGGAAACGGCGGCGCACGCGCGGCCCGACCAGGACGCGATCGACGCGCTGCCGGCGCACCAGCGGCCGCCGATGCGCGAGCTTGGGCGGCGTAGCGAGCATGCGGCGCCGGTGTTTCGGACATTGCGAAGCGACGACGGCGGCGCGTCGGCAAGCCCCGCAATCTTGTTGCCGCCGCTATGGGGCGCGCGCCCGACCATCCTCGTCGCACGCACCGGGCAGCGCGATATCGTCACCGCGGCGTGCCCGATCGCGCTCGACCTTGGGCTCGCGCCCGGCATGGCCGCGGCGCATGCGCGCGCGCTCGTCACCGATCTCGATGTCCTCGACGCGGCGCCAGATGCCGATGCGGCCTGGCTCGACCGCCTTGCCTTCCATGCCGTGCGCCACTGGACGCCGACCGCCGCGGTGTCGGGCACCGACGGACTCTGGCTCGACCTCACCGGCACCACCCATCTCTTCGGCGGCGAGGCACGCTTTGCGGTGCGCGTCATATCCTTCTTGCGGCGTCTCGGTTTTACCGCCCGTGTCGCGATCGCCGAAACGCCAGGCGCCGCACACGCGCTGGCGCGCTTCGGCGGCGCGGCGACGATCGTCCTGCCCGAAGGGCGGGAAGGGGAGGCGCTTGGGCCGTTGCCGCTTCGCGCGCTTCGTCTTTCTCCCGCAGCGCTGACAGCGGCGGGGCGTTTCGGCATCGAGCGGATCGCCGACCTCTATGCGATGCCGCGCGGACCGCTCGCTCGCCGGCTTGGACGCGGTGCCGTCGAACGCCTCGACCAGGCGCGTGGGTTTCTGCCCGAGCCGATCGTGCCAGTCGTGCCTTTCGAAATGCCGCAAGTCGAGCGCCGCCTGCTCGAGCCGATCGCTACTGCTGAAGCGATCGAGCAGGTCATTGGCGACCTCGTTGCCGATCTCGTCATTGATCTGGAAAAGCGCGGCCTTGGCGTGCGCGCTGCGGTGTTACGATGCGAGCGTGTCGATGCGCGCGAACAAATCGTCGCGGTGGGGACGGCGCGTGCCACGCGCGATGCCAAGCATCTCATCCGGCTCTTCAATCTGCGTATCGATCGGATCGAGCCGGGTCTCGGGATCGAGGCGATGAGGCTGGCTGCGCCGCAGGTCGATACGCTGACGCCCGAGGCGATCGGCGCCGTGTTCGATGAAGCATCTCGTGCTCCCGATATCGCGCCATTAATCGACCAGCTCGCCGGGCGCGCCGGCGAAGCGGCCCTGTTCCGGCTTGCCGCGGTCGAAAGCGATGTGCCCGAACGCGCCGTGCGGCGCATACCTCCTTTGACAGCGGGGGAAGGCTGGCCGCGCTGGCGCCGGCCCGCTCGCCTGTTCGTCCGCCCCGAGATGCTGTCGGGCGTGGTGGCGCTGCTGCCCGATCATCCACCGCGCCGCTTCAGCTGGCGCGGCACGCGCTATCAGGTCAGCGCGGGCGATGGCCCCGAGCGCATCCATGGCGAATGGTGGGTGCGGACCGGCGAGATGTGGGCGGTGCGCGACTATTTTCAGGTCGAGACGACGAGCGGCGAGCGCTTCTGGCTGTTTCGGCGCGGCGATGCGGTCGAAGCGGCGACGGGCGACTTGAGCTGGTACATCCATGGGGTGTTCGGATGACGACCCCCGTTACAACCTACGTCGAGCTTCAGGTCACGAGCCATTTCTCTTTTCTCCGCGGCGCGTCGGCGCCCGAGGAATTGTTCGCGGCGGCGGCCTTGCTTGGCCATAAGGCACTCGGGCTGTGCGATCGCGGCAGCGTCGCGGGCATGGTCCGCGGACTTTCGGGGCAGGAGGCGACCGGCGTCCGGCTGATCCCCGGATCGCGCGTCGACCTGCGCGACGGGCGCTCGCTGCTTCTCTATCCGAAGGACCGCGCCGCCTGGTCGCGGCTGACCCGGCTCTTGTCGCTCGGCAAGGCGCGCGGGGGCAAAGGGAATTGCTGGCTCGACTGGCCCGACGTCGTGGCCTGGTCCGAGGGCTTGGTAGCTGTTTTGCTTGCGGGTGAAGCTGCCGAGCGCACCCGCGTCGATCTCGGTGAATTGCGCGAGAGTTTCGGCGCCGACGCCTATCTCGCGCTTTCGCTCCGCCGCCGGCCCGGCGATTTTGCGCGGCTGCGTGCGCTCGATGCGCTCGCACGCGATACGGGCGTGCGCGGCGTCGCCATGGGCGACATTCTCTATCATGCGCCCGAACGGCGCCCGCTGCAGGACGTCCTGACCGCGATCCGCGAGAAGACTACGATCGACGCGCTGGGGTTCAAGCGCGAGCGCTTCATGGACCGCGCGCTCAAATCGCCCGCCGAGATGGAGCGCCGCTTCGCGCTGTTTCCCGATGCGATTCAGGCGACCGCCGACATCGCGTCGGCCTGCCGTTTCGATCTCGGCGAGATCCGCTACCAATATCCCTATGAGGAAGTGATGGAGGGGCGCACCGCGCAGGAGGCGCTGGCGGCGCTCACCGAGGAAGGCGCCGCGCGCATGTTTCCGAGCGGCGTGCCGCCTGTCTACCGGACACAGATCGATCATGAGCTGCGCCTGATCGGCGAGCTTGGCTATGCCCCCTATTTCCTGACGGTCAATTCGATCGTCGCCGAGAGCCGGCGTCGCGGGATCTTGTGCCAGGGGCGCGGCTCGGCGGCAAACAGCTGCGTCTGCTTTCTGCTCGGCGTCACCTCGATCGACCCGATCAAGCATGAGCTGCTCTTCGAGCGGTTCGTTTCGGGCGAGCGCAAGGAGCCGCCCGATATCGACGTCGACTTCGAGCATGAGCGGCGTGAGGAAATCATCCAGTGGATCTACGAGACCTACGGGCGGCATCGCTCGGCGCTGACCGCCGTGGTCACCCGCTACCGCACGCGCGGCGCGGTCGCCGAAGTCGGCAAGGCGCTCGGCCTGCCGCGCGATTTGACCAAGATGCTCACCGGCTTGGTGTGGGGCTGGTCGGTCGACGGGATTCCCGAGGAGCGGATCGCCGAGCTCAACTTGAACGCGTCGGATCACCGGCTGCGGCTGACCCTCGATCTTGCCCGCCAGCTGATCGGCACGCCGCGGCACCTGTCCCAGCATCCCGGCGGCTTCGTACTGACGCAGGAGCGGCTCGACGATCTTGTGCCGATCGAGCCCGCGCGGATGGAAGATCGCCAGATCATCGAATGGGACAAGGACGATATCGACGTCCTCAAGTTCATGAAGGTCGATGTCCTGGGTCTGGGAATGCTCGGCTGCATGAACCGCGCCTTCAATCTGCTTCGCGATCACAAGGGTGTCGATGTCGGCATGGCGGATTTGCAGGACGATGATCCCGACGTGTTCGTGATGATCCAGAAGGCCGACACGCTCGGGGTCTTCCAGATCGAGAGCCGCGCACAAATGTCGATGCTGCCGCGCATCAAGCCCAAATGCTTCTACGATCTCGTCATCGAGGTGGCGATCGTCCGCCCCGGGCCGATTCAGGGCGACATGGTTCATCCCTATCTTCGGCGGCGCGAAGGCAAGGAGAAGCCCGAATACCCCAAGCCCGAGCTTCGCGCCGTGCTCGAGAAAACCCTGGGCGTGCCGCTCTTCCAGGAACAGGCGATGAAGGTCGCGATCGTCGGCGCGGGCTTCACGCCCGCCGAGGCCGACCAACTCCGCCGCGCGATGGCGACGTTCAAGCTCACCGGCGGCGTTTCGCATTTTTACGACAAGCTCGTCGGCGGCATGGTTGAGCGCGGATATCCGAAGGATTTCGCCGAACGGACATTCAAGCAGATCGAAGGGTTCGGCAGCTATGGTTTTCCCGAAAGCCATGCCGCGAGCTTTGCCAAGATCGCTTATGCGTCTTGCTGGATGAAGCATCATCATCCCGACGTTTTCTGCGCCGCGCTGCTCAACGCGCAGCCGATGGGTTTCTACGCGCCCGCGCAAATCGTGCGCGATGCGCGCAATCATGGCGTCGAGGTCCGGCCCGTTTCTATCAATGAAAGTCATTGGGATTGCACCTTGGAGGAGACCGCAGGGCCTTATCTAGCAGTACGTCTGGGTTTCCGGCAGGTGCGCAGCCTTGCCAACGTCCATGGCGCGGCGATCGTCGGCGCGCGTGGCGGCATACCCTATGATTGCGTCGAGGATGTCTGGCGCCGCGCCGGCGTGCCGCGCGCCGCGATCGAGCGCATTGCCGAAGCCGATGGTTTTGCCTGCCTGGCCGAGGATCGGCGACAGGGGCTCTGGAAGGTCAAAGGACTTGGCGAGGCTCCGCTGCCGCTGTTCGCAGCTGCCGACGCGCGCGAGGCGAGCTTCAGTCCAGAAGGGCTTGAGCCGACTGCGACGCTTCGCCCGATGGCCGAAGGCCGCGAGGTGATCGAAGATTATCGCACGCTCCAGCTCTCGCTCCGCGCCCATCCGTTGAGCTTCGTCCGCGACGAGCTCGACGCGATGGGCATCGTTCGCTGCGCGGATCTCGCGCACATTCGCGATGGCCGAAACATCGAGGTGGCCGGTGTGATCCTCGTCCGGCAGCGACCGGGCTCGGCAAAAGGCGTTCTCTTCGTCACGATCGAGGATGAAACGGGGATCGCGAACGGTATCCTCTGGCCCGACCGATTCGAACTTTACCGGCGTCAGGTCATGTCGGCCTCGATGATTGCGATGCGCGGACGGCTCCAGAAAGAAGGCGAGGTCATCCACATCATCTGCGACCGCATCGTCGATCATGACCCCATGTTGCGTTCGATCGCGCAAAGTAATGTGTCGATTGCGCCCGGACGTGGGGACGGCGCGCGCAATGGCGGGGGACCGGACTCCCGAGACGCGCCGCTGCGCATCAGAAGCCATGATTTCCATTGAGTTTGCAACCGGACGTGGGCCTGCGGTGCAATGCGCGGGAGTGATCTGCGCAATAACGGCCAAGTTGGACCGGCTCGTGCTTGCAATCTGTGCCACACCGGCCTTTTGATGGCGCCTTCGGCGCGCGATGCGGCTGCGGCCGGGCAGTGCGGCCAAGGGAGAAAATATGGTCTGGAGCAATCAGGGCAAGACGATAACGACGACTGAGATAGTCGGCCGCCCGAAGCGACATCCGCAAGTTATCGGGCGCACGCCGACCGGGTCCGCCGTACAATTCGGTCCTTATGCTCTTTATCTCGCAGCGGCGCGCGCGAGCCACCTCCATCACTTCAGCCCATCAATCGCGACGCCAGAATTCCAGATGCTCATGCGGCTGATCGAGCCGCATGTTGACGATACGAGCCCCGACTTCGCCGTCCTTTCGAGCGCCAATCGGTTCAAAGATTTCGTCGGCACCTATTTTACCGGAACGGTCGCCGCCGGCATTGCCTATCTCGCAATGGTCGGTGAAGGCTATGTGTGGGCGGCGCATTACGAAGCGCTGACGGGCGGAAGCCCCGATAGCAAAACAACGCCTGACTTTGCCTTTCTGGGGCCGCACCCAGGAATCGCACTCATGGAGGCAAAAGGCTCTGCGAGCAGCAAATCGAAATTCAAGCAGGCGGTACGGAACGGCTATTTGAACCAGGTCGAACCCCATCTTGGTTATTTCGTTGGAGGGATCCGGGCCACGCATGGTTATTGTATCGGCTCGTGGCTCCGCCGCGGCTCACCGGCAACAATGCATATCCATTATACGGAGCCGGCAACGCAAAATGCGCAGACTGGCGGCGGCGATGTCGACGCGGCCATGGCGAGCGCGATCCAGCGGCAGAATTATGCGACCGTTTTCGCGCTCGCGCACAGTGGCGCGCTGGGCGAGGCAATTGGCAGCGGACGTACGGAGCGTGAAACCACGCCGACTTTCGTGAGAGTCCACTGGCGCGGGCGCCGCTGGGTCACGTCACTCGGCTTGATCGAGGGGCCATGGTTCTACGCGCAAGAACTCTATTTTATCGAGCGCAAGGGAATCGGTTGGGTTGCCGACTGGCCGTTCGCCGCGCGCCTGGTTTTTGCGGTCGAGGAAAAAATTGCCAAGGCGGCCCTACAAAACTTCCTGCGGCCCCGCGACGCCTCTGATGCAATAGTTTCGCCCCTAGGCCTTGAGTTCGAACTCGGCGGCGACGGTCGCGCACCTGTTCAGGAAGATCGCGATGGCGCGGTGCTGCCGGACGGTCTCGCACTTATCGATATCGGGGCGGCCAAAGCCAAGTTCGAGCTTGTTGTGTGGAATCCCAAATCGGGCGGATTTGACCCTGTTGGCCACTCCCTAATATAACAAGCTTATACTCGGATGCCGTTGCTGTAGCAGCTTCCCGAGGGTCTTGATACGAGGGTCACGTCGCGGGACGCGAGTAGGAACCTCTGGCTTTCTCGTTAGGTCGAAGACGTGCGGAAGTGGGGAGCGGAGCGCTACCGTGACGAGAAATTTGAAAGGTGAGGAAGATCTCTGTTAACACGGGGTCAGTTGGGGATGAACCGGCAGATCGGATCGCCTTCCTCCACGAACATTCCTGCGGCGGTAAAAAATTCAACCTGTCCGTTCGATGGTGCGTTGAACGAAAAGAGATCCTTCATCAACTTTCCGAGCTCAATCCGTTTGAGGAGATCCTCGCGCTCTGCTTTCCAGCGACGGGCTTGCGCATTCACCTCTTGGCGCCGCTGCTGAAGGTTCATGTCGGCGCGAACTGCATTTACCTGGCGCTCGGCAAGCCTAGCCTGGGCAAGCTTTACATCGACAATTGTAAGGTCGCCCACTTCATGTCGCATGATCGCGCCCTCATATTCTTCCGTCGCCGCTTGCACGTCAGATGCAGCAAGGTTCTTGGCGGCCTGTAGCGGTCTGAAAACAAGTTCCTCAAGATAGTCGGCTGCAATCCGGTCTTCGGTAATCTCGGACAGCTCGAACTCTTGTCTGAGTTTGAAAATCTCGCGGTCGATTTCGAAAGTATTTAGCTCGAACAATTTGCTACCAGCCGCACAAGCCCCGTCGAGAGTGCTAAAATTGAGGAAGCAATTGCTTAAAGCGGTGATGATCTGTGCTTCGGCATCATTCGAGCTGCCCGAGAAGATAGCCCAGTCTGACCGGAGTGCCGCTTTCGACGAAGCATCTAAAGGTTCCGGAAACGGGACTGACAATGCGTAGTCGAGCGATCGCAGCCTCAACATAACGGCTCTCCTCTTTCAACAGTAAGTCCATGTTTTCATAAACTTTTATGCTATCGGCAACGTTCCTTCGAAAGACCTCGAGCTCTACAGCGCTCAATAGCGATTGATAGGCCTTAAGCACGATATCGTGACGACCCCAAGCAACTTCTGTCAACGTAACGTCGCCAACACTATTTCGATTGATCAACGCCTCATACTTCAGCTGGGCTGCCTCGATGCTCGGTTCACGTTCAATGCAAATTGTCTCGAGCGCTTCGAGCCTGGCCGCGACGTCAGCTCCAGACACTTCAGCGCGCTTTATGTCATTGTCCACCATTGCGCGCTCAAGCTGCGAGAGGATCTGCCGCTCTTCATAATCGTACAATTCAAATAGCGGCGCCCCCTTTTCGACATAGGTTCCGTCCTCTGCCAATAAGTGTTTGACCTTGGTCGCTTTAGGCGATTTGATCGGAATCATCGGCAACCTCCCGAATGGACAGGCTTTGCGATCGTGACCGGACAGAATCTTTGCACTCCGCAGCCGCAATTCTATCGTACACTTCAGCGTGTTGCGCAATTGTCCGATTTTCTTGCGGAAACCGCGCGGTCGCAGCGAGAAGAACGTGGCGCTCCGCCGCAAGCTTTGCCCAAGCCTTCGGCGGAAGTTCCAACCTTGTCCGCGGTGGTCGATCGGGTCTTCGATGCCGCGAACTGGATTGCGCGAACACCCTCCGTTCGTCCGTTTGAAAACGATGGCGGAGGGGGCGGTGGCGATGGAGGTGAGGGCGGCGATGGCGGCAGCGGGGAAAGCGATGTCGCGCTTGTAGCAAGTGACGATAGCTCGACTGAAACGCTGACGGTCCAGCAGGATCAAACCCATGACGCGATCAACGACCTCGGAACGGTGACGCAAGGCTTCGTAGATAGTAACGACAAAAGCGAACGCGAAAGCTCGTCATCCGACGACCCTGACAGCGATACGGTTTCATCTAGCGCTACACCAATTGACGCCGTGTCGGGCACAAAGACCGAGCCGACGAAGGCTGACGTAGATCGCCAGAAAGACTCGCAGAACTTTGGTGCCGACAGCAAATCGATGTTCATCGAGCCGCAAAAGTCGGCATGGAATGCTACCGGTCTTGCATCGGACAACCTTCCACACGAAGAGCCGGGCGTGCGTGCCGCGGACGAATTTTTCGGTTTCGTCAGTTCGGCCGTCGAGGTCGGCAATATTAGTTCCATCGCTCGTGAGGCCGCGAGGATAGGAAATGGCGTGTCGCCGATTATGAAAAGTGTCTCCCTCGGTATGGCCGTTCATGAAGCAGCAGGGAGAGAAAGTGTTGCCGAAGGGGGATTGGCATTCGCCTACGGTTATGTCGCTGGTTATGCCGGTGAAGTTGTTGCCGTGGGAGTTGTGACTGCACTAACCGTTCTCGCAGTGCCGCCTGCCGCAGCGGCTGCCGGCGGCGCCGTTGCCGGGGGTGCTGTGTTTCTGGGCATTACTTACGCGAAGGAGATTGTCGGCGCGATCGACGATGCGTCGATGAAACTTGCGGAAGAAGTGTACGGCTACTTGGATGCGGAAATCAGGAAGCTTTATCCGCACCCATAGTCACGCAAGCGACCGCTGACATGCGAGTCAGGGTCCATATCAATAACGTCCGATACAACATTCGGTGGAGCGGCGCGGAACTCAGCCATGAGTTTATTGAGGAGGCCTAACGTCAAAATAACTAGACGTCGGGCAGCACGCGACGGAAATTGGCGATCTAGCCGACACCAGTGTTGCCGCAATGCAACATGGATCTGGATTCCGTTACGGAAAGCGGCTTCGCGATGGCGCTCGCTAAACGATGCTGTATTCGCTGCCCCGCGACCCAAGTGGAGTTTTCTCCATTCACCTATGGCGGCCCTTTGGGGCCGCCACCTCTTTCGGCAAATTCCGTAGGGACGTCAGGCCGGGGGCCAAATCTGTCTCGCAATCTTCTTGAATTCCGACACCCCCAGCGCGCCACGGTCGCGTGACTTTGAACCCGGCACCGCCAATTGGGCCTCGACCGCAGCGAAGTCGGCTTCCCACAATTCGAGGGGATCGAACGTGGAATTGTCCATTAGTACAAGAATTACGGCGTCATAGGGCGCGCCACGCTTGATAGTTCCAACCCGTTGGCTGGAATTCTTCCCCGCTGTCAGTGCGCGACCCTTGATCTGAATGCGCTGCGGTCCCGCCGACGTTTGGCGTATCGCATCATATCCCTGTGTCCGCGGCGGGGCGAGGTCGAAGCCGAGCAATTCGGCCACGACATATTCCGTGACCTCTCCCGTTACGCCCAAGGGCTTTCCCGTGAGCCGGTAATATTCTCCGCCAATGCGTTTGGCCTCGGCCAGTATCTCTCTGACGCGGCGCGTCTCTGCGGATTCTGTCATAGATGCTTCCTTCGCGCTGATCTTCCGGCTTGGACCGACTAAAATCCCCAGCGCTGACGATGGCGACGGAGGTAAGAATGCTGATTTGCCGAAAGGCGCTGGCGCAGGGCTTGCGGCACGCCGAGAAGGCGACGGTCGGTGCGTGTCAACTGATCGGCCAGCAGCATCGCACCATCATCTGCGAAACTGATGAGGCCACGATCGAATAAGGCATCAAGGTCCGCGCGCAGCAACAAGCCGTTGGCACCATCGAGTTTCTCGAGATCATTGCTGTCGCGCCAAGCAAGGATATGGGACGCCCTCAGCACGGCAGATACTCCGCATCCCGACACCGCGCACGCATTCCCCCAAATCTGCTCCAGATCGCGCCGAAATCTCCCCTGGCCAAGACGCGCATCGATCAGTTGCTTCTTGGTCGTTTTCTTCAAATCGCCTCGGTTCGAGAGTTGCATCACGTCCGTGCTTGCATCGGATTCCTCGATACTGACGATATCCGAGCGGATGCGATGCCAGGCCGGTGCCCTTTGGCCGGCCGGCACGGCCTCTAGCATCTGCAACGCCTCCACCTCGTCGAGATCGGTATGCCGTCCGAACATCGTCAGCAGCTTGGCTGTGCCGCGCAGCGCTTGGGGATCGAGGCGCGCCGGCCGGTCGAGCCACAAAAAGCTTTCAGCGGGACAGCGCCAGTTGGGAATCCAATGAAGATCGGTCTCCCAGGTCTCATCGAAACGATCGCGACGGTTGCCATGGCATTCCTTGACGCGCGGCACGGCCCACGCTTGCTCTCCGAGCCGGTCGATCTTCAGCCTACTTACGATCCGTTGGCGTTCGTCCGGGCGTTCCATCAGGCAGGTCGCGTTGCCTGCGACGCCTACCAGTTCCTGCACGCCGTCGTGCGACGCATAGAGAAACAGGAATACTCGACCAGCTTCTTCGTCAACCGGCGCGTGGCCGACGCCCTCAGTATGAAGAACACGCCATTGGACCCCATCCTCCTCGAATCCGAGCGCCGGCGAATTATTCCACTCTTCATGGCCGAAGCCGTGAATTTTGGGATAGCCGCTATTGGCACGAACGCCGGACGGCCTTTGGTAACCCTCGCGGTTCCACAGAATCGGTTTGGAAATGAATAGCGCCATGTTCGCGTTCCCCCTCCCCGCGATTCACCGCCGCGCTGCTCGATTGTCCAGACAAATTGCCTCGCCGAACAAGTCGGGACGTGACCTGCGATCACGGTAGGCCGTTGGAATGGCTAGTCGTAGCCTACCGGCGATTTCATCGAGCCCTGTTTCTCGTCAGGAGCATCGGAGTCCCTGACGCCATCATCATCCGTTTCAGCCTCAATTTGCAACTGTTCCTGAACGGCGGTGGCACGTTCATGCGTGCCGGGATTTTCAAAGCATCCGGACACCATGATCAGGATGGTGAGTGGCGCTGCAGTTTTCATGGCTGTCTCCTGAGAGTGGAGTGAAATTCGAGGTCGTTGGTTCACGGGCCGAAGCGTTCGGCATCATTGTCAAAAGTAGAGATCAACGGCCGCAACTTCTCGAGGCTGTCGTTTCCATGCACATCGCTGAACCTGCCGGACAGGCGCTTGAAATGGGCGACGGCGCCACTGGGCTGTGGGTGAAAACACAGTGGCAGTCGCCATGCTCGTCGGTACCGGCGATCATATAGACATGGGCACCGGCGCCGGGTTCGCAGCATCACCTTCTTGAGCCAATCGGTATCCCCCCCTTGCCGCCTGACGCCGGCCAAAACCGGCGGTCCCGAGTTATAGACGCGCGAAGGACAAGATTCAGGAGGTCACCCCGTTGGGGTTCTTCTCAAAATGAGAGCAGTTGTTGCGGATCGCGCGGTGAACCCATGGCGATCGGATCGATCGCGGCGGCTCTTAGGCGGTCGCGATCAACTACGGATTCGCGTTGGAGGGAGAAGGGGGCTGCTTGGGACGGCGAAAATTCAGAGCAAACATCCCCGCGCCGAAAACCATCCAAACCGCTCCCCCGATTTTCGCGTGTGTACCGGCGTTCAACAGCACATAGCCGACGATGAGGAAGCCCAGTATTGGCACTGCGATATGAAGCAGATAGTTTTTGGATTGTTGGCGTACGGCATAATACCAAAGCACCGACAGGTGGAGAAGGCAGAAGCTAAATAGTGCGCCGAAGTTTACCAGCGAGGAGATGAGGCCGATCTGGCCGACGAAGAAAAGCACGAGTAGGAGACTAATTGCGCTGACGAAGAGCAGCGCGGCGATCGGCACCTGCCTGCTGCTGACGCGGGACAGAAACGCGGGCAACTGGCGGTCGCGGCTCATCGAATAGAGGAGGCGGCTGGTGGCGGCCTGAGCAGCCATGGCGTTGGCAAATCCGACCGAGATGACGTTGACCACGAGAAATGCTTTCATCCACGCCGAGCCGGCTGCCGCACGAACAAGAGCGAAAAAGGCGTTACCGGCCTCGCCTTCTGGAAATGCGGTCCGTCCTGCGGCGAGCAGGCTCGCGAGCCAAGTCTGGGCGATGAAAAGTGTTGCGACAACGAACAGGGCCATGATCATTGCGCGGCCGGCGGGGTTCTTTTTTCCAGTCGTCTCTTCCGCAAGCGTCGAAATTCCGTCGAAACCAAGGAAGCTCAGTACGGCGATCGATAGGGCGGAGGCGAGCATCGGGGCGCTCACTGTTTCGGCATTCCAGATGGGTGCAGTACTCCAGCGGACGTCAGGTAGCGTCTGGCCATTTATCGCAAGCACCGAGATGACGACAAAGGCGAAGACGAATGCCAACTGGATAACGATGAAGACGCGGTTGGCCGCCTTCAACGAGCCAATGCCGGCGAGGTTGATCAGAGTGTTCACCGCGACGAATATAACCGCCCAGAGCCATCGCGGTGAATCGGGAAAAAGCCCGATCATTGATTCCGCTGCGAACACGTAGATCAGGGTTGGGACGAACAAATAGTCCAGAAGTATCGCCCAGCCGGCGAAAAAGCCGAGATGAGGATGTATGCCGCGTCCGACATAGGAGAAGACCGACCCTGCAAGCGGGAAAGATTTTGCCATTTGCGAGTAGGCGAGCGCGGTAAAGATCATCGCGACCAGCCCGAGCAGATAGACGAGCGGGACCATCCCCGAGGAACTGTTGTATACCGTGCCGAAGATTGCCCACGGTGCTATCGGGACCATGAACACAAGACCATAGATCAGGAGATCAAAGGTCGAGACTGACCGCTTGAGCTCTTGCTTATAACCAAGGGCCTCGAGCTTGCTCTCGTTGGTGTTGATGTCGGCTTTGGACATGGAAGGTTCCTGATCTGAGGGGGCCGCCCGTCTGTGCGCGGCGACCCAAGCGTGACGGGGCAAGGCAATTGTTCCGGGGATGGTGCTGCCGCTTGCGGCGAGGCCGGGCTCGATCAGATGGAGCTACCAGGCTCGCGACTCCGAGACAGCCACCGGCTCACGGCGAACACCGGAAGGCCGACCGCCACGATGGCGATGCCGAGCGCGACCTGCGCCGGTCGTTGGTAAAGAAGCACGACCATATAGGTGAGCGAAACCAAGACAAATACGAGCGGCGTGAAGGGATAGCCCGGCGTCTTGAAAGGGCGGGGGAGGTCCGGCTCACGCCGACGCAGCACAATCACCGCAAGCACGACAAGTATCGAGAAAATCTGGCTGACGAATGCCATCGTCGCGAGAATCGCCTGGTAGCTGCCGGTAAGCGAGAGGACGGCAGACCATCCTCCGACGAGCGTGATCGCTACAGCGGGTACATGGCTGCCCTCCTCGACGCGGGCGAGATACTTCTTGAGGAATCCCGACTGTCCGAGCGCGAAGGCCACTCGCGGATAGGCGGTCATCTGGGCGTTGACGACAGCAAGCGCCGAGAGACCGATTCCCAGCGACATGGCGATCGTTCCCGCCTTCCCGAACGCCATGCCCATAATGTCTCCCGCGACCCGGTCCGAGGCCGTCAACTTTTCGAAAGGCAGGGCCGAAAAATAGCTGATGTTGACCCCGATATAGAGAATGAACACGGCTGCGAAACCGAGAATGATCGCGCGCGACACATTGCGCTCCGGATCGCGAATCTCTCCTGCTACCTGCGTCACGAAGAATGCGCCGCTGAACGAGAAAATGCAGAGGAGCAGACCGTCGACGAAGCCGCTCGCGGTGGAGAGCCAGTCAGGCGACGGCCGCACGGGGCCGGAAGCCCAACTCATGTCGATGTCGAGAAACAGGAAAGGGACCGTGATTAGGCCTGCGAGCATCGCGAGCTTCAGAGCGGTGAGAAAGACCTGCACCTTGCCGCTGTTTCGAACCCCTGTGACATTCAGGAACAGTGTCGAGAGGATCAGGCCGCAAGCCGTGATCGGAGTAAGATAACTGTCAGCCCCGGCAGGGGCGAATAGCGGCACCAAGTACGTCGCTGCCATGATCGCCACAACCGCAATTGCTCCCGAACCATAAGCGAAGCAGATCATCCACGCGTAGCAGAAGGCGAGCGCCTCGGACTGGTAGGCACGTCGCAGATAAACATAGAGGCCTCCCGTTTCGGGAATGCTCGTCCCCAGTTCGGCGAAGCACAGCGCAGCGCAAGCCGAAAGGAGCCCCGCGACGATCCAGACGAGCAACGCAAGGTTCGCCGTGCCTGCGTTGTGTGCAACTGCGCCCGGTATAAGGAAGATGCTGACGCCGATAATGCCCCCCGCCACCAGCGAAAAGGCTGCGGGGAGTCCAAGGCCGCGTTCGAGGCTGACCTCCGGGGCGCTCATGCTACGGCTCCAAGGATCGCCTTAGTCTCGAGGAACGCTCCAAAGGCATGATCTCCCCATTCGCGCCCGTTGCCGCTCATCTTATACCCCCCGAATGGAGCCATCAGATCAGGCTGCGCGCCGTTCAGATTGACCTGTCCTGCCCTCAGGCGTCCGGCAACAGAGCGTATTTTCGCTACATCGCGCCCCGATACATAGGCTGCAAGCCCATATTCGGTATCATTTGCAATATCGACGGCCTCGTCGATCCCGTCATAGGCGAGGATGGAAAGAACAGGACCGAAAATCTCGGCCTTCGCGATCGTCATATTGGGCGTGACATCGGCAAAGATGGTAGGCTTCACATAATATCCTGTAATGAGACCGTCAGGTTTCCCTGCCCCGCCCGCGACCAGCGTCGCTCCTTCGGAAATACCCGCGTGGATCAGGGTCTGGATCTTTTCCCATTGGACATCCGAGGCCACCGGCCCGACGCGCGCATCGCTGGACGGGTCGCCAACGGTGTGTGCCGCCGCCGCTGTCTTCGCGATCGCAATCACCTCGTCCATACGGTAGCGCGGCACGATCATCCGCGTCGGCGCGTTGCAGGACTGACCCGAATTCATCATGACCGAAGCAACGCCACGCTTGATCGCTTCCTGGAAGTCGGCGTCGTCGAGGATGATGTTCGGGCTCTTCCCTCCGAGTTCCTGATGCACGCGCTTGACCGTAGCGGCGGCATCGCGCGCGACCTCGATCCCGGCACGGGTTGAGCCCGTAAAGGACACCATGTCGACATCCGGATGCGATGTCAGTGCTTTGCCGACAACCGGGCCCGTGCCGTTTACCATATTAAAAACGCCCTCGGGAACGCCCGCCGCCTCCATGATTTCGGTCCAGATCCAGGCCGAAAAAGGGGCAATCTCGGACGGTTTTAAAACGACCGTGCATCCTGTCGCCAAGGCTGGCGCCACTTTACAGGCGATCTGGTTGATGGGCCAGTTCCACGGCGTAATCAGTGCGCAAACACCGATTGGTTCGTGAACGATGCGGGTCATACCGCGAGCAGTCTCGAACGGATATTCGCGAAGCACGCTTAAGGCGACTTCCAAGTGCTGAAGGCCACGGACCGCATGCGCACGCTGCGCGAGCCACAAAGGCGCGCCCATCTCTGCGCTGATCGCTCGCGCTATATCATTCTGCCGCTTTTTATATTCAGCGATGACCCGTTCGAGAAGAGCAGCGCGGTCGTCTCGCGGGTATCCTGAAAATCCCGCAAAGGCCTTTCGCGCGGCCCGAACGGCGCGATCTACATCCTCGTGCGTACCGGCCGAGATACGGCCCGCGACACGCTCAGTGGCCGGATCGATGACATCGAGTACGGCATCGCTCATCGGTTCGACCCACGACCCGTCGATATAGAATTTCAAATAAGAACGCATGCGGTGATCCCCTCCGATGCAGGCAACTCTCGAGGCTCCCTCGCGACTCACGATATATCACAAAAAAATGTGATCACAATATAAGGTTGCGATGTCATGCGCGCCCGACCCTGCCGATCTTCCCGCTGGTTGCACGCCGCACGATCCGCTCGGTCTGCGCAAATACAGCAAGCTTTCCGCTGATTTCCGTCGTGATTGTCGGCCGTTCATAAAAACTGCGGGTAACACAAAATATGAGTCTTGACAGGAAGCAATGATGAGGGTGATAAATGTGATCACATTATATAACTAGGGGATTGGCGGTGAGTGAGAAGCTTCAGACGGGGTTTGCATTTCCCGAGACAGGGCGTGAATGGGACGAAGTCCTAAGCGATCTCGAAGCCTTCAAGTCGGATGATTTTGATTGGCGGCGCGGACGTCTTCCCACCTACACCTATTTCTGGAATGAGGAGCTGCTGGCAAAGCAGAAGTCTTCATACACTGCCTATCTGGGCGAAAACGGATTGGGTGAGGGCAGCGCGTTCAAGAGCATCGCGCGCATGAGTTCGGACATTTATTCCGCTGCGAGGTCGATTTTCCATGCACCAGACGACGCGACGGCTTCCTTCACCAGTGGCGGATCCGAAAGCCTGTTTCTCGCCGTCAAGACGTGCCGTGACTGGACCCGCTCAAATCGGAAGGAGCCCAAGGGGCAATATAATATCGTTGCCGGCGAAAGTGCGCACCCCGCGCTGCTGAAGGCCGCTAAAATCATGGACGTGGAGGTTCGGCGCGTGCCGGTCGACGCGGAGTACCGGGTGTCTGCCGAGGCGCTTCGTGCGGAGATCGACGACCGGACGATGATGCTCTTCGCGTCCGCGCCGTGTTACCCCTTTGGGGTTTTTGATCGCATCGAAGAAATATCTGACCTCGCGCTTTCGCGTGACCTTTGGCTACATGTCGACGGTTGTTGGGGTGGTTTCATCTCGCCCTTCGCGAAGTTGCTTGGCTATCCAATCCCGGAGTGGGACCTCGCCGTTCCCGGTGTGACGAGCCTGTCGGCCGATCTTCACAAGTTCGGCTATGCGGCCAAGGGCGCGAGCCTTCTCCTCTATCGTGACCCATCGATGATGGAGCATCAGGCCTATTATTTCGACGATTGGCCCCGGGGCATATATTACACGCCGACATTGTCAGGCTCCAAAGCCGCCGGTTCGGTATCGTCGGCTTGGGCAATGCTCCAGCATCTCGGTCTCAAAGGCTACATGGAGGCGACCGACGCTACGATGGCGGCAACGATGCAATTGATCGCCGGTATCGATCAGATCGACGGTATTGAGGCGCTGCCTCAATACCGCGAGTCAAACCTATTCTCCTTCGTGTCGACCGATGATGCCGTCGACATCATGGCGGTTGCTGACATTCTCCAGGAGAATGGCTGGATGCGAGGCCGAATGAAAAGTCCGCTCGCCGTCCACCAAGGCGTGACGGCGTCCCACCTTCCATACGTGGCTGAATATTTAGAGGTCGTCAGTGACGCCGTCGATGAAGCGCGCCGCACGGGGCGCAAGGGGAAGTTCGGCGTGCGCTCGTACTGACGGGCGGGGGTGCCGGCTTCCCGGCCGCCACCCCCGCCGCTTACCCGCTTCGCTTCCCAATCATTCGATCGCAACCGCATCATCATGGAGGCATAGTTATGAATCTTGAAGCTGTAGTTGCTGCCTCTTTCATCTCCTTCGACGATCTGCTTCGCACCCACGCGGCCGAGCGCGCGGACGCGGTCGCGCTCGTCGATGAACGGGGCGCACTGACGTGGCGTGAATCGGGAGAGTTGATCGACCGGGCCGCAGCCGCATTCCAGCGCGACGGCGTTATCAAAGGCGAAACGGTCGCTATCGCAGCAGCCAATTCGAACTTTGCACTCATCGCTTTTCTCGGCGCTGTTCGAGCAGGCGCCGTTCCGACTCTGCTTACCTCCTCGGCAGCCGCGTCGACATTGCTCCTCATGCTCGCTGACAGCCAGAGCCGCTTGCTGGTGCTCGACGGCGATGTCGCTGCGCAAATCGCCAACCTGCCTTTCCCCGGCAGTATCGAGCGTGTGGCTCTGGACTATCACAGCGAGGTTATCAGTTTTGGCGCGTGGTTGGCGCCCCGCGGATCGACCCCGATCTTACCGGTCATTGAACCTGAAGATCCTTTCAACATCATCTATTCGTCGGGGACGACCGGAACGCCGAAGGGCATCGTTCAAAGCCACAAAATGCGCCATGAATATACGCGGCGCATGCTCGCCAATGGCACTGACGCCACATCAGTCGCCATCGCCTCGACGCCGCTGTACTCGAATACGACCCTCGTTGCGCTGCTGCCGACGCTCGCGGCTGGCGGCAAAGCCGTGCTCATGAAGAAATTCGACGCCGGCAGGTTCCTGGCCCTCTCAGAACGCGAGCGTGTCACCAATGCCATGCTTGTCCCGGTCCAGTATCGCCGGATCTTGGAACATCCTGAATTCGACCGCTACGACCTGTCGTCTTATCGCGTAAAGACCAGCACCTCGGCGCCCTTTCCAGCCTGGCTGAAGCGTGATGTCCTCAAGCGCTGGCCGGGTCAACTCATCGAACGCTACGGAATGACCGAAGGCGGGGGCGGCACCAGTCTTCACGCGCATCTGTTCCCAGACAAGTTGCACACGGTCGGTCAGGTCAACCCTGGGCACGTCATCAAGATCATCGACGAAAACGGCGCGGAAATGCCGCAAGGGGCGACCGGAGAGATCGTCGGACGCTCAGCTTCGATGATGTCCGGCTATTTCGGTCAGCCCGAAAAGACCCGCGAGGCCGAATGGTTCGACGCTGAGGGGCACCGGTACATCCGTCATGGTGACATCGGCAGGTTCGACGAGGACGGTTTTCTCGTGCTGCTCGATCGCAGCAAGGACCTGATCATTTCGGGCGGCTTCAATATCTATCCGTCCGATCTCGAAGCCGAACTCTGCCGCCACTCCGCAGTAAGCGAAGCCGCGGTCGTAGGCATACCGTCTGATCGGTGGGGAGAGTCTCCGCTTGGGGTGGTCGTCCTCTCCGATCCTGCGGCTGATCCCGCGCAAATCCTTGCTGACACCAACAGTCGGCTAGGGCGGACCCAGCGGATCGCGGCGATCGAGGTCGTTTCTGCGTTGCCGCGCAGTCCGATCGGAAAGATACTGAAGCGAGAGCTTCGTGACAGCTTAGTCGGATTGGTCGCCTGAAGTGCATCAGGACGCCCGCCCTTTTTATCCCGCCGGATTGTCTTGGGAGCGCGCGGTCGTCCGGAATTCTCGGACTGAATTTAATGAGAGTGACCGTAGACTGAGAAGCGCGCTCAATGCATTCTTCGCGCGCAGACTTTCTGACCCGGTGGAAGCGGAAGACATGACACAAGAAGTGTTCTGCCGTCTCGCGGTGCCGGGCCGACAAGACGTGGCGGCATCCGACAGCTATGTCTTCGCGATTGCGGCAAACCTGCTGCGCGACCGGGCAAGGCGGGAAAAGGTGCGCAGAAACTATCGCGAGGCGCGCCGGCTCGACGAATTTTTGGGTATCGATCCGATCGATCCCTTTCGCATAACCGCTGGCAAGCAGGATCTTATGTCACTCGCGCGCGCCATCGCAAATCTTCCGGAGAAGACGCGCGAGATTTTCATGATGAACCGGGTTGAAGACGTCGATAAGCACAGGCTTGCCGAGCGCTTCGGCCTGACGGTGCGGATGATCGAAATCCATATCAAGCGGGCGCTGACCGCCCTCGATACCGACCAGATGTTCGGGGCGTGAAAATCGCCCGGAAGATACGCCGTCCATTGGCCGTGAAGGGTGGCGCCTGCTATCGCCAGGCGCCACCGCGTCATTCGCCGATTTAGCTCCAGTGCGTTCGTCTTTTTATCGAGTTCAAATGTGAGGTTCAGGTGAGTCACAGCGCGAAGTCAGCCATCGAGACGTTTAATCATCAATCCGACGTGGGCGGATCTGCCGTAGCCAATGGCGACAAGCCATTCGGGCCTCGGACCGAAATGCGCGAAGGATTTGCGCCTTTTGGCGAATTCCAAACCTGGTACCGCGTAAGTGGCGACATCAAGAGCGAAAGAGTGCCGCTCATAGTCGCTCACGGCGGACCCGGCTGCACGCACGACTATGTCGATTCCTTCAAGGACATCGCCGCTAAAGGGCGTGCGGTCATACATTATGATCAGATCGGCAATGGCCGCTCCAGCCACATAGATGACAAGCCGGCAGACTTCTGGACGGTTGGGCTTTTCCTGTCCGAGCTTGAGAATCTCACGCGGCATCTCGGGATCGCCGCGCAGTACAACCTGCTAGGACAGTCTTGGGGGGGAATGCTCGCGGCCGAACATGCCGTGCGGCAACCCGAAGGTCTCAACGCTCTCGTGATCGCGTCGTCACCGTCGTCGATGCCCGTCTGGCTATCCGAGGCCTTGCGGTTGAGGGCGAACTTGCCAACGGAGGTCCAGGAGACGCTGGCGCGCCACGAGGCGAATGAGGCGTATCAGCACGCAGAGTATCTGGCTGCTACCGAAGTTTATTATCGGCGTCACGTCTGCAGGCTGACTGAATGGCCGGACGAAGTCCGGCGTTCGTTCGCGGCAATGACAGAAAATCCGACCGTCTATCATACGATGAACGGTCCTACCGAATTTCACATCACTGGGACATTGAAAGACTGGAGCATAGACGACCGGCTTCACAGAATCTCGGTGCCGACGCTGCTCATCTCCGGGGTCCATGACGAAGCGACCGCGGCCTGTGTGGCGCCCTATGCGTCGCTCATTCCCGACGTCACCCAAGTCATCATGACCGATTCATCGCACATGTGCCACGTTGAGGAGCGCGAAGCGACCATGCAGACGGTCGAAAGATTTCTTAAAGCGCAGGACTGGATCGAAGTTGCCTGAATCGCAGCCTTGTCCGCAGGCATCATAGAGTCTGAACCTCAATTATCGAAGTTGGTCTGCATTCTTGACTGCCGTGCCCGGCCGCCATCGTGAGCCGAGCGCCGTTTTTGTTGCGTCGAGACGTGGTGACATGGGCCGCGGATAGCCTCGACAGCCATTGCTGACCTTGTGCGAAGCCCGCCTGGTCAAAGTCATCATCATCGTTTCGCAATTTCTCATGCTGTGCGTTTTTCTATTGATGGCCGATCGCAAACCGGCGGCCCGACCAGAGGGGATTGACTATGACACACATCCGCAAAGCGACTCTTGTGCAGCTTGCCACGACGACGGCATTGATGCTTCTGCCGACGACGGTGCAGGCGAATGACCGCACCTCGGACCTTTCGCCGCCATCGCTGATGCCGGTGATTGCTGATGATGCCATCGTACCCGTCTTGGGAGAAGCGCCGCGGCATGTCCTTCAGGAAGGTGATACGAAGGTTCCGGCTGCCAAGGAAGGCGACCGGGCCGAAGCGGATGGTGACGATATCGTAGTCACCGGGTCGCGCATTGCGCGCTCGACCTACAATAGTCCCAGCCCTGTCGCGGTCATTGATGCGGCCCAGATCGAACAATCCGGGACCGGGAATGTCTACGACCTTCTTAACCGATCGCCGCAGTTCGGCGTCGGCCGAGGTCCTGCGAGTGCAGGTGCGTACAGCGTCGAGGCGGGTGCGCAGTTCGTCAACCTCCGCGGCTTGGGCCTCAACCGCACGCTCGTTCTGATCAACGGACAACGGCGCGTCTCCGGGGCAAGCTCGACTTCGGCCGTCGATCTCTCAAGCCTGCCTGCCAATGTGATCCAGCGGCTCGAAACCGTCACGGGCGGCGCTGCAGCGATTTACGGCGCTGACGCGGTGTCAGGCGCCGTTAACGTGCTCTTGAAAGATGATTTTGACGGGATTGAACTGACCACGCGGCAGGGGCTTTCCAGTCGCGGGGATGCCTATAGTGCATCATATGGCATTTTGCTTGGCGGGGATATTGGTGAACGTGGGCATGTCACGATCGCCGCATCGTATAATTTCGATGACGATCTCTATCTTCGTGACCGGTCGTACACGCGTCGGTTCCCCTTCCTGTCGGCAAATCCGGCAAACACGGGACCCAACGACGGCATTTTCGACAACATAACATTTAATAATGTGCGGTTTCTCGAGACGCCGGACACGGGTCACTTTATCGTCGATGGTGTCCGCTACACCTATGACAATGGCTTGCGGCCCATTCAGAGTGAATCGCGTCCTTACGCATTTCCAGATGATTTTTTTGGAATCGGGGGAGACGGTTTCGACGTGTCGGCGTACGACGGATTGCGTAGCCAGTCGAAGGTCTTCTCGACTCTATCGCATCTCACCTACGATGTGCTCGATGGCGTAAAGTTCACGGCTGACCTCCAGTTTTCGCAAGCCAAGGGCTATATTGCCGGCCAGCCGCAATATGGTTACGGCTACCAAATCAATCGCGCGAACCCGTTCCTTCCGACTGATGTCGCGGCGTTGATGGACGCGAATGGCCTTACGACCCTTTCCGTGTCGCGCACCAATGAAGATCATGGCGCAAGTTATCGGGCGGTAACGCGGCAGACATACACCGGCGTTGCAAAACTGGACGGACAACTGACCTCGTCGGTTAACTGGTCGGTGTTCGGTCAATATGGTCGTTTCACCAACAATGATGTCTTCGGGAACAATCAGATCGTGTCACGCCTGAACGAGGCACTCGATGTCGTCGCTGGCCCGGACGGTCCGATGTGTGCGAGTGCCGCCGCTCGCGCTGCAGGATGTGCTCCGCTCAATGTTTTCGGCGCCAATGTCGCGACGCCGGAAGCGGTGAAATATTTCCACTATGATTCCCGGAACCAGACCACAAACACCCAGACTGTGTTTGGCGCGCAACTGAACGGTGATCTGTTCGATTTGCCAGCCGGTCCGCTCGGTTTTTCGGTAGGAGCCGAATATCGCCGCGAGACGACAAAAGTCGTTGCCGACCCCTTAGCGGTGCGGGGAGAGCTTTTCGACACGATCGGTGCCAATCTTTCGGGCAAGTTCAATGTGAAAGAGATCTTTGGCGAAGTGCTGGTTCCAATTTTGCGTGATCAGCCCCTTGCCGAGAGGCTCGAGGTTGACGGGGCGGTCCGCTTCTCGGATTACTCCAGCGTCGGTTCGACAACGACTTGGAAGGCTGGCCTCGTCTATGCGCCGATCTCCGACATCCGCTTCCGCGTAACGCGCTCGCGCAGCGTCCGGGCTCCGAACCTCAATGAGCTCTTTAGCCCTGGAAGTCTGTCCAACCAGTTCTATTTTGACCCGTGCAACAACACGCAGATCAATGCCACGCCGACGCGCGCTGCAAATTGCGCAGCGCTCGGCGTGCCGGTCGGGTTCAGCGATCCGTTGCTCGCATTGGCACGCTTCGTTCAAACTTCGGGCAATCCCAACCTCGACGTGGAAAAATCCGACAGCCTTACCTTGGGCGCCGTATTCCAGCCGGCTTTCCTGCCGGGCTTCAGTGCGTCGGTCGATTATTTCGATATCAAGATCAAGGGTGCCATCGATACGATCAGCGTCGATGCGATCCTGTCGGGCTGTGTCGATGGTCCGGCACCGGTCCCTCTCCTTTGCAACCAGATCATCCGTCGCGGGGACAGCGCGATCACTCAAGTGAATCTGACCTCGCTCAACATTGGAGAAAGCCGCGTCAGCGGGATCGACTTTACGACTGACTACCGCACGGATGCAGGTTCGCTGTTCGGCGATCCCCTCGTGCTCGGTCTGTCGCTGTTCGGCAGCTATTACATCAAGAACGAAAAGACTGTGGACACAACCAAACCGGATGATGTGCTCAAATACGCCGGATCTATCCTCGCGCCGCGGTTCCGGGGAACTGCAACCGCGACCGCCAGCGCCGGACCTCTGAACATCGCCTGGACACTGCGGTACATCTCGCCAAGCAAGGTCGATCTTAATGTCAGCAAAGAGTTTCGCGATGACAATGATCTGCCGCGCAAAGTCTACAACGACATCTTCGTTTCCTATGATGTTACGGACAAATTCAAGCTGGGTGCAGGCGTGAACAATATTTTCGATGTGCATCCGCCGGCAGGTTACACGACCTTTTCGGGGAACTTTAACGCCTCGCTCTATGACAATGTCGGAACCTATTTCTTCATGACCGCCGGTCTCAAGCTCTAGAACCGGCGCCACGACTGCGGGCAGGTTGGGCACACCCACCCTGCCCCCAGGCTATTGATATTTGTGTTTGCGACGCCGTCGCCAAATGAACCGAGTAATATTATGAGCGATCCTGTGGGACAGAACGAATTGCCGCTTGCCAGCTACTGGATGCCGTTCACGGCCAATCGCCAATTCAAACAATCGCCCCGCCTGCTTCAGTCAGCGCAAGGCATGTTCTACACATCGGCAGATGGTCGGCAGATCATCGATGGAACGGCTGGCCTTTGGTGCGTCAACGCGGGTCACGGACGCAAGCATATCGCTGACCAGGTGCAACGGCAGTTGGAATCTCTCGATTACGCTCCATCCTTTCAAATGGGACATCCGGGGGCGTTCGAATTCGCCGAAAGGCTCGTGGGCATGGCGCCCGGAGGACCAACTGCCGGGCTTGACCGCGTCTTCTTCACGGGATCGGGCTCCGAATCCGTGGACACAGCGTTGAAAATCGCGGTCGCCTACCAGCGCGCGATCGGTCAGGGCACGCGTACCCGCTTCATCGGCCGTGAACGCGGCTACCATGGGGTGGGATTTGGTGGCATCTCGGTAGGCGGTCTTCTCAACAACCGCCGCGTTTTTCCGCAGCTCCCGGGCACCGACCACCTGCGTCACACGCATGATCTCGAGAGGAACGCCTTCACTCGCGGACTTCCCCAGCACGGATGCGAACTGGCTGACGATCTGGAGCGGCTGGTGTCTCTGCACGGCGCTGAGACGATCGCGGCAGTAATCGTCGAACCTGTGGCGGGTTCGACCGGCGTATTGCTGCCACCGACCGGATATCTCGATCGACTGCGCGAAATTGCGTCGCGCCACGGGATCATCCTGATTTTCGACGAAGTCATTACGGGCTTTGGGCGATTGGGATCTCCGTTTGCTACCGATCATTTCGGCGTGGTGCCGGACATCGTGACGACAGCCAAGGGCCTGACCAACGGCGCCATCCCGATGGGCGCCGTCTTCGTGAAGCGGCAGATCCACGACGCACTCATGCGCGGAGACGAATCTGCAATCGAGTTGTTCCATGGCTATACTTATTCGGGTCATCCCGTCGCAGTCGCAGCCGGCATGGCCACAATGGACTTATATGAAGGCGAGGGGCTTCTGACGCGTGCCCGGGATCTGGAGCGGACCTGGGAGGAACTGATATTCGGCCTGAGAGCCCGCTCTCACGTGATCGATATTCGCACGATCGGACTGGTCGCGGGGATCGAGCTCGCATCGCGATCCGGCGCGGCGGGTGCGCGAGCATATGAGGTGTTTGTCGACTGCTTCGATCGAGGCCTGCTTGTCCGCGTCACCGGCGACATTATCGCTCTCTCTCCCCCACTTATCATCAGTGAGGAGGAGATCGGCCGCATTGTGGACATCCTCGGTGCTGCGCTGGACCGCGTGAAATGATCGATGATCCATGCAGCACGATTTGAAGAACAGTCGCAGCCGTCTGGCGGCCGGGAAAAAGACTTCAATCCAGTCATCAAGGGAAAAGCTATGACGATGGCCGCAAGAATATCGCTTATCGGGGCTTTCTTGCTGTACGGAGCAGCATCGCTTGGAGCGAGCGCCCATGCGCGCGCGCCTGACAAGCCCGAAGCGCCATTCGAACGGGCGATGGGGCGGCTTGCGAATGACCATCCGTCAATTCCGGGAATTATCGTCGCGGCGAGCTCGCCTCGTATGGGATTGGACTGGGAAGGCGCGATCGGCGTCGTGGACAGGAATGGCAACGATCCGCTGAAACCCAGCGATGCATTCAGCATCGCGAGCGTCACGAAGGTCTTCACTTCCGCCACTGTGTTTCGCGCAATCGAAGAAGGTAAGTTCGGTCTTTACGACCCCATTGGACCGCTTCTTTCTCCCGAAACCGCAGCGGTCCTGAAGAAGGATGGCTACGATCTTGAGCAGATCACCGTCTTTCAATTGCTCACGCACACTAGTGGAGTTTACGATTTCGCCACAGATAAGGATTGGGGGACGACGATCAGGTCCAATCCGATGCGGAACTGGTTGCGTTTGGAGCAGATCGAATATGCCACCGAGCACGGCGACAAGATGTTCGAGCCGGGAGCTGATTATTCTTACTCGGATACCGGATACTCCCTCCTTTCTGAAATCGTCGAGCGCGGAACTGGAATGCCGTTCCACGAGGCCGTGGCCAAGCTGATCGACTATAAAGCGCTGGGGCTGGAGCACACCCATTTTGACAAGCTGGAGGCGCCGCTGCCGGGCGAACGGCGTGCGCAGCAATATGTGGGCACGATCAATGCGAACCAGCGCGACCCTTCAACGGACCTTTATGGCGCAGGTGGGATTATCACCACCGTCGGCGATTTGGTTCGCTTCATTCGCCCGCTGATGCAGGGAAAAATCTTCAAGGATCCTGCAACCCTGCCGACATCACTTCTCGTGCCGTCAGTTGGGAAGGCGCGCGTTCGCGAGCACGCCGCGCTCCTTTATACGGCCAGATTAGGAAAGCGAACATGTTGGGTGCACAGTGGGTGGTGGATGGTTGAACTGATCTACTGCCCGGACATCGACCTCGCACTGGCCGTGACGACGAACCAGAATATTTTCGTTCCGGAGAATCCCGATGTCGGAGCCAGCGCAGACATTCTGAAAATGGAACTCGGCAAGGCCATCGACGAACTTGTGGAAACGTCGAAGCGACGCGCTCCGAAACACTAGCCGTCCACGATCCCGGTGACCCTGGCATGGCGGCAGGCCGCTTTAGGCGGCGTGCCAGTCAGCGAGGAAATGCGAGTGAGACTTCAATGGCGAGACAATTGCCAGACGCGCACGTCTATGACGTTGCCATTATAGGCGGCGGCGTCGTCGGATGCGCGGCCGCTCGCGCGTTCGCGCTGGTCGGGGCATCCGTCATCCTGGTCGAAAAATCGTCCGATATTCTCTCGGGCGCATCGAAAGCCAATAGTGCCATTCTTCACACTGGTTTCGACGCGCCACCGTCCAGCCTTGAACTAGATCTGATCAAGGCGGGCCGTGCCGAATATCTTGAGATCAGGGACCAGTTGAATCTTCCACTCGTGGAAACGGGCGCTCTGGTGTGCGCATGGACGTCGGAGGAGGCGGACAAACTAGAAGCGATCGCCGTGCAGGCGCGCGACAATGGCATCTATACGGCAAATCTGCTGACCAAGATTGGTGCACGCCGTGCAGCTCCACGGCTTTCCGATCGGCTCATCGCGGCCCTCGAAGTGCCAGACGAGCATGTTATTGACCCGTGGTCAGCACCCTTGGCCTATCTACAGCAGGCTGTTGGGCTTGGCGCTACATTCCTGAGAAACGCGGAGCTGATTTCCGGTACGTTCAACCAGAAATGGCAGTTAGCAACGACGGCGGGAAGCATTCACGCCAAGTCGGTCGTGAATGCCGCAGGGCTTTACGGCGATCTCGTGGACGCCCGCCTCGGGTTGGCCACCGAATTCTTGATCAAGCCGCGGAAGGGACAGTTTGTTGTTCTCGATAAGTCCGCATTCGACCTCGTCCCTCGCATCATCCTTCCGGTGCCGAATGAGGTAACAAAGGGAATAGTTATCTGTCCGACGGCATTCGGGAACGTCCTGGTTGGTCCTACGGCAGAGGAGCAAGAGGACCGGGTGCGCGCGGCCGTCGATACTCCCACGCTTAGCAAGCTTCTCGATCATGCCGCCGCAATCGTGCCAGCACTGCGCCATGTTCCGGTGACGGCCACCTACGCGGGCCTACGCCCAGCGTCGGACCAAAAGGCATATCGTATATTTGATAGGCCAGAAAAGCGCGCGATTACTTTGGGTGGCATCCGCTCTACGGGTCTAAGCGCTGCGCTTGGCCTTGCACGGCTGGCGGTCAAGCTTCTCGGAGCAGGCACTGGGGCGGCGCCAGATGCGAGGGCGGCGAGGCCCGTTCCAAATATTAGTGAGGGCAGGACGAGAGATTGGCAAGCGCCGGATCATGGTGAAATCGTTTGTCACTGTGAACTGGTTACGTTGCGCGAAATCGAAGCGACGTTCGATAGTCCCGTGCCTCCTGGCGATTTTGGGGGGCTGCGGCGGCGCACGCGCGCTGGGATGGGTCGGTGCCAAGGCTTTTATTGCAACGCGAGGCTGGCCGATATGACGAAGGGCCGCTTTCGCATTCCGCTGGCCGTCGGTACTGGGTGCGATTCATGACGAGCGAGAATTTCGATGTGATCGTCATCGGCGGCGGTCCGGCAGGTGTGGCGGCGGCCGTCGAACTGAAGCGAAGCGGCGTCGAGAAGGTCGTCATACTCGATCGAGAGCAGCGCTTGGGTGGGGCTACCCGTCATTGCAGCCATTCGCCCTTCGGTATGCTGGAGTTCGGCCGCATTTACCTGGGCGCTGCCTACGGTCGTCGGCTTGAGCGCGAGAGCGCGAAGCACGGCGTAGAAGTTCGTTGTGGCTACTCCGTTACACGGCTGTGCGACACTGGTTCGGTCGAGACCACGTCGAGCAAGGGCATCGAAACATTAACGGCGGAGCGGATTCTAGTGGCGACCGGTGCGCGGGAATCTCCGCGATCCGCGCGCTTGCTGCCCGGCGACCGCCCCCTTGGCATCGTCACCACTGGTGCCTTCCAATCTTACCTCGCGTTCCACCATTTATCGCCATTTTCGTCCCCGATTATCGTTGGCACCGAACTGGTCTCGCTGTCCGCGCTCCTTACATGCCTCACCCGCGGCATTCGGCCCGTCGCCATGATCGAACCCGGCCCGCGCCCCTTGGCAAAGCGACCGTTTACGTGGTTCCCGGCGTTGGTCGGCGTTCCGGTCTACAAGAACGCGCGGATCATCGACATCATTGGAACTGATCGCGTTTCTGCAGTGAGAATCCGCGTCGAGGGCCGCGAGGTCTTGTTGAAATGTGATGGTCTATTGCTGACGGGCCAGTTCACGCCTGAGTCTGCGCTCTGCCGGCAGACGAGAGCTGGCGTGGATGGCGGAAGTGGCGGGCCCGCAATCGACCAGGATGGCCGAACTGCAAATCCCATCATTTATTCCGCGGGTAACATTCTGCGCGGTGTGGAAACCGGTGGATGGTCCTATCGGGAAGGTCGTGCGGTTGGTACGGCGATTAGCTGTGATCTGGCCAGTCCGCGCGCACCCGAAGAGCCAGTCCAGGTTGCCTATGACGATCCGCTCAAGTTGGTCGTCCCGGGCATGCTGCGTCCAAGCCAACTCGAAGGCGCCGCATTCAAACATTTTCAGATCCGCTTCGTTCGGCGCGTGCGAGGCACGTTGTATCTCTCTCTCGACGATGAAGTCGTCTGGAAGCGCAGCGGGCTTTGGTCGCCCGAGCGGCGCATACTCGTCCCAATCCCGCGACCGGCACCGAACTCCGGCTCGGTACGGTTTCATTTCGAAAGCGAGGCGTAGATGCGTGTCGCTTCCATTGATCAAGGAACAACGTCGACCCGGTGCCTGGTTGTTGAAGACAAAGGGCAATGGAATTTCATCGGCTCGCGAACCCATCGGCAAATCTACCCCGCTCCTGGGTGGAACGAGCATGACCCCGAGGAACTGCTGGCCAACATATGCTGGCTGCTACGCAGCGCCGGGGTTGTCGATGGCGTTGCTCTCGCTAACCAGGGTGAGAGTTGCCTTGCCTGGGATGCGCACACCGGGCGGCCACTGTCGAACGTGATCGTCTGGCAGGATTCTCGCAGCAGGGAGCATCTCCAGGCGATTCCGGAAGAGGACGCTCTCGTGTCCAAAAGGATCTGCGGACTGCCGCTCGATCCTTATTTCTCGGCAAGCAAGCTCGGCTGGCTCCTGCGCAATGTTCCGGCAGTGGAAGATGCGCATGCCAAGGGTCGACTGCGCCTAGGTACGACGGACAGTTTTTTCATCGATCGCCTGTGCAATCGCTTTGTAACCGATCATGCCACGGCCTCAAGGACCGGGCTGCTCGACATCGACGCTGGTTGCTGGAGCCCCGACCTTTGCGAACTCCATGGCATCCCGATCGACTGTCTTCCCGAAATCGTTCCAGTGGATGGAAGTTTTGGCGAGATCTTTGGCACGCCTCTGCTTGCATCGACTGTTGATCAACAGGCGGCGCTCTACGGGCATGGAGCGCGCGATGTAGGCGACTGTAAGATCACCTTCGGAACCGGCGCTTTCCTGCTTGCGATTACCGGTGCCGAGCGCCCACAAACATGCAATTTGATCCCCACAATTGCATGGAAAAAAAGCGGATCTAGTCCGACCTTCGCCGTCGAAGCTGGTGTTTACGACGCAGGCTCCGCAGTTGAATGGTGTCGGTCGCTTGGCCTCTTTGGCAACATGGACGAGATATCCCTGTTCGACGGCCCAACAGCAATTAGTCGAGGCATCGTCTTCGTGCCGGCGCTGTCGGGCCTTGGCGCGCCGCACTGGGACCGCGGCGCCGCGCCAATCTTTATTGGCATGGATCATTCGACAAGCAGGCGCGATCTCACGCGGGCGGTTCTCGAAGGCGTCGCTATGCTTACCGCGAGCCTCATCGAGGAAGCCGCGCGCATCGTCCCGATTGGCAACTCGATATCTATCGACGGAGGGCTATCCCAAAGTGCCTATTTCGCACGATTTTTGGCCTCCGCGTGTCGACGGACAATCGCCATCCCACCCATGCATGAATTGACGGCCCTAGGTCTCGCTGACCTTTGCGGGATCGATGTTCGCGAAGCACGTCGGGGCGGAGCCTGGTTCGCGCCTGACGACACGGTCACGCCCGCAAATCACGCACATTTTGCCGAGGCACTGCGACGCGCCTCGGCATGGCGCCCTTCGAAGTCGGTATGAACTCGCACAATTTAGAGGAGAGAAAAGTTGCGTAAAATCTTTCTCGCATGTCCCTATGGTCACAGCGACGCGTCTATCGTCGAGAAACGTTTCGGTCACTCGAATAGCGTCGCAAGTAGGATCGTCCGCAGCGGTGCCACGGTCTTTAGCCAGGTGTCGATGTCGCACCCGATTAACAAGGAGATGGGCGATCTCGACAAGGCCGCGATTGGCAAACTCTGGGGTCCGGTCGATGCGGTGTTCATGGAGGCCATGGAAGAACTGATCGTCGTCGATATCGACGGCTGGAGGGAAAGCTCGGGAGTAGCTCGCGAGATAGAATTCTTCAAGGAGCGGCGGCGGCCCGTGAGCCTGTGGAGCGAGGTGGAAAATCAATTCCAGCCGGTATGAAAGGCGTGCGCATCATTCGCCCTTCGACGGATCGGGCAACATAGAAGCTACGCGCCTCGGATACGGAAACAAACCCGTTGCGCGCCGCCCTTGACAGGCACAGTCAGGCTCCTCAGGTAAATCGGCCCGAAAAGACGGTGGTAGCTCTGCCGCCATCGGGCATCATGGCGCGAGTTTCGTGGAAAAAGGATTTTCAGATGGCCAGTCGGCAGGGGGATACGGCCGCGTCGGAGCAAGCGGCGTCGTTTGAAGGGATTTCCTCTGTCACCAAGCTTTCCCTGCCCGACCAAGTGTTCAATTCGCTGCGTGACGCGCTTATGAGCGGCAGATTCGCGCCCGGACAACGCGTTCCGTTGCGCAGTATTGCCTCGGCTCTCGGGACAAGCACGATGCCCGCCCGTGAGGCGGTTAACCGGCTCATCAGCATTGGCGCGCTCGAGCTCCTCCCCAACCGCCGGGTTGCCGTGCCCATTTTGAGTGCGGAACGCTATAGGGAAATTGCAGTTGCGCGCGGCATTATCGAACCCGCGGCGGCGGAAAGAGCAACACTTCAACTCTCGGACGCGGATCTGCAAATCCTTTCCGGAATGCATCAAAAGATGGCGGAGTTGGTGAAGCAGATTGATCAGGAGGGAGCCGCCCAGGAACGAATGAAACTCGACAAGGCGTTCTTTTTCAAAGTCTATTCCGCGAACGGCTCGCCTGTCCTGATGTCGACGATTGAGTCATTCTGGATCAAAACCGGCCCTTATCTCAACATCCTTATGGAAGGAATCGCCAAGAAGCTCTGGTTCAACGGAGATCGTGTTAAGCCCGTTCTCGATGCATTGCTGAACCGTGATCCCGAGGAAGTCAGGCGCGCGGTCTTCAGCAATATCCAGACCGCATTCGAATATGTCTCCGAGAGCGGCAGACTTGGCGAAACAGGTCAAACGGGTGACGACGAGTAAAGTCTCGCAAGCTGACTTCCTCTACCCCGTCCATCGGGCACCGGCCCCGGGCAATTTTCCATGAATTCGGACCCTCAGGACTTATGCCTTTCGGCACGCCGAGGCCCTGTCCGAACTCATCCCGAACGCCGATCTGGCGGCGCCGGGATGCCCGAGCATCGCCCACTCCTAGCTAGGAGTGGGCGATGCTCGATGCGATCTTTGACTACCAGTTAAGGATCACCTTGCCCGACTTTCCTGACCGCATCGCATCGAAGCCGGCCTGGAAATCCTCAGCGGCAAACCGGTGCGTGATCAAGGGTTCGAGGTTAAGTCCACCGTGAAGGAGCCCAAACATCTTGCGCCAGGTCTCGAACATCTCCCGACCGTAGACGCCGCGGATGGTGATGGCTTTCAAAATAATCTCGGACCAGACTACCGGTGTTGACCCGGCTGGAATTCCTAACATGGCAAGCTTGCCGCCCATCACGAGGGCGTCCGTCGCCTGCTTGATCGCAGGCGCTGCGCCTGAGACCTCCAGCGCTACGCCGAAGCCCTCGACGATGCCCTCCGCAGCCATCACGTCGCGAAGATCTTCCTCGGCAATATTCACAGGCCGGACGTCTGCGATCGCAGACGCGAGTTCCAAGCGGTAGCTGTTGACGTCGGTTATAACGACGGAGCGCGCTCCGGCCTTGCGCGCAACCGCGGCGGCCATAATCCCGATTGGACCCGCACCGGTCACGAGCACATCTTCGCCCATCAGGTCGAATTGCTGCGCCGTGTGAACAGCGTTTCCAAATGGGTCGAGCATCGCTCCGACGTCGAGGCTCACATCGTCGGGAAGCAGCATCACATTGAAGGCGGGGATCGCCAGATACTCTGCAAACGCGCCCTGTCGATTGACACCGACGCCCTTCGTGCCGGGATCGAGGTGGAATCGGCCAGAACGGGCTGCGGCCGAATTGAGATCAATAATGTGCCCCTCACCCGATACGCGCTGTCCTATTTCTAATGGACGCGTCACCGCTGCTCCGATCTCCACAATCTCACCTGCGAATTCATGTCCGAAGATCATCGGCACTGGCACTGTGCTTGCCGCCCATTCGTCCCATTTGTAAATATGGATGTCGGTACCGCAAATCGCGGTTCGTCTTACGCGAATAAGGACTTCGTCGGGAGCGGGCGTCGGAACCGGCGCGTTGGTGCCCCAGACGCCTTCCACGGCGTGCAATTTTGCAAGGCCGAACATGGTCGCGCTGTTTGTGCGGACTTTCTCTAGTGTGGCCAGCGTCATGGGATAATCTCCAATTCCCGACCAACCTCGGCGAAGGCCGAAACAGCTTGGTCGATTTGCTCGAAAGTGAGGGCTGCATTCATCTGAGTTCGGATCCGTGCAAGGCCGTGGGGCACGACGGGGAAGGAGAAGGGCGTCACATAGATCCCTCGCTCGACCAGTCGATCCGACATGGCGACGGCTCGCCCAGCGTCGTGAAGCATGATCGGCACGATGGGGTGACTGCCTGGAAGGAGGTCAAACTTCAGCTCGGTCATTTTCGAACGGAAGCGCACCGTATTGGCAGCGAGACTGGCGCGCAGATCGTCACCTTCATTGGATCTGGCGATGCGGATCGCTTCCGCGGCAGCACCGCATACCGAGGGGGCGAGCGCATTGGAGAATAGATAGGGGCGGCCGCGCTGGCGAAGCAGTTCCACGACGTCGCGCCGCGCAGCAACAAACCCACCCATCGCGCCGCCAAGCGCTTTGCCGAACGTTCCGGTAAGAATGTCGATCTCCCCCTCGACGCCCCGGAATGCTGCGCTCCCGCGTCCGCCATCACCAAGGAAGCCCGAGGCGTGACAGTCGTCGACAAGCGTAAGCGCCTCATATTTTCGCGCGAGCGCAACAATTTCTGAAAGGTCGGCGATTGTCCCGTCCATCGAAAAGACGCCGTCGGTCGCGATCAATATCTGACCTGATCGCTCTGCGCGCGCCTGTATGAGAACTCGCTCGAGGTCTTCCATATCATTTGTCGCGAAACGGTAGCGGCCCGCCTTGCTCAGCCTGATTCCGTCGATCAGCGATGCGTGGTTTAGTGAGTCCGAAACAATCGCGTCGTCGACACCAAACAGCGGCTCAAAGACCGCGCCGTTGGCATCGAATGCCGCCGCAAACAGGATCGCGTCTTCGAAGCCCAGATAATCGGCGACCTGCGCCTCAAGGTCTTTGTGGATGCGTTGGGTTCCGCAGATGAACCGCACCGATGCCGTGCCAGCGCCCCAGCGTTGCATAGACTCGATTCCCGCCTGGACAACCCGTTGATCAGAGGCAAGGCCGAGATAATTGTTGGCGCACAAATTGAGCATGGGCTGGCCGCCCACACGGATTTCTGCGCCTTGCGGCGTGTCTATGACACGTTCTGATTTAAGCAGTCCGGCAGCCCGTATGCCTTCCAAATCGGCAGCGACTCGCTCGTAAAATATATGCGTCATTCCCGTCCTCCTGGACGGCATATGCAATATATCGAATTATTAGTCTAGTATCTTGTATAAAGGAAAATTTAGGTTGTTACGACCAGCAAGGCCTTTGCGGGCACACCCGAATTATTGCGAATTGTGTGCTCGACGTCGGCGGGGTAACGCGCCGTGGCGCCCGTTGCTATCTGACTTACCTCTGTCGCAGCAGTCACCTCTAGATTGCCTTCCAATACCGTCAGATGTTCCCGCGTTCCTTTTGCATGCGGTCCCGAGATTAGGGCGCCCCCTGAGGCCACAAGCAGTTCATACCATTCGAGACTATCGACCCGGTCCGCCGGGCTTAATATCCGGAGGATGCATAATCCGTCTTCGGTACGAATTTCTGGGGTGAAGGATGCCGACGCAACGTCGATGCGAATGCGTCGCTCGCTCTGTCGCACGCCTATGAGGTCCGACACATCCACCTTCATTGCTGCCGCAAGTGCCCACACCGTGGCCAGGGTCGGATTAGTGAGACCTCGCTCGATTTGCGACAGCATCGACTTCGAGACGCCCGAGGTCTTTGCGAGAGCCTCCAACGTCATGCCGTGCTGTTTGCGAAATAGGTGAATATAGGGGCCGATCTGAGGCGAAGGACTTTTGGTGGTCATGGCTGTGTTCTACAGTCGCTCTGGTTGTGTGAACAAGGAATGATTTTTTACGATCAGACCCTCGATGGCAGTGGTCCTGCGACGCCGCCGCTGGGTGCGCACGCCCTGATATGGAGTCGAACGCCGGCATTCTCTGTATTTCCCTGGCGAGCTTTGGCCGCTGTCCTTCAAGTCGGCGACCATTTTTTGCGTGAGTTTTTTTAACGGGCAATTCAGCTTGTCTACGATACCTCAGCGGTCAAATATGCGTGTGCCTGAGCTTGCAGGATACCGTTGAAAGCAGCAGATTCCGGGCATCTGGCCGGCCACGCTAAGATGTGGCAGGGGTCCGTCTATAAGATAATTGCCACTTCCTTGGAGACGACGTGCCGCCGCGACCGACCTTCGCCACGCCACAGGACCGCCGCGACTATGTGATGAGCAAGCGCGGTGAGGGGCAGGGTTTTGCCGCCATTGGCGAAACACTTGGCATTTCGGCGTCGCGTGCCTCGCAGTTGTACCATGAGGCGGTGCGGCTGAGCGAAGGTCCGCCGGTCGTGCCCTTCAATGATATCCGCCTTGAAACACCAGTCGACCGGCTTCCACTCAGCCGGCGTGTTCGCCGCGTGCTGCACCACAGCGATTTCAGAACGCTCGGCGATTTGCTCGCGGTTGATCGCGCCGATCTATGTCCGCTTTTCTTACGCATGCCGAACGGCAACCGGCAGGGATGGAACGAACTCGCCGCCTTACTCGACGCGTTCGAGGCGCGCGGCACCTAAGCGCAGTTGATCCGGATGCCATGCCATCGCCCGCGGCGAAGCTGGCGGCGGACCTTCTTCCGATAATCGCTGGGTGACAGGATTTTCCGCGCATGATGGCGCTTCCGGTTGCAGTAGAGACAAGCGGCCGCAATATTCTCTTCTGCGTCCGCGCCGCCGTCGCTGGCGGGCAGCAGATGTTCTGCGGTGACCTGTAAAAGCAGCGCTTGGCGCAGGGTCAGGCCATGACGGTCAGCGAATGCGGCCGGATCGCTTAGCCACATCGGTTGCTCGCAATAGGTGCAGGACCAGCCTTGGCGGTCAGCCTGGCGCTCACGGATTTTCTGAAGTCGGCACATAGAATCTCGCTTCGACAAGTGGGTCAAAGCGGATGCGCCGCGGTCATTCCTTCCGGGACCGCCCCTCGATTGGGAGCCTTATGGCTACGCGCTGGACAACGGTTGTAGCCGTCACCCCGCAGTTCGTCAGCGGCAGTCCCGGATCCTTTTGGACACCGGGGGCGCGGGATTGTCTTGTGACTAATCCGCCGAGACTATTGGCATCGGCCCGCACGCGATAAATAGGCTCGTTTTACAGGATGGCAAGGGAGGGGAAAGGCTTCCCCTGACGGCCAGCCCTTTGGTCTGGCCGTACCCCTTCCGCAGGGGCTGGCCGCCCCCGCGACGCCCCCGGTTGATGAGCGCGGCGGTCGATGGGCGCTCGCTGCCGGCGACAGGCGCCGTCATGGATCGCGCATCTGTTTTGGCCGCGCTGCGCACTCGGCGCGCCTGCCTTGGCGGGGCGGCGGCTAAGCACATTTGCGCACGCACGCCGCCGCGCCTGCGGTCGCGCCAAGAGCGCGTTTGTCTCTTGGATCCGCCGGGTGGCGGATCGGGGGTCATGGACAGCCTGAACTGAGGACGCCGCGCCAAGCGCGGCGGCGTTTTCGTGGGCCTCCCGTCGATCGCGGGAGTGGGCGGCGCTCCCTTCTGGGCGCGGCCCGGCGTCCCGCAAGCCGCTTCGCGGCTCTTTCACTTCGTTCCAGCCCTTCGGGTGCGTGCCGCCTCCTGGCCGCGCCCGGCAGGTCGCCAGTCGCCGCCCACCCCCGCTCCGCCGGGGGCCTGCTGGTTTTGGGGCGGGATGGAGGACAGGAATGCGCCAGAAAGTCAAAGGCGGTGACAGGCCGAGCCGTCGCCCATCGCGCGGCGGGGAGCCGCGCGGATCACTATACGACAACGTCACGAACCGGATCATATCCGAACTGGAAGAAGGGCGGCTGCCTTGGGTGCAGCCGTGGGGCCGCATCGGTCGCGCGTCGGCGTTGCCGCACAACGCCCGTTCGGGCCGCGCCTATTCGGGGATCAATATCTTGATCCTGTGGGGCGCGGTGATCGAGGGGGGATGGCCGAGCCCAGGCTGGCTGACCTTTCGTCAGGCGTTGGAAGCGGGCGGCAATGTTCGCAAGGGCGAGCGCGGGACGACCGTCGTTTATGCCGACCAGTTCGTTCCGAAGGGTGAAGCCGAGCGCGCGGCGCGCGATGGCGGGGACGCCCGCGCGGTGCCGTTCCTCAAAAGCTTCACGGTGTTCAACGTCGCGCAATGCGAGGGGCTTCGCGCCGGGATTGGCGTCGACCCCGCACCGCTTCCCGAGCGCGAAATCGTCCCCGTCGCCGAGGCGGTGATCGCCGCGAGCGGGATCGATTTCCGCATCGGCGGCGACAAGGCCTTTTACGTCCCCGCGCATGATTATGTGCAGGTGCCGCCGCAACCGGCCTTTTTCGATCAGGTCAATTATTACCGCACCGCGCTGCACGAACTCACCCATGCGACTGGCCATGTGTCGCGGCTGGACCGCAAACTGCTGAACAGCTTTGGCAGCAAGGATTATGCGCGCGAGGAACTGGTCGCTGAGATGGGAAGCGCGTTCCTGTGCGCCGCTCTCGGCATCGAACCGAGTGTGCGCCATGCCGATTATCTGGGGTCATGGCTCGCCGTGCTGCGCGAAGATAATCGCGCGATCTTCCGTGCCGCGAGCCTTGCGAGCAAGGCAGCCGAATGGTTGCTCGCCCGTTACGGCGAGGCGATTGCGGACGCGACGGCCATTGAGGGGAGGGCAGCGGCATGATGCTTCTGACCCCCGAACTCCGCGACGCTTTGCGCGCCAATGACGACGCGCGACGCGCTGCCGTGATGGCCGGTCTCGACGAGCCGGATTTCGTGCCCATCGTCAAATTCTTCAATCCGATGGGCGCGGCGACATGGCTTGCGACCGAGCTCGGAGAGGATGGCGATACGCTGTTCGGCCTTGCCGATCTTGGGTTCGGCTGTCCCGAACTTGGTTCGTTCAGCCTGAACGAACTCGCGTCGGTGCGGTTGCCGCTTGGCCTCGGCATTGAGCGCGATCTGGGATTTACGACCCGCTTACCCTTGTCGGGCTGGGCCGCATGGGCGCGCCGCGCCGGGTCGATCATCACCGCCGAAACGCTGTTTCACCGCAATTTTCGCGTGGGGACTGACGAGCTTCCGAAACCCCAAGCCTCTCCCGAAGGGGACGAGGGGAGGGGCGACGGCTGACGCAGGCGGCGCGTTTCGCCGTCATTTCTAGCCGGTCCCGCCACGCTTCAAGACATAACGGGACCGGCGCTCACAAGGAGCGATACCATGAGACTCGACTTTATCGATCTTGGCAAGCTGTCGATCAGCAAGGCCAATATGCGTTACGCCAAGAAAGCGCCCGATGTGTCGGACATATTGCCGACCGTTCGCGCGCGGGGTGTACTTGTGCCGCTGATCGTGCGGCCCAATTGTGCCGAGGGCGCTTATGAAATCGTCGCGGGCGCGCGGCGCTTTACCGCCGCGTGTCTGGTCGCGGGCGAGAAGGGCGAGGCCGACCCGCTGCCTTGCGCCGTTCTCGAAGACGGTGACGATGCCGCCGCGCTCGAAGCGTCGCTGATCGAGAATGTCGCGCGGCGCGATGCCGACGAGGTCACCCAATGGGAAACCTATACGCGGCTCATCACCAAAGAAGGCCGTTCTATCGGTGATATCGCCGACACGTTCGGGATGCCCGAGGGACAGGTGCGGCGCATCCTCGCGCTCGGCAATCTCTTGCCGCGTATCCGCGCGCTCTATGCGAAGGAGAAGATCAGTTCGGGCACGGTGCGCCATTTGACGATGGCGTCCAAGACCCAGCAGCGCGCATGGCTGGCACTGTTCGACGATGCCGGGGCTTATTGCCCGCAGGGGCATCAGCTCAAAGGCTGGCTGTTCGGCGGCGGTGCGATCAAGGCCGGTCATGCGCTGTTCGATGTCGAGGCGAGCGGTCTAGCGGTGATCGCCGACCTGTTCGGCGACGAGCGCTATTTTGGCGATAGCGATGCTTTCTGGACCGCGCAGCTTGCCGCGATCGAGGAACGGCGGTTGTCCTTTTTGGACGATGGGTGGAGCGATGTCGTCGTCCTGCCCAAGGGCGACTATTTTCGAGCATGGGAATTTCGGCAAGCGCCCAAGCGCAAGGGCGGGCGTATCTATATCGAAGTGCGCGACACGGGCGAAATCGACATTCACGAAGGTTATGTCACCGCCAAGGAGGCGGCGCGGCTGGACAAGGGAGAAACGATCGACGCCGCACCGAAGACGGCGCGCCCCGAACTGACCGCGCGGATGCAGACCTATGTCGACCTGCATCGCCATGCCGCCGTGCGCGCCGAATTGACCGGCCATCCCGCCGTCGCGCTGCGTTTGATGGTCGCCCATGCCATCGCGGGGTCGCCGCTGTGGAATGTGAAGGTCGAGCCGCAGACCACGAAGGACGACGATGTCCGCGAAAGCATCGAGGTCAGCCGCGCCGAAGCGGTGTTCGACGAAAAGCGCCGCGCGATGCTCTCGATGCTTGGGTTCGACGCTGAGGAGCCGAATGTGACCGGCGGCAATCCGATGCGGCTGGTCCAACTGTTCCAGCGGCTGCTCGACCTTCCCGACCGTGCGGTCATGGACGTTATCGCCATCGTCATCGGCGAAACAATGTTCGCGGGCAGCGCCGCCGTTGAGGCGGTCGGGCTCCATATCGGGCTCGATATGGCGAAATGGTGGAGCGCCGACGCCGCCTTTTTCGAGGGGCTTCGGGACAAGGAGGTGCTTGCCGCGCTGGTCGCCGAGGTGGGCGGCGAAGAGGTTGCCGCCGCCAATGCCAAGGAGAAGGGCGCGACCTTGAAGGCGATCATCCGCGACCATGTGGACGGCGGCAATGGCCGGACAAAGGTCGAGGGCTGGGTGCCGAAGTGGATGATGTTCCCACCCGCCGCTTATACCGCGCGGGGCGGTGTGGGGACCGTCTCCGCGCACGGCGAACTCGCTGTATCCGAAGCCGAGGACGAAGCCGGTAACGACATCGGTGCCAAGGCCAGCGCGGGGGATGACATCGGGGCCGAGGCCAGCAGCGGGTCCGAGGAAGAGATCGGGGCCGAAGCCACTGTCCCGGCAGAAGGCGATGGTGACGGCGAAGGGCGCGGCGACGCGGATTATGGTGTCGCACCGGATGCCGAGGCCATGCCGCAGCGCAAAGCCGCGTGACGGGAGGGGCGGCGGCGAATGCCGCCGCTCTTTCAAGCCTGCCCGGCTTTTGATGGTATAAGCGATGCTTATCGAGGCCCCGAAAATCGCCGCGCCGCGCGCCCTTGCAGGCCGCGCGGCGCGATGCCCTATCGGCCAAATAGTCATGGCCGCAGGGCAAGACAGTTGATAGGGCGACCCAAAGAAAAGGAGATCTCCCATGGCCGAAGATACCCAGGATATGCTGCTTACGCTCACCGCCGATATTGTCGCGGCGCATGTATCGAACAACAGCGTCGGCCTTGCCGATCTCCCCGACCTGATTTCGCGCGTCCACGGTGCCTTGGCTGGACTTGGCACGCCGGTCGAAGCGCCGGTCGAGGAACAGAAGCCCGCCGTGTCGATCCGTTCGTCGGTCAAGCCCGACTATATCGTCTGTCTCGAGGACGGCAAAAAGCTCAAGATGCTGCGCCGCCATCTGATGACGCATTATGGCATGACTCCCGAAGACTATCGCGCCAAATGGAATCTTCCCAAGGATTATCCGATGGTCGCGCCCGACTACGCGGAGCGCCGCCGTGTGCTCGCCAAGGCCATCGGTCTCGGGACCAAGGGAAGCGGCGGCGGTCGCAAACCGGCGGCCAAGCCCGCCGCAAAGGCAGCGGCCCCGCGCGGCCGCGCCAAGGCCGGCGCCGACAGGATGTAGCGGCCCGGCGATCGCCGGAGCGCGCGAGGACTATGTGAAGTAACCGGGGCAGGCGCTTTCGCGGCCTGCCCCGATCGACTATAGATTATCTGCGCCTTGGTGGTTGGTGGCGGCGCGTCCCTTATCTTTGGAACGGACGCCCGCCATGTTGCTTTTGCTGCCTTTCGCCCTGCTCGGGCTTGCCGCGCTATTTCATGTCCTGCTGCTCGCCTCGTCGCGGGCGCTGTGCTTTGCGGTCGCCGCCTCCGCAACCTTCGCGGCACAGGCGGCGGGTTTGTCTTTCTGGGCGGCGGCGCTCGCCGCCGCGATCGCCTTCTTCACCATCGATGCCGCCATCGCCTACGGAGGTATCCGCCTACGCGGTTCGGTCGCCGGGGCAGGGTTGGCCGGACTTGTCTTCGGTCCCGCCGCCCTCGCCGGTTTTTCGGTCGGCGCGCTCGCAGCGGCATGGACGGGGCTCAACCCGGCCTGGCCCGGAGCGGTCGCGGCCCTCGCGGTCTGCTGGATCGCCCGGCGCCGGGGATCGGCGCAGCCAGATTGAACGGAGCTATTGGTATTGCCACCGGGGAACTTCCGTCAAGCACGGCAATCCTTGGCATGACCATTTATAGCCGATGATGACCGGTCGCCCGACAGCGGCGGCGCCGGTCTTCCCGAAGATACCGAGGATCGCCACCTGCATTCCGCATGTCCGGCACCACGACCTTCACGGCCTCTCTTGAATGGCTTGATGACCGAAACCGGCTTCGCCTCTGCCGCTCGGGGCCGCAACGGCAGCGCCGCCCTTTTTTCCCCTGTTGGCTGCGCCTCCATTCCTCGCGAGGCAAAAAAGCGCGGCGCTGCCGTCCTCCAGCAAGCTTGCGGGCCTTCGGCTGCGGCCGCGGCAGCCCCGGTCATGTCCTAAGCCATCGAGGCCGTGATGGTCATGGTCTCGAAACCGGAAAGGCAAATATCATGGCTACCATCGGCACCTTCAAGAAGACCGCCAACGGCGAATATGTCGGCGACATCGTCACGCTCAGCGTTCAGGCCAAAGGGGTCCGCATCGTCCCCGACGAAAATCCCCCCAGCGAGAACGCCCCCTCACACCGCATCCTCGTCGGCCGCGCCGAGATCGGCGCCGCCTGGGCCAAGCAGTCGAACGAGGGCCGCGCCTATCTCGGGCTCAAGCTCGACGATCCGAGCTTCACCGCTCCGATCTACGCCAACCTCTTCGACGACGAGGACGGCAAGACCTACAGCCTGATCTGGTCGCGCCCGAGCCGCCGCGGCACCGACTGAACCGCACGGCTCAGATCCCGCCCGGAAATTCCGGGCGGGAACTTTCTTTGTTTTCTGAGCGATGAGGCGGCCAAGAGCCCCCGCGCTTATTCCGCTATAAGCTTTGCCCCCTTTGACCGGCTTTGCGCCGGATCGCTAAGTGCCCGGCAAATGTCGCGGGGAGACAGCGATGCCGGGATATCAGCATTTTCATTTGCCGCCGCCCTACCGCGCCCTCGCTGCCCTCGGCGCGCGCGGGCTGGCCTGGGAATGGCTTCGGCGCAACGCGGGCTTTCGCGAGCTATGGGCCGACGCGCCGCCCCTCGCGCGGCGCGCGAACGCCGCCGTTCTCGCCACGCTCGCCCGGTCGCGCCGCCCACTTATCGACATCGCGCTCCACCCCATGGCAAAGAGGTGGGCCCCTTGGGGCCTCATCTTTCGCAGTGTCGCCCGATATGCCGGCGACCAGTCTGCTCGCGTCGTCGCCGCCGATCGGCTGGGCGCCCGACATCGAGCGGACGCAGATCACGATCGTGCGCCCGGTGCCATGGGCGCGTGCGATCGATGACATCGGCTTTCATCCCGAAACCTGGGGCGAACGGGTTTTCCGGGTGAGGGCGCCAGGCGGCGAGCAATGGCTGATCCGCCGCAGCGACGCCCCCGAACTCGCGCTCTGGGTGCCGCAGGGCCTCGCGCCGCCGCGCGGCGGCGCCTTCGGCCTCTATCTCCACGCCCATCAGGGCCTTGCCGAGCGCTGCCATGCGGTCGAGCGGTTCCGCCGCGCGATCGGGCTCGGGCGGCCGCTTCGCGCCCTGCCCTTCGCCGACGCGCGGCGTCACGCCATCATGCTCTATCTCTTCGATGCCCGCCTTCTCGGCGTGTCGCTGCGCGACAGCGCCGAGACATTGCTGGGCAGCGCGCCGTCCGACTGGCGGACGAGCTCGGTCCGGTCGGACCTTCGCCGTCTCGCCGAGGCGGCGGATCGCCTTGCCGCGGGCGGCTATAGAAACCTGCTTCGCTGAGCGCGGCACCCCGGACCGGTCCGTCCGGGGCGCCGCCTTGGCGATGTGGCCGGAGATGGCCCCCCCGATCTCCGGCCACCACGCCTCGCCCTTCGGCGCCGATGATCGCCTCGACCCGCGCAACGCCGCACCTCAGCGCCGCACCTGTTGAGGCGCTTCCCCCAACCGCGGGCCGTTCGCTCACCTGTTCGAGGACAAGCCCCATGCCCGATTTCGTCAAGGACACCCGCTATCTGCGCACCAAGGAAGCCGCCTATTATGTCGGCCTCTCCGCGCGCACGCTCGAAAAGCATCGCACCTATGGCACCGGCCCCGCATACCGGAAGGTCGGCGGCCGGGTGCTCTACTCGCTCGAAGACCTACGCGCCTGGACCGATCGCGGCGTCTGCACATCGACGTCCGATCCGAACAATCACGCCGTGCCGCCCGCGGTCCGCCGCGAGAGCGATGGCGCGGCGAAGGGAGAGGGCTGATGCGCAATCCCGACAAATCGCACGACGCCGACAAGGGGCATGGCCCTGACAACTCGATTGGCTCCGACAAGACACGCGATTCGGGCACATGGCGTGAGCGCCGCGAGACGCCGCGGCTGCAACCGGCGACGCCACCACGCCGCCGCCGTTGGCGGCGTGCGCTGGCGGCTGTTGGCGCGACCGCGATTCTGCTCACGACCGTCCCGCTGTTCATCGACGTGCCGCTGCGCTTCCTGTGGAACGCATCGGCGAGCGTCCCGCGCGGTCTCTATATGGTGTCGGATCGCAGACCGGTACGCGGCGACCTCGCGGTCGTGCGCCCCGCGCCCGACGTCGCGCGCTATATGGCGCGCCGGCGTTACGTGCCGCTAGGCATTCCGCTGCTCAAGCCCGTCGTGGCGGCGTCGGGCGCCACCGCCTGCCGCGACGGCATCGCGGTGACGATCGACGGCCGCCCCGCGGCGACTGCGCTGCGCGCCGATCGCCTCGGTCGCCCGCTCCCGGTCTGGACAGGATGCGTCCTGCTAGGTGTCGACGAATTTTTCCTGATCGCGGGCGGTTCACCGGCGTCGTTCGACAGCCGCTATTTCGGGCCGGTGAAGGCGGACGCCGTCGTCGGTCGCGCGGTGCCGATCTGGACTGCGTCATGACCGGGCGGTCGCTGTATGGCACTGCGATCCTGCTCGCCTTCGGCATCGCCATCGCGGCGCCGGTGAGAGTGAGCGCGGCGCCTGTTGGCGCAAGCGCGCCGCCGGTCGGACCGGTCACGACGCCGGGAGCGCAAGGTCGATCGGCGTGCGCGTCGCACGCGGCCGAGGCCGCGCGGCGCTCGCGCATTTCCGAAACCGTCATCCTGCGCGTGATGCATGTCGAGAGCCGCGGGCGCGCCAATGCGATCTCGCCGAAGGGCGCGATGGGCTGCATGCAGATCATGCCCGCGACATGGCGCTATTTGACCGGGCGGCACAGTCTGGGCGCCGATCCCTGGGATCCTCGGTTCAACATGATCGGCGGCGCGCTCTATCTTGCGGAGATGGCGCGGCGGTTCGGATTTCCGGGGGCCTATGCCGCCTATAATGCCGGTCCCGAACGCTATGCGCGCCATGTTCGCGGCACCGCTTCGCTCCCCGCCGAAACACGGGCCTATATGGCGAGCCTGTCGGGAGGTGCGCACACGCCAAGGGCGCGTGGCGACGATGCGCGACCGGCGAGGCCGCGATGGCAGGAGGCTGGTTTGTTCCTTGGCGCGGCGCGGCAAAGTGTCGCGCCGAAGCGCGCGGCGCCGAAGGCCGCAAGCAGGAGCGATAAGGTGGTGCCGCAGGCCGCGGTCGACCGCGACGACACGCGGCCGACGCCCGCGATCGAAGAGGGCGACACGGCGGACGGCCATGCCGGAAACCGCCTGTCGCCGCATGACCTGTTCCCGCTGGCTGCTTCGGCGCGAGCGGCGCCGCGCGGAAATGTTTTTCGCGAGGAATGACGATTTGTCCCTCCTCATTTCCGAGGTGCGCGCGTCTATCAATTCGACAGGGGGACGACGCTCTTAACTTCGCTCTGTTGGATCGCAGCGACCCGCGATTCCTTGCAGTCCCTGGACCGGCACGCCTCGCGGCTTCCGGTCCCTTTTGTTGCGGCCCATGGATTTCCGAGCGAGCGTCGATCGCTATGTGTGCGGTGCCGGTGGCAGTGCGGAGATGCAGACCGCGAGGCGCGTGCGTGCGGCGCATCCGGGTAAAATGATACTGCCCCTCCTGATATCGGTACGCCGTGCGTCATATGCAGCGGCGGGTGACCCCACTGCAGTTCTGCCGACCGGTAGCGCCCGTGAGAAGCTGCGCAGCCAAACTTTGGGACCGGTGCCAATTGCAGGTTCATCCGGCACCGGTCCCATCTTCGCCCCGCGCACTGGTCCGCCGCTGCGAAACCTTTTCGGCCTCTTCGGCGAAGGCGCGCGTGCCGCGACGCTTCAGCCGAAGTTTAAGCGCGTCGCTCTCGGCACCCTGGAATTGCTGCGCGAGATCGAGGAATGCGCCGTACAGCATGGCGCGATCGTCGTCGGCCAGTTCGACGAGACCGGCTTTTGCGACGAGGCCGCCGAGCTCGATCAGATGTTTCGTGCGTGCGCGTCGTGTCACGACCCACTCCCGACTGTCATACCGCGATCGTGCCCGCTCAATCCGGTTGCGTTTCTGCAGCAGACGCCGCGCCGCCTGCTTGATTTCGCGGATTGCGGCTCGACCGTTTCCGCTCGCGCCCGCGAAAGAATTCCGCGCCGCGCTTGCCCCAGTCTGCGGTGATGCTCTTGTCCTTCATTGCGACCGCCGCGAGCAATGCGCCCGCGAGCAGCTCGGGGTCGAGCGCATCGGCTCCCGTCGCTTCGACAAGTTCGCCATATTGCTGGACCTTGCGCTGCTTGAGCAGTTTCGCGCGTTCGCCGAGCGCTTTCAGCTCGGCGTCGAAATCGCGTATCTTTGCCATATTCTCACTCCTTCTGCTCTGTCGGTGCAGCCGAAGTGGATGACGCTACGGTCCTTTCAACCGATGGAATCTCTCCGGCGAGCGGTAGCGTAGGAGAGCGCGCTTATACGTCGTACCGACGTCGCGGGCCTCTGGCCTAAGATCGGCTCATCATGGCGATCTATCATTTCTCGGCAAAGATGATCTCGCGCGGCGCTGGCCGGAACGCCATCGCGGCGGCTGCCTATCGCGCTGCCACGCGTCTGCACGACGAACGGCTCGGACGCGCCCATGACTTTTCGAACAAGGCAGGCGTCGTCCATTCGGAGGTGATGCTGCCCGAGGGTGCGCCCGAGCGGTTGGCCGATCGCCAGACGCTGTGGAACGAAGTCGAGGCCGGCGAAAAGCGCAAGGATGCACAGCTGGCGCGCGAGGTCGAGTTCGCGATCCCGCGCGAGATGGCGCAGGACCAGGGCATCGCGCTCGCGCGCGAATTCGTTGCGCGCGAATTCGTCGAACGCGGCATGGTCGCCGATCTCAACGTCCACTGGGATATCGGCGCCGATGGCGAGGCGAAGCCGCACGCGCATGTCATGTTGAGCCTGCGCCAGATCGATGGCGACGGCTTCGGCGGCAAGGTCCGCGAATGGAATGCGACGGCGCTGCTTCAACATTGGCGCGGCGCCTGGGCCGAACAAGTGAACAGCCGCTGCGCCGCGCTCGGAATCGATGCACGCGTCGATCACCGCAGCTATGCCGAGCAGGGTATTGGTCTCGAACCGCAACATAAGATCGGCGCCGCGGGCGCACGGCGCGAAGCGAAGGGCGAAGACGCCGAGCGGGCGGACGACCATCGCGCCATCGCGCAGAGCAACGCGGCGCAGATTCTTGCCGATCCCGATGTCGGGCTCGCCGCGCTGACGCGGCAACAGGCGACCTTCACCCATCGCGATCTCGCGAAATTCGCGCATCGCCATAGTGACGGGCAGGACCAGTTCGAGCGCGTCGTTTCCGCCATGCGTCACCATGGTTCGGTGGTCGCGCTCGGGCGTGATGGACGCGGTGACGAGCGCTTCACGACGCGTACGATGCTGTCGTCGGAACAGCGGCTGGTTCGTGACGCCGCGCAGCTTGCGGCCTCGACCGCGCACCGCGTGTCGCGCGGCGATATGGTCGCCGCGCTCGCGGTCGAAGCTGCGCGTGGCGTTCGTCTCAGCGCCGAGCAGCGCGGCGCATTCGATCATGTCCTGCGACCGACCGGGCTCGCCCTCGTCACCGGCTATGCCGGCACCGGCAAATCGACGATGCTCGGCGCGGCGCGCGAAGCTTGGGAGTTCAGTGGATATCGCGTGTTGGGCGCCGCCCTGTCGGGGATCGCCGCCGAGAATTTGCAGGGCGGTTCGGGCATCGCATCGCGGACGCTCGCCAGTTTCGAATATAGCTGGGGGCGCGGCGCCGATACGCTGACCCCGCGCGATATTCTTGTCGTAGACGAGGCCGGCATGATCGGCACGCGGCAGATGGAACGGCTGAGCGCCGAGGTGTCTCGCACCGGGGCGAAGCTAGTGCTGGTCGGCGACGTGCAGCAACTCCAGGCGATCGAAGCGGGCGCCGCATTCCGCTTGCTCGCCGAGCGCCACGGCGCGGCCGAAATCGGCGAGGTCCGCCGCCAGCAACAGACGTGGATGCGCGAAGCGACGCGGGCGATGGCGACTGGCGACATGGCGATCGCGCTCCGGTCCTATTCGGACGCCGGCGTCGTGCATGCCGCTGAGACGCGCGACGCAGCTCGCGCGGCGCTGATCGATCGATGGGATGCCGAACGCCGCGCCGATCCGGCGGCGTCACGCATCATCCTCACCCATTTAAAGACGGAGGTGAAAATGCTCAACGATTCAGCACGCGAACGCGTGGCTGCCCAAGGCCCGCTCGGCGCGAGCATCACGGTCCAGACTGAGCGCGGGCCGCGCGAGTTTGCGGCCGAGGACCGCATCCTGTTCCTCCGCAACGAGAAGTCACTGGGGGTCAAGAATGGCACGCTCGGAACGGTAGAACGGGCTAGCGCCGAGTGGCTGGCGGTGCGGCTCGACAATGGCGAACGCGTCGACGTCGATCTCAAACTCTATGCCCATGTTGATCATGGCTATGCCGCGACGGTCCACAAGTCGCAGGGCATGACGGTCGATCGCTGCCATGTCCTCGCGACGCCCGGACTCGATGCCCATGGCGCCTATGTTGCCCTCAGTCGCCATCGCGACGGCACCACGGTGCATTATGGCCGCGATGATTTTGCCGATGAAGCGAAACTCGCGCGGACGCTCGGACGCGAACGGCCGAAGGACATGGCGCTCGACTACACTGATCGCACATCCAATGTCGGTGACCGCAAGGCGGGCAACGAGAAGCACGGCGCCGATACCGCGACCGGGGCGGGGGCGGGGAAGGAGGTCGCCAAGGATCAGGATCGGGCAAACACACTCCGCGCGATGATCGCGGCCCGCCGCGACACGCCGCGCCCGACGGCGGAGTCCGTGCGCGAGGCTATGGCGAAGGCGGCGAAAGCGATCGGAATCTCGCGCGGCTCCGACCGGGGCGCCGAGCGATGAAGAGCGCGCCGGGAACCGGTGCCGATCCGCTGACGCACCAGTTGGCGCTTATTCTCGCGATCGTCGCTATCGTCGGCTGCTGGCCACTCATCCAGCTCCAGATACCGCTCGGAAGCCGCTTCGCCTTCTCCGACCTGGTGGCCGAGCATTGGGCGCATCGCGATGCGCTGCAACCATGGATCGACCGCCGCTGGGCCTGGCTGGCGTTGCATGATTATCATCTGTGGTTCGCGCTCGCCGCCTTGCCCGGGGCGGGCGCTGTTGGAATGGTTCAGGCGATCGACCGCCGAAATGCCTGGGCGCTGCTCCACGCTGTCGTGGGTTGGGGGGTCGGTGGGTTGGTCGGGCTCCTGCTCTATGACAGCTTCCGGCGCGATAGCTGGCCGCTTGCGGTGATGATGCCCGCGGTGTTTTCCTTTCTTGGCGGCGCGATCGGTGCCCGGCTCGGCGCGATGTCGCGAGCTTCGCGCCATTTGCGCGGCACCAAGGTCACATCAAGCGCATCGTCTCGACTCGGCCGATACTGGGCGCGATATCGCGGACACGTCTCGCTCGCCGGTGTTCCGCTCGACCCGATGGACGAGACAATGCACATCGCGGCGATCGGCGCGACCGGTTCGGGCAAATCGACGGCGCTGCGCGCATTGATGGCCGATGCCCTCATGAGGGGAGACCGGCAGGTCGTCGCCGACCCGGAGAGCGCGGCGCTGAACACATATTTTGCCGACGGCGATGTCATCCTCAATCCGTTCGATGCGCGGTGCGCGCGCTGGGATCTACTCGCCGAGATTGAGCGGCCGAGCGACTTCGCCTTTCTGTCGAGTTCGCTGCTCCCGCATCTGGGTCAGGGCGATCATGATCAGTGGATCAGCTACGCCCAGCAACTGCTTGCCGGCGCGTTGGAGAATTTCTGGACGCTGAAGCTCGGCACGTCGGACGATTTTATCGAGATGCTCGCGAGCGCAAAGCTTGGCGAGCTGCGCCAGCTCTGCATCGGCACGCCCGCGGCGCGCTATTTCGAGGAGGGCGGCGAGCGGATGCTCGCCAGCATTCTGGGGACGATGGCTCCCGCGATCGGCAATCTTCGCCATATCGCCGGGCGCGACGGCGCTCCCTTTTCGCTTCGTGAATGGGTGAGGAGCGGGTCGGGCTCGCTGTGGATGCCCTATGCCGCGAACGAGACGGCGGCGCTGCGCGGGCTCATTTCATGCTGGATGAATATCACAATCTTCGAAACGCTGTCGCTCCCGCCATCGAGCGAACGGCGTGTCTGGTTCCAGATCGACGAGATGGATGCGCTGGGCCGGATCGAGGGTCTGACCAACGCGCTCGCGCGGCTGCGAAAGTTCGGGGGATGTGTCGCGCTCGGCTTCCAGTCCTATGCGCAGCTCAAGCAGATTTACGGCGAGGGTGCCGAGACGATCATCGAGAATTGCGGCAACCTGTTGTTGCTGCGATCGGGGCTCAGCGACGATGGCGGCACCGCGAAACTCGCCTCGCAGCTCATCGGCAGCCGCGAGGTCGAGCGTCAGGATATGAGCCGGACGCGCTCGCGTGGCCGCTACACGACGCGATCGATGTCGATGCAGACGCGGCGCGCGGTCGAAGACGTCGTTCTCCCCAGCGAAATCATGCAGCTTCCCGATCGCGAGGGCTTTGTGAAGCGCGCCGGATCGGCGCATTGGGTGCGGGTCAAATTCCCATTCGAACGGCTATCTCCATGAAAATTCACGTGTCTGGTCCGGTTTCGGGATCGTGCTGCGTCGTAAGGGTGGGAGTGTCTCACGGAAGTGGGACACTGCACGGCGTTGCCAGCAAAACGCGAACAGCATCGTGCTAAGCAGAAACGGAGTGGAAGCATTGCGGGCGGAAGACGCGCGACTTCATAACGCCGTGCCCGGATGCGGATGACATGGGCCTACATAGAATTGATGAACTGACCGAGCGTCAGAAGCAGTGCCTTCGAGGCATCTACGCCAATCTTTCGATCAAGGAGATCGGCAAGCAGCTCGACCTATCGCCGCACACGGTGACCGAGCATCTGCGCGATGTCCGACGCCTTTTGCGTGTGTCGCGAAGCATGCAGGCCGCCCGGCTGTTGGTGCGCCATGAGGGGGACATCCGCGATGTACCCATTTCAACTGGGGTCGTCGGTGGGGCGGCTGCTGACGATATCGATCCGGCGAGCCGCGATGGTCTCGTTCGGAATCGTTACAATCTCACTATCCTGCAGAGGGTCGTCCTTGTGGTCGGCGTCTGTTTCTCGGCGATCGCGCTTGCCGGCGCGCTCATCGGGGGCGCCGACGCGATCAATCGCGCCTTCCTTGGATATGGGATCGACATTTCCGACCCCCCCTACCGGAAATAGCCGTCCCTCGCCGGACGGCGAGGAGACGCATATGTTGTTGAAAAGGAAAGCCGCATTCGACGCAGTCCAGCCCTTGTTCCAGGCCGCCGAAGCGAGCGCCGATCGCGCCGCAGCGGATGCTGCGAGCTGCATTGCCGAAATGCTGCGCGTGCGCGAGGAAGCCGGACTGCCGATGTCGGCGGGCACCGATATGCTCGACAAGCTGGTCGTTGCGCTCAATCACAATGTGAATGCGCGCAGGAGCTTCATCGAGGCCCACGCGATGACGTCGGCGTTGGTCAAGGAAATCGGGCTCGAGAAATCGTTCGGCGATATTCATCCATGCCCGCGGACCCAGCGCCCTGCTGGCGAATTGACTGTCGTGCCCCACGCCATCGCGGCTTGAGTCTCGAGTGTCGCCCCGCACGGCCCATGGCCGGGACCCCTTAGCCCATGTTGCGCATCGCGATCTTTCTGATCTTGTTGCTCGGCACTTGCGGCTACGCGCTCTGGCGGGGCGGCGCGCCCGAACGGATCGCCGCTGGCGCGATGCTGGCGGCGACTGTTGGATCAGCGCTGGCGCGAAGCGAAGTCCAACACCGCTTTGTCGATATCGAAGTCGGTCTCTTCGCGATAGACGCGCTGCTCCTCATCATTCTGTTTGCGGTGGCGCTCCGCGCGGATCGCGGCTGGCCTATCTTGGTATGTGCATTGCACTTGGGGACAGTAGGTGCTCACGCGATAAAGCTCATTGCTCCCGACATGATCCGCGTAACCTACGTTGTCATGGTGACGGCCTGGAGCTGGCCGATGGTGATCGCGCTGGGGATCGGCACATGGCGCCATTGCGGCCGGGTGACGGCTCTAGGCTATGACCTGGACTGGAGCCTGCCGCTCGCCGAGAATCCAATGGCAACGCGCGACCGGTGATCTATCGGCGGTCTTGGCCGCTTCCAATCCATTACGATGAGCGCTTCGAGGCCATTGGGCTCGCGGTCGCCACTGCGCGCGCGCCCGGCACTGGCACAACTCGAGATATTCTTGAAGGTGGTCGAGACGCGTAGCTTCGTCGGTGCGGCAAAACTCCTCGGGATGAGCCAGCCCGCCGTGAGCCAAGCGATCGCGCGGCTCGAAGAAATCTATCCCGGCGACCTATTCGTTCGGCGGCGCGGCGCGCCGCTGACGCTGACGCCGGTTGGCGAGGCACTGTTCCCGCTCGCTCAGGCAATGCTCCACACCGCGGATCAATCGTTTCTGCGCACTGCGGCGGCGTCGCAGAGTCAGAGCGGCCGTTTATCGGTCGGCTTTTATCCGGGCATCGCGAATGGGCCGTTGCGCGATGGTCTGCTCGCCTTTCGGGCCCAATGCCCAGACGTCGATCTCAATTTGCTTGAGGCTGTGCCGAGCGAACTGCATCGCGGCCTTCGTGATGGTTCTCTGGATTTGGTCGTCACGGCGTTCATGCCAGATCTTGCTAGTCCGGCGTTCGCGCAGGAAACGCTTTGGACCGAGAAGCTGGTGGCGATTTTGCCAGAGGGTCATCCATTGGCGGCGCGCGAGTACCTACGATGGTCCGACGTCGCGAAACTACAGGTGCTCCTGAGCGAACGTGCGAACGATATGTCTGAGTATCGTGAGATCACGGCCCGCGCTGGTGTGCCGTTGCTCGGCTGTGCGCATTACTCGGTATCGCGCTGGACACTTCTCCACCTGATTACGATGGGCTTCGGCATCACAATCTCATTTTCGCCGGGGCTTCTGTCCACCGCGGGCGTCGTCGAGATTCCAATAGAGGACAAGAAGGCTGTCGTGCCTATCGAGGGAATTTGGCATGCTGGCGACGCCAATCCAATCCGGCACAGATTCGTTCGTATTGTTCGGGACGTTGCGGTGGTGCCTACCGACACGCAGTAGCCCGCACATTTGCGCTATTTGACGTTCGGATCCCGGATCAGTTTGCACGGATCCACACTCAAGGCGTCAGCGAGTTTACCGAGCGATGTAATCGAAGCCGAGACTTTGCCTCGTTCGATCGCACCCAAATAGCGAAAACTTATACCAGCGCGATCAGCAAGCTCCTCCTGCGTATGACCTGCCTCATTGCGCAGTCGCCTAAGATTTGTCGCCAGGTTCTCCTTGAGGTCCATCCCAACTAAATCACAGGATAGGAACTATCGTTCTAGGAATGATAGTTCCTATTCGTTATCATCGTCCGGGTTTCTAGCCAGGAGAATTACATGCCGCCGATGTCCCCCTCAGCACGCGATGAGGTCGTTCGTTTGCTAACGCTTGCTCGTGGGATGCTGGCAGCTAGCGAAGTGAGCCTCGCTGTCACTTATCTCGATTTGGCCGTTAACGCCGTGGATCAAGATTCGTGCACCAGCGCCTCGAATGACGATGATACTATGACGGCTCGAGAACGAGATCGCGGCTAACGAGTACCCGGATTCGCGCGCCAGGCCGTATCGAGACTGTAGGTCTAACCTCAAGCTCGCGCTCGACTAGGCGGTCACCTGCGCGTCCGACTGTCTGCTCATTGCTGTCGCGGATAGCCTCAGCGATTGCACCGTCACCGCTTCCATCGCTCAGCTCGGTGCCGACGCCGAACAATGTCGCGACGATCCCGGCCTTGATGATACGGCCCCAATGATTGTCCACGCGGTCGGCGAGGCCCGCAGCGCCGCTGCCGTCGGTCGCACTCATCTGGTCGAGATCTACTGAGCGGCCGTCCGGATAGATGAGCCGGTTCCAGATCACCAAAGCGCGGTCCTGTCCGAACGCCACCTTGCTGTCAGACGTGCCTAGGAGGCGAGCCCCTTGCGGTATCAGGCGCGTCAGCCCGGTCGCGCTGTCGAACACGTCTTCGGTCACTTGCGCAATGACCTGACCTGGGAGGTCGGATGAGAGACCGGTGACCAGCGCGCCCGATATCGTTGAGCCCGCCATCAGGACGTGCGGGCTCGGCGGCGGCGACACACGCCCGCTGTTTTGCGTCACCGGATTGTTACCCGCGCGTGCTTCGGCGGGAAGCGGGGCCGGTGCTTGAGCCGGACTGGCCATAACTTCGTCGGGCAGTTTTCGGGCGCCGTCGCTAGCGGCGAACAGCTTGCTGGCGCGCGCACTCTCGTGCGCTTGACGTCGGCGCTCGGCTTCTGCGGCGGCGGGGTCAGGTGCTGCCGGCGCCGGTGACGCATCGGTTACCGGCTCGACTGCCTCCTCCGTGGAAGGTGAGGGCGGGCCCATCGATTTTGCCGTCTGTGCGATGTCGCCATAATCTTTCGGGGCGTCGGTCAGGGCGTCGGCGTCCTGACCCGAGGCAATCATCACATTCTCGTGCGCGTCGCGGCTGTGGTCTCCATCTCTGAGACTATAAGCCAGCGCGCCCGCGATCGCGAAGGCGCCGGCGCCAGTGAGGCCTGCGATAGCCTTACGGGAGAGGCGCCGCGGTCGCGGCGGGGCGGCGCGCGTGGCGAGCGGGCGCTGCTCTTCTTGGTTGGGTTGGTCTTTGCGGTCGATCATCACACGCGTCCTCGCGGGCGTTGCCGTTCGATACGGACGATCTGCTGTTTCTTGGTTCCGAGGCGGAGTTCGGCGCGATCGAACAAACGATCGACAATCATGTACCGCCCGGACACCCGGTAATTGACGAGTTCGGCGTTGCCTTTCTCGCCGAGCAGGAACAGCGGCGGAAGTTCGCTTTGCGCGACGGCCTCGGGAAACAGGATGTAGCTCTTTTTGCCGTCATCGAAGACTTGGGCGGGACGCCATGCCGGGCGGTCGCCGGAAATTCTGTACGCGAAGTCCAGCTTCTCGGCGTCGAGGCCGTTCGCGATCCTCGTTGCCTCCTGTGCGACAGCTTCGGCGGCGCGTGCCTGGATCGCAATCAGTTCGCCCTGCGGGTAGGACCAGGTGACGCTCGCCATATAAGTGTTCGACGTCGAGCGCAGCTCGACGTGATAGGTGCGACGGTTCGTGTTGATCACCAGATTCGTGACGATGCCGGGGTCGGTTGGTTTCACGAGGATATGCGTTCGCTTGCTCGAGCCGCTGCCACTCGCCGCCTCGCCGATGATCCAGCGCACTGTATCGCCAGCGGCGACCGCGCCCATGTCGGACAGGGTCTCGCCTTCCTGCAATTTGATGTCGGTGACGCGGCCGACCGCCGCATACACCTGATAGAGACCGCCCGGAACATAGGCGAAGGTTTGTGTCGCGCCCTGCCATCCCGCATCGCGTGGACTGACGCGGGCCTTCTCGGTTGCGGCGGCAATCGGCCTCTGCCCGCCCCCGTTCGCGAATGCCTGCATCGGGAGCGCGGTGAGCAGCAGGGATGCGAATATCCGGTGTCGCATGTTCATTCTCCAAGATCCTGGGACCAGTTGATCGCATGGACATAAAGTCCGAGCGGATTGCGGCTGAGGGTTCGTGCGTCGCCGGGTGTGCGCACGACGAAGGTAAGGATCGCCGACCAGTGTCCTGTCGAGGCGAGCTGGCCGCGGACGTAACGCCGTTCGTCCCATGCGATCCGGAAGCTGTCGGCGGATGCGCGGACGACCTGTCGGACGTCGACCGAGACCTGCGTCTCACCGAGATCCGCGAACGGGTCTTGCCGGCGGGCATAATCGTTGAGCACCGCCGTCCCTTGCTCGGTGGTGAAGTCATAAGCTGCGGCGAGATTCTGGCGTAGCACGATCGGATCGGCGGGACGCGCCCGGATGTTCTCTATGAAGCGGGCGAGGTGCCATGCAATCTGCGGATCGGTCGGCCGGTAGTCCGCCGCGGCGGGCGCGACGCTGCGCGATTGGCCGAGCCGGTCGACCTCGACGACATAGGGCACGATCTTGGTGCCGAAGCGGAGGCGAAGATTGTCGGCGGCGGAGACGCCGAGCACCGTGATCGAAGCGAAGGCGATCAGCCGCCAGTTGTGGGCCTGTTGCCGCGCTGAGCCGATCCGTTCGTCCCAAGCCTGTCCGGCGCGTTGATATGGAGTTTCGGGAACGGGCTCGCGGCCGAACCGCGACGAGGGGCGTCGAAAGGGATTCATGTGCGATCCTCCAAGGAAATATGGGCGCTGCCGCCGCCATGATCGGCCGAACGGAGGCTGTTCGCGGCGAGCGTCGCGCCCTGCATCATCATTTGCTGACGCCGCAGGCGCTGCGCCCATGCCGGAGAGCCGCTGGACGCAGCGCGCGTTGATTGCGCCGGCGGCGAGCCTGCATCGGGCGCGGTGAGCGGCGTCACGGCGGCATCATCGGTGGCATCGTCCGGTCCGTTTCCGCCGGACCCGCCCGACCCTCCGGACACCGACTGTCCGCCGCCGCTTCCTGCCGGTGCCGCGCGGCCGCCTCCCGCGGCCCCCGGCGCGCCCGGCGGGAGAGGGGCCGTGGGCGCGCCGCCCGTCGCCGCCGGGGGAGCGCTTGGCGACGACGGGGATCCACCACCTTGGGTTGAAGAAGCGGGGGACCGGGAAGGGGAGGGCGGAGGGCTGGCGCGCTTGCTGGCGCTGCCGGCGAGGCTGGCGGCTCCGGCAACGCCGGCGCCGACTACGGCGCCAACGCCGGTAGCGACGAGGCCGGTGCCGACCGCGGCGCCCGCGCCAAGCTGCGGTCCGCCCGAGACGAGACCCGAGGCGATGCCGGGTCCGAAGATCGAGAGGCCAAGCAGTGTCAGGCTCGCGAGCGCGATCGCGCCCACTTGCTCGAGCGTTGCGGGATCGGAGCCATAATCCTGAACGAACTCGTCGAAGATCGTCGAGCCGATGCCGATGATGATCGCGAGCACCAGCACCTTGATGCCGGTCGCCATGACATTGCCGAGCACCCGCTCGGCGAGGAAGGCGGTGCGGCCGAACAGGCCGAAGGGCACGAGCACGAAGCCGGCCAGCGTGACGAGCTTGAACTCGATCAGCGTCACAAAGAGCTGGATCGCGATGATGAAGAAGGCGAGCAGCACGATTGCCCAAGCGAGCAGCAGCACTGCGATCTCGGCAAAATTGGTGAACAGGCCGACGGGACCGGCAAGCTCGGAAGCCTGGTCGAGGAGTGGGCGCCCTGCGTCGAGGCCGATCGCCGCGATACTGCCGGGGTGAAGAAGATCGTCGGGGTTGCCTCCGCCCGCGGCGCGCAGGCCTAGCCCGGAGAAACTCAGATAGATAATCTGGGAGAGGGCGTTCCAATTGGAGATCAGGAAAGCGAAGAAGCCGACCTGAAGCGTCTTCTTGACGAGCCGTGCAAGAATGTCCTCACCTTCGCTCCACGTCCAGAACAGGATCGCGAGCGTGACGTCGATGATGATGAGCGAACTGGCGAGAAAACCGACGTCGCCGCTGATCAGCCCGAACCCGCTATCGATATATCTCGCGAAGATATCGAGGAAGCGATCGATGACACCCGTGTTTTGCATCGCTTATCGCTCCTGGGGTTCGCGGGTCCGGCGGCTGCCGAAGAAGCGGCGGCGATGCGCTTCCCATGCGATGTGGCAGTCGGCGTCGGCGGACGTTTCGGTGACGGTCCTGCACCGGCCGAGTTCGCGGGCGAGGTTCGCGTTTGCGGCGGGCTCGGTGGGGCCGGACCGGATGCCGACCGCGTAGCGCGAGGGCGTGACCGGATCGCGCAGCGCAACGATGCCGCCGACGACCAGCGCCGCGCTCGCGAATGCGACGGTGAACGCGCCGATGCCGGCGGGGAGGCGGCCGAGATTCGGCCGCGCACGCTTTTGCTGACCGTCAGTCACGGAAGATCGACACGTCACGCGGCTGATAGGTACTGCGGCTCCCGAGGAAGCGCCGGGCCCGCTCGCGCGCTTGCGCTTCGTCCGCGGCGGCGCGCGCCGCCGCGATAGCGCCCGCGCGGCCATGGGAGGCCATGAGCGCGGTGAGGTCGGCGATTTGCCGGGTCTGAAGAGCGATAAGCTGATTGCCGGCCTGCGCCGCCTGCAGCGCGCCGACCGCATCCTGGCTCGCGGTCACCAACGTGCCGAGCTGCGCGCGCGTGTCGCTGATATTGCCGACCACGGTTGCCTGCGTGCGCAGCGCGTCTTGAAAACTGCCCACCGCATCGCGCCAGCGGCTCTCGGCATTTTCGACGAGGCGCCCCGACGAGGTGCCGGCAAGCGAGCCCGAGGGATAGCGTGCATCGAACACCCGGTCGATGTCGCGAACCTGATAGGCGATCTCCTGCGCTTCGCCGATGAGTTGGCGCGTGCGGTCCATCGAGGTCTGGATTTCGCCGAGCGCGCTCGTCGGAAGCGATGTCAGGTTGCGCGCTTCGTTGACGAGGGTCTGCGCCTCATTCTGGAGCGAGGTGATCTGGTTGTTGATCTGCGTCAGCGCACGGGCAGCCGAGAGCAGATTCTGGCTATAGTTGGTCGGATCATAGACCGTCATCTGCGCCCGGACGGGCTGGGCGCCGAGCAGGCTTCCGGTCATCGCCGCGATGAGCAGCGCGCGGGCAAAGGGACGTCGGGTCATCAGATTATCTCCTTTTCATCGTGGGGAAGGGTGGTCGGGTCAGGGATGAGGTCCGCCGCGCGGCGGCCGTTCGGCTTCGACAAGCTCGGCGCCCCAGACGATCCCGCGATTACGCAGCCATGCGGGCGCGAAGGCGGTGGGGTCTTCGGGATCAAACAGCGTGCTGATCAGATTCTGGTCGGATTTCGACGAGGCGGCGGCGAAGGCGAGCGCGAGCGGGCCGAGGCCGAGATCGAAGAGACGGTTGCCGAGCGCCGACTGGCAATAATAGTCGCGCTTCGGTGTTGCCGAGGCGATGATCTCGATCTGACGGTCGTTGAGCCCGAAGCGCCGGTAGACGCCGCCGATTTGCGGTTCGAGCGCGCGTTCGTTTGCGAGGAACAGTCGGGTCGGACAGCTTTCGATGATCGCTGGCGCGATCTTGCTGCCTTCGATGTCAGCAAGGCTCTGCGTCGCGAACACCACGCTCGCATTCTTCTTGCGGAGCGTTTTCAGCCACTCCTTGAGCTGGCGCCCGAACATCTCGTCGTCGAGCGCGAGCCAGCCTTCGTCGATCAGGATCAGCGTCGGGCTTCCGTCGAGCCGGCGCGATATGCGGTGGAAGAGATAAGCGAGGATTGCGGGAGCGGCCGGCGTGCCCACCAAGCCTTCGGTCTCGAAGGCCTGGAAATCGAGCATGCCGAAGCTCTCTTCGTCGCCATCGAGCAACCGGCCATAGGGGCCGGCGAGCGTATAGGGCTGGAGCGCTCTCTTGATGTCGGCCGACTGAACGAGCACGGCGAGCCCGGTGAGCGTCCGCTGTTCGATCGGTGCCGTCGCGAGATTGCCCAGCGCGGACCAGAGATGCTCTTTCACATCGGGCGTAATCGGCATTACTTCACGCGCGAGGATAGCGGCAAGCCAATCGGCGGCCCAGGCGCGTTCGTCGGCGCGATCGATCCGGGAAAGCGGCTGGAGCTGGATCGGCGCGCCGTCACCGCCGAGCATGCCGCCGAGGTCGTGCCACTCGCCGCCGACCCCTAGGGTCGCCGCGCGGATCGATCCGCCATGGTCGAATGCGAAAACCTGCGCCCCGGCATAACGCCGGAACTGCAGCGCCATGAAGGCAAGCAAGACGCTTTTGCCGGCGCCGGTAGGGCCAACGACAAGGGTATGGCCGACGTCGCCGACATGGAACGCGAACCGGAACGGCGTCGCGCCTTCGGTGCGCGCATGGAAAAGCGGCGGCCCATCGAGGTGCGCGTCGCGATCCTGTCCTGCCCAGACTGCAGACACCGGCATGATATGCGCGAGGTTCAGCGTCGAGATCGGTGGCTGGCGGACGTTGGCATAGGGATTGCCGGGGATCGAGCCAAGCCATGCTTCGACAGCGTTGAGCGTCTCGGAAATGCATCCGAAGTCACGCCCGCGCACGACCTTCTCGATCGCTTGCAGCCGATAGTCGGCCTCGCGGGCCGTGTCGCCGAGCACCGTTATGCTCGTCGTGACATAACAATAGCCGGCGATATCGGCGCCGAGATCCTGGAGCGCGGCATCGGCCTCGGCCGATTTGTTCGTCGCGTCGCTGTCGACGAGGACGCTCGCTTCGTTGGTGAGCACTTCCTTGATAATCGCGGTCAGGCTCTTGCGCTTCGCGAACCACAGGCGGCGGATGCGTGTCAGCATCTTCTGCGCTTCGACCTTGTCGAGCGCGATCGCGCGCGTGGTCCAGCGGTAGCCGAAACCGAGCCGGTTAAGTTCGTCGAGCATTCCGGGGATCGTCGATGCCGGAAAGCCAGTGACTGTGAGGCAGCGCAGATGTTTATCGCCTAGTTGCGGTGTGAGACCGCCGACAAGCGGGTCGTCGGTCAGCAGCGCATCGAGGTGCATCGGCGTTTCGGGAACCGCGATGTGCTGATCGTGCGCCGAGATCGTCGAATGGAGAAATGTGAGCGTTTCTTCGGAGGTGAGCCATGCCGCCTCGGGCATGACGCCGTCGATCATGTCGAACAGCCGTCCCGTCTCGCGGACGAAATCTTCGAGCGTGTCGGCGGCGGTCGCGCCTGCCTTTTCCCCGCCTTCAAACAGCAGTGAGGAGGCCTTCGACGTGTCGTCGGCAGGCGGCAGCCATTGCAGCGTCAGATAATAGGCGCTGGTATAATTGGCCTGCGCGACGTCGAGGCCTTCGAACTGCGCGCGCCGCTCCTCGTCGATCAGCCCCGAGACCGGATCGGCGAAACCGGTCGACGTTGGATAGTCGGGCGAGGGCCGGCGCTGTGCCTCGACATATATCGCCCAGCCGGTGCCTAGCCGCTTGAGCGCTGCGTTGAGCCGCGCGCTCGTTGTGATCAACTCGGATTGCGTGGCGCTGTCGAGGTCGGGACCGCGGAACCGCAGACTACGCTGGAAGCTGCCATCCTTGTTGAGGATGATGCCGGGACCGATCAACGCCGCCCAAGGTAGATAGTCGGCGAGCCTATTGGCCTTGCGGGCATGTTCGCGCAAGAAAAGCATATACGTCAGCTTTCGAAGAGCGTCGGGAGCGCGACATGGCGGCGCGCGACGGGCAGGATCTGCGGATCGCGGCGCGCGGCGAAGACCGCGAGGCCGTGGCCGATGAGCGCGATCGCGATACCGGCGATCCAGAGGCGGAGGCCGATGCCGACCGCGGCAGCGAGGGTGCCATTGATAATCGCGAGCGCGCGCGGCGCGCCCGCCATCATGATCGGCTCGGCGAGCGCGCGCTGCACCGGCGCCGCGAATCCGGGCAGGTCATCGCCCATCAGACGAGCGCCCCGCCGCCGAAGCTGAAGAAGGACAGAAAGAAGGAGGACGCCGCGAAGGCGATCGAGAGGCCGAACACGATCTGGATCAGGCGGCGGAAGCCGCCCGACGTGTCGCCGAACGCGAGCGTCAGCCCGGTGATAACGATGATGATCACGCCGACGACGCGGGCGACCGGACCTTGCACGCTGTCGACGATCGACTGAAGCGGGGTCTCCCACGGCATGCCCGAGCCGCCCGCCCATGCGGGCGTGCTGGTCAGGGCGATCAGACTGATTGCAGTAGCGATCGTGGCGAGGTGGCGGAGGATCATGCGTTGGCTCCTTCGTGATTTGAGCGCGGCTGGACGATGGGAAGCAGACGGTAGCCGCCGTCGGGAGCGAGCCCTTCGACGCGGACGAGTTCGGAGAGTCGCCGCTCGGTGCCGCGCCCCGTGAGCACCGCGATCACATCGATCGTCTCGGCGATGAGCGGGCGGGGAACATGCGGGATGGCTTCGAGGATCAGCTGTTCGAGGCGATGGAGCGCTGCGCTCGCGGTGCCGGCGTGGATCGTGCCGATCCCGCCGGGGTGGCCGGTGCCCCAAGCCTTGAGGAGGTCGAGCGCCTCGGGGCCGCGTACCTCGCCGATGGGGATGCGGTCTGGACGGAGGCGGAGGCTCGAACGGACAAGATCGGTCATCGTAACACCGGGCGACGTGCGAAGCGCCACGACATTGGCGGCGTCGCAGCGCAGCTCTCGCGTGTCTTCGATCAGGATGATGCGGTCGCTTCCGGCGGATGCGACCGCGAGGAGAGCGTTGGTGAGGGTCGTCTTGCCGGTCGAAGTGCCGCCAGCGACGAGGATGTTCGCGTGATCCTTCACCGCTTGCCCAAGATAGACGGCGGCGATTGTCGTCATCGTGCCCGCCGCAACATAGTCGGCGAGCGCCAGCGGAAGGCTCGCAGGGCGGCGGATCGAGAAGACCGGCTCGGCGACGACGGGCGGGAGCAGACCTTCGAAACGTTCGCCGCTGTCGGGCAACTCCGCCGAGACGCGCGGGCTCGCGCGATGCACCTCGGCGCCGACATGATGCGCGACGAGGCGGATGATGCGTTCGGCCTGCGCCGGAGTCAGCACCTCGTCGGTGGGTGTAAGCCCGCTATCGAGGCGATCGATCCAGAGCCGCCCGTCAGCATTGAGCATGACTTCGGCGATATTGGGCTCGTCGAGCCACGCACCGATCGCCGTACCGAGCGCACTTCGCAGCATCGAAGTGCTGCGGGCATGCACTGAGGTGGTCGGTGAGGTCACTGATTGTCTCCGGGCCGAAGCGCCGCGGTTGGCGTCGGAGACGGGTAAAGAATGCCAAAAATGGCGGGCCGCAACAGCTATTCGCGGCGGTCGTGCGCGTGGCGGCGAACGGATAACTAAGGGTAGGCCGGACCGACGTCCGATCGCCACACTCAGACGATTTCACTAATTGCGAGTTGATTGAACGAATCGGTCGCGACGCCGATCAAAGTGGATCGAAAATATTTGCGGAGAGCGTTCCTGTTTCGCGGTTGGGCTGCGTCTTTCCATTCGGGAAGAGGAGGTGCAAGCTACGCCAGTGAATGCACGCCGCACAGATTTGAACGCTCTCAACACGGCATACCGGCCGGCGTTGGTGAGCTATTTTGTGCGCCGCGTACACTCATCGGCGGATGCTGAGGATTTGACGCAGGAGGTTTTTATGCGTCTCGCCGACGCCGATCTCGATACGATTGAACGGCCGGAGGCCTATCTTTTCTCGGTAGCTGCCAATCTGCTTCGCGACCGCTCGCGCCGCGGGCGTGTGCAGTTCAATATCAAGGAAGAATATGGTCAGCAGCCCGGATTGGGTGTGGAATTCCTCGACCCTCATCGGGTTGCCGAGGGGCATGATATGCTTCGCGAATTATACGCCGGGCTTGCGGAGTTGCCCGAGCGCACCCGTCGCATCTTCATCCTTTACCGGATCGAAAATGTGGAGAAAAAAACGATCGCCGCGCAATTCGGAGTTACAGAGAATGCGATCGAGAAGCAGGTTCGCAAGGCCATGGGGTTTCTGATCGAGCGGCTGGGGAGGCGGTCATGAACGATTTCGACGAAATCTGTTCGCCGATGGCCGAGCAGGCCGGCGAATGGTGCCGGATCATTGCCGAGCGTCCGCTGTCGCCTCTGGAGTCAGCCGACTTTGAAGCTTGGCTCGATGCCGACGCCGAACATCGGTCCGCGTTCGAGCGCGCGAGCTTCATCTGGCGCGCGCTCGATGGCCGTGCGGCTCCGCCCGAGCTTGTCGCGATGCGGATGGATGCGTTGTCGGCACTAGTAGGCCAAGACGATACGCCCGCTCCCGCCCGGTGGCGACGGTCGTTGGTTCGGCGAACGGGTTTTGGCGCGATCGCAGCTTCGATAGTCGCCGCGGTTTCGTTCATCGTACTGCAGCCGACGCCTGCGGCTTCTGCAGTTGAATATGCAACAGCGCTCGGCGAGCGGCGAGTGGTCATACTCGACGATGGGTCGCGCCTATCAATGGATGCTGCGTCAAATGTGTCGGTGGCCTATTCTAAAGATCGGCGTGAACTTGAACTAATATCAGGTCGCGCGAAATTTGATGTCGCCAAGGATCCGCTCAAGCCTTTTACCGTCGCCGCCGGTGACAAGATCGTCGTTGCTAGCGGTACGTCGTTCAGCGTGGAGATATTGAGTGGTCAAGTGAATGTGACCCTGTTCGAAGGGCGTGTCGCGGTGCTCGACCGGGCAACGAGGCGTCCGGCCATCGTGCCTTTGAGCGGCAGCCTCAACGCTGCTGACCAATTGCTCAAGCCTGGTCAGGAACTGACGCTCCCGGCGAGCGGTGTGGCTACGCTTGAAACCATTGATCCGGCCCGCGCGACCAGCTGGGAGGCTGGGCAGTTGAGCTTTGCCGACGAGCCGCTCGGCCAAGCAGTCGAGCGCATGAACCGTTATTCGCGCACCAAATTTGCTGTTGGAGATGCCGCAGCCGCCAAGATCGAGATCAGCGGTGTTTTAAACTCGGATAACGTTGATGGTTTCGTGTCGAACGTGACCGACGTGTTCCCAGTTCGAACTGTTCGCCGAGAGACCGAAGTGGTTTTCGTGACCGCAAAGTGAATATATTTTTACTCTTGTTTCCTGTTTCCCGCGCGCGCTGCGTCGAAAGTTTCAGTGGCCAAAAACGTACAGGCCTCGAAACTCTGGAGAGGGGATTTTATGGGGACCAATCTGATTCGCGCGATGCTGTTTGCGTCCGCTTGCGCCGCTGTGGCCGCGGTACCGACCGCCGCCAACGCGCAGGAGGCGACCTACCAAATCGACATTCCGGCGCAGTCGATGGCAGACGCGCTCCGTGCGCTCGGCAAGGCAACTAAGCAGAATATCGTGTTCAATGGTGCGGCGGTGAAAGGCAAGCGCAGCGCAGCCATCCGTGGCCGGATGACCGCAAGCGAAGCGCTGGGCCAATTGCTGGCTGGGTCCAGATTGACGATAGGCCGTGGTTCCAATGGTGGGTTTACCGTGGTGGAAGGGGGAAACGAACCCGTCGCTGATAGAGCGTCGTCATTGGGAGACGAGCCAATCGTCGTGACCGGTTCGCACATACGCGGCGCGGCAATAGCCTCGCCGGTCATTACCGTCGGTCGCGACAGCATCGAAAAGGCGGGGCAGAGTGATCTCGGCGAAGTGGCGCGAAGCATTCCCCAGAATTTCGGCGGCGGGCAAAATCCGGGGATCGGAACCGGGGGTGGCCTTGCCAACGGCAATCTCGATTCCTCGTCGCAGCTCAACCTCCGCGGCCTTGGCGCCGATGCGACGCTCACCCTGCTCAACGGCCACCGCCTGCCCTATGGCGGAGCCTTCGCCGGGATCGACATTTCGGCGATTCCGGTCGCTGCGGTGGAACGGCTCGAGATCGTGCCGGATGGCGCCTCGGCCCAATATGGCTCGGATGCGGTTGCGGGCGTCGCCAACATCATCCTGCGCCGCGACTTCGAGGGCCTCACCACCACGGCCCGCCTCGGCGCCGCCTCCTCGGGCGGCTATTTTCAGCAAGGTGCTGACGCGGTTGCCGGCACGGGCTGGTCGGGCGGCCATGTCATGCTCGCCTACCAGTTCGCGAAAAACAGCGCGATCGCGGCCCGGCAGCGCGACTTCGCCGGGTCCTTGCCGCAGGGCAACAGTCTTTATCCCGCCATCCGCCAGCACAGCGTCATATTGAGTGGTCGCCAGACGCTCGGCGCGGGCGTCGAGTTCGATATCGACATTGTCTTCAGCGACCGTCGCTCGCGCACGATCGGCGGCAACCTCACCGCCGCCGGTTGGCAGCGCCTGGTCTTCTCGCCGACCGCGCGGAGCTTCAGCATCGCGCCCGAACTCGCGATCGAACTGGGCGGCGACTGGATGGCGCGCGGGTCGATCGTTTATGGCAAGAGCAATAGTCGCTATCACAGCGCGTTCGAGCCGACCGCCGGGCCGGGCACCTTGACGACAGGCTGCTTCTGCAACAGCGCACTCAACGCCGAACTCCTGTTCGACGGATCGCTGTTCGCGCTTCCCGGCGGCGATGTCCGCATCGGGTTCGGCGGCGGGTATCGTTCAAACAAGCTCCGCTATTCACAGGTCCGCGATGGGGTGTTGGTCGGGGATTTCGACGTTAACCGCGACAGCCATTTCTTCTTCGGGGAAGCAAATATCCCGGTCGTCGGCCCGGCGCAGCAGTTCGCTCTCGTCAACCGGTTGACCGTCACCGCAGCCCTCCGTTACGAAGACTATCCCGGCATGGGCCGCGTCACGACACCGAAGCTCGGGCTTGTCTACGAACCCGTACGCAATATCACGATCAGATCGTCATGGGGTCGATCATTCAAGGCGCCGACGCTCTACCAGCAATATGTCGGTTATGAGACCTATCTCCTGCCGGCGAGCAACTATGGTGCCGCGCCCTCGGGCACGATATTGTACGCGAGCGGGGGCAATCCGTCGCTCAGGCCCGAACGCGCACGAAGCTGGTCGGCGGGTGTCACCTTCGAGCCGACGCCCGCGCTCCGGCTCTGGGCCGGCTATTTCAACGTCCGCTATCGCGACCGCGTCGCCCAGCCTGTTCCCGGTTCGATTGCCTCGGCGTTTAGCGACCCCGGCTATGCAACGCTGATCGACCGCGATCCGTCGGCAGGTCTGCTCACCGATCTCATCGAAGGCTCGCTTTCCGGCCTCACCAATTTTACCGACGAAGCCTATGATCCGGCGGCAGTCGCGGCGCTCGTCGACAATCGCAACCGCAACATCGCGCGTCAGGATATCGAAGGCGTCGACCTCGGCGCCTCGTACCGCTTCGAAGTCGATAGCGACCGGCGTCTCGACGTCAGCGGATCGCTGACCTATCTTAAAAGCGAGCAACAGCTGGCCGACGCGCTGCCGAGCAGCCAGCTTGCGGGAACCGTTTTCAACCCGCCGCACTGGCGCGGCCGGGCTGGCGTTTCGTGGCAAGGCTCCGGCTACACGATTTCGGCCTTCGGCAATTATACTGGCAAGCTCGCCGACCGGCGGTTCGCGGCCCCGACGATCTTGCCGTCGGCGCTCACGCTCGATCTCACGGCGCAAATCGCGGTCGGCGCCGCGCCGGGCCGCCCTTCGGCGTTCGACCTCACGCTCGTCGTCAACAATCTGTTCAACGACCGGCCGCCGGCCATCGGCACAAATGGGTCGAGCGACACGCCCTATGACTCGACCAACTATTCTCCGATCGGCCGCTTCCTCGGGCTGAAGGTTTCGCGGACATGGTAGTGCTCGCTGTCACCATGTCCGCGGCGCTCGCGGCGCAGGTTCCCCTTGCTTCGGATCCCTGCGCCGCGTTTGCCGACGATAGCCCCCGCGGCGAGTCCGGGCGACCGGTCGGCGTGCGCGATCTCGCCACCATCGCCGATATCGGGCAGGCAAGCCCGCATGATATCGCGAGTTCCCCGTTCGGCGTCTCGCCCGACGGCCGGTCGATCGCTTTTGTCGTGCGCCGCGCGAACCCGGAAACGAACAGCTACTGCCAGCGCTTGCTGGTTACGTCACTGCAGCACCCCGGCGCGGCGCGCGAGCTCGACCGCGGCGGCGAATTTATCCGCATGCTCACCCCGGTGCGAAAATTCGCCGCGGTCGAATCGGGGGTCGCCGATGTGATCTCGCCGCGCTGGTCTCCCGACGGGCAGGCGGTGGCCTATGCCAAACAGATTGGCGGCCACGTCCAGATCTGGACCGCAGCGGCTTCGGGCGGTCCGGCGGTCCAAGCTACAGACCTCGACTTTCGGTCCGAAAATTTCGCATGGGCCGCCGATGGCCGAGGCTTCATCGTCGCCGGGCGTCCGGCGATCGCGGCCGAAAAGGCCAAGATCGACGCCGAGGGCCGCAAAGGATGGCTCTATGACGGACGCATCGCCCCGTTCGTGTCGAACCGGCCGCAGGTTCGGGGGACATTCCCGATGGAATATTTCCATGTCGATGCCCGAACCGGGCAGCGCCGCTCTGCCCGTCCGGACGAGATCGCGCGGGTCGATCCCGAAGCCGATCCGGGCAAACCCGCACGGGCGGGCCTTTTTGCCGCCGGCAAATTCGGCAACCAGGCGTGGACCGAAGCCAAGTCGCCGGAGAAGCTCCTCAGCCCCAAGCGGCTCGGCGTGAGATGGCGCGACGGCAGCAGCAGCGTTTGCGACGACGATATCTGCTCGACCATCCGCAGGCTGGGGTGGTCGGACGATGGCGCGACGATCTTCTTCCTCGCGCGCCAGGGCTGGGCAAAATCGGAGACGTCGATCTTCCAGTGGCAAATGGGCGAGTCCAGTCCGCGCGAACTGCTGTCGACCGAGGACGCGCTGGTCGGATGCGAATTGCATAGACGTAACCTGATCTGCGCGCGCGAAGGATCGCGCAGGCCGCGGCGCCTCGTCGCGATCGATCTCGCGGACGGCAAGGAGCGGGTGATCTTCGATCCCAATCCGCAATTTGCCGGGCTACGGCTCGGCGAGGTGCGCCGACTGCGCTACACGACCGCGTTCGGAACCGAGGCCTTCGCCGACCTTGTCCTGCCGCCAGGCTCTAAGCCGGGCGACAAGCATCCGGTCGTCGTTGTGCAATATAACAGCGAGGGATTCCTGCGTGGCGGGACCGGCGATGAGGTGCCGGTCCATGTCCTGGCCGGTCGCGGGATTGCCGTCTTGAGCTTCGAGCGGCCGTTCGGGGCGCCGGGGACAGAGGAAGTTAAGACTGAACTGGAATATCGACAGATCGTCCGCCGCAACTGGTTCGACCGGCGAAACGTCCAGTCCGCGATCGAGAAAGCCATAGCGGGAGCCATAGCGACCGGCCGGATCGATCCCGACAGGCTTGGTATCAGCGGCTTCAGCGAAGGGACGAGCGCAACGCAATGGGCGCTCATCAACAGCCGGCTGTTCAAGGTCGCCGCGCTCGGCATATGCTGCGAAGACAAGGTCGCGATCGCGATGAACGGCGGGATCGATTATGAGACCTTTACGCTCGAGATGGGTCAGCCGCTCTATTCTTACGAGAAAGAAACCTATTGGGAGCCGCTGTCGCTGATGCAGAATGCCGAACGGATCGAAGCGCCCATCCTTGTCCAGAGCGGCGAGTATCTTTTGGGCCTCGACGTGCTCGCGGCCTTCCGGCGCCTGGGCAAGGTCATGGAGTTGCACGTTTTCGACAATGAGCCGCACATCAAATTCCAGCCTCAGCATCGGCTCGCGATGTACGACCGCGTCGTCGACTGGTTCGCCTTCTGGCTGAAAGCGGAGCGCGACTGCAACGCGGAAAAAGCGTCGCAATATGAACGGTGGCTCGCGATGCCGGGCGCGCCGTCGGCGCTATCATGCGCTGGTCGATCCGCGCTCACTCCATGACCGTGTCCAGGTTTCGGCCTCGGCCAGTTCGAGCAGCCGGTACAGCAGCTGGCCGCGCGTAACCGCCGGATCATCGAGCGCCGCCTCCACGGCAGCCGCGTCGATGATTCGGTTGTCGCGCAGCGCGCCGCCCAGAAGGAGGTCGCGGAGGACCGGCCGTCCGAGCTCGAAGACCTCCGCCGTCAGGCTTTCGGGTCCGGATTTAGAACGCCGAGCGATGACCGGCGCGGGAAGCGCGGTGCTGAACGCCTCGCGCGTGATCGCGCGGTTGATCCCGCCGCGGCACCAGTCCCACGTCGGGATACGCAGGCAGGTCTCGACGATCGGCTGTGCGAGCAGAGCTGGAATGGCGGGAGGGTGGTTGCTGACTGATCGGTGAGAATCTTTTATGATCCGGTGGCTGACTTCTCGCGATCCCCCACGCAACTCGCTGATGCATCCGTTCCTCAATATGGAACTGCTTTTCAACGCAGTCCCCACGTTTTTTGACCTTCTATTAAGCGCCCGGGGGGCATTTCTCACGGCGAGATGCGGACGCCGGGCAGAAAATTAAGGCCCTGACCTTGACCCCAATTCGGCGCCGCATCTCGTAAGTCGGAGGTGTCATGAGCAAGCGGCTATGGGTCGGCCTCGACGTCGGCGTTCACACTACTTCGATTTGCGTCCTCAATGCTGCGGGCGAGCCAGTCCGGGAAGAGACTGTCGCGACATCGGTTTCGAACCTTGATGCCATTCTGCGGCCGATGCGACGCGGCAACATCGAGATCGTGGGCATGGAGGCTGGCGCAACCAGTACGCACCTTGCACGCGGGCTGGAAAAGCTCAAATATAAGGTCGCCCTATTCGAGTGCAGGCAGGCCAGTGCCTATCTCGGCATTCGGCAAAACAAGACCGATCGGAACGATGCCCGGAGCATCGCCGAACTTGCCATGAGCGGCCGCGGCTCGGTCTCCGAGGTGACGGTGAAAAATCTCGAATGCCAGCGCATTCGCTCGATGCTGAAGGCAAGGCAACATTTCCTGCGAATGCGGATTGGCTGCGAAGCAGGTATAGGGTCTCTATTCAACTTGTATGGCGGCAAGTTGGCGAAGAGCCATTCCGCGGCGGTACTGCGCGCCAATACGCTGGCTGAACTTGCCCGTTTACGCCGAGAGCAGCACATCGATCTCGCGGAGGATGTGGCGCCCGCGCTCGCGATTGGCGAAAGCCTACGTACTTACGGCGATCATTTGAACCGCTCGCTCGCGGAGACGGCGCAGAGTATCGAGGTCTGCCGACGTTTCATGGAGATTCCAGGAGTCGGCCCGCTTACCGCTCTCTCCTTTTACAGCGCGATCTATGATCCCAACCGCTTCGAGCGGAACATCGATGTCGGCCCTTACCTTGGTCTGGTCCCTCGCGTTCGCCAGTCCGGCGCTTCCGTGGTTCGGACTCGGATCAGCAAAATGGGAAACACCATGACACGCCAGCATCTGAGTTTTGCTGCGATAAGCTTGCTTCGATCCTCCGCGAAGGACACGTGTCTGAAGGAATGGGGGCTGATGTTGCGTGAGCGACGAGGCCGTGGACGAGCGCGGACCGCTGTCGCGCGTAAACTTGCTATTGTAATGCTAGCAATGTGGAAGCGCGGCACGGCATTTGACCCAATGGCCGGCGCTCGAACGGCTCAAGATGCGTAGTTCCCCTTCGGGGAAGGCGGGCCCGGAATCCGCATAGCCACTGAGGGCAACGACCCTGTGTATAAATTTGGCCGGGCCTGCCGATTAGTTTTCAATGATCGACGCTCAGCTGACTCAGGACGCGTAGTTCCCCTTCGGGGGAAGGCAGGCCCGGAAACCGCAAACTGTTTTAGGGCGATGACCCTGGATAATAATTCGGCCGGGCCTGCCGATCGATATGTCGGCCCTCGATTCGCCCCGAATAATCGAGTTGCATAAGCGGCAACGCGCTGGAAAACCCCGGATTCTACAGTCAATTTCCCCCGCACGGGCCGAAGCTCTTGAGCTTCGTCGTTCGTTCCGGCGGGCTGAAGCATCACTTCGTCGCACGACAGACGCTGCCGCTACGTGAGTCTAGTGTACGGCAGCAGGCCCTTCTTGATGCCCGCTAGGACAGCTCGGCCTGACTGAACACCTCTTCGAGTTCGCTCTTGCGGTAATAAAGCCTTCGTCCGATCCGCTTAACCGGCAACGCGCCAGTCTCGGTCAAATGATAGATCACGCGTTGAGATAGCCCGCAGTAAGCGGCGGCCGCAGCGGCGCCCGCCAGAAGATCTTCCGCCAGTTCGTAAGCCATGATGGTCACCTTTGCGCTCAGCCTGACGATGAAATGGCGTACGAACCCATTACTTCAATCGGGACGTGCGCCGGATCGCGTTCGCGGCGGCCACATCGCAAATTTAGGCACGAGCCAAGCGTTGATCCGGTGTGTAGAGCATGGCATAATGGCGCCGCCGACTTGGATGGCTCAGGTAAACACTCCGGTCCAGTTCTGGCGTCCCGCAGGATGCAGAAGACCGGAGGTGGCCTATGGCCAGCGTGCGCAAGCGCGAATGGACGAACAGCGACGGCACGAAATCCGTCAAATGGCTGGTCGACTACAAGGATCAATTCGGCAAGCGCCGGTTCCGGAATTTCGAGCGCAAGCGGGACGCGGACGCTTGGCTTGTCGGCGCCGCCTGGGAAGTCGCCAAAGGCGTGCACACGGCCGACAGCCAGACGATCACCGTGGCCGCGGCTTGCAACATGTGGATCAAGGCGGCCGAAGCAAACGATCGCGAGCGCGGGACGATCCAGCAATATCGCCAGCTCTCCAACCTGCATATCAAGCCGCTAATCGGTGCGGAGAAGCTGTCGCGGCTTACCTGTCCGAAAGTCGAGGCGTTTCGCGATCGACTGTTGGAGACGCGCTCGAAGGCTATGGCCGGGAAGGCCGTCCGTGCGCTCTCCAGCGTTCTTCGCGAAGCCATGCGCCATGGTCTTATTGCACAGAATGTCGCTGCCGACGTGAAGGTGAAGCGCCCGTCGCGCGAGCGCGCCAAGGTCGTCATCCCGACGACCATCGAACTGCGATCGCTGTTAGAACAGGCGGACGAGGATTTTAAACCCCTGCTCATGACGGCCATGATGACTGGGCTTCGGTCTTCGGAGCTTCGCGGCCTTGCGTGGACAAACGTTGATTTAAAGGCCGGCTCGATCACCGTCTCGCAGCGTGCGGACAAATATTGCCAGATTGGCCCGCCGAAGTCCGGGGCGGGATATCGCACTATCCCAATTGGTCCGTCGCTTGTGATGCTGCTCAAGGCATGGAAGCTGCGATGCCCGAAGGGCGAGCGAGGCTTGGCCTTCCCGAATCTTGTCGGGAGCGTTCAGGATTATAGCCATCTGCTTCGGCGGACGTTTTTCCCGCTCCAGATCAAAGCGGGCGTCTGCGATCCCGAAATTATCGCTGGCAAGCCGGTGGTCGACGCCGACGGCAAGCCAGTCATGAAGCCACGCTACGGACTGCACGCCTTGCGGCATGCAGCTGCGAGCGCATGGATCAAACAACGCATCGACATCAAACGTCTTCAGGTCTGGATCGGCCACGAGAATATCGAGCTGACGATCGACACCTATGGTCATTTGATCGAAGACCCGGAGGGTGACGCGGCGCTGATCGCGGCGGTGCAAGAAGCCCTTCTCCTTTGACCGATTTGATCCTGTTGTATGACAAGTTTATCTTACGGCCGTGAAATTTTGTGCAACAAACATGGAACAACGGGCTATAATTTGGCAGAAGACCGAGCTATGCCAGAGGCTTCCTAATCTGGGGGCCGTGGGTTCGAATCCCGCCGGGTGCACCACGTTTTCCGCCATTTTTTGACTCTTTCGAATCTCGGTCGAATGGCTAGCAATCACATAGCAATCACGGGATACCGCATTTATACTGCCCTTGGCAGACGGTTAGAATTCTCACGGGGCATCCAAATTTCATAGCTAAGATATTGATTTAGCTATGAAATTTCTGGTTAGGGCAAGCTTATCCCACCATTTCTCCTACCACTTGGACGTAGCAAGGCGTGGCGCGCCGCGGCTTATTCTGGCGCAAATCACATGCGATAAGTGCGAATCGCCCACCAGTTCGCGACCCCGGTGAGCTTGTCTCCATCGAGAAACATCCACTTCCGGTTCCAGTTTGCGTTGAAGATTGACGCCAAACAATCAGGATGCGGTCGCGCTCGCTGATATAACTGAGCGTGTGACCGGGCTTCGGCATGTATGTCCAAGCAAGCGCTAAAGATGCCGATGCGTGCTCCTGATGCGCGTTTTCTAATGCTCGGTCACCTTTTGATTGCTGAAAGCGCTGGCCCGATCGAGCCACGGTGTCATCTCCAGCACGATTATTATTGGATAATAAAATAGATGTGGCTTCCCGGGCCGCATAACTTTTCCCTGCGACTCATTCCGGTCGCAATTTTGGGAAAGGTGAAAATGATGAAGACCCAACGCAGCAGCGACGAACTCGTCGATCTCGGTGCGATCAGCGTCGAGACCCGCGGCCTCGAACCGATCGGGAAGCCCGACGTCGAGCAGGGCGACCACTACGCCTTCGGCGGCGGCGCAATCAGCGACGTCGACTGAAGTCGAGCGGCGTGCCGCTTTCGGGCGGCACGCCAATCCGGGAGGCGGAAGCGATGTTTTATTGGAATAATGCAGACGAAGTTGTCGATCTCGGCGCAATCAGCACCGAGACCTGCGGAGTGGAGCCGATCGGCAGCCCTGAAACGGAAACGGGTGACCATTATCCCTTCGGTGGCGGGGCCATCGCCGACGACGACTGACCCGTTCGTGCGACCTGATCTTGACGTGCCGGTCGATGAAGTTGGAGCCGGCACCGACCTGGTGCTGCGCGCCGGGGTTCATCATGTAAAAATTGATGACGCCCGAGTCATGTTCGACTTGGCGAAGGATCGCTATTTTCTACTGAATGGGTCGATCGCCGAAAGCTTTGAACGCTTTCTGGCGGGAAAGGCGAGCGAGGACGATCAGGCCATCCTTTCCTCGAACGATCTCGTGAGCCCGGGCGAGGCCGACAATCCAGGCGATCGCAAACCCCATGTTTCGCCCGCCGCGAGCCTCATCGACGCTGGACTTCCCAACGGCACGCTCTTCGGCGTCGGTGCAACTCTTTGGCGGATGCGGCATGTGCGGGCGCAGCTGCGTCATCGGTCTCTGGCCGACGTACTGGGCCGCATGACGCGGCCAGAACAAGAAGACTCAAATCCCGATGCGGAGACCGCGATTGCGATTTGTCTCGCTGCCAACTTCTGGCGCGCGCGGCGCTTCAGTCCGCTGACCGACCAGTGTCTTGTTCGCGGAATCGCGATGATGGACATGCTTGGTCAGCGTGGGATTGCCGCCTCGCTCGTGTTCGGCGTAACGATGCCTTTCGCGGCTCACTGCTGGGTGCAGGTCGGTGAGCAGGTTCTGACTGACCCGCTCGATATCGTTCGCCACTATCAACCGATCTACACTTTCTGATGCCGGGAGGGTTTCGCCTCGAAATCGCGTTGCGTCCGGACGCCACCCCGAACGATCCGGACGGAGTGGCGGGCTCTCCGCACTTTCAATCAGGTCGCCTCGCGCTCTGGTCCGCCGAGCCGCTCGTGCATGCGGGTGCCTCGACAGTTTTCATTGGGCATCTGTTTCGCAAGGGAAGGCCAAGCTCGCGCGTGCTTGGTCTTGGGGCAGCCGCGGCTGTCGATCTGCTCGAGAACCGGGGTCGCGCACTTCTCGCCGGCTATTGGGGCGGCTACCTGCTTGTCCATGTTGGGCGGGACGGGACGGTCCATGTTTTGCGCGATCCGTCGGGCGCTCTCCCATGCTACGTCCGCCGGGAGCCGGACCGCATAATCCTCGCTGGAGACATTTGTGACCTCGCGGAGCCAAGGCCGGGGGCGATCGATTATCGCGAACTTGCGCGTATCCTGGCGTCGGGCGATGCAAGGGGCCGGAAAACCTGTCTGGCCGGTGTCGAGGAACTGATCGCGGGCGAGTGCCTAGTCGTCGAAGACGGTAAGGTATCGACCGAATGCTGGTGGTCGCCGTTTGGCTCTGTGGAATATGAGGGCGCTGATCATGATGAACTGGCCTCAAGGCTTCGTGAAACGATCGCCGATTGCGTGGGCAGTTGGGCAAGCTGCTATTCCTCGATCCTGCTTGGGAGTTCCGGAGGGCTCGATTCCTCGATCATTGCGGCCGCGGCGGCTCCACGGGCCGAACGGCTGACGGGGCTGACGCTCGTCGCGCCAGGCGCCGATGGCGATGAGCGCCGCTATTCGCGCGTGCTTGCGCACGCGCTCGGCATGAGGCTTCGCGATGCGGCCTATGAGCTCGCACATATCGACGTCGAGCGCGCGGTCGCACCCCATTTACCCTGGCCCGTGGCGCCGATCTTCAAACAATCGATCGAGGCGATCCATCGGCAGTATGAGAAGGAGTTGTCGGTTGACGCGCATTTCTCGGGCAATGGCGGTGACGGGATCTTCTTCAGTGTCCGAAGCGCTGTCCCGTTTATCGACCGCTTGCTTGCAGACGGCCCTCTGCCATCGCTGACCACGACGCTGCGCGACCTTTCAGCGTTGACGGGTGCCGATGCCCTCACGGTACTTCGGCATGCCTGGTCGCGATATCGCCGCAGACGCGGCCGGCACGTTCCGCGCTTCGATCGGTCCGGTCTAGACAGGGCGCTCGCCGCCGAACTTGAGAAGGAAGGCGCAACCCATCCCTGGCTCCACCCACCGATACCCGTGCTTCCGGGCAAGACCGTGCATGCCGCCTATCTGATGCGCACCCACAAGAGCATCGAACTCTATCCCCGTGCGGACGCACCGCCGCACGTGGCCCCGCTGCACGCGCAGCCGATCGTCGAGCTTTGCCTTTCGATCCCGACATGGATGTGGATTGCCGACGGGCGCAACCGCGCGGTCGCACGTCAGGCTTTCGAGAATTGGCTGCCTCCGCTGATTATCAACCGAAGCGGGAAGGGTGGTCCCGGCGACTTTCACCTGCTCATCTATCGCGAACATCGCGACCGGCTGCACGCAATGCTCCGGAACGGTGCGATTGCGGAGTCTGGCATATTCGATCCCGCCATTCTCGACGAGCAGGAGGATCCGAGCTGGCGCGGCACCGCGCGCCGTCACCGGATCCTCCAATTCGCTGCCGCCGAGAGCTGGGCGCGCTGGTGGAGCGGTGGCTAGCTAGGGCTTACCTTCGCGCCTTGCACAGCGCTCCGGTGCTGATTTCGCCATCCGGTCCCATTCCGCCAGACGGTCGCGAAAGGGCATGGCCGGATCGCGCTTCCCAAGCAGCCAATAGTCGAACCAGGCGATGTTCTCGCGCATGGCGAGAAGGCGGTTGCCCGGTATATAGAAGATATGCGTCTCATCTGACGCGGCGCTCGCGCCTGGGTAGAAGCTGATCTGCGAGGGCACGCCAGCACTGTGCAGCGCTTCGAACAGCTCGATCTGTGTCGGCGATGCTGCCGCAACCTGCTGGAGGTGCGGGGTGCAAATCTTGTCGGCATTCAGCGACGGAGCGAAGCTCCTGTACGATTTGAAATCATCGCTGAGCGGCGCCCCGCCATAGACCGGATTATAGCTGGCTGCCGCCGCCATATAGCCCGCAGGTTCGAGGTAGCCGCCGTCGCCGCTTGATGCGGCGCGAAAGGCGCCGGTCTGGCTGATCGCCACATTGACCATCTGCGAGCCGCGACTGTAACCCGCGATCCCGACGCGAGCGGAGTCGACCAACCCTTCGTCTGCGAGTTGCTTTACGATGTCCTCGAAGCCCTGCACGCCGTCCAACCAGATCAGGCGGCGCACTTCGGCCGGATCGGGAGGGCCACTTCCGCGCCCCCAGGCTGCATAAGCGGCACGCAGCTCGGCCGATTGGTGCGGAGAAGGGTCGTTGACCAGGAGTACTACATAGCCGCGTTCGGCAAATAGCTGGGCGGGATAGTTCCACTGATTGGCCGCATCGGCAAAGCGCTCGTCGGCATCGCTGCCATGGGTGATCAGGATGGCGGGATATCGTTCGCCGGGATGGTAATCGCGCGGCATGATCGTAAAACCTGTCAGCCGGTGTCCATTGCGATTGATCCAGCTGCGCGGTCGAGCGTCGAGCGGAGCGATCTCCTCATGGCGCGCCGATACCGGCACGATGGGGGTGATCCTGCCGGTTTCGAGAGCGACGCGGACAATCCGGGGTGGCTGCGCCATGCCCTCCGCGACGCATATGGCCTGCACAAGTTTTTCGCCAAAATCGCAGTTCGTCAGGCTTCCTTCGATCGCAATCTCCCGCACGCGGTTCGCTTCGATGACCGCGAGGCCGTAGCGCGGGTTGCCGAGCATCCGGGTCCCGACGACAACCCGCCGGCCATCCGAACTGGCCGCATACCCCGCTGCACGCGAGTCTCCGACTGTGAAGCCGAACCGGCCAAAACTGCGGCGGGTCCCGTCGGAGCTGGTTTCTGCGAGTTCGAGCGTCGGACCCGTCCCGCTCGTCCCCAATGCGCCGCCGTCAGGTCCCCTGACCATTGCAAGACTCTGTACGTCGCGCTCGCTCGAAAGGGTTCGCATCTGTCCCTGCCTACGGTTCCAGGCCCGTGTCTCGAAGAGGCTGCCGGGCGTTCCGTCCGGCGCCTCGAGGCGAAAAATTACCTCATCGCCTTTCCAGACGACCTTGCCCGCGGCGTGGAGCGCCATCCGGTCGCTGCTAGGCCGGACGACAATCGGCGTGGTTGATCCATCGGGACCGCGCAGAAAGATCTCGACATCGGCTTCGATGGATGAGCGACGGCGATTTCGCAGCGGTATGACCTCTGCGTCGAAACGGACGCGAGCGGGACTGGAGCGCTGTTTGAGCTGCGCATACCAGAGCCACTTCCCGTCGGGCGACCAGCTATAATCCAGGATGCCGATCCGGTGCGGACTGGCGCCGCCGCCGATCGCGAGCGACATGTCGGCCTTACCTACCGGCACGGTATCGCGATTGATGAGCAGGGGCTCGACGCCGCCATTCTTGTCGATCCTGTAGAGTTGGACCCCGTCGCCTGTGTCGAGAAGCGCGCTCCAGTCTTCGGATCCGGGGATGCGCCGCAGCGATTTTGCGATGTCTGCGCTCAAGATCTCGCGCTGCGTAGAGGCTTTGAGGTCGACGATGTGAAGCCGGGCGCGCGTTCGCTTCGCCTCGGAATCGGCGGCCTCTGCGGCGTAAAGCGCGAAGCGTCCGCCCTCCGACAGGGCGATCTCGTTCACGTCCGGCACCAGAAGGACATCCTCCAGAGTCCAGCGTCGAAGGTTGCTCTCCCCCGCCCGGGTGGCGGGGGAAAGGGCCGCTGCCGCAAGGAGCGTGGCAGCGGACAAGAGACAGGCTTTGCGGTTTTGGGTCATGTCGCTCACCAGTCGCGGCTGATCGTGACGCCGAGGAAACGCCCGGCGGCCGAATAATTGGTGGTATCGAACGGCGTCTCGCTCGCACCGGCCACGAATATCTGTTCGGGCTTTGCATTGAAGATGTTGAGCGCGCTCAGCGACAGCTCGGCGAGGTCTGCGATTTTGACACGGGCGGTGAGGTCGACGGTCGCGACCGGCGAAATCCTGACCGGGATCGCGCGGCGATTGTCAGTGACCCCGCCGGTGAAATTGACGAACGAGGAAAGCGTGAACCGATCGCTCTCGAAGCTTGCGCCGCCGCGGGCCCTGAAATGCGGCGGGTTGAAGATCGTTCCGGCAAGGTCGGTCGAAGGCAGACCGGGAAGGAGGCGCTGACGGCTGTCCAGCCAGGTTGCGCCCGCGGTCAGGGTCAGCGACCGGCCTTCGCCCATGGGCGCGCGGTAACGGATCGAAAGATCCGCCCCCTGGTAGCGCTGCTCGGCGATGTTACGGTCGCGCCCGTCGAGAAGGGCGACGACATTGGCGGGGTTATAAGCGCCGCTGGTCGCGTTGGCGAGCGGCGCATAGGCGCCGCCAATCGCGGCTTCGAGCTCCGCGCTTGTCGGATTTCCCGTGACCAAATTTGCATAGAGGGGGTTGGTCAGCGCCCCGAGCGGCGAAGCAAAAGGCGGAGCGACGCGGTCACGATAGTCGAGCTTGAAGAGACTCGTCACGATCTGCAGTCGCGGCGACGGACGGAATGTCGCGCTCAGCGTCAGATTCTCCGAGCGCTCGGGACCGATGTCAGGCTTCGAAGAGGTCAGCGCCACATAGGTAGAACCCGGCGGGAACAGCGTGCCATAGCCGGTCACCGGATAGAGGATCGCCACATAGCCGCTATATTGCTGGTAGAGGGTCGGCATCTTGAACGAACGGCCCCAGGAGACGCCGAGGCTGAGTTCGGGCGACGGTGCGTAAACGAATCCGAGCTTGGGCGTGACGATGCTGCCCGCGTCAGAATAATCTTCCCAGCGAAGCGCTGCCGTAATCGAGGCGCGATGCGCGCCCGCGATATCTTGCGCCGGTTCCGCGAGCGGGACGAACAGTTCGCCATAGGCAAATATATTCTCGCGCCTTGCGTCGATGTGCCGCCGGTTGATCTCGACATCGATCTCGTTGCGGCGCCAGCCAGCGCCCGCGGCCAGCCGTACGTCGCCCGCGGGAAGGGCGAATAGCGGTCCTTCGACGCCGGCTTCGGCTGCCCCATTGCGATTGTCGAACACCCGCACGAGCTCCGCGGCAACCCCGTTCGTGATATTGTCGGTGAGGCCGAGCGTATCGTCGGTGCCGTAGAAGCCGGTCAGCCGGGCGGTCCAGCCGCCGCCGAGTTCGGCCTCGAGCGACGGCGCCACGCCGAAAGTTTCGAACTTGTTGATGAGCCGGCTGCCTCGCGTCTCGACGGGCCGGTCGGCGAGCAGGCCCCGCACCGCGCGCATGTTGCCGCGTTTGTAGATGAGGTCGGCCATGACGCGGATGCCCGGCGTCAGCTGTTGATGGCCGCTCAGCAGGATGTTGTGGCGCTCGAGCTCGGGGTAGATCGTCGACGCCGGATTGATCGTCCCGGCGTAGGATCGCTGACGCGCGGTAACCGCGTTGTTGTCGAAATGGTCATAGGCCGCGATGAAACCGCCGCTCGACCATTTCGTCCCGGCGAGCACGCTATATTGCTGCTGGAAATTGCCGCCGTCGGTCGATCCGCCAATGCGGGCGCTCGTGGTGACGCCTTCATAATCCTTGCGCAGCAGGATATTGACGACCCCCGCCACGGCGTCGGCCCCGTATATCGCCGAGGCGCCGTCGGTGACGATCTCTACCCGCTCGACCGCCGCCATCGGGATCGCGCTCACGTCGAGTACGCTGATGTTGCCGCTATGGGCGAACCGGTTGCCGTTGAGCAGCGTGAGGGTTGCATTGGGACCGATGCCGCGAAGATTGAAGGTCGAGGCACCGTTTACGTTGGCATTCTCGCCCGGAATGCCTTGGCCCGCCGCGATCCCCGGGTTCTGCCCGCCGCCGAAATTCTGCGGCAAGCTTCGCGCAACCTCGCCGAGGTCGGCGAAACCGCCATTTTTGATGTCCTCGCTGGTCAGCGCGATGACGGGCGCCGCGGGCGGGGCGCCCTCGATGCGCGATCCCGTGACCACGATGGCTTCTGTCGGCGCTTCCTTCTCGATCGGCGAAATCTCGCTTCGGGAGATGATAATCGAGCGCGCGTGGAAACGGGCCGTCAAACCGCTTCCCGAGAGAAGATTCTCGACGGCTTGTCTGGCGGTGAGATTGCCGCGTAGGGGCGGCGCGCTCTTTCCCTCGAGATCGCTCGACGACGCGTAAAGCTCGAGATCGGCCTTCCTGGCTACCTCGAGCAGCGCATCGCCGAGATCTTTCGTCTGCATATTATATTGCTGTCGCTCTTCCTCCTGCGCCTTTGCGGACGCAGGTGCAGAAGACAAAGCGCTACCTAGCAGCAGCGCCGCAAAAGAAATGGATTTCGTCGGCATATCAACTCCCCGCATTTTGCCGATCTGCTTTGCGCAGAAGGCTTGTGGGGGAGCGATGACGCGGATGCCGGCACGACCTTAGCCGGCAGGGAAGAAAATATTATCGACGGCTCAAATGGATCGCGGCAGAGTTTTTCTCGACGCTCAGGTCGAGCAGTTCGGCGGTGCGCCGGATGAAGGCATCGGTCTCGCTGACATGGAAACGGCCCGACAGTTCAATCGAACCAAGAGATGGGTCGTCGAGCATGATGGGCGTTCCGGCATAGCGGTTTGCCTCGGTCACCAGCCTGTCGAGGCGAATGCTCCGATATTCCGCCCAGCCGCTGGGCCAGTCGCTCGGTATCGTATCGCGTGACGGCGCGGACGATCGCATTTGGCCGTCTGGCCCGACGGCAATTTGGCGCCCATCTGCAAATCGTGTCGATGGTCCGGCCCCACGCGTCCCGCCACGGACCGAGCCCCGGCGAACGGCAGCGATAGTCGAACCCGCAGAATTGACGGAAATGTCGAGATCGGCATCCTCAATCTCGAATGCCGCCTTCCCGGCTTCCACGCGCAATATGCCGCCGGTCTCGGCGCGAGAAACTCTCGCTCGCCCTTTCAACAGACGGAGCCGCGAGCCGTTATCGGGGCGGTCGAATTCGGCTTGGCTGTCGGTGTCGAGCGTAACGCTCAGGCCGTCGGCGAGCTGAAACCTCCTGATCTCGCCGCGCATCGTAACCAGCCGCTCGGTCGCTTGCGCGGTCGGACCGGTGTTCGGGATGACGCCGGGAAGCGACGCTCCGCCAACCCCGATGGCCAGGATCAGCAGCGCCGCGGCGGTCGCGACCGCTCCGAGGGGAAGCCAGCGGCGGGCCTTTCGCTGCCGCCTGGGGGCATGGGCCGTCCCGTGGCGCGCCGAGGTCTTCAGCACGGCCGACGCAGCCATCATTCGCTCGATCCGCGCATAGGCGGCCCGATGCGCGGCCGAAGCTGCCAGCCATTCCTCGAATTCGTCGCGGACGGCTGCAGCATCCTCGCCACGCATTTTCGTGAGCCAGGCCCGCGCCACGACATCGACCGGATCTGGTCCGGCGCTCCCCTCTGTCATCGCCCGCCGTCGACCACCTTGGCGATGTAACCCAGTGCCTTCATCATATGATATTCCACCGTTGCGATGCTGATGCCGAGCGCTTCATGGATTTCACGGTAGCTCAATTCGTCGACGCGGTGCATCAGGAATACGCGCCGGGTCTTCCATGGCATGGCGTCGACGGCTTGTTCATAGAGGCCGAGCAGATCGTTCGCCTCGATGCGCCATTCCTGCTCACCGGCAGTGAAGCCGTCTCTTTGCTCCTCGAACGGGAACAGCACGACCGGATTGCTGCGCTCTCGCCGCCCGCGATCGATGAGCAAATTCTGCGCAATGCGGCGGAGGAAGCCGCCGGGGTTGGCGAGTTGATGACGCTGCTCGCTGCCCGCGGCCCTCGCGAAGACTTCCTGCACCAAATCGGGTGCCTCTTCGGGGCCAGCCTTGCGGCGCAGAAACTGGAAAAGCCACGAGCGATGGTCGCGATAGGCATCTTCGAGATCGCATCGCGACCGATCCGGTCGTGGGTCAGGCCGGTCGTACGGATGCACATGGCAAGCCGACGACACCGCGAAGGGCGGACGCGGGATTGGATGATCGCTGCAGGTACAAACTGACACGTGGGCGGTCCACGAGGCACGAGCCGGTCCGCCCGGCAAATGCCGGAGAGCCCGTCTCCCAGTGCTGTGCCGCCGTTTGGTCGCCTTGGCGACCCGTCCGGTTCGGCCGCCGGTCCGATCAGGGACGGGCGTTCATGATGCCTGGCGAAAAATTCCGCGCGGAGGCTGCCAGACATGCTGCCGCGCGCCGGAATCATGGCAAAAAGACGCGCGGCGAACAAGCAAAAGCGTGGACGACGCAAGGATGTCATGCCCCGGAGCCGCGCCCGGGGTGGTCGGCAAGCATGCGCGCATAAGTGGCGGCTTCGCGGGCGCGCCTCTCGTGATAGCCCAAGAGGAGGTTTCGTGTCTCCGCCTGCGGTGTGCCCTCGAGGATCGCGGCCTCGATTGCGTCGAGCTCCGGTCCCGTGTCGGCGAGGACCGTCTCGTCGAACGTGCGGGTCAGGTGAAGCCTGTCGCCGATGGCGCTGATGGCAGCGACGATTTCGGTGTTCGCCGAGCGCGTTGCCGCCACCAGAAACAGGCCCGACGCCCGTTCGGGATAGCTTTTGTCCGCCAGCGGCTGGACGGTGGAGCCGATCGGGGCCGTCGCAAGCGCCGCGAGCAGCAGGATCAGGTGCAGTTCGAGCAGATCGCGGAACTCGGCCTCGGTCATGCGATGGACGTGGAAACCCTCGCCCGGCGTGAAATCGACCAGCCGCTTGCCGTTCAGCCGGTAAAGGCTGTCGCGCACCGGCGTCAGGCTCACGCCAAGCTCGTCGGCGAGCCGCGCCGCCTCGATGCGCATGCCGCTCGGCCACTCGCCGGTCATCAGGCGGCGCTTGATCGCCTCATAGGTGGGCTCGAAGACATGGGCGGGGCTCATCGCGCGCCCCTCTCGACGGCGGCAAATTCGGCGACGGCGTCGGCCTGGTCGGGACGCAGCGCATCGATGGCACCGATATGGGCCGGGACGTCATCGCCGAGCAGGATCGAGGGACATTGGCCCTCATAGTTGCCGAGATTGGGCCGGTGCTGCGCATAGCCCGCGAGCGCCGCAAGCTCGGGCGGGAAGTGCCGCGCGACATCGGGCGGATAGGCGAGCCAGAGATTTTCATAGGGCTTCAGCCAGCCGAGGCTGTAGCTGACGAGGACAGCGCGCCTTATCGTCTTCCCGATATTGGCGCCCGCGCCATGCGCGGTCGATCCGAGAAAGACGATCGCCGACCCCGGGCCGCACTCGGCGGTTACAGGTGTGCCAAGGTCCTCCTTCGCCATGCCGGTCTGGCCATGGCTGCCCGGATAGATGCAGGTCGCGCCGTTCGTCCGCGAGAAAGATGTCAGCGGCCAGAGCACATTGACGAGATATTCCTGCTCGCCCGTCGCGCCGCGCCACATGTCATGGTCGCGATGCGGAAACTGTCTGACTTCGCCGGGGTGGATTTCGATCGCCTGGGTGAGATTGAGCTGGATCCGGTCGCATCCCGTCTCGAGAAAGGCGCGAGCGACCTCCAATATCGTCGGCTGGAGCACCAGCGCCGCCATGTGCGGCGAGCGCTTGAGCAGGCTGCCGAATCGCTTCGTGCGGCGCCCGTAGAAATCGCCGTCGCAAAAGGGTGTCGCCGCGAAGAGGGGCGCGAGATCGCGATCGAGCGCGCGTGCGGTCCCGGTCATCGCGCCATGGACGATGCCATAGCCGTTCGCGCAAAGCTGCTCGATCAGCCTCTCTGCGCGGCCCGTGTCAGCGTGGCTGCCGGTCATCGCGCGATCTCCCCGCACGCCTCGAGATGAAGGGTCTGCGGCGCATAAATTCCCGCACGTTTCAGCCCGTCTTCGGTGTCCTCGTCGATGCTGATCTGGAGGGCGAGGATCGCCCCGGCGGCATCTTGCCAAGGCGCGCCGAGCGCTTTGCATTTCCACCCGAATTCGACGATCTTGTCGAACCAGCCCTTCTCGGCAACGCCGACATAGTCGGTGATGCCATGGAGAAGCGCATAGCCGGCGAGCGCCGTGACGAGCTGGTTTCGTGCATCGCGCCGCTCTTCCGCGCTGCAGCCTGGATCGAGACAGAAGCGGCTGATTTCCCAGATCGTCGGACCCGCGGGCGGGCCGTCGGTGCAAAGCCAGGGAAAAAGCTCGCCGAGAAGACAGGGTGCGGTCGTCGGCAGGAGGCGGACCGAGGCGCGGTGGCGCAGATTATGGTCGAGAAGGATCAGGTATCGCGCGTTTTCATCGTCGAAATGGTCTATCTCGTAGCGGCCGTCGAGCGCGGGCAGATCCCATTTCAGCTGATCGATGAAGACCTGTTTTCGCGCCGCGAACATGGCGCGCAGGGCGGCATCCCCGGGCGCATCGGGCGCCCGCGTGATTTGCGTGATCATGTTGTTTTCCTCGGACGGTTGGGTCCAAGGATGAGACCATCAATCCCGCGGAGCGCCTATGCCCAGAAATGGGCAAGCTTTTTGCGATTTGGTCCGGCGATCAGTTGGGTCGCCACCAGTCGTAGATGTCCGAGAAACCGATGAGTCCGTCGAACAGCGCGCAGAGGATCAGCATTTGCCGGCAGTGAACCGAATAGCGGTCGCGCGCCATCTTGAGATGCCGGACGACCGTCTCCTCGCTGATGCCGAGAATATCGGCGATCTCGCCGGCGGTCTTGCCGCGCGCCGACCAGAGCACGCACTCGCGCTGGCGTTCGGTCAGCATCGATCGTGGTCTCGGCGCCGCCGAGGAGAGAAGTTCGCGCGCCGAAGCGATCGCGATCGCACCGAGAATCTCCGCGGCATGGAGCATCTCGGCCGGCATGACCGCGTCCGGCGTCACGGCAAAGGAGCAGGTGCCCGTCGCTTCGCCCGGCAAATGACGCGGGACGGTGAAGCCGTCGCCGATGCCGCTCTCGCGCGCGACGTTCAGAAGCTGCCGGTCGCCGCGCGACAATGGGATAAACCGATCGACGTCGGTCCACTGAAAGCCCGTGACCGAGCGTTCGCTGGCACGGCGGATCGGATCGGTGCAGCTGAGATCGAGGCCGACATAGACCTTCGCCCAGCAATCGGGATAATTATGGACCAGCATCGAGGCGGCGTCGCCCCCGCCGCCGCGCCGGTCGAACGCGAGCGCGAAATGATCGAAGCCCATGCGGCCTGCCGCATTGGAAAGCGCGGCATAGAGCTCTTCCTCCTTTTGCGCGCCGGAAATTTCGTGTGCGAGTTCCTCCGTGAGATGAAAATGCTTCACAATGATTTTCGGCCGCTGGCGCGTTCCTGATCCGGCTGCCCGCAGTCCGCTCCATGGGACATCGCGAACCGGTTTCCTTCCGGCGACGATGAAGGATGGACAAGGTCCCGACGGGTCCTGTGTTGACGCGCCGCGCCGCTGTATCCGCGAGCCTTTGCACGACAATCATTCGGTAGGACCGGTCTAACATGCGGAAAAGAAACGTAAAGGGGGCGGGCAGTGAAAATAGAACCAGTTTGACACTTCATGCGGCCGGCGTTGCGGGCTTCGCATCGGGATGGCTGTAGCGAAAAGGCCCTGTCTTTCGACAAGGCCTTCCCGACTTTCAGCGTGGCAGGAGCCGCACTGAAAATCGTCCCCCTCCCCGAATCCTCTAGGGTCGCATCGAAGACCGGAAAAGTGAGTCCTAGCTACGCCGCCCCTGCGAAGAGTCAACAAGCATTTACCATACGGAATGCTGGCTTAATCCATGTTAAAAGCATCGCCGCAAAAGATCGGGGGCGCCTCACCGCCGAGCATGCCATGGCAGCTTCCTCGTGGCGCATCGCAGCCGCATGACGGCTTGCCTGCCGAACGACACCGCCAGCGCTGGAGAAATGCGCCGCGCGCGGCTGGCCGTTATTCCGGATGCCCGTGTCAAAGCGACAGCCCAAGCTGATCGGGGCTGGCGGGCTCGCCGGCGACGGGCAGGCTCTCGATGATGGCGCGCGCCAGTTCGAAGGCCGCCTCGACACGAATATGGCTCGTCGGTGCGGTGATGCCGACGCGCGCCCAGCCGGGGGCGGCAAGAATGGTTTCGGCGACTCGGGCGGTATCGATTCTCTCCATGCTCCAATGAGAACATAACAGGACATATTGGCAAGGGGGCCGCGGCAATCCGCTCATGCGTCAGCGGCGGCGGCGCGCCAGCCCGGCGGCTTGGCCGCCGGGCCCCGAGAAAGAGGAGGGCCCCGCGGGCCGGCGGATCGGGCGCGGCGAGAGAGGCTCGCTGCCGGTCCGTCCGGAGATCCGACATGGCCAAGACACATACGCCCCGCGCGCGCTGCGGCACGCGGGCGCCGCTCTATGAGGAAATCACCGGGCGCATCATCGCGGAGCTGGAAGCGGGGCGGCTGCCATGGGTGCAACCCTGGGGCAATGCCAGGGCAGCCATCGGCATGCCGTTCAATGCCGCGAGCGGGCGCCGCTACAGCGGCATCAACATTCTCACCCTCTGGCATGCCGTCATCACGCGCGGTTTCTCCGGGCATGGCTTTCTGACCTTCCGGCAGGCCGCGGTCCTGGGCGGTTCGGTGCGCCGCGGCGAGCGCGGGATCGCGGTCGTCTACAGCCGCAGGGTCGGCAAAGGCGAAGAGGGCCGAGGCGACGCCGGCGGCGGCGACGGCGGAGAGGAGGGAGACGGGCGCGCGAGGAAGGGCGGTTTCTCCTTCCTGAAGCAATTCACCGTCTTCTCGGTCGACCAGTGCGAAGGGCCGCCCGACCGGCTTTACAGTCCGCCCGAACCGATTCCGGAGGGGCTGGTCCTGCCGGAGGCCGAGGCCCTGATCGCGGCGACGGGCGCCGATGTCCGCATCGGCGGCGCCTATTACAGCCCCGGCCATGACTTCGTGGCGGTCCCGCGCCCCGACGATTTTTTCGAGCCGGTCAACTGGCACCGGACGGCTTTCCACGAACTCGGTCACTGGACCGGGCACCCCTCTCGCCTCGATCGCGATCAGACAGGGCGCTTCGGTTCGAAGCCTTATGGACAGGAAGAACTGGTCGCCGAAATGACCGGCGCGTTCGTATGCGCAGCGCTCGGCATCGCGCCGACGGTGCGCCACGCCGACTATATTGGCTCCTGGCTCGAAATCATCCGCGAGGATCAGCGCGCCGTGCTGCGCGCGGCCAGCGCCGCGTCGAAAGCCGCCGATTATCTGCTGGCCTTTCGGGGCGCGGCCGCGGCGAGCAAAGACTATGGCGAGGACCATGATGTCGATGCGCTTCGTGCGGCTCGGCAGGAGACCGATCCTCGTGCCGATCGCATATCGGGGAGGGCCGCGGCATGAAGCTCCTCACCCCCGAACTCGAAGCGCAGCTTCGCGCCAATCTCGCCGCCCGGCTGGACGCGGTCGCGCGCGGCGCGCGCGAGCCCGATCCGCTGCCGGTCCTGCGGCTCTTCGGCCCCGTCGGCGCCGCGACCTGGCTCGCGACCGAACTCGACGACGACGGCATCTTCTTCGGTCTCGCCGATCTCGGCTTCGGTTGCCCCGAGCTTGGCAGCTTCGCGCTCGCCGAACTCGAGGCGGTCCGGCTGCCCTTCGGCCTCACGATCGAGCGCGATCTCCATTTCACCGCGAGCCATCCCCTCTCGGCCTATGCCGAAGCGGCGCGCTCGGCGGGATCGATCATCCTCGGTGAGCAGCGGCTGCGCCGCGCCGCGCGGCGGCTCTCGGGGCGCGATTGATGCTCCTCTCCCCCGACCGGGGCCGCCTGCCGGCGGCCCTCGAGGAAGAGGGGGGCGGGCCCTTCGTGACGGGTTTGAAAGCCGGGGGAGTGTCTCGCGGCGGCCCGTCACGGAGAATGGCCATGGCCCGTTCGAAGCATAAGATCACCCTCAGCCCGTCGCGCGATATCCCGTTCGACCGGCTGGTCCTATCCCAGTCCAACGTCCGGCGTGTGAAGGCGGGCGTATCGATAGGCGAACTCGCCGACGATATCGCGAGGCGCACCTTGCTCCAGAGCCTCAATGTCCGGCCGATGCTCGACGAGGCAGGCGATGAGACCGGCATGTATGAAGTCCCGGCAGGCGGGCGGCGCTATCGCGCGCTCGGGCTGCTGGTGAAACAGAAGCGCCTCGCGAACAACGCTCCCATTCCCTGCGTCGTGCGGTCGGCCACCGATGACATCCTCGCCGAGGAGGACAGCTACGCCGAAAACGCCTTTCGCGAAAATCTGCACCCACTCGACGAGTTTCGCGCGATGCAGGTGATGGTCGAGAAGGACAACGGCGTCGAAGCCATCGCCGCACATTTCCACACGACGCCTGCGGTGGTGCGCCAACGGCTCAAGCTCGCCTCGGTCGCGCCGGCCTTGCACGAGCTCTATGCCGAGGATGAAATGACTTTGGATCAGCTCATGGCGTTCACCGTGTCGGACGACCATGAGCGGCAGGTCCAGACCTGGGAGCTGCTCGCGCACAGCTTCAACAAGTCCCCGTCCTTCATCCGCCAGAAGCTCACCGAGAACAGCGTGCGCGCCGCCGACAAACGGGTGCGCTTTGTGTCGGTCGATGCCTATGTCGCGGCGGGCGGCGGCATCGCGCGCGATCTCTTCGAACCCGATGACGGCGGCTGGCTCACCGACCCGGCGCTCCTCGACCGGCTCGTCGACGCGAAGCTGAAGGCGATCGCCGGGCGCATCGGCAGCGAAGGCTGGAAATGGGTGCAGACCGCGATCGACCTGCCCTGGCAGGCGACGCGCGATCTTCGCGAACTCGGCAGCACCGAAGTCGCGATGAGCGAGGAGGAAGCGGCGAAGGTCGCCGCGCTCGAAGCCGAGGCCGACGCGCTCTCGGACGAATGGTCCGACGCGCCCGATGTCCCCGACGAGGTGCACGCCCGGCTCGAGGCGATCGAGGCCGAGATCGGCGCGCTCACCGATCGGCCGCGCATCTTCGACGAGACCGAAGTCGCTATGGCCGGGGCGTTTGTGTCGATCGACTATGACGGCACGATCCGGGTCGATCGCGGGTTCGTGCGGCCCGAGGATGAGCCGGTTGTCGAACCCGACGGTCCGGAAGCCGGCGCCGTTGGCGGCGAAGGGGGTGATGACGAAGGCGAGGTTGCGACCGGCGGCGGCTCCGCGTCGGCCGAAGGCGTCGACGTCGAGGATCGTGAGGAGGACGGGCTGAAACCGCTGCCCGAGCGGATCGTGTCCGATCTTACGGCATGGCGCACGCTCGCCCTGCAGGATGCGTTCGCGGGCAATCCGCAGGCCGCCTTCGCTGCCGTGCTCCATGCGCTCGTGCTGTCGGTCTTCTACCGGACCAGTCACGAGACCTGTCTCGAGCTGTCCGTGTCGACGGTCTATTTCACCAACGAGCCCGCGGGCCTTCGGGAATGCGCGCCGGCGCGGTCGATCGAGGCACGTCATGCGGCATGGGCCGAGCGGCTGCCCAACGAAGATGTCGATCTGTGGGATGTGCTGCTCGCCTTCGATGAAACCGAACAGGCGGCGCTGTTCGCGCATTGCGCCTCGCTCGGGATCAATGCGCAGGCCGAGATCCTGCCCAAATATCCGAACGGGCGGGTGTCGGCGCGCAGCGTCGAGCGCCGGATCGTGCATAGCCATATTCTCGCGCGCGCCGTCGGCCTCGACGTCGTTTCGGCAGGCTGGCGGCCGACCGCCGAGGGCTATTTCCGCGGCGTGACCAAGGCGCGGCTTCTCGCCGATGTCGCCGAGGCGCGTGGGCCGGAATTTGCCGGGATGATCGATCATCTGAAAAAGCCCGACATGGCGCGCGAAGCCGAGAAGCTGCTCGAGGACGCCGGCTGGCTGCCCGAGCCGATGCGCACGCCGACGGAAAACACCGCCGAAGCCGCCGAAGGGTCGGCCGGGGAGGATCCGCGGGGAACCGGCGAGGAGCCGGCTCAGGCCGACGATGAAGCCGGGTCTGCCAACACCGGCGAGGCCGATGCCGGCCTGACCGAGGCCGGTGCGGATGTGCAAGGCAGCGACGTCGACGCCGATGGCGATGGGGAGCCGGAGGGCTGGGACGATCTGCCCGTCGCGGCCGAATGAACCGGGCGGGGCGGCACGCGCCGCCCCGCCCATTCCCTCGCGGCGGCGACGGCCTCACCGGCGGTCGCCGCCGCATTTTGTTGAAATCCGCGCGCGCCTTGTGCCACACTGCCCGCATCTGCCGGCAGGGGCTGTCGGCGCCGCATCATCGCTTCGTTCGGCTCGGCCGGGCGTTCCGGATGACAGCCGCAAGGACGCCCTATGGAAACTGTTGCCGACATCGCGCGCCGCCTCGCCGACAATGCCGAGGCCGTTTGCCGCCGCTATCTTTCCAATGGTCGCCGCGAAGGCCGCTACTGGCTCGTCGGCGACGTCCGGAATACGCCCGGTCGCAGTCTTTATGTCCGGCTATCGGGCTCGGGTGAGTCGGACCGCAATCCCGGAAAATGGACCGATGCCGAGAGCGGCGACCATGGTGACCTGCTCGACGTGATCGCGGCGAGCTGCGGTCATGACAGCCTTCGCGAGACCCTCGCAGAGGCGCGCCGCTTCTTGAGCCTGCCACGGGCGACCGCCGCCGAGCCATCGAACCCCCGGACGCGCAAGATGCCGGGCGGCACGCCTGTCGCGGCGCGTCGCCTGTGGAACGCGGCGCGCCCGATCGCCGATACGCTCGCCGCCCGCTATCTTGCCGGGCGCCATATCCGTCTCGCGGCCCATCATCCTGCGCTGCGTTTTCATCGCTCCTGCTATTATCGCGCGTCGCACGGCGATGCGCCGGATGTCCGCGCTTCCTATCCGGCGATGATCGCGTCGGTGACCGACCTGGAGGGCAATGTCATGGGGATCCATCGGACCTGGCTCGACCGGGAAGGCGGCAAGGCCAAAGTCGCGTGTCCGCGCCGCGCGATGGGCCAATTGCTCGGCCACGGGGTCCGCTTCGGGGCGGCGGCCGAGGTCATGGCGGCGGGCGAGGGCATCGAAACCATATTGTCGCTCCGCGAGATTCTGCCCGCCATGGGGATGATCGCGGGGCTATCGGCGGCGCATCTCGCCGCGATCCACTTTCCCGCGCCGCTGCGCCGGCTTTACGTCGCGTGCGACCGGGATGCGGCCGGGAAGGGGGCGCTGGCGACGCTTGAGGCGCGCGCGGCAGACCATGGCATCGAAGTCGTTCCGCTCATCCCCGCGCGCGACGATTTCAACGGCGACCTCTGCGCGATGGGCCGGGACGCTTTTGCGGCCCGCGTCGCCAGGCTCCTTCATGGCGAGGACGCCAGGCGTCTTCTGGCCGGTTGAGCGGGGCCGGGAAGGAGCGATACGGCGGACCTGCCGGATACGGCATCGATCGTCCGTCGATCGTCGAGGGGCCGCGCCTTCGGCCTTCGCTGGAGGGCGACTGCGGCACGCGGGGCCGGGGACGCAATGGCGGCCGCGCGGCTATTTTCCGCCGGGGCTCCGCCCCTTTGCATCGCGAATCAAAATAGCCTTCGGCCGCCATCCTCCGCTGGCGCTTCGGCCGCTACGGGCTCCGCCCGCATGCGGTGCGCACCCGGACCGCCCGCCGCTTGGTGTCGCCGCGAAGGCCGCGAAAGGCGCGGCCGATCTCAAGCGAGACCCGACATGAGCTACGATGCCGATCATCCCGAACCCGCCGAGCCCTTCGAGCCGTCGGCCAGCGCTTTTCTCCTCCAGGAAATGCAGCTCTACGGCCATCGCCCCTATGAGGACGAACCCGACGGGCGGCCGCTTCCCGACGACCGGCTCGCGGCCGGCGCGGTCGCCGACATCTTCGATGCGCTCGCGGGCTGTCTCGCCGACACGCGGATCGAGCCCGATCTCGAGGATTTGCTCTGGGGCGTCGTCAATATCTTCCACCGCGCGGGCGAGCGGGTCGAGCGCGATCTCGACCGCAACGAGCAGGCGCAGCGAGAGCTTCAGCGCGAGCAGGACGGCAGCGAGATCCGCTCGGTCGAGCTTGAGCGCGCCATCGCCGAAGGCATCACGATGATCGAGCGACGCGACGCGATGGAATTTTTCCGCGAATGCGCCGCCGAGCAGTTTCGTATTCATGCCCGGAAAGCCTGGACGCCGCGCACCGGATCGCGCGTCCGCCACAAGACGATGACCGCGGCGATGATCGACAGCCGCGACTTCATGGACCGGCGGCTTCGCGAGAAGGCGAAATCCCTGATCCCCGAGGGCACCCGCATCGCCTTCTCGGGCGGGCCCTCGTGCAACGATCATCGCCATATCTGGTCGGCGCTCGACAAGGTCCATGCCCGCCATGCCGACATGATCCTGCTGCATGGCGCGACGCCGACCGGGGCCGAGCGCGCCGCGGCCTGCTGGGCCGATGCGCGCGGCGTACCGCAGGTCGCCTTCCGGCCCGACTGGAACCGCCACAGGAAGGCCGCGCCCTTCAAGCGCAACGAACGCATGATCGATGCGATGCCCGCCGGGCTCCTCGTCTTCTCGGGCACCGGCATCCAGGACAATCTCGTCGACAAGGCGAGGGCGTTCGGCATTCCCGTGTGGGATTTTCGTGTCGGTCCCGAGGGATGAGGGGGCGATCCGGATTTGACAGCGCTTGCCTTCCGGCGAGCGGACTCACAGGATGGACACAGTCATGCGTACCGATCTCGATCATCTCCCCGCCAGCAAGCAGCGCGAACTCGAACGCGTGAAAGCGATCATCTTCGAGGAATTCGAGGATGCCGTCGCGCTCGCGACGATGAGCTGGAAGAAAAAGGGCCGCATCGAAAAGATCATTCTCTACGGCAGCTATGCCCGCGGCGGCTGGGTCGACGAGCCGCATACGGCCAAGGGCTATCGCTCGGACTTCGACCTTCTGATCATCGTCAGCGACAAGAGGCTGACCGACAAGGTCGATTACTGGCTGAAGCTCGAGGACCGCTTGAACCGCGAGCTCGCGATCGACAAGACGCTGCATACGCCGGTGAACTTCATCGTCCACGCGACGCAGGAAGTGAACGACGGGCTGGCGCACGGGCGCTATTTCTTCATGGATGTCGCGAAGGACGGAATCGCGCTCTACGAATATGACGACAAGGAATTGCACACGCCAAAGCCGAAGACGCCCGAGCAGGCGTTGGCGATGGCGCGGGAATATTTCGACGAGTGGTTTCCGCTTGCGATGCAGCGCTTTGAGCTATCCACGATGGGCCGCGAGAAAGGATTCTTGAAGCCCGCAGCGTTCGATCTCCACCAGAGTTCGGAATTTCTCTATCACTGCGTCCTGCTGGTCTGCACCTTCTATACTCCCCATGTCCACAATCTCGGCTTTCTCCGCACGCAGGCTGAGCGGCTGGATATGCGCTTGGTCGACGCATGGCCGCGTGAACTAAAGGCGGATCGTTCGCGGTTCGAGAAGCTGAAGGAAGCTTATGTGAAGGCCCGCTATTCGCCGTTATGCCGAACTCGGCATAACGGCGATTATGCCGAGCGCGCAACTATGCCGAGCGGGCGCGGGGCACCCGCGCTTTCCCGTAACTTTGCGGTGATCGGCTCGGCATAGTTTTACGCTCCTCCCTGCAACCATCGCAGAGGAGGAAGC
>JAESGE010000033.1_pt1 | contig 267615 bp, 249 predicted proteins | sample 9269601 | NCBI WGS metagenome assembly JAESGE01 (sample SAMN14515569, study PRJNA621662) | algae metagenome | isolation source: Tolypothrix brevis GSE-NOS-MK-07-07A and co-occurring heterotrophs from wet... | place: USA: Grand Staircase Escalante National Monument, Utah | collected 2006-04-16
TATGTTTAATATTTTTTCTTGCCTAATCATATTAATTCAGTATTATTTTCTTAATTATCCTGACTTTTCACTTTTATCTTGACTGTAATCTCTTTGTACTTCAAGTTGAAGTGCGAAATGTGGGTTACAGGAATATCGCTGACATTCACGCATTGTATAAAGGTTTAACTAGGAATAAGTATATCTTGTAGAGACGTTCCGGTGGAACGTCTATAGGACTTGACAAAGAAATTAGAGCAGCAGTTTGAGGAATCGGCAAGATTAAAAGCGATAATTAAGGAGAATTTACGCGGTTTGGGTTATGGGAATTAAGGAATTATTACTACCATTTCGAGAGGAAATATTAAAAATTGCCTCTAAATATGGCGCGTATAATGTGCGGGTGTTTGGTTCAGTTGCTAGAGGAGAAGCAAAACCCGATAGTGATGTAGATTTTTTGGTGGAACTTGAACCGAAGCGCAGCTTATTTGACTATATTGCTTTAATGCAAGATTTGGAGGAGTTATTAAAGCGTAAAGTTGATGTTGCAGAACCAGATAATCTTCATGAGTTAATTAGAGAAAAGGTATTGAATGAAGCTGTGGTGTTATGAAAGATGAGCGTTTATATTTGAGCAATATTAAAGAATGTATTGAAAGAATTCAAGAATATACTCGTGGTGGCAGGGATAATTTTATGCAAACACCGAAACGTAGTAACCGCTTCAGCGGTTAAAATCCTTGCTTTGAGAGGTAAACCGCTCACTACGCCGGTTAAAATCTTCAATGAGGAGCGGTAAACCGCTCACTACGACGAACCAAGGATAAAGCGAAATTATTTGCTAATATCTAATGCGTGGGTCTATATATGCATTTAAAATATCAATCAAAATGCTTGCACCCACAACGATCGCCCCAAAAAATACTAACACACCCTGAACTGTGGGATAATCGCGATCGGATATCCCTTGATACAATCGATTCGCTAATCCTGGCCAAGAAAATGTTACCTCAGTTAAAATCGCTCCACCCAACAAAGAAGCAAAGGTTAATCCCAAGACTGTAATTACTGGAATTAAAGCATTTTTTAAGGCATGGGAGACTAAAATCTTGTTTTCGGAAATACCTCTTGCTCTAGCAGCTTCTACATAATCTGCTTTCATGGTTTGCTTTAAATTAACTCGGACAATTCGCTCAAAAACACCACTAAGCAAAACTCCTAAAGTTAGACTCGGCAGTGCTAAATGATGCAAAGATATAAAAAACTGACTTAAGTTACCACTCAGCAAGCTATCAATTGTATACAAACCTGTGATTCCAGTGGGGGGAAGAAGATTTGGTGGAAAGCGGTTGGAATTGGGGAACCAACCTAGTTGTACTGAAAATACTAATTGTAGCAGCATTCCCGCCCAAAACATGGGCAGTGCATAAGTAATGATACCAAACAATCGTCCGCCAACATCCAAAAATGTCCCAGGACGAGAAGCAGAAAGAGTTCCAACGCTGATTCCCACAATCAGCGCAACTGCCATACTACACACTGCTAACTCTACCGTTGCGGGGAAATATTGTCCAATTACTTCCCAAACTGCTTGTCCCCGACTTGTTAAAGAAGTTCCTAAATCAAAACGCAGTATTTGTCCCAAATAATTGAGATATTGTAACCATATCGGAAGGTCTAAACCTAGTTGTTTTCGTAATTCTTCTTTAGCACTTTCTGGAGCTCGTCCACCAAGAATTGCATCTGCTGGATCTCCCGGTGTTGCTCTTAATAAAAGAAATACAATTGTGATGATAGTTAGCAGTTGAAGTGGGGCTAAAAGTAAACGAGAGACAATGTAATATTGTAAGGCTTTTGAGCGAGACATAAGATTAATTGAAGAGGGGGAAAGGGGAAGGGGGGAAGGGGAAATGCCCGATACCCATAGACAACGGGAGCATGCCACTTTTTAACAAATATTTTACCCGACACCCTAGAAGGGTGCGGCTAGAAGTCTTAGCCCAGGTCGGTTGGGCTTCGTTTGTATAGCCTGTGGGCTTTTTGCAAAACTGGGATGCTCCATAGACAACTGATGTGGAAATTAATTATGCGTTACTCAGAACCCTTGATGAGACGTAGCAATGCTACGTCTCTACATTGTTCAATTCCCAATTTATTATTTTTTAATTGTCTTGTAAATCAGATTTTGGGTAGGATCAAGTTGCACGTTGGTAACTTGTTTTTGGGCAAATGCATAATCTGTATTTTGCCATAAAGGAATGTAAGGGACATCATTTGTGGTTTGAATTTGAATGTCTGCAAATATTTTTTTGCGTGCTTCTGGATTTTGTTCTTTGCGTTGCTGGTCAATTAGTTTATTCATGGCTTCGTTATAATAAAACGAACCCTGTGATTGACTTCCACCATCTTCGCATCCTTTGGCATCTGACCCTTTTTTACAATATAAAAAGGGTTGCACGTAATTATCTGGATCTAAAAAATCTGGGTACCAATCTAACAAAGTTGCTGGATATATACCTTTAGGACCTTCTTTAAAAAAGGTCGCACTTTCTACTGGGGTAATTTTAAATTGTAGTAATCCATCCATTTTTTGATCGGCAATGGCTTTAAGTGTTTGTCCTGCTAAACCACGAGTTGGGGAACTAGATGGATACCAAACTTCTACTATTGCGGGATTTGCTTTGGAGAAACCAGCACTAGTTAACAATTGTTTAGCTTGATCAAAGTTAGCATCGCCGTATTTATCTTTAAATAATGGTTGGGAAACATTAAATGTAGTGGGAAGCATACTATAAAGTGGACTGGCTTGACCAAATAAAGCGCGTTGCATAATTAAAGGACGATTAATCATTGCCGCGATCGCTTGTCTGACTTCTACTTTGTCCAAAGGCTTTTGATTGCGGTTCAAAGCCATATAACTTACTACACTACCTTGAGCCGTAATCGCTTGCCAATCTCCTTTTTTAGCACTTTGTTCCAAACTCTGAATTTGATCGGGTTGCAGAGATAAATAAGCTACATCCACTGCACCTGTGCGGAAAGCGTTAAACAAGTTAACTGAACTAGTTTGGATTTGCAGGTTAATACCTTTATTAACTGGTTTTTCTCCCCAGTACTGATCAAACACATCAAATCGCACCGAATCTGTGCCATAATTTGCTAATTTGTAAGGTCCAGTCCCGACAAAAATATTCGGCTGAAATTTGCCTGCACCAAGTTCGTAAGCTTTCGGTGAAACTGCACAAGTCCCAGAAAATGCTAACAGTGAGGGAAAAGCTGCAAAAGGCTGTTTTAGTTTGATGGTTAACTCATAATCGCTGGTTGCTTTCATTGAGTCCACCGTATCAGATAGCAAGAAAGACGGTTTACCTTTATTTTCGATAAAGCGTCGCAAACTAAATTCCATTGCTTTGGCATTAAAGGGTGTTCCATCGTGAAACACTACTCCCTGACGCAGGGGAATGATGTAAGTTAAACCATCAGAACTGACTTTGGGTAATGCTGTGGCAAGTTGAGGCTTAATTTCTGTATTCCCCGGTTCGTAGGTGTACAGGCGATCGCTCATGTTATACACTAAACCTAATGATGCCAACTCGTAAGCATCAGCCGGATCGAGAGTTCTAGGTTTCGATGTCGTACCTATTGTAATACGACCATCCCCTGCGGGAGTAACGGATGATGGTGTACTTGTCTGTGGGGTAGTACTACAACTGACAACCAACAATAAACATAAACAAGACAAAGAAAAAAATTGTATAATTCTACCCCACCGTCTCACACACAAAGAAAACCAGGTCATAGCATTAAGATTTTTGATATTAGCGGTGAGCTATTTTACTACATGTAGATGATTAAATAGTTTAATCAAGCGTCAAAAGTCAAGAGTCAACGGTCAAGACTTTTGACGGTCAACGGAAATGAGATTTTTGCATAGGTTTATTGAGAAACTGCATATAGATACATAATTAAGAAAGGCGATCGCGATATTGTAAACAGCAAATTGATAGTCTAATAGCGGGACCAAGAGCGTGAAGTACTTCTTTCTATCAGAGGGATGGACAGTTGGCAGAGTTTGGGCATCTGAGGGATTATGGCAGATAACCGCATGGCGACGCCAACCAGATATCCAGCAAATGAATGTTTGTCTAGTAGAAAAAAATGAATTGTTATGGCTTTATCGAGTGGAAGAAGCGGTTTTAACCGTCGAAGTGAAGCCAACAGCACCACTACAAGCAACCCCCATAGGTCAAGTGGTGCTGAAACGTCTAATGAGTGCCGAGCAAGTAATCGAGCGCTTAGGTAACGCTGAAACGAGGTGCCATCTGCAAAATATCGATTTGGTTGTGCGGTAGGTTACTTTAAATGAGGGGAAAAGGTTAAAAAAATAAAAAAAATTTATTTTCTTCCCTTTGCCTTTCCCCCCATCCATCCGTAATGCTACGCGATCGGCATAACTTACCCGCTTGCAAACAGTTCCATCAATAGTTACACTTTTTAAAACATTCTCATTTTTGCACTTGCGATAGCAAAGCACTTTCAACCGCCCAAACGCCTAAAAAAACGTTTGTCTTGTTCTTCCGGAACAAAAAGTGAATTTTATTAAAGAAAATTTACTGCGTGCGGTGTAAAAGGGCGATCGCTACCCTCCGGGGTAAGATTCCCTTCTTCGTGTGAGCATTACCAAATTGTCCACGTTGCCTGACTTTTAAGGCAAAACTTTGGAAGAATTTGGTGGCAATAACAAAAAACCGAAAACTTGCTTGTAAACATAATTCATCGAGGAGGATCGTAGTCAATGGGACTACCCTGGTACCGAGTACATACAGTCGTTCTGAACGATCCGGGTCGATTGATATCTGTACACTTGATGCACACAGCTCTAGTGGCAGGCTGGGCTGGTTCGATGGCTTTATACGAACTAGCTATTTTTGACCCCAGCGATCCCGTACTAAACCCTATGTGGCGTCAAGGGATGTATGTACTACCCTTCATGTCACGCTTAGGCGTAGTTGGCTCTTGGGGTGGCTGGAACGTCACAGGACAGACAGGTTACGATCCTGGTTACTGGTCATTTGAAGGTGTAGCCGCCGCTCACATCGTTCTTTCTGGTCTATTATTCTTAGCCGCCGTTTGGCACTGGGTTTACTGGGATTTGGAACTCTTCCAAGACCCCCGCACAGGTGAACCCGCTCTCGATTTGCCAAAAATGTTTGGCATTCACCTGCTCTTATCTGGTTTACTTTGTTTTGGTTTTGGTGCTTTTCACCTCACCGGGCTATTTGGACCGGGGATGTGGATTTCTGATGCCTACGGCTTAACGGGTCACATTCAAGCAGTAGCACCAGAGTGGGGACCTGCTGGGTTTAACCCATATAATCCTGGTGGGGTTGTGGCTCACCACATTGCTGCTGGGGTAGTTGGTATTATTGCTGGCTTATTCCACCTGACAGTACGACCCCCCGAACGGCTTTACAAAGCTTTACGGATGGGGAACATCGAAACTGTACTTTCTAGCAGTATTGCCGCAGTATTCTTTGCTGCCTTCGTCGTTGCTGGTACCATGTGGTACGGTAGCGCCACCACCCCAATTGAACTGTTTGGTCCTACCCGTTATCAATGGGATCAAGATTTCTTCAAACAAGAAATTAATCGGCGCGTACAAGCTGACGTTGCCGATGGCGCAAGTCTGGAGGCAGCTTGGTCACGAATTCCCGAAAAGCTGGCATTCTTTGACTACGTAGGCAACAGCCCTGCTAAGGGTGGTTTGTTCCGCGTCGGACCGATGAATAAAACCAATGGTGTTGCTTCATCTTGGTTGGGTCATCCAGTCTTCAAAGACAGCGAAGGTCGGGAATTAGATGTACGTCGTCTGCCGAACTTCTTTGAAACCTTCCCAGTCATCTTGACCGATGCTGATGGTATTGTCCGTGCGGATATTCCTTTCCGTCGGGCAGAATCAAAATACAGCTTTGAACAAGCTGGTGTGACTACTAGCTTCTACGGTGGTCAACTAAACGGACAAGTATTTAAAGATCCATCTGATGTTAAGAAGTACGCACGTCTAGCACAGTTGGGTGAACCATTTGAGTTTGACGCAGACCGAGCCACCAATGGTAAACCCGATGGAGTCTTCCGTACTAGTCCCAGAGGTTGGTTTACCTTCGGTCATGCTGTATTTGCTCTGCTGTTCTTCTTTGGTCACATCTGGCACGGCGCTCGGACAATCTACCGAGACGTCTTTGCTGGTGTTGACGCGGATCTCGAAGAACAAGTTGAGTGGGGTCTGTTCCAGAAAGTGGGTGACAAGTCAACCCGCCGCAAGGAAGCTTAATAAAAGATGAAGGGTGAAGGATGAAGTATAAAAAAGAATAAGTTTGTAAATCTTCATACTTATTCATACTTCATCCTTTATCTTTCATACTTCATCCTTTAGAATTGGTACAATATCATTACTAGGCTGGCTGGATAGGTAGGAAGTTGTGATATGGAAAGCATTGCATACATTTTGATTTTGACTTTGGCAATAGGAGTTCTTTTCTTTGCGATCGCATTTCGCGAAACTCCCCGCATCGAGAAGAAAGACGAGTAATAGATTTTCTCTGCTATTAGACTTTTAAGGAGAAAATATAAACTAATATCCGCTGCTAGCAAATGGTAACAGCGGATATTTTTTGATTATCAGTGTATAAACAAAAAATTCAGTCCTTCAACACCCAGAATCCAATGCATGGGTTTTGTACAACAGACGCGAAATTTCGCGTCTCTACAACTATTGACTTTTGACTCCTGCTTTGTTGTTTCTTTTTTTATTCTAAACACCGAAAATAATTAATAAATGATTAATTACGGCTTTTGATGTGTGATAGAATATTCCATCTGGTAGTAATATGTGTTAAACCCCGCTTTTCTGCGCTAGGATAGAAAAAATGTAGGTGTAAACAGGCGCAACAAAGCCGCTTGCATATACATTCAAAGCCCGATCAATAACTTTACGGAGACTAAAACCAGGTACAAAACAGCATGGTCAATCAGAAATCAACCGCTACAGAAATAGGCTTCACTCACGAAGATTTCGCTGCTCTATTAGACAAATACGATTATCACTTTAGCCCTGGAGATGTTGTACCAGGAACCGTTTTCAGTATAGAGCCGCGCGGCGCTCTGATTGACATTGGTGCAAAAACCGCAGCATATATACCTATACAGGAAATGTCTATAAACCGGGTCGATGCCCCGGAAGAGGTCTTACAATCAAACGAAACGCGAGAATTTTTCATCCTCACAGATGAAAACGAAGATGGTCAATTAACTCTTTCCATTCGTCGCATTGAATATATGCGAGCTTGGGAGCGAGTACGGCAGTTGCAAGCAGAAGATGCTACAGTTCGTTCTGGTGTGTTTGCGACCAATCGTGGTGGAGCTTTAGTAAGAATTGAGGGATTACGTGGTTTTATCCCAGGTTCTCATATTAGCACCCGCAAACCTAAAGAAGAATTGGTAGGCGAAGATTTGCCATTGAAATTCTTAGAAGTAGACGAAGAGCGTAATCGCTTAGTTCTATCCCATCGTCGCGCACTGGTTGAGCGTAAGATGAATCGCTTAGAAGTTGGCGAAGTTGTTATAGGTACAGTTCGCGGTATCAAACCTTACGGTGCATTTATTGATATTGGTGGTGTGAGCGGTCTGTTGCACATCTCTGAGATTTCCCACGAACATATTGATACACCTCACAGTGTATTTAATGTGAATGATGAAGTGAAAGTCATGATCATTGACTTGGATGCCGAAAGAGGTCGGATTTCTCTGTCTACAAAACAGTTGGAACCCGAACCAGGTGATATGATTAAAAATCGTGATTTGGTCTACGATAAAGCAGAAGAAATGGCTGCTAAATATCGCGAACAAATGTTAGCTAAACAGCAAGGTATTACAGCAGTTGCTGAAGTTGCTGAAGCTGATGTATTGGCTGAGGAAGATATCCCCGTAGCAATGGAAGAGGCGGAAATCCCCGTAGCAATGGAAGAAGCGGAAATCCCCGTAGCAATGGAAGAAGCGGAAATTCCCGTAGCAATGGAAGAAGCGGAAATCCCCGCAGCGATGGAAAAAGAGGAAATCCCCGTAGCGATGGAAAAAGAGGAAATTCCCGTAGCAATGGAAGAAGCGGAAATTCCCGTAGCGATGGAAAAAGAGGAAATTCCCGTAGCGATGGAAGAAGCGGAAATTCCCGTAGCGGTAGAAGAGGAAATTCCCTCGGCTGTAGAATAATTGTGAAGCTATATTTGTAGTCAGTTATAACTACTAAAAATGTGAAAGCTTTGGACAAAGAGAGAGGAAAATCCCTCTCTTTTTTTTATAATTAGCAATGTGTGAAGTCTGATGTCTTTAATATTAGAACATGAGGCGATTACCTACGGTAGGCTACGCCAACGCCAATTTTTAACTTTATGGGAATTTTATGGCAACTATTAAGTGTAAAAATATAACGTTTTCTAATATACAGGCGATTTTATTTGACAAAAACGGTACTCTAGAAGATTCAGAAACGTATTTGCGATCGCTTGGACAAAAAGCAGCACGGATGGTAGATGCTCAAGTTCCCGGAACTGGGGAACCTTTGTTAATGGCATTTGGGATTAATGGCTCAAGCCTAGATCCTGCCGGTTTAATTTCCGTGGCAAGTCGTCGGGAAACAGAAGTTGCTGCTGCCGCATATATTGCCGAAACTGGCAAAACTTGGTTTCAATCGCTCAAAATCGCCCGTCAAGCCTTAGATGAAGCCGAAAAATACATCGGCAAAACTTCTTCACCCCTGTTTGTCGGTAGTTTAGACGTGTTAAAATCTTTGTCAGAAGCCGAATTGAAACTCGGTATACTCTCAGCAGCAACTACAGCAGAAGTTAATGAATTTGTCAAGTATCACCAATTAAGCGATTACATCCAATTGGAAATGGGAGTAGATGAAGGTCCGAGTAAACCAGATCCAATATTATTTTTACAAGCTTGCAAAACTTTGGGAGTAGAACCTAGCGCTACCCTGATGGTAGGTGATTCCGTAGGTGATATGCAAATGGCGTGTAACGCTAAAGCCGCAGGTTGCATTGGTATTACTTGGATTGGTAAATCAGATAACGTCCAAGGTGCCGATGTGGTGATTAGTCAACTTGATGAAATTCAAGTTGTAGAAGCTTAATCTAGCACACTACGGCGTAAATAAACCACCCATTCCAAATCGCCAAAAGCAACCGTCGCAGAGACGTAGCAGTGCTACGTCTCTACAATAGGTGTGATTTGCCAGACATAATATGACTTCCGCCTATGTCAATAAGACAGAAATGCTACGATATTAATATAGATATCTCCAGAAAAGTAGAGACGTAGCACTGCTACGTCTAGCGGTCGATGTCTAATCATTAAGAGTGCAAGCTAACCTCAATAATTTTCACACTCAATACACAAGCCATGCAGAATACAGATACCACCTTAAATCTTCGCTTGTGGACAGTTGCAGACTATCACCGCATGGCTGAGACTGGGATTTTGGATGAAGATGAGCGAGTAGAATTGTTAGAAGGGAAGATTATCTGGATGAGTGCAAAAGGGACAGCGCATCGGTCAGCGGTGGGAAGGACAGATTACTTACTGAAAAACAGATTAGCAAATCGGGCATGGGTATCGATTCAAGAGCCGATAAAATTAAATGATCGCTCAGAACCAGAACCAGATGTTGCAGTTGTGCAAATAGATCCACTCGACTATGCAGACCATCATCCTACCCCCAGCGAGGTTTATTTAATCATTGAAGTAGCCGATAGCAGTTTAAAATTTGACTGTGAAACGAAAGCCAAGGCTTACGCACAAGCAGCAATTGCAGATTATTGGGTGCTAGATGTCGTTGCTCGTCAATTGCATGTCTTTCGAGAACCCAACGAAGAAGGCTATCAAAGCAAAGTGATTTTAGGTGAAGATGCAAGAATTTCACCTTTACAGTTTGCTGAGTTGCAGATTGCCGTTTTGGAAATGTTACCACCAATTATTGTATCGTGAGAGCGATACTCCGCAGGAGTGGTCTTGGACCATCGCATATGGCGATTTTAACCTGACTCTCCAGAAAAATTAGCCACGATATCTCGGATTTCATTTATACCGATATCTTCTTGGTCAGACTTAGAATAAATTGTGAGTAGTAAAATACTTATGGGTGACTCAAGCTGATAAACTAATCGGTATCCAGCACTCTTACCTTTTTTGATGTTAGTGTTACGAACCCTCGCCTTGTAAACAATATATTCCTCACCAATACCCGGAATTCTATCTCCTAGAATATTTCCTTGTTGTAATTGCTCGATAATTGGTTCAACATCAGACCGAATATTGCGAAATCTCTTTGAGAGGTCGCGCAAGTTTTGTTTATATTCAGGAGTTAAATCGATTAATACCGATGGCTGTTCATTCGGCATCAATTCCCTCCCACATTTGAGATAGTGGCAAGCGCTGACCCGTTTTTGCTTGATGTAAGGCTCTTCTCAAGCTGGCTTTAATCTCCTCAATGGGTGTATCATCAGGGTCAATCTCTTCTGCTTCTTCCTGTTCTGGAACCAACACAATTACCCGAACCTGATGAGGATAAGTGTTTCCCTGAATTGGTTCATCCAGAATCAGATTTCCCTCTTGGTCAATTTTGCCAGTAACTTCGATCGCTTTCATCTGTTTTCTACCTCGTTTTGTTGGAGATCCTAACATTAATGAGGGGCAATACAGAAAGCCAAGGAGTTAATTACCAGAACCAATCAGGAAATTAATTCAGTAAAAAGACAGCAACAATTATTACAAATAATCGAGACAATTTTGGTTTATAAATTTCCCCGCATGGATATCCAGGAGATACAAGAGATGTTTGGATTAAGCGATTTGAAGCAAACACGAGTATATCAGCAAGCTTTTGCAGAAGGTGAAGAGAAAGGAAAACAGGAAGGTATAGAAGAAGGAAAGTTACTTGCTGTACCACCAATGCTAGCTGCTGGGTTAACTGTGCAACAGATAGCCCAAGCTTTAGGTTTAACTGTGGATGAGGTAAGGCAAGCTACACAAGCACAATCTTCTCAGTAAAACTGGAAATGCTGGGCATTTCCGCGATCGCACAACTCCACAAACCCAAAACGCGATGGTCGTTCGCGTAGCGTCTCGGAGAGAAGACCACTCCTGTGGAGTATCGCATTCCTAAACCCATCCCAAACAAACGCGATGGCACTCCTCAAAACTCCCCCAAACGCGATCGCATTCCTCACAACTCTCCTAAATGCGTTAGCGTTCGCGCAGCGTGTCGCAAAGCGACTCAGCTTACCAAAAGTATCGCCATCCCAAAACAAACTCAGTTTCCAATTTATCTCATCAAAGCTTCAAAACCTGCTTGTACAAAATGCTGGTCAAAAGTTAAAGCTTGAGTGACTCCTGTTTGCTTCATAACTACAAACGAAATACAATCAACTAAACCCCATGCTTTATCTTGATGGGTTTTGTAAAGCGTAAATGCTTGTGTAAATAATTCGGGGGTTAGTCGTACAATTTCTACTTCATTTGAGGTCAAGAAATGCTTGATAATTTTAACAGCCTCGTCTTTATAGTTTCGAGCTAGAGCATTACCAATTTCCAATAGTACTGCATCAGTTGTGATTAAGGGATGAATCTCTAAACTATCGGCTAATTCGCTGGCTTGCTGATGATATTGGTCACGCTGATTAATCAGTGCAACCACAAATAATGTATCAACGAATATTTTATTTCTCACCCTCATCCCCAGCTAGATAGGAATCAAGATTACTAGCAAAATTCTCTGGAGCATCAATCTTGATTTGTTTCAATTTTGACATAAAACTAGGTTTTTTCAAGTTTTGTTTAGATTGGGCAAAATCTTTAATTAAAAGATATAGCTCATCCAGATATTCTTCGTTCAGGCTATCAATTTCAGCTTTGATGTTGTCTTTTGCAGTCATTTTTGCATTTCCTGTCAATACTATCTTCATTGTAACTTTTGGAGATAGCTGGAAATGCGATCGCACTCCTCAACCCAACCGCGATCGCATTTCCAAAGCAAGCTATAATTTGTACTTTCAAAACAAAAGGCGATCGCATTCTCAAACAAACCGCTCAAAATAAAATGCGATCGCACTCCACAACCAACCACTCAAAACCAAAATGCGATCGCCCTCCATTCTCTGTACTCTATGCTATGATTTAGTAAGGAGATAAAGTAAGGAATTGCAGTAATGGCTATCACAACCATCACGACAAAAGGACAAGTAACTATTCCTAAAGAAATTAGAGACTACCTAAATATAGATACAGGTAGCAAGGTTGATTTTGTGATTGATGAAAATGGAATAGTTACACTTATTCCGTTGAATGTTCCTGTTCAAAGTTTATCAGGGATTTTGCATCGTCCAGGAATGAAAACCGCAACTTTAGAAGAAATGGAAATAGCAATTAAAGAAGGTTCAAGTGATTGGAGTTGATACAAATATTTTAGTGCGCTACCTGACTAAAGATGATGAGCCGCAGTGGCAGAAAGCTGTGGAAATTATCGAAGGGGGAGAGCAATGTTTTATTGCTAATATAGTTCTGTGTGAATTGGTTTGGGTTTTGCGGGGTAAGCCTTATGAATTCAGTAGGGCAGAAATCGGTAAAACTATAGAAATGATGTTGCAATGTCCAGTTTTTGAGTTAGAAAATAGCTCTTTAGTTTATCAAGCATTGCACCGTTTTCAGCAAGGAAAAGCTGATTTTTCCGACTATTTGATTGGTGCGATCGCACAACAACTTGGTTGCAGCAAAACTGTAACATTTGATCGAAAGTTAGCAGATAATAAAGGATTTAAGTTGTTGTCATGATGACGCGATCGCACTCCCTACAACTTCCCCAACAATGCGATCGCACTCCTCAACCCAACCGCGATCGCACTCCCAAAGCAAGCTATAATTTGCACTCTCAAACCAAATGCGATCGCATAACTTCACAAATCCAAAACGCGATGGTCGTTCGCGTAGCGTCTCGGAGAGAAGATCACTCCTGCGGAGTATCGCCATCCCAAACAAACCCTCATAACTTCGTTCATTTGCGCGATCGCCTAAACTTTGGACATCGCTTTACTCTCCGGCTAATTGTAGTAATTCTGCATACAATTCTTCCCGAATCCAGAAGCCATTAGCAATCAAATCGTCTAATAATGGCTGTATGAATGAGACTAATCCCTGTTGTTTGGCTGCTAGCAATATACCCAATATTCCAGTTACCCGAAGACCTAACCTAATTGCTTCCTTTCTACCTCTTCGTTCATCTACAATTAAGCGATCGGCATTTAATTCCACTGCAAGGGTAATCGCTTCAGCCTCACCGATGTCTAAAATATTCTGTAAAGTTTGAAACAAAGTATTATTCGTGATACTGTAAGTTTGAATCCAATTTAGGGATTTAATTGCTAAAACAGCCGGGTTTGTATGACCAGAATTAAGAATCTCCTGATAAACTGCTGTAGGAATAATTACATTGCCGTAAAGTTTTTGCAATAATTCTAACTGACCAATTGCAGCTAAATTACTAATAGGTGATGTATCACTAACTATAATCATCGCCAATTATTTGCTTCCAAACTTTTGACATCCTCCCTGAGTTCAGCAATATCGTAGTGCAGAGGTATTTGACGACTTGCAAGTAATCGTTGAAACTGGAGTTGATTAATTTTTGCAAAACGACTTGCTTGACCTAAAGTAAATTTCTCCTTTTGAAACAGCATAATAGCAATTTCAGTCAGCAACTCAGCCTCTGACATTTGGGTTGTTTGCAATACTTCATCCGAGATAATGATACTCATAGATTTCGGGATTAATGGGGGATTATAAATACTAGGATAAGCGATCGCATTCCTCAAAACTTCCCAAACCAAATGCGATCGCACTCCTCAACCCAACCGCGATCGCATTCCCAAACCAACCGCTCAAAACATAACGCGATCGCATAATCTCTTATTGGTTCATCTAGAACCAGATTTCCCTGTTGGTCAATCTTGCCAGTAACTTCAATTGCTTTCATCTGTTTTCCACCTCATTTTGTTGGAGATCCTAACATTCCAGACACTTAGATAATGTCGCAATTAGCACCGATACTTTTTTAGTTATTTAGCAAATCTCACTTTACCACTTTGTGCAGGAGTCAGAATTAACTATGCAAAATTTAGAAGTTGCATTACTGCTTGTGTTAAAAACTGGGGTCACAAAAATTTTTCTATTTTCTTGGGTATCTCCATCGTCAAATCTTACGTTTATTCCAGTAACTACACTACTAGATTCGTTGAAATTATAAGACAATATATCCTTTACATCTAAACGACTTTTTATTTTTGCTCCTTTTAGTAGTACTTTGACCAAAACTTCAGTTGCTTCATAAGCTAGAGCGGTTCTGTAATTTACATCACCATGCCAATAATTTTCGTAAGCATCATTAGCAAAAGCTTTTGCATCAGGATAGTCAGGGTGCCAATCGACAGATATGATTAAAGGATTTTTTGGATTTTTATTATTAATCCTATTCAAAGACTTACTCAGATATAGCGTGTTTGAACCTAAAATTGGCTTTTCTCCATCATTTTGATCAATTATATCGATTGCCTTGTCGAATGAATTATTACCATCTTTAGTTTGACCGTCAGGAAAAACTGCCAAAGCATTAGCCTGCTTAATTTCTTCCGAAAATTGTTTAGCAGCAAAGTTCTTTGCGGACAAATCATGGGCAATAATATTAGATATGTTTCGTTTTTTTAAAGCAACTTTAAACTGTTCAAACAATGATTTACTAAATAATTCTTCATTATGAAAGACAACAATCTTTGGATTGGTGCTTGTGCTAATTTTCGTAAGTAACTTGTTAACAAGTGATTCTGCTTCTACTTTTGTTGAGGAAACAGTACGGAAAAAAACATTGTTAAAATCGAAACACCGCTTTCGTATACCAAATACACTACTAGTTGGAGAAATAGTAACCAGGTTTTTCTGAGTGTAGAATGGCAAAGCAGAACAGCTAGTTGGATGGCATTGCGCCCCCACTCACAGGCTCGCGAATAAGGTTTCCCAAAACCCAGAGCCTTGTAGAAACCGATAGAGAATTCCCTAGCTGCTCTATCGCCAATTGCCGACTTCATACCAATGACATAAGGAATGTGTAGAGCAATTTCTCTTGCTTGAACATCAGAGAAACAAGCGTTTAACACTACACACTCAACATGTTCTGCACAAAGTTGAAATAGATTTGCGAGTGCTTCTGAATTAATAAGTTTAGCTCTTCCGTTCTCATCCTGGAATACTAATCCATCCTGACCTTCACCATGCCCAGAAAAATGTACAATCTGCGGAGTAATCTCATGTAGAGCGGTTTGAACATCGCTATAACGAACAGCCCATCGGGATTGAAGATCGAACCAATTACAATAGCGGGTTCGCTGTAATTCAGTACGGATATCACGCTCTTCCTCACCTAAGCACAAGCGAGATGTCCCTAATGGATTAGCGGCTAGAAGTAAAATTGTTCTTTTTGAAACATCACTAGAACTTGTTCCAGAGGCTTGAAACATGTATATATCCGGAGGATTAACTAAAATTTTTCCTGTCTTAAATATAGCTAATATCAATAAATCTTGCGTACTTTAATTATCCCCGAAGAACCCGCAGAGGAAGAGGAAGAAGCACTAACTGACAAGGGAATCACTGAAGAACTGCGAAAGCAAATGTTGCAAAATTTTCAGGTTATTCAACACACCATACGTGCTTACACTGTTTATAGTTTGAATGCGTTTAAGCAAATTCCCATTGATAACATCAACAAAGTTACTTTAGAATTCGGCATCGAAGTGGGTGGAGAAGCAGGGGTTCCTTATGTCACAAAAGGTACTGCTAAAAGTAATTTGAAGATTACTGTTGAGTGTTCATTTCCAAAGCCGAATACATAGCCCACGCGGAAATTACAGCAGATTTTAGGTAAATGATGTACATGCGTAAAACCCAAAACCCTGTGAAGACGTTCCGGTGGAACGTCTCTACGTGTATTTATTAACTTTTCTCCTACTTTTACGCTAAAACTTGTAAAAGGATTATTTTCATTGCATAACACTAAATGTCTGAACAAAAGCCTATCAGTCCTTGGAACTACAAACCTTGGTGGTGTCAGCCTTGGTCTATACTTCTCACGGGTGTTACCTTAATTAGTGGTAGCTGGTTACTATTTAAAATTATCTGGCTAACAGTTCTCGTCTCAGTGCCTATACTAACTTGGATGGGCTTCTTCTTACTGATGTGGCCCCAACTGATGATCCGCAGTGGTGCTTTAGAGTCGCTTCACTCCAGTGAGGAATCGTAAATTATATCATGCACTAATAAAAACACCGCAACTGTCCTAGAGACGTTCCGACGGAACGTCTCTACAAGTTGATTTTCAACCTAAATAGGCTTGTTTAACTCTCTCATCACTAATTAATTTTGATGCTGCACCTGTTAAAGTAATGGAGCCAGCTTCTAAAACATAACCGCTATCTGCGATTTGCAAAGCGAGATTTGCGTTTTGTTCAACTAATAATATTGTCATACCTGTTTTCCGCAAATTTTGAATAATTGCAAAAATTTCTTTCACTATTGCAGGTGCTAAACCTAAACTCGGTTCGTCTAAAAGTAAAAGTTTTGGTCTACTCATTAAAGCACGGGATATAGCTAACATTTGTTGTTCACCACCGCTTAATGTTCCTGCTAGTTGATTGCGTCTTTCCGCTAACCGAGGAAATAAATCAAATTGTTTGTTAATATCTGCTTTAATTTCTTGATCGGAACGAATATAAGCTCCTAACATTAAGTTATCAAAAACTGTTTGTTTGGCTAAAACTCTACGTCCTTCGGGACAATGAGCAATACCCAATTTGACAACTTCATGAGCTTGACAACGATTAATATTGTGTCCATTATAAATAATGTTACCAGTTTGAGGATTAACTATTTTAGAAATAGCTTTCAAAGTGGTAGTTTTACCAGCACCATTAGCACCTATTAGAGTAACTAATTCACCTTTTTTGATAGTTACATTAATTTTTTTTAGGGCTTTAATACCGCCATAGTTTACATCTAAGTCTTGCAGTTGTAATATAATTTCATCTATTACTTGGTGTTTGTCGGCATTCATTTGCGGTTTAGTTCCTTATTAATCTCCTAAATATGCTTCAATTACGGCTGGATCGTTTCTGATTACAGATGGTTCACCTAAAGCAATTAATTGTCCAAAATGTAACACTGCAATGCGATCGCATAATCCCATTACTAATGGTACATGATGCTCAATCAAGATGATTGTTAAATTAAAGCGATCGCGCAAATCACGGATAAATTGACTTAATTGATGTTTTTCGTGATTGTTCATCCCCGCAGCAGGTTCGTCTAAGAGTAAAATTTGCGGTTCTAAGGCTAAAGCACGAGCTATTTCCAAGCGACGCTGATCACCATAAGGGAAGTTTTTGGCTTTTTCTTCGGTGCGATCGCTTAATCCAATCAACTCTAATAATGCTAACGCTTTTTGTCTACTATTTTCCTCTTCCCTCGCTGCAAGTGGTAAACCTAAAACACCTGTAATCATATTGCTTTTGGTATGTAAATGACGGGCAATAATTACATTTTCTAAAGCCGATAATTCCCCAAATAGGCGAATATTTTGAAAAGTTCTGGCAATACCTAAACCTGCTATTTGATGCGGTTTCAATTGGGAAATAACTTTGCCTTCATAAACCAATTCACCGCTGGAAAAAGGAATGAAAGCAGTAATTAAATTAAACAGAGTAGTTTTTCCAGCACCATTGGGACCAATTAAACCGAATATTTCATGTTTCTTAACTGCAAAAGAAACATTATTTACTGCTACTAAACCACCAAAACGACGAGTTAATTTTTTCGCTTCTAAAATAATTGTATTTTCTGGAGATGATTGCATATTATTTAACTTTAGTTAATCTTTTGAAAATACCAGGAGTTACTAAACCCTGGGGAAAAAATATTGTCCCAATCACAATTAATAATCCAAAAATAATCAATCTCCCATCACGTAAAAAGTGAGATAACCAATCAGGTAAACCACCTGTATCAGCTAAATTCCTTAAAAGTTCTGGTAAAGCTGTAAAAAACATTCCTCCTAATACAGCACCTAAAAAACTTCTCGATCCACCTATTAAGACAAAAGTTAAATAAATAATACTAGCATCAAATGTACCTTGACGCGCATTCCAAGTATTGAGAAAATGAGCGCTAATTGCACCAACAACTCCAGCCATAATTGAACCTAAAGTAAATGCTAAAACCTTGTAATATGTAGGATTAATTCCCATTGCTCCTGCTGCTAATTCATCTTCTCGAATTGCAATAAAAGCCCTACCAACGCGAATTCGTTCTAAGCGATAAAATAGCAGCATACTAATAATTAATAATGGTACTGCTATCCAGAGATATTCTATTTGAGTTGAAAAAGGTTGAGGAATCCCAAAAATACCAACTGCACCACCTGTAATGTCTAAATTCAGGGAAATGACGCGCAAAACTTCGACAAAAGCAATAGTCGCGATCGCTAAATATATTCCTCTTAATCTTAAAGTCGGAATACCTACAGCGATACCCAATAAACCACAAATAATTCCAGCAATTAACATTTCCAACAATAAGAAATGAATGGGGAATAAATTACTCTTAAAAATGAAGACTTTAGTAGATAAAATTGCCGCTATATAACCACCTAAAGCATAAAATCCTGGACTGGCTAAAGATAACTGTCCAGTCATTAATGGTAAGTATAATGATAGTCCAAGGAGTGAACCTAAGACCATTGAGACAATTAAAGAACCATAAGTTGAAACAAAATCATTCATTTAATTCTTTACACTTTCTGAATAAACTTCTTTCCTAGCAAACCTTGAGGTCTAACTAACAGCATGATAAATAATATACCAAAAGCCACCGCATCTTTATAGCCAGAATATTCCGATGGAACAAAGGCTTCAATTACACCAATAACTAAACCTCCTAAAACTGCACCAGGAATACTTCCTAAACCACCTAAAACGATGACTGCTAAACCCCGTAAACCAAAACCAATCCCGAAATATGGACCAGCAATACTAACACTAGAAGCAACTAAAGTACCTGCTAGTCCTGCTAAGAAACTACTGATAAAAAAGGTGATAAGAATAAATTGATCTGTGTTAATTCCTAATAAACTAGCAGTAATTTGATCTTCAGCGATCGCTTGCATTGCTTTACCATATTTTGTCTGATTAATAAAATAAGTAAGAATCAAAACAATTACCATAGAAACAGCAAAAATTACCAATTGCACACTGCGAATAGGAATCGGTTTCTCTACAGTGCCAAAGTTAATTGCTGCGGGTAAATTACCAAAAGTATCTGCCGGAAAAGTGTAACTTTCTGCACCTACTAAATATTGAATTAAATTAACAATTACCACCGCTACACCTAAGCTAGAAACAACTGTTAACAATGGGTCAGAACCTTTACGTCGTAGGGGTTCAAAAGCGATGCGTTCCATTATTACCCCAATCAAACCTGCCAAAATACTACTTAAAATCAAAGAAATAGCAAAAGGTAATTTCACAGGTAAAACTGCATTAGCTAATAAGCCATTAAAGCCAAAGTTACCACCCATGAGTGCATAAGTAAAATATGCACCTAAGGTAAATATTGCTCCATGCGCTAAATTAATGATGCCCAAAATTGAATAAACTAAGGTATATCCCAAGGCGAAAATTGCGTAAACACTGCCAATTGATAACCCATTTAATAATTGCTGCAAAACTAAAGTTATGTCCATTTGTTGAACTAATTTATGAGTTTATTCATTAGACATCATTTAGAAAAGACGTAGCACTGCTACGTCTCTACAAGGGGTTCGGGCAGCGCATAATTAAATTCGGTCGATGTTTCTTGGTAATTTGTGCTAAACCGAATAGATTGACTATTTAAGGAAGGTGAATTTTCCATTATTACCATCTTTATCCATTTTAATTTGGGCAACATAAAAATCTTTCTGCACTACTTCACCTATGGGAGTAAAAGAAATTTCACCCAATGGTGTATCATACTTTCCAACTAGTATCTGCTTATTTAATTCTGTTCGCAATTGCGGTAGTTGCAATTTATTAATTTTGCTCTTATTATCTAAAGCTTTGAGTGCTTCTACATAAACCTGTACTGCGGTAAAAGCTTGAGCGCTAAATTGAGGAGGTTCTTTTTTGTATTGACCAAGATATGCTTGACGAAAAAATTTGTTAATCTCATTAGAATGTTCGGGACTATAAGCTTGAGCAATTATCACTCCGTCACATAACGCTTTACAAACTGATAATACATTAGATGAATTCAACCCATTACCACCAATAATTAAGCCTTTATAACCCAATTCTCGTAGTTGTCGTACTAAGTTACCACCATCAGCAGCTAAACCAGAAACAATCACTAAATCTGGCTTTAAATTAATTGCATTAGTCCCTTGACTTTGAAAATCAGTATCAGTAGTTTGAAACTTTTGCACCGTGACGATTTCTAAACCTTGTTCCTTAACTGTTTTCTGAAAAATCTCTGTTTCTGATTTATTAAAAGCGTCATTTTGAGCGTAGAAAAAAGCAACTTTTTTAATTTTTGGATTCTGTTTTAAGGCAGCTTTCACAGAATTAGGAGCGACATTAAAAGCAGGTGCAGAAACACGAGAAATATAATCACCTAATTCAGGTATTCCTGCTGCTGTATTCGATGCAGCTACCACTGGAACTTTAGCACGTTCTGCAACCGGAGCAGTGCTAAATGCTTGCTGTGATAAAGTAGGTCCAATAATACCGACAACTTTATCTTTATTAATTAAAGTTTGAAAAGCGTTCATTGCTCCGACTTCATCACCGCTAGTATCTTGGAAAATTAATTTAATTGGTGTACCATTGACACCACCTTTATCATTAAAATACTTTTCGGCAATTTTTACTCCTGCGACACCCTCTTGACCAAGTAAGGCAACATTGCTAGTCTGGGCAAAGGCGATACCGATGGGAATAGTGGCTGATGTTTTAGTTGTGTTCTCGGTTGTGGTACTATTAGCATTTGTCCCAGTGTCACTACCACTGCAAGCTGTTAGGACTATACTACAGATGGTTAAGAATACAGTAGCGATCGCAGCAGGTCTTTTCATTAGATGTCTCCTATGGATTGCTATATTATTTCACCATGTAAAGTCAAATTCCTGAATAATTCATAATTAAATTCATAATTACCCGAAGCATAAATACGCTACGAATGAAAAATTTGAGCGGAGGTTTCCCCCACTCAAAACAAAGTGTATCCACTCAAACTTTTGCACCGTGCGTGAGGTTTGTCTAACTCACGTTAATTTACAACTTGGCTACTGTGGAGACGAGGATCGTCTTTACTACTTGCTGGTTTAACTGGTGGTGAAAATTTGGAAACTTGTCCGCTTTCTTGAGCATAAGGCAGAGATGAACCAGTAGCCAAGGCTTCTAAATTACTTTCCATAATTGTACGGGGTTGATTGCCGATCGCCTGGGCGATTGTTTCCCCATCTTTGTCCAAATAAAGAAAATGGGGAATTCCATCTACCCGATATTTCAACATCTCCGGCAGCCATTTGGTATTATCTACATTCAGCATGACAAAATTAACTTTGTCAGCATATTGTGTCTCGAACTGTTGCATATCTGGTGCCATTTTTTGACAAACAGTACACCAATTAGCATAAAATTCCATTAGCGTTGGCTTACCATTTGTCAAAGCTAATTCTAATGGTGTAGAGCCTTGATCTAACTTAGCAAGAGCTGCTTCTGGTGTCTGAGTTCCCAATCCTAAGGATAAGGCAACGCTAAGGGCGATCGCTACCATTGCAATCACAAAATTTCTTAAGCGTATCCCACTCTTAGATTCCGGCTTTTGAGAAGATATAGACGAATCTGTACTCATAACAAATTTATTAAATCTTATTAAGTTGCATCTTCTTCAGTTTAGCTGTAATTTCACATCTTCCAAGCTTCTAGTACAGCACGGCGTAAATAAACCACCCATTCTCAATCGCTAAAAAGCTTATTCCATATTACTTTTGAATGAGTGAATGAGTGAATGAGTGACTTCCGCGTTCGCGTAGCGTCTCCGTTCGCGCTTGCGTCTCCGACAGGAGAAGGAGAAGCGGTACTAGGGTGTCGCGGAAGATGTCGGCTCTGTAATAACTGATACGCAAGCATTCACCAAAGGCAATAACGGACCAAGTTGTTCTTGTCCGTTCACAGCTAACTCGCTGTGACACAAATACACTTTTTCCGATACACGATAGAGCAAATCTGCTAAAATTCGTTGCAGTCGCTGTTCTTCTGACAATTTATCATCTTCTGCTGTCCAAGGCTCCCCTAATCTCTGTTGCAGAAAGAAAGGGGCACCAAACAACGTTGCTGCACCACCTTTTGACCATAAAGGTGAACCAGCATCCAGCCAAAAATGCCAGCGATGCGATCGCCTACTTGCGCGATATTGAAAGATTGTCGCTAAGGTGACAGCTTTGCTAGCTGAACCTACAGCACGCATTGGGTAAGGGTTTGCAGTGATAGTTCCCCGTCGCAGCAGTTCTATGAATTCACCGACTGTGGGGGATGGGGAGGAGGGGGGGAGAGAATTGTCTCCAGATAATGGCGCTTGCCGTAACCTGGTATCAATTTCCCAGTAATGTTGGGCAGTTTCCAGTAATTCCCGCAGTGCGGCTAATTGTTCGTAGGGGAGATTGCTACCATTCCACAAAAAGCGTTGAATTGCTCTGTCTAATAAGGAAATGGGACTGGGGATAAGTCGTAATTCTTGTTGCGATCGCTGTTGTTCTATCCACTGTAATATCTCAGTATACGCTTTTGTCGCTGCGTAACCAATTCTATCCCAGCGGTCGAAGGCAGTAACGGCAAGCAAATTCGGACGATCAATATGAGGCACAAAGCAGTAATCTGCTATTAATCCCGCTCTTACTGGGTCGATGTAATAATTAGAAAAAAAAGGAAATAATAATTCATCTTTCTCCCTTTCTCCCTCTCTCCCGCTATATCCTTTACTCAAAACAACGAGCATCTCGGCTATGGCATCTCGGTCTACCAACCGTCCCAAATCAGGATAAACTACTGCCATGAGTGTAAGTAAGGCACGGATAATCGGTGAAGCAATCAAGGGGCGTTGGTCGTTGAGGGATTCTAAAAATATTCCTTGCTTAGTCAGAATTTCTACTAAAGTATAACGTGCGATCGCATCTAAACCAGGTGCAATGATTGCAACTTGATCCGCTTCGACTTCCCCAGTTTTAATTGCTTTGACAATTTCTTCTGCTGTTAGCCGCAACAATTGGGCGCGGGATGTCGTTTGAATCGATCGCACTACCTCTGGTAAACTGGAAAGCATCGATTCTGTAACTAATTCCACCATCGGCGCGGAAAGTGTATCTGCAAGGTTGTTTTCTGCTGGTTGATTTAAAACTTCTACACGACAACGCCTTGCTAACTCTTCTAAGTATTTCGGATCTGCTCCCAATCCCCAACGCACTCCACCATCAGGATTGTAAGTAAAAGCTCCTACAGCACCTTCATCTAACAAAAAGTCAAATAAGCGACGTGCTACACCTGGATACTCATCTACATCATCAGCCAACACTGCCTGATAACGTTTGACTAAGTGTTGTTGATAATGGCGATCGCTTAACAAATGTTGACACCAAAGTTCGGTTATAATTCCATAAGTCAACAATCCCCTATCCAAACACCACTTACGCCAATCTAAAAGTAAAGTCCCTAACAATTGCGGATCTAAGTTTACTGTATTTTCTTGCGGTAATATCGCTTTTGTCAAAATTTGGCTAATATCTTCGCAGGGAACACCACTGTAAGCTGCTAATTGGAATAAGTCGAGAATGCGACGCACAACTCGATACTCCGAACCTCCTAAAGCTTGGAGAAAGTCTTCATCCAAATGCTCCCGCCAAAGCTTAGTTGCCAATTCTTGCTCAGTCTCTGGACGTAATCTAACTGGAAATTGAGCTTTTAAGTGTAAAGATTGAATTAATAGGGGCCAATATAAAATAATCTCATCCTGAAAAAAACCCAAGATTGTCTTAGCACGAATTGGATATTTTCCCTGAGTTGATGTAACAATTCTATCTGCCAACTGTCGCCGATTATCGTCATTGGCGGCAAACACTAAAACTGCTGGTTCTGTTTGCTGAAGATAGGGGTGTTTTTGTCGGCGTAAATCTTTTTTTTGTACTAGGTTTTTAGTATAAGATAACTTCTGGTTTGGATTTTCAGTTTGTACCCAACTACAGAACTGCTTCACCAAGCGAGCAGTCTTACCACTGCGGCTAGCGCCGACAATCCAAAGTGAATCAGAAACCACAAACCCTCTATCTCCGAAGTTAATCTTTAATTATACCTTATGCGTTAACTTAAAGTTAATAATCACCAAAAAGTGCTGGATGATTGCCGACGATGAAAATTTCTTTTTTTCGCCAAAAAGTATACAATTTTCTGCTAGCTGCTTACCGATGGTACTTACTGACAGCAGAACGTTCTCTAGATCAAGCTTACAGAGCAGCGTTACAGATTAAAGCTATAGAAGACGAACATTTTAATGGGAATAAAATAAACCTTGACTCATCTAGATACACCAACAGCATGTTGGATTATTTTGAGTCAGATTTGAAAAAGCAATTAAAAATTGCTCGAATGCGGCTGACAGAGTTTAAAGGGAGCCGTTATTTTCTCAGTGAATCCAATCAAAAAGCTGCCAATAAAGTAGGGATAGAATATACTAATCCGGCGACAATTTTAGAAAAGCTTAAATTTATCGATCAAGTTATTGCCAAATACACCACCTTTGATTATGAAACAACTTCTTCAGATTTAGTTGCCGACCCTAAACAAGAAATTGTACCATTAGATTCAGCGATCGCACCAGACATTGCACCCGCACCATTACCGCAAAGGTTCTCAAGTAAAACTTGGGATAAAAAATCAACAAATAAGGCAAATTCAACCGGAATATTACCTCGTTCCATTTTAAGTACTATTACTCGTTTGCAAGTTGAGTTAGATCCGAAATCCGAACAAGATGTTGTTAAAAATTTTCGTCAAGCTCAAAGACGAACAATTATATCTGTCCGATTTCTTTTACTATTAATTATAGTACCAATCTTGACTCATCAACTTTCCAAAACATTGGTTGTCGGACCAATTGTTGATAGTTTTAGAAGTTCCGAGCAAACCGGAATCTTCATCAATTATGAAATGGAAGAAGAAGCACTGCAAGCACTAGAAAAATTTGAAGCGAGAACCAAGTTCGACATTCTCATCGGCAGATTAACCCCCCTATCTCCTGAGGAGATGGAAAACCAGGTAAAAGAAAAAGCTCTTGAAATTGCCGACGAATTTCGTACCGAAAGCTCAAGTGCGATTAAAAATGTTTTTGCTGACCTTTGCTCGGTTCTTGCTGTTATCTCGCTTCTACTGGTGAGTAAACCCTCCATTGCCGTAATCAAAGATTTCTTCGATAATATAGTATATGGTCTGAGTGATAGTGCCAAAGCATTTATTATCATTTTGTTTACCGATGTTTTTGTCGGATTTCACTCACCTCATGGATGGGAAGTGCTTCTAGAGGGTGTATCACGTCATTGGGGACTACCAGGAAATCACGATTTCATTTTCTTGTTTATTGCCACATTCCCAGTAATTTTAGATACCATCTTTAAATACTGGATCTTCCGATACCTAAACCGCATATCACCTTCAGCAGTAGCAACCTATCGCAATATGAATGAATAAGCTTTGGGTAAAAAATATTTGCTGAGTATTGTTTACTAGACAAGCAGAGGTTTTGCTGATTTACTTGCGAACAAAGCAGAAAAAAATCAGTCTTTTCTACTAACAGAGTCATAAAGCCATGATTATCAAACAAACACTTTCGTTATTAGCAGTCTCTGCGCTGATTTTATTACCCGCAGGAATTGCCACAGCAGATGACATTGACGTTCAGACTGGCAACATGAGAGTCAGAGTTACTGAAGACGGCACTACAATAATTAACTCGGCTCCCAAACAAACAATTATCGTTCCTAGTCGTGTACCCACCTCAAGGATACGTGTTCTACGAAATCGTAACCAGCGTTACAGTGTTTGGAAAAATTCTCAATCAACGCCAAATATTTGTAACGGCAGAAAAATAACCCAGCAAAGCACTCAAACCAATAGATATGGCACTTCGGTTAACCGTACCTACAGCTCCATGACGACAACATCTTGTTAAGTGGTTACTAAATGATGCGTGAAGCTACTTTAGTTTAACGGTTATGATGACACAACCCCTGCATCTGTCCGAAAGCTTACTGGTGCAGGGTTTGTCACAACTAAGCGATGGCGCATCCACCGCTATGATTATTATGCGTTGCCCGAAACCCTTGTACAGACGTAGCATTGCTACGTCTGTAGCCTTTTCTGTACATGTCTGATGAACGTAACTGGACTCGAACCAGCGACCTCTACGATGTCAACGTAGCGCTCTAACCAACTGAGCTATACGTTCGCAATTTATCTATTATAGCATAGGCTCAAGTCGATTGGCAATAACAAGTCACTTAATTTATTTTGCTTCAAGTTGGCTGAGTTTATTATTTGCCGACAGCAGTAGTTGTTGTGCCTCAAGGTAAACTGTTGTACCTGGTTGCACTTTCTTGAGTTGATTGATAATTCCTTGTAACTGGCTGATAGTACGGTTGCGATCGCCTATTTGAGGATTTGTGGGAGTCGAAGCTAGTAAGCTTTGAATTTGACGTTGTGCAGAGTCTAAAGTGTATACCGAATCCTGCTGTGCTTGCCGTCGGATACGTACTGCGGCTAAATTTGCTTGGTAAGTTGCCAGTAATTTCTGTGCTTGGCTATACCCTGCCAAATCTTCTGAGGGAACTTGTCTAAGTCGATTAATTGCCTCTTGCCATAAGTTTTCTATCTCTTGCCATTCAGCAACTGGATGGGGTGGATTTTGTCCAGCTTTTGCCGCTTGCCAAGAAAACTGCTGTGCTGCTGTAATTAAAGCGCTAATGCGTTCATTGCCTGCGGCTAAACCGACAATTTCTGCAAATTCTCGTTTCTCAGATTGTAGTTTGTTTTGTGCAGTTTTTCCGGCTAGAGTTTGGCTGGGGATTTGTTGCAATTTATCAATTGCAGAATGCCAAGAAGCGATCGCAGCTTTTTTATCGGTTGATGTTAGCGCTTGTTGATATTGCTGTTTAGCTTGAGAAAGTTCTTGTTCGCTATCGGTAAACAACGTCTGAGCATTCTTTTCTTGAAACACCTTAGCTTCTAGCTGCCCAACCTTGGTACGAGCGCTATTAAATCCGTAAGTGCTAAACCGCGAATCATACCACCAATATTTGTAATCTGACCAATCATTTAAAAATCCAATGGGCAAAGCATCAAGATGTTGTTGTGCTTGTTTTACCTTCTCTTGTCCTAATTCTAAGTCAGATGGGCTTGTGGGTTGCTCAATCAATTGTTCTGCTTGTTCAACTACAGCGATCGCTTGCCGATAATGACTGTCCATGCTCATATAGCTGGGTAGCAGCAAAATTGGAGCATTTTGGGATATTGTACGACGAATTATTGAGTAAGGCAAGTTTGCCAGCCATACTGCACCAACAGGAATCCCCAGCAGTATGACTGTCCAGATAATTTTCCTGAGTATGGGAACCTGCTTTTTTGCACCTTGCGGATGAGGATAAATACGGTGAAGCTGCGCTTGTGCTTCCATTTCTTTTTCTAGTTCTGCAAGGGTTTTGGGTAAAGATGGATTCAGTACAATTGGTTGTTGACTTTTGAGCGCCGGGTCAATTTCCAAATTATTCTGGGATTTTTTACCTAGTATATTAAAGGGTAGATTCCGGAAAAAGTTCATAAAATTAAGTATTAACAACTACTCACATTTAGTTTGCCCACATGCAAAGGAAAATACACACCTTGACATATTCCTTTAAGTGGGGGGAAACGTGCCTTGATGGTTGTTAATATCTGAAAAATGTGAGAAAAATTATCGTAGAACTTATTATGTCAACTGCTTTAATAACTGGTGCTTCTAGTGGTATTGGTAAAGCCTTTGCCGAAGAACTTGCTCAACGCAACACAAATCTTGTTTTAGTTGCTCGTTCCGAAGAAAAACTGAAGGAATTAGCTTTACAATTGCAAGAAAAACACAAAATTCAAGTAGATATTATTGTACAAGACCTTACAGTTACGGGCGCTACTGATGCTATATTTAATGCCACGAAAGAAAAGGGATTAACAATTGATTTGTTAATCAACAATGCAGGTTTTGCAGAGTATGGCGATTTTGCCGAAACAGATGGAGAACGGCAAGTTAAAATAGTGCAATTAAACATTGTGGCATTAGTAGATTTAACTCATAAATTTTTGCCTTTGATGCGGCAACGTCGTTCTGGAAGCATTATTAATGTGTCTTCCCTCACCGCATTTCAACCGATGCCTTACCTTTCTGTTTATGCTGCCAGCAAAGCGTTTATTGTTAGTTTTAGTCAGGCATTGTGGGCAGAAAATCGTCAATATGGTGTGCGGGTGCTAGTTATTTGTCCAGGACCAGTTGAGACAAACTTTTTCGCAGAAGCTAAATTTCCCCCAGCCCTTGCCGCTAAAACAAATAAAATATCTACTTCAGAAGCAGTAGTGCGCGAATCTCTAAAAGCTTTGGAAAGAAAAGATTTTATCGCTGTTATTGGTGGTATTACTACTCATTTAATCACTAAATTAGCCCCCTTAGTTCCGCGCAAAACTCTATTAAAGATTTTGGAAAAACAGTTTAAGGTTGATGGTTGATAGTTGATGTTTGATGTTTGATGGTTGATGTTTGATTGTTGTGAAAAAGTACTCCTATCCACTAACCACTAACCACTTACATATACCTTGTTAATTGCACGCGATATCTATCTTTTTTGGTGACGGCAATTTCGCCAATTTCTAAGCGTCCTTTACCGCGAATCGCGATTAAGTCACCTGATTTAAGTTGAGAACTTGCTTGGGTAATATCCTTCCAGTTGACGCGAACATCACCTGAGTCGATTAAATCAACCATTTTGCTGCGAGACATGCCAAAACCAGCGGAAGCGATCGCATCTAATCTTAAAGAAGCTTCCACGGTGGTTAATTCTTTCTTCTTCGGTTCGCGAATCTTTAACTCGCTGACATCAATCGGCTGAGTTTTTACCGGAACCGATCGCACTTGTTGGAGATGCATCCCTAAAAATTCTACCAACTCTGGCACAACAATTGCCTGCGCTCCTCGTTCGCCGAGTACAATCACATCACCAGTTTTTTCGCGGACAATGCCAGTACCTAGCATAGCGCCTAAGAAGTCGCGGTGAGAGGCAGTATCAAACAAAAAATTTCCCGCAATTTCTAAAACAGCGATCGCAACTTGAGATTCATCTAAAGGCATTTCTGAGCGAGCGATCGCTATTCTTTGACGTTCAGCTTGCGGATATCCACCCCACGCTACCAATTGTACTTCTGTTAGACGGCTAAACACGCGCTGAATTTCCGCTAACTCTGGAGGGGACAAAAAATCTGTCAAAACAACTTCCCAAGTTTTGATTGCTTGATCTGCCTGATCAATTACACGCGCTAGAGTATCTCGATTTTCAACACCCTTTAAAATTTCTTCTCTTGGCAACATTGTTAAAAGTTGTTAATTGTTGGGCAATGGGCATTGGGCAAGTGAAATTCTGAAACTTCTTTTTATTCCCCTTTCCCCTCTTCAAATTCCTACTATCCACTAACTAACTGTTTTATCAGCGTAACCCTGAATATTTTCTGGATCGAACTGACGTAAAACGCGGGTTGCTTGACGGGTAACACTTTCAGAATTCTGAACCACAACCAAGTATTTGCCAGCATTCAGACGGTTGCGGTAGGGTAAAGCATCACCACCACCAATAATTAAACCGACTCCACCACCAGAAACTACACTACCCAAACCACCACTAACAGCACCTAGCAATCCACCAATAATATGGTTGCCAATTTGACCTGCCCAAGCAAAGGTTTCTAAACCGGTGATAAAACTGAAGGTAAAACCAGCAAAAAAGCCGAATGGGATAAGCCAAACAGCCATGAGCCGCACTTGCTTTTTAGCTTCTTCGTTGGGGTCAATCAAGCCAAACTCGTCAGCACTTTTGTACCCCCTACCCAGGATACTACTTTTTATGCCTTCTTTTTCTAACGCTAAGTAAGCAGCTTCGGCTTGGATGCGATCGCCTAATACGGCAACAAGGTAATTCATTGATTTAAAGACTATTTTCTCATAAAAATTTCGCTTTAACTAATAGCCTACCAGCGTATCTCATATAAATGCTTGGGAAAAGAGGAAAGGGGGGATGGGGAGACAATTATCCACCACCATCCACCATCCACCAACATTAACTAGCGCAACGCTCTAGAGGTGACAGAGCGTTGTAAACTAGCTAAAGCGCGGTTGTAATCCAAAATAGCTTGGACTCGATTTCCTTCGGCTCTAGTGAGTGCGGTTTCAGCGTCAATTACTTCGGTTTGAATACCTACACCAGCTTGAAATCGCAAACGCGCTAACCGTAGAGACTCTCTAGCTTGTTCTAGAGCGCCTGTAGCGGTGTTGACGTTCTGCAAATTAGATTGGAGGTTAGAAAAGGCTTGTTCTACCTCAAAGCGGGTTTGATCGCGCTGTTGAGCAAATTGAGTTTCAGCGATCGCAATATCAGCTTTTCTTTGATTTGCCCTTGCTCTTGCTGCTCCTCCATCAAACAACCTCCAATTTGCTTGCACTCCCACCGAATAACCATCGGTGACGCCAACACCATCATCAAACTGATCTAGCAGATTATAGCTAGCTACTAAACTAACTTGTGGAGCTATTTGTGCAAGCGCTCCGCGTCGCTGTTGCTCAAATATGTTACGCTGTGCTAACTGCTGTTGCAATTCCGGACGGTTTTGAAAAGCTAGAATAATGCTTTGTTCCAGCGTTTGGTTCCAAAGACCTGCTAATTTTACCGGATCTGCGGCAACCACATTCACCGACTGGCTCAAATTCAACCGATTTGCTAACTGGCGGCGGGCAACTTGCTGCTCCGAGATAGAATTAGTTAGAGTTTGTTGAGCATTTGCTAAATTCACCTGTGATTGCAATACAGAGAACTTCGTACCCACCCCAGCTTGTTCTAAAGCTTGTGCATCTCGTAAACTAGCTTGGGCGTTAGTTACAGCCGCAGTGTTAATCCGCACGCTTTCATCTGCTTGTTGCAAGTTGTAGTAATCAGTGGAGATATTCAGCCGGATTACTTCGGATTGACGCTCAACATCCAACTCTTGAAACCGTAGCTGTTCTTCAGCCTGTTTAATGGTAGCTTGTCGGCTCCCAGAGGTATATAGATTATACGAGAGTTGCGCTTGACCATTGAAACTTGTACTAGCTTCGTCTTGATTTTGGGAGGAAATCCCTGTTTGTTGTTCCTGTCGCTCTATTGAAAGCTGACTGCCGGCAGACTGCTGACGAGTTACACTACCAGTAAGATCAAAATTGGGTAACAAAGCAGCTTGCGCCTCGCGTACGGCATATTGACTGCGTTGTAGCTGCAATAATGATACCTGTAGATCGCGGTTATTTCGCCGTGCTAGTTCCAGGGCTTGTGCTAAAGTAATCGGCTGAGTTCCCTGTAGCCTCACTTCTTCTGGTTTGGTAGGAAACTGCAACGGATTTGGGTTTTGATTGAGGTAATCGGGAATTTGTACGGACTGTGTAGATGCGGGGGTTACTGGTGTTGGTGTTTGCACTCCTCCTGCCGGTGCGGGGGTAAGAATCGGTGTTATTGGTGTGGTTCTGGGTTTTTGTGTCTGAGCTACCGAATTACCACCACTAGAATTATTTTGTCTTTGTCGGCAGGCTTTTAAGTCAATTACCCCATCCGTTAAGGAAAAGTTTTGGCTGTTTTGTCGTCCCTGGGGGCAAAACTGCACTTTGTTATCTAATAAACTTGCTGCTGTTGAATCAGAAGTTGAAACTTGTGATACTGTCTGCAACACAGTAGCCGGATTTTTCTTGTTTGCTGCTGGTTTTTCTGCTACAATCAATGCCGTTTGTGGCACAATTGCTTTCTGGAAAGCTGGAGGTGTATTTTGTGCTAATTTTAATGACACACCCAACCACTTGTCGTTATACATCGCGCTTTGTTTTTCAGGAGCGATGGGAGAACGAATTTTATCTCCTAACTCAAAAGCATGTTCACTGGGCAGCCAATTGGATACTATACCTTTTTGTCCGATTAAAACACCAGTCTTGCCCGTAACTGTTGGTGGGATACTGTTACTAATCAAAGGTTTAACTGTAACTGTAGTCCAGGATGTTATGACATCTGGTATAGTATTTATGGCGCTCTTGGGCAGTCTTCCATTGGTGATGTCTGTAACCAATGTTTCAGCAATGGTGGAACTTGAGACATTACCAGAAGCAGCCTGTACTTGATTTACTTTTACTGTTTCAGCCGAAGCAGGCTGAATTGCTAATATTACTATCACACCAGGCAAGAAACTATGGAATAATTGCTGTACTTTCACCGCATCTCCTCACACGAAATCAAGCGGCAGAAACCCTTTACTCACCACAGAATATAGCACGATGCCAAGTTTAGGAATCGGAACTCTGTTTGTCTTCAAAACGTTTGACGATGCGAGAAAGTTCCGCCTTTTCATCGATACTAACGCGGGTTGGCGCGCCGCTGATAATTCTTTCGTAGTTTCTGAAAGAATCTTTAATTTCTGGACCATCTGCGGTAATATTGTACTCCCGGATACCTTTATCGTGCCAAGAACCGCGCATTTTGAATACGTTAATTGCTCTTGACATCTCGCCGCGAATTTCTACATACTGCAACATGATAATTGTGTCAGTAATCGTAGAGATATGAGAATCTGTGATTGAATGAGAACCCATGAATTGGTCAGTTGTATTTGTGAAAAAACCTGTAATTTCTTCTTGTTTAGCGTAACCCGTGACACCAATTACAAATTGTCGAAATGCATTATTGCTCACTCCCCTTGCTAATGCAGAAAGAGAATCAATAGCAATGCGAGCCGGTTTAAATTCAGCAATCTCTGACTTGATAATTTGTAGGTGGTCTTCTAAACCAGTAGATTCCGGATAAGTACAGATAATTTTCAACAAACCTTGATGTTCTAACTCTTCAAAATCAATTCCCCAAGATTGAGCGTTTCGAGACAATTGAGCGCGTGATTCTTCATAAGCAAACAAAATTGAGCGATCGCTATTAAAGCAAGCTTCCTGGATAAACTGGCTAACTAATAAAGTCTTACCAGTGCCAGTAGCTCCTGTTGCCAAAATAATAGAATCTTTAAAGAAACCACCACCACACATGTCATCTAAAGTTTTCACTCCAGAAGATACGCGAATATTAGAAGACCTTTGCGTCAAGCGCATTGCTCCCAGTGGAAAAATGTTAACTCCGGCATTGGTTATAGTAAAAGGATACTCACCTTTCATATGAGTTGTCCCGCGCAATTTGAGAATTTCAATTGTGCGACGTCGGCGTTCTCCTTCTAAAACGTTGCGGACAATTGCTACATTATCCGAAACAAATTCTTCTACCCCAAAAGAGGCTACAGGACCATATTCTTGGGCGCGTTCGGTAGTTATGATTGTGGTGACATTTAGTAGTTTGAGACGTGCTACAAGGCGAAAAATTTCCCTTCGCACGACTGACACAGCTTCATATTGTTGAAATACTGCTGTGATAGAATCTATTGAAACTCGTTTTGCTTGATATTTACGAATTGCATATTGCAGTCGCTCAATGAGTGCTGAAAGGTCAAAGTTTCCAACTATATCTTGACCTTCTGGATCGGGAGAAGCATCAAGAATAAATAATTTGCCTTCAGTGATTAGTTTTTGTAAATTCCAACCAAAAATAGCCGCATTTTTAATAATATCAGTTGGCGATTCTTCAAAGGTGACAAATACTCCCGCTTCATCAAAGTAGGTAATACCGCTATAGAGAAACTGAAGAGATAATAAAGTTTTGCCGGTTCCAGAGGTACCGCTGACCAAAGTAGTTCTACCAACAGGTAAACCACCATGACTTATGTCATCAAACCCCTCGATCATTGTGCGAATTTTTTCTACACCCCCACTTGGGGAGGTATTGCTAGCTTGTGTTTGGTCGTTTTCACTCATTGCCACTTAAATTAACAAATTAAAATCAAATTCATCTCTAGGACTAAAATTTTGAGTTTGTGATTAAATAATCTATTCGCTAAAATAGTCTTCTTCGGTTAGTTCTTCATAAAGTAAATCCAACCCGATCAACACTTTTTCTCTATCTGAAAGGTCACCAATTATTTTGCGAACTGGTGGAGGCAAAATCTTCGATAATGTCGGTGTGGCTAATATCTTATCTTCTTCTGCTAGTTGCGGGTTTTTCAGTACGTCGATTACTTTCAAAGCATAAACACCTTGAAATTCTTGGTCTAATATGTTTTTGAGTGTTTTTAACGCCCGTACTGAGTTGGCGGTGTTCCCTGCTACATAAAGCTTGAGAACATAGGTCTTTCGGACTTTATTCATAAGAAAAAAATTAAACTACGCACAAGTGCGAGGTAGTAGCGACAAATCGATCTTGGTCTACGCACTGTCGGTTTAGGCAGCATCGAGCGATCGCATGTTTAAAAAACCTTTCCGAGTCTTGGTAACTTTTATACTGGTATTCCAAAAAGCGTTCAATTTATTTATAAATCGAACTTCTATATGCTTCGCACAGGTGAGCCAAAACATCAATCAGTGTCAGCCGATAATCAAGTAACGATTCATTGCTCCTTCCTTCTAATCTTAGCTGTTTGGAAAACTCTTCAATTAAATCCATGTGAATCTCGATAATTTGGGGCACAGGAATATTAGCACAGAATACTCCATTGATAAATTTATCAATTTTTTCCTTCAGTGTTTTGTCTGTGGTAAAGTAATTTATAAGAATTTGTCGGTAATCTGATTTAAGTTGCTGCAACAATGCCTGCTGGTCGGCTCTCGTCATCTGCTAAAAAAACTGCTGGGGTTTAGGGCAATGTAAATAAATCATAATATTTCTCAAGAAGTTTTTCATATATTTTTTTTGCTTTTATTTACTAATGATGTTAAATACTTAACAAATGGCAGATGCTAAACTCTAAAATTTAGGTAGCTTTTGAGTGGGCGTTGGTGGTGGAGAGAGGAGTGTTGAATTTGTCGTTGAGATTTATATATCTATCTAAATATAGATTTTGGGAATTTACTCCTTGATAAGATATTTAAACGAAGTTAAAGGATTGTCGCATTCTAAATCATTATAATTCCTCAAGGTTTAAAAGCGAATCTTTAGAGCCATAATTGTTCTAGCTACAGAATATGCTTTCTCGATTTAAATACCAGGAGGATACACTTAAGGATGCAGAAGCGGAAGTGACGAGTGGCTTAGTTTAACACCGCTGTAATAATTGTTAACTTTTCTGCTAAGTGCAGAGCAGACACTATTGATTTGTTCGTCCATTGAAAGAATGGCGTTGAAATTGTAACCACAATAGCGCTTTTTGAGTCTTCGTCGGATATTGCTTTAGCCGGAAACGCCATCGGCTAGTTACGATCGCAGTTGGTGATGCTGGAGCTTCCACAGGAAGAATGACAACCAAAGTTTTATGCCAATGTTACAGTACCTCCTTTATGATTTTGTGGCAACCGTACCGAGTTGTGGAGAAACAACAACTCTGGCAGTTTTGCTAGAAATATTTGCCCAACAACAGTGCGATCGCGTCGTAGTGGTGAATGAGCAAGAATACCCAATAGGGTTGCTGTACTCATCCCGTTTAATACCACAATTTTTGGCGGCAAAACAACGCCAAGGAAATTTTAAATTTTTAGATTTACAGCAGCCAATCTCAATTTTAGCTCAAACTTTAATTGAACCAATACAAACATTGTCCGCATCTGATAATGTCGATCAATTTGGATTATTTTTGTGTTCTCAAAGTGACGAAAGGAATAACTTCAATTGGGCGCTAATTGATACCGATAAAAAATATTTGGGGTTGTTAGATACAGTTAGCCTGTTACGATTGTTAGCGCAAGTAGAAATTGATGCAACTGAGGACAAAAAATATGCTCAAAAATCGCGCTCTAATGTACAGCAGAAAAATGCTAGTAGTAGGTTAATTTCCAAAGGTAGACCCGGAGGAGTTCGTCGTCAAACATCACCCAAACAAGAGGAATATCAGCCACATAGACACAAACCACTGGTGCAGTTATTGGCACGATTGCCTTGGCCCTTAATGTTGCAAACTAGTAGTGGCGAAGTAGTCACTAAAAACCCAGCATGGTGGCAACAATTGGGTGGATTGAAAGATCCAGAAGGAGTGAGGCAAGAAGTAGGAGAAATATTAAATTCAGAAACAAAAAAATCAGAATATCCTACAACCAAAATTAGCAATATCATTAACAAATGCAACTACCTTAACGACGAGGTGTCTGGAGATATTCAACACAATTGTAGAGAAAATACTTCATCGAGGTTGAATGAAGTAATAACTAAAAAAAGCTTGTCACCACGGCGAAAACCAATACCAATAATCAACAATTTACCTGAGGAAATCTTTACCGAGACAAATAGCGCAAATCGATGCTTCTTTGATAGCAATTTAGGAATATGCACCTGTGTTTTAGAAGTGCAGAATGGTCAAGAGCGAGTTTGGCAATTTGCGAAAATTCCCTTAGATAGCATTGAGTTTAAAATCTTGGGTGCTGAGTTAGAAATGCCCTGCACAGAGGAATCAACAGGTCATGAATTGTGGTTAATTTTAGCAACTGATGTAACCGAACAGCAACAACTTTGTAAAGAACTGGTGGCAAAAAATGCCGATTTAGTGCAATTAAATCGCTTAAAAGATGAATTTTTAGCTTGTATTAGTCACGAATTAAAAACACCTTTGACTGCGGTTTTAGGATTATCAAGGTTGCTTGTAGATCGACAATTAGGAGAATTAAACGAGCGTCAAGCGCGTTACGCGGGATTGATTCATAAAAGCGGACGACATTTAATGAGTGTGGTCAATGACATTTTAGATTTGACCCGCATGGAAACTGGACAGATGGAGTTAACTTTTACACCGACAAAAATTCGTGCAGTATGCGATCGCGCTGTATTAGAAGCAAAAGCCATCCACACTCAAAATAGTAAAACTCCAGTCAACGTCCAACCTCAAGCTTCACGTTCACCGGATCATCAATTTACCCTCTCCATTGAATCAGGTTTAGACCAAATCATCGCCGATGAATTACGCTTGCGGCAAATGTTGGTACATTTACTTTCCAATGCCTTGAAATTCACCGAAACAGGTGGAGAAATTGGGCTGAGGGTAAGTCGTTGGGAAGGTTGGATTGCTTTTACAATTTGGGACACAGGTATAGGTATTCCCGAACATCAACAACACTTAATATTTCAAAAATTTCAACAACTAGAAAATCCCCTCACCCGCCAATTTGAAGGCACAGGTTTAGGGTTAGTATTAACTAGAGCTTTGGCACGTCTCCACGGTGGTGATGTGAGCTTTCTCTCTCGTGAAGGCAAAGGTAGCCAATTTACTTTACTACTACCTCCCAGTCCTCCGAAAACAAGCTTCGGCGATCAAGATATGGGGGAAATAGAAGACACCGTAGCGCATAAAATCGAAGATGCGGATAGCTTAAGCGTATTGCCTCGTTCTCGTGTCAGCGTGTCTTCAACTCCTGCCAATGTTGCCACTAGCGAACAACGTTTAGTGTTAGTAGTTGAGGCAGTAGCTCGATATATTGAAGAACTCACGGAGCAGTTGACAGGTTTGGGTTATCGGGTAGTGATTGCGAGATCGGGATGTGAAGCAGTTGAAAAAGCCCGTCGCTTGCAACCCAAAGCAGTATTCTTGAATCCATTGTTACCCCTTTTATCGGGTTGGGATGTGCTGACTTTAATTAAATCGGATGCTGCAACTCGTCACATCCCAGTGATTGTGACAGCTACAGGAGCCGAAAAAGAGCAAGCATTTGCTAATAATGCCGATGGTTTTATCAGCTTACCAGTGCAGCATCAGGTTTTGGCATCACTTTTAGAAAAGTTGTGTGCAGCACCAGAAACGCAGCAACCGAGTCAAGATGGTACAAAAATCAATGTTCATACTCCACTGCGAATTCTTCGGTTGGTCAATTCCGAATTAGGATCTGTCAATCCCCATCCATCACTGCGAGAACATCGAGTAATCGAAGTTGATGATTTAGATCAGGCAGAACTTTTAGCGCGAGTTTGGCAGTTCGATGTAATATTGCTGGATCAAGAAATTTCAAAAGCCAAAGCTTATTTGCAACAACTCAGTCAACATACTCGTTTGGCAGCTTTACCATTAGTTACCTGCGATGTAGCAACGACATTAGAAGCTTCACAAGTGGATGGACTTTCAGTATTTCCTTGCTTGTCGTCATTTCCCAAGGATAATAATAGTCAAAAAGGGAAAACAGACGCTTTATTGTCAGTGTTGCAAATTGCTTCTGGGATGTGCTGTCCACCCAGCTTGTTAGTAGTCGATTTGACCATGTTGCCCGATCTGCCACAGTTAACACGCAAGCAGATTAGCCATTATGGATCGTCCAATAATTCTGCACTCAACAATTTGACAGCCGAGCGCGGTTCGGAGTGGTTTCAAGCTTTAATTCAGTATCTGCAAACAGCAGGTTTTAAAGCCGCAATGGGTCGTTCTTGGGCAGAAATGTTACAACAAATTCGCCACCACAGCGTTGATTTATTGCTGATTTGTTTAGGTGAATCTTCTCATGAAAAAGAAGCGCGAGCTGCACTGAAAACATTAGGACAATTTCCTTTTGATTTGCCACCGATTTTGGTACTTGATCAGCGATTAAATCCCCAAGAGGTTAGTTCAGCGCGTAAGAAAAGCCAGAAAAAAACTCAGGAAAAATTGGAGTCTATAGAAACAGTTGTGGATGCGATCGCTACTCAGATTTTGCCCCGATCAATCTCGATGGAAGATTTGTTAAACCAGATTAATCAAACTTTGAAAAGTGGTTAGGTGATGGTTGTTAAAAATTACTCTTATTAACCACTAACCACCAATCACCATCCACTAACTTTTCAAAGGCACTCTAATCAATTGATAAGCACCACTGATGCCTAAATTTTCGTAATCGGCTGGTTGCAAACCCATTTGGATCAACTTTTTTGGCTGAGAGAGAACCAGCACTGACGGAGGTTGTGCTTTTTTTGCTGCTTGGTTTTGGATATGCTCTTGAGCTTGTTCAGTAAGTTTGAGGAAAGTTACATTTTGCTGGGTGTAAAATACCACAGTTGGTTTTTTAAACCCAACCATGATTAATTCTTCATTTGGTTGTCTTGCTTGGACTGCGATTGCTGATAATTCTCTTAAGGGCAACTGACGCTCATGATCTACCAAAAATAACGCAGGTGTCAGCACAACAATTAAAAATGCCGTAAATCCCAGTAGATTTACACCGATAATCGGTAGCCAAAGGCGACGCAATAATAAAACCGCAATAATTAGCGCAGAAAGTAGCCAAATTACACCCCCCAACATCGGTAAATTTAACTCTTGAAGTTGTTGGGGAAAGTTAGGTGCAGCTGGATCGTTACCTAATAATTGGGGTAAGTGAAATAATGCCACTCCTACCGCCGATAAAAACGCTACATTTACCCAGGCACTCCAGAGGGGGGGAGGGGGGGAGGGGGGGAAAGAAGAATTATCTTCCAAGGAGTCCCCTTGTCCCCTTGTCTTCTTGTCTAAGAAAAAGTCGCTCCAGAATAGCGTTACTAAAATTGCCGCTGCTGGCATTAAAGGTAAAACATAACTGGGGAGTTTGGTGACAGCAATGGTGAAAAAGCCAAAAATAGCAACAAACCAGACAAAGGCAAATAAACCAAGTTGTTGAGAGCGTTCTTGAGAGCGCCAATATTTTATTTGCCAAAACTTCAGCCTGGCGATCGCAACCGGCAAGTAAATTGAGTATGGCGCAAAGCCTAGCAGTACCACTACAAAGTAAAAATACCACGGCGCTTTGTGACCATTAACGACTTCTGTAAAGCGTTCTAGGTTGTGATAGCCAAAAAACGAGTTAATATAATTCCAACCATTGCGCCAAATTACCAGCGCATACCAGGGTACTGATAAACCAAAGACAATCAGCATCCCCATGAAAAAGCGCATTTCTCCCAACACTTCTCGCAACGAACCTACATAAAGCAAAAACGCCGCGATAATCAGCCCCGGTAAGACAATTCCCACCGGTCCTTTAGTCAAAATCGCCCCAGCAATTAGCACATAAAAAGCTAAATACCACTTATTCGGGAATAGCGATTGGGATGAGAGATTGGAAATAACTCTCTTCCCTTCTCCCTCCTTTGCGTATCCCAGAAAAAAGCACAACAAAGCTGTTGCTACGCATCCAGTTAGCAACATATCTGAGACACCTGTTCTTCCCCAGACAATCATTTCTGGAGTCAGTGCCATGATAACGGCTCCTAAAGCAGCTGTTAACCAGCGTCGAGTAGGGCGAGAAATATGCTCTAACTCGTCTTGTCTAGCCAGATACATGAGCAAAGTGTAATATGACAAACTAATTACAGCAAGGGCAGCGATCGCACTTGGCAGACGCACGGCATATTCATTCACCCCAATAATTGCATAAGCGATCGCCTGACACCAGTAAATCAAAGCAGGCTTATCAAAACGAGTTTCACCATTAAAAAACGGCGTGATCCAATCACCCGTAACGAACATTTGGCGAGAAGCTTCGGCAAACAACGGCTCAGTCTCATCAATCAAGCCAATACTGCCCAAATTCCACCCATAACCCACCCAAGTAATCAAAATCAGCCACAAAATCGATAGAGTCACAGCCAGAACTGGACGCTTTCCTAAATTGTTGAACCATCGGTCAACTACGCGATTAGTCATTGGTCATTAGTCATTAGTCAATGGTCGGCGATCGCGGATTATAACAATCAATAGTTACTAGTCAGCGACAACTAGTCAATAGTCGTTGCCAACTTAAGTTTTGTTCTTTCTAATTAGGTATTGGGCAATGGGCATTGGAGAGAGGGAAAGGGTAAAGGGACTCATATATGGAAATAAAGCGCTAACTGGTGCGGGGTCGGTTTCCGTCCCGTTGACGTTTGTAAGAAGAGTTATTTAAATACGTATATTATATTTTTCTTCCCCTTTCCCCTTTCCCCTTTACCCCTCTTCAATTCGACTATTGACTCAGAATTAATTGCCATTCTTTGCCTTGGGCATTCCAAACAGGTATGGAAGTTTCGCCGACAACATATGGTCCCCAGTAACGACGAGAACCATCTTGAGCAAAAGCGACTAAAATATCTCCCTTCTGTAGCTTGAAGTTACCCTGAGGCAAAGAAAGAATCAGCCCCTTCTCGTTACCTTCCCTTGGGGCAAAATCCCAATGCGCTGGCACATCGAAAGAGTTAGTTTGAGCCGTGGCATCTTTTACAACCGATCGCTGAAGCATTGCCAGTCTTACAAGCTGATCTGTTTGATTGCTCATTCGCAAACTACCTTGATCCCCCGCTTTCGGAGTCGAGCTATTATTACTATATGTTAAGACGGAATTACCAGTCTCTTTACTGGTGTGTTCTGCCTTGTGATCAAAAATAGGTGCAGAATCTGCTATCTGATTTTCGGGCTTTTGTGTAGGCGGAAGAAAAGACCTTTCTGGCTTTTCTGACTCAAAAGACACACTTATTTGAAAGTATGCTACCAGCAGTCCAAGCAGCCCCAAAGCACAAGCTACGACAGTAACGTTACGATACACTGACGATTTCATCGAACTCCTGCGGATCTGAAACCCCGTCCTTATAGGACGGTTTTATATTTGCCCCATTACCGCCTTGGAATTGCTTAATTCGGTGTGCTTTTGTGATGCACTTTCAACGGGACAGTTACCGATTCAAATCTCACAACTCTGTACGCATAACGGTTTTGCTCCGTGGAGCCTCGCTTTCGCGGTTAAGTTAGCTTCGACCTGTTATAAGAGCTTGTTAAGCTCTGCAACACTGTTCCAGTGACCTTAGAACTGTTTAATTACAAGCGACAGAGCGGGGAACTAGCTACGCATTCCGAGGTGTCGTGACTCAAATAACGGCTACTCGTTTTACCGAGTGGTCTGGTCAGAATGGCTTGATGATTTCTCATACAAGCCCTATGCCTTTAGGCTAGGGTTCCTGACATTGATAATTATTAGAAATAAGTATTTTGTTTAGGCTTGCCCAAATAGTAGCCTATTATGCAAAAAAGCAACTCAAAAAAATTGCCTTTTATGGGCTACTCTTGAAATTAACAAATAAAATGTATCAAAAATATCATTTTGAGCAAAACTATACCTGTAGGGAAGTCGTCCCAACAAGTTTTTCACCTTGGCTCAGGATGACAAAATGTATATTTTTTTATTTACGAAAAAAACAAGAGACATTTACAAGACTATTTAAACAAACTTCCACTCAAACCTATATTCTTAATATAGAAGTATTTCATGATATTTTGACTTTTGCATAAAAATCTTAGAAAATGCAAAATACTCGTCTCAATAATTTGTCAAATGCGATCGCTACCCGGCTAAGGGAATGGTTTTTCAATCCTTGGCGCCGAATATCGCTGCTATTGATTAGTTTTTTGTTCGGTTTCTTTTTGGGATCGGCTGTTGCTACCACAGCCGGACAAACTGCTGAATGGGACATTGTGGTAGCCGGGACTTTAGTGGTAGTGATCGAGATTAGTAGTAGAATATTTTATCGTAGCAGTATTTTCGCAAGGCGATCGCTCTGGATAGAATCGCTAAACTATTTAAAAGTTGGTTTCACCTACAGCCTATTTCTCGAAGCCTTCAAGCTGGGATCTTGAGGGGTTTTTGGTAGTGCGGGCATCTTGCCCGCGTGAGCGAGACGCTCACACTACAGTCCATCATTTTTATGTTGACAGACCACTAACTCTTGACAAATTACCAATTACATCTTCTGAAATCGATCTACCCAGCTTTTAGGGAGTTTTGCGAAACAAGCTTACATCGTCAACCCGACGCGATGTTAGATGTGTTGTCGGATTTGTGGCTACCTTTGGCAATGCAACTAGCATCGCGCCGCCAAGAGTTGGGGCGTCCATTTATACAGGGAATTTTAGGAGGACAGGGAACCGGGAAAACGACAATGTGCGCGGTTCTTACCTTGATTTTGAAAGAATTGGGATATCACACCCTGAGTTTATCATTAGATGACTTATACAAAACTTATAGCGATCGCCTGAAATTAACACAGCAAGACCCCCGTTTAATTTGGCGTGGTCCCCCAGGAACCCATGATATAGACTTAGGCTTAACTGTATTAGATCAAATTCGCCAATTACAAAGTCCAGTAGCAGTCCCCCGCTTTGATAAATCTGCTTACGGCGGTGCAGGTGACAGAATCACTTCAGAAGTTGTGGAAGGTATAGATATTGTATTATTTGAAGGTTGGTTTGTTGGCGTGCAACCCATCAACCCCGCAGTATTTGATACTGCACCCCCACCAATTATTACAGATGAAGATAAAGCATTTGCTCGTGACATGAATCGTCAATTAAGCGATTATCTACCACTATGGCAGCGATTGGACAGCTTAATCGTGCTGTATCCCAATGATTATCGATGCTCTTTAGAGTGGCGTCTCCAAGCGGAACAGCAGATGATTGCTGCTGGTAAATCTGGCATGAGCGAAAAAGAAATAGAGCAATTTGTTTATTATTTTTGGCGTTCTCTCCATCCAGAATTATTCATCAAACCATTGACAACAATGCCGACATTGGTTGATTTAGTTATCGAGATTAATACTGACCATAGTTTTGGTGCAGTTTATCAACCAAAGTAGCAGAATAGTTTGTCAAGAGCAGATTGTGTCTTGGCAGTTATGGCAGTAAATGGTACAATTTTTGTACTTTTTACCTCCAAAAGAATAAAAACTATGCCACGTCTAGATTTGGGTAATCCCTATGATTACTATGTTCAGCTACTGATTGATACGGGTCTTTACAGCACCTACACGGAAGTTGTAAAGGATGCGTTACGTCAACATATGAATGCTCACACCGAGAGCAAGCGTATAGCATTATTGCATTCTGCCATCGCCGAAGGAGAAGCCGATATACAGGCAGGACGTGTAGAACTTTACAGTCCTGCATTGATTGACCGTTTGACTGAAGAAGTGTTGGTAGATGAATAAACAAAATTCCTACACCCTTTATCTATCTGAGCGTGCAAAGAGCGATTATAAGAAAATTCAGCGTTACACGAAGAATTTTTATGGCAAAGAGCAAGTGTTGAAATACGCTTCCATGCTAAAGGAATGTTTGGAGAAAATAAGAGACAATCCTATGCTTGGACACTGTCGGTCCGATATTCCAGAAACGCATAAGGCATATAATGCAGGTGAACATATTATTGTCTACCGTCTTGAAAATCAGACGGTCTACGTGGTGGCAATTCTGCACGGCAGTATGGATTTTTTGAGCCAGCTTGGAGAATAACAAGAAAAAATAATCTTCACTGAATGCGATCGCCTATTTTTAAATTGAACCCTTGTAGAGACGTAGCACTGCTACGTCTTTACCTATTTTCCGGAGATGTCTAAAGTATTCTCAATTTTAAATGTACAAAGTTCACTCTGTTTATCATACAAATAAGTATCCTTTTCATAAGGGGTAGTTAAAACTAGTTCTACACCAGTTAAATTAAAAGGATCTTTATCTAAAAAAACTCCAGAGTTGTATAGCAATCTAATATCAGCACCAGTTGATATATCTACGTTTGGTATACAATTTAATTTATTAACTGGATGGCTTTCCATAATAAATACATATTTATATTGAGAAATTTTTTCTAATATTTTTTTGACATCTTGATTAGACAAATGTTGTAAAACTTGGCGTATTAAACATATATCTCCTGGCGGTAAATCTTCTTGTATAATATCAATACATACAAATTTTATATCTCTATTAGTATATTTTGCGTCGTTGATTTTTATTAAACTTGGTACTATATCTATACCTGTATATTGATATTTAATTTGAGAGTTTGCTAGATTTTCTAAAAGCTGTTGACCAACTCGAAAATCACCACATCCTAAATCGACAATTTTAAGATTTTCCAGACTATTTTTCACGGCAAAATCGGTGATAAATTCACAATAAGCGCGAGAAAAAGTATTGTCTGAACCTTTTCCAGAATAAAATTCTCCTAAATTTCCACCCCAAATGTTATTGGCATATATTTCCGAAAATATATCAGTGGTTGAGGTTTGATGGTATTGTTCCATAGTAAAATAAGAAAAAGTTATCTAATATTTGAAATCAAATTTACATTACAATGAATAATTACTTTTGTCTAGTAATTTTTTAGCATTTGACTAAAAAATTACATTTCAATCTGAAAATTCCTTAAGCGTAGACCTACCATTCACCAACAGCAAAGAGTATCCTAGCGCAGATTTCAGGTAAATGAAATACATGGGTAAAACCCAAAATCCTGTAGAGACGTTCCGGTGGAACGTCTCTTTTTTTCCGGTGGAACGTCTCTTTTTTACCGGTGCAACGTCTCTTTTTTCCCGGTGGAACGTCTCTTTTTTCCCGGTGGAACGTCTCTTTTTTACCGGTGGAACGTCTCTTTTTTCCCGATGGAACGTCTCTTTTTTCCCGATGGAACGTCTCTTTTTTCCCGATGGAACGTCTCTTTTTTCCCGATAGAACGTCTCTTTTTTTCCGGTGGAACGTCTCTTTTTTTCCGGTGGAACGTCTCTTTTTTCCCGATGGAACGTCTCTTTTTTTCCGGTGGAACGTCTCTTTTTTACCGGTGGAACGTCTCTTTTTTACCGGTGGAACGTCTCTTTTTATTGACCCGACTGAATTTTCTCAATTAACTCATAAAAAGGTTGCCAATTATCTTCCTGAGCAATCGCTTCCCAAATCGATTCAATCAGAGGTCTTAATAACGGTGTTTGCGGATTATAACGAGTTAAGCACTTACCAACCTTTTCTACCTCCTCAGAAGTTAAATTAGTCAAAAGTCGATGATATATACTAGACCAATTAACAAATAACTCTGTTGCTCCTAAAGATTGCCCAATTTCAGAATCACTGAGGATATCACTGGCATTGTCTCGCCATTTATTGGAAAAGCTGCTAGCTATTTCCGCAAAAAAGTGATGATAACTAACTGGATACAACTTTAAAAATTCAATAGTTGCCTTTAAAAGTTCTTCAGCTTCTGATATGGGCAACTGCTCAAAACCCAATTTTTTCAACATTAAAGAGCGATATTCATGATAATAATGCTCATCAAAACTTGAGATTGCAAACTCCATGTCAGCTTGAGCAAAAACATTTCTGAAAGGTTCTTGAAGCATTTGTAAATTTAACTTACAAATACCTGGTTGCTGACTGTAGCAGTAGCGCCCATAAGCATCGAAATACGCAGCGACAAAGTACGGATCGTAAGTAGAAATAAATGCATAAGGTCCATAATCAAAACTCTCACCCGTAATCGACATATTGTCAGTATTTAAGACCGCATGACAAAAGCCCGCTGCCATCCATTGCGCTGCTAGTTCTGCGACTCGCTTAACTAATTCTGCATAAAATAAAGCGTATTTATCTTGTTGTGTAGAAATTTCTGAATAATACTGCTCAATTACGTGATCTAAAAGCCTTTTAGTTAAATCTGGACGTTTAAAATAGTGCAGTCGCTCAAAAGTGCCAAAGCGAATATGAGATTTGCTCATCCTGATCATTACTGATGAGCGAGTCGGAGAAGGTTCATCACCCCGCCACAAAGGTAAACCTGTTTCAACCAAGCTCAGACAGCGCGAGGTTCGCACACCCATATAATGCAGCGCTTCTGCCGCGAGAACTTCTCGCATACCACCTTTGAGTGTGAGCATTCCATCTCCACCACGGGAGTAAGGCGTTTTGCCAGAACCTTTTGTGCCAAAGTCGTACAATTCGCCATCAGTGCCGCGTACTTGCCCGTAGAGAAAGCCTCTGCCGTCACCTAAGCGGGGATTGTATTCGCCGAATTGATAGCCGTGGTAACGCAGCGCTAACAATGGTTTACGCCCAACGAATTTACCAAACGCGACGATAAAATCTTCGTCTGAGACTGCTTGGGGATTTAGCCCCAAACGCGGAAGAAGTGCGTCGTTGCGCCAGCGTAAGGTGTGTTGGGGAAATTCTGCTGCTGCAACTTCGTCGTAGTAGTCATCCCCTAGAGATTCTAAGGCTGGTTCGTAGTTGAGAGCAACAAAAGGATTGTTAGAAGCGTCGTTTTGAGTTTCAGCCAAAGTCATTACGAGCCAAACTTGGTATATTCTTTCTTTAATACTACCTCTGGAGGGGAATGACAGCACTTTTATTAGCTTTAATTGAACAAGGGTCGCTAAAATTTGTCTATGGCAGCGCCACCTTTAAATTCTGGAGCGCATAATGGATAAACTTTGGCAAATAAGAAACAAGTTGGCTCAATTAGCAATTTTAGATACAACATTTCAGGTTTTTGGCTCAGAATCACACCAATATCAATTCAACCCTTGCTTGGAGGAAGGAGAACTTCAAGCTTTTGAATTCAAGTATAATATTCGACTTCCCTCTGAATATCGAAACTTTTTGTTAGAAGTTGGTAATGGCGGTACTGGACCAGGATACGGTTTATACAGACTACCAGATTTTGAAAATGAAACTGAGATCACAGCAATACCCAGTCAAAAAAATGAAGGTTTATTGTGCAAACCATTTCCGTTAAAAGAGGCGTGGAATGATTTAACTTTGATGATGAAAGACAAAGATGATTCTGAGAGCAACCCTTACTTTGATAGTAAATTTGTTCAGGGAACTATCACCATTGCACATTATGGTTGTGGTATTTACGCCATGTTAGTTATTACTGGAGAACAAGAGGGAAAAATTTGGATAGATGACCGAACTAATGATAGTGGAATTTATCCTGCTACTTTGAACTTTTGTCATTATTTTCATGCAGACGACCCAGATGATTTTCAATCATGTGAAGAAGAACAGGAACCTTTGAGTTTTTATGATTGGTATGAAGACTGGCTTAACCAAAATTTACTACAATTTTTCTAGGTATCGTCTAATTTAGCTACATGGGTGCATCTTAATACGATTTTGGATTTTAAATTGTCAGAGACTGATGTCATCAAAGCTTCAGAAATACATTTTTAGAATTCATTTTTCAATACTGTTCCATTAAGCCCGATTCAGACAAGGGTAGAGACGCGAATTGCTTTTTACCCTCGCCAATTAGGATTTATGAGACTCGTCAAGATGTGGTCTTCCCATTGCCCATTAATTAACAAATAGTCTCTAGCATAGCCTTCTACAAAAAATCCTAGCCTTTTTAGCAAATTGCCGCTACGCTGATTGTGAGGCATGTAATTTGCCATTATTCGGTGTAAATTTAATTCTTGAAAGACATATTCAATTGCTGCATTTAGTGCTTCTGTCATATAACCTTTACTTTGTTCGGTTTCGGCAATACTGTATCCTACAGAGCAAAATTGAGCCGAACCCAAGATAATATTGCGAAAGTTGATATTACCGATAATTCTTGTTGGTTCTGATTGAAGAAAAATAAATAATTTTAATGCTAGATAGTTGAGAAATTCTTGTAAATCTATCTCTACTTGTATCTGCCAATATTCTTCTGTGAAAAATTTTTCGTTCCACTGAGGATAGAATGGTGTTAGATAAGTCTTGTTGTGTGTGAAGTAATTTATAATTTGCGGTATATCATATGTGGTTGCTAGTCGTAATAATAAGCGATCGCTTGTGATGAATGGCAGTTCATGTATCATAAAAATACGATTATATTTTCGGGAAAAATCGCCCGCAGGCTGGAAGCCTGGGGCTACATATACAAGGAACACCTGCGTGGGCTAAAATTCTTATAGCCCAGGTCGGTGGGCTTTGTTCGTATAGCCGCACCCTTCTAGGGTGTGGGTGCTTTCATTGGGATGCCTTTTGTATAAAATAACATTATCCGCATCAATATTTATATAAATTCACGAGATTTCCTATTTATTTTTCACCCTTCATCTGTTGAATAATCTTCATCGTCTCCACACTCACTGTGCAAACTCGTTGTAGTAAATCTATCACCTGTTCTTTGTAATCTGCAAAGCGGTAGGCATTGAATTTTTCGGCAATAGTTGTATCTTTTGGTTTCTTTTCTTTATGTTGATCCAAAATCCACATCAGAGCGCAACGATTGCCGAGGTGATATTCCCAAGCGAGTTTGGGGATATCTTTTAAGGTTGTGATGTCATCCAAAATGATGGTTCCGTTAATTTTATCAGCTTTTAATTTTGCTTTGGGTGTAAATACGTGAAATTTCGTGTCTCTACATTCACCTTCATGTAAATCAATTCGTTTTAAAGGATATGGTGCGACGGTTTCATAATTGATGTGCAGTTCCATTAACTGTTTACCCCAGCTAACCCATTGGTGAAAGTCATCGTAGAAGGGTAAACGGGGAAATTCGCGTTTCAAGTTGAGTTCGTATTTTTCTCGGTAAGCGGGGTTGTGTAAGACTGCGTAAGTGTAATGAAAAATATCTAATTTGGTAATTGTGGTGTCGTTGTAATGATTTTGGAATTGTTCTAATCCCCAGTCGGTGATGTTATCGATGCGGTTTCCATCTTTGTCGTAGCGGTAGAGGGGAAGACATTGAGTAGGACGACCACCGTAATCAAGAGAAGGTATACAATTAGCTGCTTGAACCAAGAAAGGGATTTGCGTATGATTTGTGATAGCAATAACTAAATTATTGATGTCTAATTTTGGAAAAATATGAGGTAGTTGATAAGTCCTTCCATTAAAATGCTTATCAAAATAAAGATATTTTTTGGTAAATGGTCTATATGTACTTGTAATTATCGAGTTTTCATCGAACTTTTTGCTGATACCCCGCTCTAAATATCTGCTTAATTCCGCATCCCACTTAATATCAAATCCCAATTCCTCTCTGCGAGAGACTTCATCAACAGAAGTTCTGCGTTTGCGTTCATACACATCTACAAAGAACTTCATCCGATTTTCTAATTCTACCTTTGAGAAATCATACACCCATTCGTCACGTTGAGTTTTAACACCTGAAGAAAATAATTTAAATATTGCTTGCTCTGCTAAACCTGCTTTGACATCTTTACCTATAACAGGAATGAGACAATCAAAGTCATTATCTGATAAATTAATCCAGTTATTTTTATCATCCGGATTAATGTGTTCAAACGATATTTTCTCAAATCGTGTTTGAGCCAAGAAATTTCGCTTGGCTTCTGCGGAATCTTGTGCAAGTTTTGTATAGAAAATTCGGCAAGGAACAGACGCGAAATTTCGCGTCTCTACTTTCTTTACCATAAACGTGATAGCTGTACCAACCTTGACTCCGAAAACACTACCAGACTTATCACCTGTGCGAATATTTCCACCCAAATCGATAATATAAATTTCACTAAACTCGTCAGAAACAACTTTTCTAAATCCGTCAAATGTCTTACTATCAATAAATGAAGAATTAGTAATTAATGCCACTATACCATTTTTACTAAGGCGGTCTGATGCCCATCGCATAAATCGCACATACATATCGTAAAGCGCAATTTGATTTTGTGCTGTCCCACGCTTAATGTAGGTTTCTTTAATACGCTTATCTACTTCCGGATAGGCTCTATTTGCATTATCATCATTAAAATTGTCTTGTTTAGCATTATAAGGTGGATTGCCTATAATGACTGATATCTTACTTTCATTTTGTTGTTTGATTCTTTTTGTATTCTCTACACTCATGGCAAACAAGTTCATTTGCTTGCCTTCAAAAGATGTATGCTCAAGTGTATCGACAAAACAAATTTTTTCAAATTCTTCATATACACCCATTTTTTGTTTATAGGTGTATTCAATATTCAAGTTAGCGATATAATAAGGTAAAATCGCTACTTCGTTGCAACGAATTTCATGCTTGTATTTGTATTCGAGTTTATCTTTGGGTAAATAATCGATTAATTCAGTAATAAAAGTTGCCGTACCTGTTGCTGGATCTAAAATTTCGACGTCTTTATCAGCAAGCAGCTTCCCAAAATTCTTGTGAACTAAATAATCTACACTTTCAATCATGAAGCGGACAACTTCATTTGGTGTGTAGACGATACCCAATCTATCCGCAGCTTTGGGATTATATGCTTTGTAAAAGTTCTCGTAGAGCGCTTTGAGAAACTTCTGCTTTTCATGATGGTTGTAGATGTTCGCAGCAGTTCTTCTAATTACTCCATAGTAACGTTCAATTGTGCCGAGGGTGTTTCTTTTAGTGCTACCTGTAAAAAAGGTGTTGATTACTTGTTGTAATTCACTAGCGATATTATTTTCTTTATGAAATTGAGATTCGTTGAAGATGTTGAGAAATATATCTTCTGTCAAAATGTGCTGAATCATCATTTCCCGAATGTCTAATAAATTGATTTCCGGATTTATTGATTCTTTGCAAATATGCCAAAACTTCGCTCTAGAATTTTGAAAATCTGCGTTGGTTTCACTTTGAATGTCTATTAAGTTTCGCAATGCAATTAGAATAGTTGGTAAGTCTGTTTTAAATACTTCAATTGCTTCGCGAAAATCTTTAACTTCTGGACGAATGTAGTTGATAAAATGTGTAATAATTCCATCTAGCGCATCAGCATCTCTCATGGAAACGCGGAAGGTTTCATTTCCACTCTGAATCAAAACTGCTGTTTGGGAATCTTCAAATAGGATATTACTATCTGGGTAGCCTTTTGCTAATTTTTTATCAATTTCTTGGTTTAAGTTGTCATATTGGTCTTTGCTTTCCCAGTAACCCCAATCTAAACGCAATGCGTCTTTTACTGTGCCATCGGGATAGACTATTTTGCCGTTTCGAGTTTTATAATCTAATTCTGGGATGAGTTGAAAATCTCTGGGTTTGCAATATTCGTTAATTAAGTTTTGAAAGGCAACTCTTATTGATGTTTCTTTGCGGGAACCACCATATTGAATTATTTTTTCTACTTCTGTATAATATTGGCTAACCAGAAGTTTGGACATGATTTATAAAATCTTTATAATTTTAGAATCTGTCCAATGTAGCTCTACTGGTAAAGGAAACAGATGGGAGAAGTTACGTAAAATATAATACGTAATTAATAATTTGTTGAGTGATTATACTGATTGGGAAAAATTGGGGAGATGATAATTATGGAAAAAGAAAGACGCGATGGTGAAGCGCCTTGCCCTTAATTGTGAAATACTATATCAGTAAACCAAGCTAAAAATCATAAGCATCGAAACCGAAGTTATAAAGTACTCACCACTATGTTTGATAAAATCTTGCAAAGTATGCAAGACAAAATTGCCAATCAGCAGTATGTGATGACAATCCACGCAGAAGAAGAGATGAGTGACGATGGATTGACAATTTACGACATCGAACAGGGTATTTTGACAGGTGAGATACTTGAACGGCAAAAAGATAGGTTGACAGGTGAATCAAAATACCGCATTAGAGGTACAACCGTTGAGGATGGAGAAGTCGAAATAATTGCCAAGCTTGGTATAACTGGCAAAGTCGTTATGTCGTTATCATAACTGTATATGTACCCTAATAATCAAGAATTGCTATATGATGTGTGATATTTGTGGTAATGAAGGTGTGCGTATTCGCAGGATTTCTAGAAGCTATGGTAAAGGTGAAGACTTGCTGGTGATAGAGAATATTCCAGTAGTTACCTGTCCTCATTGCGGTGAGAGCTATTTAAGTGCGGCAACACTTCACGAAATTGATCGCATTAAACGAAATCGTCAAAGTTTGGCTGTTGAACGTCCTGTGGAAGTGGCTAGTTTTGGGTAATAAAACACTATCACAAAAAGAAGGACGCGATTCATCGCGTCCCTACGAATTATTACGATTATTCGTCAATTTGACCGATGCGATGAATGTTGAGAATGTCGCTCATTTTTTTGATTTGGATAAATACTTGCTCAAGCTGAAAGCGATCGCATATATCTATTCCTAAATCCATTAACGCAGGTTGTCCGAAAGCGGTTTTGACTTGAGCGTGACGGACGTTGATTCCGTGGTCGCTCAATCGTGATAAAATATCTTTTAATACTCCTACTCGATCCAGCGCTTCAATTTGAATACTCACTGGGTAAGTTTGCGGACGATTTCGATTTTCTTTGGCACCATTCCATCTAACTGGTACTAAGCGATCGCATTCCACAGGCTCTAAATTATGACATCCTTGGCGATGGATGGAAATCCCCCTGCCTCGTGTCACCACACCAATAATCGACTCTCCGGGAATTGGCGTACAACACCCAGATAAATGATACATTAATCCTTCTACCCCAACAATTGGCGAATCACTAGGGCGTCCGCTACTTGCAGGTACATCCCGTAAGGCTTTTAATGAACTTGGTAGGGACGGAAGTTCTAAGACGTTTGTTGCAGGTTGTTGCGCCTTGACTATTTCTCGCCAACGATTTAATACTAAGTTCAAGGTAATTTCACCGTAACCTAAAGCTGCTAATAAATCGTCCACACTATGATAATTGCACTTTTGGGCTACAGCTTCCATCGCGTCTGATTTGAGCAAATTTTCAAAACCTGTTTTACCGAGTTCTTTTTCTAATAAGTCTCTTCCACGAGCGAGATTTTCTTCCCGACGCGATCGCTTGTACCATTGTTTTATCCGATTTTTTGCCGCAGAAGTCCTCACAAAGTTCAACCAATCTAAACTAGGATGGCTGTTCTTTTGGGTCAAAATTTCGACAATATCGCCATTCTGCAAGCGGGTTGATAATGGAATCATTCTGCCATTTACCCGCGCCCCCGCACAATGATTTCCTACTTCTGTGTGAATCCGATAAGCAAAATCTACTGTTGTCGAACCAGGACTTAAGGAAACTAAATCCCCCTTAGGGGTGAAGACATAAACGTCATCTTCAAATAAATTGTCCTTGATGCTTTCCAAATATTCTTGAGCGTCTTTCAGGTCACTTTGCCATTCCAACAACTGTCGCAACCAAGTGAATTTCTCATCTTGGGGTGTTGTCTGGACGTTAGAACCCCCTGTTTCCTTATACTTCCAATGAGCAGCAATTCCATACTCAGCTATCCGATGCATTTCCTGCGTTCGGATTTGCACTTCCAAGGGACGACCTGTAAAACCCATGACACCAGTATGCAACGATTGGTAATGATTTGCCTTGGGCAGTCCGATGTAGTCTTTAAATCTACCAGGAATTGGGCGAAAGGCATCGTGAACTACAGCCAAAGCACGATAACATTCTTCATTTGTTTTAACAATAATTCGCAATGCAGCCAAATCATAAATTTCGTGAAATTCTTTTTGCTGCCGATGCATTTTCTGGTAGATACTATAAAGATGCTTCGGACGTCCGCTGATGTCGATGACTTCAATACCGGTTTGTTGCAAGCGATCGTGCAAAGTTTTCGTAATCTTATCCAGTCTTTCTTCTCGTGCTGCTCGTTTTTCGGCAACATATGTTTGAATTTGACGAAAAGACTCTGGTTCGAGATACTTAAAAGCTAAATCCTCTAATTCCCACTTAATTTGCCAGATCCCCAACCGATTGGCTAAAGGAGCAAAAATATCTCGCGTTTCTTGAGCGTTGCTGCGACGACTTTCTTCTGACATAAACTGCAAGGTTCGCATATTATGCAGCCTGTCTGCCAACTTCACCACAATTACTCGGATATCTTTTGCCATTGCGAGAAACATTCGTCGGAAGTTTTCTGCTTGGCTTTCGGTTTTGCTTTTAAAGTTAAATTTAGAGAGCTTGGTAACACCTTCTACTAATTGTCGGACTTCTGCGCCAAAATGCTCTTCTATTTCCTCAATTGTAATATCTGTATCCTCGACGACATCATGGAGAAATCCAGCTGCTATCATGGCAGAACTCCCCCCTAAGTCGCGTAACAATCCTGCTACAGCTACGGGATGACAAATGTATGGTTCTCCCGATTTGCGGTATTGACCTTCATGTAACTCGTCAGCAAATTTAAATGCTCGACAAATCAAAGTTGTATCATGACGCTTTCGATCATCTTCTTGTGCAGGTAGTGCGGATGACTCTTGTAAAGATTTTTTTAGCCAATCCGGAAGGGTGATTTCAACTGGGGAACTTATAAGTATACCGCTCATAAAATCGAAATTAAGGTAATCTGTGGTTAAGTGGATGTACTGTTACAATGCCATTGCCGCCATAAATTGTCGTAATTAGACGGTAAAAGCAGTTTTGGAAGGATTTGCTGGCAATAAGAATTGTTAATTATCTTATTTTGAGTGTCAACAGTTCGGCTTCGCTCACTGTTGACCCTGAGCAAAGCCGAAGGGTCAACAACGATAGTTGGGAAAATCGAATTATGGCAGTGTCCAGCCCCCTAGCATCATTTGAGGCGAGTAATTATAATAAAAGTTTAAAAAGTCTGTTTTAGAAGAAAATCTTGACATTAATAGTATCTCAATAAGCACTTAATGTCTCTAAATCGCCAAAAATATCACACATTCGCAACATTGCTCCAGCAATTACGTGACTATACCACGACTACTGAACTAAATGCACCCGGACTCCGGATGCGTGTGACATCTTTGCAGCAAATGTTTGTTGTTGACATTGTGCCTTTGACTGATGAAGATGCTCAAATGCCTCATAATTCAAGGGAACAGTCTTATCAAACCGAGATGAGCAAGCAACTGCGCTTATTGGAATTGGATGTAATGTTTTTCCAAGGAGCGAGGCAACCAGCTACTGCTCAAGCTAGACTCCAGACAATTAGCGATCGCTTGACAACTCTAATGCAATACTGCGAGGCAATACTGCAACAAGAATAACAAGCATGAAAAGGTAAAAATTGAAAGAAGTTTTTTTCTGGCTTTTACCTGCTCTAATTTTCTATTTTAAAGAGACTTTAACCACAACAATAATATATTTCATCTACCTAAGTGTGGAAAGCTTGACATTTCTCAGCACTTAGCTTGGGATTTGGGAAGTTGTTTATAGGATACCAAGACGAATGGTAAAATAGGGATGTTTCTCTGAGTGTTTCGGATGCCTACTGAAGCTCAATTAGAAAGCTCCTATCGTGTTTGCTATCAGTTAACATATTTCATGCTTCAACCTGTACACCTTATTTGTATCGATAACCGAACTGGTAACTTGTATATTCTTGCTGGAAATACTGAAGAACTCGAATTTCAGATTGCACCGAATGGAGAGGTATTCTGATGAGTCAGATTAATTATGCTGCTATGTCCGATGAAGAATTGAGGCAATACTTTCTCCAAAATCGGCAAGACAAAATTGCACTTCAGGCATATCTAGATAGGCTTAGTACGCATCCACGCAATGTGATTACGACTTTAGACGATCCTGACTTTGATGTTAAAGTTCAAGCAGCAATTCGTCAACAAATGCAAGGGAGAAACAGTCAAGGCGAATCAGCTGTCTAATATATTACAGCAATTTTCATTCGTAAAGACGTTCCGGCGGAACGTCTCTACTGACTACACAACTCTCGTAAAGACGTTCCGGCGGAACGTCTCTACTGACTACACAACTCTCGTAAAGACGTTCCGGCGGAACGTCTCTACTGACTACACAACTCTCGTAAAGACGTTCCGGCGGAACGTCTCTACTGACTACATCTGGTAAAGACGTTCCCACGGAACGTCTCTACTGACTACATCTGGTAAAGACGTTCCCACGGAACGTCTCTACTGACTACACAACTCTCGTAAAGACGTTCCCACGGAACGTCTCTACTGACTACACAACTCTCGTAAAGACGTTCCGGCGGAACGTCTCTACTGACTACACAACTCTCGTAAAGACGTTCCGGCGGAACGTCTCTACTGACTACATCTGGTAAAGACGTTCCGGCGGAACGTCTCTACTGACTACATCTGGTAAAGACGTTCCGACGGAACGTCTCTACTGTGGTCTACTTTTAGGAATCTGATAGACTATTTGAAATTTCTTTATTTATGGTAGCGATCGCTCTCATGATAAAATATGAATCAAGATTTATTCAAAATCGAAAATCTCCGTGTTGCCTATCCTCACGGTAAGGATGAAGAAACCAAATGGGCGATTGATGATGTCTCTTTGACTCTGCAACCCGGTGAAAGGATGGGATTGGTGGGAGAGTCGGGTTGTGGAAAATCAACTTTGGGACGTGCAGCGATGCGCTTATTACCCTCATCTAGCCGGATTGAAGGACGGGTGATGTTTCAAGGGCAATCAGTATTTGATTTAAATCCCAATGAGTTGCGAAAATTTCGCGGTGAAGCGGTAGGGCTGATTTTTCAAGATCCCATGACACGACTCGATCCGTTGATGACAATTGGTAAGCATTGTTTAGAAACACTCAAGGCGCATTCACCTAGTTTATCAACTAAACAAGCCAAAGAAATAGCGATCGCCACTTTAGAAAAGGTGAAAATTCCTGCCAGTCGTTGGAATCAGTACCCTCATGAGTTTAGCGGGGGAATGCGGCAAAGAGTAGCGATCGCATTAGCTTTACTTCTCAACCCCAAGTTAATTGTTGCCGATGAACCGACAACGAGTTTAGATGTCACCGTTTCCGCACAAATTTTACAAGAGTTAACACGATTGTGCGGTGAAGAGAATATGGGATTGTTGCTAATTTCTCACGATTTGGCAATGGTAGGGGAATATTGCGATCGCATTGGGGTGATGTATGACGGTAAAATTGTCGAGAAAGGTGCAACCGAATCAGTATTTAGACAACCGACTCACGAATACACGCGATCGCTTTTGCAAGCAGCTTTACACATTCAATCAGTGGATGAGTTAGAGACTGGGGGAGTAGAGACGCGATTAATCGCGTCTCTACAAAAGTCTACCCCAATTTTGCGCGTAACAGAATTACAGCAACACTATAATATAGAACCTAGCTTTATTGAACGTCTATTTAAAGCGGAAACTCAGACAATTAAAGCAGTCGATGGTATTAATTTAGAACTATATCAAGGGGAAATTCTCGGATTAGTTGGGGAATCAGGTTGCGGTAAAAGTACACTATCGCGGACAATTTTGCAATTAATTCGTCCCACAGGTGGTAAAATCGAATTCTTCGGCAAAGATTTAACTAACTTATCAAATCAAGAAATTCGCTCTTCCAGAAGACAAATGCAGATGGTGTTTCAAGACCCTCATGCTTGTCTCAATCCAGCGATGACTGTAGGAAAAAGTATAGCAGATCCTCTGATAATTCATCAGATCACCGATGCGAAACAAGCAAAAGAACAAGTACTATTGATGTTAGAGAAAGTCGGTTTAAAACCGGCAGAAATATATTATCAGCGTTATGCATCGGATTTATCAGGGGGACAACAACAAAGAGTAGCGATCGCACGGGCTTTAATTACTCGTCCCAAACTGCTGATTTGCGACGAACCGGTGAGTATGCTAGACGCTAGCGTGCAATCGCAAGTGCTGGATTTGATGTTGGCATTAAAAGAAGAGTTTGATTTAACTTATTTGTTTATCACTCATGATTTGTGGTTAGCGAGATTTTTATGCGATCGCATTGCCGTCATGAATGGTGGTAAAATCGTCGAACTAGGTGAAACAAAAGAGATTTTTGCCAATCCTCAACACCCCTACACCAAAACTTTATTAGCTGCTGCTCCTTTACTAGCACGAGCTTAATTAAAAATTGCCCGACGACTAAAGTCGCACGCCAGGTGCTTCAACGCGGGGAACCCGCGCAACGCACTGGCTTGGCTACACAAACGAAGCCCACCTGCGTGGGCTAATTACCTGCGTAAGCTTCGTTCGTATAATTCTCGCTTTGGATTCATATTTAAGTAAAGCACAAAATGAATATCCGCCATGCCACTGAAACTGACTTGCCTGCAATTGTAGCGATTTACAATGCGGCAATTCCAAGCCGTATGGCTACCGCTGATTTAGAGCCGGTGTCTGTAGCGAGTCGGATGGCTTGGTTTAGTGGGCGGGAGCATAAAACCCGTCCAATTTGGGTAATAGAAGTAGAAGGTGTGATTGCCGGCTGGCTCAGTTTCCAATCGTTTTATGGGCGCCCAGCTTACCATACCACAGCGGAAATTAGTATTTATATTGCCCCTGCATATCATCAGCGAGGCTTAGGGCAGCAACTTCTAGCACAAGCAATTCATGAAAGTCCTAGTTTGGGTTTAAACACTTTATTAGGTTTGATTTTTGCCCACAATCAACCTAGTTTAAAACTGTTTGAAAAATTTAGCTTTAAACCTTGGGGTTACTTACCTCAAGTCGCAGAACTTGACGGTCTTGAACGCGATTTAGTAATTATGGGACTGCGAATTAAATAATGAATTCAGCGATCGCTTCTGCAACGCTCTTCTGTGACGAGCTTTGTATATATTATATTATGAGAGCGCAAATCACACACTGTAGAGACGTTACGAAAGGAACGTCTTGACGACGGTTACTGTTAATTAAACGGACATCATATTAAACTTAGAACAAGACAATTAAAGGATAAATTGTATGTCTACATATAACGAAGTACGTCGTCTAGCCGAAAGCCTCACCCCTGATGAACAAATGCGGCTAATTGAGGATTTATCAAAGTCAATTCGTCAAAGAGTTACACTGACACCTAAGCCAAAGCGTAGCATTCTTGAATTGCGCGGGTTGGGTAAAGAAATCTGGAATGGCATTGATGCTCAAGAATATGTCAATCAGGAACGCGACTCATGGAATGGATAACTCAGTTACAAGGGGCAATTGTAGGCTTGGATACCGCACCGTTGATTTACTTTATTGAAGAAAACCCTACTTATTTGGAGATAACTGACGCTTTCTTTGAGGCGATGTTTCGCGGTGATTTTATGGTTGTAACATCGGTAGTGACTATCCCAGAAGTGTTAGTTTATCCTTTGCGACAAGGAAATACAACATTGGCTCAACAATATCGCGACATTCTGTTTAATTCCCAAGGTTTGACTACTATTGAAGTTGTTCCAAATATTGCTGAAACCGCTGCACAACTACGAGCAGATTATAACTTGAAAACGCCCGATGCTATTCAAATGGCTACCGCTATCAATGAAGGTGCTTCGTTTTTCTTAACAAATGATGGGCGGTTGCCGTCTTTACCAGGGCTATCAGTCTTAGTGTTGCATCAATTGATAGTTTGAGTATTTTGATGAGAAGGCGATCGCCCAAGTATTATAGTTGTTATGATATCATACCATTTCTCTATGAAGATGCATTTTATAGCCTGGGTAGGCAGGCTTGGTTTGTATAGCGATACCTTTCTAGGATATTGCTATTACCAAATCGCTTCCAGATTCAACACAAACCCAGGTAAAATATCTTCTCCTGATCAACTCACAGGAGATTCCAACACCTCAACTTCTTGCCCAATGCGATAAATCTCTACTTGACGAGATTTCCGATTTATCAACCAACCCAAACGCGCACCATTATCTCGATATTCTAGCATCTTTTCTTGAGTGTCTCTCAAGCTATCACTTGGTGAAAGTAACTCAACGACAAAATCAGGACAAAGTGGTAAAAATCTGGTTTGTTGTTTTTGAGTCAGTGCATTCCATCTTTCTAATTTCACCCAAGAAGCATCAGGAGAACGATCCGCACCATTAGGAAGTTTAAAACCACCAGAAGAATCAAAAACTTTACCTAATTGATTTTGTTCATTCCAAATCCAAACTTGAGTAGTTAATCCAGCGTTACGATTACTTGTTTCTCCCTCTGTTGGTGGCATAATAATTAATTCTCCAGTGGCTGTGCGTTCAAATCTGAGATTTTCATTTACCTGACATAACTGGAAAAATTGCTCATCTGTTAGTTCAAGAATAGGCTTGAGGTTGACTGTTAAAGCGTTCATAGTCAGATTTTAGATGAGGAAATTAAGGCAGGCATATTGCGTCCTATACAATAACTATTCTATTCCTTTCAAGCAGGCATTAACCCTTAAAACCCAAACGCTAAAGCATCAAGCATATATTTACTTTTATCACCTCCAACTTCTAAATAAATTTCCAGTAATTCCTCATAAGCAGTGGCTCCCCCTACAATATTCCAAAACTCATTTCCAATAACAACAGCTTCTTTAAAAGGCGTATAGTTTAATGCCAGTGAATGTTTATAATCAGTTTTTTTCACACCGTAAGAGTTATAAGGCATAGCATAATAGGCTTGTAACTGCGGACGCTTTGCACCCCGCAACAAGTGAAATCTCAACAACCGCTGGGTAACTTCTAAACATTGTCCTTTATTTGGTTTGGGAGATTTAATTTCAAATAAAAATTCTGTGTCATCATTGGTGAGAATATATAAGTCAGCACGCACTGTTTTGATCTCTAAATCATCTGAACGGCGAGAGTTTAGCACTGCTGTTATCATTTCTTCTAAAGAAGGTTTAGCTTGTCCTCTTTTAGCGGCAGATTCGTAATTTTCTTTTTGACGTTCGGCTTCGGCAAATGCTGCCAGACTTACTTCTGCTCTAATATCATAACTTCGGCGTGCTTGCTGATGATATTCAAGAGCAATTAAGCGAGCGCATTCTTCAAGAGAATTTCCTAATCTGGTACTCAATCCGCGTTCAAATTGGTTGATACGTATTAATTCTGGTGGAATAAGTGCTGCTTGAAAGGGTTTCAATTCTCCATTAGCTGAAAATCGAGATAAATACTCTGCTGCATTATCGGGTTTTATAATTTCGCGTCCTTTATATTCATCTACAAGTCCATCAATAAATCCCTCTAAATAGCCTTTAATTTCGGCGCGAGTTTTAGAACTAATAGCTGTCATGTGTATGAAAATTATAAAATTATTGTTAGCAAAGCTTTCGCCAAATGGTAAACAACAGGTACTGATACAGCATTACCAAATTGATGCTTTGCAGTTGACTCGTTATTAGCAATCTGAAACCATTCGGGAAAGCCTTGCAATCTAGCGTAATCTTGTGCTAATAAAGGTTTGAATTTTTTCTTTTGATAAATTTCTTTAATAAATGTTTGTTTATATGCTTCGGGTTCTTGACACTCTATCGAGATTGTTGCTACAAAATCTCTCGTTCCAGTCGCGGTTAAAGTCCCAATAGCATCAGCATGAGGCAAGAAAATTTTAGATATACCGTTAATTCCCGAAGATATTTTAGAGTTGACAAATTCATATCCTTGGTCTTCTACAAAACGCAGAATTTCTTTAGAAACCAAAGTCTGAATTTCTTCTTCTTGTAAATCGCTAATTAACGTTTCTAATACTTTTAAACTTAATGGATTCCCATCTTTCAGTCCGTAAATTTTCTTTCTTCTGTTTTTTAAGATAGTTTGACAAATTAACTTTTCTCTTGTATTTGTTTCGATTAAGTCCCAAGAATGAATGGTAGTGTGTCCATCTCTGATGTCAGCAAATAAAAAGAAATCATTTAATTCATCTATTTTCTGAAATCTACCTCTAGAAGCAGGTATTTTGCTATCAAATAAAACCTTTTTTGGAAACTTTTTTTTAATAAAATTAGCTTTTTGTAAACCAAGAACAACATCATACAGCTTTAACTTTGTATTTACAGGTTTAGGAAAAGTAAAACCCCAGCAATTTTCTAGATCATTTCTAATTCCCACAATAAAAATTCTATCTCTATCTTGCGGCAATCCAAAATCATAGGAATTCAGCACCTGATATTTAATTACATAGCCAGATGCTGTCAAATTATCAATTATATATTGCAGGCTTGGTTTGTTTCTTGGTTCTGTTAAACCTTTGACATTTTCAAAAATAAAAGCTTTCGGTTGATTAGTTTTTACTACTCTAAAAACATCAAGCCATAATTTGCCTCTTGGGTCATCCAAGCCTTGTAATTTACCTGCAATAGACCAAGGTTGACAGGGAACTCCACCAACCATGACATCTATTTCAAAAGGTAGTTGATTGAGCTGGATAATATCTCCTAAATAAGCTTCATCTGCATTATCAGATTTAATAAAATTATTTTGATAAACTTTAATGGCTTCTTTGTCAATTTCCGAATAGCCTAAACATTTTCCTCCTAACTCTTCTAGGGGAATTCTAAATCCACCTATGCCAGCAAACAAGTCTACAAACGTAAATTTAGATTTGCTAATTATGACATTTACAGGTTTAAATAATTGAAATAATTCTAGTTGTTGACCATAAATACCTGGTTTCATTTGCCTTGCGATCGCTACAATCTACCAAATTGCTTCTAAATTTAACACAAACCCAGGCAGCACGTCTTCGCCTGATAAAGTAATAGGCGATTCCATCACCTCAACTTCTTGCCCAATTCGATAAATCTCCACTTGCCGCGATTTACGATTAATTAACCAACCCAAACGCACACCATTATCTATGTATTCCCTCATCTTTTCCTGTGCAACCTTCAAACTATCACTTGGTGAAAGTAACTCAATAAGACTATTCTATCCCCTTCATCCATTTTTCTGCTTACAGCGATACCTAACACATACAATACCACTTAAGCTACCTTAACGCACCTCTGCATATTCGCAAAAGCGATCGCACACTCTTCGATACAAGCGATCGCTTTCCAGAAGACCTCAAAAATAAAGCGTTTATTTGTTGTGGAAGAGTGAGTGCGATCGCTAATACTATGATGAATCGGCAAGTAAAAGGGTTTGTTATACGGCGTTACAACTTATCGATCAACTTGTTATATTCTGCGTGTGTACCGATCCAAAACCACGAAATTCCGCCTTCTACCTCGACACCTAAAGCTCGGTAATTTAGCCCTGCTCGAACCGACCAATACTTGTTACCAATTTTTTTGAAGTGCAGGGATGGATGGGACGGATCTACTTTCAGTAACTCATAGCATTGATCAGCAGTTTGTTGCACATTTTCAGGCAGAGCGTTGTAGTATTGCCAGAAACGTCGTGTCGTATAGTGCATCAGATTTCCTGACAGTGACCCGCTTTGAATTCAGCGATCGCCTCTTGTGCTAAAGCTTCCAATTTTCCATCAGCAATGTCTTTCTCTAATTGCTCATCCCAGCGTTGATAGTCCAAATCAGCAAACCACTCTATGAGTTTTTTATACTCATCAGGTGATAGTTGAAGAATGGCAGACTCAATTTGCTCAAGGGTTAACATCAAGGTACATCACCTTTACTCTGAACTAATTATAGCTTGCCTACCGATTATCCTTGTGTTGTAACTGATGTTGCGATCGCATGTTGTAGAAGAGAGAGTGCGATCGCCTTACAGAAAACCTCAAAAACAAAGCGATCGCTTTATGTATACATTCAATTATCAATTTTACAAATACGAAATTATCACAGTTTTATAGTCAACATAACTAACAAAATAGAACTATTTTTTTTGGCGTAGTGCTTTCTCAAATCTATCTGCCAAGATGACTGCCATGAATGGTTCTGCAAAACCTCCAAAGAAAGGAATTGAACGTACCAGAACCAATGATACAAGTGTTGGATCAAGTGACTTATTAAAAACTCCTAAAAGAGCACTCTCTGCTGCTCTACGAGTATATGAGCGGCAGGTAACATTTACATTCTTCATATACACGTCAATCATACCAGATGCATTATTCACAGAAATTAATTCAAGGTAGACACGATCTCCTGGGTTCAACAATTCAATACTTAGATCAAGTTCATTATTCTGACGTTGCAGTTCGCTTATCTTTCCAAAACCTACTTCTGGCTGAGTTTTCACGCTGTAGTCAACTATCTTCGCACTATTATCCAATCGTATCAAAATTGGATGATTGCTTACTGCTTGATTCCCAGAGTTGAAGACTTCGAGATTGAATAAAAATACGGAGTTTGCACGTTCCCCTGAATATGTAACCTCTAATTGACTGCGAATTGCCTCTGAAAACGAAAGCAATGAAGATGCATCATTGATAACACAATCAACTCGCCTAACCTGATTAGTTTTTTTCCAGATAAATATAGATGCTGCTGCTGTGATCACTGCTCCAACGACAGCACCGATGATTGCAGCAATCGTAGCGTTCTGAGACCAATTCATATATTGCATTACTCCTATATTCTCAGGATTAAATTTTAATATATTTATTATACGAAAAAGTTACGTAATAATAATGAGCGGCATCATAAAGACTAGGTAAACAGTTTGCGAATAGCTTTTGCTAACCTGTCTTCTTTTGTTTGGTGAAAAAAGGCTTAAACCCCTTATCTGGACTAGATTACACATTCATTCAGCAAGCCCTACTTAATAATTTGGTTAATCTTATTTAGCATTGTCTAGCCACTTAATATCATATAAACACAGGAGTTAATGATAATCTTCAAGTTGCTACTGCGTCTAAATTTATCATGGCTCTTGTTTTGCTATTAAGTTACCAAATCGCCTTAATATTTAAAATAAACCCCTGTAAAACATCTTCCCCAGACAAAGTAATAGGCGATTCCAATACCTCAACTTCTTGCCCAATTCGATAAATCTCTACTTGCCGCGATTTACGATTAATTAACCAACCCAAACGCACACCATTATCTATGTATTCCCTCATCTTTTCCTGTGCAACCTTCAAACTATCACTTGGTGAAAGTAACTCAATGACAAAATCAGGACAAATGGGGGGAAACTTTTGTTTTTCTTCTTCAGTTAAAACATCCCATCGTTCTAACTTTATCCAAGAAGCATCAGGTGAACGATCTGCACCATTAGGTAATTTAAAACAAGTAGAAGAATCAAAAGCGATGCCAGTACCATCAGCATCCGTCCAATTCATTAATTGTTGAGTGATTCTGGCATTCTTATTTCCGGTTTCTCCCCCTGTAGGTGGCATAATAATTAATTCTCCCGTAGCAGTGCGTTCAAACCTCAAGTCACGGTTTGCCTGACATAAATTAAAAAACTGCTCATCTGTCAGTTCCAATACAGATTGAAGGTTGACGGTTAAAGCATTCATGATGATATTCCAGAACCTGAAATTTGCTGTAAATTTAAATCATTCAAAAATTCTTCGCAATTTATTCTAAACCAAAGTCATGACTTGCTCATATTCTTCTTTATGGCTTTGCAAAGCATCCCAAAGCTCAACTTTTTGCTGAAGATTAAGCCAAAGTCTTGGACCATTTCCTAAAGCTTTACCCAGACGTATTGCTATATCTACTGTAATTGCTCTTTGACCATTAATAACTTCGTGAATTATTTGATTAGATACTCCTAAAATTTCGGCAAATTTTGCGGTATTAATATCTAAATCATCTAAAATATCTGCAATTACTTCGCCAGGATGTATTGGTCTTACTAATCTCTTATCAGTAATATCTTGCCAATTATCCATAATTAATACATCTTACTTAATAATTTAGTTAACCTTATTTAGCATTGTCTAGCTAATTAATATCATATTAACACAGCAGTTAATGATAATCTTCAAGATTGATATCATAAGCATCACCATCTTCAAATTTAAAAGTTATACGCCAGTTTGCTGATACCTTAATTGACCAAGTTCCTTTCCTGTCTCCTTTTAATTCATGCAAATCATAACCCGGTAATCTAACATCTTCTACAATTAAGGCTGAGTCTATAACTTCAAGTCTGATTCTAATTTTCTTTTCTAAGTTTGCAGGAACTCCTTTATTAAAATTTTCTCTAAACAAATTTTCTAATGCTTTATTTTGAAATGTTTGAATCATTTATATTTCATTTTTTTATCTTATCTCATTGTTAAGGCAGGCTTTATAGCGCTTCCCAGGTGCATGAAGTACATATCAAAACCTCACCCCCAACCCCTCTCCTTACCAAGGAGAGGGGAGATAAAGCACAGCTTTATCGGGGTGAGGTTAAACTGTACCTTACTAGATTAGGAAACGCTTTATGCCTGCCCATGAATCCTATTCTACGCCTTCAATCCGATCCTCAACTTCTTGGTACAACTCGCGCAACTTGTTCAAATTCTCTTCGCTAGTCTCCCAATAACCACGACCATTAACTTCCAATAAAGTTGATACAACCTTGCGGAAAGAATGGGGATTCAGATTCATCAAACGTTTCTGCATTTCTTCATCTTTGATGAAGGTTTCGTTAGTATCCTCGTAAATCCAGTTATCAACGGCGCCGGCTGTCGCACTCCAACCCATCGTATTTACCAATCGCTTGGAAAGTTCCCGCACACCTTCGTAACCATGCGATAACATCCCCTCATACCACTTCGGATTTAACAACTTGGTACGAGCATCAAGACGCACAGTTTCTGATAATGTCCGCACTTGAGCATTTGCGGTAGTCGTGTCGGCGATGTATGATGCTGGTGCTTTGCCATCATCGCGCAGACTTGCTACAAGCTTGGTGGGGTCAGAGTCGAAGTAGTGGGAAACATCGGTCAAGCTAATCTCGGAAGAATCGAGATTTTGGAAAGTCGCTTCCGCAGTTTTCAGAGTGCTTTCAAAGATATTCCTCGATTCATCCATGATACCGGGGTTATCAGAATTGAAAGCGAAGGATTTGCGATTAAGGTACATTTCTTGTAACTCGGCTTCGCTGTCCCAAGTGCTGTTTTCCACCGCCAAATTGATGTTTGACGAGTAGGAACCAGAAGCATTGGAGAAAACGCGAGTTGCGGCTTGACGCAAGTTGATTCCCATGTCTTCAGCTTGTTGCAAAGCATGTTTGCGAACAAAGTTCATCGATGACGGTTCATCCGCTTCAGCCGCCATTTTCACACCTTGGTCTAACAAATTCATCTGGTTGATGAACAAGTCGCGGAACACTCCCGAACAGTTGATGACAACATCAATTCTCGGTCTTCCCAACTCTTGTAAAGGTATCAATTCCAGCTTGTTCACTCGTCCCAAAGCATCGGGAACTGGACGCACACCAATCATCCACATAATTTGCGCTAGGGATTCACCGTAAGTTTTGATGTTATCGGTTCCCCAAAGGACGCAGGCGATGGTTTCGGGATACCTTCCATCGTTTTCAGACTTATTACGCGCCAGAAGCCTGTCTACGACGACTTTAGCTGATTGGACTGCGGCAGTAGTCGGGATGGATTGGGGGTCAAGTGCGTGTATATTTTTACCCGTCGGTAATACATCCGGGTTGCGTATCGGATCACCACCAGGACCGGGAAGGATGTATTCCCCTTCTAAACCTTTGAGTAAAGCACCTAATTCGTTATCTGCACAAACTTGCTGTAAACAGAATTCCAAATACTCAAACAACGGTTTAAGTGCTGTTGAATCAACTTTAGGATATCCTGCTTGATGCAATGCTTCTACCCAAGGTTCCTTTTTGCCCATGTTGAAGAAATTCAACTTGGAAACGAGGGAAACTCGTCCTTCGGCGTCGATTTGCTCTTTCACAAGAGCGCTAACTGCTTCACGAGTTGCTAGGGTGATTTCTTGCAGCAGTTGAACATCTTCTAAAATACCACGATCGCTTGACTGATAAATCTCATCCAAATCGCGTCCGATGCTATTAGCGATAATTCGCGGCAAACCAACGATTTCTTCTTCTTGACGATCTAAACTAGCAATATTGACTAAAGTAGCGATCGCTTCTTCGGCAGTTGGTGGTTTACCAATTACGTGCAACCCGCAAGGCAACAACCTAGACTCAATTTCCATCAACTTGCGATATACGCTGCCAACTATATTATCCCGCTCCTCGGCGGTCATATCTTTAGCATCGGTTTCAGCAAAAATGATGTCTTTATCCAAGTTTACCAATCGGCACTTATCAATAATGCTGTTGACAATCGGAACACCGCGTCCGGTATCTTTCAAGGTTTGGTAAGATGCGATTAACTCGCTTAATTCTTTCAAACCTTTGTATAAACCAGCATTTTCCGCAGGTGGAGTTAGGTAAGAAATTGTCGCTGCATAACTGCGACGTTTGGCAATTGTCGCCTCGCTGGGGTTATTCGCTGCGTAATAATACAGATTGGGAATCATGCCAATCAAGTTATCTGGATAACATTCCCCAGACATCCCCATTTGTTTACCGGGCATGAATTCTAACGAACCATGCGTACCGAAGTGGAGTACAGCATCTGCTCCCCAAATTTGCTCTAAGTATGTGTAGTATGCAGCGAAACCATGATGCGGACTTGCAGAACGTGAGAATAATAACCGCATCGGGTCGCCTTCGTAACCAAAGGTAGGCTGCACACCGATAAACACGTTACCAAATTGCTTACCATAAATTAGCAGGTTTTGTCCATCGCTGTTGAGATTTCCGGGAGGTGGTCCCCAATTTTCTTCTAAGCGGTGGGAATAAGGTGTCAGTGCTTCGTATTCTGGCACCGACATTTTGTAAGCGATGTTCAATTCTGGGCTGCTATACTGCGCTTGAGCATCGTGGATGACTTCTATCATCAACGCTTCGGCTGATTCTGGCAATTCTGGTAAGTCATAGCCGTTATTTTTCAGCGCTTTCATCACTTCGTAGATGGAACCGAATACATCCAAGTACGCAGCGGTTCCCACATTTCCTTTATCTGGGGGAAAGCTGAAAACGGTGATGGCGACTTTTTTGTGTAGCTTTGGTTTGCGGCGGAGATTTGCCCATTTTAAAGCACGTTGGGCGATCGCTTCAATTCTATCTTGGAGTGCGATCGCTTTTCCTGTATTTCCATCCCTACCTGATAAAATTATCGGCTCAATTGCCCCATCCAACTCCGGAATCGCAATTTGCAACGCGACTTGAATCGGATGTAAACCCAAATCGCTATCTTGCCATTCTTCAGTAGTTTGAAACACCAAAGGCAGTGCTACCATGTAAGGACGATTCAAACGCTTCAACGTCTCAATCGCTTTCGGATGGTCTTGTCTTGCTGGTCCACCTACCAAAGCGAAACCAGTCAGCGATACCACAGCATCAACTAGCGCTGTTTTGGTAGTCGATTCTAAAAAATACGCTTCCACTGGTTTTGAAAAGTCCAAACCACTGGCAAATACTGGAACTACTTTTGCGCCGAGTGATTCCAATTCCTGTACCATTGCCACATAATGGGCATCATCACCGGTTACTAGGTGCGTGCGTTGCAGTACTAGTCCGACACACGGAGCTAACGGATCTTTCAAATCTGCGGAAATATCCTTGCGAGCCGTATACCAATTGAGGTATTCTTTTACATCCTCAAACATCGTCGGCGCTAAAGGATGCCAAATCCCCATATCCGGATAAACAACCGGCGCCTGATATTCTAAAGACGCGAAATTTCGTGTCTCTACACCTTTTAATACATACTTCTCAGTTAGCATCAGCAAGAAGTTTTCCAGATTTTCTGAAGAACCACCTAGCCAATACTGAAAACTAAGCATGAAATTTCGCGCATCCTGTGCTTTTTCCATTGGCAGAAACTTCAGGACTTGCGGCAGTGTTCGCAACAACTTCAGCATTCCGTCTTGGAATCCTGCCCCGGATTTCTCCTTGCGTTTTCGCATGAATTGTGCTATCACACTTTTCGACTGTCCCAACTGTGCTAGGGAGAAACTGCCCATTTTACTTAGGCGCATTACTTCCGGCATGGATGGGAAAACCACTGAAACATCCAGCTTATCTCGATGTGGTTGGACAGCTGCGACAACTTTCTGGGCTAAATCTTCAATAAAAATTAGTGAGGCGATAAAAATATTCGCAGTCTCGATTTCCCGCTTGAATTCTTCGTAATTCTCTGGATCTCGAAGTTCTTCAATTAAGTACCCGCTGATTTCAATCGCCACGTTGGGATGTTGCGCGTTAATCGTGCGAACCGCTTGTGACAATGCGCTTTGGTACTGCGACTCTAGCACGACGTAGACCACCTTGATTAAATTACGTCCGCGTAAGTTATCTGGCGCAATATGTCGAATGGTGGACTTGACGTGGGTGAACATGCTTATGAAGCTCCTTTAATGCGTGTTCTCATGGCGGAAGTTTCCACAGCAAAATATGCTCTTGGTAAACTTCCTCTCTTTAGGGATATGAATTGTTTTTATCAGAAAACGCTTACCAGGTGGCAGTTTTCTGGGTTATCTGACACAAATCGATACATAAAACAAAATATTTTTTAATAATTATTGACATATTTAAAAGTATTTACTCAGATTTTGTAACTAAAAGTTTACATTACAGTAAATGTCGGGTCAATACGGTTCGGATAAGAAAATTAGCTTGCAATTATATCGGTTAGAGAGACGCTCTTTGTATCGCCGTCTCTACATACCTAAATGCCCAATAAAAATCGTAGCGAATTCTCTGCGTACCTCTGCGCTTACCTTTGCGTTTAAATTTCAATCCTCAATACGCCATGAATTTACGCAAAGCTTTCCAAAAAAATCGCATTCGGTTAGAGAGACGCGATTTATCGCGTCTCTACAGTAAATCTATCCGTCAATTAGTCCTTGATCCATTACTACCTATGTAACTTAGGAACGAATTAGGTAATAGTTGCCTCTTGACTTATAACCCCTAATTCTTCACCATTAACTCATGAGTCAAGTAGATATTCTCATCCTCTCAAATGGTCCTGGGGAAGTAACGACCTGGGTACGTCCGGTAGTGCAAGCTTTGCGGCAACAATTGGGGAGCGATCGCTCTGTTGTCCGAATTTCTGTAATATTATCACCATGCCCAAATGCTACTGGTAAAGAAGCTGCCATCGCTCGTTCTTATCCAGAAGTAGATAGAGTACAGTCAGCAGAACATTTTTGGCAGTTTTTGCTTTGGGGAAAGACTTTTGAAAATTGGGATTGGAGAAGTCACGGTGTAGTAGTCTTTCTGGGAGGGGATCAATTTTTCCCGGTGGTAATCGGCAAAAAGCTGAATTATCGCACTGTTGTTTACGCGGAATGGGAAGCTAGATGGCATAGTTTAATTGACCGATTCGCGGTAATGAAATCTGAAGTTGCGAACCGCGTTTCTCAGAAATATGCTGATAAATTTACCGTTGTCGGTGATTTGATGGTGGAAGCACAGCAAGAGGAGGGGGAGAGAGGGAGAGAGGGGGAGGGGGGGGAAGAAACCGAATTAATTGGACTGTTGCCGGGATCGAAAGCGGCAAAGTTGTCACAGGGAGTGCCTTTGATGTTGGCGATCGCAGAATACATTCACAGCAAAAGACCTCAAACTAAGTTTATCATTCCTGTGGCTCCAACTTTGGATTTACCAACTTTAGCTAGTTTTGCCAATCCCGAAAAAAACCCCTTTGTCAAAACCTTCGGCTTTAGCAATGCTTCTCTGTACAGACGTTCCGATGGAACGTCTCTACCTGAGTACAGACGTTCCGATGGAACGTCTCTCCTAACTGCCAAAGGTTTAAGTGTGGAACTTTACACCCAGACACCTGCTTATGATTTATTATCTCAATGTAGTATCTGCTTAACTACAGTCGGGGCAAACACCGCTGAACTCGGTTCTTTAGGGGTGCCGATGATTGTTTTGCTACCAACGCAACAACTTGACGCCATGCGTTCTTGGGATGGTTTACCCGGACTTTTGGCAAATATGCCTTTGCTTGGTTCCACCTTTGCTAAGTTAATTAATTGGCTGGTACTTAGACGAAAGGGTTTATTAGCATGGCCTAATATTTGGGCAAAGTCAATGATAGTCCCGGAATTGGTAGGAAAACTTCAACCGCAAGAGGTAGGGGAGATTGTTTTAGATTATTTGGCTCATCCAGAAAAATTGGCAGCAATTCAAGCGAAGTTGCGGAGTGTTCGAGGTGAAGCCGGCGCCGCGCAAAAATTAGCTCAAATGGTATGCGAAGAAATTGCCAGATAATAGACATCTCCAGAAACTAATTATATCATGACAGGTTTATTACTTACAATTGTAAAGACGTTCCGCCGGATTGTAAAGACGTTCCGCCGGAACGTCTCTACGACGGTTGCCATGTTTTTATTACTGTTAATTAAACGGACATGATATTATGCGTTGCCCCAAACCCTTGATTAGACGTAGCAGTGCTACGTCTCTACATTGTTTTCTGGAGATGTCTAATTATCTACTCTGAAGACTTTCCATCTCTGCGTCCTAGTTCATAAACGCCGCAACCTATACAGGAAAGTATACCCATGCTGATTGACCAACTGCGACCTAAGCCTAGTTCTACGCCCCAGTTGCATAATGCGCCAAAAATTAGAAACGGCACTATACTGAAAACCGAGGCATAAAAGGCGTTTTGGGATTCTCTTGCTTGACGAGTCTTTTCAAATTCTGATTTACTCATGTAGAGCGATCGCTCGGCAAAGTTAAACCAGCGATTAAGAAGCAGAATTACCCACTCACTGACTGGGGAAAAAGCTAAATATAGCGCCAATGACCACAAACTTGTCCCGGCGATGGCGATGGTGTCTAACTCAATTCTAAAAGGTATTATATCAGTCAGCATGGGTTTTGTCAATTCTGCAAAGCTAAATCAACCATATAAGCGATTTTTGACAGAAAGTCAACCACATTTGGGCTGATATCATGTCCGTTTAATTAGTAGAGACGTTCCGCCGGAACGTCTTTACAATACACGTAATATCATGTCCGATAAAGTAGAGACGTAGCAGTGCTACGTCTCTACGTCTTTTTTGGAGATGTCTATTGAGACACAACTAAAGTTGGCTCAGGTAGTTGAGTATATTCACCGACAATTTTTCGGAATAAATCTCCCTCAATTGTCTCTTGGTCTGACAACAAATCTACCAGATGCTCCATTGCTGTGCGGTTTTCTTGCAAAAGTTCTTTTGATTTGATGTAGCAATGGTTGATAATTTCCCGCACTTGGGAATCAATTTTGGCGGCAATTTCTTCAGAATACTCTGATTTGTTCATCCAGTCACGTCCTAAGAACACCTCTCCACTGCTTTGATTTTCTAGGGAAAGTAAACCTAAGTCAGACATGCCGAAACGTGTCACCATTTGCCGTGCCATTCCAGAGACTTTTTGCAAGTCATCTCCGGCACCGGTGGTTACTTCTGGTTTGCCGAAAACAATTTCTTCAGCGGCGCGACCTGCTAAAGTTGAGGTAATTCTGGATAGCAGTTGAGAACGAGAAATTAAGCCTTGTTCTTCGTTGGGAGTAAACCAAGTTAAACCTTGTGCTTGTCCCCGTGGGATAAGTGTAACTTTTTGCACTGGGTCATGGTCTTTAAGTAATGTCCCCACTAAAGCGTGTCCAACTTCATGGTAAGCAATTAAGCGCTTACTTTTGCTGTCTACTAAGGGTGTACCTTCCATCCCAGCAACAACGCGGTCAACCGCATCATCAATTTCTAAAAGGGTGATAGATTCTTTGCGGCGTCTGGCGGTGAGAATTGCGGCTTCATTGAGTAAATTGGCTAAATCAGCACCAGTGAATCCAGGAGTGCGGCGAGCGATCGCTTCTAATGATACACTCTTATCAACTTTTTTATTCCGCGCATGGACTTGGAGAATTTCCAATCGTCCTTTCATGTCCGGTGCATCAACTATTACCTGCCGGTCAAAGCGTCCCGGACGCAATAATGCTGAATCGAGTACATCTGGGCGGTTTGTGGCAGCAATAATAATGATGCCAGTGTTACCTTCAAAACCATCCATCTCAGTGAGGAGTTGGTTCAGGGTTTGTTCTCTCTCATCGTTACCACCACCAATACCGGCACCGCGTTGTCTGCCTACGGCGTCGATTTCATCGATAAAGATGATACAAGGAGCGTTATCTTTCGCTTTTTTGAACAAATCGCGCACACGGGATGCACCAACACCTACAAACATTTCCACAAATTCTGAACCGGAAATACTGAAGAATGGTACACCAGCTTCCCCAGCGATCGCTTTTGCGAGTAAAGTTTTACCAGTGCCTGGAGGTCCAACTAACAGCACTCCTTTGGGAATGCGGGCACCGACTGCGGTAAATTTTTCTGGTAGTTTGAGGAAGGTAACGACTTCTTGCAGTTCTTCTTTTGCTTCTTCAATGCCTGCAACATCGTTAAATGTTACTCCTGTTTTTGCCTCCATTTGAAAACGCGCTTTAGATTTGCCGAAGTTCATCGCTTGGCTAGAGGCATTAGTCGAGCGTCGCAGGAATAATAACATTAACGCCAGTAGTGGCAAAATCCACATTAAGTTAATTAAAAGCCCAACAGCTGCTCTACTATTAGCTGAGGAAACCTCCCCAAAATTAACTTTATTCTCTTTGAGCTTGTTAATTAACTCTGTATTATTCTCCAAAAGCCTTACTTTTTGCGGTGTCTCTTTTTTGCCTTTGAAATAAACCGTGGCAATTTGTTCAGCTTCGTCAAGTTCTACTTTATCAACTTGGTTGTTTTTAGTCGCTTTCAGCAAGTCACCATACTCTAGAGTTTGCCGCTCTACTTTTTGCGCGAATGCGGGACTACTGCCGAAAATTCCCGGCAACATGATTAAACTCGCTGCTAGCGCTCCAGTCAATGCTATGCGCTTTGACGAGTGCTGTTTGCTCAATGCCTTTTTCTGAAAATTTGTCATAATAATTACCTTTTGTCTGCTGCTACATACTGGAGCGCTAGTTTTATGTCTATTCTTTTAGCAAGAATTGAAATCACTGTTTTCTTAATCTAGTGTAACTTTCAGTTTCAGGCATTTCCAATTCTGTTTTGGCTGGGAGACAAGGAAGCATTTTAGCCCACGAAGGTGGGCTTTGTTCGTAGAGCCAGCGGCTTATAGCCTGAGGGCTTTTCGGAAAGGGAAAACATCCCCCTCTACTTCTCGCTGTCGTTTATTTCTGCTAAAACCTTGTCAAGTCTATCGTTTGCGTCTTTAGCGAGAGATATGCAACAGACATTTGAAGCTAAACCTCCAGCAGCGGCAACTGTTCCTTCTGGAACTTGATTTGACAAAATTAGTCCAGCACCTATAAGTCCAATGAAGAAAGATACTGAGGTGGCAATCAAGGCTAGGTTAAAGCTGTAACGTCCTTGTCGCAAGCGTTCTTGGGCAATGCTTAATTCGATTGTAGAGTGGTTCGGGGTTAGTTTGTTATTCATGGATTTTGCTCGCGGATTTAAGTTTCATACTTCTACTGTCGAGCCAAATCCTGGAAATACTGACTAGGCAATGATTGTGTTGTAAATCACTTGTGTGTTTTCTATGATTGTCGTATGCCTTAGTAAAGCCTTTTTTAACGCAGAGGAGCGCGGAGGTAAGCGCAGAGTGACGCAGAGTTTTTGTGAGAAATTTTCGTCATGAATTTATGCAATATTGTACTTAGTTGCGATCGCGTAAATACTCGCTGATAAAAAATTAGCTAAACCATGACAGACTCTAGCCTTGCCAAGAAAAAGAAGAAAGTAACTTACACAGCCTCTACACAAGGCATAGATAGGGCAGAAAATGCCTTAAAAAGGCTAGGGTTTGAGTCAAAAAGTAACTTTGCAGAATCTCAACTTTTATCTCGTAGTACAGTTACAAAATTTTTTCAATGTCAGCCTATTCAGCTTGATTCTTTTAAAAGAATATGTAAGGCACTGAAGTTGAATTGGGCAGAAATTGCGGAGAGAATAGAAGAAGGACAATCATACCATAATGCGGACAGCAGACAAAGCCAAAATTGAATATGGAGATTTTCAAACACCTATAGAACTAGCAGATAAAATATGTCAAAAGTTAGTAGAACTAGGCGTAAAACCTGATGTGGTGATTGAACCAACATGCGGAATTGGCGCTTTTATTAAAGCATCAGCGTGTTCTTTTAAATCTCTCAGGAAAATTATAGGTATTGAAATAAATACGGAATATATATGTAAGATTAATCAAAATAACTCTATTTTTGAACATTTATCTCTGGAAGTAAGTCAAGGAAACTTTTTTGAAATTAATTGGTTCTCATTAATTGAACATTTTTCAGAACCAATCTTAGTTATTGGTAATTTTCCTTGGGTAACTAATTCACAGCAGGGAATAATTAACGGCTTAAACATGCCAGAAAAAAATAATTTTCAAAATTATGCTGGACTTGATGCAATTACAGGAAAAAGTAATTTTGATATATCAGAATGGATGTTAATACAAGTTGTTGAATGGCTACAAAACCGCAATGGTTATTTAGCAATGATTTGCAAGACATCTGTTGCCAGAAAATTACTAAAATATATTTATACCAACAAACGGCAACTGGATCGTGCAGGTATCTTCGGAATTGATGCCAAGAAATACTTTGGTGTTTCTGTTGAGGCTTGTTTATTATTTTGTAAATTTGATTCTGGTTCACATAATTATTTATTTGATGTTTTTGATAATCTAGAAACTAAAACAAGTTATCGAATTGGATATAAAAATGGCATTACTATTAGAAATTTACCTGACTTTGAAGAATTAAGTAATTTGTATGGTAGCAATGAAATTAAGTGGCGTTCTGGTATTAAGCATGATTGTTCACAAATCATGGAGTTTCATCAGGTAAACGATAATCTTATCAATGGATTGGGTGAAATAGTAGATATAGAAAAAAATTACCTTTTTCCGCTGCTTAAAGGTTCGGACGTAGCAAATAATCGAATAACATATACAAAGCGTTATGTTCTCGTTACTCAACAATATATTGGTGAGTCTACAGACCTTATAAAAAATGTTGCTCCTAAAACTTGGTACTATTTAGAAAGTCATGCTAATTACTTAGATAGGAGAAAAAGTAAAATTTATGAGAATAATCCACGCTTCTCTATTTTTGGAGTTGGAAACTATACTTTTGCACCTTGGAAAATTGCAATTTGTGGACTTTACAAAAGCCTGGATTTTCGGTTGATAAACCAAATAAACAATAAACCTGTAGTTTTTGACGATACTATTTACTTTCTCAGTTTTTGTGATGAGCAAGTTGCACGTCAAACATTCCAGCTTTTGACTTCTTCTTCAGCTATTAGATTTTTTTCATCATTAATTTTTTGGGATGAAAAGCGTCCGATCAAAGCTAGTATTCTCAACAGCTTAAACTTAAGAGAACTTGAGAAAGTAGAAACGTTTACCTTATTTGGTAATTCATAAGTAATATCTGTGTTACGGTGGGAAGGGTGCGATCGCTCCTCAAACCAACACCAAAATACTTTCTTGCTCTGTGTTCCCAAACTGACTTATGATGGCGTAATTATTCCGCAAGATTTGCACAATTGTGGTGGTTGGACAATTGCCAATGCGAAGATAGATGAATTTTGGAGGATGACTGTAGAGAAGACTACGTTGATGGAAATCAGAGTCTTTAGAAACGATTATAAAATCATTTGCTTTGGCATATTCCCAAATCATCACATCCTCACTCTGTATGAGTGCCAATGTTTTAACGTGTGCTGAATTGGGATACAGATCCGTTATTTGCGAAATGATTCTGTCGGAAAGGTTTTCGTCTAAAAGCAGTTTCACAGAGATGCCACGAATAACTTTTTCTCACGATCTGCGGCAAAAGCCAGACAAGCTTTGATATCTTCTGAGGTAAGTTCAGAAAAGTCTGCCAAAATCTCTTCTTCGCTCATGCCGCTTGCAAGATATTCTAAGATATCGTAGACTGTGATTCGCATTCCGCGAATGCAGGGTTTACCACTGCGTTTGCCCGGTTCAATTGTAATGATGTCGTGGTAGTTCATATTGCGGGGATGTTTGCTTGTGTCTATATTAATAGACATAGGAGTGAAAATTAATTATGCATTGTCCAAAACCCTTGTAGAGACGCGAAATTTCGCGTCTCTACATTGTTTTCCATAATAAAGTTACTTCACCAACCTCGGCAACCTCTCCAGGGCTTTCGTCCGTCCGCTGCATTTTGCCGTGTTAGCCTGCACGGCTAGTCTCCGCTGATTTCTACTAATGTCTCACCAGCCGCTAAAAGTTCTAAGGCTCTAGGTAACGTCTCGCTCAGAATCTCGCACAACCGAGCATTAGAGGTATTGCCACAAGTCAACCAAATAATTTGTGGCGGCGAACCAAGCCGCTCAACCAAATCCACAAAGTCGCCGTCCTTAGTCATCACAATGCATTTCTGGGCTTTTGCTGAAGAGAAAATTTCCGGATCTTCAGCATCTCTTAGCCCAAGATCACGTAAGGCTACTGCTTCAACCCCAAATGTGCTGGTAATCCAGGTTGTAATTGCCGGAGATAGGTGTGCATCTACCCAGATTGTCATGCCACTAAAATCGGGTGATTAAGTTTTCGTGAGGCATATAAAAGTGATGCCTTCAGATCATCCGCCTCAAGATCAGGCATTTCTTCTAAAATTTCTCCTGCACTTAGACCTGCTGCAAATAAATCGAGTATATCTGATACTCGAATTCTCATGCCTCGGATGCAGGGGCGACCGCCGCACTGTCGAGGATTAACTGTAATTCTTGAAAGTAGTTCTGCCATTAAAGGTAGCTCTCACAACATTTATCTCTATTTTGACACTCTGCGGTCTGTTCGCCCTTGGCGTCTCCCCTTGGCAGAAGACACGCAGATTCTCTAATACTCGCTTAAAAGGGATAGTCAAATATCCCCCTACACGCTCAAAACAACTACCAGTACTATCCGGGGGGTGCAATTGCGCTTACTTAGGATTTAATTAATGCTTTCCGAGTTCATCACAAAGCCAGTTCGGTACGCTCCATGTTTTTCCATTACTTGTTTACCCAGAGTCGCAACTTGTGCGGGTGCGAGGTAAATCAGGGGTTGCTCCTTACAAAACACTTCTTAACGTAGATGATTATTCCTACTTGCGCTTTAATTCTATCATTTTTGACGGTGCTTAAAACGCAAAATGCGCCGGGGGAAGCTTCCCCCGGTCACTTTCGCCACCGTTGGCACTTCCTCCCCGCATCTTTAAGCCAAGGGGCTTCCGTGCCGTTCGGCGAGTTTCTTGTGAACCAGAGATAAATGGGTTTCAACTGACAGTATTAAATGATTATCTTATTGCTGATTTTCTTTTTTAGAAGTCCCTTACTTCACCACTACCCACTGTGTAACAGGCGCCATCGCTTTCCAACCCAAAAATTTACCGACGGGTTCCGCTCGTTGAATTGCGATGCGAGTTAATGTCCCACCGACTTGATTGTGCCATTGTAGCAGCTTTTGTTCGCTTTCGACGGTGACAGCGTTAGCAACGAAGCGTCCACCAGATTTAAGGGAATGCCAACAAATATCAAATATTCCCTCTGCTGTAGCACCACCACCAATAAATATGGCATCGGGTGCTTCTAAATTTTGAAGTGCAGCAGGAGCCTCACCTTGAATTATACACAAATTTGGTGTACCCAGAGCAGCGGCATTATCATTAATATATCGCAATCGTGATGGATTTTGTTCGATCGCGATCGCTCGACAACGATAATGACTCCGCATCCATTCAATCCCAATTGAACCACAACCCGCACCCACATCCCACAATAATTGTCCTGGTATCGGTGCAAGTGCAGCTAAAGTAATTGCCCTAACTTCGTGTTTGGTAAGTTGTCCGTCGTGATGATAAGCTGTATCCGGTAATCCGGGAGTGCGTTTAAGAAGCACTACTGGGGAATCTGCAATACATTCAACGGCAATTGTATTTAAATGGGCAAGTTCGCTGATATTCCAAGATGCAGCGATACCCTTAACGATGCGTTCGTGAGTTCCTCCCATGCGTTCTAAAACTGTAATTTGGCTATTACCAAAGCCGCGTTTTACCAAGATTTCGGCGACAATAGCGGGAGTTTTTCTGCCTTCACTGAGAATCAAAAGACGTGCTGCTGGATAAATCACCGGATGTAATAAAGAAGGATCGCGCCCTGTTAAACTTAAAGTTTCTACCTCTGTTAACGACCATCCCAAACGAGCGCAAGCAAGGCTGAAGGCTGAGGGACTAGGAATGATCGTCATCTCTGCAATGGGAATTCGCCGTAGTAGCGTTACTCCAATTCCAAAACACATGGGATCACCGCTAGCGAGAACACAAAGCGATCGCCCGCGACGAGAGATAATTTCTTCTATAGTATCATTTATAGGTGAAGCCCAAACTAGTTTTTCGCGATGGTCACTTTGTGGGAGCATATTTAAATGGCGATCGCCTCCAACTAACACCTCTGCTTGCTCCACCAAGGTGCGTGCAACCAGATTTAACCCCAAAATTCCATCTTCACCAATTCCGACTACAGACAGCCATTTTTGCATGTTATCGCCTGTTGATTATCGCTCTTTTATTACTCTCGCCAGATTAAATTTGAAACCCTATTTTCAGATTAGTCCGCGATTAGGCGGACTTTGTTTGTGTAGCCGCGATTTTAATCGTCGGGGTTTCATGAGTTTATTCTCTGCCCAAAGTCATAGAAGAGCGTTATTCTTGCTTTGGTGTACCGTAAAGATAATGATCAACTTGTGCTGAACCGTCTACGGGTAGCTGAGAAATTACTTCCTCTGGTAAGTCTTTAGTGAATTCCTCAAATATTTCCCAAATAGGTTTACTATTTTGCTCAGGTAGAGTAGTAGGTTCAGAGACACTAATGTTTTGCTCTCGTATGAGCTTAGAGAATAACAAAAAGTCCAAAACCTCTTCAACCAAAAAGTCTGGTGCTTGGGCAATTTCTTGAATTAATTGTTCTCTAGCAGTCATTGGATTATCTCGCTTGCCCGCGACGCCGGATAATTTATTCTATAGTATCATTTACAGCTGAAGCCGAAATTAATTTTTTGCGATCGCCTTTTGGGAGCATGAAGACATCTGTGCTAGTTGCGCTCATTCCTGAAGCGGTCTAAAATAGAGTTTAACATTATTAGACATCACTGGGTAAATTATCAGGATCAACACCAAGCGATCGCAAATACTGTTCCAACTTTTCTGCACGTTGTCGTTCTTGTTCTGCACGTTGTCGTTCTTGTTCTGCACGTTGCCTTTCTTGTTCTGCACGTTGCCGTTCTTGTTGAGCAATTTCTTCTGCGTTCAAATAGCGATTACCTTGCTCATCGTACCAAGATAATAGCTCTTGCTCAATACCACTTACAACACCTTGATATCTTCCTATACCTAGCTTAACTTCTGGCATCCAATAAGGTTCGCCAATTTGCAACTGATAGTTTTTATCTACAAGCTTATATACTTCAAAGGGTTGATGTTGGTCGCGGCGCCAATATTCTCTATTGTAAATAACATAGTACAAAACGCCGAGCTTTGCATAAATCGCCATCTTTTCGTCGTATTCGTCTCCTGGGGTATAAGACACCATCTCCAATGCGAGTATAGGTACTATTCCCGATTCTTCCCAAACTGCATAGCTTTTACGCGACTTTCCATTTTTTTTGCGTTCAACACCTAAACTTAAAAAGCCATCAGGTACTACAGGTACTTTCGGACTAACTCCTGTAGTGTGATAAACAGCCATATCGACACCAAAGTACCAATCCATGCGATTTGCCCATATCAACGAGAGCAAAAATAGCAAAACGTTGGGCAAAAAATTCTGATCCTCGTTATCCACTGGTGTATCGTCTGAACATGGTAGTTCGTCGGTGCTTGGCAGGGCAATTTTGAGATGATCTGACAGCATAGCTGTTATCAGGCGTGGCTTTTAGTTCTTTAATTATAAGTGAGATGTTGATAATGCAAACATTCATTTCTTCCTTTGCGACTTTGCGTGAGATAAAAGAAGAAAGATTAGGCATCCGCGATGCACTAACGTGGTATGCTAAATAAGCTTAAAGTTAGGAAACTCCGGTGGAATTCCGGGACTGTGCCGCAGCTGTAAAAGGTTTACCTGAGTCAGAATGCTAACTTAAAGCGGTGTCTAACTGACACTTACATTATCTATTCCCTGCGTTGCACGGGGAGTTACTGCTATGTTATGTCCAACTGAACCAATCACCGATTTTCTACCTGTATGTCCAGGTTTATTTTACGCTACCCCCGCACGAGATGGAATTCTTTCTCGGATTCGGATTCCTGGGGGAATTATTAATAGTCAACAAGGACATGCGATCGCACAATTTGCTGAACAATTTGGTGAAGGATATGTTCATGTAACCAACCGAGCAAATTTACAAATACGCAAAACTCAAGGTGTTACTTCAGAAGTTTTCACAAGGTTGCAACAAGTTGGACTTGCATCAACTTTAACAGAAGTCGATCATCTCCGCAACATTATGGCGAGTCCGACAGCGGGAATTGATTCGTTAGAGTTGATTGATACGCGTCCAATGGTGAGAGAATTAGATGCATACATCTGTGGACATCCAGAGTTAAAAGGATTATCACCTAAGTTTAGTGTAGCCTTTGATGGGGGTGGGGCAGTATCAATATGCGAGCAGAAAAATGAAGTTGTGTTTCGAGCGATCGCTTTAGAAAACAATGTTTACTTTCAGCTTATACTAGGCGATGCAACAAATATCTTGCTTCAACCAGAAGAATGTTTAAGTGTGGTGGTAGCGATCGCTCAAGTTTATCTGGATAATGTAGATCAAACTTTGCCTCGCAAACCGCGTTTGAAGCACATAATGCAAGATAAAGGTGTTGAATGGTATTTACAGCAAGCTGAACCCTATCTTCCTTTTTCTTTATTAAAGCGGTCAAAACCAACTTTAGATCAAAGTGTAAATTCCCAAAAATATCATCATCTGGGAGTTCATCCCCAGCGACAGCCAGGATTTTCCTATATTGGAATTATCTTACCGTTAGGACAACTTCTAACCAAACAGTTACATTCTTTAACAGATTTAGCCCAGACATATGGCAGCGGAACCTTAAGATTAACACCTTGGCAAAATTTATTAATTTCCGATATTCCTCACTCAAACATTCCCCAGGTCAAAGATGAAATTGAACGCTTGGGTTTACATTGGAATGCAAATCACATTCAAAGTTCTCTCGTAGCTTGCACAGGTAAAACAGGCTGTGCATCTTCAGCTACCGATACCAAAGGACAAGCTTTAGCTTTAACAGATTATTTAAAAAAGTATATCACCTTAGATGTACCTGTAAAAATTCACTTTAGCGGTTGCGCGAAATCCTGCGCTTATCATGGCAAAAGTGATATCACTTTATTGGGTACTTTAGTTGAGAAGAACAAAACATTAGTTGAAGGTTATCACATCTACGTGGGCAATGAAGAACAAGCATTTGGGCGTGAGTTATATACTAACGTCTCTATTCCTGAACTGCCTCACCTGATTTTACAGATGTTGCAAGTATACCAAATTAAGCGTGCCGAGTTTGATGAAACTTTGGGAGAATTTACTAATCGATACACAATTGCCAAATTGCGGCAACTATTTGATGAGGAAGGGCAATAGCCGATGATAGACTATATACGTGATGGTGATGAAATTTATCGGCGCTCTTTCGCGATTATTCGCTCAGAGGCAAATTTAAACCAATTATCTGCCGATTTGGTATCTGTGGCAGTACGTCTGATTCATACTTGCGGCATGACTGATATTATCACAGACTTAGCCGCTTCAGTCGATGCCGTAGCCGCAGGACGAGCAGCATTGATTGCAGGAAAGCCGATTTTATGCGATTCGCAAATGGTAGCAGAAGGTATCACCCGCAAGCGATTACCAGCAGAAAATCCTGTAATTTGTACGCTTCACCATCCAGAAGTACCAGCTTTAGCCAAAAAAGTCGGAAATACACGTTCCGCAACAGCAATGGAAATGTGGTATCCACATATGGAAAATGCAGTAATTGCTATAGGTAATGCACCAACGGCACTTTTTCGGTTACTAGAAATGCTTGATGCTGGAGCGCCAAAACCAGCGGTAATTCTCGGTTTTCCGGTTGGTTTTGTCGGTGCCGCAGAATCAAAAGCGGCTTTAGCAGAAGATAGCCGGGGCGTGCCTTTTATTACTATACATGGTCGGCGCGGTGGAAGTGCAATGGCAGCAGCAGCCGTGAATGCGATCGCCAAAGAGGAGCAATAATTATGGTAAAATCTGGTTGTCTATATGGTATAGGTGTCGGTCCTGGCGATCCAGAATTGATCACCTTAAAAGCATTGCGGCTTTTGCGAACTACCCCTGTAATCGCTTATCCGATGTCCTTTGGTAAAAGCCTCGCTCGCTCAATTGTCGCCGAATATCTGCCTGAAGGTCAAATTGAGATTCCGATGCTCTTTCCCTTCAAAATTGACGAATCCGCCCAACCTTATTATGACAGCGCTGCCGAAAAACTCGCCTATTATCTCAGCGCTGGACAAGATGTAGTTGTGCTATGTGAAGGCGACCCGTTTTTTTACGGTACATTTATGTATCTGTATACTCGTCTTTCAGAACGATTTACTACGCAAGTTATTCCCGGTGTATCCTCTGTAATGGCGAGTGCATCAGCTTTAGGCGTACCACTGACTTATCGCAACGATGCTTTTATGGTGTTATCGGCGATACTAACCGCTGAAGAACTATTGCCAAAGTTAGCAGTTGCCGATGCTGCTGTCATCATTAAGTTAGGTAAACACTTTACAAAAGTTTACGACGTGTTAAAAGAATTAGGATTAGCTGAAAGAGCAAGATTTATTGAAAAAGCCACAATGCCGAATCAGCGAATTGTACCGTTGAGCAAAGTTGATCCAACTACAGTGCCATATTTTTCATTAATTATGATACCAAGTCAATGGCAGCCATAATCTTATCAACATCGGGACATTGATAAGCAATATTACGACCTTCATCATTAACATCGGGACATTGATAAGCAATATCGCGACTTTCATCATCAATATCGCGACCTTCATTATCAACATTGGGACATTGATAAGCAATATCGCGACTTTCATCATCAATATCGCGATGTTCATTATCAACATCGGGACATTGATAAGCAATATCGCGACTTTCATCATCAATATCGCGATGTTCATTAGACATCTCCAAAAATTAATTATGCGTTGCCCAAAACCCTTGTAGAGACGTAGCACTGCTACGTCTTTACCTCTTTTCCAACAGATGTCTATTATCAATACCGCGATTCTTGTCACTAACGTTACAGCGATTGATGCCAATATAGCGTTTCCTAGTCTGCTGAGGTACAAATTTATCTGCGTCCATCGGCGTTTATCTATCTTCATCTGCGGTTAATTCAATATTCTGCTATGTAAAATCAGCTAAATAAGAAAAATTACTCAGATTAATTAGCTAACATTGTTTAATAAATTACAATAATTCAATAATATTACTGTACCAAAAAACAGCTTTATGAGGTGAGAATAGCTCTTAATCCCCCTCTGTTAAGATATATTTATGCCTCGTCAAAAACGCACATCCCGTGTTATGGAAAAAGCTGAATTCAGAACCGCTGGACTGAAAGCGATTGATTCAAGTATGGATTTTGGTGATAATTGCAGTTTGCAAAACCTGACTCAATCAATTGAGCAGTTACGCACTATGATTGATGCTTATAATACCGCTCTAGCTGTGATTGACTCTTCCAAAACTAAAATTGATGATATGGAAAAAAGCTTGAATAATCTTTCAGACAAGTTGGTGAGGGGAGTTGCTTTCAAGTATGGCACAGACAGCAGCGAATATGAGATAGTCGGTGGTGTTCGTCAGAGCGATCGCGTCCGTAAAAGCAGGTTAACTCGTTTGAAAAGTAGTATACCACACAGCGCTCAAACCCCTTAATATTATTAATAGTAAACTGCCCACCATGCTCAGGGAGTATCGGCGCTATGATAACTTTAGCTGAATGGACAATAGAAGAATATCATCGCATGATTGCCGCAGGCATTTTAGATCATCGGCGTGTGGAATTATTGAAGGGAGAAATTGTTGAAATGTCACCCGAAGGAGCTTATAGTGTTTAGAGATCCCCAAGATGGGGAATATGCTTCAAAATCTACACTCTTGGGAGGGACGACAATTAACCCATTAGCATTTCCAGATGCAATTACATCGATAGATTCGATTGTCAGCGTTTAATTCAAACTATATAGCGGATAAATTCGAGGTACAAATTTATCTGCGTCCATCTGCGTTTATCTATCTTCATCTGCGGTTAATTCAATATTCTGTACCTCATGAATGTGGGAATCGCTATACTACATGTGAGAGAATAAACATTGCCGCATTATAATTAATATGACTGCTTGTGCAATTATTGTTCTCGGTCAAAATAGTGTAAACTTGGCTCTTCAAATAAAAACAGTTTTGCCGAATGCTACTATTTACGGTTTGGCAGAACGTACATCAAATGTCGATGTCAGTTTCACTAACTTTGGTGCTACACTGCGAGAATTATTTGCAAAGGGAACCCCAATAATCGGTATCTGTGCAGCGGGAATTCTCATCCGCACCCTTGCGCCAATTATATCTGATAAGCGTCAAGAACCACCTGTTTTAGCTGTGGCGGAAGATGGTAGCGCTGTTGTCCCCTTGTTGGGAGGACTTCACGGTGTAAATGATTTAGCACGACAAATTGCCGCAATCCTTCAGGTAAAAGCCGCAATTACCACAACCGGAGATATCCGCTTTCACACTGCCCTCTTAGCTCCTCCCCCAGGATACCATTTAGCGAATCCAGATGATGCAAAAAAGTTTATTTCTGATTTACTTGCTCTTACAACAGTTAAACTAGAAGGAACTGCACCTTGGTTAATTAATAGTAAACTGCCTTTTGACGAAGAAGGAAAGCTAACTATTCGCATTACAGAATATGAAGTGCCGCTTACACCACACTGTTTGGTTTATCATCCAGCAACTCTGGCAATTGGAGTTAGTAATGCTGCAAAAATCAGCTTAGAGGATGCGATATCCTGCATTCAGCAAATGCTAGCTGATGCTGGACTTTCAATTTTCTCTGTTGCAGGTGTATTTGCCTTAGACGAAGAAGCCGCAGAATCAGTAATTGAGGAAATTGCCGATACTCTAAGTGTACCAGTTCGTTGGTTAAATTGTGAAAGTGAGAAAAATGCAGTTGCGATCGCTTTAACTGCAACCGGTGCTAATGGTAAATTACTTCTGCAACAAGAATCTGGTATAAATCTTGCTGTTGCCGTTTCTGATGAAGTCATCGATATTAACACAATTGGCAAGGCAAGGGGACAATTATTTATTGTGGGTACTGGTCCAGGTGCCGCAAATTGGATGTCTCCCGAAGTCAAGCAAATCCTCAGTGAAGCCACAGATCTTGTAGGTTATAGCTTTTACCTGGATTTAGCGGGAACGTTGCGAGAAGGACAGCGACGACATGAGTTTGATAATCGTGAGGAACTCGCACGCGCAGAGATGGCTTTAGATTTAGCGGCAGAGGGGCGAATAGTTGCGGTGGTTTCGTCTGGCGATCCTGGTATATATGCAATGGCAGCAGCAGTATTTGAGGTGCTGGATTGTAACTTTCAACCAAAATGGCAAAGTATCAAAATTCATGTTGCCCCTGGAATTTCCGCTATCCAAGCTGCCGCAGCGAGAATTGGCGCACCTATCGGTCATGATTTCTGCGTAATTTCTCTGTCGGATATTCTCAAACCTTGGTTTATTATCGAACGTCGGATTATTGCCGCTGCTGAAGCTGATTTTGCGATCGCTTTCTACAACCCTGCATCCAAACAACGCACCTCACAACTTGCATCTGCACGTGACATATTACTACAGTATCGTTCGCCACAAACTATAGTTGTACTTGCCCGGAATGTTGGACGTGTGGGAGAATCAGTTGTAGTGCGGACTTTAGCTGATTTATCCCCCCAAGAGGTAGATATGCGAACTTTGGTGTTAGTTGGTTCAAGTAAGACGCGCACAGTGCCGCATCCTGGAGGTGTTTGGGTTTATACTCCACGCACATATTAAGGAGGTGGGGTATGGAAAATACCTTTTGCAAGAATCTGAAGAATATTATAATAAATTATATTATGTCCACCTTTATAAACACTAGACATAGGCGTAAAAATGAACTATGCGTTGTCCCCAACCCATGTAGAGACGTAGCATTGCTACGTCTCTACATAATATGTAATTTATCGGACGTGATATCACAGATAAACACAGATTTACTCAAACGGGAGTATTACCATTCATGAGGTACAGAATATTGAATTAACCGCAGATGAAGATAGATAAACGCAGATGGACGCAGATAAATTTGTACCTCAGCAGAGTAGGAAACGCTATAACTAATTGATTATTAAATAAAGAAATCATGCAAAATATAGGTATGTTGAACACAACATTGAGTTTAGAACTTTTTCATCTTCAAAGTAATACGTCTTTGGAGTTACCAGCGAATGTTTCTGTAATTCGTATTGGTAAGCCAAATGAGCAAGTTCCAATTGATATTGATGTTTCCGGCTTAAGTAATGCTGATGTTGTTTCTCGACTTCATGCAGAGATTCATCTGGAAGGAAATAGTTATTATATTGAAGATTTAGAAAGCACTAACGGTACATTTATTAACAACATAAAGTTAATACCTAAAACTCGTTATCAGCTGAACTTAGGAGATAAAATAGACCTTGGTCAGGCAAGCCAAGTAACGTTTATTTTTCAACACAAACAACATAGAGCAAATATTGTTTCTCCGGCAAATCCTACAGCACTTCAACAAGAAAATGCTGAAAACGGTAAATCGTATCAAATAGATCGTCCAAGTAAGTTTGTCGGCTTGGCATTAATGGTTGCAGGAATTATAATTTTTGCAGCAAATACTCAAGTTGGTCTTTTTGTGCGTATTCCTGGTGTATTGCTATGTATTGCCGGCGTCGTAGTTTTAATGCAGCAGCGAATAAAACGTGATTTCGGATGGATTTTGATCGCGTTGGGAATAGCAGTCATGGTTTTCACGAGCAATGTCTTCGCATCAGTGAATTTTCTTGCTATTCTCGCATCATCAGCTTTATTATTTGCTGGATATAAGCTTTTTAGTACTGGAAAAGTGTTTAATTATAGTTTGCGATCGCTTTCAGGATTATTAAAGAAATAAATTAGGGTGGAGTAATCTACCCACCCTTTTATTGTCTCCAGATAACATCAAGTAACAATTCAGATTATCATTGTTGCTTGATTTCCAGTATGATAAATTATTATGCAGTGCGACGGTTAAACCAGTTCCATAGAAACACGGCAATGATTGCACCGAGTACAGCTACAGCAACCCCAGGAATGCTCAAACTTGTAGCAGTCAGTTGTAAAGTTCCCGTACTGAGAAAAGTTGCCAACGTACCACCAAGGAAAGCACCGATAATACCTAATATCATTGTGCCGAGAATACCACCACCTTGATGACCGGGATAAATAGCTTTAGCGATCGCACCAGCCAACAAACCTAAAACAATCCATGCAACTATATTCATTGTCTTATCCCTTTTCGTTTATGCTTGATGAATACAGAATATCAATGTCCTGATTGAAAGCCAATCTATCAAGCGAAAGAAATGTCAAATTTCCACTATTCCTTTTGGTTCGCTGCCTTCAAGTAACTTGTCTTCTTGTAGTAACGGCTACCCTACGGGAAAGCTCCGCTAACAGCCGTTAAATTACCATGAGCGGTAAACCGCTCACTACGAAAGTAAATTTTACTAATCAACAGCCTTGTAGTTGAGTTAACAACACAACAATCTCATCAATTCCTTCCCGTAAAGCTTTTGCTTTCTGTTCACTTTGATTAACAATAATACTAAAAACCAAAGGGTCATATTTAGAACTATTTACATATCCAGATAAAGAAACAACACCTGTCACCGTACCCGTTTTTGCTTGTACAATACCTTCAGCAGGTGTATTTTGAAAGCGAGTTTTCAGAGTACCGCTTTTGCCAGCAATCGGTAAAGATGCACGATAAACTGATGAGGAAGGTGTTTTTGCCATTCCTTGCAAAACTTGCACTAAAGCTTCTGGACTGATTAAATTATGACGCGATAACCCGGAACCATCTACAATAACGTAACCTGTGGAATTGACTCCCAATTGAGTTAAAGTTGTTTTAAGAACTTCTAAAGCAGTATTTACGGTAGTTTGATCTGGTTTTTTGGGTTGTGATGCGATCGCTCTCAACAATGCTTCAGCGTATAAATTGTTACTATTCTGATTTGTCTCCATCACCAAATCTGATAACAAAGGTGACTCGACAAAAGCTAATTCTTCTTGATTAATACCCCCAGATACTACCGCTGTTTCTCGCAAGCGAATTTTTTTCCCAATCAAAGCGATGCGAAAACGTCGCAAAAAGTAATTATTAGGATCAACCACAGGCACCTTAACTAAAAATGGATCGGCTTTCGCTGCTAGTTGCCCTTGAATTCGCAGCACATTTCCTGATAATTTGCGAGTAACATTGATAAAAGCTGGTTGTTTTTCCTCAACTGTCACCGATTGATTAATAATCTGCCACAATCTTGCTTCGCTAAAATCAGTCCACGCAACTTGTAAAGGTTTACCCACAACTTGCGGTATTAACTTGATACTAAACACATTTTGATTGACAATTAAGTTGTTAACTGGTGCGCCATAATCAGAGTAAACATCTTCCCATTCCCAGCTAGGATGTACAATATCCCCTTGAAAATAGCTATCATCGGCAATCAACTTTTCAATTTGGGTAATTCCCTTTACTTTCAACTGTCTTGCCAATGCTACAAGCTGAGTATCGTTGAAGCTAGGATCTCCCCTACCCAGCACACGCACAACATTATTACCATCTTGATAAACAGAAGTGCGAATGCGAAAATTTGCCCCCAATTGCTGTAAAGCCGCAGCCGTTGTCAGCAGTTTAGTATTAGAAGCTGGAGTAAAATATTTCTGGGCATCTCGACTATAAAGATTTTGCCCTTTATATAAAGGTTGCACTAAAATACCCCAACGGACTCGGCTATATTGAGGACGATTTATCACTTCATCCACTGCTGCTGCTAGTTGATTGGGGCAAATATTTTTAGTTTTGGTTGCCGGTGCGACTTTTATTTGTGCCTGAGCAACTCTAGAATTAAATCCTATCTGGGTAGTCAAAAATAGCAGCAAACAACCCAGTGCTTTATTGAATGCCTTAATTTTCACTCTCTTCTCCTCATCCCAATGATAGATTTTAGCACCCTGATATCAAACTTATTTCCTCACAGACAAGCAACCTATCGCTCTAATCGAATATACCTAACAGACGTAGCACTGCTACGTCTCTACAAAGAGCATGTAACTGCTAAACCTGAAATCTGCTGATAAGTACGTCTAATTTATTAGGATATGGAAAGATGCTGACATTTTTAGATACGCAGTTCAAAATAATTCATGGCATGATAAAATCGCCATGTTAACCAACCTGTACATACAGACTTACGGAATAGAGGTAAAAGTGTGAATACATTCTTGTCTGGTGTGGCTGTATTACTCTCTACTTTGGCTTTGATGTGTAGTGGCTATACAGCTTATCAAGTTTTCACGTTACAGCAGACACTGAATAGTAGCAAAATACCGACTAATATCACTCCTATTCTCATACCATCATCTCCCCCAACTCCCGAAACTCCCACAACAGCACCATCGCCGGTAACGACACCACCAACCACCGCTACAACCTCAACATTTACCCCCGGTCAATTTGTGCAACCTGCTTTTGGTAATAAAGCAAAAGTAGAGTTACTCTCACTTAAACGGATTAAAGATCCCGGAACTGGAAACCGTGATGTAGTGAATTTGCGTGTTCGGGTGCGTCGCGTCGCCGCAGATGAAGTTGCTGATAGTGATATAATATCGATTGGGAGTACAACATCTCGTAATCCTGATACCAGTGAAACATACAAAGCAGTTGCCTTAGAACGCTCAACGGGAAGCGTTTCTTTGTTTCAGCTACGTGCAAATTCCTCAGCTGATGCGTATGTCTGGTTAAGGGTTCCCGAAGCTGTGAATAATTTAGATATCTTTGTACCAGATACAGCAGCTTTTCAAAACGTACCAATTTCTAATTAGTTGATAAATCCGTAGTGAGGACTTTAGCCCTCATATTTGTAGAGACGTAGCACTGCTACGTCTGTTGGGGTTCTGGATAACGCATATTTAATTTCTACTTCTTATGTCTATTCTGCTATATCATGACAATGTAAAGACGTTCCGCCGGAACGTCTCTACGAGGGTTGCGATATTTTTATTAATATTAAATTATCATGACATATAGTCTATTCTGCTATATCATGACAATGTAAAGACGTTCCGCCGGAACGTCTCTACGAGGGTTGCGATATTTTTATTAATATTAAATTATCATGACATATAGTCTATTCTGCTATATCATGACAATGTAAAGACGTTCCGCCGGAACGTCTCTACAAGGGTTGCGATATTTTTATTAATATTAAATTATCATGACATATAGTCTATTCTGCTATATCATGACAATGTAAAGACGTTCCGCCGGAACGTCTCTACGAGGGTTGCGATATTTTTATTAATATTAAATTATCATGACATATAGCAGTTCCCAATAAGAGTGAAGTACACCCTTAAAACCTCACCTCCAACCCCTCTCCGATACTACAAAATAGGGTGAGCAATGCCCACCCTAATAGTTAACCATTAATTTAATGTGGCTCTACAATTTAGTGCCGCAATCACCGCAGAAGTTCTGATTGGGGGCATTTTTCGCACCGCAATGGCTGCAAGAAATTGGTTCTATTGCGGCTTTCGAGGCTTGTTTTGGCAAACCAATCATTTGCCCGTTGCTTTTGCCTGGAGCTACCATTGGGTAACAATTTTCGTCTCTGGTGACACGCGCATCAACGATTACAGGTCCGTTGTGTGCTATCATTTGGGCGATCGCATCCTTCAACTCTTCACTGTTGCGAATCACCATCCCCTTTATGCCGTAAGCTTTACCCAACAACTCAATATCTGGCATTCCTACTTCCATATTTGAGCATGAGTAACGCTCCCCATAAAAGGCTTGCTGCCATTGACGTACCATTCCCTGCCAGCCATTATTCAAAATCACAGTCTTGACATTTATGCCATACTGTGCAAGTGTGCCTAATTCTTGCAAGCACATTTGGAAACTAGCATCACCGCTGATACAAATAACTTCTTCATCAGGAAATGCCACTTTAGCACCCATTGCCGCAGGTAAACCAAAACCCATCGTTCCTAACCCAGCACTGGAAATCCAGCGACGGGGACCATTTTTGAGGAATTGTGCTGCCCACATTTGATGTTGACCCACATCCGTGGTGTAGTAGGCGTGGGGTGCTTGGCTGCCGATTTCCACAATGACTTCTTGTGGTGACATACTGTCAGCATAATGTGGCACTACTAAAGGATATTCTTCCCGCCAGCGGTTAACTAAATTCAGCCATTCTTGGGTTTGATTGGGTGTCCCCGTGACACCTGTTTGCTTGCAACGACGCAACAAGTCAATTAACACATTCCGGACATCACCGACAATTGGCACTTCGGGAACGCGATTTTTACCGACTTCTGCCGGATCGATGTCGATGTGAATCACTTTTGCGCGGGATGCGAATTCATCTAACTTGCCGGTCACGCGATCGTCAAATCTTGCACCAACGCAAATTAGCAAATCGCAATCACTCACCGCAAAGTTAGCGTAAGCTGTGCCATGCATCCCTAACATTCCCAAAGCTAGGGGATGATGTTCGTCAAAAGCACCGATACCCATCAACGTGGTAGTGACGGGGATATTAAATAATTCTGCGAGTTGTTTAACTTCTTCGTGGGCACTTGAAGCGATCGCCCCACCACCGACATACAATAGTGGACGGCGACTTTCACGAATCAAGTTAATTGCTGCATTGATCTGACGGGGATTTCCCTTCACCGTGGGACGATATCCGGGTAACTTTATCGAACCCGGTTCCACAGGCACATAATCAAATTCTTCTAACGCCACATCTTTGGGCACATCAATTAAAACGGGTCCCGGACGCCCAGTACTGGCGATGTGGAACGCTTCCGCGACAATTCGCGCCATATCTTGGGTGTCGCGCACTACATAGGAATGCTTGACAATTGGTAGGGTAATTCCGTAGATATCCGTTTCTTGGAATGCATCTGTACCAATTGATGCCCGTGATACTTGCCCGGTGACAATAATCATCGGGATCGAGTCCATATAGGCGTTGGCGATGCCCGTCACCAAATTAGTTGCTCCTGGTCCTGATGTACCAAAGCACACCCCTACCCTTCCAGTAGCGCGGGCGTAACCGTCGGCGGCGTGGGATGCACCTTGTTCGTGTCTCACCAATATGTGCTTCATCGCACCAGTGGCTTCTACTTTATATAAGTCGTCGTAAATTGGCAGAATTGCACCGCCAGGGTAGCCAAAAATATACTCAACGCCGTGACGACGTAAACTGTCCAGCAAAGCGAAACCACCACTGGCACGCTTGGGCGTGACTAAAGGTTCGGAGATATTCGGCTGGACGTGATTCTCAGTTTGTGGGGAAGTAATTGGGGAAGGCGATCGCACTCTTAAACCTCAGACTATAACTAAGTTGATGTTTAAATTCTGTAGTTAAGAATTCATTTTAATAGAAAAGCTCAAAACATTTGTCAAGAAACGATAATTAAAATTGAGAATTTGGCATTAGACCCCACATTCCGCAGTCCGCGCTCAACTAAAGTTCTATTGCCCGAGTAGTTGACACTCCTCAGCCTGAAGGCGTATTGACAGGTTTTCCTAAACCTACACTGATTTTCACTATCACCCCAATCTATCACGATTTGAGAGCGATCGCTCTTTCTTTAGCTTGTAGTTAATGCATTACTTCAAATTAGTTAATTTGTCATCATTAATTAAGCTCATCTTTGCTTGTTTTTAATTTCATACTTGCTGAATGTTAAATTTGTTACCTAGGGAGGTGGTGCATACCTTTGCATCTGCCAATAGATAGAAAATTGGTAAATCTTAGGTTATAGATTCTCTGCTTTTGCTAGATAAAAAGACCTTTTCTTATGTTTAAATGTCAGGAAATCTTAATAAACAAGTAAATATACTGCCAAAACTAATTATAATAGTTACAAACTTGATATTAAAAGTGTAAACTTTAAAGCTGGCGTTTTCAATTGTTGTAAACAGCCCTAACTGTATTGAAATCAGGCTTATTAAGTCAAAAAAATTTTGGCGCTGCTGTTTTATTCTGAAATAAACAACAGTGATTATGAGAATAAATGCAATACTTTATACTAAGCACTCTAGTTTAGTATATGTCTTTTATATGACGATGTATATTTATGTGTAAAATTAACCTTACGATTAAGCTTAATTACTGATATATTTTTTTATAAAAACATTATTTAATAACAACATTACGATTAAACGATACACCACATTTAGTAGGATAAAAAAAGTACAGTTTTACGCGCTCAAAAAATGTCGTGTAATTGATTTAGGTCAAAATTGAATCATTGAAATATTGGGCAAAAAACATAAAACAAATCTTCGCATTCAGTGAGAACAAGAGGTAATAATTTGCCCTCTTCTATTACCGAAAATTTGACAACACAAAAGCATTAATACCAATTTAATGTGAAGTTGCACATATCTAGATCCCCCTAAATCCCCCTTAAAAAGGGGGACTTTGATAGATGTTTTCTAGTTCCCCTTAATAAGGGGGGCTAGGGGGGATTGAATTCTATGCAGCTTCATAAAGAATTGGTATAACCGAAAAGATTAACTTGTCTTCTCTGCGTTTCTCTATTAGACATCGACCGAATTTAAATGTGCGTTATCCACAACCCTTGTAAAGAGGCAAAATTTCGCGTCTTTACATTATTTTTCACTAGATGTCTATTGTAATGAGTTTCGCACCAGATGAACAAATATTTCTTCAAATTAGGTTCAGTTTTTGTGAACTTATGTTGTGGCTAACGAGGAATATGTGCGTTGCCAGAATTCAAATTGTGGATGTCCACAATTGAAAATACCAGCTTTTGGTATTTTCAACTTTTTGCAGTGAAATGCCATCTGCCAAGCATTAACAAGAAGTCAATTTCTTGTGTTTCCCTTCGTAGTGTGTTTACCTTTGATTTCTGGAGTTTTTATGAACGAATTCATTCTGCCTGAGTTATACTGCCCATTTCCATCGCAAATCAACAAGTCTGCTGACGTTTTGGAAGATTATAGCCTCGAATGGGTGTTGCACTTCAACCTGTTGGCAAATGAGTCATCATATCAGCGTTTCTGCAAGTCAAAATTTTTTTTGTTAACTGCGTCTGCCTACCCTGACTGTCAAGTTGAAGAATTGAAAATTATAAATCATTGGATAAGCTGGCTGTTTATTTGGGACGACCAATGCGATATGTCAGATTTAGGAAAACAACCGGAAGTACTGGAGAATTTTCACAAGAGATTTCTAGAAATATTAAACGGATCAGAAATTAAAAGCAAGGATATACCGCTTGGTCGTGCCTTAAACGACTTACGACAGCAGATGCTTGAAAGAGTAAGTGCAGAATGGTTCCATTACTTCGTCCGGTCAGTTGAAAGCTACTTTAATGGATGTGTTCGAGAAGCAAACAATCGCATACAGGAAATTGTACCTGATATTGAAAGTTATGCAATGATACGTAGATTAAGCGGGGCAATGTATTCGGTTTTTGACTTAATTGAATTTTGCAATCAGTGGATACTTCCCAGTTATCTCCGAGAACACAACATTGTGAAAAGCCTAAAATACATGGCAAATAACATAGTTTGCTGGTCTAATGATCTAATATCAGTATCTAAGGAAATGGCAAGAGGTGATGTTCACAATTTAGTACTGGTACTGTATTATCAACAGCAGATATCTCTTGATAAAGCGATTAAGCGCGCAGTAGAAATCCATAATAATGAGCTACTAGCAATGATTAATTTAGAAGCATCTATTCCCTCTTATGGAGAAGAAGTAGATACAGAATTTGCCAAATATATATCAGGAATACATGCCTGGATAAGTGGCAACTACAATTGGGGTTCTCAATCTGCTCGCTATCAGACTATACAAAAGCTGGAGGTAGTGACAAATCAGAAAATCCTATCGCGTGCTTCTGATTAAGAGTTATACTCACCGATTATTTACCACACTTAAAAAAAGCAATTGCCCTTAACAAGGGCAATTGCTGGTAACTTAAATTTTGCAGCTTAAAGTGAAATGGTATTACTTGAGAAGCGAAGGTTAGAAACAGTAAAATGAAAGCAAGAGAAAATCAGATGCGATTACCTCACACTCTGAAAACCCCCCCTTTTCTTCAAAAATTTCAGTGGGCTGCTGACCCTATTCAATATATGGAAAAAGCCGCTCGGCAATATCCCGATATTTTCACGGGTGAGGTAGTTGGTTTTGGGGATACCGTGGTATTTGTGAATCATCCTCAGGGAATCCAGGAAATTTTTACCAACGAAAAAAAAATTGCTGCCCTTGGTAAACTAAATGGAATTTTACAACCCCTGATAGGGGACAATTCCCTATTCATGCTGGACGGCGATCGCCACAAACAGCATCGAAAAATTTTAATGCCCCCCTTTCATGGAGAGCGGATGCAAACCTATGGTAAGCTAATTCCTAATCTCACCGGAAAAGTCTTTAGTCAGTTACCCATAGACCAGCCCTTCTTGGCTCTTACTGCCATGCAAGAGATTTCTTTGCAAGTAACTTTACAGACTGTCTTCGGTTTGTATAAGGGAGAACGTTGCCAACAACTCAAGCATCTATTTCCGGTATTTATCTCGAATGTGTTTCGCTCACCGCTCACGTCTAGCTTACTGTTGTTTCCCTTCCTGCAACAGGATTTAGGAGCTTGGAGTCCTTGGGGAAAGTTTCTGCGCCAACGGCAGGAAGTTGATAAATTGCTCTACGCTGAAATTGCTGAACGTCGGCAGCAACCCGATCCAGATCGCACTGATATTTTATCCTTGCTAATGTCATGTCGGGACGAAGCAGGTAACCTCATGACGGATCGAGAGTTGCGCGATGAGTTGATCACCCTGATGCTTGCCGGATATGAAACCACGGCAACGGCAATGGCTTGGGGATTGTATTGGATTCACCAAAAGCCTCAAGTTCGTAAAAAACTGCTTCAAGAATTGGATACTCTGGGTGATTCTCCTGACCCAATGAGCATTTTCCGACTGCCTTATCTCACCGCTGTTTGTAATGAAACTTTGCGAATTCATCCCGTGTCGATGTTCACTTTGCCCAGAGTAGTGCAAGAATCTGTTGAACTACTAGGACACACCTTAGAGCCTGGTACAGTAACGCAAGGCTGCATTTATCTCACTCATCACCGAGAGGATTTATATCCAGAACCTGAGCAGTTTAAACCAGAGCGCTTTTTAGAACGCCAATTTTCCCCCTATGAATTTCTGCCCTTTGGTGGTGGTGCCCGTGGCTGTATTGGTCAAGCTTTAGCTATGTTTGAAATGAAGCTAGTGTTAGCAACTATGGTGTCAAACTATCAATTAGCGCTCGTAGATAAGCGACCAGAGAAACTTCAGCGTCGAGGTTTTACACTTGCGCCTGCTAATGGGGTCAAAATGATAATTACAGGGCAGCGTGCGCGTCAAGAGTCGAGAGTGACTATGGCAACTACATCTGCCCTTTAGAAATTACCATCTCACTGTTGCTGTGGAATCTCAATTACAAACTCAGTTCCCTTTCCGGGGGTGGAATCACAGGTTAACTGACCTTTGTGTTTGTCAACTACAACCTGATAGCTAATTGACAACCCCAATCCCGTACCACTTCCTACCGGTTTAGTGGTAAAAAATGGGTCAAAGATTTTCTGACGCACCTTGTCACTCATGCCAGAACCATTATCAGCAATTTGAATTTTTAAGGTATTAGAATCTACTAGAGATGTGCGAATGCAAATTTGTCCTACCTTGGGGGAAGTAGCGATCGCATCTGTGTTATTTGACTCTTGTAAAGCATCGATGGCATTACTGAGAATATTCATAAAAGCCTGATTGAGTTGACCTGCATAACAACTAATCAAAGGTAGTTCTCCGTATTGTTTAATAACCTCAATTTCTGGGCGATCGCTCTTTTCCTTCAGTCGGTGCTGCAAAATCATCAGGGTATTATCGATTCCCTCATGAATATCTACAGGCTTCATTTCCGATTCATCTAAGCGAGAGAAATTGCGTAAGCTCAATACAATATTCCGAATCCGCGAACTACCAACATTCATTGATTCTAGAAGTTTTGGCAGGTCTTTTATGAGGAAATCTAGGTCTAATTCTTCTGCTTTTACTTCAACCAGAGGGGAAGGATTAGGATATTCCTGCTGATAGATAGCAACCAAATCTAGTAAGTCTTCAACATAAGCACTAGCGTAAGAAATATTGGCATGAATAAAGTTAATGGGATTATTGATTTCATGAGCAATTCCTGCTACCATCTGTCCCAAACTCGACATTTTTTCACTTTGAATCAAGTGGGTTTGAGCATTTTTTAATTCTGAAAGTGTTTGTTGCAAATTTTGATTTATTTGGTTAAGTTCTTGGGTTCTTTCCTCTACTTTTTCCTCTAAAGTATGGCTGTATTCCTCCAAGGTTTCATTTGCCTGTGCCAAATTTTTATAGAGGATGGCATTCTCTAGAGAAATTGCGGCTTGGGTGGTGAGGAGTTTGAGAATTTCTACGCGATCGCTTGTAAATGCTCCCGTTGTTAAATTATTTTCTAGATAAAGAATGCCGAGTAACTTGCCTTGATTGATAATTGGGATGCACAAAAGGCTCTTGGGTTGCTGACGAATAATGTAGCGATCGCCTACTAAAAAGTCAACAGTCTTAGCATCATCAATAACAAAGATTTCTAGAGTGCGTTTGACGTAGTTAATTAAAGTAACAGGAATATCAGAACTAGACTCTAAATCAACTGATGGAAACTTTGTAGAAATAGGTGCTTCATTTGAACTAGAACCGACTGCGCTAACAGTTAAATCTAAATTATTTCCTTCGCTCAAAATCAGACCACACTTAGAAGCTCCTGCATTCTCCATCACAACTGCTATTAATATAGAAAGCAATTGCTCTAGCTCAATTTCCCCAGAAAGTGCTTGAGAAGCTTTAATGATAGACCTGAAGTCTAGCATTTGTGAGATGCTGGTATTAGAGCTAATATAAGTTTCTTTAGTGTTAGGGGCAGATAATAATATGCCACTAGAAATGGTGCTTTTTTCGTTGAGATGAAAGCTAAGTTTTTCTTGCTGGATAATCGGAGCAAGTAGTTGAGGATACCGTTTTTGCAAGTCTTCAACTTTAGCTAATGCTCCCCAGCGGATGTAGCAATAGTAGGCATCAGTAAGGTAGGTTTGGGCAATTTTGTGTTTGCCCCATTCTAAATAGAATTTAGCAGCAAGTTCGTGAGCGAGAGCTTCTTCATTGATGTACCCGTTTTCTTTGGCATTGCTGATAGCGCGATCGTAATCATTCATTGCTTCTAAATATTCACCAAAAATCCGATGCCTTTCTGCCTCCACCAAATAAAATTTATGCAGATAATTCATGGGAGCATGATTTGCCCAATGCCGCATCTTTTCTTGATTGGCTTGTACTTTATCAAGAATGCACTTTTTATCAGACAAAATTACATTAGAATACAGTGCAAGCTGTGCCAGAGAATCATAAAAATGGAAAAAAGGAACAATCGGTTGTCCTGTAGAGCTATCTAAATATTTTTCTGCCAAGGTCGCATTTTCAACCGCTTGATGATAATCCCCAAATAGGTAACACAGATGTAGTTTGCCCAAATATAAATTTAAAAGACTCACTGCATCCTTGCTTTCAACGTGAACCACCAGCATTTTTTCTTCGTCGTATGCTTCACCGATTAAACAACAGGGATTTTCCTTAGTTTCTAACAAGTTCAAGACCATCTGCCGATATATTTCATGCCAGTGATATACTCTTTGTTGCTTGATTTGAATGATGGCACTGCTGTAAATTGCCATCTCAGCTTTTAGCCCTGTTAGTTCCTTACCGATGAAATATGAAAAGTAGGAATAAGTATAAAGGGAATAAGCTGCATATTCTAAATCTCCCGTTTCCAGTCCGGTAGAGTAAACCGTTAGCAACTGTTTCAATATTTCCTTAATATGTTCTTTCCAATGTCGGACAACTGCATTAATTGAAATCAGAATCTTAGTTGTAACTTCTTTAGCATTGAACTTATCCAACATACTTGAAGCCAAGTTGCCAAATTGATAGCCAGACTCAATGTCTCCCACCATACAACAAAGGATTATCCCGTAATTAACGTATGCAAAGCCAGACAACGGAGCATTACCATGTTTAAGCGATAAATTAATTTGTTTAAAAATAATCAGTGGAAATAGTTGATGAACACTTTGATAGGCAGGACTAATTGTACTCGATAGGATACGCATAGTTGCTAACGGTCGAGCTTCCGTCATCTCCGGTAGATTAACTAAGTCTTCAATGCTCCTTTGTGTCAAAGCTGATCTTATTTCTGCTATTGCTAGTTGAACATCAGATTGGCTCGGATTCTCAGGAAACTCTACCCCCAATTGCTTTAAAACTATTAGCGCAGTATTGATTGCTTTTAATGCTTGATTTTGCGCTCCATAAGCTTGAATTTTTACTTCATAAACTTTTATTTTCTCTAATAGTGTTTTCGCTTGTGTCAACACTACCTCTGCTAATTGCTCTGTTTGTTCAAAATCTCCACCCAAATATGCTGCCTCTGCTGCTGTCTCATACAAACCTAGAGTTAGCTCATATTTTCTCTGCCAACTATCATCTGTTAATAGTTTAATTCCAGTAGTTAAATATTTAACCGCAGCTAGATAAGCCGTTGATGTCAAAGCTTTACGTCCAGCAATCAAATTCATTATTGCTAATCTATCACGTTCAGCCTGAAGAGTAATTAATGGCAGTGCCATATTAAACTGATTGACTAAATCAAAAATCTTTTCTTCCTGTTCAGCTACTGGAATATTCCTTAACAGTAGTTCTCCAATTTTTAAGTGAATTGATTGCTTATTATCTTCCGTAATCAAAGAATAAGCCGCTTGTTGTACACGGTCGTGTACAAATTTATATTTAGGTAAGCTTAATTCTTTATCATGATTTATTGCCTCGTGACTATTAGCATCTTTGTCAAATAATTTGTAAAATTCAGCTTGAGAAAAAACTAGTCCTTCAATTAATGCTTGCCACAAGTCTGACGCTGTATCAACAGCAAATTTTTCATGGATAATAGCTAGAGTTTTTAGATCAAATTCGTTACCAATAGAAGCAGCGAGTTTCAATACTTTTTGAGTATGTGATGGCAACTTCATTAGTTGTAGTGCCATAAATTCTACTACATCATCTGTGAGAGCTAATGCTTTTACTTGAGGAATATCACACTGCCAATAACCGAGTTCAAAGTTAAATTCAATTAGTCCATCACTATGCAGACTTTTGATAAATTGATTGGTAAAAAATGGATTACCTTTGATTTTAGCAAATACCATTTGTGTGAGAGGGATAGCAACTTTTTCTTCACAACGCATGGTATCAGCAATCAATAGATTTAAATCACTCTGATTTAATGGCTCTAGAGTAATAGTATTAATGGTTGCTTTGTCAAGTTCAATTTCTTTGATTGTCAATTCAAGCGGATGTGCTTTGTCAACTTCATTATCCCGATAAGCACCAATCAGCAGCAGACCACCATCTCTTTCTCTATCTTTATTTGTTTCACCTAAAAGGAGAGGAGACAAAGAAAAATTTTGATTTACTGTTGTGCTTCCGCTCATTAATAATTCAATAAATTTCAAAGAGGCAGCATCTGCCCATTGCAAATCATCCAGAAAAATTACTAAAGGCTGGTCTTTTGTGGTAAAGACACGGATAAAATTTTGAAACAATAAATTGAAACGATTTTGAATAGCATTGCCAGAAAGTTCAGTAATTGGCTGTTGCCTACCAATAATGCTTTCGAGTTCGGGAATTACATCAGTAATGACTTGACCTTGTTCACCTAGTACTGAGAGAATTTTAATTTTCCAATATTCAATTTGGGCATCAGTTTCACTTAACAGTTGACCGATTAAATCGCGAAATGCTTGTACTAATGCTGAAAAGGGAATGTCTCGTTGAAACTGGTCAAATTTGCCTTTAATAAAGTAGCTGCGCTGCCGGACTATAGGTTTATGAACTTCGTTGACAACAGCGGTTTTGCCAATACCAGAGGAACCCGCGACTAATATCATTTCCGTGGTTCCACTTGTTACGCGATCAATTGCAGCGAGTAGAGTTTCAACTTCACGTTGACGACCATAGAGTTTTTCGGGAATGAGGAAGCGATCGCAAATATCCTGTTGTGCTAACTTGAAGAATGCTATATTTCTTGTCTCTTGCCATTGCTGTCTACACAGTTCTAAGTCATGCTTTAATCCCAAAGCACTCTGATAGCGATCTTCGGCATTTTTTGCCATCAACTTGCTAATAATTTCCGACAAAATAGGGGGAATATCGGGGTTAATTGAGTTTGCTTTTGGTGGCTCTTTGGCAATATGACAATAAACTAATTCTATTGAGTCAGCGGTGATAAAAGGTAATTTGCCTGTGAGGAGTTCAAAAAAGGTGACACCAAGGGAATAAAAGTCACTGCGATAATCTATACCTCTATTCATTCGTCCGGTTTGTTCAGGAGAAATGTAAGCCAAGGTGCCTTCTAGGACGTTGGGATTGGTGAGAAATTGAATTTCTCTTGGCAAAAGTGAGGCTATACTAAAGTCGATGATTTTTACTTCTAGGGTGCTTGGATTAATTAGGATGTTGGCGGGTTTGATATCTTTATGAATGACGCGATGTTTAGCGATAACCCCCTCCGGTTGTACGCGATGCATTCCTTCAAGAGTGGAAGTAATTTCTATGCCGATATGAAAAAACTGATCGAGAAAATTCGGATTTCTTCTGTCTTGATATCTAACATCAAACGCATCTTTAAGGGAAATACCGCCAAAATCTTCTAATATTAAAGCATAGCCGTTGCGGTAGGTTTCCAATCCATAAGATTTGACTATACCAGGAAGGTTAAGATTTTTGCTGATGGTATATTGATTACGGAATTGGGCAATTTCATAGAATGTAGGATATTCATTCCGCATCAGTTTGATAATGACTGACTTTTGGTCTTGTTCTCTGATGCCACGACAAACTATGGTTTTACTGCTTGAGTAGATTTGCTCAGTGAAGCTATAGCCAGTTAAGGGAAATAATGTATCTAATAATGGCAGCATTGCAACTTAATTTTCTTTATTTTGGTTTACTGGTGTTAGTCTTCCCATTATCGGGCTGTTTTTATCATGTGTTAGCAGAAAAGGTTTGATATCTTGCATGTTTTTATTGTTAATAACTATAGCGGTTCTGATTTTAATCACATATGTGTTCAAAAAAAATGTAGAGACGCTAAATTTAGCGTCTCTACATTTTTTTGCACTCCTATGTCTAATTTAAAAGCGAATTTGAGATTTTCCTAAACCGTAGCAAAAAGTGAAAGCCTTAGCGACGGAGATTTTGAGATGAGAAACGATCGCTATTTTATTTTCTGTTTAATAAAAGTCACAACTTGAGTTAACTGTTTCTTTAAACCATCAATTTCCGCTTGCATCTTGACAATTTTATCATTTAGTGCATAAATTTCAGAATTAGGTGCGATCGCCAAAGACCCGCTGGGAGCGATCGCACTAGAATTTACAACTCCATTTTTCCCAGCAACAGCTGCTACAGAAGCGGGTTCCGGACGCGGCTGTTTCGCTTTTGTCATTGCCAACTTAATTGAGGCAATTAGTTGCTTTTGGTCAAAAGGCTTTCCGAGAAACTCAAAATATTCAAAGGGTTCGGGGATTTTCTCCGTCACCTCTTCTTTCCGACCAGACATAAGAACTAAGGGAATCTTTCTTAGTTCTGGTTGAGCTTGAATCTGCTGGAAAACTTCCCAGCCACTCATTTTCGGCAAAAGGAAATCCAACATAATCAGGCTGAGTTTTTCCTGAAGAATGAAATTTAATCCTTCTAAGCCGTCTTTTGCTTCCAGTACCTCAAAATTGCCCGGAGGCAACATTTCCCGTACTTTCACCCTGACAACTGTAGTGTCATCGATAACTAGAATCTTGTTACTTGCCACGACTAATTACTCTAACAGAAACTTTAGGTTGAAATGGCGGCTTTGCCAATTAAGTTTGAGAATCCTCCCACTATATATGACATTTATATTGATTGGGGGATAGTAATTTCTGGGAGAAGCGACAATAATTTAGGTATCTGACAGAGCATATACTGATGTTTTGTAAGATTAGTGTAAATGTGATATTTAAATTACAGGCGATTGGACATTGGGCATTGGTAATAATTCTTTCCCCTTTCCCTTTTCCCCTTTCCCCTTTTCCCCTCTTCAAAAAGCCCCTGCTCCCCCTAAATTATTGAATTATTTATGACCTATAAGCAACCAGCGCAACTCAAATCAGAGATTATAGCAATGCCAACGTGGTTACGTCGTCCGATTGGCAAAGCTAGTGAACTCTCGACGGTACAACGCATTATTAAGCAACGCCAAATTCACACGATTTGTGAAGAAGGACGTTGCCCCAATCGCGGGGAATGCTACTCCCAAAAAACGGCAACTTTTTTACTCATGGGTCCCACATGTACGCGGTCTTGCGCTTTTTGTCAAGTAGATAAAGGTCATGCACCTATGCCTCTGGATTCCTCAGAACCGCTGCATGTGGCAGAATCAGTGCAGCTTTTGGGATTACGTTATGTGGTATTGACTTCTGTGGCTCGTGATGACCTACCAGATCAAGGAGCGGGTCATTTTGTCAAGACGATGGAAACTATCCGCGCTTTGAACCCAGAAGCTCAAATCGAAGTGCTAACACCTGACTTTTGGGGTGGGGTTGTTGGTGAAGAAGGTCAACGCCAACGGATAGAAATGATTGTCAAAGCGCACCCTGCTTGTTACAACCACAATATTGAAACGGTGCGACGGTTGCAAGGTCCTGTGCGACGAGGTGCGAAGTACGATCGCTCGCTAAGGGTGCTTTCTCTAGTCAAAGAGATTCAGCCGACAATTCCCACCAAATCAGGTTTGATGCTGGGACATGGTGAAACCATTGAGGAAGTCATTGAAACAATGGCGGATCTGAGAACTGTAAGATGCGATCGCCTCACTATCGGTCAGTATATGCGTCCTTCATTAGAACATCTGCCAGTACAAAAATATTGGACACCCAAAGAATTTGATGAGCTTGCTATTATAGCACAAGAAATGGGATTTAGCCACGTTCGTTCTGCTCCTCTAGTTCGCAGTTCCTACCACGCCGGCGAAAGCCCTTGATAGACATAGACGTGAAAATGAATGTAGAGACGTAGCACTGCTACGTCTCTACATGGGTTTCAGATAACGCATCATTAATTTCTGGCTGGAGATGTCTAATAAAATGGGGGGGATGGGGCAGGGGAGGAGGGGCAAATTATTTCTTCTTTCTTGCCCCTTTCCCCTTTTCCCCTCTTCAAATGCCCTATAATACATTTTGTTGACTGGTGCTGTTTTAGGGTACAAAATCCACAAAAATATTTTTGATGAGTGTCGCTAAATGTCAGGAACCCTAGCCGTCATGCATAGGGCTTGCATGAGAAATCATCAAGCCATTCTGACCCGACCACCTAGTAATAGGTAGCCGTTATTTGAGTCACGACACCTTGGGATACGCAGCCAGTCCCCCGCTTTGTCGCTTGTAATTAAATAGTTCTAAGGTCACTGGAACAGTGTTACAAGCCCAACAAGCTCTTATAACTGGTCAAGGCTAACTTTACCCCGGAAGGGAGGGACGAAAGTCCAAACATTATGCGTACAGGATTGGGAGACTTGAAACGGTAATTGTCCCGTTGAAAGTGCAACACAAAAGCACACCGAACTAACCTTTTCCCTTGGCGGTAATGGAGTAAATATAAAGTCGTCCTATAAGGACGGGGTTTCTACCCATTTTTTTGATGACGACACTTTGCTATTTGTTAAGAAGAGTGTAATTAGGAGAGGAAACTATGACAGCTCAAGCCAAGAAACCTACAAATCCAAAAGTCGGTGCAGAAGTAGCTCAAACCGGCGCTAAAGCTCCATTTCCCTTTCGCACCGGAATCAGTTTATTTCTCCTAGCTGGTAATTTCCTGATAGCAGCAATTTACTTCCATCTGGTTGACTTTTAATCATTAGGCTCTTGTCAAGAGTGAGGAGTCAAGAGTCAAGAGTTAAAATTTTGACCATTGACTTTTGACTCTTAATTGGATTTGGTGTTGCTCAAATCGTACCTTTGAATAAACCTTTGGGACGAATTAGCAGCACCAAAATCATAATGAACAGCGCTACACCTTGTTTATACTGAGAACCTAGTCCAGGGATGATGGTGCTGACTTCTTGAACTATACCGATGATAAAAGCTGCTGCGATCGCTCCATAAGGATTGCCAATTCCCCCCAGAATCACTGAGGCAAACATAGGTAAAATTAAAAACCAGCCCATGTTCGGACGCACAGCTGTAATTAACCCGTACATACTGCCTCCCAAAGATGTGAGCGTCCCGGCAATTATCCAAGTCCAGACAATTACAGAGTCAACATTAATACCAGAAACTCTCGCCAAATCCAAATCGTCTGCAACCGCTCGCATAGCTTTACCAATTTTGGTATTTTGTAAAAGATAATGCAGCGCCAAAATTGCCAACGTCGCTAAGAACAAAACCAGCAATTGATTTTGCGGCACTTTTAAACCTGCAATATCTAAAGCAGGAGTAATGGGTAAATTGTAATTTTGGTTACTACCACCCCAAACCAAGATAATGGCATTGCGAAGAAATAATGCCAGTCCAATGGACATAATAATCAGAGTAGTAGAGGTAGCACGGATAGAGCGCATCCTTGACCACAGAAGCTTTTCCGACAACACCATTACTGCTACTGTTCCGAAGCTCGCTAGTACCATCGACAGCCAAATATTTATGCCAAGATTATTTAAGAGCCATGTAAAATAAGCTCCCAATGTGAGAAAATCACCGTGGGCAAAGTTAGATAACCGTAAAATCCCATAGGTTAAAGTCAGTCCAACGGCTGCCAGAGCAATAATGCTCCCTACAGCAATTCCATTAACAATTAATTGAGCTAGTTGTGCATTCATAGTGAAGGGGAAAGGGGAAAGGGGGAAAGGAAAAGGGGGAAAAATTTTATTTCTAGGACTTACGCACTCGTTACCAGAAAACAAGTTTTTGAGATTGCTTCCTGCCGTCGCAATGACGGAAATACGTAATCTGTGCGTAAGTCCTGATTTCTTGGGTGCAACCTTTTTCCCTCATGAAATTCCCTACTTCCCAGTCTTTCTTGTAAAAAAAATGCCATTTTTTCGATTTATGTGTTAAAACCACATGAGTGACCAAAGAGAATGAGTGACCAAAGAGACAGGGGAGCAAAGGGGAAAACTCCGGATTCCCCTGCCAAAAGGGATTCAGAGCAACTACATTTATGTATGGGGTTCTCCCTTCTGCCCCTTGTCCTGTTCAATGATTGTGTTTCTACTAATGTCATTTATGCATACTGTTACACTAGACGCTACTAGTTATGAGTTATGAATCAAAATAATTCGTATCTAAGTATACATAAAACCTTATTCGCACCTTGATCAAAACTATATTTCTTGAGCGGTCTAGTTGACCATGCAGCAGTATTCAAGCTTACCAGAACAGAACTCTCAGGTAGATACAAGTACAAAACTTTTGACCTCAATTGAGCAACTTCGCGCCGATTTGTGGCTCGAATGCACTTTAAATAACTTGCAAAGTCGGCTCAACGATTATCTGCTTTCTAGTTGTACTATAGAAGCAGAAATTTTCCAGATAGTTGTAAACGAACTCAATAGTGCTTTAAATATTGATGAAGTAGCGATCGCTTTGTTTCAACCACTAGAAACAGTTGGCAAAATTTGCTATACTTCTCGGTCATCATCCAGGCTGATTTCCAACACCGTAAAAAAGCTACAATTTAGCTTGCAAGAAGCGATAGACATTGAAGATTTACAGAAATTAGAAAACCAACAACCGCCGAATGCTTGGCGGTTAGCTGAGGATTTTGACGGTGTTGCGAGCTGGTTAATTATCGTCACAGAATTACAAGAACCTAGTAGCGAATCACTAAAAACAGCACAAGTTAAACTTACATCAAAATTGATGGCTCGCGCCGCCAATCAATGTACGGTAGCTTTGGCACAACTGCAACAAATAAAATCTTTGCAGGAATGTTCTCAACATCTAGAAAGCTTTAATCAGCAACTAGAGCGCACTAATCAACTAAAAAACCAGTTTCTCGCAAATACCAGCCACGAAATTCGCACACCGCTTAGTTCTATTATCGGTTTCACTCAGCTACTCTTAGCCCAAGGCTACGATCCCACAAGAGAACGTCACCAAGAGTATTTAAATATTATTCAGTCCAGCGGCAAGCACCTGCTAGCTTTAATTAACGATATTTTGGATCTGTCAAAAATTGAAGCAAATCAGCTAGAGGTGCAATGGGAAACCGTAAATGTCGCAACACTATGTAGTAATATTTTCGCTTTACTGAAAGAAAAAGCCGCTAATAAAAATTTGAAACTGCGTCTAGAGATAGATCCGAATGTCACAACTCTCGTAGGCGATTCTTTGCGACTCAAGCAAATGCTGTTAAACTTGCTGTTCAACGCGCTCAAGTTTACAACCACAGGAAGCGTTGGGTTAAAGGTAGCTGTCAAAGGTGAATTTATGTATTTTACAGTTTGGGACACTGGTGCTGGCATCTCTAAAGAAAACCAAACTGAACTTTTTCAACCTTATTTCCAAATTCCAAATGCTGCTACCGATCGCGATGAAGGTACTGGTTTAGGATTAGCACTAACTCGGAAACTCGTCGAAATTCACAGTGGCTGGTTGAAAGTAGAATCTAAAGTTAATGAAGGTTCCCATTTTACCATCGTACTTCCCTTGATGCAGAAACAGGAAGAGGGGGTAGAGACGTTCCGGCGGAACGTCTCTAGGTCAGACAAGGGAAATGGGGTTAATTTCAATATTACCTCATCATCAAAGATTTTGCTAGTGGAAGATGATTTGCCCAATGCCAAACTGATAAAAACTTATTTAGAAAAATTGGGTTATCAAGTAACTTGGGTAAAAAAAGCTACCCAAATGTGGCAAGCTATCACACAGTTGCAGCCTGCGTTGATTTTAATGGATGTGTATTTACCAGATGAAAATGGCTTGAAACTAGTACGGCAACTACGAGAAAATCAGCAGTATAAAACGATTCCGATAATAGCCCAAACAGCAATGGCAATGAAAGGCGATCGCGAAATCTGTCTCGCTGCTGGAGTCAATGACTATATTTCTAAACCGATTGATTTGCCACTTTTAGCAACTTTGGTAGCAAAATACAGCAGATTAGGGAATGGGTAATAAACATCTGTTGGAAAAGAGGTAAAGACTATTCTGTGCTACGTCTCTACAAGGGTTTGGGGCAACGCAAAATAAAAGAGCGGTCGATGTCTAATGGGTAATTGTTCCTTTCCCTTTTCCCCTCTGAAAATCCCCAATTCCTTCTACCACATGCCTACAATAGAATTTGTTAGGCTGAATACGGTTTTGGGTGGATCTGCAAATGATGCTGACAGAGAAACTTGAGCAACTAAGAACTTTGTTTAAAGAAATGGAGCAGGCTTTAATTGCCTACTCTGGTGGGATTGATAGCACTTTGGTTGCTAAGATTGCTTATGATGTTTTAGGCGATCGCGCAATGGCAGTGACGGCTGTTTCTCCGAGTCTTTTGCCAGAGGAGTTGGAAGACGCGATTCTTCAAGCGGCAACTATTGGGATTTCTCATCAAATCGTCCAGACGCACGAGATGGAAAATCCTAATTACACATCTAACCCCGTCAACCGGTGTTATTTTTGTAAAAGTGAATTGCACGACACTCTCAAACCTTTAGCTTTGAAGTTGGGTTATCCCTATGTTGTGGATGGTGTGAATGCTGATGATTTACATGATTATCGTCCAGGAATTCGTGCCGCAAAAGAAAGAGGTGCGCGATCGCCTTTAGCAGAAGTTAATATTTCTAAAGTTGAAGTTCGCCAACTTTCGCAACAACTAAGTTTACCTTGGTGGGATAAACCTGCTCAACCTTGTCTGAGTTCGCGTTTTCCCTATGGTGAAGAAATTACTGTTGCTAAGTTGCAAAGAGTAGGAAGAGCGGAAATTTACTTGCGGAAGTTAGGTTTGAAGAATTTGCGGGTACGTTCTGATGGAGATACCGCACGAATTGAATTATCACCAGAACAAATCAAAGAGTTTGTCTTAACGACAGATTTACCAACAATTGTTTCTGCATTTCAAAACTTGGGATTTCTCTATGTAACTTTGGATTTAGAAGGTTATCGTAGCGGTAAGTTAAATCAAGTTTTAAATCGCGAAACTTTGAGTCTTAAAGTTTAGATTTTGATTCGTAGTAAGCACAAAGCGTGCTTACTACGAAATCAATTAACTTTTAGCCAGTCAAATATATCTGCTGCTCGTATCTGCCAATCTGCTAAAACATCAAGAACAGGTAATTTATCATTATCATATTTTACTACTGGCAATTGATTAGGTTGAAATACCATCACTGATTTATCATTATTGTCAATGAACCAACCTAGTTTTGTTCCCTGGTTAATACAAAAAATAATTTTATCAATGACGCGGTTAGGATATTGGTCAGGTGATAAAATTTCAATTGTCCAATCTGGATAGCTTTCAAATCTGTTAGCAATCTCTCCATTTTCATCAGTTGGGATGCGTGACCATTCAAATACAGTAATATCTGGAACTAAAGAACGTCCCCCAAATGTGCAGCGTAACTCGGTTAATGCTAATGCTAGCTTTTGTGATTCACTTACCTGATTAATAGCAGTTGATAAACGGGTTTGGATTATGCTATGTTTACCCTGAGCCATTGGTTTTTGGTAGATTTTACCGTCAACATATTCGCTAGCTGGTTTGGTTTCTGGCAATTGCAGAAATTCTTCTAAGGAAAGTTTGGATGATAACTGAGTTGATACCATTAGTAATTTTTTTATAAATTTACTTAAGCGATCGCTTACTTTTATTCGCTGTAATTTTAGTTTCTACTTGCTGTAGTGCCGATCGCCAAACATCATATCCACTGGTTGACAAATGTAACCCATCTGTGGTTAAATCTTCTCGCAAATTACCTTCAGAATCTGTAAACCAATTATGGATATTCAGATAATTTACTTGTTGTTCTTTGGCAATTTCGGCAAGTTGCTCGTTAATATGGCGAATTCGGCTATTAGGAATTTTCGCCTGACGAGTAGGCAAAATTGATTGGATAATAATTAAACTTTCTGGGTGACTCTGCTTCAGAGTACGAATAATCCGGCGATGATTACGTAAAATTGTTTCATCACTAGCACCATTGCGTAAATCGTTGATTCCCGCCATGACGTAAATCACATCAGGTCGAGTTTTAGAGAAGAAAGATAATCTTTTTAATATACCACTGGAAGTATCTCCAGATATTCCTTGATTCAGCCATAATTTCCCGGTAGGTAATTTTCGAGCGGGAAACCACATGCTCAAAGAATCACCAACTAAAACATTAAGATGATTTGCTCCTTGACCATGAGCGATCGCTTTCGCTTCTAAGGCTAATAAAGTTTTCCAGTCTTCATAAGTTAGTTGATGTTTGTTTCTTGAGCGGACAAGGGATTCACCTGATGGCGATCGCTTGTCTGCGATCCGCTCTGCGATCGCGGAGCGTACGTTATCATCATCGAAACGGGTGTAAATCTGACCTGTTTTCAGAGCAGCTAATCTTTGGTAATAAAGTTCTTTACCCGATACCAGCGTGGGTTCTAATGGTTCGGAATCTATTCTAAATGAAGACTCTCTTTGTGCCGACAATACCTGATTGCTGAACTCTGGTGGGGAGATTTCCGCACTAGGGGCGATTTTCTCTTCTACAGTTCGTGGCAAACTTTCTAAATAAGGCGATAACGGGTTGCTAAATTCTGGTAAGGAGATTTCCACAACAGGGATAATTTTCTCACCTACACTTGGCAGCGAACCTTGTTTTAAATTCCACAGCACTGGATGATTTTCTAGTTGAATCATCGATAACTGTGGAAGACCCGACGCTGGTATTGCCAATCCTGTCAACAAGCTTGCTGCCAAAAGATAAGAATCCCTCATAGTTTTTATCTCTCCTCTAGTCGCTGCTTTTCTTTAAGACAGCCAGGAAATGCTATCTTCAGGATAATTTTAGTTTTATTCAGAAACAATTGTACAGCGGTAGACAAGCTTTATTTCTCCCAATCTCGCTTACCCTAAGCAACTCGTTTATTAACTACAATATCTCAGAATTTACAGTTTTTCTGCAACCCTGTCAATATCGAGTTCCACAAGTTTTGATTTTTGAACAGATACGTCGGGTTGTTTGCAACTTACTTAACCAAAAGTTGCGGCACAGATACCCGACTTCTTCAAGAAGTCGGGTATCTAAATCCAGCGATTTAGTGCATGGGGAATTTGTACAAAAGGATACATAGAATTGGCATAACACACCCTTGGATCTTAGAAGTCGGGTATCTTGAGCGGGATCTTGTTTTTTCACGAATCCTAAACGGGCGTAATCAAACGTAACTTAAAAATTTAGCCTTTACAAATTATACTGAACCATAAAGATAAACCTTTTGTGGGTTTATTAATAGACATCTGGTAAAAAAGTAGAGACGTAGCAGTGCTACGTCTCATCAAGGGTTTCCGGCAACGCATAATTAATTTATACCAGATGTCTAATAGAGTGTAATTTGGGCTTTAGCGCTAAAGCCCAAACTAAAAACGCATCATATCAATTTTGAAAAAGGCAAAATCGTGTAAATAAGGTTTTAGTTATGACTCAGGACTGTAAAAAATTGGCGCTAGGGTTTATTTTCGCTCTCGGTGGAGCAACTTGCTCTATTAACAGCGCCTTTGCTCAACAAATTACCATAGATGGTACTCTGAGTCCTGGGCGAACTTTAAGTGGACCAAACTACATCATTCCTCAAGCCGATGGTCAAACTGTAGGCAATAATTTATTTCAAAGTTTCGGACGCTTCAACCTCAACGCAGGTGAAAGTGCGAATTTTCAGAGTGACGTCAACATTAGAAATATTCTCTCACGCGTCACCGGTGGCTTTTCTTCTACGATTGATGGTAGAATTTTTACCCAAAGTGCTAATGTAAATCTTTTCTTCATCAATCCCAGTGGAATTATCTTTGGTCCCAACGCAGTCATCAATGTGGGAAGTGCAACCAGAGGTTCTTTTATCGCTACAACTGCTGATGCTTTAGTTTGGGCAAATGGTGGACAGTTCAGCGCAACCAATCCTTCTGGAGCGAGTCCCTTACTGACCATAGTAGGCGATCCTAGCGGATTTTTATCTTCCCTCAGACCACCGCAACCGATCGCTAGTTCGGGTAATAATCTCACAGTCTTTGATGGTCAAAGTTTGTTGCTGCTAGGAGGAAATCTCACCTTTGATAACAGCAACTTGCAAACACCGGGAGGACGAGTAGAATTAGCAGGGATAGCGGGAACTGGAACTGTCGGGCTTGAAGCAAATGGTAACATTTTCAGCTTGAATATCCCAGATAATTTAGCCCGTGCTGATGTGTCGCTACAAAATCGCTCTTCAATCGATGTAACCGCAGCAAATCAAGGTAATATTGCTATTGTCGGTCGCAATGTGGATTTTATCGGCGGAAGTCAACTCAGAACCGGAATCGGCTCTGGTTTAGGTGCGGTAAATAGTCAAGCTGGAGATATTACCGTTAATGCCACAGGAAGAGTAACAATCAATCAAAGTAGCAGACTAAGCAATACAGTTGCCACTCGTGCTACAGGTAATGCTGGTAATATCAGCATCAAGGCTGGTGAGATTTTGATTAATAATCAAGGAAGCGATGCCGCAATAAGTACTAATCGTAGTGTACAAGGACGCGGTGGAAACGTTTTATTAGAATCGAGCGGCTCAATTTTTGTCACTGGGGAAAGTCTCAATTCAGTCGAATCGGTAATTTCCACTTTCGCGGGGCAAGCATCAACAGATAGCGGAGATATATCACTGAATGCAAGTGGTGCTATCAAGTTAGATAATGCCTTTTTTGTCACCAGTAGGATTGGGGGAAATGGGGGAAACATATCACTGCAAGGGAATGAAATCTCATTAGCAAATAATAGCTCCCTGGTTAGTCAAGCTTTTTCGCGGGGAAATTCTGGAAGCATTACACTCAACTCAACAGGTCCAATCTCGATTCAAAATACCTTGGTGAATACTGCTGTCGGTAACCAAGACAGCAACACTCCTAATCCGCAAGTAGGTAATGCTGGTAATATAAATATTAGTGGACGATCTGTTTCTCTAACTGGTGGCTCAGAAATATCTTCTAGATCGTTTACGGGCGTTAACTCCGGAAATATAAACGTTAATGCCACAGAATTCGTATCAATTTCAGGTAATGCACCACGAATTCCTCGACCAAGGAGCGATCGCGCTTCCAACTTCACAAATACTATACTGACAACAACCGCAGGAAGGAATTCTAGAGGCAATGCAGGTAACATCAGCATCAAGGCTGGTGAAATTTTTATCAATAATCAGGCAAACAATCCAGCAGTAAGTACTACTAGTCAAGGACTTGGACGCGGTGGAAATGTATCTTTACAAGCTAGCGGCTCAATTTCTTTAATCGGACGGGATAGGCAAGCTAACGACCTGGTGATTTCTACCTCTGGTGAAAGAAACTCACTAGGTAGCGGAGATATATCTCTCAACGCTAATGGCTCTATCTCCTTAGATAATGCTTTCTTAAGAGCCAGCACTAATGGAGGTGACGCAGGAAGTATATTAGTGCGAGGCAATGAGAGAGTATCTTTCGCAAATAATAGTGCCTTGACAACAGAAGCTTTATTAGGACGGGGCAATGCAGGTCCGATTACAGTTGAATCTTTTGGTCCGATCTCTTTACAGAATAGCTTGATTGCCACAAATGTTGGAAGTCCATCTGACAGAATCTCTAGACCAGAACTAGGCAATGCTGGTAATATTAAAATCGAGGGGCGATCTGTTGCTCTAACTGCCGGCTCAGAAATATCATCTAGATCCTTTAGCGGTGTTAACTCCGGCAATATTGAAGTGAATGGCACCCAATTCGTAGACATCTCCGGGAGAGCATCGCAATTTCCACGACGAGGGAGCGATCGCGCTAACAGTTTTCCCTACACTACACTAGCGACAACCAGCGAGCAATTAGCTAGAGGTGTCAGTGGAGACATCACAGTCAACACCAATAATTTACGTATCTCAGACGGGGCAAGCGTTAGAGCAGACACTAGAAGTAACTTTAGTGGTGGCAGTGTAAATATTAATGCGAATGTCGTTGATATAACTAACGGGGGACAAATTTTCACCACAGCTTTTAGCAGTGGCAATGCAGGTGATATCCTACTCAATGTGAGCGATCGGCTGAATATTTCCGGTAGTAACCCAGGCAAAGCTGATATATTTAACCAAATAGCTCAAAACAGTGATAGAACCCAAGCTGAGTTTCAATTAGGTTCCCCTAATTCAGAAGCCGGAATATTCGCCAATACTTCCCTTAACTCAACGGCTCAGGGAGGTGACTTAACAATTAACACTCCTTTGTTGCGAGTTCAAGATGGTGCAACAATCTCAGTCAGCAGTCCCCAAGGACAAGCAGGTAATTTGAATATTACCGCCAAAACCATTCTTCTCAACCAAGGAAGCTTGACTGCGAAAACCGGAATTACACCCACTCAAGAAGGACAATCAGGAGCAAACATCCAGCTAAAAGATGTAGATTTGTTATTATTGCAAAATAATAGCTTCATCAGCGCTCAAGCAAGGGACACAGCCACGGGTGGTAATATCACCATTGATGCTAAGAAAGGTTTTGTAATTGCCCCTTTGGGAGAAAATAGTGATATAATAGCAAGTGCTTCTGTTGATAGAGGCGGTAATATTACAATCAATACTCAAGGGATTTTTGGCTTCTTTGAAGGTCGAGCCACTCCCGGAAACGGTACTAACGATATTGATGTTAGTTCCGATTTTAACGACCCAGGTACGGTAGATATTAACACACTCGATATAGATCCCCGCCGTGGTTTGCTGGAATTGCCTGCAAGTGTAGTTGAAGTTTCCAGGCTGATTGCCTCTAATTGTGGTGGTTTAGCTGGCAAAGATGGTAGTAGCTTCACTTATACCGGACGTAGTGGTTTACCGGATAGCCCTGATGATTTTCTGAGTAGTGATGTAGTTTGGTCAGATACACGGCTAACCAATATCCCCAGTGAGGTAATGTATAACGCACCTACTTCAAAGCCTTTCAATCAAACAAAAGACGGCATTGCGATCGTACCTGCTATCGGTTGGATATTCAATAATAAAGGCGAAGTTACCCTAATTGCATCACAAAGCGAAACACCCAGCCGTATCTATTCCCCTACTACCTGCCAAAACGAAACTGATTAGAGTCGATGGCTGGTATTACCCAGCGAACCTCTCTTACAGAGCCGTGCGTGCCACTTTTTTTCAGTCTACATGAAGTACCGTACCGTATTTCAGGTATTTTCCCCAGTCAGGGCAGTCTTGACTGGGGATTATTTTGGGAATGTAAATGATTGTTACTTAGTTTCTCATAACTGAGACTTACTTAGCCATCATCTTTTATGTTCTATATTGTCTTGTTCAAGGAACAGGCAATCACGTTTTAGAGAAAACCAATTTTTAAGGAGAGCGAAATGCTTGACGCTTTTTCTAGATCTGTAGTTTCAGCAGATGCCAGCACTTCCACCGTATCTGATATTGCTGCTCTCAGAGCCTTCGTTGCTAGTGGTAACAGACGTTTGGATGCTGTAAATGCGATCGCTAGCAACGCTAGTTGCATGGTTTCTGATGCTGTTGCTGGAATGATCTGCGAAAACCAAGGTTTGATCCAAGCAGGTGGTAACTGCTATCCCAACCGTCGCATGGCTGCTTGTCTGCGCGATGCTGAAATCGTATTACGCTATGTAACCTACGCTCTATTAGCTGGTGATGCTTCAGTTCTAGATGATCGTTGCTTAAACGGTTTGAAAGAAACCTATGCTGCTCTAGGCGTACCCACAACCTCTACCGTGCGTGCCGTTCAAATCATGAAGGCTCAAGCAGCTGCTCACATCCAAGACACTCCTAGTGAAAAGTTTGCTGGTTCCAAATTGCGTAAGATGGGTTCCATCGTCACAGAAGATCGTTGCGCTAGCTTGGTTGCTGAAGCTTCCAGCTACTTCGATCGCGTGATTTCTGCTCTGAGCTAATTAATTGCAATTCGCAATTAACTCAACAGATTGACATGCAACACAGTTTAAATTATAAGCCTTTTGGGAGATTTAAGAAATGAAATCAGTTGTTACCACCGTTATTGCATCTGCTGATGCCGCAGGTCGTTTCCCCAGCACCTCTGATTTAGAATCAGTACAAGGTTCTATCCAACGTGCATCTGCTCGTTTAGAAGCAGCTGAAAAGCTAGCTGGCAACATCGAGGCAGTTGCAACCGAAGCTTACAACGCTTGTATCAAGAAATATCCTTACTTGAACAACGCTGGTGAAGCTAACTCCACCGATACCTTCAAATCCAAGTGCGCTCGTGACGTCAAGCACTACCTGCGCTTGATCCAATACAGCTTGGTAGTTGGTGGTACAGGTCCTTTGGATGAATGGGGTATTGCTGGTCAACGTGAAGTTTATCGCGCTTTGGGCTTGCCCACCGCTCCCTACGTTGAAGCATTAAGCTATGCTCGTAACCGTGGTTGCGCTCCTCGCGATATGTCTCCTCAAGCATTGACTGAATACAATGCACTACTTGACTACGCGATCAACTCTTTGTCCTAGTCAATTGCTGGACTTGTGATTTGCTGACACGGGTACATTGTTACCCTACAAACCTGGAGCTTCTTGGCTCTTTGCTTTGCCTGTTAAGGTTGAGTAATGGCAAAGAATCTCTGGGTTTATTTTGTTTTAAACTATCAGTATCTGCCCAAAGCTAACTGCTGACGGCTTATCTATGTATATAATATGGATAAACGCTTTTTTAATTTCTTTAATCTCACAGAAGACCAGGCGATCGCTCTTTTGGATACGCCCCAAGACCAGTTGAGTGAGGATGATTCACGCTATATAGCGGCTTCTCATTTGGTGAACTTCCCCACGGAGCAATCAATAAACGCACTGATGCGGGCTGTGCAGCAAACTGATCCCGCCTTGGATAACCGCATTGTCCGTCGCAAGTCGGTGGAGACTTTGGGACGATTGCAAGCCGAGGTAGCCTTGTCAGTAATTCGCACATGTTTGAGTGATGAAGACTGCTATATGGTGGAAAATGCCGCTTGGGCGATCGGTGAAATTGGGACTCAGGATGCCGATATCCTCGAAGATGTAGCTCAATTGCTGGATAAGCCTGGGCAGACATACCGCGTAATTATCCATACACTAACAAAGTTTAATTATCAGCCTGCCCTAGAACGAATTCGCAGATTTGTAGATGATACTGACCCACCCACAGCAAGTGCGGCAATGGCGGCAGTTTGCCGTTTAACTAGGGACTATTCCCAGATGGGGAAGGTGGTGGCGATGTTGCAACACCCGAATGTGTTAGGACGGCGGTTGTCCATCCAAGATTTGATGGATGCCCGTTATTATGACGCGATTCCCCATATAGCCCGATGTCCAGTATCTTTGGTCTTTCGGCTGCGAGGAATTCGGACGTTGGCAGAAGCGGGAATCTCTGCGGGAGCAATCACCTTTGCAACGATTCAACCCTATTTAGAGCAGACGTTACGCGACCACCCGAAGGATCTGGGTTTGGTGCATAGTTACCAAAGTCCCCCTACTTTGCCAGTTCTGATCCGGGGGTTGTACGAAACTGACTTTGGACGGTGCTATTTAGCAAGCAAAACCATTCTTGACCATCACACCGATGCTGCTCCTGAGGCTTTGTTTGCTACCTACGCCGAAGAGGGAAATAATGATTATGGTGCCCATTTCCATGTAATGAAGCTGTTCGGCTGGTTGAAACACGCCCCAGCATACGATTTGCTGGTTGAAGCATTGTATAACAAACAACCACAATTTCAAAAATCACGCGCAGCAGCTGCGATCGCTCTCGGTGAACTCGGCGAACCACGGGCTATTCCCGAACTGAAAGCCTGCCTAGAAACCAAAATCTGGGATCTGAAATATGCCGCTTTGATGGCACTGGAAAAATTGGGTGATACTAGTGGTTATGAGATAGTCGTCAACGATACCGATTGGCTGATTCGAGAAAAAGCCAAGTCAGCTAAAGTATGAAGTAATTTGCATAGTTCATTTTAAAAGCCCTGGTATTAGAAAACTTTAAATAAAGCATAGTCAAGTCTAGTCTTCTATAGTCTTTTTGGTCGGTTTACCTAGTTGTGCAATCCATGCCCTAACCACATCAGAACTAGACACTCCCCTGGTATCCGCAACGTGATTGCAGCTGTAATAATTCATATTCTGTTACCCGCACTACTAGCCTTTTATCTCTCATTTGGTGTTACCATTTGGTCATACATCTAAGATAGCAAAATGCAGTTTGTAGAGCAGCGAGTCATCAAGAAAAGTAATCCAGCGTGGGAGGAGATAGATGCGATGTCCTTTGCGTCTAAGAACTTGTGGAACGCAGCTAACTACTGTATTCGTCAATCATTCGTGTATGGTCATGGTGTGCCGTCCTACAACTCAATGGACAAGTTAATGCAGTCAACTTTGGAGTATAAAGCGCTCCCAGCTAAAGTTGCACAGCAAGTCCTCAAGTTGTTAGACAAATCATGGAAGAGCTACTTTGCAGCAATTGCACAGTACAAGTTAGATTCCTCCAAGTTTACTGGTTTTCCCAAAATACCCGGATACAAACCCAAAGATGGACGCGGTGTTTTAATTTTCACCTCTCAAGCAACTTCTAAAAAAGTATTTAAAGAGTCAGGGCAAATTAAACTCAGCAGTATTGATTACAACTTTGACACTCAGGTAGAGCAATCAGATTATTGTCAGTCTCGGATTGTGCCAAAAATTGACCATTATGTTTTAGAAATAGTCTATGAGGTTAGTAACTATGAATTAAGTGAAAATACAGAGCGCATTGCTGCGATTGACTTGGGGATTGATAATTTGATGGCGATAACATCAAACGTGCCAGGGTTTAAACCTGTTCTCGTTAACGGTCGTCCACTCAAGAGTATGAATCAATTCTTTAATAAAAAACGTGCTACATTGCAACGGTGCAGTGGTTTAAAGACATCCAGAAGGATTAAACACCTGACTACTAAACGTAATTTCAAAGTCAGAAATTATTTGCATCGAGCATCTAATTATGTAATTCAACTATTGGTTGAGTTGGGAGTTACGAAATTAGTCATTGGTCAAAATCATGACTGGAAACGCGGCGTTAATATTGGCAGTAGAAACAATCAATCATTTGTCTTAATACCTCACGGACAGTTGACTGATATGCTCACCTACAAAGGCATCTTAGTAGGGATTTAGTGTAATTGTGCGCGAGGAATCATACACCAGCAAATCGAGTTTTCTTGATGGTGATTTTATTCCTGACTATGGGAGTAAACCTATTGAGTGGAAACCATCAGGTAAACGAGTATGTCGGGGATTGTACCGCACGAAGTCAGGACGACTCTGTAACGCTGATATCAATGGCAGTTACAACATAATGGTAAAAGAATTCCCCAATGCCTTCTCCCAAGGGAAGACGCTAAAAGCGATTGGGACAGGGGATAGCGAGGTCTTAGTTGACCCAATTCGGGTAAATCTAGGTGGTTTTATGGCTAAAAGCTTGACCCCATTCTAGATGCCTTTAAGGTTCTGTGAAAGAAGTGGTAATTTCTCAAAAGCCATGTCTGACTATATTTGACTATACAGAATTGAACTATGTCTACAGAAGAGCTATTCCAACAACTGAAACATCCTAACCCCCACCTACGCGACCAAGCAATGTGGGAACTAGCTGAAAATCCAGATGAAACAACCATCCCCCGACTGATGAGTATTCTAGATGAAGAGGATACCACCTATCGACGAGCGGCAGTCAAAGCCTTAGGAGCGATCGGTCTTGATACGGTGACTCCTCTGGTTGAAGCCTTGCTGCATAGTGAAAATGTCACCGTGCGGGGAAGTGCGGCAAAAGCACTAGCCCAAGTCGCCATTAATTATTCAGATGTTCCCTTTCCTATAGAAGGGGTGCAAGGATTAAAGACTGCCCTCAATGACCCCAATCCCGTGGTGCATATTGCCGCTGTGATGGCGTTGGGTGAGATTGGTTCTCCCGTTGTGGATGTTTTAATTGAGGCATTGCAAACCACGGATAACCCAGCACTGGGAATCTCCCTGGTGAATGCCCTTGGCTCAATAGGCGATCGCCGAGGTGTGGAGGTGCTGACATCCCTAATTCAGGATGAATCTACCGACTCCTATGTGCGCGAGTCCGCCACTAGTGCATTATCTCGCCTGGAGATGACGGTGAAGTTTCAGAGGGGAGAAAATTAATACCGATTACTCACTAGACATCTGGTAGAAAAGACGTAGAGACGTTCCGCCGGAACGTCTTTACACTGTAAGTAATTTACCGGACATAGCATAACATTAGGCGATGACAAATCAATCTTCCCCAAAAATTCCTGCTTGCGCTTGGAGCCGTCCCATTGGTAAGGGGTGGGACAAACCTTATACTGTTCGTTATGCCAGTAATATTGATGATGGTCCCTGGCATGGAATGCCTCTAGGAGGTTTCGGTGCTGGTTGTATCGGTCGTTCTTCGCGGGGAGATTTCAACCTTTGGCATATTGATGGGGGGGAACATACTTTCCAAACTATCCCCGCTTGTCAATTTAGTGTATTTGAGTCAGATGGCACATCTTCTCAAGCATACGCTTTGTGTACGCAACTCCCTGAGGATGGTAGTTTGGCAGCGTGGAAGTGGTATCCAAAAGGGGACGCGATGAATCGCGTCACTACGGGGAATTATCACGCTTTATATCCGCGCAGCTGGTTTGTGTATGAAAATGTGTTTCAAGCACAGTTAACTTGCGAGCAGTTTTCACCTGTATGGGCAAATAATTATCAACAAACTAGCTATCCAGTAGCAATGTTTATCTGGACTGCTCATAATCCAAGCGATGCACCTATTACTCTCAGCATTATGCTCACCTGGCAAAATATGGTGGGCTGGTTTACTAATGCTCTCAAATCGCCTGAAGTCCGGGTGCGCGATGATGGCAGTCCGGTTTACGAGTATCAACCGCGCTTGGGCGAAAGTGAATATAATTTTAACACAATAGTTGAAGAAACACTAGATGAAGAAAGTGAATATATCGCGTTTGAGTTGGATCAGGATTGGCTCGAACAACCTGTAAAAGAAGGTGAAGGGCAATGGTGCATTGCTACCAAAAAACATCCCCAAGTTGAATTATTCTACCATAGCCGCTGGAACCCATCTGGGACGGGTGAGGATGTGTGGCAAAGCTTCGCGGAAGATGGTTCTTTGTCGAATTATATTGATGAAACATCGGCAGCTGTGGGGGAACAAATAGGAGTTGCCCTTGCGGTTCGTTTTACTCTGCAACCTGGGGAAACTTTAGAAATTCCCTTTGTTCTTAGTTGGGATTTTCCGGTGACAGAATTTGCATCTGGAATCAACTATTGCCGCAGATATACAGATTTTTTTGGTCGCGATGGTAAGAATGCTTGGGCGATCGCTTCTATTGCTCTTCAACAATACCAAAGTTGGCGATCGCAAATTCAAACTTGGCAACAACCAATTCTCAACCGCCAAGATTTGCCAAACTGGTTTAAAATGGCTTTGTTTAATGAGCTTTACAACCTCACCAGCGGTGGTACTCTCTGGAGTGCAGCGTCAGAACTTGATCCTATCGGTCAATTTGCAGTCTTAGAATGCTTAGATTACCGCTGGTATGAAAGTCTAGATGTGCGGTTGTATGGTTCTTTTGCTTTGTTGATGCTGTTTCCGGAACTGGAAAAAGCGGTAATTCGTGCCTTTGCAAGAGCTATTCCTAAAAGTGACGAAACTGAGCGTATCATTGGCTACTATTTTACTATCAAGGCAGAAAGTCCGAGAGCTATCCGTAAAGCCGCAGGGGCGACACCCCACGATTTAGGCGCACCGAATGAACACGTTTGGGAGAAAACAAATTATACCAGCTATCAAGATTGTAATTTATGGAAGGATTTAGGCTGTGATTTTGTCTTGCAAGTATACCGTGACTTTTTGTTTACGGGTTCTAATGATATAGAATTCTTAACTGATTGCTGGAATGCGATGGTGCAGACTCTTGATTATGTGAAAGATTTTGATCGAGATGGCGATGGTATTCCAGAAAATTCCGGTGCCCCTGACCAAACTTTTGATGATTGGCGGTTGCTAGGTGTAAGTGCTTATTGTGGTGGATTGTGGTTGGCAGCTTTAGAGGCAGCGATCGCAATCAGTGATATTTTGATAAGATACCCAACAGACAACCACGATTCTAGAGAATTCGCAGATCAAAAATCTGTCTACGAAAGTTGGTTAGAACAATCTCGCCTTATCTACGAAGAAAAACTCTGGAATGGTCAATATTACCGACTTGATAGTGAAAGCGGTTCTGATGTGGTTATGGCAGATCAATTGTGCGGTCAATTTTATGCTCGTTTGTTAAGTTTACCTGATATTGTTTCAGGCGATCGCGCTTTTTCTGCCTTACAAACAGTTTATAATACTTGCTTCCTCAAATTCCATGATGGCAAGTTTGGTGCTGCTAATGGTCTTCGTCTTGACGGTTCACCAGAAAATCCTCAAGCTACTCATCCTCTAGAAGTTTGGACAGGAATAAACTTTGGGTTGGCAGCTTTTCTGGTACAAATGAAAATGAAGGATGAAGCATTTCGCTTGACGCAAGCTGTTGTCCAACAAATTTATGACAATGGTCTGCAATTCCGCACACCAGAAGCAATCACTGCATCTGGTACTTTTCGTGCTAGTACTTATCTGCGTCCAATGGCAATTTGGGGTATTTACTTAGTTATTGGTGAATAGTAGAAAAAATGTAGAGACGTAGCACTGCTACGTCTCTACAACTAGCACTGCTACGTCTCTACAAGGGTTTCAGATAACACATAATTAATTTTCACACCTATGTTTACTAGGTATACCCAATTAAACCCGCATAGTTCTAGAAAATCTGGGTAAGTCTTGATGAAAAATATTTTTACATCTATGATCACACTTTCCGGTTATTTAAAGAAGCAATAGAAAAGATGAGTAGTGGTTAAGTTTGAGGCAAGGAAAGACTCAAGATTACTAGTTTAGAAAATGCAAATATTACTAGATTGAGCCAAAACTATAACCAATAATGTTCACAATGCACAATTTTTTTGAAACAAATGCTCTTGTCAGGATTTTTTTGTGAAACCACGATGCATGAAAACTTTATCTATAAAAATAAATGGAAGACAAATGAATTTCCTTTCAATTACATTTATCTGCAATCTATGTTTAAACTAAAAGAGGAAAAATTAGGCGTTGCTGAATTGAGGTATGAATCTGGATGTAGAGACGTAGCACTGCTACGTCTAATCAAGGATTTTGGTATTATGTAAAATCCTGCGTCATACATGAAATCAGCAACGCCAAAAATTATAGTAGTTACTTGCCTGATGATTAGTTTGTTTAATTCCGGTTAAAGGATAAGTTAAATTTTGATCAAGTATGGAAGGGTATTAACGGGAATAGGCGAAATTTTATCACAATGCACTAGATGGCAATTAATACACTAGTGGAGCAAGTAATTGAGTTTACCAAAAAAATGTTTTATTCGATACAGTTATTTAACTATGATCCGCTGAAAAATGATAGGAAAGCAATTAGTAATTAAAAACACAATGAATTGCGTTTTTCAGAGGCTATTGGAATAAAGCTAAACCCAACACTTAAGTAATTGTCAGTTTTTTGGTGCTATAATGGCACGCTCTGCCAAAGTTAAAAAATTTACTAAAATATTTTAAGATTAAGCCATGAACTCCTTTTCGTCGGTAAGAGTTCAGGGAGAGCTGAAATATACAAGCAATCAGCATCCCACTCCTAATGCGGCTATCCTTGGATTGTTGAGGTTAGTTGCTCTTAATACAAACCTAGCAGTTGATTTTAGCTCTTTTTGGAAAATTCAGGAATTTGAACTAGGTGATGATTTGACTAGGTATGGTATCTTTGGAGATGAAGATAGCCGTAATGTTGTTTACTTAGTTTGCAGTGGAAAAGTGCGACTGCTAGGCTTTGATGCAACTTTGAGACGAGAAGTGTCAACTCAGTTGCTTGTGGCAGATCAGATTTTTGGTGCAGATGATTACTTTATTCATCAATCTTTACAATATCGTGCGATCGCATCAAGTCCGGGTTTGATTGCTTGCATTACCCTAAATGACTTAAAATCGTGGTTTACTGAAATACCCAATCTTAAAGATTATTTACAACAAACAACTTTTGAACGACAAACGCTGATTTTCTTCAAAACCCATACAGAATTTCGTTCCCAAACCAGCCAAACACTACAAAAACTCTTACCCAACTTCAGACAAATCAAGATAGATGCTGGCTCATGTTTGTATGATACAATTCCACCTGATCAAGGTCGCTTTTGGCTTAGAAGTGGACTTCTTCGCACTTTATCAGACACTCAGCCACCAGTTCTCGGAGAAAGCTGGGGATATTCGATGACGCTACCAACTTGGATTGCTGAAACTGACTTACTATTATATCACCTGCCGCGAGAAAATTGGGAATTGGCTTCTTTGGCTCCTCAATTAGCCAATCAGCGGCAAGTTGTTCAGAACGCAGCAAATCAAGAGGAAATCGAAGAAGAACACCCGATCGCAAAGACATTTCCCCTATTGGTGTCTTCTAGCACCTTAGAGTTAGAGACAACCCAAGTAAACCCACCTTGGTCGATCGCTTCATTATGGCGTCGGTATCCCTTTATTCAACAACACAGTTCTTCAGATTGTGGTGCTGCATGTTTGGCGATGGTTAGCCAATATTGGGGTAAACGCTTAGGAATGAACACTTTGCGTAACTTAGCACACATAGACCAAACTGGTGCGTCTCTTTCAGATTTAGCGGCAGCAGCAGAAACTTTGGGATACGATAGCCTAACCGTGCGGGCTTCTTTGAGTAAGTTGGAAGGTCAAACTAACCCTTGGATCGCCCACTGGCAACAAATTCACTACGTAGTTGTTTGGGAAGTTAAAGGCGATCGCGTCATCATTTGCGATCCGGCAATCGGTAAGCGATCGCTTTCGCGTCAAGAATTTATCGACGGCTGGACAGAATATGCTGTGCTTTTACATCCCACCGAACGCTTCCAAGGGATTGAAAGCGAAAAAATTTCACATACGCGCTATTTACAGTTATTTCGCGATTACCGCCACCTTTTAAAGAAAATTATTCTCACTTCATTGTTGCTAGGGATTTTTGGGCTGGTAACTCCTTTATTCGCTCAGTTGTTTCTCGATATGATGCCATTGAAAAGCAGCTTCACATTAAATGTGTTTGTTGGCAGCTTTCTTTTTTTTGGCATGTGGCGCCTAGGGTTTTCCGCAGTTCACCAACACTTTCTAGACTACTTTGGGAACCAAATCGACTTGACATTAATTGGCAATTTTATTCGCCACGCGCTAAAGTTGCCCATACAATTTTTCGCTTCTCGCCAAGTCGAAGACATAATCAGCGGTGTTCAGGAAAACCGGAAAATTCAACAGTTTCTCACCCGTCATGCTTTGAGTGCAATTATAAATGCACTTTTTGCTTTTGTCTATACCGGATTGATGTTTTTTTACAACTTGCCGCTGACATTGGTGGTTTCGCTGTTTATTTTAGCGATCGCAATTTTGAATTTAGCCACAAATCCGTTGCTCAATCGAGTGTCGCGAGAAATTGCCAACTCAGCAGCAGCCGAAAACTCATCTTTGGTAGAAGCGATGGCAGGTATTACCACCGTCAAGAGCGCAGCAGCGGAAAGCTCAATTAGTTCCCGTTGGCAAGAGCGCTTTACAAATATGTTGAAAGTGCGGTTTCAGGGGCAGAAACTAGCTAACAACTTGCAACTAATTAGCAATTTGCTCAATCACCTCGGTACTACAGCGGTATTGTGGTGTGGAGCGACTCTGGTAATGAGGGAGGAAATGACGATTGGTCAGTTTGTCGCTTTTAACATGCTTGCTAGTAATGTCCGGAAACCAGTTTCGGCTTTGGTGAAAGCGTGGGATGAGTACCAAGATGTGCTGATTTCCATAGAAAAGCTGAATGATGTCTTTGATTGCGTACCAGAAGAAAATCCTCAAAAACCCCTCCTGGTGCTGCCATCAATTCAGGGTGAGGTAATTTTTGAGAATGTGTCTTTTAGTTACATTTTGCAAAATATTTCTTTTAAGGTAAAACCTGGACAGACCATTGGCATTGTTGGTGTTGGGGGTAAAAGCACTTTAGGAAATTTGCTGACGGGTTTATATCCTCCAAGCACCGGACGGATTTTGATTGATGGACATGATATTGCAGATATTTCTCTTCAATCGTTGCGAAGTCAGTTAGGTGTGGTGCCGCAAGAGTGTTTTCTGTTTTCGGGGACGATTTGGGAAAACATTACCCTATTTGACTCACAGTTTACTCTTGATCAGGCGATCGCTGCTGCCAAGTTAGCCGAAGCACACACCTTTATCGAAGCGCTACACAACGGTTACAACACTCAAGTGGGGGGACAAGGGGGGACGCTGTGTGATGAACAGCTAAAAAAAATAGCGATCGCTCGATCACTTGTGAGAAATCCCCGAATATTTATTTTAGATGAAGCTACAAGTTCTCTAGATGTATCACAACGTCGGTTTCAACAAAATTTAGCCCGGTTGAATCGCACCACTTTTCTAGTTGCCCATCATCTCGGTGTCCTTCGCAATGCAGACTGCATACTTGTCTTAGACCGAGGTATCCTTGTTGAGCAGGGCACCCATGAAGAACTAATGGCAATTAACGGTATTTATTACAACTTATCTCAACAGCAAGTGCATCTGTAATCTCACTTATATCAGTTATTTTGCTCTTCATTTGGATTGAGAAATAATTTAGTTAAATTCACTACTGAACTTTATCTAATTTTCTAAACAACGTAAGGATTTACTGGCTTAATTTGCTGCGTCTTCTTTTTGCCAAAAATTTTCTTATGGGTGTTCTATGGTATTGATAAATTTTTATTTTTTGGGTTAGAAAATCATATCATGTTCGGTTACATTTAACAACTATTTATTTAGATTTAGTTAATAATTCGTATGCAAAATTTACAAGCTGTTTATGCTGATTTTGCAATTCTGTTATAACCGCTAAAGTCTTTGCTATCAAGCTGTTATGGCAAAAATTATCGCTAGTTTTTATGAATTTTTATCAACTTAGTTATTTATAATAATCAATAATTTTGATTTTACAAATGCTATAAATACAGTTCTATTTATGTCTTATTAAGAATTTTATTTAATAGGACACTTGGCAATAAAGATAACAAAGAAAAAGTCTCAATTAAATATTCAGTGAGGGGTGTAACCCCCTATCAAATAATTAAGAAAGGACAAAATAGAAAGTTGCACAATACTTAAGTAAATCTCACAAGATGAACTGTAAATTTGACTTATAAAAATGCCAAAATGGCAGATGACATTAACCGCAAAAAATAGTATAAATACAAATGTTACCCTTAACGATTGAAGATGAAGATTTTATCTTCGCCAATCTGAAACCCATCGGTTTATTCTTAAGCCCTCCTAAGAAAACTGTCAATTTTAATACATATATTTATCAGGGAAAAGGAATTAAATTAGGAGTTGGCACAATTTTCATTTTTGACAAAGCTGTATCTACCAAAAGCCACAACCAAACTTTTTCCTGCCAGTCATCTGTCATGACGAAAGGTAAAAATTTACCTTTGACTTACAGCCAAGCAAGAGCTTTCAAGGTGTAACTCTGACTCTTCGGCTTAGTTGATTGCCTTTACACCAAAGGGAATCAGACAGCATTGTGGCAGGAGCAGTAAACAAACTTGATTACAAACAGTCAAGTTTCCCATCAATGGTCAGCTTATGGAAAAAATCATTTTAGTAAATGCAGTGGAAACCTCAGATCAGCCAAGCAGTTCAGAAATTAACTTAGACAGCAAAAAGGCTCTTGAGCGTTTGTTAAAACACCAGGAAACTATGAAAAAGAGGGGGAAAGGGGAAGCGCTAAGAGCGCAGGGGAAAGGGGAAAGGGAACCCCATACTTCGGCAAGCTCAGTAACCATATTTAAAAATAGGGGCTTTATACCTTTGTGGGATCAGGGGTTTTTTCTTCTTACAAACGTCAACGGGACGGAAACCGACCCCGCTGAGTTTGCGCTTCTTCCTTTACCCCTTCCCCTTTCCCCCTTTCCTATGAAATCGCGCATCTGTAAGAGGTCACTTTGGTAAGTGGCACAAACCTTTGCGCGAATCATCCAGGATGCAAGCCTAGTTTTATTGCTTAGGAATGCTTCAGCAATCAGCAGATTTTGTCAACAAAAATCAAGGTGCAAATCAAACTTGATATTGAAGAGCTTTTATAGCGATCGCTCTTTGTAATACGCAATCATCTACCAATCCATCCCCGAATTAGCTAATCAAGTAGCTGCCCACAAAGCGCTCTTGATGCAAATTTCCATTTTGCTACCAAAAATCAAAGCCACAGTTAAGTACTTCATCCAAGACACCTAAAACCATGAATCAAGATATTACTAACATTGGTCACAAATTAAATAAGCCAATTAATCCTGAGCAATTAGACCAGGTAGTTGAAGCGATTCTTGCCGGAAAGTATTCCTGGGCTTGTGTTTTGATGCTACGTTTCGCAGGGTACAATCCTTTACATTACATTCCCTACCGCACCTATAATCGATTGCTCAAAGAAAACACCCAGCAAATCAGGTCAAATCAACAGCACAACGAAAATTTACAAATCGTCAAATCATCTTCCGAAAAAAGGTCTGAAGGTAATCTTTCACCTAGTTGTTTGAGCAAAATTAAAGACCTAGCTTATTTAGAAGTGGTTGGCAAACATCAAACAGAAATTCGTGGTCGCGGTTTAGATCAGCGGTTGGGAACACAGATTCATGAACATCAATCTATTCAGTCTGAATTAAGACCAGAAATCGCTTCAGAATTTTCCAAAAAATTCTGTAATTTAAATTGACAGTGTGTCATCAACTTATAGCTTTGGGAGACGCGAAATTTCGCGTCTCTACGCTCTAATTTTGCGCTGAACTGAACGGTATACAGCAGATTTCACTTCTTAGGAGGTATATGAGTAAAACCCCAAACCCGCTCTGAGACGTTCCGCCGGAACGTCTCTACGTGTATTCAATGTATATGCTCTATTACCTTTCACCAAAACTATGATAACTATCAAAAACTAATGAATGACTTTTCAAGAAGAGTTATTAAAGAAGACTTTTACTCAACTTTGTTTCCTAACAAGGGAGAAGGGAGCAATTCCCCCTTGCCTCTTGTTGAACCACAGGAAATTGTCAACTTCCTCAAAAGCGAAATTAATTTCAAACAAGTCTGTCAAAAGATTTTGTTTCAAAAAGTGATATGTCAGGCTGCACAAAAAAGAGGGATTATTGTAACCACAGAGGAAATTGAAGCAGAAGCAAATCGTCAACGTCATGAAAAGCGTTTAGAAAAAGCTACAGATACTTTGTCATGGTTAACAGATGAATTAATTAGTTTCGATGATTGGGAAGTCGGAATTCGTAATCATCTACTGTCAGAAAAATTAGCTCAAACCCTGTTTGCGAAAGAAGTAGAAAGTTTTTTTCTCCAAAATAGCCTTAGTTTTGAGCAAGTTATATTTTATCAAATCATTGTTGATTCCCAAAAACTAGCTCAAGAACTTTACTATCAAATTGAAGAAGGTGAAATCAGTTTTTATGATGCAGCTCACCTTTATGATATTGATGATAAGCGTCGAAAAAAGTGCGGTTACGAAGGAAAAGTCTACCGTTGTTCCATAGAGACAGATATAGCTGATGTTGTATTTACAACAATACCATCTCAGTTGATTGGACCGCTCAAAACCTACCGAGGTTATCATCTTTTAATGGTTGAAGAGTTGATTCCTGCTGAATTATCACCTGAAAAATATCAAGAAATTCTTAATAATATGTTTCAGCAGTGGCTAGCTGCGGAGTTAGATTATATGCTTAATTTATCACAATTATAAACTTCGCGGAACGAAGGCGATCGCAGAGGTTATGATCTGTCATAAATTCCTTTGTTTAGCCAAGGCAAGGAATTTAAAATTTCATAAGTCAGACTATAATTATTTCATACTTGTGATAGATGCTTAAATTGTATATGTGTGCTATTCAAATAAATCTATATTTTTCTTACTTTAGATAGATGCATAGATATTATACTTAATATAGGAAAGATATTTTGAGATTACATTCTGTCTGTAAAAAAATAAAACTTCACATCAATAAAGTTGAAGTGAATAATTATACCTAACATAATGTTTACGAAACAAAATAATTAATAAAAATTAAATTAGCTGGAAGTATATGGTGATGTAAAGTAGGATACAATATTAAGATTGAGTAAAGAAATTATAAATTTGTAATAAAGTTTTGATTTTATTATCAAAATATCTTGACTAAATATACCTAAATATATTAAGAAGAGTATGTGTGTGAGTGAATAATGATAAAAATCTATCGCTTTCTACCTGAAATTGACTTTTAGATAATTTCAGATTCTTATAAATCTGATAATTATATAAAGAGGTAATGGTAGGCTAGCAAAAAATAAATAATGGCTAGAGCAGTTAATTTTTTTGGTCAACCGATTTTAACAAATTTAAATATTTGGAGAAGTAGCTACCACCGATGATGAAGAGTTCAACAAGATAATCAAAATAAGCCTTTTTGGCAGACCCTCATCAACTATATTATCAATACTTGCTGAGTAGGTATGTTAGAATAGCTACAAAATCATTCAGCATCAGATTATGGTCAAGCTAGAACTGATGCACTTCGTAAACAAGCCGTTGTGTGAATAAACTTCACAACCGCGTTAAAGCCCTTAGTATTTGGTGAACATCAAGTTAAGGCTGGAATAAATTTATGAAACTTTTTTCATTTTTATCCTGAAAGTGCATAAGTCGATTTTTCAACACCCATATAAGGATACAGAAACAGAAAAAAGCTCTCTAAACTTAACCAGTGTTAAGAAAATAGCGTATGGCTGAATTGACACAATAAAGCTTGCATCAATGTATAAGTTCTAAAAATCTGACAAATTCTAGGTTTTACTAGTGACTAATTCACTGGTTGAGGTGCTGTATCAGGTACTGTTGTTTATCAGGGGATCAACAGCTATGGTTTGTGCATGTTTTGCCAAGGTTGGTTACTACTGCTGGCTAAAAACTCGCTTTGCAGTCTTAATTTGCCTAAATGTCATCCGTTGTGAGGAAGGAATCAGAGAAGGGTGTAGAGTCAAGTTACAATTTGTGCCTGTCTACACATTTAGTGATTTTGCATCGACAAAAAGGCATATAATACTTTTCACCTTATTGAGTAAAGTTTTAACTGAAAACTTTGCTCGACGAAGAAAATCAAAACATAATGTCATGTGGCTACAAATTTTTAAGCGTCGCTATATTTCCAGAGAATCTAATTAACTCTGGATACTGACGCACAAAATGATACAACCCGGTAATAACCCCCTAAACTCGCAAAGCACAGGGGGAAACCCGGTGTTAGTTGCACATCAAGTAACATAATTAGCCTTTTAGGACTAATTAACGTAAGCATCTGTAAAACTTTAGCTTGCCGGCTTGGAGAAACAGCTGCTCTAGACGAACTTGTCCACTTTGTACAATTGATGACAACTGCATAAAATTATGTCACAATATTCGTTGAAAGACAAGGCTATTGATAGCTACGACTTGAAAAAAAGTAAGTTGTTAACGTCTTTTGAGTCTCATGTTCAAATTAAAAATTTCGGCGAGAATTTGCAGCCAAAATATAGTCGTCGGAGAAAAACTATATTCCTGGCAGATACGGCTAAATCTCGGCAAATGTGTAAAATATTAGGTTATTTACCAAAAATAGTGCGGTATCGGATTGCTATCGGATGGAATGAGCGATACCTGCGGTATGCGAGTGGACGCGATGGCATCCACTTCATAAAAGGCATCTCCGGAAAAGAGGTAAAGACGTAGGAGTGCTACATCTCTACAAGGGTTTGGGGTAAAGACGTAGGAGTGCTACGTCTCTACAAGGGTTTGGGGCAACGCATAATTAATTTCTGGAGATGTCTAAAGCTGATTCAGCTTTGAATAAATTCACCAAACTAAGGATGTGAGAATTAAGATATGCAACTGGCAATCTAACTCCTAACTTAGTTTCCATTAATATGTAGTCAAATGTTTTTAACACTTGATTATTATGTGAAAATTGCAGGAGGAAACGGTGTTTTCACGGCAACAGTTAAGTCAACAACTCACCCAAATTTGGGGTGAAACGCTTTGTGACAGCGAACTTGATAAGTGTTTGGCATTGCTTGAAATTCTGGAACCACCTTCTTCTAAGGAGTTTTGGCAAGCAACAGAAGCAAAATCGGGAATTTACATTATCCTGGCAGGTAAATGCAGACTTTTAGATAGCGCTCAGGACTTAATTACTACTCTTTGTGTTGGGGAATCATTTGGTGAGATAACTCTGTTTCCCGAAGAAGAATTGACAAATTATACTGCGAGAGCTTCTGTTAATTTAAAGCTTGGCTACATCCCCTTAGAAGCGCTGCAAGAAGTAATTCGCACATATCCAAGTATAAGCGATCGCATCAGAGAACGCGCTGAAATTTGGGATTTAATGCTGTTATGTCGGCAAAATTCTCAACTTGCGGGACATACTTCTGTTGTTCCGGGAATGCTCAAAGCCTTATCTTATTTTTCACGGCATTACCTAGAGATTGGATCGATACCAGCAACAGTATCTCAAGATTGTCAGATATTGCTGTTGCGTCGCGGTGAATTGCAACATACTGACGGACGTTGTTTAAGTCCTGGTAATATATGTGCAATTGATAACAAGAGTTGGCACACCAAAGAAAAAGCGATCGCTTATATTCTCAAAAGTGACGACGTGTCTGCGGCACTGCAACACTGCCCGGAATTAGGATCTTTTATCAATTCCACCTCTGTTAAGTCTGCCTCAGTGGAACGTCCGCAGCGAAAAAGCAGGTCAAATTCAAAAGAACATTTTGATACATCTGCTAAAATCATTCCCTTTCCCCAGCGCGATCCCAAATCAAAAGAAAAGCCAAAAAAACAGCGCCCTTTCTTTCCTAGTCCCAAAATGCAAGCAGGGCATTGGTGGGGACGTCTCACCAAGCGCTATCCATATTATGCTCAACAAAGCGCTGCCGATTGCGGCTCTGCCTGCTTGGTGATGATTGGTAACTATTGGGGCAAGCACTTCAGCGTCAATCGCTTGCGGGATATGACCAACGTCAACCGCAGTGGGGCATCTTTACGTGCTTTAGCAGCGGCAGCAGAAAGCCTGGGTTTCGCTACCCGTCCGGTGAAAGCCAGTCTAGATAAACTAGCAGAACAATCTTTGCCAGCGATCGCACACTGGGAAGGTAAGCACTTCATTGTCGTCTATGAAATCACGAAAAAGCGAGTGATAGTAGGCGATCCTGCCCTTGGACAACGCACCTTAACCAAAAGCGAATTTAACACAGGCTGGACAGGGTATGCATTGTTATTGCAACCCACATCTCTGCTCAAAGATGCCAAAGCCGAAAGTACAGGCTTTTGGAAGTTTTTTGAGTTAGTCAAACCCCACTACCGGGTACTGATAGAAGTCTTTTTGGCAAGCGTGCTGATGCAGCTATTTGGACTAGTAACGCCGGTATTCACCCAGTTGTTACTAGATAGAGTGCTTGTACAACGCAGCGTTGCCACCTTAAACGCTGTGGGGGTGGGAATGATCGTTTTTGGCTTGTTTAGTATCGCCATGAATGGAGTGCGGCAATATCTGCTCGATCACACGGCAAACCGCATCAGCCTTTCCTTGTTGGTAGGTTTTATCAAACATACCCTGCGCTTGCCCCTCTCTTATTTCGAGTCGCGTTATGTCGGGGATATCGTCTCTCGCATTCAAGAAAACCAGAAAATTCAGCGTTTTCTAACTGGGCAGACACTCTCAATCATCCTGGATATGATGACATTGGTTGTCTATCTAGCTCTGATGTTCAGTTATAGCTGGCGGATGGCATTATTGGTGCTGTTTACTGTGCCGCCATTTTTTATTTTGGCGCTGAGTAGCACAAGTATTTTACGCCGCATTTCCAGAGAGATTTTTAACGCTGGTGCCGAAGAAAATAGCTATCTCATAGAATCACTGACTGGTATTCGCACAGTTCGTTCATTGGCTATTGAACAGACAGTGCGGTGGCATTGGGAAGAACTGCTGCATAGTTTGATCAAAAAAGCTTTTAATGCCCAGATTATCGGCAATCGCTTGCAAATTCTCAGTGGTACGATCCAAACCTTTGTGAATACAGGATTGATGTGGTTTGGTGCATGGCAGGTGATTCAAGGGGAGCTTACTGTTGGGCAATTAGTTGCTTTTAATATGTTGGTGGGTAACGTCTTGAGTCCTTTTCAGCGATTGTCTGGACTGTGGAATGAATTGCAGGAAATCGTTATTTCCACCGAACGGATTAATGATGTTTTAGAAGCGGAACCGGAAGAAGACTTACAGAATAAACCCCGCAAATCACTGGATAGACTTGAAGGTAATATCCGCTTTCAAAATGTCACCTTCCGTTATCACCCAGAAAGTGAAACGAATGTGCTGGAAAATCTGACTTTTGAAATTCAGCCCAATCAAATGGTGGCAGTTGTCGGACGTAGCGGTTCCGGAAAAACAACCTTAAGTAAGTTGATTTTAGGTTTATACCCTGCGACAGATGGCAAAGTATTGATTGACGGTCATGATATTTCTAGCGTCTCATTGCGATCGCTCCGTTCTCAAGTTGGTGTAGTCGATCAAGATACCTTTCTGTTTGGTAGTACCATTCGTGAAAACATCTCCATCGCTCACCCAGAAGCTTCATTAGAAGAAATCATTCAAGCAGCACGATTTGCAGGAGCTGATGAATTTATTCAGAAACTGCCAATGGGTTATGAATCCCAAATAGGTGAAGCTGGTGGTATGCTATCCGGCGGACAACGCCAACGTCTAGCGATCGCTCGCGCTTTGCTTGGAAATCCGCGTTTATTACTTTTTGATGAAGCCACCAGTCATTTAGACTCGGAATCAGAACGTATTATTCAGAACAACCTGAAAACAATTCTCAAAGGTCGCACAAGTTTAATTATTGCTCATCGTCTTTCTACTGTTCGCAATGCTGATTTGATTTTAGTTTTAGATCGGGGCGTATTAGTAGAAAGCGGTACTCACGACGAACTAATTACCAAAAAAGGTCATTATTACTACTTAAATCAACAACAACTAGCTCAAGCAGGTTGAGTCTAGGTAATACGCTTGGTGTTATATCATGCTCGGTGAATTACTTACAACGTAAAGACGTTCCGTTGGAACGTCTCTACCAAGTAAAGACGTTCCAACGGAACGTCTCTACCAAGGATTTTAGGCTTAACTCTCCCATATACTGTTCTGGGAAATAAAACTATGTCATATGCATCTGTTAATTCCTCATCTCCACTCCCCCAAGATGAGGGGAATGAGTATAAAAGTTATACGCACTCTAAAGAATCTGCCCAAACATCAGATAACGCTCAAGACTTGTATTACGGCACCGAAGAACTGCTGGATGCCTTACCCAGAGTTTGGACTCGTGGTGTGTTGTATGTACTGGTAGGCTTTGCATTTGTCTTGTTACCTTGGGCAACCCTTTCAAAGGTAGATGAAACAGGAAGTGCCAGAGGACGTATAGAACCAAAAGGTGCAACCCAAAAGTTAGATACATCTATAGGTGGAAGCGTCAAAGCTGTCAAAGTAAAAGAAGGGGACATTGTGAAAGCAGGACAGGTTCTGTTGGAACTTGAATCTGATATTTTGCAAACCGATATGCAACAAGCCAAAGAAAAATTACAAGGCTTACAAAATCAAGTAGCGCAACTCGATGTCATCAAAAAACAACTGCAATTAACTCTTAGCGTTCAGGAACAACAAAATAAATCCCAAGCCTTAGAAAAAATATCTCAAATCAACCAGGCAAAGCAAAATCTGGATGCAAAACAAAGTATTTACAACTTACAAAAGTTAGAAAAAGAGGCATTAGTTAGTCAAGCACAGCAGCAAATTAGCACCACTCAAAATGACGAGAAATCGACTCAAAATCGTTTGAGTATAGATTCAAGACAAGTGGAACGCTTTAGCCAGCTTGTTAACGATGGTGCCGTTTCGACAAACCAAGTTGACCAACTCAAAAAAGAAGAAGAAGAAAGCAAACGACTTTATGAAAAAGCTAAATCTGACATCAAACAAGCTAAATTGCGTTTAGCTGAAGAACAAAATCGCTATCAGTCCACAATGAGTCAGTTGGAGTCGGATATTAAGCAAGCAAATCTTCGATTACAAGAAGAACAAAACAGCCATCAAAGTCTATTGCAAACAGGGAAACTAGCTATGTTGAGAAATCAGCAACAAGTCAAAGATTTAGATACACAAATTGGGACATTACAATCCCAAATTGCCCAAGCTGGAAGCCAGATGACATCATTAAAACTGCAAATGCAGCAACGAATCGTGCGATCGCCTATTGATGGTGTGATTTTTGAATTTCCCACCACGAAACCAGGAGCAGTCGTCCAACCAGGACAAAGGATTGCTCAAATTGCACCCAAAAATACTAACTTTGTACTCAAAGCGCAGATACCCAGTCAAGATAGCGGTTTCTTGAAGGTGGGAATGCCTGTGAAAATCAAGTTTGATGCCTATCCTTTCCAGGAGTATGGCATCGTCCAAGGAAAACTTACTTGGATTTCTCCCGACTCTAAAGTTAGTCAAACACCCCAAGGAAATGCAGAAAACTTTGATTTAGAAGTCACCATAGACCAACAATATATCGAAAATGGTACAAAGCGCATTCCATTAAGTGCGGGACAAACAGCAAACGCTGAAGTAATTATTCGTCAGCGACGGGTGATTGACTTCGTTTTAGATCCGTTTAAAAAGCTCCAAAAAGGCGGTTTGGAGATGTAGTTGATACTTCTAATTTAGAGGTATCAAGTCTGATTGTTTTACGCCACTTTGCAAAAATCAATCTACTCCCCTTATTGTTTGCTGTGAAGGAAAAAGAATGTAGAGACGTAGCACTGCTACGTCTCTAGGGATTCTAGATAAGACATATTTAAATTCGGTCGATGTCTAATCAATTCTGTACGAGTACTTAAGATATCAAATCCGTCTGAGATTTACCAGTGCCGGGAGTTTATCTGAAGTCTAGATATAGCTATTGCAAAAGGAAGGTTATTGTATGCATCCAATTGAGCTAATGAGAAAATATGGCTGGTCTTATCACAAACTAGCCGCAGAGTTTGGAGTTTCCGAAGTTGAAGCCAGACGATGGGGATTTAGAAAAACTGCCAGTAACTACCGAAATCCCACCACAATGGCTTACAAACTAGCAGAAAAAATTGATAAGGAATTATCAACGATATCTGCATCTGCATAGAACCATTGTTAGAACCTAAGTGACCTAGACTCGGCTTCAAAATCAGTTTTTAATAAGAAAGAATAGGACTTACGCACTCAGACTTGCTTCCCTTGCCTGTGGGATGTCAAGTTTACCGGGGGAAGTTTCCCCTGGTGAGCTTTACGAAATTACGTTGTCGTTGAGTAAGTCCTGAATAAGTGGAGGAATTATATTATGCCTCAACATCTGACCATCTCTAATTTAGACATCATTCGCAGTCTCAAGCTATCGTGTCAAATTCCTGATTTTCTAGAAGCTATAGCATTTAAAAAAATTATTGCCGAAGTAGCCCAAGAAGCTGGTATTCAAGTAGAGGAGGAAGAAATTCAAAAAGAAAGTGAAAAACTCCGGCTAGAATACAAACTCGTCAAAGCTCAAGATACCTGGAATTGGCTGACAAAACATCATCTATCTTTGAATGAGTTTGAAGAATTAGTTCACGAAAAGGTTCTTCATCAAAAGTTAGCAAATCATCTCTTTTCCACTCAAGTAGAAAGGGTTTTTTATGAGCGTAAACTTGAATATATCGCGGCTGTCACTTATGAAATCATTCTTGATGATAGAGACTTGGCTTTAGAACTGTTTTATGCCCTGGAAGAAGGTGAAGTTACTTTTCAAGAAATTGCCCGTTTATATATTCAAGAACCAGAACTTCGTCGTGCTGGTGGGTATCAAGGACTTAGACATCGTAAAGATTTTCGTCCAGAAATTGCAGCGGCTGTATTTGCTGCAAATGCACCGGAGATTCTCAAACCCATTAGCACCCAAAAAGGAGTGTATCTAATTTGGGTAGAAGAAATAATTCAACCAAAATTAGATGAGCAATTACGCCAGAAAATTATTACAGAATTGTTTTCGGCTTGGCTAAAGCAACAATTTGAAAGTTTAGAAATCTTTACGCAGCTAGACTCGGATACTAATTTACAACCGCAAAATGAATTATTGCAACAGGTTTAATTTAGTTTTTTGTTTAATAGTAATTAGCTAATACCAATTCTATGTGAGGCTGCACATTATACCCTCACCCTGGAAGGGTGGGGCTATACAAACAAGAGCTTACCTACGTGGGCTAAATTAGGCGCATCTTCATATAGAAATGATATAAATTGGTAGAAAACAATTCTTGATGCTAATTTCTCCAATACAAATTGAATGGATGGTATTTTTTTAATACTTGTGTACATTCACAAACATAATCAAAAAAAGTTTATTTTTTCTTTAAAAGCACTGCCATCAAAGGTTTTTCAGCTTTAAAAGAACTAAAAAATAATCAATAAATTGCGCGTAGGCATTAAAAAAAACTATTATTGCCTATTTTGTCGTTGCTAATTTTAAGCTTATTTTATATTAGTAAATAATCAAAAAATGTATTTATACAATTAGATAGTTTTATAAAAAATAGCTAGAAAAAGTGTTGACTTTTAAAATGAATCAGTTATATTAGAAATGTGAGCAACGGAAAGAAGTTATTTGCTCAAGATGCAAACAATAGAAAGAAGTTGTTCGCAGTAAAAATTCCCAAAAACTAACTTTAATTCCCAGGAGAAACCCATGATTATTTCAGATTTGAACTACTTGGAAGCTGTAAGTCAAGAAACCGAGGTTGTTGGTGGTAGTAGTTACTTTAACTTCTACAAGAACGTGAATGCATACGTCAATACCAACACTAACTTTAATTCCAACACCAACGTCAACGATTACTTCAACAAGTACGCAAGGATCGATGTGTACTCGAATGTAAGGGGTAATTCATCTACCTTTGCGTTCGACAACGAAGCTCAAGGTTACGACACCAACACTCAAGGTACTTTAAATCAGCTAACGGTTGCCGGACGTTACTCCGGTCAAAACGGAACCTTCGTTTCTGCCGCAAACTAATAAAGCATAGCTTTATCTAATCTCAAAGAATTGCTCATAACAAAGCAATTCTTTGAAGTGCGATTTGCTGCTTTTGAAAAAGGTAATGGCAATCAAATCTTATTTAAAGGGTCTTGCCATTATCTATTTTTTTGCGTTGCTGATTAGATGTATTAAAATGATTGTACGTAATGTCAAAACCCTTGTAGAGACGCGATATATCGCGTCTCTACATCTAGATTCATATTGCGATTCAGCAACGCCCTATTTTTTGATGTTTTAAAATTAAGAAAATAGATAAATCATGCACATTTGCGATCTTGATTATTTAGACACGATTCCGGAAACATCCACCATACATTTAAATGGTGGTAGGGCTGTAGCAATTTCTGCATTTTCAGCAAGTGCCTTTGGTGATGCAACCAGCATCAATACTTTTTTGAGAAATATCGCAATTAGTCGCTCTGGTGGTTCCTTCGCTAATAGTTCAGTTCATGTTACTTCAATATCATCTGGTGGTAGCACTTTTGCTTCTGCTTCTTCTTTAGCTTATGTTTCTTCAAATCCTTAATTGAGATAAAAGTGTGCTAGGGAGCATCTAAGCCATATTTTGGATTTGGAATTACAAGAAAGCAGGTATAGCCTTATAAAAGGTTATATAAAATGATTCTGTATCGCTTGATATAGCCATGAATGCCAAAAAAACTTTTGAATCTAATATCGAATCTTTCATCAAAAGTGCAATGCAAAAGCATCAAGCAGGTCAATTTGATGAAGCAGAATTGATTTACAGACAGATATTAGAAACTCAGGCTGAGGATGAAGATCGAAAGACATCTTTAGGAGACTTGTATTATTTAATAGTTCTCAATTTGGGAGATGTCCTTCAGAATCAAGGAAAGTTAAAAGAAGCAATCAAAGTTTATCAGCAAGCCTTAATCTTCGATCCTAACTTTGCCGAAGCTCATAACAACTTGGGAAATATTTTCCAAGAACAGGGTAAATTAGAGCCAGCAGTAGAGTGTTACCAGCAAGCTTTAAAGATTAAACCTGACTTAGGCGATGTCCACAACAACTTAGGAAATGTCCTCAAAAGATACAATTTAGAAGCAGCTATAGAATCCTACCAGCAAGCCATAAAAGTCAACCCTGACTGTGTAGATGCTCATTACAATTTAGGAAGTGCGCTCAACGAACAAAATCAGTTAGAAGCAGCTATAGTAGCTTACCAGCAAGCCTTAAATATCCAACCTGACTTTGCAGCAGCCAGATTTGCCATTTGCATGACTCAACTGCCGATTATCTATTTGAATGTTGACGAAATCCAAATTAGGCGAAATCAATATCAACATCATCTGCATTCTTTAGCTGATTACTATAAATTTGCTAATACCAAAGAGCAAGTAGAAGCAGCGAAAATGATAGGTTTTTCACAACCTTTTTATTTAGCTTATCAAGGCTTCAATGACCGACATTTGCAGGAAATTTATGGAAAAATGATTTGTCAGCTTATGGCAACTCGTTATCCGCAATGGAGTCAGATTAACTCTGTTCCAAATTTAAAAGCTGACGATAAAGTTCGTGTCGGTTTTGTGACTGGATATTTCCGCGAACATTCTTGTTGGAAGTTAATTAAGGGTTGGGTAGAAAACCTCGATAGAAGTGAATTTGAATTATTTGGTTATCATACCGGAACAAAACGCGATCGCGAAACGGTAAGAGCGGCAAAAGCGTTTGACAGATTTACTCAAGGTCCTCTGCTACTCGAACAATGGGCTGAGGTAATTGCCCAAGACAATTTACATATCTTGATTTTTCCCGAATTTGGGATGGACTCCATGACAGTTAGATTGGGGTGCTTAAGATTAGCTCCCATTCAAATAGGATCTTGGATTCACCCAGAAACAAGCGGGATGCCGACAATTGACTATTTCTTGACCAGTGATTTAATGGAACCGGAAAATGCTCAAGACCATTACACTGAAAAGTTAGTTAGATTGCCCAATTTATCGATTTATTACACACCTTTAGACATTAAACCTCAACCCGTCACTAAAAGTGACATCGGCATCGCAGATAATCAAATTATGTTCTGGTGTTGTCAATCAATATTTAAATATTTGCCACAACATGATGATGTCTTTCCTAGAATTGCTAAAAAGTTGGCGAATAGCAAGTTTGTATTTATTGAACATCATATTAGCGGACAGGTAACTCAAGTCTTTCGTCAACGCTTAAGTCGGGCTTTTGAGGAATTTGATCTGAATTATCAAGATTACTGCATATTTCTGCCGCAAATGGAATCTAGCGTTTTTGCGGGAACAGCAGCTAGAGCAGATGTCTTCTTAGATAGTATCGGTTGGTCTGGAGGTAACACAACTCTAGAAGCGATCGCTCATAATATTCCAGTCGTCACATTTCCAGGAGACTTGATGCGCGGAAGGCATACAATGGCTATGCTGAAAATGATGGGTATCGAAGAGACGATCGCTGCTAGTAAAGAAGAATATGTGGAGATTGCGGTTCGTCTAGGTGAAGATGCTGAATATCGTCAATACATCAGCCAGGAAGTTGGCAAAAATAAGCAAAAATTATATAACGACTTAAAACCAGTCAGAAGCTTGGAAGACTTTCTCTTAAAGCTGGTCAACAAAACTAGGAGATTTGGCACAAAAGAACTTTCTGAAGCTCTGCAATTAGCAGTTGAACATCAACGCACTCATCGCTTCACGGAGGCTGAACAGCTATATCGTCAGATTTTGGAAAAACAGCCTCACCATCCCGAAGCCTTATATGGACTCGGCATGTTAGCTATGGGGATGGGGCAGACCGAAACTGCCGAACAATGTCTAAGTGCGGCTTCCCAAATTCAGCCAGATTCTGTTAAAATATGGTTTAGCTTGGGTAATTTGCGTTTCTCCCAAGGGCAATTGCCAGAAGCTGAGAACGCATACCAACATGCGATCGCGTTGCGACCGGATGCAGTTCCTATCTACAACAATCTAGGTTACACGCTGGAACAACAGGGTAAGTTTGACGAAGCGATCGCCTACTATCAAAAAGCCCTAGAAATTGAACCTAACTGCACCGAAGCTGATGTCAATTGGGGTAATGCGCTTCACGCTCAAGGCAAGCTTTCTGCTGATAAACAAGATTATTACGCACAATTGAATCACAAACTGGGTCTTACCCGCAAAAGCGCAGGAGATATGAAGATGGCTGTAGCTTATTATAAACAGGCGATCGCTATCCAACCCGATTTGGTAGACGCTCACTATAATTTGGGGGTAGTGTTGCAACAACTTGGTGACTTTAAAGAAGCGATGGGTTGCTATCAAACAGCTTTAGAGTTAAATCCCCAACACCACCAGGCAGACATTAGCTTAGGACAAATATTGCGCTCTAATGGAATACACGTAGAGACGTAGCAGTGCTATGTCTCTACAAGGAGAGGGGTTTTATACATGTACTTCCTAAGCCTGAAATCTGCTGTATGACAGTCAATAGCAATGAGGTTTGTTTGTAACTTTTTGATTATTCTGTTTTTTCCGACTTAATTAACAATCATGGGTAGTACGATTATGGAACGCGAAGAATTTGTAGTTAAACGGATAGTATCACCTGACGGCAAGGTAATTGCTGAACTAAAAAGCTTTGTTAAGACATCTGGGGATGGTCAAAGTGAAATTAGTCAAAGCATTTCTATGAATGTTTCATCAGATAATAACTCCCGAAAATGTTCGCAATCTGGATTTATTTCTATCTCTTCTAGTAATGAGTAGTAAATAATGTTGAATTATTTCATTTGTACAATACTTGCTTCATTCCTTGAATTCTACTGACGTAGTTATGAACAAACGCTTAATCATTAAGGACTTAAATTATCTAGAGCAGGTTAAGGAAAATACTGTTCTAGGAGGTGATGATGTTGTCGCTCTTACTGGCACCATTACAAGAACCGGACCTGGTTATGCCAGTGCTGGTGCGGTGGCATTTGCTGCTGGTCAGATTAATGGCATCGATATTCAAACCCAAACAAGTGCCTCACCGAGTATCAGTTTCGCAAATGCAAGAGCCGAAGCCTATGGAAGGACTGGAAATGATACTGCTGTATCCTTGAGTTATAGTAACTCTAATTTTAATCCTAGAAGTTCTAATAGGTTTAATTCGCTTTCTTTTAATTCAACAACGACAACCTCCGAGTAACTCTATTCACATCTTGTACCAATTTTTACGGCTTTTTCTCTAATTAAGATTGGTGCAAAATATGAGTATAGGCAAATTAAAAGTAGGCAGATCGTTAGGGCATCTCAAAATTTTATTTATTTCAGAAAATCAAGATGGAAAAGCAATGTTTATACTCACATTTGCTTTTCAAGAAAGTAGTTAATCGACAAGTTCGATTATGAGATAGAGTGCCACTTAACCCTCTCATCTCACTCATTTTTTAATTGTCATCTATCTCAAATAAGGAGGTTTAATCATGAGTGTATTACAGATATCAGATCTGAGTTTTTGTGAAGTAGTAGAGAAAGAGATCGAAGTCCAAGGTGGATATACTTTCGCAGGAAACCTGAAATATGAGGATTTCCGCTCGTTATTAACGAGATTCTTTTCTCCTTCGATGCTTGTAGAATACGATCGCCAACAAGTTTATTCCGCTCCAGATGTTGTAGTTGAGAAATTACAGAATCAAACCACTGGAGAATCAGGATATTTAACGTCAACTAAAGATGGGAAATATCAATCTGGTGTGCTAGTTGGTCAAAACTCTGTAAGAAGTTTTGCCACATACTCTACTTTTTCTACTTGACCTAGTAGTCTGTTAAACTCCTAAATGATGGTTAGAGAGACGCGATAAATTGCCGTCTCTCCATAAAATTTATCCGTCAATTAGTCTTTGACATACTACTAGATATTCATCACCAATTCAATACCTAATAGTTGAAAAAAAGTAGATGCAGATTGCTGATTTATCGTATTTAGACAATGTTCCACAAGAGGAGTTGATTTCAGGTTCTGCTGGAGTACTTGTAGATGCTACCGCATCAGCTTCAGGCTATCCAAGCAGCACTTACATTTTTACAGATGGTAGAGCTATACTCTTGCCGAGCGGTGTTTCTCTAGCATTTGGTCGAGGATTAGCAGTGGCAAATGGCGATAATCCTACAGCTAACGTTACAGTTGCAGGTGATGGCGATATTGTGGTGGGAGGAACTAGATCTCGTTCTTCTCAATATACTGCTGTTGCGCGTGGTTTTGTAATCGCCATTGATTTACCTAACCGCTAGATAGTATGTTTGGTAATTCAAGCATTACCCATAAGACTTACGCAAAAATTCTCTTCAGGAGAAGACAGCAAGTGCGTATTTTTCCTCGCAGTTGAAATGTGTTCTTCCCGAAATTTATTTTCGGACTAAAAATGTCTTAAGTTAATGCCATTTGTTCAAAACGTTTTGAATTTAATTTATCTAAAGGAGCAATCCACATGTCTGACAATCATAAGCCAGATTTAAATTCTTCAAAAGTACCATTCTTTGCCCGTTACTTAGAAGGGCAATTCTGCGAAGATTTGTCTGAAGAAGAAATGGAGGCAGTTGAAGGAGGTATTACATTTGTGACGCTAAAATTCCCCTCCGACAACGAAGAAGGTGGTCATGGTGGAGGAATTGTCACTAACAAATTCCGGGATAAGTATGATTGGGGTGGGGGATTTGTCACCAAAAAGTACCCATCAGATGCTGATGAATATGCTGTGACACAAAAGTATCCATCAGATGGAGACGATCACGCTTTTCCCATAGACTAAAGCTTTGATTCATTAGATAACCTATTTGAAAAAGAGGCATTGCTGAATTGATGTATGAATCCGGATGTAAAGACGTTCCGCCGGAACGTCTCTACAAGGATTTTAGTATTATATAAAATTATTTCACGCCCCCGATTCAGCAACGCCGAAAAAGAATGTAGAGACGTAGCACTGCTACGTCTCTAGGGTTCTGGATAAGCGTTCGATGTCTATTTGTAGTCAAACCTAAAGTTCTCAATTTTGAGAGCGCTTCAGCGCTCAGTACAAAAATAAATGTTTTTATGCACCTATCGCGTGATGTTGTTTTATTAATCACTCACAGTGGTGATTTTTTCACAATAGATAGAGTAGCACAAGCTGTATCAAAACGGGGCGCACAACCGTTTCGCTTGGACACTGATAAATTTCCTCTACAAGTGAAACTGAAACAGCAACTGGGCAATAAAACCAGTCATAGACTCGAATATGATCAAGCATCTTCTCATCTACATTCTATCGATAGCAATCAGGTAGTTGCAGTTTGGATGCGTCGAATCTTTGCTCCCCAGATGAATACAGAATTGGCTCCTCAATTCCAAGCAGCGTGCGCTAGGGAGTCATTAGCAACTTTAAATGGTTTTTGGGACAGTTTGCGTCAAGCGCGTTGGGTAGATAATTTACAGCAAATTGCTGTTGCGGAAAACAAGCTACACCAACTGCGGGTAGCGTCTGAGGTTGGTCTTATTATCCCTCGGACTCTTGTCACCAACAATGCTGAATCTGTGGGGGAGTTTTTCTCTGAAGTGAAGGGGAAAATGGTGACTAAACTGTTAACTCCTATTTCCATGAGTATGAAAGGCTCCCCTTTCTTTTTTTACACCAGCGCTGTTAAAGAAGAAGACTTACTTGATGGGGAAACACTGCGTTATTGTCCGATGGTTTTCCAAGAAGAAATACCCAAACAATGGGAATTGCGGGTGGTATTTGTTAATGGCAATTTCTTTGTGGGAGCGCTAGATGCATCTGTTTATAATACATCTACTCTTGATTGGCGTTGTGCAAAAAATGAAGCTTGTGTATGGCAACCTTACGAATTGCCGATTGTAGTTAAACTTGCGATCAAAGAGTTTATGGTAAGGTTTGGGCTACTTTTTGGAGCCTTTGATTTTATCGTCACACCAGCAGGAGAATACGTCTTTTTAGAAGTTAATCCTGTAGGGGAATGGGGAATGTTAGAGCGAGATTTGGACTACCCGATTTCGGAAGCGATCGCTTCGGCTTTACTTCCCTAAAGTATTTAATTTCAAATCATGGATTTTGCTCATGACAGTTTTAATAATTACCCATAGCCACGATAACGAAAGCATCCCTTTGGTAATGCAAGCGATCGCAGCACAAGGAGGAAAAGCTTTTCGTTTTGATACAGACAGATTTCCGACTCAACTACAACTAAATATCTATTATGGTAAACAAAAAGAGCAACTAATTATAATTGATGAAGACAGAAAGTTAGATTTGAGCGAAGTATCAGCAGTTTGGTATCGACGAATTGCGATCGCCCAAAGAATTCCTACTACGATGGACTCCCAACTAAGACAAGCCTCGGTGCAGGAATCTCGTGTCACCATTCAGGGTATGATTGCCAGTATACCGGGATTCCACTTAGACAAATTGCCAAATATCCGTCTTGCCGATAATAAACAGCTACAATTACAAGTAGCACGAATGCTAGGTTTAGATACACCACGCACGCTGATTACAAATAATCCCCAAGCGGTTAAGGAATTTTCCCAAGAGTGCGAGGAGGGTATGATTGCAAAAATGCTTTCTTCCTTTGCTATCTACGATCGCAAAGGGCAAGAGAATGTAGTATTTACTAATCCGGTTACAGATGCAGATTTAGAGAATTTGGATGGATTGCATTTGTGTCCGATGACATTTCAGGAGAAAGTACCCAAAGCGCTGGAGTTACGGACAACGATTGTTGGTAAGCGTATATTCACCGCTGCGGTTGATTCCCAAAGTTTGCAACTATCTCGTTACGACTGGCGAAAACAAGGAATAGCTTTACTTAATGCTTGGCAACCTTACGATTTACCCCAGGATGTAGAGAATAAACTGCTTGAGCTAATGGCTCACTTTGGTTTAAATTATGGAGCAATTGATATCATTTTAACACCTGACGGTCGGCATATATTCCTTGAGATTAATCCTGTGGGTGAGTTTTTCTGGATGGAACATTGTCCTGGTTTTGGGATTTCTCAAGCGATCGCTGAGGTATTGTTAGCTAACTCGCATTCAAGAGACATCTTCCACTTATTTGAACAAAAAGATGACAAAAAACATCAAAACGCATTTTCCACCACAGTTTAATTTTTGGAAAAATTAGATTCGCGACTTCTTTAAGAAATCGGGAGTCTGAACACCGCGAATTTTCACTTGGAAACTAGGATTTTTATAGTTTTTTTACGTTTCAATGCCACACCAATAACACCAGCAACTAAGATAGCAGCTACATTAGTTGAAGGTTCAGGTACGGAAACTTCAGCTTGATTTCGCTTGACTTCGATTAAAGTTAAATTTGTTTCGTTAGGAAAATAACGCTGTAAAGAACCTGCAAAAGAAGCTGTGATAAATTCTTCTTTGCCGCCAAAATTAAAATTGCTATTTTGATTTTTCAAGGTAACATTGTCACTATTTTGAAAATCAATAAAATCTTCATCACCTTCAGTAGTTAAATTACCGGTGACGCTCAAAAAGTCTAAAAGACTGTTATTATTAGTGTCGAATAAAGCGAAAGATATATCTCCAAAAGCTCTAGCATTTTCTGCTGGGGGATTGTCTATAGATGTTGCTAACGCTAAATTACCTAAAAAGTCAAAAGAAAAATTTGTATTTGCATCAATAGCGAAGTTGCCTATAACTGTAGCTTGACTATTTGCTAATGCGAAGTAATCTGTACCTTCACCCAAGGCTATGCTTAAAGATGAATTTGATGCTGTTGGTGGAAAAACGATAAAAGCTGCCTTAGGGTCAGCAAATGCACTTGCCGTAGCCCTATCAATACCAGTAACAAGGTTTTCTATGTCAATGCTACTTGAAGTGAGTGTAGGACTTTGACTAAATTGTGTAAAGGTGAATTGTCCTTGAGAAGAAGCAAATGTAGCAGCTTTACTGGGTGAAATTGCTAACATTGAACTAGCGATCGCTGAAGTAAGCAGTAACAAAAAGCGCTTCATTTTTGTAAGTATTATTTCATGTTTGTTAAAAACAATACTATAGTATACATATGCTAATTATGTAATTTTAGTGTGAAGAATACTTAAATCTTTGACCTTTTTTAAGTATTTTTACTTATAAAATCAGACATTTTTCTTAACTTAACCAAATACTTAAACTCTTGTAACTACATAGTCTGACAGCTTTCTTCCAAGCAAAGATACAGGAAAGCTTTACGTATTGTTGTAATATGACTACATTCTCTAATTAGTACTTAAGCACTAATTAGAGAATGTAGAGACGTTAGATGTAACGTCTCTTGGGATCGGGCAACGCATATTTAAATTCGGTTGATGTCTATTAGACATCTGTTGGAAAAGAGGTAAAGACTATTCTGTGCTACGTCTCTACAAGGGTTTGGGGCAACGCATAATTAATTTCTGGAGATATCTATTAAATAACCCCTTGTCAATAATATTAGACATCTCCAGAAATTTATGATTGCAAAGATACTTTCTTCCTTTGGTATCTACGATCGCAAAGGACAAGAAAATGTAATATTTACTAATCCGGTTACAGGTGCAGATTTAGACAATTAAAAAATATTAAATTAATCGGATGAGCGGCAATTGCGTCTACAGACTTGTCCAGATATGGGCGAATATCATTGCAGCGATCGCACCAATTAATGTATTCAATATATTGACGACTTCGTTAGTTAACCATGTGTATTTAGATTGCAAAGTCGCGCCAATGACACTTTCTATGTTAGTGGCAATAAAAGCTGCCAGAATACACCAAACTACACCGAGTATATTAATTAAACCGATACCCCAAGCAAGAAAGGCGATGGCAGCAGAAGCAAGCATTCCAGCAAGAGTTCCTTCTAAGCTCACCGCTCCTTCTGTTCCTCGTGGCACTGGTTGCAATGTCGTAATCAAAAAGGTGCTTTTACCATAAGCTTTACCAACTTCGCTAGCGCAGGTATCAGAAAGTTTGGTGCTGAAACTAGCAACAAAACCTAATAGGAGGAGAGATTGAGGATTGGGGAATGCGGACTGGGGAATTGAAATCAAGCCCGAATTTATTAACCCGATTGCCAAAGCACACAGCGCTCCAATCAAAGCTGAACCCCAAACGTTTTCTGGACCTCTTGCCCCAGAACGCTTTTCGGCAATTCCCTCTGCTTCTTTTTGCTTCATACCGATGCGTGTAACCGCAGAACCAACAAGAAAGTAGAACATTACTACTATATATCCTTGCCAGCCGAGGGTTCCCCAGAGTAGTACACCCAAAAACCAAGCGTGCAGTAAACCAGCTGGGGTAAGCAGCTTTTTGGGAGCAATAAAAACTATACTTAATAAAACTGTGTTCAGTCCTATTCCCACTAGCCACGGATTAAGAGAAGAAATCAAAGAAAGCATTAAATACATCACCTGTGGTTTTGGCAAAACACTAACACTATTTCTGGCTTAGGACAAGCTCTAAGCCATTTGATCAGCATCTCAAACAACTTTATCTAAATCAGGACTTACGCAAGATGTGACCGAAAACCTTATTCTTGCGTAGCGGTAATTCATGAATTACCGCAAATGCGCGTTATGTTTTGCGTAAGTCCTGTAAATGAAAAAATTTTAATGCTCTTGCGATCGCGTACAGCACCCTCTTAGGAGTTCCCTGAACCTAAACCTGCCTGAGAAGATGTTTGATCATATTGTCTTTGACCATTAACTGCCGTAGTACTTCCAGGAGAAACTTTTGAGATTCTTCCTGACTTAACCCCTTAACTTGCTCTTCGTAAAGTTTGAGGTTGAATCTCTGCTCTAAGTTAAGGTCCATCGGGATATCCATAGTTTCTACTCTCCAGTATTTCGCAATATTTAGTTTGAACTTGCCTGTTAAATAAATATTAACAAAAGTTACACATACTTGACAACTAGACACTTTTAGACGATGTCGAATAAACCAAGTTGACTTATGCGTTGCCCGAAGCCCAACAGACGTAGCATTGCTACGTCTCTACATCTTTTCCACGGCAACAATGTAGAGACGCGACCAATCGCGTCTCTACAAGGGTTGTGGACAACGCATAGTTCATTTTCGGCTATGTCTAATTTAAGGATTGCTCTTGCAGTTTTATAATTAATTTAGGATAGAGTTTCTCAACTTGTTGTTTGGAGTTAGCTTTTAATTTATGGATGCAATGGAGTTTTTTGAACTAAGTACAGGTAAATGGCGATCGCAACGAACAACACACCACCTTGCTTTCAAGCGATCTGAAGCCGGCGAATCCGAGATCCATGTGCAAGCTCTGACAGCGGATCATCCTCAAGTAATTGAGATTTGCCAACTCCATGAGGTTGACCCCAAGTTAGCTATCGGTGGTGCTTTTGTTTCTTGGCAAGGAGCAATGGGATGGGATAGAGAAGAAGAAAATCATGAAGGTTCCACAGTATTTTCCCTGATACCTGATGCTGATAACCCCCGTCAAGGATCATTGCTGCGAGAACGTGGCTATGCCGAAATTGTACCGGTGGCTGGACGCTATAACATGGATGATGAAGAGGGGTTAGTCCTGACGACCGAGTACGAAAGCATGAGTTCCATTGAGAGGTTTTGGTTTGTCGGTCCTAGCATCCGGATGCGAACCAGTACAGTGAAACGGTTTGGTGGTTTTAGCACTGCCACCTTCTGTACCGAATTCCGGGTTGCAGACGCTGAAGAAGTTACCTCTAACCTAGATGGGGCTGACCTCTCAAACCTCACCCCTGACCAGATTAAAAATGCCGTCGCACCCACAAAACACTTCTCCTTCTTTGGTTGGTGAATTAATCATCACCACCAGTACCGATCCATTTACGCGAGGGTTAGATTACCTGTATGGAGTTCGGAGTCTGGCTCTCGACTCAGAAATGATCGATGGGGTTTACGATCTAGATAACCGTATTCCCCTGTGTGCCTGGATTGGTGAGCATATTGATGAAGTGAATAGACAACTTGAAGACTATCTTCAGGCTTGCCACGGTTGTTTTCACCTCTGGGAGCAACCCGCTATTCAAATTTTTGCCGCTCCCTTCGCTCAGTCCTTTGGGATTGATGGTCTGTGCATTCTTCAGACGAATCCAATTACCATCCTGATTGACGTGGGACGAGTGATGCCGGAAGACTGGTTATTATTAGTTGTCCACGAATATGCCCATGCCCATGCGGGTTCTCCGGGGCACCACGAACAATTTGCGCGATCGCTATCTCACCTCTGTCTGGGATTGGGGATTGCACCTCCCCCTTGGGAATCCGGTATGGAATCCCAACTCCGATTTTATCCTGATTGCCGTCCTACTCACAACCCATTGGCGTTTTGGCGAGGAGAATATTTCTAATCTGGAAACAGACTGGAGCGATCGCATCTGCAATCCGTGTTGCTAATGCGATCGCTCGCAAAGAAAATTATTTTTGTAAATCCGTCAATAAAATTTTGCCCGTTCGATCGCACATCGGAAAAATTCACTATAGCGTTCGCGAAGCGTCTCCTGCGGAGAATCGCTACCAAACCACCAACCCATATGCAACTGGGAAAGCATTTCTGATGCCTGCATGGGAAGCCATTTATCTCCAAGTTTGAAACTGCCTTGCATGTCTAGTTGCACGGAATTTGCGAGGGGTGTTCCCAATGCGATCGCATGTAAAAAGTAGCGCTGCTCCCGATCATTAGCTTAGTTGCTCAACTGATCTAGGAACCATAGAAAATTATCTATATTAACTAGACTTTTTTTTTTGATTGTTTAATAAGCAATGTTACTTATATTAGCGTAAAGTAAAAAATATCAAAATAATTAAATTAAAGTGAAGCGAAGATCGAACTGGAAAATCTGTTGTTGGGAATTTTCTGAGCGCGCGATCGCCGATTTCATCTTTCATTCCCAAGCAAATCATCTATGAAATGAAATGGGTTGCTTCCAGTTGATTTAATCTACCGTTCCCATACCACAATTATGGCAATTACCAATCAAATCCGGTTCAATAACCTCCGAGGCGATATTTTCGGCGGTGTCACGGCTGCCGTTGTCTCCTTACCCCTTGCCCGTAAGCCCTGTCTCCAGGCTCTCGTGTAGCACCTGTGATGTAGGGATGAAGCGCATCATTCTTACTCTCTTTAACTTTTTAAAGTTCACTTAGTTCATTTATTGCAATACTCCTCTTCAGAGGATACACAAGGAGGTATTCATGGATTTCTTGTCCCTGTTCGTGAAGGACTTCATTCTTCAATTGCAGTCCCCAACACTCGCCTTTTTGATTGGTGGGATGATCATTGCAGCTCTTGGGAGCGAATTGGTCATTCCCGAGGCGATTTGTACGATCATCGTCTTCATGCTGCTCACCAAAATCGGTTTGACCGGTGGAATTGCGATCCGCAATTCCAACCTGACGCAGATGGTGTTACCCATGATCTTTGCCATCATGGTAGGGATTATTGTTGTATTCATCGCGCGCTATACGTTAGCCAAGCTGCCAAAGGTCAAAGTCGTCGATGCGATCGCTACTGGGGGTTTGTTTGGAGCCGTGAGTGGTTCTACTATGGCGGCAGGCTTGACAGTACTGGAAGAACAAAAAATTCCATACGAGGCATGGGCTGGCGCACTTTATCCCTTCATGGATATCCCAGCGCTCGTAACTGCGATTGTTGTGGCTAACATTTACCTCAACAAGAAGAAGCGTAAAGAAGTAGCCTACTCTACTGAGCAGACTGTTGCGGCTGGTGATTATCCCGATCAAAAAGATTATCCCAGCAGCCGGCAGGAGTATCTCAGCGAACAGAAGGAGAAGGGGAATGCGGATAATCGGGTCAAGATATGGCCAATTATCAAGGAAAGCCTCCAGGGTTCTGCCCTATCCGCAATGTTGTTAGGTCTGGCTCTTGGACTGTTCACCAGACCGGAAAGTGTCTATAAAAGCTTCTACGATCCAGCCTTTCGCGGCTTGCTTTCGATCTTGATGCTGGTCATGGGTATAGAAGCTTGGTCAAGAATTGGCGAACTGCGTAAGGTAGCCCAGTGGTACGTCGTATATAGTGTGGTGGCACCGTTTTTCCATGGGTTAATTGCCTTTGGTCTCGGGATGATTGCCCACTACACCACGGGATTCAGCATGGGTGGCGTTGTGATCCTGGCTGTCATTGCCTCCTCTAGTTCGGACATCTCAGGTCCACCCACGTTGCGAGCCGGTATCCCCTCAGCCAATCCTTCCGCCTATATAGGTGCATCCACAGCTGTCGGTACGCCGGTTGCGATTGGCATATGTATACCGTTCTTCATCGGGCTAGCCCAGGCGATCGGCGGCAAGTAATTCCAGACGGGTCAAGTACTGTCAGCATTCCCTTGACCCAGCAGTCCAAGTAGATAAATGTACATAATTTAAGGAGGTAAGCAACATGTCCAAGCGTGCCAATAAACTCGTCATCGTCACGGAAAAGGTTCTGCTGAAAAAGGTTGCCAAGATCATCGATGAATGTGGGGCGACTGGTTATACGGTGGTGGATACTGGCGGTAAAGGTAGTCGCAACGTGCGCTCTACAGGTAAACCCAGCAGTGCCGACACCGATTCAAATGTGAAGTTCGAGGTACTCACCGAAACCCGGGAGATGGCAGAGAAGATTGCGGATCAGGTCGCAATCACGTTTTTCACCGATTTTGCGGGCATTATCTATCTCTGTGAAGCAGAGGTACTGTACGGTAGACATTTCTGTGGACCAGAGGGCTGTTGAATCGAGACGACGCAGACCCAAAAAGCCGGGTTATGACCTCGGCTTTTGGGTGACCGTGTTTCGTGTCCGCAGGACGTTGACGCATTGACGACTAGGCTTGTCTCCATCGAGGCAATCGCATCCAAAGCATGACCGTCCTTGATCAGTTGCCTTTTTCATAACCCCCCCGCAGTTTTATGACTCCCTCAAACCCTTAACCTTCATCGCTTTAAACTCATGATTTTGTCCAACATTCTGCCTCATTTCAGTGGAGAGATAGCCGCTCTCATGGCTCCGATACCATTCCTGGCGACCGTTGTTGCTGAGGATTCACCCATTATTCTGTCTGGCGTATTGCTGACGCTGGTGGTGATTTATCTGGCCAGCAAGTTCGGCGCAGAGGTCGCTAGGCGATTGGATTTTCCGCCCGTCCTGGGGGAACTGGTCGCCGGTGTGATTGTGGGGGTTTCGGCGTTGCACCTGGTGATCTTTCCCGAAGGGGGGCTGTCTGCCTCTGACTCGGTGATTATGACAGCGCTGCAAGGATTGAATCAATTGGCACCGGATGCGCTGACCCGGATCTTTGAGTCGCAAAGTGAAGTGATTTCGGTTCTGGCTGAAATCGGCGTGATTATTCTGCTGTTTGAAATTGGACTGGAATCCGATCTGCGGCAATTAAAGGAAGTGGGCATTCAAGCCACAGTTGTCGCTTGTGTTGGTGTGGCAGTGCCTTTTGGGGCAGGTACGGCAGGATTGATGGTGCTGTTTCATGTGGCGGCAATTCCGGCAATTTTTGCAGGGGCTGCGTTGACTGCAACGAGTATTGGCATTACGTCTAAAGTCTTATCGGAGTTGGGTCAACTCAAATCGAAAGAAGGTCAAATCATTGTGGGCGCGGCGGTGATTGATGATGTCCTCGGCATCATTGTCTTGGCTGTAGTCGCCAGTTTAGCCAAAACAGGTGAAATTGATGTTGCCAATGTCATTTACTTAATTGTCAGCGCTACGGCATTTTTGATTGGCTCGATTTTGTTGGGTGGTGTTTTTAACAAAAGTTTTGTGGCGATCGTGGATCAGCTCAAAACCCGTGGAAATATTGTTATTCCGGCATTCATCTTCGCCTTCTTTATGGCATTTTTAGGTAACGCCATTCATCTCGAAGCGATTCTGGGTGCCTTTGCAGCGGGCTTGGTGCTTGATGAAACCGATGCCCGGAAGGAGTTAGATGAATTAATCAAACCGATCGCCGATTTACTGGTACCAATCTTCTTTGTGACCGTCGGTGCAAGGGCTGATTTGGGCGTATTAAATCCAGCAATTCCAGCAAATCGGGCGGGACTGTTGATTGCTGTCTTTTTGGTACTGGTGGCAATTGTGGGCAAACTGGTAACCGGGTGGGCAGTCTTTGGGCAACCCGGAATCAATCGTGTGGCGATCGGGGTTGGGATGATTCCTCGAGGTGAAGTGGGCTTAGTGTTTGCTGGTATTGGCTCAGCTAGCGGCATTTTGGATAAGCCTCTGGAGGTGTCGATTATTATCATGGTAATTTTGACAACTTTTCTGGCTCCACCTTTTTTACGGGTTGCCTTTGGTTCATCCACGAATCCCATCCCAGAATCTACCACGGCTGTAGAAACAGCGAGTAAGTAATGGTATTACGAGGTTACGGCTGATAACCTCGTACTCATTTTAAAAATATTTAGAGTTGCGTCTGAAAGATTTAGATTAAATCCAACTAAATACAAACAAATAATTATGACGATATGTGGACTTGTAAGACTCCGAATAGGAGCCTTAATCTTATAAATACATGATAGGCAATTTTCACCTCATTAAAATGGGCGTGCATCGATACTTATTTTGATCTTATTATCAACAGTAACTGTCTCAAAGCCTTATTTTGTCGTTCAGCGTGGCTGATATTTGCAATTGGCGATCGCGAGGTTGAAAGCCAGTCATAGAAAGGTATTCGCATTTTTCGGAGATGTCTAATACCCAAAAATTAATGTAGAGACGTAGCAATGCTACGTCTCTACAAATGAATTCAAATTACATTGTCAAAGATTGAGTATTTATCTCAATTAACTTCGCTAAATCTCGCAAGAATGCAGCAGCATCAGCACCATAAATAATTCGGTGATCGCAAGTAATATTTACCTGCATTTGTTGCTTGACACCAAACAAACCGTCTGCCGTAGCTACGACTTGCGGACTTGATGCACCGATCGCTAAAATTGAACCTTGTCCGGGTGGTAAAATTGCATCAAATTTGTCTACACCAAACATCCCCAAGTTGGACACGGTAAATGTGCCGCTGTTGTATTCTTCTGGTTGCAGTTTTTTGACTCTCGCTCGCTCTACCAAAGATTTCCAATTACGCGATAGAGAATATATATCCACCATATCTGCATTTTGCAGGACAGGCGTAATTAATCCGCCACCATCCATTGCCACTGCGACAGCAACGTTGACATCAGAGTGATACACTATTCCCTGTTCTGAATAATTAGCATTTAACAACGGGTGTTTTTGCAATGTCACCGCTACCGCTTTCGCTAGTAGTGCTGTCATTGTCACACCTTTAGATTTTATCTGTTTATAAAGCTTGTCTAACGCATCAGTGGTGATTGTGTAACCTACATGAATTACAGGCACAGAGAGGCTGGCTACCATATTCCGCGCTACGGCATTTTGCAAAGTGTTCATAGGCACTATTTGACCCGGAATGGGTGCAGATGCGGCGACAGGCGTAGGTACTGGTGCAACGGTCTTAGTGACTTGTGCAGGGGGTGCAGATGCAACGGGAACAGCGGGTTGCTTAGTACCAACAGACGCCTCGACATCCTCAGCCACGATGCGTCCGTAGGGACCGCTACCCGTGAGGTTACTTAGATCAACCTTCATTTCCTTCGCCAACTTGCGAGCGCGGGGTGAAGCTATCAGCCGTCCTTCCCGATGGTTGGAGCCATTTTGAGATGCTAAGGCAGGTGTTTCGACTGTGGCTGGTGCTACCATTTGTGGGGGAGCAATAGCAGCTTTCTCTGTACCTGCGTTTCCTTGCGCTACTGCTTGCTCTATCTCGGCTTCTGTTTCTGCCAATAATGCGATCGCTGAACCTACAGGGGCACTTTCACCAGCTTGTACCAGAATTGTGGCAAGATATCCCTCATAAAAGGATTCTACATCCATATCTGCTTTATCTGACTCAACAACCACCACTGTTTCGCCTTTTTCCACTTTATCACCTGGAGATTTCGCCCAGGAAACAATTTTGCCCTCGGTCATGGTGGAACTCAGCGCCGGCATAAATACTTCTTGGATGCTCATAGTCGGGTGGTTTTGAAATCGATAATTTATGGACTTTAACAGCTTTTGCTTTATGCGAATTGTAGCTTGACACGGGAATTTTGGATGCTCGATTTTAGATTTTAGGTTTCTGGGGGAGGGGAAGAGGGGGGGAGTGGGGGGAGCAGGGGGAGAATTATTTCTTTCCCCTTTACCCTTTACCCCTCCTCCACTCCTGGAACCTAAAGACAAAGCAAAGGTCTATATGATTTATTCTCCTCATCATCGCTCATTAAGATAAAAAGCTACTGAAATGAAGAGCATATGAAGTGAAATTTCCATCTAAAATTCAGAATTGGTAGTCAACCTGTTTAAAATTTCTGTTTAATTTTATGTCGGCAAAGTTGAAGTTATTTGGGGTTTTCATACTGGGTATCTTTGCCACTGTCGCTACTGGATTTTATCTCATGCAGCGCCAGCCGGCAGCATCCATTTCGAGCAATTACAATGGACAAGAGCAATTTTCAGCGATCCCACAAGCTCAACATATTGAGGTATATGCTGAAAGAGTAAACTATAAAACTATACCTCTGGAAAATATCAATTCTGTTCTCCAGGGTAGCGATCCGACTACACTTGCCCTGAATGCTTTTGATGATGTGGTATCAGAGAAAGCAACGCCAAAGGTGGAGGTAGTGTATCCGCAACCAAATCAAGCGATGGTGACGATTACACAGACCAAGCAAGGGGATAATGCTGTCGGTACGGTTAAATACCGCGTGGAGATGACAACCTTTGGGCGATCGCTTTTAGTTAGTTCACCCCCCGTTTGGCAAATTGTCTGGGCAGGCTCCCAGGTACAATGTTGGTCTGGGAACCGCCCTCAAAAAAAATCAATTTCTACCTGTGGATAGATGCAATTTTGGGTTAGGTAGAGACGTTCCCCCGGAACGTCTGTACGATACGGTAGAGACGTTCCGGCGGAACCTCTCTACTCAGAATTTAAACGTCACCGCGAATTTCTTCTACAACACCATCCCGCAGAACGATTTCGACTTGCATTTTGCTAATCAGGTTATCACCTGGTTCGACCCGGAAAAAGCCTTCCATTTGAAATTGGGGGACTTCCTGATCCAATTCCAGAAACTGTACTTGCTGGAGGTTTTGCAAACTTTGATTTTTCTGCTCTAGCAGTTCGCTTTTCTTTTGGTTGACTTGGACTTGGATATTTTCGATTTGTTGCAGGGTTTGTGGTCCAGGAGGTTGTAAGCTCTGCTTTTGAATTTCAGCTACTGCTCTTTGTCCTTGAGAGTCTAGCTGTTGCAATTGCTGATCAGTTTGATTGATCTGCGTTTGCAGTTGTTGCTGTACCTCATCTTTCCAGAGAGGTGTGACAATGACTTTGACATTTACGACTCGCTTTAAAAGCAGTTGAGGTTTGGAGACATCCATAAAAGTTTCACGTTCACTCTATTTGTTTGCGGTGGAAATTATCAGGCAAACATGCCGTCAATAATATCGCGATAGTGTTCCATGACGACGTGACGGCGAATTTTTAAGGTTTGTGTCATCATGCCATTTTCTATGGAAAACGGCTCCAGGATGAGTTTAAATTGACCAATCCGGTCATCCGCTCGATAGCCTGGACGATTTTGCACTTCCCGATTCAATTCTTGCCGAAATAAATCCTGGCTCATTTTACTCTCAAGATTTATTTTTTGACTTGTTGTTTCGGTTACATTGTCGTCCTGTATACAAAATTCCAGATTTTGACTTTCTGCCCATTTTTGCAGAGCTTCTAAATTTGGTACAATCAAAGCACCGACGCTGCGTTGATCTTGCCCGACAAGCATCATTTGGTCGATATAAGGCGATCGCACGCACGCATCTTCAATGGGCTGTGGTTCGATATTTTCACCATTGCTCAAGACAATTGTATCCTTTGCCCTGCCTGTCAGCACTAAATCTTTTTCTGGTGTCAGCCAACCCAAATCCCCACTATCAAACCAGCCTTCAGAATCAATTGCTTTTGCTGTCGCTTCCGGATTTAGGTAATATCCTTGCATAATTTGCGGTCCCTTTAACAGCACTAAACCTTTTTCCCCAATTGGTAGCGGTTTACGAGTTTCTAAATCGACAATTTTATTTTCTGTACCCGGAAGTGGTTGTCCAGATGAACCGCGTAAATTCCGCCAAGAACGTCGTACATTTGTGACTGGAGAAGTTTCCGTCAAGCCATAGCCTTGCAAAATCTCGACGCCAATAATTTCAAAGAAATTATCTATGTGTTTGGGAAGCGCACCACCACCACTAATCATCTGCTTAATTTTTCCTCCTGTAGCTTCTCGTATTTTGTTATAAACGAGTTTTTCTCCTAATGCATGAAGGGGAAACAATGCAGATGCTTGTATACTTGCTGATAATCGATCAATTCCTGATGCATGAAGATGATCTAAACTCAAGTTTTCCGCAATTCGCCGCGCTTTGATATACTTATCGCTAATCCCCAATAACGAGTTAATTAAACGTTGTTTGTTCTCAGGTTGTTCCCGAAACTGCTTCTGCACACCTTCATAAATCGATTCCCACAAGCGCGGTACACCCAGCATATAATTTGGCTTGAATTGTTGCAAATCCTTTTTGAAAGAACGCAAATTAGTGTAAACTTGGGTGCAACCTTGAGAAAGTAAGTAATATTCAACTGTTCTTTCGTAAACGTGCCAGCTAGGAAGAATACTCAGGACAATATCTCCTATTTCTGGTTGTACGACTGTGCCAAATGTGGTAATTTGGTGCATCAAATTACCATAACTGAGCATTACCCCTTTAGGTTTGCCTGTAGTGCCAGACGTGTACATTAAAGTTGCTAAATCATTGCGTTTTTGCCGCGCTGGTTGTAAAGTATGGTTGGTGCCAGTTTCCATCAATTGCGAAAAGTTCAACACCTTTAAAGTTTCTTCTGATGGTGGTGTTTCATCACTAAGCAAGATAACTAATTGGATTGGCAAATCGTTAAGCCGATCGCGAAGCTTCTTCAGTGTTTTTAAATCTTCCACTACCAGCGCTGTGCTACCGCTATTCGCGATGATAAATAGCAATTCTTCCTTTTCTGCTTGGGAACTACGCAGCGCATCTACTCCCCCTGCCATGAGAATACCTTGATCGGCAATAAACCAGCGGGGACTGTTGTCAGCAATTAAAGTTATGCGATCGCCTACTTTCACCCCCAACCCTTGCAAACCTGTGGCAAATTGTTGTATTTTCTCTAATAGCTGCCTATGAGTAATCACAACTTCTGGTTTGGAGTGAGGATCGTGCAAAGCAACAGTATCACCGCATCGTTTTGCTACCAAATCCCATATTTCTGGTAGCGTCTCTACATGGGAAAAATCTGCCAAACGCTTTAATGCCAGACGTTCTCGCTGCGAAATCTGAGAAAATATATCAGCAGTAACAGAAGTTTTCGACATTACACATCATCTCCTAAATCATAAATTATTATGTTTACAGCATATTCTGTCATTTGACTAAAATAGCCGGTTTGAAGATACACAACTACTTGTATCCATACAGATTTTCCAGATTTTCATGAATATATTTAAATAAATATATGTTAAGATGATTTTACATAGACTAAAAGCAATGAAACTTGCTTTTAACTGGTTGTAATTAACAACAATGACCGATGTGGAGAGCAAAGGATGAAAATTTTATACTTCATCCTTGAGTTTACCACTTATTACTAACAGGCGTGATTACCTATGGATTTGCTAGATATTATATTACTAACCTCAATCAATATATTTGCTTGTCTTGCTTTCCCAAGGCTTCTATCTCTCATTTTTACTTTTAAGACCAAGTATATTCAACGTTTGCAAGTGTACTCAACATCACGAAAAACTAAATACGAAATTACCAGTTTTCCATATTGTACAAGTTACTCATTAACCGCCAGCCCCGTATGTAAGTTTCGTCCTAATTTTTGCGCGAAATGTTCTCCATAAAAAATAGCTACAAGTTCGTAGTGAGGACTTTAGTACTCATCTAATCACATAAGGACTGAAGTCATTACTACAAAAATGCTTTATTATGGTAAGCTAAACGCATATGGTAGAATGAGTTACTTTTGAATTAAAAATTTTTATCTGCACAAATAAATAATTTGTCTCTTAACAAAACGTATCTTAATTATTTATTATAATAACCAAAAGAAATTCTAACTATTATATTTGTCAAATTTTAGTAATTATGCCTCACACTAAAAATAGTAATCAACAATACTAAAAAAGGGGCATTGATTTATGGGTTTGATGAATGCTCTATTCATGACGCTGGTTTCTACGATCGCTTGTCTTACGTTACCCAAGCTGCTATCTTTGATTTTGGTTCGTCAAAGCCAACAGACTGCACCATTGCCAATAGCCATAACACCAGAAAACACCTATAAAGAAGCTCCAAGTTTTCTTTAAAAAGCCATTAGACATCATTTAAATATGCGTTATCCACAACCTTTGTAGAGACTATTCTGTGCTACGTCTCTACATTCTTAACTGAACTGTATTGGAGTTAGGGTTTCAGTTTCAATGTTATGAAATGCAAACTATATTGCTATATTTAGTTTGGGAAAAATTTCTCTACACTGCAACTAAAACCGGGTAACAGCGCCGAAGTTATAGTATCATCACTAAAAAGAGTGACTGCCAATTTAAGTATACCTTGTTCGCGGCAGTAAACCTCTAATTTATGCGATCGCCAATCAGCAATCCAATATTCTTTGACACCTCTTGAAGAATAAAGCTTTAGTTTAGCCTCTCTATCTCTTCTTTGGTCTTCTTTGCTTCCAGACAAAACCTCTACTACCAACTCAGGGGCACCAGTTAAATGTCCTGCTTCATCCAACATCAGCGCTAAAGTTTCCTTGCTAACCCAAACCACATCGGGAATCACATTATCAGATTCAGAAAACAGAACACCGGGACTAGGAATTGTCTCTCCTAAACCACTACTTTCAGACCAAGCATCGAGTTTACAACCGATTTTACCGCAAGTTTGCTGATGTCTAAAGTGTGGTGCTCTAGTTACAAATAATTCTCCATCAATTATCTCGTATTTTGTCCCTTCATTTTCTGAGAGAAGTTCTAAATCTTCAATTGTCCAGCGTATTCCTTCTGTTAGCATATAATTTCTCCGCTAACGGCTTTTGTGTAGATATTATATTGTAACGCAAGCATCCAATTTTGGCGCCGGCGGCTAATTTAACTAAGTAGAGAAGACCAAAGCATATGAAAATAAAAGCAATTATTCATCCCGCAGAAGAAGGTGGTTATTGGGCTGAAGTTCCAGCGCTCCCTGGTTGTATTACTGAGGGTGAGACGATGGAGGAGGTATTAATTAATTTAAAAGATGCAATAGAGGGCTGGTTGGAAGTCGCAAATAGTAGTCACCAACTAGAATCAAATGCTCAAATTGTCGAGATTGCGGTATGAAATCAATCTCTGGTAAAAACTTATGTAAAATTGTCGAACAGCGAGGTTGGATTTTACAGAGAATTACAGGTAGCCATCACATTTACCAAAATTCTGATTTTGATAAAATACTTTCTATTCCTGTTCATCGAAATCAAGACTTGAAAATCGGGACTTTAAAAGCATTGATGAAAATCGCCGATCTAACGGAAGAGGATTTGGCGTGAATTAATTATGGTGGATTAGAGAAGTGCGCTGCAATTCATCAACTACTCCCTTCCCGCTACAAGATCACCTATCTTCTTTCTCTTCTACCTTTGTGTACTTCGTGTCTTTGCGGTTCGTTAAATAGGTATTTTTCGAGCGGGAAGGGAGTAATTTGTGGGAATAAACATAATGATCGATTAGCGATCGCCTAACCCATGCAAACTATTGAGAGATTGCTTAAATCGCCGTGGTTGTGTCCCAGATTTTCCTCTCGCTCATAATTAAGGGGCTAGTAAATCTTTAGTCATGAGAAAACGGTCATGACGTTGATACCCGCTTCTGCGATAAAGACGTTGGGCATCAGGATTTTCAAAATCTACTTCCAAATGAAGTGCTTGGACTCCCAAAACTCGGCAGGCATCCTCGACAAATACCAATGTTTGAGTTCCAATCCCTTGACCGCGATACTTGGGACGAAGGTAAAACTCGTCAATAAAGGCATCTCTCCCCCGGTATTCCAAGCTGTAGCCCAGTGTCAAAATAATGTAGCCGATCGCATCATCTTCTTGCTGAATTAGCCACCCTTTCCCTAAAGACTCATCAGTTAAAAATTGTCTGAGTACATCGCGATCAATATTTTCATCAAATGGCAAATTTTCATTGTGATGAAAATCTCGAACAAACTCTAAGAGAGTAGGAAGATCGGCGATCGCTGCAACTCGATAGTTAATGGTCACAATATATCTCCTAAAATCGACAAAAGTTTGTTCTTATAGTCCCAGGTTTATAGCCTGCGGACTTTTTTCAATGCTCTCTATTTTAACTTTTTACTATCCCGGCGCCACTTCCCTTTAACCAAACGAATTTCATCAAAACTATAGCTATCACCAAGATACTCTTTAATTGGCGTCAAAGCAATATCCCCCAGAATTTCTAACACTTGCAAAATTTTCTGCTGCTTTTCTAGGGGAACTAACAAATTTAAATCTACAGGCTGATTTTTATCAATTAAATCTGAAAGGTGACGAATAATAGTAGTGGGTCGAAAGTTGCGTTTATGAGCAATTTCTCCAACAGTTAAACCTTGTTGATGTAACTGTAAAGTAAAGTATTCAGTCTCTGTAGGTAAGCCTTGTGAAGCTGTAGAAGTAACATTAGCTTTCTCTAATGACAAACCTTGTTCTTCACAATAAGCGCGAATTTCCTTGATAAATGTCTCGCCATATTGAGCAAGTTTATGACTACCAACACCGGAAAGTTCACCAAATTCAGAAAGTGTTTTCGGTTTGGCTTGTGCCATCAATTTTAAAGTAGAATCAGGAAAGACAACATAAGGTGGAACAGATTGTTCATCAGCAAGTTGTTTACGAAGCGATCGCAATCGATAAACGAGCATTTCCACTTCTGCGGCTTTCTCACTATCACCTTCCCAAATCGGCTTCTGTGCGACGGTAATGGCTATAGAAACTGTACGCTGTTTTCGCATTACTTCCCAACTCAAAGCGTTCAATTTGAAGACAGAGTAACCATCGTTCGTTTGTTCTAATAAACCTTGATGTAAAAGCGATCGCGCTAACATTCGCCATTCATCGACACTTTTCTCTTTGCCAATACCGTATGTAGATAGTTTATCATGTCCGTTTTGAGTAATCTTCTGAGTTTTCGCTCCTCGCAACACATCAATAATATAAAGCATCCCAAATCTTTCTTTACAACGCGCTACGCAAGATAGAAATTTCATCGCTTCAATTGTCCAATCTTGCACCGGTTTGGGAAAACGGCAATTATCACAGTTACCGCAATTTCCTGGAAAACGTTCGCCAAAATAACCTAACTGAATTGTTCGCCGGCAATCTGTACCTTCCGCATAATCAATTACCTGACGTAATTGTTGCTTCGCGATTAATTGTTCTTGCGGTTCGGTTTTTTGATTAATACTCCATTCTATGGTTTTAATATCACCGTAACTGAAAAACATTGTACACCGAGATGTTTCGCCATCTCTACCCGCTCTGCCTGATTCTTGATAATAACTTTCTAAATTACGCGGTATATCATAGTGAATTACAAATCGGACATCCGGTTTATTGATTCCCATGCCAAAAGCAACAGTTGCCACCATCAAGCGCACATCATCGCGAATAAATCGAGTTTGATTTTTTGTGCGTTCTTCGTCAGTTAAACCAGCATGATAAGAAAGGGCAGCAACTTTATCATTTTGCAGTTTAAAAGTGAGTTCATCAACCTTTTTCCGCGTTAAACAATAGATGATTCCCGAACCTTCATTTTCTTTGACAATTTCTAATATTTCCGCGTAAGCAGTCTTAGTTTTGGAGCGAATTTCATAATACAGATTTTCACGATTGAAACTAGCAAGATGAATACTTGGTTGCTTTAATCCCAATTGTTGGATAATATCATTGCGGACTCGATCTGTGGCAGTGGCAGTAAGCGCGAGAGTGGGGACATTTGGGTAACGTTTGCGAACTGAGCGCAACTGACGGTATTCTGGACGAAAATCGTGTCCCCATTCTGAGACGCAATGCGCTTCATCAATGGCAAAGGCAGCAATGCCGATTTGGTGATGTACTAAATCGAGAAAAGGCAGAAATCTTTCGCTTAATAAGCGTTCTGGGGCAACGTAGAGTAATTTAACTTGACCTTTGAGAATCGCTTCTTCACGCGATCGCGTTTTATAAGCATTTAGACTACTATTAAGAAAGGTTGCAGAGATATTATTATTTCGCAACGATTCCACTTGGTCTTGCATCAAAGCGATCAAAGGCGATACTACCACGGTTAAGCCTTTTTTCAAAATGGCTGGTAGTTGAAAGCACAGCGATTTTCCTCCCCCTGTAGGCATAACAATCAGTAAATCCCGATTTTGCAGCGCATCCTCGATAATTTGCCGTTGTCCTGGGCGAAATTGATCGTAACCGAAGTGATATTTTAGCGCTTGTTCTAAATTGGGATACTGAAGCATAGCGATCGCTTTTTTAGGGCTTTTTGCCAGGATAGTTACGAAGATAACAGGATTTTAACTCACATTATCGGCAGAGGAAGGGAAGTCTTACGTTTCTAGATGCATGGTTTACAGTGCCAAATTGTGCAGGGCAGAAATCAAATATTTAAATCGCGCAAAGCCAGACGAATTTGCTCCACACGTCTGCGATTAACACCAAGGTCACTTTCTCCGATGCGAGATGCCGAGCGCAGGTGAATTACGTTTTCATCGTTCGGGAAATAAAATTCTACATCATCAACAAATTTAAAAATGCGGCTTTTACTTGTAGCATGAATGTAATTATCCGTCTGTTCTATAACGGATGTGCGAGGAACAACGGTAAGGACTTTTTGTAATATTTCTCTTGCTTTATTTCGGTTTACATGATATTCAATCGGGTCAATGGCGTGTTTGTCATCACCACCAAGACTTACAACACAGTTGTTTGAAGCCGGACAATTAGTAAGATGACCGTTACTTACTCCCACGGCACTTGCAGCAGTAGGAAGCATTAAACTACCAGTCAGGGTCAGAAATATCAATAAAGCGAACGCAATTAGACGAGACATTATAAATTCACTCCTCAAAGTTTAAGGTTGGGTACATTTAACTCTACCTACATTATTCTCCTCCTTGATTGCCACGCTGTACGTGAAAATAGCAAAGAAAGAATATTGAAACTCAATTACTGATCGAGGAGTAATTTAGCCAACCAAAAGTGTCTATTCACCTTGCTATTATTGCTGTCAATAAGCCAATCAAGCCAAAAATTGACCAACAATTCAGATTTCCATTAGACATCGACCGAATTTAATTATGCGTTGCCCCAAACCCTTGTAGAGACGTAGCACTGCTACGTCTTTACCTCTTTTCCGGAGATTTCCATTGGTCATGAACACAAAATTATTCTACTAGGGTTGCTACTGTATTCCCTGGTTATTCCAACTAATTTTCGCTCATATTTGGCTGGTATCAGCTTTGTTGTGACCAACAGAACCCATGATTGAAGAGGGGTGAAGATTTTAATAGTGTGCGATCGCTTTTATGTTGAAGGAGAGCGATGCCACTTAGACATAAGCAACTCTTATTCTCCACATCCATTATTATTTGTCAAGCTGTCTTGACCTTTCGTAATAATATTGTTATATTTATTTACATAAAGTAACAAATCTCAAAAAAACTATGTATACAACAGTTAACGAAGACGGCGTTTTAAATAACTACGCAAATGAACCCCAGATATACTATGCAGAGTACCCAGCAATTTGGGAACAGCGCAAATACGTTGTGCAGTCTGTTTTTGCCACAATGATAGTCACCACTCTAGTTTTGGTTGGCTTGAGCGTTAGTTAAAATTTTTTGATTTTGGTATCTCATTGACATTTAGACTTCTCCCAATCACCTCGGTTGCTTTCGCCGGGGTTTTTTCTTGTTGATGGCATTGAAATTGACAAAGGCGAACTCGAAAAACTGACAAGCTCAGTGTCTTCAGATCTGAGTAGATTTTATTTTTGAAAAAATCTAAGTATACCTAGGGTGTGTTAGCGACGACAGTACGGCACTACCCTTTATGTTTTGGCGCGATCCTTCCTACGGCATAACACAACGCTCGTGACCTCGGCAATGCATTGGCTGCCCTACGTATCTTTTCAAAAATCAAATATGAGTCTTATAAGTGTCAAAATATTAAGTGTAAAGTTTATTGACAAAATCACTATGCCGAAAGCAACTTGGAATGGCGCCGTTTTAGCCGAAAGCGATAAAACTGTAGTTGTGGAAAACAACCATTACTTTCCCAAAGACGCAATTAACCAACAATACTTCAAAGAAAGTAACACCCAGTCCACTTGTCCGTGGAAAGGTGTCGCTAGTTATTACAGCATCGAAGTTGATGGACAAGTTAACAAAGACGCTGCTTGGTATTATCCTACCGCCAAAGAGAAAGCGAAAAATATCGAAGGCTATGTAGCTTTCTGGAAAGGGGTAAAAGTCGAAGCTTAAAGCCTCCTTGTAGTCAGCGCTACTCTGCGAGAAGCCGCTTTGCGTCTACAGCGCTGAAGCGCCGACTACAACACCCACCCTTACATCACTACACCCCTACACCCCTGCACCCTTACACCCCTCATAGTTATTGTCATTCAACCTGTTATGGTAAGTTGAAGATAGGCACTACAAATGACTAAGAAGCGCAATTAATAACTCAAATATTCAGCTTCTCGTAAACAACACGCCGCCAAGCGTGCAAATAAATAGCAGTTGTTTGCGTTGTTCCTAATTTTTCCCACATATCAACAAAACCATTTCAAGCAAGCTATTTGCCTAGTAAATCATTCTGTTTTCAACAAAGCAATAGCTTAATTCAGGGAGCATCTACATAATAGGAGGTCAAGATGAGCCGTCTTCTTTATGAAAGTTCAGTTTCATTTGAAGGGTATCTCATCATCCCCTTTGTCTATGGCAAAGTGGATAATTACGAGATTTATTCTTACAAACTCTTGTCAGAAATCGGGCAAACAAGCCAATTTCACAAAGCAGAAAATCCGGCAGAAATGTATGGCAATAGCTTGAGTAATATCATTGATATTGCCAAAGAGCATATTGAGAAACATTCAAGTTTGGTGAGTCATGGTGATAGTTTCCGGCGTCGCTACACGTACCACCAAAATTTGATTATCGTCTTTCAACAGGATGATAAATATTTCTACGACCATTATCCACCGGAATTCTTGAATAATATTGCCGCACCCAAATTATTCAAGTCAGAATATGAATGCTTGAATTGGATTAAACAAGGGCTTGATATGCGACATACGCGGCAAAGGGTAAGATAAATTAATTATGCGTTGCCCGAAAATGAATGTAGAGACGTAACATTGCTACGTCTCTTTTCTACCAGATGTCTATTCGGGAGCATCCCAGTTTTTATTTCGCGACCATAAAAAAATAAACCTGTCATTGCGTTCGCGTAGCGTCTCGTAGAGAGGAGGAACGACGTTCGCGGAGCGTGTCGCAGACAAGCAATCGCATAGACTTGTTCTAATACGGTTCGGATAAGATTTTTTGATGAAAATTATAGATCAATACGGTTCAGTTAAGGTTTTTAACTTATATATTCTGTTGAGAACCAAGACTTGGGGGATTCTCCCCCAAACCCCCAATTGGGGGACGGTTGCGTCCCCCAAACCCCCTCCAAAAAGTCGATCTGTTTTGTTTGTGGTAATTGATTTATGTTCTTAACTGAACTGTATTGAATTATAGATCACAAAGACGCAAGGGAATCGCCGTCTCTACAAAGGACTTTTTATTGTAAAGACGGCGATTCCCTTGCGTCTCTTGCCTTAACACCAAGCGTATTGAGACTTGTTCTAAGCTGAAAAACCCTGCAATTACTTCGCTTCACTTCGTTACGCTCGCAATGACAGAATATTTAAAAAAGCGGGATGCTCCCTTTCTATTTGGGGTAAATTGGCTAAAAGCTTTTTGCTTTACTCCCTCAATAATAGATAATATAGCTCACCTTTATTTACTATAGAACCAGCGCGATCGCCTGCTTGTTTGCCGACACCAATATAATAGTCAACTCGACCGGGAGATTTGATTGCACCTCCTGTATCTTGGTCGAGGACGTAGCGACTCACAAGACGCTGTTCAATTTTACCTTGATTGATAAATGGAAAAGAACCGTGAATTATCGCTAATGCACCGGGAGGCATTAAGGTTTTATCTGTAGCAATTGACCTTTCCGGGGTAATTGGGACGTTGAGACTACCGCTAGCGGGGGCATTTTTTGTGTCTTTAAAGAAGATAAAACGAGGATTTCGAGGTAAGTAGATGTTTTGGCTTTGGGGATTTTTTCCCAGGTAATTAATCACTTTTTCTAAAGTAATTCCTTCTTGCTGTAGTTTGCCATCTTTAATTAATTCCTTACCTAAGCTGACATAATCGTGGTCGGTGTTTCCGGCATAGTTAATTGTTGTAGTAGTTCCATCAGAAAGTTTCAAGACAGCAGAACCTTGGACTTGGGCAATAAAAGCATCCATCCGCGATTTTAACCAAAATAATTCTAAACCTTTGAGTTTGCTTTTTCCTGCTTGTAAAGCATCTGCACCTTCCAATTCTAAACGGGTGGGATGGGGTTTACTCCAGGTTTGAAAATCATCGGGTAAGCGGTAGACAGGATAACGATATTCTGCTGTAGGTTTGCGACTTGCTACATAAATTGGTTTGTAATAACCAGTAAATAAAATAGTGCCTTGATTGTCGGAACCGATAGATTTATAAAATGTAAACTCTTTGTTGACAGCAGCTTGTAATTCTTGGGCATTTGGGGAATTAACAACTATTTCACGAAATCTTTTCAGGCTTTTTTCAACTTTTAGTTGGGTGATTTCGGGAATAATATAATTTTGATAAGCCGTTTTTGCGGCTGGTGTTTGCAGGTAACTTAAACTATAGTCAATTGCTTTGATTAAATTCTGTTTATCCCCAGGTTGACCCCAAATTTGATTGTCGAGTAAATAATTTTTATCTTGTGGTAATGAAGATTGTAATAATAAAGGTGTTGTGGTGGGAGTTGCTTGAGGTTTTGGTGATGATGTTTGATTTTCTTGGCTAACTGGTTGCTGATTATTACAACCTAGTAGAGGTAAACAAAAAAAATAAGTTGTGAGGATTAGCTTTGCTAATTTATTTGGACGCTGATGTTTATCTTGCATGATTATTAGATTTTGTGAAACTTGACAAAGACGTAGCAGTGCTACGTCTCTACACGTATTTGATTAGAGCGCAATTTGCTGTATTACTGGAGTTTACAGTGATAAAGCTTGTATTCATAGCCGTTTACAGATGGCAAAGATTGCATATCAGCAGCACATTTTTTCACTTCTTCTGGAAGAGGTGCATAAAAGTTTACTAACCATAAATCCAGAGGTTGTGGAAGCTTTTTTAAAGTATGAAGCAAAGCATCAGAAGAAGTATTGGGGTTTTGGTCTTGATGAGCGAGGAGAAATAGCGGAGTGGGGGAAGTTAAATTTTGGATTTTAAATTCCCTGGCTACCCCCATCATTTCCCCAATATGTACATGAGTTCTTTGAGTGGTTGCAATCAATACTGGTACTTGAGATGTTTTTTGAATTAGTTCTACAAAGAGATCAGGACGATAGTATTTTTGATAGCCTAGATTGCTTAAAACTGTCACTGCGCTGAAAAATCCCATTAGCAAAATTATGCCTACAACCTTTTTTCCAGAACTTCTTGGACGTCCAACTTGAGGATGCCAGGAAAGTGCGAAACTTGCTCCTAATAAAACTATGACAGCAGGAAAGTAAACAAAGTTATAGCGGGCGCCCCGTGTTAAGTCAATTCCGAGAAAATAGGTGAAGATAAAAAATAAAGCGATCGCACTCAAAACTAGAAGAATAAACACCTGAGTCATCAAATGAGTTTCTGGCTGTTTTAACCGAACCTTCAAACCACCAAACAAAATTGGTAATAACCAAATAAAATAAATCAGCATCACTGCCCCAGAAACAAGCACAATCCATAGATGGGGTGATTCAACTGGTAGTAAAAACTGCATTGTTACCCATGCAGCAAAAGCTTGAAAAAGTGGGCTAATCCAAGCAAATCCCACACGCGGAGCTTGAATCCAATCAGTTAATTTATCTCCGTAGCTATTCTGTAAAAACACTGGCAACCAAACTACACCCGCAACAAAAGTGCCAGCCGCAACTGCATAGATGCGCGACCAGGGGGAGTGGGTAGAGGAGGGGGGGAGTGGGGGAGTGGGGGGAACAAAATAATTCTTTTTTCCCAATGCCCAATGCCCAATGCCCAATGCCCTCAACTGTTGCCAAGCAAGAAAAATCAAAACAAAGGCTTCAGTGCAGAGGGTAAGGGTGAAAAAGTAATGAGTCGCAATGCCTAAAGCATTAATTAACACCCAGGAAAGTGCTGTTAAAATTGGTAGTTGCGTGCGGGTTTGGATATGACGTGTAGCGATTACCAAACAGGCAAAAGAAGCAATTACCCACAAAATGGCTAAAGTGTAGTGACGCGCTTCTTGTGCGAGAAAAATGCCGAAGGGTGATACTGCCATTATCGCTGCTGCAATATGAGCAACCAAGCGGGAGCGAAAAGTCAACCAACTTAAGGCATAAATAGCTGGGATGGATAATGCACCGAAAACAGCCGAAAGCGATCGCGCTCCCCACAATGACACTAAACCATCTTGTGTGGGAAATAACCGCATCCACCAGTGAGCTAGCATAAAATAAAGTGGCGGATGGTTACTTTCAGTGCTTAAGTGTGTCCAGACGTCATTGATGCTAGCATTGGCTGTAGAACGTAGTGGCTGCAACAAAACATCAGGAGCGATCGCTTGATCTAAAGGTACTGGCAAAAAACTATTCCCCAGGCTAAATACCAGGGTAGAAAACTCATCAGTCCAAGGAGGTTTTGCAGTTAAGTTGATTAACCGCAAACCGATACCGATGAATAACCACATCAAAAGCAGTAAGGGGTGAAAAGTGCGTTTGTAAAGGGAAAATTTCATTTTGGTGGCAGCAAACAGTCAATTTGTAAATATAGACTTGGGATTTGAGATTTGTGTTCAATCTAAAGTCCCAAGTCTATATCTAATAACAAATTGCTTCAAATATATAATCCTCTAACAGAAGATTCCCTGTCTCCTTCCTATTTTTCCCAGTTCCACACAGTTGTCAAAGCGATCGCAATGTTTTAGCCAAAATAATTGTGACTTGAACCAGACACAGCAAGGATTACAGCTTTTTCACCCTCTGCTTTTGCTTTTTTATACTAAAAAGCGACTCGCTGTAACGAGAAAAACCCTGAGATAATTGCACACGCAGCAGGCACCAATGGGGTTGATTGAAAAACAGAAAACTATTTGGAAAGTATAAAGCCAGATTACTGCCACAATAAAGATGTGCTATGTTTAGAAAATTTTTGTGACTACTGCAACTTTTGATGCTATTCTTGACCGCGCCGGTAGCGGGTATGATTTGTCTCCTGAAGAAGGAGTAGTTTTATTAAAACAAACCGATGCAAGTGCGATCGCTTCTATTCGCTCGACAGCTGATAAACTCCGCTATACTCAAGCTGGTGATACTGTCACCTACGTAATTAATCGCAATATTAACTTTACTAATATCTGTGAACAGCACTGTAGTTTCTGCGCTTTCCGGCGCGATGATGGTGAAGCGGGTGCTTATTGGTTGGATTGGGCGCAAATTTTGCCAAAATTGACAGATGGGGTACAGCGAGGTGCGACGGAAATTTGTATGCAAGGAGGATTAAATCTCCAAGCAAAGGTTAATGGTAAGTCTTTGCCCTATTACCTCAACTTAGTAGAAAGCATTAAGCAAGAATTTCCTCATTTGCATTTACACGCATTCTCTCCCCAGGAAGTCCAATTTATTGCCAGGGAAGACAATCTGAAGTATATTGATGTAATTACTGCTTTCCGGGATGCTGGTGTTGGTTCAATGCCAGGAACAGCAGCTGAAGTGTTAAATGATGATGTGCGACGGGTATTGTGTCCAGAAAAGATTGACACAGCTACTTGGTTAGAAATTGTCAGTACAGCGCACAAATTAGGTTTGTCTACTACTTGCACTATGCTGTCAGGACATATTGAAACCCCAGAACAGCAAATAGAGCATTTAGAAAAATTGCGCGAGTTGCAAAAAAGCGCCATTAATCAAGGCTACCCAGCTCGCATTACTGAATTTATTTTACTACCCTTTGTCGGACAAGAAGCACCCAAATCTCTACGCCGCCGTGTCGGACGCGATCAACCCGTTTTAAATGATGCACTGCTGCTTACCGCTGTTGCGCGGATTTACTTAGGAAATTGGATTTCTAACCATCAGCCAAGCTGGGTAAAACTGGGGTTAGCAGGTGCGATGGAAGCTTTAGTTTGGGGTTGTAATGATATCGGCGGCACCTTAATGGAAGAACATATTACCACAATGGCAGGTGCTTTGGGTGGCACTTGTATGGAAGTTGAAACTTTGCAAGCTGCTGTTACTTCTTTAGGAAGACCTTATCAACAAAGGGATACTCTTTATCAGAGAGTTGGTGGTTAATTACAGCAAATTTCAGTTAGACGAGGTACATGAGTAAAACCCCAAACCCGCTCACAGACGTAGCATTGCTACGTCTCTACGTGTATTTCATCACAGCGCAATCTGCTGTATATTATGTCCGTTTAATTGACATCAACAGGATTTAGGCAATCACTACGCAGTTACGTCATTGCGACGCAAGGAAGCAATCTCAAAGTCTTGTTTTCTCCCTACTATTGCGTAAATCCTAATCAATAAAAAAATCCAAAACCCTTACAGAGACGTAGCAGTGCTACGTCTCTGTAAGGTGTAGGTAGTTGACGAGGGTTAAAAAGGTGGTAATTCTTCAAGAATTGTAAACTGAATATGGTTAATCGCCAAATCACCGATCGCCACATCTTCTTTTGTCAGTCGAACACCTTTACTGCTCAAGCTTTCAAAGGTGACACCTTTGCCTATTTCAATATGATACCAGCATAAGCCCATAAAAAAGCGTGTGGGATAAGGACCGCGATCGCCAGTATCATCAGGATTTGATTCCATTGGCAACCAACCAATATTCGGCACGTAGAATTCTAACCAAACGTGATTAAAATCAGGTTGTAGCGGGACATTCTTATGTTCGCCTAAGGCAGGGCATTTATAACGCCCGACAGTGCGACAGGGGATATCATTTAAACGGCATAATGCAAGCAATACACCGACATATTCCCCACAAGAACCAATACCGCGTTCTAAAACTATATCTGGCGTATCGATGTATGGTTTAATGCCATATGATAATTGATCGTAAACGAAATTGCGGATACTGTACATTTTCCGCAGCAAATTGGTTTCTGAACCAACTGCTTCATAAGCCGAGCGGCGGACTATGGTAGTATCCATTGATAAGTCGTCATCATCAACTAAGTAACGACCTTGATATTCTGGTAATTCTTCCGGAGTATCTTCTACATCCTTGGGTGTGATACGATATTTAATACCCCGAACTTCTAAAAGTGCTTTCCAGCCAAATAGATGTCGTTCACCTGGGGTAAGAGTATCAAGTTTAAATACTGCCACACGTTGTCCGTCGATTTCTTCTTCTATAAAAGGCAACCCAATGGGTTCAATGTGTTTTAGCTTTTGACGGTCAGTTTCTGAGGGTAGGGCAATTCGCCATTCTATATCTTGTAAATACACCTCTTCTAAGGGAGAAATTTCTTCAGCATAAGACATTTCTATCAGATAACCGTTAGAGAGGGCGTAGCGCTTATCTGGATCGTAATGGTAATGTAACGGGTGAATAAAAGTGCGATCGCGATAGGTCAATTCATAACTCGGATCAGCATTTGGATTATCCCGGATATACGGCTCCTCTGAGGCATAAGCGACGAAAAGTGTTTCTTCGCCTGTTTCGCCATTTTTATGTAAACCAATGCCTGTAGGACATGCAAACGGCGTTAACACGCTAAATTGAACTTCTCCGGTAGCTCTGTCGATACAGTAAACTGTTTGCTCTATTGTGTCGCTAACCCAAAGAGTTTCTTGAGTAACTACCAAATTTTCGATTCCCACCCCAGGAGCATAAAATTTAGTAATCTCTTTTCGTGTCTCTCGGTCGAAAACCAGAATACTGCCTAACTTTTGGCAGCTGACATAAACGGTTGATTCCCAAACAGCAACACCATCAGCCGGATAGGGTAATGTAACAAAATGCTCTAAACCTAAAGAATTCAGGTTACACAAATAAACATTGTTCTCCCGTGTTACCCACAGGGTATCTTCCCACACGGCAACACCTGTCACATCCCTAAATTCCTTGACTTGGTGAGAATTGAGAATTTTGGTATTGTCGGAAATAGGATCAATTTGCAGTAGATGCCCTTTGGCGCTGTCAATCGCGATGAGTGTATCTTGGATAAAGGCTATGCCAGATAAGGCAGCAGCACTAAGCGGTCGAATTGTTCTTTGTCTAAACATTTAAGGAGGAAGGGGGAAAGGGGAAAGGGGAAAGGGAAAGGGGGAAGGGGGGTAAGAAAAAAACTTTACTCTTTCTCAAGTAAAGTGCAAAATAAAATTTTGGACTCTTGTATAAGGTGTGAAATCACACTTTTTTTATCAGCAATAAGACATACAGCAGATTTCAGGTAAATAAAGTACATGTATAAAATCCCAAATCTTGTAGAGATGTAGCACTGCTACGTCTCTACGTGTATTCGATTAGAGTACGATCTGCTGTAATGCATTTTCACAATAAAAATCACTAAAATTGAGGAATTACACTTATACTAGGACAACCAATCAACAGTGTGAATGTAACGTTAGTTGATGTTTTATCGCCATCACTAAGATTATGATCGAATTTTGTAAATATTTCCTGTGACCAATACGATGTCTGCTAATTCTTTGCCCGAAGGTGCCCCCGTTTGGCATAGTTTAGAAGTTAATAACGCGTTAGACCTGCTTGATAGTAATGCAGACTCTGGCTTAACCCCGGAAGAAGTTGAACAGCGGTTGCACAAATACGGCTCCAATGAACTAGAAGAAACTGGTGGTCGTAGTGCCTGGGAAATTCTACTTGATCAGTTCAAGAACATTATGTTGTTGATGCTGATTGCCGTAGCCTTGATTTCTGGAGGTTTAGATTTCCTGGCTTTGCAATCGGGACAGCTTAAACCTGGTGAAGTACCATTTAAAGACACGATCGCTATCTTAGCAATTGTTATCCTCAATGGTATACTGGGCTATGTTCAAGAAGCCCGTGCAGAAAAAGCTCTTGCGGCTCTGAAAAAACTTTCTTCTCCACATGTGCGAGTCATCCGCTCTGGTAGACTACTAGATGTCGCCGGCAAGGATATTGTACCTGGTGATGTCATTTTCCTAGAAGCCGGGGTGCAGATAGCCGCAGATGGACGTTTAATCGAAGAGTCTAATTTGCAAATTCGAGAATCGGCACTAACCGGCGAAGCCGAAGCTGTAAATAAACAAGCTGTACTAATTTTACCAGAAGATACATCATTAGGCGATCGCCTGAATTTAGTCTTTCAAGGTACAGAAGTTGTCCAAGGACGAGCTAAAGTTCTGGTAACGAATACCGGAATGACAACAGAACTGGGGAAAATTGCCGCTTTGTTGCAGTCGGTAGAAAGTGAACCGACGCCTTTGCAGCAACGGATGACTCAATTAGGTAACGTTTTAGTTACTGGTTCTTTAATTTTAGTTGCCATCGTCATTGTTGGTGGTGTTATCGCCGCTAAAGGTTTTAGCAACCTCCAAGAACTTGTAGAAGTTTCTTTAAGTATGGCAGTGGCTGTAGTTCCCGAAGGTTTACCCGCTGTAATTACCGTGACTTTAGCACTGGGAACTCAGCGGATGGTGAAGCGAAATGCTTTGATTCGCAAATTGCCAGCAGTGGAAACTTTAGGTTCTGTTACCACCATCTGCTCTGATAAAACTGGCACCCTAACTCAAAATAAAATGGTGGTGCAATCAGTTTATACCAACAACTCGTCCTTTCGCGTCACGGGTGAAGGGTATGATCCTACAGGGGATTTTCAGTTAAATGGTCAAAAAGTTTCCGTTGACCAATATCCGGAAATCCCCGCAATGCTTGTTGCCTGTGCCATTTGTAATGATTCGGTGCTGCAACAAGATAAAGGACAATGGATAATTTTAGGCGACCCGACAGAAGGTGCATTAGTCACTCTTGCCGGGAAAGCGGGTATTGAAAAAGACCAATGGAGTAGTAAATTACCGCGAGTTGCCGAATTTCCTTTTTCCTCAGAACGCAAGCGGATGAGTGTAATTACTCAAGTTGAGGAAGTTTCTACAGGAGCATCGTCTTTAACGGCGGTTGATCCAGCGATCGCTCACATGTTAAACTCCGAACATTATTTAATGTTCACCAAAGGCTCACCAGAGTTGATTTTGGCACGTTCCACCCAACTTTATTTGGGCGATAAGTCAGCAGAATTAACCGACACCCTACGTAAACAAATTCTTGCCGAAAATGATAACATGGCGAGTAAAGGTTTGCGGGTGCTAGGTTTTGCCTACAAACCGTTGACAGAAGTACCACCATCAGGATCAGATGAAGCTTCCGAGCAACAATTAGTGTGGCTGGGATTGGTGGGAATGTTGGATGCACCGCGCCCAGAAGTGCGAGCCGCTGTGCAAGAATGTCGAGATGCAGGAATTCGTCCGGTAATGATCACCGGCGATCACCAATTAACAGCAAGAGCCATCGCTACCGATTTAGGAATTGCCAAAGAAGGCGATAGAGTCCTCACCGGTCAAGAATTGCAACGCATGAGCGACCAAGAACTAGAGCAAAATGTAGACTTGGTAAGCATTTACGCACGAGTAGCTCCAGAACACAAACTGCGAATTGTTCAAGCATTGCAGCGTCGGGGTCGATTTGTGGCGATGACAGGCGATGGTGTTAACGATGCCCCCGCCCTCAAACAAGCTGATATCGGTATCGCGATGGGCATCACAGGCACTGATGTGAGTAAAGAAGCCAGTGACATGGTATTACTTGATGACAACTTTGCCACCATTGTTGCTGCTACCAAAGAAGGTAGAGTTGTATATACCAACATTCGCCGCTTTATTAAATACATCTTAGGTAGTAACATTGGCGAAGTTCTCACCATTGCCGCTTCACCATTACTCGGTTTGGGAGGAGTTCCCCTAACACCGTTACAAATTTTATGGATGAACTTAGTTACAGACGGTTTACCAGCTTTAGCCTTAGCTGTGGAACCTCCAGAACCAGATGTAATGCAGCGTCCACCTTTTAGTCCCAAAGAAAGTATTTTTGACAGGGGATTAGGTTCTTATATGATTCGCATTGGGATTATCTTCGCGATCATCTCGATTACTTTGATGTGGTGGGCTTACAATCATACCCATGCACCTGAGTATACAGGCGATCGCGAAACTTGGAAAACAATGGTGTTTACAACATTATGTCTTGCTCAGATGGGTCATGCGATCGCTATTCGCTCTAACAATCGACTGACCATAGAAATGAATCCCTTTTCTAATATCTTTGTATTGGGAGCGGTGATTGTCACAACAATTTTGCAGTTGATGTTAGTATACGTTCCACCCCTGCGAGATTTCTTTGGTACTCACTATCTCAATTTACAAGAATTAGGGGTTTGCGTCGGCTTTAGTGCTTTGATGTTTGTCTGGATTGAAGGAGAGAAAATTTTCTTCCGATTAATGGGTAGGAAAGTCGTTTAGGAGAAGTGGGGAGTAGGGGAGTGGAGGAGACAAGGGGGACAAGGGAGACAAGGATAATTCGGCGTTGCTGATTTCATGTATGACGCAGGATTTTACGTAATACCAAAATCCTTGATTAGACGTAGCACTGCTACGTCTCTACATCCAGATTCATACCTCAATTCAGCAACGCTGATAATTCAAAATTTAATACTCTCCCCCTGCTCCCCCCTCTCCCTGCTCCCCCCTCTCCCTGCTCCCCCCTCTCCCCTATGTACCTCAAAACCATTCATCTGCGACAATTTCGCAACTATAAAGAGCAGCAGGTTGATTTTACTGCTGCTAAAACTATTTTGGTGGGCAATAATGCTCAGGGAAAGTCGAATTTGTTGGAAGCGGTGGAATTGTTAGCGACATTGCGATCGCATAGAATGGCACGCGATCGTGATTTAATACAAGATGGGGAAGTTGCATCTCAAATTAATGCCACTTTAGAGCGACAAACTGGGATTAGCGATCTAACTTTAACTTTACGTCGCAATGGTCGCCGCACGGTTGCTTTGAATAGCGAGAATTTACGGCGTCAGATGGATTTTCTCGGTGTGTTGAATGCGGTGCAATTTTCTAGTTTGGATTTGGAATTGGTGCGCGGTGGTCCGGAAAATCGGCGAAACTGGTTAGATACGCTTTTAATTCAACTTGAACCAATTTACGCTCACATTTTGCAGCAATATAATCAAGTGTTGCGACAGCGTAATGCTTTTTTGAAACAACATCAAGACTCAGAACTTGCCTTGTGGGATGCACAATTAGCTACCACGGGGACACGAGTAATTAGAAGACGCGATCGCGCTTTACAACGATTAGCACCCATTGCTCAAGCTTGGCACGCTACCATTAGCGGTAGTACAGAAATCTTACAAATTAATTACGTTCCTAGTGTTCCTTTAGACCAAAATCATCCCGAACAAATACAGCAAGCTTTTTTAGACAAAATTCAGCTTCGCTCTGTTGCCGAACTTCGTCAAGGCACAACCCTTGTCGGTCCCCACCGCGACGAAGTAGAATTAATTATCAATCAAACACCCGCTCGTCAATACGGTTCTCAAGGTCAACAAAGAACGCTGGTACTAGCTTTAAAACTAGCAGAATTACAACTAATTGAAGAAGTCGTTGGAGAACCACCACTATTATTACTTGATGATGTTCTTGCTGAGTTAGATCCATCCAGGCAAAATCAATTACTTGATGCTATTCAAGACCGTTTTCAGACTTTAATTACTACAACTCACCTCGGTTCTTTTGATTCTCAATGGCTAAATTCTTCGCAAATTCTTTTCGTTAAAGCAGGAGAAATATCATCCACATCCGCTTTTTAGTCACTGAAAATAAGAAATCTTCTTTCGTAGTAAGGGCTTCAGCCCTTATAATCAAAGTTATGAGCGGTAAACCGCTCACTACGAATACACAATACCCTAATCAGGTATATTTTACGGACTAACTTAGAAATTGCTGTAATCATATTGTATATTATAAGTAAAAAAATAATAGTTATTGTTTATTTCAGTTAAATTTACTGACGGTTCCAAACATGCCTAAAAGCAATTATTTTGTCGAAAAAAATGAAATTGCATCCTTAGGTGCATCATTGCGAAGAATTGAGCAAAAGATACTAAAACAAAGTAAAAAAGGAGATATTAGCAGAGTTTGGTTTCAAGGAGAAGAACCCTATTTTGATATTTTTTTTGAATTAAAAGACGATGAAATAGCCTGGTTTCAATTTACTTTACGCGGTAGATCGATTTCTTGGGATAGCAAAACACCAGGCTGGCAAACAGGCACTACCAATGAATTAAAAATAGATGATGTGAGTTTTTATGCAGCTAGTAAAACAATTGAAAATGATACGAAACTCGACAATGAGTTAATAAATTTAGTCCAGTCAATACTGGAAACTAGAGCAGAAGAAACTATTTTTGCTAAAGCACTTGCTTTGTTTAATTAGTGAAAATTGAAATGGCATAAGAGGATGTTTTAAAAGTCCTCTTGTCAGTATCAAAACGTTCTAGATCCCCATCCAATTTCTTCCACGGCAGATGCTACAACGCGGGAAACCCGCGCAACGCACTGCCTCCCCTTTACCCCTTTTCATGAATATCTTGATTTGTGTCTGTCCGCTCATTTTCCTCAATTGGGGGAATTTCCAGCAGAGAAATATCTTCCTGTTGATGTTTGACTTTTAAGTAATAACGTTTTTCTAATCTTTTAAAAAGGTTGAGAACCAAAAAAGTCAGTACAACAGCAATTAATCCTAACTGCCATAAACCACATCCAGCGACAATTCCCAAAGCAGCCGAAACCCAAATAGCTGCTGCTGATGTCAACCCGTGAACTTGAGAGCTATGTGATTTTTGGGAAGATTGACGTACAATTTCCCCCCCACCAAGAAATCCTACACCAGTTGTAATTCCTTGAATGATGCGACTTAAAGAATTATTATCTGGTTGAGTCGTATTTGTGAGCAGAGGTATGAGAGTGAACACCGCTGAACCAAAACATACCAACATATGAGTTCTTAAACCAGCGGGTTTGCGCTTGAGTTGTCGTTCTAAGCCGATAATTGCCCCAAAAAGCAAAGCGAGGCATAGCCGGAAAGTGATATTTAGCCAATCATTGGGCAAAAGGTAGTAAGTGCTTAACAATGCTTATATTTTTAGAGAAAAAATTATTTTATATTCTATTTTAATTATTAAAATACTCCCATGTGCAATTATATAAATTAACTAAACCCCCTTTTGCCGGAGGTACAGGAGGAATCGTAGAGACGTTCCGTCGGAACCGTCTATATGTCAAATTATCGCGCTTTCTCTGCAACATTCAGGAGGAAGAGCGAAGGTAATAAGTAGATCGAATCTAACAAACTACCACAAGATGACACCCGTAGTTACATGACAACTGACAAATAAAAACTGACAAATAACAATTTGAGTGGATAAACTCTACTGGCTTGACCAAATTAAACTGCAAGACCGCACCAAAGTTGGTGATAAAGCCTTTCACTTGGGCAGAATTATGCAGCGTGGCTACCCGGTGAAGCCTGGTTTTATAGTGGGTGCAGAAGTGTTGCGGCAATTTCTGGAAACTCTCAATAGTTCAGAGGCTTTAGTTGCTGATTTGCCTTATTCTTCATTACACCTAGATGTGAATAATTGGCGTCAACTGCAACAGGTGGCTAGTCATTTACATCAGGAAATTATCGCGGCAACTGTACCATCAAAGTGGGTGAATAAAATTCTGGAAGCAGCTAAGGAATGGAAAACTGCGTGTTTAATTTTTCGACCTAGTTTGGCGATACCGACTGCAACGCATGGAGTTGGGAATATATCTGGGTTGTTGGAGTCGCAAATTTGCCGTTGTGAATATGAAGCGATCGCTTTGGCATTAAAATACACTTGGAGCCAATTATTTCGTGCCAAAAGTTTACTATATTGGCAACGTTTAGGAATTGACCTGCGACAAATTAATTTAGCAGTTTTGGTGCAACCAATTGAAAATGCACTCGCTAGCGGTTTACTCAATTCCAACTCAAGAGGATGGGATATTGAAGCAACTTGGGGATTGGGAATATCACTGCAACAGGGCGAAGTTCAGCCCGATGTATACTACATTCAACGGGAAATTGGCGTTATTAAAGAACAGCAACTGGGCAATAAAATGCTTGCTTATGGTCTTAATGCACCTACAGATTCTTTGGCGCTAGATAATACTTGTTTGGTGACACATTTGCTTGAGTCATCTCAACAAAAACAGTACGCTTTACAAGAAGAATATTTACAACAATTAATTGAACTGGCGAATTTACTTGAAAATGAACTTGGTAGAAATTATACCGTTGAGTGGACTATCTCTGAGGAATTTCCAACCCCAAAGCTTTATCTGATAAAAGTTAGCGCTCCTCAATTTGCGGTTTCCAACACACACTTACTCAAGGGAATAGGAGCGGGTACGGGACGTGTGACAGCGACAGCTTATGTGGTAAACTCCCTTTCATCACCAGAACAACTACCTAAAGGGGTGATTTTGGTTGCACAAGCGATCGCTCCTGATTGGCTACCGTTATTGCAACAAGTCATCGGTATTATCACAGAGAAAGGAGGATTGACTAGTCATGCGGCAATTCTTGCTAGAGAGTTGGGTATCCCAGCTGTAGTCAGCGCAAAAGATGCTACCACTTTAATTAAAACAGGCGATCGCCTACTTTTGGATGGTGACAGGGGAGAAGTTTATCGCGTCAGAAAAGATGATGCGGAAAGTCAGGAAGTCCCCCTTATTACCCAAGCGGCACCAAAGCACAAAGCGCAACAGTCTCAACTGGGCAACTTCAGAACGGAACCTTTTGTCTCTGATTCCCCTATTTTTTTATCACCGCATCTACCCATGATTGCTACACAGTTGCTGGTTAATTTAAGTCAGCCCAGCCTGATAGAGCAGGTGCAAAGTTTGCCTCTAGATGGGGTAGGATTGTTACGCTCAGAATTGATGGTATTAACAATACTCGAAGGACAACATCCTAGTAGTTGGCTTTCTAGCGGACGTAAGGCACAATTATTAGAGCTATGGTCTGAGCAGATAATGCAGTTTGTTCGTGCGTTTGCACCACGACCAGTTTTTTATCGTTCTTTAGATTGGCGATCGCACGAATTGACATCATTTAGTCATTATATACCATCTTCGCAACAGTCGATGTTAGGTGAACGTGGCACTTTTGCTTATTTGCAAAGTTCCGCAGTTTTTGAGTTGGAACTTGAAGCAATAGCGGCAATACAGCAAGCAGACTACAACAATATTCATTTAATATTGCCTTTTGTTCGCACTGTGGAAGAGTTTTCTTTTTGTCGTCAAAAAGTTGAGTCAGCCGGCTTAACTCAAAAGCCACAATTTCAACTCTGGATTATGGCAGAAGTGCCAAGTGTGCTATTTTTATTACCAGAATATGTGAAAGCAGGTGTACAAGGAATTTCCATTGGGACAAATGACCTAACTCAACTACTGTTAGGAGTAGATAGAGAACTTGGAGAGTTAGCGTCTTCATTTGATGAACGACATCCAGCGGTGATGAGAGCTGTAGCTCAACTAATTTCAATGGCAAAATCTGCCGGGATTCCTTGCTCAATTTGCGGACAAGCACCAGCGCTGTATCCAGAAATTATTGATAAGTTGGTAGAATGGGGGATTACGTCTATATCTGTGGAACCAGAAGCGGTATCGAGGACATATCAGGCGATCGCTCGTGCCGAACAAAAAATAATTTTAGAAGCAGCACGGCAAAAACTTTATTAATTAGGAGGTGCCGGAACATCTGTATGTAATGGTAAATTATTGAATAACACTATACATCTCCAGATTAATACGTAGAGACGTAGCAGTGCTACGTCTAATCCTGCTACGTCTAATCAAGGGTTTCGGGCAATGCATAATTAGTTTCTACCAGATATCTACTACATGGGAAAATTGCCGTTCTAGATGTTCTCTGCTGCATCTTTCTTTTGAGATGATTGTGACTTAATGCCTACCTTATTCTCCGGTTGCCTAAGAAAACTCAAAATCACTCGTTTCATCATCCAGTGCAAGGCTGTTAGTACAACAAAAGTGATGGTGATAATCACCAAAGGCTGTTTACCAAGAATTTCTTCTACACCTTTGGTGATTATGGCATCAGGTTGCGTAATAAAATCCCAACTATTGAAACGCAAAAACCGTCCCCAATAAATACCAACAGCATTGAAAGCATGGGTAATTAACTCAACCCCCAAAATCCACTGGCTTTTGCCAATGCGATGTAAGTAGTAACCCCAATTAATTAAAGATATTACATAAGCTCCAAATCCAGCCGAAATCACCACCAAATACACCGGAATGATGATTAATGTAATCATCCATATCGATGGAACTCTACGGATATCATCTATTAGGTGAATGACATCAGTTAATAAATAAGGTGCATTCGGTAAAAAAGCGAAGAACACCAGGAAGCCAAACCACCAAACCCAGGAACGTCCGCGACGAGTGCGAAACAACCAAACACTCAAAGCCAAAGGTATAAAAGCCAGAAATAAGTTCCAAGTCATCCAACCCACATTTCTTTGCAAGACTTGCATGACTATGGGTAATAATTCAGAAAGACGTTCTTTCATATGCATTTCCAAAAAATTGGTCTGATTGACACTATTTTAATGGGTGCAATTAGCTGGTGTGTCATTTTTCTTCCCAAATCGGGGAAAGGGAAATAAAAACAAGACGTAGAGACGTAGCAGTGCTACGTCTCTACATTTTCACACCCATGTCCATTGCCCAATTCCCCTAACGCAGCAGCACTCGACTGCGGGGACCAATAGTTTGCTTGGATGCAGATGTTTTTGTCGCGCAATTTACATCTTTGCGCGAACAAATACTTGAGGCAAGACTTAAAGGATTTCCTACCGAAGAATTACCGTTACTGAATTCTACATTGGGTTCAGCGGAGGGTGAGGGAGAATTTGACGAAGTTGTAATTTCTTTTGGTATCGACGATATAATCTCACTACCAATATCACCAGCATTAATCGGTGTAACACTAGCAACATCAATTGGTGTAACACTAGCAACATCAATTGGTGTAACACTACCAACATCAATTGGTGTACCACCACCAGCAGCAATTGGTATAACACCACCAGCAGCAATCGGTATAACACCACCAACATCGATTGGTGTAACACTACCAGCATCACTACGGGGAGCGATGGGAATTGCACCTGCGGGAATAGTGATGAACAACTTTATCAGAGGTGCATTAGTCACTTTCAAGGAGGTGACGGTTGGTTTACCTGGTATATCCGACTTGAAATCAAAGACTGTAGGGGTAGTACTACCATTACTTTGGCTATATCGGGGTCCTTGTCCAGTTACTCTAAAAGTACCTTGATACCGCTGTCCCGTTTTTGGATCGGTGACAATGCCAGTGTAAAGTGCTTTTTTTAACCCAAACTCATCTTGAACCACAGCTTCAAATTTGGTTCCGGGCAATTTTCCTTGATAATTATAGGATGTCAAGTCACCCTTTGAAAGTGCTGGCGAAGTCAGCAAGCCATCAAATGAGACAACCGGAATGCCTTTAAAGTCAACGAAGTAATGCAGACTGCCATCGGCACGGGTTTGTACTTTCACATAGTTAGAGGTATATAAAGGTACTCCCTGGCGGGAATAAGTACCCTTGGAATTTGTATCTACACGAGTAACCACCCGGTTGAAGTTGGGATTAAATTTGGGAAGTTGGATATTACCTGATAAAATACCAGTGCTTTGAATTGTGATTTGAGCGATCGCACTTTCTGCCCCAAAACCGATAATGGCTGCGGCTATGCTGCTAGTAATAACTAGTACCCCACTAAATGTAGTAAGGACTTTAGTCCTTGATTTGAGCGCTTCAGCGCTCACTACGAAACTCTTAACTTGGGAGTTGGATTTTGTTATAATTGCTGATGATTTTAATTGCATTGAAAACTTCCTTAATTAATATGAAAAAAAAATCACGCATGTTTTTATAGCAGGGGAATATCTGCTGAAAATTGCGTGATTAAAATGAACCTGAACTGACTACAACCGTATGCAACTAGTGCATTTATTTACATTTACATCCGTAGAAAATTAAAACCGGAATGTTGCTCTTAATGCCCCAATTAGCAAGGGAGTGTTAGCCGCGTTGTGATCTGGATTGAAAATCACAAAGACACCCGGAGTGAGAGAGAGGTTGTCATTGAGTTGAGCGCGATAAAAAAGTTCTACGTGCAGTGATGTGTCGTCGCGTCCACCCGCTGTACCTCCTTCAGAAAAGTTGGGAAAATTGAATCCTTCAGGTAAAGAACTAGAAGTAATTTTCGGGGGTTGTCCGACGAGAATGCCGCCCAAATTGCCGGAACGCAGTAAATTGGGAAAAGCAGCGAATACCATCCAGTTTGTAGTTTCCACGCTTCCAGAGAGATTCACTGGATTTGAGTGAGTCACACCTCCCCAACCGCCTAAGTTAAAATTGGGATTAATGCGCCATGCGACGGTAGCGCCGACAGCATGGGTATCAAAAGCTGTCGCAGGTGCAAAAGGGGAAATTAACTGAGCATCGCCGATACCGGTTCCTAGTAAGCCATCGGGGGAGTGGGAGAAAAGATAATGCAACCCGACATCGATGTTATTGGTGGGTGCTACGGTTAGTTGAGCGCCGGCGGTATATCTGCCGCCAAAAAGTCCGCCAACTTGGATATCACCGGGAAAACTAGGAATTTCGGCACTATAAACGCCTTGTAAACTGAGGCGATCGCTTATTTGCCAGTCAAAGCCAACACCCCCAGTACCGTTACCAATTGCCAAAATCGGGTTACGCTGACCTAATAAAGAAATTGCTCCCTCTCCATTGCCTTCTAAAGGATTAATACCGCGAAAGGTGTTACTAGGATTAACACCCACCGTACCGATAATAATTCCCAAGTTGTCTGAAAACGGAAATCGATAAGATAAATCACTGATATATAAATCGTTATTTGTATTTGACTCAAAACCCAACCGTCCCATATTGTTAAATACTGAAGACGCAGAAGAATTTAAATTTCCCGAACTCAGCCCAGTTAGCAGTAAATCTTGCCCTGTAAAGGAAGTCGCGAGGGTTAGTTGCACGCTATTAGCAAAACTCAGATTCGTTTCTGCCTTGCGTTCTGGCACTTTATCCCTAGGAAACAAATCGACATCAGCGCTATTCGTTCCCTGGAGGCTAAATATAGCTTGCCCAAGTAGTCGCGTTGTCGTGGAAAACTGATTTGCTTGTACTTCGCTTGTGTGGCTTTCTAAATTGTCTACCCGCTGCTCAACTTGTTTTAACTCTCCTTGAAACTCAGTTTGCAAGCGTTGCAACGCGATTAAATCCTCATCTTTAACAGTATTAGCCGTATTGTTAGTTATTAATTTATTAATCTGCTCCAGACAAGCGTTTAAACCCGCTGCAAATTCATAACGATTGATAGCGGTGTTGCCTAGATAAGTCCTATTTGAATATCCAGCAATGCAGCCATAGCGTTCTACCAGAGATTGCAAAGCTCCAAAAGCCCAATCTGAAGGTTGCACATCGTCCAGTTGTGATACCGATGTGACTTGAGACATTTGGGGAGAGGGAGGGAGTGGGGGAGCAGGGGGAGAGGGGGAGGCAGGGGGAGAGGGGGAGAGGGGGAGAGGGGGAGATGGGGAGGCAGGGGGAGCAGGGGAGGCAGAGGAAGAAATTCCCCCAAGTCTCCTTGTCTCCTTGTCTCCTTGTCTCCTTGGTTTTAGCCCTGACTGGACGGTTTGGAGACTTGCATCTGGTTGTATCAATTCAGGTGGTGTGATTTGGGTCAGTGGAACAATTTTCATTGCCTGACTGTGTTTTGACTGCTGTATCACATTATCTGACTCAACTAATGGCTGTTCAGGTAATTTTGGCGGAAATGCTTGCCCAGTAGTTAACACGCCTGCCATCAGCAGACCGATATCGCTCATTGTATTTCACTTTACTAACACCAATATTTCTCTTGACAGAAAAAATGATGTCTTTCAGGAATATTTCGTACTTAGACGTAATAAAATTTACTAGTAAGTGAATATGCTAACTGCTTTTTTGCCATTACCTATTAGCCTTTTCCCCTCTTAAAAAACCTTTCCCCTTTCCCCCTTCCCCCTCTTTTTCATTCCGGTTGGCTACAGTACTTTTTCACCTCAGTTTCTAAAGCATCAGACTGTTTAGCCGTGGTTGCGGCAGATGTCAATGCGCTATCGATATCAACTCTAGCTTTTTGTATTCTTTCCCTACCAGATTGAGAGGCTTTTGCTGTTTTAGCTGAACCAAGAGCCTTGCCTGCTTTGATTATCTGTTTGCCGAGAGTGTCAAAGACTTTGACAAATTTATCTTGAAATTTTTTCAGTTCCGGATCTGGCAGATTCATTTCTTTGAGGGATTTGGTGACAGCTTCGAGATCAGCCGCTAGTTTCAAACTGGTTGTCACCTGCTGACCTTTATTTTTCTCAATCAGAGCATTTCCTTCACTAACAGTCTTTATTAAGCGATCGCACTGAGCAACTTTGCTGTTATTGCAACCACTAAGCAACAAGGCGATGCTCAGACCAACAGGAATAATAACGATACGTTTACGCCAAACCAACATTAACACCCCACCAAGTTATTAAACCCAAATAATGATACCCAATGATTCTCTAATTTTTATTAGTTTTCCGGTGAATTTATGTGTTATGAGAGCAAGCAGGACAAGACGAGCCACATGAAAAGTAGGCATTTTTTTCTTATACGTTGCCTGAAACCCTTGATTAGACGTAGCATTGCTACGTCTCTACGTCTTTTCTACCAGGTGTCTAATGGGGAATTTCAGTAAAAATACCCCCCCATAGGATTGAATTATTAGACAATTCTCAGTTATTGTGGAATACTGCAATATTACTTAACCTAACTCGAAAAAGTCTTTAGATTACAGGAATAATTGTGTTTGCTTTTATTACATATTCAAGCTGGTTGCACTGCATAACTCAGCCGCACTTAGCCATGCACATCCCCGATGGCTTTCTGAATTTACCTGTGATCGCTGCCACATGGGTAATTGCCATCGGTTTAATTGCACTTTCCCTAAACAGAGCGCAGACAGAATACCAAGAACGAGCCGTACCCCTAATGGGTGTATGTGGGGCTTTTATCTTTGCAGCTCAAATGATCAATTTCCCTATTCCTGGAGGCACTTCCGGACACCTTTTGGGGGGAACCCTGGCAGGTGCTTTGTTGGGTCCTTGGGCTGGCTCTTTGGTCATGGTGTCGGTGTTTATCGTCCAAGGTGTAATTTTCCAAGATGGGGGCTTGACTGTGCTAGGCGCCAACATTTTTAATATGGGGTTGATTGGCACATTTGGTGGTTATTACTTATACAAGGCAATTCGGTTCACCATAGGTGGTAATAAATTGTCAGGAATGGTAATTGCTTCCTCTGTTGCAGCTTGGACAAGTGTAGTGGTTGCCTCTGTTGTGTGTGCTTTGGAACTAGCTATATCTGGAACAGTTCCGTTAACTGTGGCTTTGGCTGCGATGGCATCATGGCACGTACTAATCGGTATTGGTGAAGCAGCAATTACCGTAGTAGCTCTGTCGTTTATTTGGCGGACTCGACCGGATTTACTTTACGATCCACCGCGCAAGACGGTTGTTTCTCGTCCTGTGTCACGTTATTAATAGGATTTCTACATAACTCTTGTCTAAAGTCGTACAGCAAACGCTTTCCTTTGCGGACTAAAGTCGCAAAGTTTACCGCATACAGAGGATTTTTTCATGAGTAATGATACGCGATCGCGCAATCGTGCTTTTGTAATAGCTGGTTTAGGTATTGCTTTGCTAATTGCAATTTTTATTTCTCCCTTTGCTAGTAAAAATCCTGATGGCTTGGATCGAGTCTCCCAGGATCTCAAATTTGACAATAAAGCACATGAAGATCCACCAGCTAAAAAGCTACCCTTCTACGCTATTTTTGATGAATATGCCCTCAGAGGTGTACCCGAAGCTGTAGCTACTCCCATTGCTGGTTTAGTCGGAACTTTAGCCGTTTTTGGCTTAACTTGGGGAATTGGCAAACTAGTTGTACGTGGTTCAAGTTCATCTAAAGATTGAGTTTTTTGTCAAAATGCGTAAGTTCTAAATCCTAAATTATCAGATGCTGCTACATATTGGGGCGATCGCTCTTGATGTTAATAGTAAACAGATTACTCTCTGGCACAAACTCGCTCCCCGTACCCGAATACTATGTACATTGCTGCTTGTATTTGCAATTGCTCTCACACCAAATGGACATTGGTGGACTTGGGCAATTTATGCCTTGGCTGTGGCAAGCATTTTATTACTCAGTAAAGTCACCTTCAGCGTGCTACTAAAACGTTTAGCGGTTGAGTTGGGTTTTGTCGGTGTCGTGCTTTTGGGTACTTTGTTCCGAGGTGGTGGTACAGTGCTTTGGGCTTGGGGTCCGTTGCAAATTACTACAGTCGGGCTAACTGTGTTAGGTAGTGTCACTACTAAGGCTCTGCTATCTTTACTGATGTTGAATTTGCTAACTTTAACAACTTCAGTATCGGCATTACTTAATGCTTTAATCGAACTGCGAACCCCACCTTTGTTAGTCGCAATTTTGGCTTCAATGTATCGCTATATTGCTGTATTGATCGGTGAGTTTAACATCATGCGACGAGCCGCAGCATCGCGCAACTTGATGAACAGTAATCAAAGTATTCGGTTGGTATTTGGTAATATGATTGGAGCGCTGTTTATCCGCACTTATGACCGAGGAAATCGCGTTCATCAAGCGATGCTGTCGCGGGGTTATCAAGGAGTAATGCCCATAGAAAAGTTACCAAAAGCAGGGCTAAATGATGCGATCGCTTTAACTTTAACGCTCATTGTAGCGCTACTTGGACAAGCCGTTTATTTGATTTTGTAATTTGTTCGGGGATAGTTGTTAGTTGTTGGTTGATAGTTGTTAAAAAAACTCCTAACTCCTAACTCCGCTCCTCTAGTACAGACGTTCCGCCGGAACGTCTCTACGACTCCTAACTCTATCCACTAACTAATATCAAATTATATTAATGCATCATAATCCGATAAGAATCAAAAATCTTAGCTATACCTACCCTGATGGAACTCAGGCTTTAAAAAAAATTAATCTATCTATCGAAGCTGGGGAGAAGGTAGCATTAATTGGAGCGAATGGTTCAGGAAAATCTACCTTGCAGTTTCACTTAAATGGAATTACTTTACCTCAAGAAGGAGAGGTAATTATTGGGGAATGGTTAGTAGAACCTAAGAATTTGCGAGAAATTCGGAACTTTGTGGGATTAGTTTTTCAAAATCCAGATAATCAGCTATTTATGCCCACAGTATGGGAAGATGTTGCTTTTGGTCCGATGAATTTGGGTTTGCGAGACGAAGAACTTAAAAAGCGGGTTCTTCAAGCTATGGCTGCGGTTGATATCGATCCCGAATGGTTTGGGCAACGGAATACTGATAATTTGTCTGGAGGGGAAAAAAAACGGATTGCGATCGCAGGGGTTTTAGCGATGAATCCGCAGGTTTTGGTATTGGATGAACCTTCTGCTCAATTAGATCCGCGATCGCGTCGTCAGTTAATTGATTTGTTACAAACTTTGCCTTTTACTCAACTAATTGCTACCCACGATTTAGATTTAGCTTTGGAACTTTGTTCCCGCACTGTTGTATTGAGTCAAGGGCAGATTGTTTTCGATGGTCAGACTGAGCAGGTAATGAACGATTCTGAATTTTTGCAGGCTCACGCTTTAGAACCTCCACTCTGCTACAGTCGTCCTTATTGTTTAATTAAAGATGCACCCATCAAAGTTAGGTTTCATAGTACAGCAAATTTCAGGTAGATGAGGTACATACGTAAAACCCTTGATTAGACGTAGCAATGCTACGTGTCTATAAACCCAAAACCCTTGATTAGACGTAGCATTGCTACGTCTCTACATGTATTTCATAACAACGCAATCTGCTATCTATAGTTTTATAGACAAATATCTCCCCTAAGACAAATGTACCTTAGCCGGCTTTAAAGACGAAAAATCACAGATTGAGTTAAACGGACAAAATCGACAGTGATATCCGGGATTTGGCGGAAAAACTTTACTAAAACCATTATTCATTTGTTGATATCTTTGTAAATCTCGTTGATGCTTTTGAGCAATGCTAGCTAACTCCAATTCTAAAGATTCTAATTCCCCTTTTGTAATGCTAATTAAATCAGATTTTTTACTAAACTCTAAATTATAAAATGAAGCAACTGCCTGATACTTAGGATAAAGATAACGAGCAGCTAACAAATAAACTAATGCCTGTCTTTTATCAAAAGCAGATTTACCAGTTTTAAAATCTAAAATATGTAAAGTGTCAGAAGAATCTGAAAAAACACAGTCCATCGTCGCATATAAGCGGAAGGAATAATTTTCCTGTTCAATCAAAATAGGTTTGGGGAAACCTTCATCACCACGAGTTAATTGAATGATGCGCTTACCCGAAAGTAATGGTTCTTCATGATATTTCTTTAAAATTTGCAATACCCGCTGCTGAACTTCGTCACTTGAGTAATTTAATTTCAGTAGCTGTGCAACTTTTTCTACACCGTCTGAAGAGTTCAACAAGTGTCGATTGTGATGAAACTCATAAACGCCTTTTTGGGCAAGTAACCCAATGCGCTGAGGTGCGGTGGCTGTTTTTAATAGTGCTTTCACTAGTGGATCGTGTTGACGTGCTTTGACAAACCCCCGTCTCATCTGGCAATGCCAGCGTTCTTGCCCAGAAGCTGGGGCAATTAAAGACCAAAGGTGATAACTAGCAAAAGGTTGATCGGGGGTTGACATTGCTCAGAAAGAGTGAGAGAAAATACGGTGGGGAGAAGTACGATCGCACAAAACCGCAATTCATAATTTCGGATTTATAGTTGCAGCTACACACGCTTTGCGGGAAGCTTCATATAGTATTCACGATGGACTCTTAGGAAGTAGCAAAAATGAGCGCAAGTAGCAATTCTGGTAAAATCAAGTTTGGTACTGACGGATGGCGAGGAATTATCGCCGATGACTTTACTTTCGCAAATGTGCGGAAAGTAACAAGAGCGATCGCTAGTTACCTGGAAACAGCTTATACAAAAGACCGACCAGTTCTCATAGCCTACGATACTCGATTTTTAGCTGATCAGTTTGCCCAGACAGCAGCCCAAGTATTAGCAGATTTGGGTTGGACTGTAAAAATTACTGACAGGGATTGTCCCACACCAGTAATTGCTTACAATGCCCGTCACTTAAATTCAGCAGGGGCATTGATGTTTACTGCTAGTCATAATCCCGCACCCTATTGTGGGATTAAATACATCCCTGACTATGCTGGTCCTGCCACTCCAGAGATTACTGATACTATTGTGGCAAACATTGAAGGAGCATCGGATGAATTGCCCAAAACCAATTCAACTGATAAAATTTCTACCTTCGACCCGAAACCTGAGTACATGAAGTTTATCTACACTTTATTGGATGTAGAAAAAATCAAGAGCGCTCAGTTAAATGTCAAGTATGATGCTTTATATTCTACTTCTCGCGGCTATTTAGATGAAGTTTTGCAACATTGTGGTTGTGAGTTAGAAAGTTTTCACACCTACCGCGATGTTCTTTTTGGTGGCGGAATGCCAGAACCCAAAGGCGAACAACTGGTAGAGTTAGTAGAAGCAGTACGCAGCGGGAAAGCAGATTTAGGTTTGGCAACGGATGGAGATAGCGATCGCTTTGGCATTGTCGATGAACTAGGCAACGTCCTCACACCCAATAACGTGTTACTACTGCTAGCACGCCATTTAATCAAGAATAAAGGCAAAAAAGGTGCCATAGTTCGCACGGTAGCCACAACCCACCTTTTAGACAATCTCGCAGCTAAATATGGGGTGGAACTTTATGAGACACCAGTCGGGTTTAAATACATCGGCGAAAAAATGCGCGAAACCACCGTTTTGATTGGTGGAGAAGAATCCGGTGGTTTAAGCATCATCGGACATATCCCCGAAAAAGACGGCGTATTAGCCGATATGCTAGTGGCAGAAGCGATCGCCTACGAAGGCAAACCGCTAAGTCAAATGGTAGCTGAAGCGATCGCTGAAGCAAATGGTCCACTGAGCAACCAACGTCTTGATTTGCACCTCGAAGATGCCCATAAAGCCGCTGTCATCGACTTTTTTAGCAAAACCCCCCCCGCAGAAGTTGCAGGCATTAAAGTCAAAGAAATAGGGCGCAAAGACGGCATTAAACTTTACCTAGAAGAAGGTAGCTGGGTGCTGCTACGTCCTTCTGGTACAGAACCCCTGATGCGCGTTTATCTAGAAACCAACTCCCCAGAAAAGCTAGCCAAAATCGCGGAAGAAATGGAGAGCGTAATTGCTAAACTAGAGCCGTAAGAGTTAGTTGTTAGTGGTTGGTTGATAGTTGTTGGTGGTGAGGTAGCGCGGTCATGTTCGTTACCCCCATTTCCTCGACTGCCTCTCCCATTAGATTGGTTGTTGAAAAGTTCTACCAACCACCAACCACTAACCACTAACCACTAACCACGAACCAACAAGAAGTGAAAACTCTAGGTAATCTGCTGATATCGTTAGTTGTAGGTATTTGGATAGTGGCGATCGCTATTATTTCAGTCCAAAATGCCACACCAGTATCTTTAAAATTCTTTACTTTCCAGTCAATTCAAATTCCAATCGGTTTAGTCTTGGCTTTCAGTGCTGGTGTCGGTATAATTGGCATTGCACTGTTACAGCCTTTGTGGGGTCTTTCTACTCCACAGCGTAATTATACCCAAGACGATGCTGAGTTTTTTGTAGACGACGAAGATTTTTGATTATGCATTTTTTTTACAAGCAAGTTTAATATAAAGATAAGATTAATGTGTTTTAAAATACTTTTTATATTTAAATCGCCTTGTTAGGATATGCGAGTATATGAAAATACAACTATCTAAACATCGAATATGCCAGAAATAAACTTTTTAATCAGCCCAAAAGCAATTCTGGAAACTCTCAGAAACCCAAAAATGGTTAGCAGGGGTTTTGATGTAATAAAAAATACAATATTTGGCAAGGAAACACCTATAGACAATAATGACAGATATGTATTGGAAAAAATAATTATTCCGTATTTTGTTGAGAAAGAAGAATTTACGAAAATCCTATTTGTGGGATGTGGTTCTTATACAAAACATTATGAAAAATGGTTTAAAGATAAACAAGAGTATTGGACTATTGATATAAATCCATTAAAAAAAATATACGGAGCCAAAAAGCACATTGTTGATTCTTCGAGTAATTTAAGCTCTTACTTCCAAGACAATCATTTCGATTTAATCATCTGCAATGGTGTATTTGGGTATGGATTGAATGACAAAGAAGACGTTGAAAAAGCATACGGTGGATGCTATCAATGTTTACGTGATGGTGGTGTCTTAATTATAGGGTGGGATGATTTCCCAGCATCAAAACCCTTTGAACTGGACACTTGTGAAAGTATAAATCGATTTAAGCCATATGTTTTTCCCCCACAATCAACTTCACAAATATCAACTGCACAAATGTTGAATTTGACAGACCCACAGGAAAAACACATCTACAATTTTTATATTAAGTAAGCACTTTGAGTGTTTTACTTTAGTTACCGGAGAAAGGCAGAGGGCAGGAGATTTTAGGAAATAATTCTTCCCTCTGCCAAAAGGTTTATCTAGAGCGAATACCATCACGACCAAATTATATTAAGAATACCACTCTAAAGGAACTTGGTCTAGATTGGTGGGAGTAGCGATGGTATCATTTATTTGCCAAATTGTATTATCGCCGGTTTGAGTATTGCGCCAGAAGATGTCAGTCTTGCCATCGCCGTTAAAATCGCCAATACTAGGACTCCAAGCTGGGTCAAGTTTGGGCATAAAAGCAGAAGTATCAATGTTTGTACCATTCATCAGCCAAGAAGTGTTTTCTCCTGTTACGGAATTGCGCCAAAAAATGTCAGTCTTGCCATCGCCGTTAAAATCGCCAATACTAGAACTCCAGTTAGCATCAAGTGTTGTTAGAGTACCTTCATTAATGAGGATGCCATTCATCGTCCAAACTTTGTTTTCTCCAGTTTGAGCATTGCGCCAGAGAATGTCAGTATTAGAATCCCCGTTAAAATCTCCAAGGGTATAATTCCAGGATGGGTCGAGTTGGGATAGAGAATACTCACTTTCTTTCGTACCATCCATAAACCAAACTTTGTTTTCACCAGTTAGATTATTACGCCAAAAGACATCGGTTTTGCCATCGCCATTAAAATCTACAATACTACGAGTCCAGTTAGCATCAGATGTTGGTAGAAAAGCCGCAGTAGTAACTGTTGTACCATCCATTATCCAAGCAGCATTTTCACCAGTTTGAGCATTCCGCCACAATATATCAGTTTTGCCATCTGCATTGAAATCGCCAATGTCGCTATTCCAAGATGGGTCAACTTGCAACACAGAAGTATTAGAGGCAATTTTTGTGCCATCCATTAACCAAATAACATTGTCACCACTTTGACTATTACGCCATAAAATATCACTCTTCCCATCGGCGTTGAAATCAGCAATCTTGTAATTCCAGGCTGCGTCAACTTGATCCAAATTACCATTTTCGGCAACTCTTGTGCCATCCATCAGCCAAATTGAGGTTTCACCAGTTTGAGAGTTGCGCCAAAATTTATCTGTCTTACCATCACCGTTGAAATCGGCAAGAATTGCCGGACTGTTGAAAATTGAATTCGGATTTTCTGCTGCTTGTACCGAATCTGAGGATTTACCCAAACCTAAATAATTAGTATTTAAATTAAGGTTATCTCCCAAATCTTTTATCGATTGTAATGGATTTAATACAGTATCTGTAAGATCAATTGAATTGGTTTTAGATTCAAACATCGATTTTCTTTTTCACTAATTCTCATAACTATTTTTAACTGTTTATTTTTGAAGTTTCTGTTAGTTTATGACATCCAATATTTTGATTTTGTTAAACTGTATGCCATTTTTAGATTTTTTATATGCTAAAAAAATATGACTTGTATATCCACATGGTTATACAAGTCATATTAGAAACCCCGACGATTAAAATCGCGGCTACACAAACAAAGTCCGCCTGCGCGGACTAATTTGAAAAGAGGCTTAAATTAAGGACTTCAGTCCTTAATTTAAGCCTTAAAACCTTACTACGAATTAGAAGGTATACCACTCAGGAGATAGTGAATCCGTAGGAGTTTCAGTTACATTCGTTCCATCCATCGTCCAAATGGTGTTGTCACCGGTTTGGTAATTGCGCCAGAACACGTCACTCTTGCCATCGCCGTTGTAATCGCCAATGCTCGCTACTGAAGATGGATTAGATAGCCCTAGAACAGCTTCGCTGCTAACGGTGGTGCCATCCATCAACCAAACAGTGTTCTCACCGGTTTGCTTATTGTGCCACAAAACATCAGTCTTACCATCACCGTTGAAATCGCCAATACTAGATTGCCAGTTGGCATCAAGTGTTGTTAAAGCACCCTCATTAACGAGGACGCCATTCATCGTCCAAACTTTATTTTCTCCGGTTTGAGTATTGCGCCACAAGATGTCAGTCTTCAAGTCACCGTTGAAATCGCCAAGACTAGCAGTCCAAGCTGCATCCTGGGATTGAAGATCAAACGGAGTAGCTTGATCTCCATCCATAAACCAAACTTTGTTTTCTCCGGTTGTCGCGTTACGGAAGAAGATATCGCTCTTACCGTTGCCATCAAAATCAACAATGGTAGGAGTGAACGCTGGATCTGAGTTATCTAGAGCGGTAGAAGAGGTGACTGTTGAACCATCCATCAGCAAAATGGTATTTTCACCACTTTGGGCATTATGCCACAAGATATCGGTTTTGCGATCGCCATTAAAATCGCCAATGCTAGCAGTTGACGCTGGGTCAACCCTTTCTAAAGAAGCTGAACTAGCAACTGTTGTCCCATCTATTAGCGCTACAACATTTTCACCCGTACTCTTATTATGTAACAAAAAGTCGGTCTTACCGTCACCATTGAAATCGGCAATGTTAAAAGTCCATGAGGATACGTCATAAGTCCCCAAAGAACCCTTTTCGGTAACTGTTGAACCATCCATCAGCCAAATTTGAGTCTCACCGGTGGCACTATTAACCCAAACTTTATCCGCTTTACCATCACCGTTGAAATCAGGAACAATCGCTGCACTGGTTAAGTAAGGATTAGGGTTGGGGTTTGCTGTCGCTAACGGTGATTCTGAGGCGTTTGACTGGTAAGAAGGAGTATTTAAACCATCTTTGGTGAAAGTATTTGAAGTTATGTCTGTTGTTAATGGACTAGAGTAATCAGGCATGTTGTTTGTTTATCACGCAGTTTCATAAAGTTTTAGCTGCTTTGTTGAAGTTAATTCAAGTGTTATTTAAACACTTTTCTGGTTGTTTAATGTTTTCTTTCCAAGTGTCATGATTTGTCGATTTAACGCTATTCTATATGTTTGAAAAATTTCGTAAAATCTGAACATTTTGTTAATTCGACTTTGTTAAATACGAATCAAAAAAGCTTACTCTTCCCTAACAGATATATCTAATAAATTCAAGTCATAAATAATCATGCATTCGCGATATATGAAGTCCGGAGTTGCCAAGAGTTAAGGTCAGTAGGTACATATAAAGCAATACGCTTGGTGTTAAGGATTTATAGCTAGAGAAATATTAATCGTTAAATAATTTAGAAAAAAATCAATATTACTAGGATCTGCATCTACACTAATGGTTGCAGGCTATAGAAATCCGGTTTGATTTTTGAAAAAATACGTAGAGGAGGCAAATTAGGGTTGGATTTTCTTCTCCTAATATTGCCGTTGTGTTAGCGCTTCTCCTAAGGCACCAAACCCTTCATAATGCTGCGTTAGGATGAAATCCGTAAAGCATTCTACAATACCTAATTTTGTTCAAAAATCAAATATGATTCCTATAGAATACATATCATTTATCAATATTGAATAATAATTCTGAGTCTTGTTAAAAACTGGGTTTATTTGCCTAAGGATTTTGAAAAATTATTATTAGTTGTTGATTGACGGTTAACAGTTATCTACGCTCTCACCATACCTCATACATTTATGGTTTTTATACTTCCTGGTGTTAAATTCGATTCTAATCTGATTCAAAAGTACGATACTGCTACACCTAGATATACCAGTTATCCACCTGCAACGGAGTTAACAGAAGCATTTAGTGAAAGTGATTTTAAAGAAGCGATCGCTAACTCAAATCAAAGGAAATCTCCGCTTTCTTTGTATTTCCATATACCCTTTTGTCAAGCTCCCTGTTACTTCTGTGGCTGTAATACGGTAATTTCCAACAATAAGAATATTGCTAAACCTTATTTAGAGTCTTTAGTTCAAGATATTATAAATACAGCAGCCCTAATTGATGATGATAGAAAAGTGCTGCAAATTCACTGGGGTGGTGGTACTCCTAACTATTTGAATTCCGAACAAATAGAATTTTTATGGAAAAATATTAGGCAAAATTTCACCATTGATTCACAAGCGGAAATCTCAATTGAGATAAATCCCCGCTATGTTGATAAAAATTACATTTTCTTTCTCAGAGAAATTGGATTTAACCGAATTAGTTTTGGTATCCAAGATTTTAATCGGCAAGTTCAAGTTGCTGTAAATCGCGTTCAACCTGAAGAAATGCTCTTTGATGTGATGAGTTGGATTAAAGAAGCTAACTTCAAAAGTGTGAATGTAGACTTAATTTATGGTTTACCTTATCAAACTCGCGAAACTTTCAAAGAAACTATTCAAAAGACGATCGCATTAGATCCCAATCGAATTGTAGTCTTTAATTTTGCTTATGTGCCGTGGGCAAAGCCTGTACAAAAAAATATTCCTGAAGATAAGCTTCCTCTACCAGAAGAAAAGCTAGAAATTCTCAAGATGACGATTGAGGAATTGACAGCAAACAAGTATTTATTTATTGGGATGGATCATTTTGCTAAAGCTGATGATGAATTAGCGATCGCTCAACAAAATCGCACCCTAAAACGCAATTTTCAAGGCTACACTACCCTAGCAGAAACAGAACTATTTGGTTTTGGTTCTACATCCATCAGTATGCTAGAAGACGCTTACGCTCAAAATCACAAGCAATTACAAGATTATTATAGAGGAATTGAGTCGGGCGTTTTACCAATTAGTAAAGGTATCAAACTCAGCGAAGATGACATTATTAGACGCGATGTCATCATGTCTATTATGTGTCACCACGAACTGCATAAACCAGACATTGAAAAGAAGTATAATATCAACTTTGATGAATATTTTAGCTTAGAAATAAAGGCGTTACAGCCATTAGAAGCAGATGGATTAGTCGAGTTATCAACGAAATATATTCGGATCACAGAAATCGGCAAACTACTTTTAAGAAATGTTGCCGTTATCTTTGATGCTCATACCAGAAATCAACAGAGAAAATTCTCTCGTGCCATTTGAGTATCATCTCATTTTATTTAGTAGTGAGCGGTTTACCGCTCAATTGTAGAGGTTTAAACGGCTAAAGCCGTTACTACTAAGAAGCGCGTTTATTTACACTTTAGTACTGCTGGGATAGTGCATAAACACTACAGGAACTCTCAGCAGCTTTTTACCTAATTGCGATAATCCAAACTTGCCCTTAAGCGATCGCGGTAAATCCTCAAAGATAACTACTACAAAACCAAACTTAGTATAAAATTGCGCCAACCGCTGACCCAAACATTCTAAATATAGCGGTTGACTTGCTTCTGCAATCAAATGCTGCGTAAGTAAGGTTCCTAAACCGCGATTTCTCCAAGCTGGTGTAACTACCAAACTACCAAGTTCTTGTGTATCATCAAAGTTTCTTAGCTGTCCGCAAGCTACTATTTTCCCCTCGCATTCAATTACCGAAAATTGCGAAAAGCGTATTTGCGTCGGGTCAAGTTTTGCCGAAAACACCAACCATCTAATTGACCAAATATCCTCAGATTTCGCTTGACGTAGGATACATCCATTTGGTGATGACACGCTTTTTTTCATAGAACGTCGCTGATTAAAAGTCATCTGAAATATGTTGACGACGTTGAGCAGAATTATTGAGTGGGACTATGCAGTTTATTTGCCCACAAAACCAGAGAAATGCAGAGTGTTCCAAAAATCATCATCACAGTAGTGATTATCAAAACCATTCTACGATTGGGGCGATAATTACCATGTTCAATCTGCCAAAAAACTTGGTTATAATGCCAAGCTGCCAAACCTATAAAGTGGAGCTTAATTTTATATGCAATAATTAGCATCCTAGAATCATAAGTTTTTTTCACTGGATTTAGAATTGTTTGGCGAATAATCAGAGCAATTCTTTGCAGCTTCAGTCATCACCATCGAAGGTTGGACGGCACACTTGAGATAATTGTTGCTGCAAAAAAATTCACAGTTTTGACAGGGAAGTTTATTTAAATTGTTGACCGTAAAAACGATTTTATTATCTACAACCCTCCGCAATTTGGATAGCATGAGAAAAAAAACTATCCCACCCACAATAAAGCCAAGAGAACCACCCACATACATCGCTATTTGCGGAAGAGGTATCCCATGAATATTTCCCTGTTCACTGTGGCTTTTCTGATTTGAATTACTATCTACTGCTAAATGGGGTTGGGAGTTATGATCAAAATACATATTATTTACCTGTGGTGCTACGTAGTGTCGAATATGTTCTTGGCAAGCGCTTTTAGGATCACCAGCAACTGCGTTTATATATAAGCCTGGGTAGATGAGTCAAAATTGACTAACCACAAGGACTTAATTACAGGTGTAGCAAAATAACAATTAAGGTATCTCTGTCGAGAGTTTTACTTGTAAGTTATTGTTATACACCGAAAGAAAGAACTTACTGAATTAATTAAGAAAGAAGGTTGTTTTTGTGGTAATATTAAGGTTCATGAAAACAAGTTGAATAGTTATTAATCGGTTAACGGCTGATGTTGTTGTTGGAGATACACAAGAGCTTCAGAGGATTCCACTTGAGGAAAATCGATATAGAAATTACTAACACTTAAGAATGGTTCCGGTGTTTCCAAGATAATAAGCCGATCGCACCACTGACTCAACCAAGGTAGCAACTTTAAAGGTGCTAAAGGACTACATAACCAAACTTCCGCACACCCAAGGGCTTTTGCGGCGATCGCTGCTACAGCCATTGTCATGCCCGTGGCGATGCCATCATCAATTAAAATAACCGTAGCATTTTCTGTATTTACTTGCGGGCAACCAGGAATTAATTGTCCCTCAAGTATTTTAGCTTTATCGATCGCTACATTCAAAGCCAACTCACGCGATCGCAAATAATTTTTACTCCGAAATAACTTTTGCTCGCTCCAAAGAACATTAAGAGAAGCTGTCACCGCACCAATTGCCAACTCCGGATTTTGTGGATGGCTAATCTTTTTTGCCACCATAATCGTCAACGGACAACCCAAAAGACGCGCTACAGGTGCTGCCACTGGTAGTCCCCCTCTGGGCAAGGCATAAACTATTGGTCGTTTTGTGCCAGCACTTTGCTTGATTGCAGAATCAATTTTTTGTGCCAGCTTCTCACCAGCATCAGTGCGATCGATAAAAAGTGGGGTATATGACATAATTTCCCCAACACATTGAGACGGCATTGTTTTTATCATGAAGGATTTTCAGGCAATTTCATTGATACAATAGAATATCTACAGATATAAGTATTTAGCTTGGATTCAAGGCGTAACATTTATTTCTTCGTTAATGAACATTAATTATTAGACTGACATCGATGTCAGCATCTTCATTTTCATGAGCAGCGAAAATCAACTTAGCCTTTTCGATAACTCGAACTTTCAACAAAAAGATTTAATTCCTACGGATGCTAAAATTCCCATTCCTAGCGGTACTTATCCCAGCATGACCGAATTGGCAGAGCATTGCAATAAGTGCCATCGTTGTGGATTAGCAGAAAATCGCACTCACGCGGTCGTCGGACGCGGCAACCTCAAAGCACTCATTATGATTATCGGAGAAGCACCAGGTCAAAATGAAGACGAAACTGGATTGCCATTTGTCGGCAGATCCGGACAGTTGTTAGAGAAAATTTTGGCATCAGTCGAACTGGATACGGAAAAAGATGTATATATATCCAATATAAATAAATGCCGACCGCCAAACAACCGGGCGCCTTCAAGTAAAGAAATGGCAGCTTGCAAACCCTATTTATTTGAACAACTTCGCATAGTTGACCCGAAAATCATTTTATTGACAGGTGCAACAGCCGTCAAAGGTTTAATTGGTGATCAAGGAGCAATGGGTACAATTCGTGGAAAATGGATTGACTGGGAAGGACGTTTATGTATGCCGATTTTCCACCCATCTTACTTGCTGCGTAACCCTTCGGCGGAAGTAGGCAAGCCAAAATGGTTAATGTGGCAAGATATTCAAGCAGTGCGTGCCAAATTCGATGAAATTCGACATTAATGAGCGCTCTTGTTCGTAGTGAGCGATTTATCGCTCATTTACCAGCGAAATGAAATTGGTAATGTCGAGTCAAAAAGTTGGATTTGACCTTCTTGAGCTTGATTAAACTCGATTTCTAGATGATAGCGATCGCCTCGCTTCAATTCCACCAATCCTAACTCAGCTAATTTTCTCAATTCGGCAGAGAAATTTTTCTCTCCAACTAAGGTAACTCGCAACTTTGTAATCTCATCAAATCCAGGTTTATTAACTAATAATCCGCGTTTTAACGGCGAAGCTGAAGGTATTCGGCTGACTGGTGATATAAAAATCAGCGGTTCTGATAAATTTTCACTATTAGCAGCGATGGGAATTGAGGCTCCTGCTGGCAGATAAGGTGCGTAATAATTCCAAGTAGCAAATGGCAATTCTAGAGAATCGGGTACATCTGAGCGAAGCGAAATACCAAATGGACAAGCTTCAGTTTCTCGCCAACAACAACGTTCCCACAAACCCAAAGGACGAACCACACTTGAGAGGATCTCGTTGATATCACTCAGCCAAAGTAATTCTAAATAAGCATTATGAAATAAAAAGCAAACGTTTGCAGTGCCTTGACCTTGATGAGTGCGGCGATTACCTTCTTGAAATCCGAAGCCTTTGAGAAATTCAGCCTCAGGTGCTTTTGGTTCAACACAAACGAAAATATGATCTAGTTCAAGTCCCATAATTTATCTTTTGTCAAGCTCTGGATTGTCGTCTCTAATTCGTCGAACTGATACGTATACTTCCCGCTCGACAATCTCGCAACCAAGCATTGATTCCTTGAGCAACAGTACCATTACTACTATCGCGTGGGGGGGTTGGCGGATTTTTGGTAACTGGATACGAACCAATTTGCGAAAACATCGTTACCATCCGCCAACCACTTTTGTTTTGGGTTAAAAATAGCCAGTGGAATTCTTGCAATTGCAGCGATCGCCTACCTGTGTATTGTCGCTCTAAAGTAGTAAAAAACACTTGCTCAACTTTTTCGTCAGAGCTTTTTGACGCATCTGTAGTATTGATCCCAGGGTTTAGAGGCAAGGGAGTAAAATCAGGTTTTCCTGCCACAGACATATAACTGTAAACGTCAGTTTTTCTTTGCAAACGGCGAGCGCGTTGACTGGCACGATTAGCGTAGCTAGGTAAATCACGCAATAATGGCGTAATTAAATTTTCTATATTTTGCTCTGAACAAAAAGATTTTTCCTTGTCTGTGTCCCTTAAGAGTGTAGGTTGAGAAGGACTCGGAGAGACCTTTCTCGTTTCCTGGCTCTGTCGGGGAATGCCTACTGTAGGCTGCTGCCTCATATATAATGTTTCTGAGACGGGGAACGAGGAAAGAAAATGTAACGATAAAGACAGGGAGACAAAAAACATAATGAATGCGATCGCACTGTATGAGTTTAGCTTTCAACAAGTTCAAAAGTACTAATTTTTAAGTTAAATTCCAGTTTCTCACCAAATCGCGAAAAGCCTTCATCGTTTTATTTCTCCCTTCAATTTTACACTTTTGCAGATATTCGGGAATCACTTCCTGAAGAGGTAAATTGGGAAAAATTCCGCTCGATGACTCAATATATTTACCATTTTGTAAAATATTAATTTTCAACTTACCTTTTTCAAAGCACCATAATTCTGGTACTCCCAACGCTTCATATATATTCGGGTGAGTGCGAGACGTAACATCTATCTCTAACGCTAAATCTGGGGGAGGATCGATTGTTAAATCAAGTCTACTTTTACCACGAATGGCGGCTTCATTTTGAATATAAAAACAGTTATCTGGTTCAATCCCTTGGCTCATTAATTTATTTTTGAAAGTGGTTGAGCCTAAAGGTAAAAATTCAATATCTAATTCTTCCAGAAGTACTTCTACAAAGTTAGTCAGAAAGACTTTATTAATCTCATGTTCGGGTAGTGGTGACATAATTTCGAGAACTCCTTTGTCATAAGCAATCCTTGACGCACGTTTTTCACCTAACTCTTCTAAAATGCCTTCAAATTGTTGCCAACTGACATCTTTCAGTAGTATACGTTGTCCCGGTTGGACATCTAATTGCTGAAATTTGATTAACATTTGTAATTCCTTTTTTTTGTCTAATAAAAAAGATGTAGAGACGTAGCATTGCTACGTCTCTTGGCATCGGGTAACGCATAATTAATTTTTACACCTATGTCTAATAATTAGCGGTATGAGCCGCTAGTTACAATTAAATTCGACTACCCAGATACATTTATTAACTCCTCACAAATCCTCTGCCAAGCTAATTGTGGATCGGCAGCGGCGGTGATTGGACGCCCAATTACGAGATAATCGGCTCCAGAAGCGATCGCTTGTGCTGGTGTGAGCGATCGCTTTTGATCTCCTTTATCTGCCCAAGTTGGTCTAACTCCCGGACAAACTAACAAAAAATTATCCTTGCAAGTTTGCCGTAATTGTGCAACTTCTTGCGGCGAACAAACTGCCCCATCTAAACCAGTTTCTTGAGCCATCAGCGCCATTGCAAGGGCGTATTCTGGCAATTCTAGAGGAATTTTCAAATCAAACGCCAATTGCCGAGAAGAAATACTTGTCAACAAAGTGATCGCAATTAACTTTGGCGGCTTTATATTGACTTTTGCGGCTTCTTCTTGTGTGGCTTCGGAAGCGGCTTTCAGCGCGTCTGTTCCACATGTAGCATGAATTGTCAGCAAATCCACACCATAACGAGCGGCACTGCGACAAGCACCGGCGATTGTATTGGGGATATCGTGAAACTTCAAATCGAGGAAAATGCGCTTTTGGCGGGATTTTAGCAAATCGAGAATTTTCGGTCCAGTGCTGGTGAACAACTCCAAACCAACCTTGAAGAAAGTAACTTGCTCAAGTTTGTCCACCAAAGCGATCGCACTATCTTCATCTGGCACATCTAAGGGAACTATAATCCGCTCTGAAGTGTTCATCTGTGTTTTCACCATAATTTACGGCACTAAGCGGATAAACTTATTTTTGCCAACTTGCAAAACCTTACCTTCTAAATCAGCCAGGGAATCGAAAGTAGTATCAATATAGGTAATGCGATCGCCATTTAAACGCACCCCACCTTCTTGAATTTTTCGCCGTCCTTCTCCACCACTTTTGCACAAACCGCTAACATTGAGGATAGAAAATAACTTAGCGGGAAACTGAACCTGTGATAACGAAAATTCTGGAACTGCACCACTTTGTCCACCTGTTTTTGCAGCTTCTTTTGCTTCATTAGCGGCTGTTTCGCCATGATATTGTTGAACAATATCCCAAGCGAGAAGTTGTTGGCGATCGCGTGGCTTTTCTGGTAGATTATCGGCATGTAAATTCGTCAACAGTTGAAAATAATCTTCCAGCAAATGGTCGGGAACCTGTTGCAGCTTCTGATACATCTGTGATGGATGTTCTGACAAACCGACATAATTACCTAAAGATTTGGACATTTTTTGTACACCGTCAAGACCATTTAAAATAGGCAAAAGGACACAATATTGCGGTCTTTGCCCAAAATGACGTTGTAAATCTCGCCCAACAGCCAAGTTAAATTTCTGGTCAGTACCCCCTAATTCCACATCAGCTTGCACTGCCACAGAATCATAACCTTGCATTAATGGATAGAGGAACTCATGAAGGAAAATAGGATTCTCTTTCTTATAACGTTCAGCGAAGCCTTCTTTTGCTAGCATCTGCCCCACCGTCATCGTGGCAAGTAACTCTAAAATTTTCCCTAAGTCAAGTTTAGAAAGCCATTCGGAGTTATAACGTACCTCTAATCTCCCCGGTGTGTCAAAATCTAAAATCGGACGCACTTGGTCAAGATAAGTTTGGGCGTTTTGCGCTACATCTACCTCTGTCAGTTGGCGTCGTACCTCAGATTTACCAGTCGGATCACCAATGCGAGCTGTAAAATCGCCAATAATCAGCACTGCTGTGTGACCGGCATCTTGAAAATTTCGCAGTTTCCGCACTGGTATGCTATGACCTAAATGAATTTCTGCTCCTGTAGGATCAATTCCGAATTTTACCCTTAAAGGTCGGTCTGTGGTTGCCAAGAGCTTTTCTAAACTTTCACTTTCACTGTCAGCATTACTCGGTTGTGGGAAAATTTCCGTTAAACCACGATGTAGCCAAGAAAAATTTTGCGCCATACTAGAAGACTGAATATTAGTTATGCTTTGCATTGCGAGAAGTTGAGTTAGTTATTTTTACTGGCAATTTGTCATCTAACTTCACTGCCAAACTACTATAATTGCAAAAAAATAACCGCCTTGCTTCGCCGAATAAATTACAGTTATATTTACAAGTGAGGAAGTGGAATCGCCGTGTCGTCTAGGACTTTTGAAGAAAAACAGCCGCAAGCTCAGGCATCATCAGGTTTTAACTTTTTCAAAGGAGTAGGTCAGGTAACTGGCGGCACTCTTTTATCCCTGACTATGCTAACAAGTTCCATTGTCGCGGGAGGACTAGTGGGTTTAGCCATTAGTTTCCGGAACTTGCCTGATGTGAGACAATTACGTAACTTTTTTCCATCAGAAACTACTTACATTTATGACGTTAAAGGTAAATTATTAGCCAGTGTCCACGGTGAAGCTAATCGAGAAGTCGTATCCTTAGATAGAATTTCGCCAAATTTAAAACGGGCGGTATTAGCCAGCGAAGATGGTCACTTCTACAGCCATCATGGAATTAACCCTAGTGGGGTTGGACGTGCTGTGGTGACAAACTGGACGGCTGGTGGAGTCAAGGAAGGTGGTTCCACTATCACCATGCAATTGGTGAAAAATTTATTTTTGTCTCAAAAGCGTGCTTTTACTCGTAAGATTGCCGAGGCAGTTTTGGCGATTCGCTTAGAGCAAATTCTCACCAAAGACCAAATTTTGGAAATGTACCTCAATCAAGTGTATTGGGGTCATAATAATTATGGCGTGCAAACCGCAGCTCGCAGTTACTTCAACAAATCCGCCGAAAGTTTAACTATCGGTGAATCAGCGATGATGGCGGGTTTGATTCCAGCACCTGAAGAATTAAGCCCCTTTGTCAGCATGGCTAAGGCAAAGCAAAAACAAAAGGAAGTCCTCGGACGGATGCGGGAATTGAATTGGATCACCCAGGATGATTACGACGAAGCGCTGAAGCAAGAAATTAAACTTGGTAAAATCAGGTCGTTTCAAGGTAGCGCTTTACCTTATGTTACCAATGCGGTGTCCCAAGAGTTGGCGAAGAAGTTTGGACGTGACGCCTTAATTAAAGGGGGGATGCGCGTACAAACTACGGTTGATGCTGACTTTCAACGCATGGCAGAGCAAACTGTCAGTAAATGGCACCAAAGACTTTTGGGACAAGGGTTATATAAGAATCAAATGGCATTGGTGGCAATTGATCCCCGCACCCATTTTGTGAAAGCATTGGTGGGGGGTGTAGATGCTAAAACCAGTGAATTTAACCGGGCAACTCAAGCTTTGCGTCAGCCTGGGTCTTCTTTTAAGCCGTTTGTTTACTATGCTGGTTTTGCTAGCGGTAAGTTTGGACCAGACTCGACAATAGTAGACTCCCCTGTCAGCTACCGAGATGGTAACGGTTGGTATTATCCAAGAAACTATGATGGTGGGTTTTCGGGCGCAATGTCAATTCGCACTGCCATAGCGCAGTCTCGCAACATCCCAGTCATCAAGGTTGGGAAAGCTGTAGGGATGAATAAAGTTATCGAAACCTGCCGGACTTTAGGAATTATGAGTCCGATGGAACCGGTGAGTTCTTTGCCTCTAGGTGCCATCGGTGTCACACCTCTAGAAATGGCAAGTGCCTATGCAACCTTTGCCAATTATGGTTGGCAATCGCCAACAACCATAATTGTGCGGGTGACTGATAGTAGTGGTAATGTATTGCTAGATAACACGCCCAAACCTCAGCTAGTCCTCGATCCTTGGGCATCGGCGGCAATTGTTAATGTGATGCAATCGGTTGTTACTAATGGTACTGGTAAAAATGCGGCTATTGGTCGTCCGGCTGCTGGGAAGACGGGAACAACTTCCTCTGAAAAGGATATTTGGTTTGTCGGTACTGTGCCACAATTAACGACTGCTGTTTGGGTGGGTAGAGACGACAATAGGCAATTAGCAAGCGGTGCTACAGGTGGTGTGATGGTAGCACCGATTTGGCGCGATTTTATGCTCAAAGCGCTGAAGAATACACCTGTGGAGAACTTCAAGTCTCCATCCCAGTTTCCTCGCCCCAAATCGAATGATAATGAGAATTAGTGGATAGTGGATGGTGGATAGTGGGAATTTGAAGAGGGGGGAAAGGGGAAAGGGGAAAGGAGAATAAAAATAAGTTTTGTGAATTTCACTTGCCCTCATTGGGCAAGTGCGCTAGTGCCGGGAAATCCGTCCAAGGCACTGCCTCCCCATTGCCCATTGCCCATTGCCCACCAACAACTAACTTCTCTAAACCTGCTTTCCTAAATCGGTTTTCATCCGTTGTAAAGTTAGGTTCATTTGGTCAAACATTTGTTGCGGAGTGACGCCAAACTGACCTAACTGTGTTTTAATTTGCTCCATAGTCATTTGTGCCATAAAATCTTCTGATAGCTCGAAGCGCTTCATAAAGATGCGATATCGATCCATCATCGCTTCCATTTGTTCAATAAACAGCTTTTTACCCTCGCGATCAAATTTGCCGTAATTGTTGCCAATTTTGATCAACGCTTGATAATCTTCAAACAGATGTTTCGCTTCTTGCTGAATTATATCAGAGTCAAAGAATCCCATTTTTCCTATCTTCAACTGAGTTAAAACACTCAGAGCGCGTATAGTTTTGCCTTCATAGTCTAATTTTAGTCTAGGGAACTAATGTAGAGAATAAGTTTCGGTTTGAGTACGGTTATTTGCCGAAATTTCAACACTTGACTTGATAAATTTTTATTGCTGTCCAACAAATTAAGCTAGCAGTGGGTTTTTTGAGAATAAGATTTATGTGATGATTAAGATTTCGCTTTGGTTTTGAGCAAGCGAGCGGCTCAAAAACCTCACTTCTTGTCCAGACATTTATCCAAGTTATTCAACTACACGACTTTGAAGCGAATAAAGTCTAAAATAAGCAGCGTATTTGAATGCTTATGCTTGTATGACCCTTCGGGTCAGCAAGTTTCCCATCGACGCAAAGCGCCTTGGCGTTAGCCTCTCCCTTCGGGAGAAGACGGGAACTTGCTGACTAAATATGTGTTTAGATTGTAGCATTGAAAAGGGCGATCGCTCTTGGCGTTGGCGTTCGCCCAGCGTCTCGAAGAGAAGCCATCGCTCTTTTCGCGTCAGAACTGTGGTAGTGATAAATTAATTGGGAATATGTTGATTAAGCGAAAAAGTCGAAGTATAGCTGCCATTTTAGCTTTTTCTGGCACGCTGACAATTTCGGGATTACATAAATTTTATTTGGGACAACCTTTATGGGGTTTGTTATATGTCTTGCTTTCGTGGACACCAATTCCCAAGGTAGCTAGCGCAATTGAGGGAGTTTGGTATTTAGCGCAAGATGAAGAGGGTTTCGATCGTAATTTTAATTTAGGTAAGTCAGCGGTAAAAAATGTACAAGGGAATAGCAATCAGATAACAGCTATGGCTGAAGCTTTACGCTCCTTGGATACTCTTCGTCAAGATGGGTTAATTTCTGAGTACGAATTTGAGGAAAAACGCCGCCAATTGTTAGATCAGATTACGTGAAAAGTGGGAAAATAATGAACAATTGGCTACCTTTGAATCCCCGGTTGCAAAAACTCCGTTCCCGGCTGCTTAACGATCCCTATTATCGACTACAATCTGGGGAAGAAATTGCGATCGCATCCCAATTGGGTATCCGCATTGATGCGAATCAAGCAACTGTAGATGATTGGTTGCGTTTACCGGGTTTATCGATTCATCAAGCGCGATCGCTTGTAGAACTTTCGCGGATTGGTGTAAAATTTTACTGTATTGAAGATATTGCCGCTGCTTTAAGTATACCAGCACCGCGACTAGAACCACTAAAGCGGATTCTGGATTTTAGTTATTATGACGACGAAGGGTTAGGAAATCCGACGCAAATTAATATTAATACGGCAACGGTTGAAAATCTAGTCAAAATTCCTTTTATAAATGCGTCTTTGGCTGAAGCGATAGTAGAGAATCGTTTATCAGCGGGACATTATCGCAGCTTCGTAGATTTTCAGCAAAGGTTGAATATATCTGGTGAAGCGATCGGGCAATTAACGTATTATATCAGATTTTAAAGTCACGACAAACTTAAATCTAACTCGTAGTAAGGACTAAAGCGCTCAAGATAAGCGATTCATCGCTTACTACGGGTATACAATACAGCAGATTTTAGGTTTAGGAAGTTCAGTATAAAACCCTTCTCCTTGTAGAGACGTAGCACTGCTACCTCTCTACGTGTATTTAATCACAACGGAATCTGCTGTAAGTTAAATTAATCCAATGCGGTCAAAGGGCCAAAACCGGAAAGTTGCTCGACCAATGATATTTTTTCTTGGTAAAAACCCCCAATAACGAGAATCGTTGCTATCGTTACGGTTGTCTCCCATGACAAAAAATTCACCTTCGGGGACTGTCACTGGTGGAAATGGCTGATTTGGTGGTTCAGCGATGTAGTCTTCTTGCAGAGGAATCCCGTTGAGGTAAACTTTACCTTTGGCTACGCTGATTACTTCCCCAGGTTCACCGATGACGCGTTTGATGAAAGCTTGGTCTTTGAGATATCCGCGATGTTGCAGTTCTGCCGGTGGCTGAAATACGATGATATCTCCAGTTTTGGGTGCGTGGAATTTATAGGAGACTTTTTCCACCACCAAGCGATCGCCTGTGTATAATGTCGGCAACATGGAATCAGAGGGGATGTAGCGCGGTTCGGCGATAAATGTGCGGATTAAGAAGGCAAGACATAAGGCGATCGCTATTAACGTCAGATTTTCCTGGGAATTACGCCATATTTTCGACGAAGCGGGAGTTACTTTTGCGTCACTTTCGTGAGGAGTCATAGAAATTTTCAGCCAGTTAACAAAGTTAGACAAATACCTTGTTTATTGTGACGCTAAAAGTATGTTTATGAGCAAGTAATATGAGTTGCTTCAAAAGTATCTTGTTTTAGGTGGCATTTTCACGGCTTGCTTTCAAATTTTTTATCTTCTAATTTATTTTTGTCTCACTATAGTAAATCTGGAGCGCCTTCAAGTCCAAATTTTGAAGTGAAAATCTGATATTTCATCTCAAATCAAAAATCTCAAATTTTCAATTTTATTCAACCCCTTGAAGTCATAATCCAAGTTGCTGTTGATAAGAAACGGTTGCACGTCCGTTCTTTACAATACCAGAAATCACCGATAATCACGCTCCATTTGACCACTGAAGGAAACAGCAACCTTGTAACCGATACGAATACCAAAAAGTCTAGCTAATGGGTTCTTTTTACGCAATAAATATGCTGATTCTATATCTGTTTTGTCAACTGCGTATTCACCTGTTTCTATGTCGATAATCACCATCTTACCGATGTTTTCTTCTGTTTTCACTTGTTGCCGAATGCTGTTTTCGTATATTTCTTTCGCACGTCGTGCAACTTCTTCGCGGCTTAAAAGTATGTTTTGCACGGCTTTGCTCCTTTGTTGTTACTGTGTAATAATTCTACTTGATTATCTGTTATGGCTTCAAACTGAATTTTCTACATCTGTCATCTTTGGGTTAAGCAAGAAGACAAAAGCGCGATCGCCGGCTTTACACAGTTAACGGGACTTAAACAAAAATTAAACCCAAATGTAGCTCAATCTTGTCTCTTTCATGTTCAATTTATTTATACCGCAGTATAGGCGCATCCAAACAAGCCTGTAACTCCGCAAAAACAATCTCCCCACTCCCTGACTCATTAAGCATAAATACTCACCCTCCCGTTCTCGATAATCAAAGTTTCCGTTACCCGCGTGCGTCATTTAGCGATAATGATAAATGAACAGTAAAAATAAGCCCTACCAGTAACTTTTATGACTCAAACACAACCACTACAAAAGCTATTTACCTTCGCTGAATTTATCGAATGGTATCCTGAAAACTCACAAGTACGTTACGAATTACACAACGGAGTAATAATCGAGATGCCACCAGCTACAGGTGACCATACATTTATTATTCTTTTTTTGTTGCAAATAATATTATCTGCAAGTAAATTTAATAAATCGTTGTATCCAGCTTCATCTTCAGTACTTGTAAAAACACCCAACGAACCATCAGCTTACATACCCGATATGTTGGTGATTAATCAAGAAAATCTTGTAAATGAACCATTGTGGAAAAAAGAATCTACACTAATTTATCCCGAAAGTATACCGTTACTAGTTGAAGTCGTGAGTACCAACTGGCAAGATGATTATGAGAAAAAGTTTAATGATTATGAAGCTATGGGTATACGAGAATACTGGATTGTAGATTATGCTGCATTAGGTGGACGTAAATATATTGGTAAACCTAAAGTTCCTACGATTTTTGTATGTGAATTAATCGATGGAGAGTACCAAATGTCACCATTTAGAGGGACTGACTGTATCGTATCACCTACGTTCCCACAGTTGAATATAACCGCTCAACAGATTTTTGACTCGGTGATTTAACCATAAGAAAATAACCTGGTAAGTGTGGGAACCACGCGGCTTCAGCCCGTGGAGGAAACACGACTCAGGCAGTTTTAACTGCACACTTGTGTACTGCTGGTCGCGGTTATGCAAGGATTTTGGGCTATTTTACCCTCAAGTCTTGCACCTGAATATACTTCTTTGGTCAGATAATCTATTTACTGTGAGCTTCTCTTTCTTTTTCAGCAAGCCCTAAGTAGTTCAACTTTGCGATCGCTCAAAATGCCAGCCTCAATCATGGACTTAGCAACTATCACAGTCATGACAATTGATTCCTCGCTCTCTAAAAACTCTCTAGGAACTTAGACTAATTCCGTAGCTAAAAGCCTACCTTCAATTGGTTCATACTCATCTTCTAGTAACCATAACTTGGCTGCATCATAGTTATTATTAGTAAATACAACTTTATAACCCTGCATCGGATCATAAATTTGACAGTTATCTTCACTGTCGCAAAGCAATAAAAGAATATATGGAGGGGATAACATTGGATCTATCCATACTTCTGTAAATTCCCAGTTATTCTTCACTCGGTCTTGTGCGGGGGATGACGTGGTATTGGTCGTCTGCATTGATTTTTATTTCCCCGTAGTAAAGTAGAATACGGCTACTATCTGGACTGATTCTATAACCTACTGGCTCATTAAAAAACATGCCATAACGGTCATATCCTCGAATCATTCCAGTGAACTGCCCATTTTCCATTATGGCTTGAGTAACTCTATTCATTGTAGGTTCATCGTTAAATACATGAGCGGCAAGTCCTCGTTTGAGAAGTCTTTGACTTTGAGGTGTACCTGCTATGTGCTTGGCAACTTGTCTAACGTCAAGGGTAATTTGACGATTAATTCCACTCATGATTAAGGGTTAAGTTTTTTGTATTTCCAGGATTTACACTGAAAACAGCTAAATTCCACGTTGACCGATTTTAGAAATCTGTTTATTTATTATTAAAGTCAAGGATTAAAGAAGCAAAATTGATCCAACTCCAGATATTTTCAAACAAAAAAACGGTAGAGCAATTAATACTCTACCGTTTTTTAATTTCGGATTTAATCTAAAAATCTCAAAATCTCAAATCTTACTCAGCTACTGGGGTCAATAATTCCCGCTGCTGTCCACCACTAACTCGCACAGTACCGCTTTCATCGACATCAACGACGGCTGTATCACCCTCTTTGATGCGACCTGAAAGAATTTCCTCGGCGAGGCTATCTTCTAACAAGCGCATAATCGCCCTACGTAAAGGTCTTGCACCATAGCTGGGGCTGTAACCTTCTGTAATCAAGCGATCCTTGAAGCGATCGGTGACTTCTAGGACGATACCCTTTTCTGTCAAGCGACCAAATACTTCTTTGAGCATGATTTCAGCGATTTCTGTCACCTCTAGCTTGCTCAACTGACGGAAGACGATAATTTCATCTAATCGGTTGAGGAACTCTGGACGGAAGTACTGCTTGAGTTCTTCGTTCACCAAAGTCTTAATTCTGTTGTATTGCGTCTCGCCGGCGTTATCGGTGAACTCGAAACCGATGCTGGAAGCACCTTTTTCAATTACCTTAGAACCGATGTTTGATGTCAAAATCAGCAAGGTGTTCTTGAAGTCAACAGTACGACCTTTGGCATCAGTCAACCGACCATCTTCAAGAATTTGCAGCAGCATGTTGAATACATCTGGGTGCGCTTTCTCGATTTCGTCGAATAACACGACGGTGTAAGGACGACGGCGCACGGCTTCGGTCAACTGACCGCCTTCGTTGTAGCCGACATAACCAGGAGGCGAACCAATCAGTTTGCTGACGGTGTGGCGCTCCATATATTCGGACATATCCAAGCGAATCATTGCTTCTTCAGAACCGAAGAAGTAACTCGCCAAGGATTTCGCCAACTCAGTTTTACCAACACCAGTCGGACCTGAGAAGATAAAGCTGGCGATGGGTCGATTAGGATTTTTCAAACCGACACGAGCGCGGCGAATGGCACGAGAAACTGCTTTGACAGCATCTTCTTGACCGATGAGGCGCTGATGCAGGGTGTCTTCCATGTGCATCAGCTTTTCGGATTCGGATTCGGTGAGTTTATTCACCGGAACTCCTGTCCAAGATGCGACAATGTGGGCGATATCCTCTTCGGTGACGACGGGTTCTAAACCTTCTGTACCGGATGCGGTGGTTTTGCTTTGAGCGATCGCCCGAATTTCGGCTTTGATTTCCATTTCGCGATCGCGCAGTTCACCTGCTTTCTCAAAGTCTTGACCGCGCACTGCGTCATCTTTGTCTTTCAATATCAGACGCAGTTCTTTATCTAACTCTTTTGCCGCTGGTGGCAATTGCGAGTTAATCAAGCGGACGCGAGAACCGGCTTCGTCAACCAAGTCGATGGCTTTATCTGGTAGGAAGCGATCGCTAATATATCTATCAGATAATTTCGCTGCCGCTACTAAAGCTTCATCGGAGATTTTCAGCTTGTGGTGCTGTTCGTAACGGTCACGAAGTCCGTACAAAATCTCGATTGTTTCATCAACGCTCGGTTCACCTACCATGACTGGTTGGAAGCGTCGCTCTAGAGCTGCATCTCGCTCGATGTGTTTGCGGTATTCATCGAGGGTTGTTGCACCAATACACTGCAATTCGCCTCTTGCCAAAGCTGGTTTGAGGATGTTTGCTGCATCAATAGCACCTTCTGCTGCACCTGCACCAATCAGCGTGTGAACTTCGTCAATCACGAGAATGACATTGCCTGCCTGACGAATTTCGTCCATGATCTTCTTCAGGCGTTCTTCAAATTCACCCCGGTACTTGGTACCAGCTACCAGCAAACCGATATCGAGAGTGACTACGCGCTTATCTTCTAAGATGTCGGGGATATCTTTGGTGGAAATGCGTGTCGCCAAACCTTCAGCGATCGCCGTTTTACCTACACCAGGTTCCCCAATTAATACTGGGTTATTTTTGGTGCGGCGACCCAAGATTTGAATCACCCTCTCAATTTCTTTGGCGCGTCCTACTACTGGGTCAAGCTTGCCGTCTACTGCCATTTGGGTCAGATTCGAGCCAAATTCGTCCAACGTTGGGGTTTTCGTTCGACCCGAAGAACCACCTGGAGAAACTTCGGCTGTTTCTCCCAGCATTCTAATGACTTGGGTTCGCACCTTGGAAAGATCCACACCGAGGTTTTCCAGAACTCTGGCTGCTACGCCTTCCCCTTCACGGATCAAGCCCAACAGCAGATGCTCGGTACCAATGTAGTTATGTCCTAATTGGCGCGCTTCTTCCAAGGATAGTTCTAGTACTCGCTTTGCCCGTGGCGTAAACGGAATTTCCACAGCCACAAAGCCTGAGCCTCGACCTATGATTTTTTCTACTTCAATCCGAGCGTCTTTGAGATTGACGCCCATTGATTTCAGCACCTTAGCCGCCACCCCGGTACCTTCGCCAATTAGACCCAAGAGGATCTGCTCGGTACCGACAAAATTATGCCCAAGACGGCGTGCCTCTTCTTGAGCAAGCATGATTACCTTAATGGCTTTTTCTGTGAAGCGTTCAAACATAAGTTTCGTTGATCCCATCACCTGCGTCGTGCCGGTATGCTGATTTTAGCATAAGCCTTAAGTTTGGGTGTCTGTATAAACAGATAGACATCCAATGGCTAACACTCCGGTTAATTAGATAATTATTAACTTTTTATAACTTTGACGTGGTGTGTATACTGAGAAGTTTGATTTTAGACCCTCGATTTCACGGCAAAAAACGGGTTTTGGGTGTTTTTTTGCCCTTCCCAAAGAAAACTTAATAACATAATATGGCGTCACTTTCAATACACATAAACACATTATTTAAATATTTAATATATTTTTGAGTTATATGCCTAATTAGATTAGAAATACTAATGTCATTTAAAAATTAACTGCCATGAGGACTGACTCAAGCGATCGCAAACTATGGTATGCCATGTGTCTAAAGTTTTGGGAAAATCTGGCTGTTGCATTTCTCCTGTCCAGAGAATAAGAGCGTCTTCACCGTTATCTCTGTAATAACCGCGTCGCCGACCTGCTGTTTTGAAACCAAATTTTTGATATAAAGATATTGCTGCGGAGTTAGAAACACGCACTTCGAGAGTGGCTCGCTCTAAACCGCGATCGTAAGCTCGAACCAAAAGGGAATATAGTAAAGCTGCGCCCAAACCTTGACGGTGGTAGTGAGGATGAACCCCCACAATCGTAATGTGAGCTTCATCTACAATTGACCAAAAGCAGCCCATTCCCAGCATTCTAGAGCTAGAGAAGTTGGAAAATAATCCGACTAATTCAGTGTTGGGACTTTCCAACTCTCGTTGATAAGCTTCTAAATTCCACAAACCCCCAAAACACGCTTGATCTAGTTCTAGAGCTGCACTTAGATCGTTGGCTGTCAATGATTGAATTTCTAATGCTAATGAGATCACAATTATCAAAAATGGGACAACGGGTCGCTAAACTGAGAATCGGAGCATCCACTCACGCCCGTAATTAGAACAAGGACAACTCTTATATTTATGGTATCGACTCACCCGGCAGGTATTCAACATTCTGGTAGCCAGTATTTACCTGAAACAAGCAGTAAAAATGCCAAATTGTCGCCTAATCAGCAACTTTTACCCTTGAGTGCCAGGGTTAATGGTAATGACTGCCTGGAAATTGGTGGCTGTGATGTCACAACTCTAGTTCAGCAGTTTGGTACGCCTTTATATATTTTGGATGAAGAAACGTTCATTGGGGCTTGTCAGCAATACCGAGATTCTTTTAAGCAATATTACAAAGGTGAATCTCAAGTATTGTATGCTTCTAAGGCTTGGAGTTGTTTAGCAATTTGTGCGATCGCAGCTCATCAAGGTTTAGGTGTAGATGTAGCATCAGGAGGGGAACTTTACACAGCTCTACAAGCGGGTGTCAGTCCTGATAAAATCTACCTTCATAGCAATAATAAGTCTCGTCAAGAGCTAATTTTTGCCATTGAATCTGGTTGTACCATCGTGGTGGATAACTGGTATGAGTTGCATACTTTGGTGGAGATAGCTCTTGCAGGGGAAGCAGGGGGACTTGGTACAGACGCGATTAATCGCGTCTCTACGACTCCTAAAGACGCGATTAATCGCGTCTCTACAACTCCTAACTCTTCATCTCCCATCCGAATTATGCTGCGGCTGACTCCGGGTATTGAGTGTCACACTCATGAGTATATTCAGACAGGACAGTTAGATAGTAAATTTGGCTTCGATCCCAATGCGCTGGATGAATTGTTTACTTTTGTTAGCAAGGAATCTGTTCTGAACTGCGTAGGATTACATGCTCATATTGGTTCTCAGATTTTTGAACGTCAACCGCATCGCGATTTAGCTGCTTTGATGGTGCAGTGGTTGAGTAAAGCTGCCACTTACGGCTTAAGCGTGACAGAATTAAATGTTGGTGGCGGTTTAGGTATTAAGTATATAGAATCAGATGATCCACCGAGCATTGAAGAGTGGGTAAAACCGATTTGCGAAGTGATTACCGATGCTTGTGAAAAAGAAAATTTACCTTTACCTAAGTTATTATGTGAACCTGGGCGATCGCTAATTGCCACAGCTTGTGTCACCGCTTATACGTTAGGATCATCCAAAGTGATTCCGGGAATCCGTACCTACGTAGCTGTGGATGGCGGAATGTCTGATAATGCACGACCGATAACTTATCAGTCAGTTTACCGGGCAGTAGTCGCCAATCGCATGTCAATTCCTTTAAGCGAAACAGTGACAATTGCTGGTAAACACTGTGAATCAGGGGATATTCTGATAAAAAATGCCCAACTGCCAAAAACTGAACCCGGAGATATTCTGGTAATAATGGCAACTGGTGCGTACAATTACAGTATGGCATCTAACTACAATCGTATACCGCGATCGGCAGCGGTTATAGTCAAGGATGGCGAAGCAAATTTAATTTTGCAACGCGAAACTTATCAAGATTTGATTAGACAGGATTGCCTACCAGAAAGACTAAAGAAAGATTTGGGATAAAGCCTGAAGACTGAAAGATCGGATGAAGAACAAAGGATAGAGATTGAAAATTTTAGACTTCATGCTTGATAATTCATACTTCATACTTCATCTTTCATCTTTCATACTTTATACTTCATACTTTCGCGCCAGATGTCATGGGAGATTGGTGGAAGCAATGGCTGATAAACCTGGGACAGTCTGGATCTTTGCTGCTTGAGACTCTGGATATAGCCTTAGTACTGGCGCTGACTTACATGATCCTAGTTATTATTAGTGAGCGCCGGACACTGTGGATGGTGCGAGGATTTATTGTATTGATGCTCGCGTCAGCTCTCAGCGGCAGATTGGGGCTACCACTGTTAAATTTTGTATTAGAAAAGTTGGTGATTGGTTGTGCTGTGGCGATGGCTGTAGCGCTCCAATCAGAGTTTCGACGATTTTTGGAACAATTGGGACGTGGCGAATTTCGTTCGTTATTTTTACCATCAAATCGGACAATCCCCAAGTCTGATAGTGTAATTGATGAAATTGTCGATGCAGTTAAAGAACTGTCGAAAAACCGGATTGGTGCTTTGCTAATTTTGGAAACTAGTGGTCCAATTGACGAGCGCGATTTTTCAGTGCCTGGAGTCAAGCTAAATGCGGAAGTTTCTAAGGAACTGATACAGACAATTTTTCAGCCGAAAACTCTTCTCCACGATGGGGCGACAATGATTCGTGGTTCGCGGATTATGGCATCTGGTATAATTTTACCACTTTCGGGACGCACAGCCTCGCGCCAGTTGGGAACACGCCACCGGGCAGCGATGGGAATTACTGAGCGAGTCGAAAATTGCATTTGTGTTGTTGTATCAGAAGAAACGGGTTCTATTTCTTTAGCGGAAAGGGGAATCCTAAATAGACCACTGACACTTGCGAAACTGAAAGAGTCTTTAGAGGCTCGATTATCGCCAACTGTAGATCGCGAAGCTGTGGCTCCAGGTCTGTTAAGCTTGGTACGTCAGATTCGTAGTAAGGCACTAGCCCTAATTTCACGTTTACTTGGATTACCATCGACTGCTTCGCGAGATAAAAAATGACAGTACACCATACACAACTGCAATATTTGCCGGCTGATTTAAAGCGAGAATTACTGCCCAAACACGTTGCGGTGATTATGGATGGCAATGGTCGATGGGCTAAACGTCAAGGGCTACCCAGGTTTATCGGTCACAAACACGGTGTTGATGCGCTGAAGGATTTGCTTCGTTGTTGTAAGGATTGGGGAATTGGTGCGCTGACGGCTTATGCTTTTTCGACTGAGAATTGGAAAAGACCTCAGGAAGAAGTTGATTTTTTGATGACTTTGTTCCAAAAAGTTTTGCGTCAAGAATTACGCGAAATGCTGGAAGAGAATGTGCAAATTAGGTTTGTCGGAAATTTGCAGGCTTTACCACGTATTCTTCAAGAAGAAATTTCTCGTTCAATGGAAGAAACTAAGGATAATCGCGCTATCCGATTTACTGTTGCCACAAACTACGGTGGACGACAAGAAATTTTACAGGCTTGTCAAGCGATCGCCGAACAAGTTAAGCAAGGTTTACTTCAACCTGATGAAATTGATGAAGCGACTTTTGAACGCCATCTCTACACGGCAGGAATTTGTGACCCAGATTTATTAATCCGCACCAGTGGGGAAATGCGAATCTCAAATTTCCTTCTCTGGCAAATGGCTTACGCGGAAATTTATATCACCGAAACTCTGTGGCCCGATTTTGACCGTGCCGAATTTCACCGCGCTTTATCTGCTTATCAGCAGCGTGAAAGGCGGTTTGGGAAGGTCTGAAGGGAGTGGGGGAGTGGGAGAGTGGGGGAGTGGGGGAATAATTTTTCTTTCCCCCTCTCTCCCCATCCCCCCCTCCCCCCTCCTCTTTTATGGTCCTGAAAAAACCGCTTGTTCTATATCTTCCCGACTGAGGGAATACTTGAACGATCGCTGTATATCTTGCCCTTTTTCCTCAGATGGAAAATATCGCACGACGATTTGCTCAATGTCCAGCCAGATTTCAGCTTGCCATAATGGTCGCTGGACATGCCAACAATGGGGCTGTTGTTCATCTTGCTGACAACCTTGGTTTTTTAACCACTGCTCAATCTGAGGTAGGGGGTGGCTATATAAGGGAGTATCGGCGGAAAGTGAAACTATATTCATGATTTGCGTCAAAAGTCAAGGATAAAATAAATAATTTTTACTTCTTAATTTCGAGAGGATTACTCCTATGAGAAAAGCGGTAAATTTGCTCTTGAATTACTGGCGTTGGTGGTGTAATTTGTGATCGATAAGCAGCATCGCCACGAATTAAGCCGATGGCGATCGCCAATAACAAACAACCGAGAATAGTTAACCCCATAATAAATAAAGCAAAGATTTCGCCTTGTGAGAGCGGGCGATCGCTCGCATCAAGGTAAGCTGATTTTGACCAATCATAAAAATTAGCAACGGGATGGTTCAAGTCAGCGGGTGCTTGAATCACACCTCTTCGAGAGTAGCCAATTTTTAAATCGTAGCTTAATCGGCGTTCTGGGCTGCTGAGAGTGGCGTAAGCTTCGTTGAGTTGCTGAAATTTAGCAGTAGCGATCGCAGTAGGTAAATGTGTAGTATCTGGATGAAAGCATTTGCTCAGTTCCCAATAGGCATGACGGATTTCAATTACCGATGCCGAGGGATGCAGTCCTAGCAGGGAGTAATAAGTATCACTCCTTTGTGGCATTGCCCCGTTTTGATTCACGCTCGTTTGAGTCACGATTAGCTCAACTTTTTTCTTATTCTAAACCTGAGGATGGCACAGAAGCGCGATCGCGCGGGAAATCTCTTACCCGATTTCCTTTAGACATAAGAGTACAAATTTAATTATGCGTTGCCCGAAACCCTTGATTAGACGTAGCACTTGGTAGTCTCTACGTCTTTTATGGCGATTTCCTCTGAGCTTAGTACACTTCCAGACTAATGACCAACGTCAACTTTCCACAGCTTTTGAATAAAAAAGTCAGGTGAACTGATATTTAGCTCCAGTAAGTGGGAAATCTAAGTGTAGGTAGCACTCCGAATTGGATTAGCACGCCGCTATTCAAACTTATAATGAAGTAGTTATGTTTCGAGTTGTTGTTGGTCATAGTGACGATCCTGATTCTCAAAGCGCCATCGCTGAAATTCTTACTCAATGTATCTCCTCTCTTGCCGGGTTAACTCCTCAGGCTGGACTTTTATTTGCAGCTATAGACTTTGACCATGCCTTAATTTTGCAGCACATTCAGGATGCTTTTCCCGGAATTGAGTTGATTGGTGGAACTACAAATGGAGAAATCTCTTCAATTCTGGAGTTTCAACAAGATTCTGTTACCTTAATGCTGTTTGCTGGCAACGATGTGGAAATTCACTCAGGTATTGGACGAGAAGCATCCAAAAATCCAGTATTGGCAGCTCAAGAAGCGATCGCACAAGCAAAGGCAAAAAGTGCATCTTTGCCACAATTATGCCTCACCTTTCCCGAAACTCTGACGACCAATGGGGTGTTGATTTTAGAAGGTTTAAAACAAAGCCTGGGAAAGGATATTCCCATCATTGGGGGAATGACTGCCGATGACTATACCTTTGAGAAGACTTATCAATTTTTCCAGGGTGAAGTATTAAGTGATTCAGTGCCAGTGCTGCTGTTTTCTGGAAAACTACTATTGGGACACGGAGTTGCCAGTGGTTGGACTCCTGTCAGCCAACGTAGTCGTGTCACAAAAGTGGATGGCAATGTAGTTTATGAAATTGGTGGACAGCGTGCCTTAGATTTCTATCAGCACTATCTTGGTGAAGAAGGATTTGCAGGGAACTATGCGATTCATGCCCTAGCAGTTTTTGATTCGCAAGACTATTTCTATATGAGAGCGCCTAAAGATTACGATCAACACTCTGGTAGTATGACATTCTTTTCAGATATTCCTGAACAGGCAATTGTGCAAATTACCGATGCAACTCCTGAGGATATTCTATCAGCTTGTGAGACATCCCTGAAAAATGCGATCGCCCATTATCCCGGTGTAGAGCCAACAGCAGCATTGCTTATTTCCTGTGGAGCGCGCAGACGAATTCTGGGAACTCAGACTAGAAAAGAGTATCAGCTTGTCAAAACTCATTTACCAGAGGCATTACCCTGTTGTGGTTTCTACGCTTACGGTGAAATTGCTCCTTTGATGGGTGGAGGTAAAACGCAATTTCATAATAAAACATTTGTCACACTGCTAATAGGAACAAAATGAGTGATGTATGGATAACCAAGACAATTCCATACAGATTCAAGAGTTAGAAAAGACAACCCGCATCTTGCGGAAAAAGCTGGAACGTTGCGAAAATGAACGTCGTCAGTTAGAATCTCAAATTGCCACAAAGGAATTTTTACTTAAGAAAGTCATTTATGAGTTAGAAGAGTCTCAGACAGACTTGCAGCACAGAAGTCAAGAGTTAGAGAATATGCTAGATAGTTTGCATAAAATGCAAGCTCAGATGATTCAAAGCGAAAAGATGTCTGCTTTAGGTCAAATGGTGGCTGGCATTGCTCACGAAATCAACAATCCCGTTAGTTTTATTTACGGAAATCTCAGCCATATTCATCAATACACTCATGATTTACTGCGACTTGTTCAGCTTTATCACCGTTACTTCCCCAACCCACCGGCTGAAATTCAAACCGAACGCGAAACCATTGATTTAGAATTTCTGGAAAAAGACGCGATTATGGTATTGCGATCAATGAATATTGGAACAGAGCGTATCCGAGATATTGTGCTGTCACTACGTAACTTCTCGCGCTTAGATGAAAGTGAGTTCAAAGCGGTGGATATTCATGAAGGTATCGACAATACTTTGATGATTTTACAGCACCGTCTCAAAGCCACTGACAAAAGACCAGAAATTCAGGTTATCAGAGACTACGGCAATTTATCAAATATAGAATGTTACGCGGGACAGCTCAACCAGGTGTTTATGAATATTCTAGTAAATGCGATTGACGCCCTCGAAGGGTTAAATGCCAAACGAACTTATCAAGAAATGCGGAATAATCCTTGTCACATCATGATTCGTACTTCTGTTGTTGATTCGCAGTGGGTAAAAATTGCGATCGCTGACAATGGATCTGGGATTCCCGAATCGATTCAAAAAAAGATTTTCAATCCGTTCTTTACAACAAAACCTGTGGGCAAAGGAACAGGAATGGGAATGGCTATCAGCTATCAAATCATCACCGAAAAACATCGCGGCAAATTAGATTTTTTTTCCACAGATGGAGAAGGAACGGAGTTTGTAGTTCAAATTCCGATGCGGCAGCAAGTCTCGGAAGTAGTTTAAGGCGGACTTTTGAGCCTAGTAAACTTCATCGTGATTACCAATGTCAACAAACACAGCGTTTCCGTCGTCAGTGAAGTAGAATAATACTCTTTCGTCGTACTCTATGCTAAAACTCCATAATTCTTTAAGCTTCCCTGATAACTTGTGAGTTTTCAGGCTTTGGTCGAAAGGATCGTTTGTAAACATCTCCAATTTTTGCCAAAACCTTGTTTCCAAGTCTACATTTCCTTTAATTCGCTTTTTTAAAGCACGTTTAAAGGATGAACTAAAACTGACTTCCACCATTAATCTTCTATTAGTTGTTTTAGTTCGTTGATATTATTAGAGAATTTAAGTTTACCGGTTTGCTCTTCTGCTTGGCTTATTTTCAAGTTTTCATATATTTCTTCTCGACGTTCTTCGCGCAAATACTGGCTTAATAATAGTTGAATTTCTTGTTTTTCTTCAATCGAAAGACTTTTGATTGTTTCTACTAAGTCACTGAAGCTCATAAGCTGAAATACCTCGTAATTTTTACCTGGCTAATCTTTATGATGACTTTTGTTTAGGATAGCAGATTATACATATTGTAGAGACGTTCCGCCGGAACGTCTCTACAATATGGGGTGTTTTTATTAATGTATTCATTGCATCTGATTCCTATCCAAGTAAATCAGCGCGGGGTTTAAAGGTTTCAATTTGCCGCAATTTTTCGTATAATTCTTTCTCTTCTTGGCTAATAGTTTTCGGAGTAACTATTTGAATTTCCACCAATTGATCGCCGCGTTTACCACCTTCGCTGGGGTAGCCTTTATTGGCAAGTCGGAATCGTTGACCAGATCTAACTCCTTGGGGAATTGACATTTTCACCGGTCCATCGAGGGTTGGTGCTTCTACTTGTCCTCCTAAAACGGCTTCGCTGGGAGTCACAGGTACTTGGCAAAATATATTCAAGCCTTCTACTTTAAACAGAGGATGCGGTTCGACGGTAATTTTTAGATACAAGTCTCCCCCACCAACGCCTTGGTCACGCAAGCGGATGGTTTGACCTGTTATCATACCTGGAGGCATAGTCACTTCTAGCGATCGCCCATCTTCTAAGCGAATGCGTTCATTACCGCCTACATAAGCTTTTTCTAGTGGTAAAGTTAATCTCGCTTCTATATCTCGACGGTTGCTGCGAGGAGTTTTTGGTACTGTATATTGAACTTGACTTCTGGGGGTACGATATGGATCGCGGTTAGCGTCATCAATAGAATCACTTGCCCCATTTCTATCCTTTTTTACACCGACAACTTGATTGATAAAGTCTTCAAAGTTAGCAAATTCGCTCGGATTTACGTCTTGAGTATTAGTGCGATCGCTCTTATTACCCCAACCTTTACCCTTTGATGCCTGTTGTTTGCCACTAAAGCCTCTTTGATTCCAGTAGCGGCTAAACTGATCGTATTGCGCTCGTTTGGTGGAATCGCTAAGAATTTCATAAGCTTCACCGATATCCTTAAATTTGTCTTCGGCTGCTTTGTTTCCCGGATTTAAGTCTGGGTGATACTGCCGTGCTAATCGGCGATAATTCTTTTTAATTTCCTCACTTGAGGCTTCTTTAGGTACTCCTAAAATTTCGTAATAATCCCGAAAATTCTGCAAATTTTGCATAGTCAGTTTAACTATATATTTTATTAATATTTAATGGCTAATAGTGCTATTAACTATTACTTGTTATGAGAACGCAAATCCGAATCAATCAACTTCATTTTGGCGCAATATGATGATACAAGGGCGGAAAACTCCGCCCATTTAAAAGCACTATAACCAATCGTCGTCTTCATCATCCCAGTTATCTTGGAAACTTGGACGCGTGCGCCGTGAAGAACCGCTGTCATAGGAGGAGGGACGACTGTCTTTGTCTCTATAATCGCGGTTGCCGCTGTAATCCCTGTTATTGCCGTAGTCTTTATTGCCGCTGTAATCCCTGTTGCTGCTGTAATCTCTGTTGCTGCTGGAATCCCTGTTGCCGCTGTAATCCCTGTTATTGCCGTAGTCTCTGTTGCTGCTGGAATCCCTGTTATTGCCGTAGTCTCTGCCATAGGAATCGCGATCGCGATTATTATCTCTTAAATTGTCTCGATCACGTTCTTTTTCTTTTTCTTTATCGCCGGTGAAGATTTCCTTGATCGTGCCAAACAAGTCATCCTCTTCGTCGTCAGCATAATATTGCCGAACTTCCCGATTTAGATCGTATAAAGCATCTTGCAGGTCAGCGTAAGTTTGGTCAATACCGCGATCGTCATTTTTTTGTAAACTTTCGCGTAGTTCCCGACAAATAGTGTCAATTCGTTGGCGCCTGTTTCGGGCAAATTGCATTCCGAAATCTAGCACCACTTCTCTCAGTTGTCTTTCTGCTGATAAAATTAAAGCCTCGGCACGGGTGCGTTTTTCTACTCGTTCTTTGCGTTCCCGGTCTTCATCAGCATATTTTTGAGCCTCCTGAATCATGCGGTTAACTTCCGACTCGCTTAAGGTGGAAGCACCTTGAATCGTTACACTTTGCTCTCTACCTGTAGTTCTATCTAAAGCCGTTACCTGTAAAATCCCGTTGGCATCGATATCAAAAGATACCTGAATTTGCGGGACTCCTCTTGGTGCCGGCGGAATGCCATACAGCTTGAACCGTCCTAAAGACTTGTTATTTACTGCCATTTCCCGTTCACCTTGGACAGCGTGAATTTCCACCGTATTTTGGTTATTTTCTGATGTGGAAAAAATGTCCGATCGCCTGACTGGTATAGTTGTATTGCGGGGAATCAGCTTTTTCATCACGCCGCCGATGGTTTCCAAGCCGATAGATAAAGGTGTGACATCCAAAAGCAGCACATCCTTAAGTTCTCCAGCGAGAATACCTGCCTGAATTGCCGCACCAACTGCCACAACTTCATCAGGATTCACATTTTCGTTGGGTTCGATACCGATTAAGTCACGCACTAACTGCTTTATCATTGGGATGCGTGTACATCCACCCACCAAGACAACTTCATCGATATCTTCAGGTGTCAAACCGGCATCTTTCAGCGCTCTTTTCACTGGTGTTCGTACCCGACTTACCAAGTCGGTGCATAAAGCTTCAAATTCCGAACGAGTTAGACGAGTTTCGATATGTTTGGGACCTTCTTCTGTGGCAGTGATGAAGGGTAAGTTAATATCGGTGACGCTGACAGCAGAAAGTTCGATTTTAGCTTTTTCCGCTGCTTCCATGAGGCGTTGTAAAGCTTGGCGATCGCTTCTTCTTAAGTCTACTCCTTCTGTTTCCAGAAATTGATCTGCCAACCAATCTACAACCTTTTTGTCAAAATCATTACCCCCTAACTGCGTATCTCCACTAGTAGATTTAACTTCAAATACGCCATCACCAACTTCCAAAATCGAGACATCGAAGGTGCCACCACCCAAATCGAATACTAAGATTGTCTCCGTATCACCCCGATCCAATCCATAAGCCAAAGAAGCTGCGGTAGGTTCATTGAGGATTCGCAATACATCTAAACCGGCAATTCGACCAGCATCTCGCGTCGCTTGCCGTTGAGAATCGTTAAAATAAGCAGGTACGGTAATTACTGCGCCGGTGACTGTATCGCCTAAATAACGACTTGCATCGTCTGCCAGTTTTTTCAGCACCATTGCGGAAATTTCTTCTGGGGCGAAGTCTTTACTGAGTTTAGGGCAGATTATTTGAATATTGCCTACTTCGTCTTTGCGAATTGTGTAGGGTACTCGCTTTGATTCTGAACTCAGTTCGCTATACCTACGTCCAATGAAGCGTTTTACGGCAAAAAAGGTATTTTGTGGGTTGAGGACGGTTTGACGCCGTGCCATTTGCCCAACTACCCTTTCACCTTCTTTGCTGAAGCCAACGACGGAGGGGGTTGTTCGCATTCCTTCTGCATTGGCAATCACCACCGGCTTGCCACCCTCCATGACGGCGACTACTGAGTTGGTTGTACCCAAGTCGATGCCGACTACCTTGCCCATGCGTTGCTGTTCTCCTAAGTGTCTAATAAAATTTATTTGTTTGCAAGCAATGCTTGATTTATTCTATCTTGCAGTTGGGAATTACACTTGAAACAGCGTTCATTGCTATAATTCATCTGAATTTAAAAAATCTTCTGCAAACTCATCTTACGTTTATAGCCCGCGATCGCGATCCATATTTGGCGACTGCCGGACATTTTTTTGTCCAACAATACATTCGCGAACAATTTGAACAATCGGGAAGTGTGGAAATCCACACCTTTGAAGCAAAGGGCAAAGCTGGTAAAAACCTGATACTGAATTTACCTCCCCAAGAGCGATCGCTTCATAAAAATTTACCACCAATTTTAATTGCAGCACATTATGATGCTGTACCAGGAACACCAGGAGCTGATGATAATGCTACAGGTGTTGCTGTGTTGCTGGAATTAGCAAGAATGTTTGCCACCGAACCAATCAAATATCCTTTGCGATTGGTTGCTTTTGATATGGAAGAATATGGCTTAGTTGGTAGCGCTGATTATGCAGCTAAGTTAAAGCAAGAAAAGCAACCATTACGCTTGATGATGTCTTTGGAAATGTTGGGTTATTGCGATGCAACTCCTAATTCGCAAAATTATCCCCCACCTTTAGAACGCTTTTATCCAAATAAAGGCGATTTTATTGCTTTAATTGGCAATTTGCGGACATTGCCTGATTTAATTAATCTGAGTCGCACTATTCGTCAATCTGGTACACCTAGCGAATGGCTACCTGTGCCAAATAGAGGTTTAATTGTTCGTGAAACAAGACTAAGTGATCATGCACCTTTTTGGGATGCGGGTTATCCAGCAATTATGGTGACAGATACGGCTCATATGCGAAATCCACATTATCACAAACCAAGTGATGCGATCGCAACTTTGAATTTAGATTTTCTTACAGGCGTCTGTCAAGGTTTGGAAAAAGGTATTAGGAACTTGTGAAAAATTTGTCGGGTTGGGGTTTCCCTATCCTTGACTTGACGACAATCGATGCGATCGCAATCATTAATTGATATAAGTAGCTAAACCTAACAAAAGCCAACAATTGCGAGATTTGGTAATTTTTGTCATAATTATACCCAACGTCGCTTAGTCAAAAACCGATGGTTTGGGCATCTGGACAGCAGCTACAAGGCGGAAAGTACGTAATCGAGCAGGTACTTGGACAAGGTGGATTTGGTATCACCTACAAGGCACGTCATACTGAGCTTGACGCTTTCGTAGTGATTAAAACCCCAAATGACAACTTGAGAAATGACCCAGAATATCCTAAATTTATCAAACGGTTTCGAGAAGAAGGACAGCGACTAGAAAAACTTTCGGAAACACAGCATCCAAATATTGTCCGCGTTAGAGATTTATTTCACGAGGGTGGTATTTATTGTTTGGTAATGGATTTTGTCCAGGGAGATAGTTTATTTAACCTGATTCAAAAAACAGGAGCATTGCCCACAGAAGAAGCTGTTAAATATATTAGTCAAATTGGTGATGCATTGAAAATAGTACACCAAGCCGGATTGGTACATCGAGATGCCCATCCTGGTAATATTATGGTGCAGCAAGCTGGTAAAGCTGTATTAATCGACTTGGGCATTGCTGGTGAAACTATCCCCAAAACCGTTAGTTCAAAGGTTTTTGCCAATCCAGCGTTTGCACCCTATGAACAAATGCGAGGAGATAGAAAACCATCCGTTGATATCTACTCATTAGCAGCTTCACTTTACTATGCGGTAACAGGTAAATTTCCCGAAGCTGCTATTAACCGTAGGCTTTATAGTATGGCATTAGTTTCGCCACAAGAGCATATTTCTAGTATTAGCAACGAATTAAACCAAGCAATTCTCAAAGGGATGGAACTGGAACCAGAAAATCGTCCCCAAACAATGCAAGAATGGTTGGAAATGCTCACAGTAGCGGTAACAACTTGGACAACTGGATATCAATTACATAATGGAAAATACACGATAGAAAAAGTTCTTGCTCAAGGTGGTTTTGGCATTACTTATTTGGCTGTAGATGAAAATCAAGAACGAATTGTGATCAAAACCTTGAATGAAACAGTCCAAAAACGTCCAGATTTTGCCAAACTTCAACAAGATTTTCTCAACGAAGCTGTAAAATTAGCAAAATGCAATCATCCTCATATTGTCAAGGTTAAAGAAGTATTCCAAGAAGGAAAACTTTGGTGCATGGCAATGGAATATATTCAGGGCGAACATTTTGCAGATAGAGTTGTAAATCGGGGTGTGTTATCGGAAGCTGAAGCGGTGGGATATATTCAGCAAATTGGCGAAGCATTAACGATAGTTCACAATAATGGATTATTGCATCGGGATGTGAAACCAGCAAATATTATTGTGCGATCTAACCAACGAGAAGCTGTATTAATTGATTTTGGAATTGCACGCGAATTTGTCCCTAGTATAACCCAGTTACATACGCCATATCTTTCTCATTGTTTCGCACCCATAGAGCAATATCAAAGTGTAGCAAAACGTGGTGCTTATACAGATGTTTATGCTTTAGCCGCAACGCTGTATTTTTTATTAACAAATAGGCTACCGTATCCAGCGATAAATAGAGCTAGCGGTATGGTATTGGAGTCACCTAAAAGTATTAATTTGAATATTAGCGATCGCCTAAATCAAGCAATCCTCAAAGGGATGGAATTGGCACCAGAAAACCGTCCCCAAACTATGCATGAATGGCTGGAGTTGTTAAAGGAGCCTCCGACTCAATCAAATACATCCTCAACAACGGCAAACGTATTAAAAAATAAAAAATTTATCTACATTATGTCATCTGCTCTAATAGTCATGCTAGCAGGCTTGTTGATATATTATTATATAACTCGAAAAAAACCACCTAGTCCTTTTAATCAGGTAGCACAAGACAGTAGTCGTCAGAAAAGCGGTCAAGTTTCTCCTGATAGTTCTGCAAACCAACGTGATTATTTTTTTAGATATGACTTTTCTAAATTTTTTCCATTAAGTGACTCAGAATTTCAAATCGTGTCTAGTGAGCAAACAGCATATCATCTCAAATTTTTCATGAAAAAGGATGTTAAAATTGTAGCTGCACTAAGTATCTCTGATATCGAAGACAAAAATCCTTATCCAGCAAACTTTGCTAATATCACCAAAAAAATAGCAGGTTATCCAGCCATTGTTGATATAAATAATACGATCATTCTGGTTGGAGAGTTTGAAGTGAGAGTACGCTCTATTGATTCGTCATTTACAGCAAGCGATCGTATAGAATGGATACAAAAATTTGATCTGAGTGGCTTGTCAAAATGCTCTATTGAAGTGTCAGATACACTACTGAAAAAATGTGGGGTGCCGGAAACGGTAGACCCTTTATTCCACCCCAACAAATGATATCGGTAAAATATAAATCCATTCAAAAAATATATTTGGTGTGTTCGCACAACATAAAAGCGATCGCAATATCCTAAATACTGCGATCGCATTTTTTGAGAGAATATTTATTGGTGCGATCGCGTACCTTTTACAATTTTGGAATATGGAGCATTCGTTGGGTTATTTTATAAAATTAAAGCAGTAATTTGGTCAGTTAACTTTCAACTGCTTCTAACCAAGTTTGCAAATCAGCCATACTGGTAAAATCAAGCAATGCTTCGCCAAGATTTTCTAATTGTTCCAAAGAAAGAGATTCAACGTGCGATCGTACTTCTTGAGGTAATTCTCCCACTCGACGATTTAATAAACGCAAAACGAGCGATTTTTCTCTTTGTAAACCCCGTTGCTCTCCTTCCTGTATTCCCTCCTGCTTAATCTCTCTATAAACTTGTGTTTCTTTAAGTGTAATTCCTAACATTTTTTCTACCTCCTGTTGACTCTTGCCTTCAAACTTGTACACCATGATTGTGGTGAGTAATTCCATTATGACGCGATTTGCAGGCGCTGGAGTTGACTGCTGACTTCTTGTGAGTAAATACCTTGCTTCCTCAGTAGCTTGCTCATCTTCTAGCGTTGTCAACACCATTAATGCAACCCACACAGGTAAGGAACGAATATCCCCCAATTCATCTAAATATATGCGATTCACCTGGGGGCTGTTAAGTTGACTTAAGTAAGGACGAATCTCGCTTTGTTCCAAACTGCGGGATGGGTATATGATGACTATGTGTAAATTACTAAATCTGTCACGATTGCGGTAAAAATACAGATAAGATTCGGCAAAAACCCTTTCGTATAGCCTTTCATCCTTATAAAACTGCACCTCACAAAAATACACCACACCTGGATTTTCGCTTTGTGGTGGTAAGAATACGCCATCGATTTCAAATTTTGGTTCTTTGACAGCTACCGAATCAAATCTGTATTCGTTTGCATCAGTTGGTGGATTTGTCAGTAACTCAAATAACAAACTGGGTGATTGTTGGAAAAGTTTATAAAAAATCGAATCCCTACGCATGAAACATTTGCCTAAATCGGTGCAATAATCAAATACTTGCTCTCAATGATCTTAACTGTCAAAAGCCCATTGTATTTAATAATATATTGATGCGATCGCCAGCACAATATAAAAGCGATCGCATTTTTAAAGACATATATTTTTGGTGCGATCGCAGAATTAAGGCGATCGCGTGCCAGTTAGAATTTTGGATAAAAAATTATGACTATCGACCATGACCGCTTATTTAAAGAATTAATTTCTACATTTTTTACGGAATTCATCGACCTATTTCTTCCTGCTATTGTCTGCGATATAGATAAAAACTCCATTCAATTTTTACCAGAGGAAGTACTCGTCGATGTGACTGCCGGAGATAAAAAAATCATAGATTTACTTGCAAAAGTAAAATACCAAGAAAAAGATACTTTCTTCTTAATTCATGTTGAAGCTCAATCTTACACACAGCAAGATTTTGCCAAACGAATGTTTAAATACTTTGCAAGACTTTACGAAAAATACGATTTACCAATTTATCCCGTTGTAATTTTCTCTTTTGATGAACCACTCAGACCAGAACCAAAAATACATAGCATTACGTTTCATAATTTAGATGTACTCAAGTTTGAATTTGCAGCAATTCAATTAAATAGAATTAGTTGGCGAGATTATTTAAATCAACAAAACCCAATTGCCGCAGCATTAATGGCAAAAATGAATATTTCACCAGAAGAACGCCCGCAGGTGAAAGCAGAATGTTTGCGGCTATTAACTACTCTAAAATTAGACCCCGCACGAATGCAATTGATTTCTGGCTTTGTTGATACTTATTTAAATTTAAATGAAGCGGAAGAACAAACTTTTAAAGCAGTAATCAGTACAATGGGATTAGAAGAAAGGGAGGAATATATGGAAATCATCACAAGCTGGGAAAGAAAAGCTACCCAAAAGACATTAGAAACAGTAGTACTTAATTCGTTACGTGAGGGTTTACCAGTGGAGACAGTAGCACGAATTACAGGGTTAACAGTAGAGCAAGTACAACAATTACAGCTAAAACTACCAGATTTCTCTAAAGAAGAGTAAAAAGAACAAAGTTAGGCGATGCCTGAGTTGGACTGGGCTAACGCACTTGATTTTCTGCAAATATTATAGAGGCGATCGCATTTTTTTAGAGAAGATTTTGTTAGTGCGATCGCAATTTAGTAAATGTAGTGACTGTCTTAAAAGTCAAGCGATCGCGGTATTTAGAAGAGTGCGATCGCATACAGTATCCTTACCAAGCTTCTGTTTGTAGGTTTTCAACTTCTTGAAAATGAGCATCTCGCGTAACAAGAATTAAATTATATTGAATGGCAACAGCCGCTATCCAAATATCATTTTCTGGTAATGGACGACCTTTGAGACCCAATTTATTCTTAATTTCACCATATTGACGGGAAGTTTCTACATCACATCCAATGACCGTATTTCTGGCAATAAATTCCTCAATACGTTCTAAATTTCCTTGTGAACGCCCTGATTTTCTGGCACCGTAAAATAATTCACCAATAGCAACACTGGGAATAAAAATTTCTTCTGCATTTGCTAGATGGTTATTTACTATTGTATCATTTGCAAATAAAGCAATAATAATATTAGTATCAAGCAGGTATCTACCACTCATCTATATCTACCTGCTCACAGCCTTCTTCAATTGCTTGGTACATCAACTGGATATCATTTGGCGATATTGTACCTGCAAAATTTAATAATTGTTTACCTGGAACGCCATGAATTTGCGAACCTCCTAAAGTTTGAGCAAACTCCAGCACTCGATATTGCAAGTCTTCAGGCATAGCTTTTAATTCTTCAATTAGCCGTTCAAGAATCGATGTATCCATATTTATCCTCATAATTTTCAATTCAGGTTGCTAGTCTTTCTTCTATGGTAGTAGAATCGCAATTCTTTGTAGCAACTGTCTTAAAAGTCAACCGATCGCTCTTTTGGTAATATTGGTTATTCTTATATCTAAACATTAGATAATAGTAGGCGATCGCATTTTTTTAGAGAATATTTTGTTGATGCGATCGCCAGCACAATATAAAAGTAATCGCATTTTGGAGAACATATATTTTTGGTGCGATCGCAGTACTGAGAAGATAGCAATCGCATGTTTGAGAGAATATTTGGTGGTGCGATCGCGGTGTTAATGCCAATTTAAATAAAATTTGTGATGGATGGGCAATCGGGGCGAACAAATGTATGTTTTTATCGTGCTGATTTAGCATTTGAGATTAGCCCTAAAAAAATGCAATTGTCATCTTAATTGTTGATATTCTCATGATGCGATCGCACATATGGATTAAAATTAATTAAATCTTCTATATTCCGTTTCATTGTGTTACAAATATTGTCTAATTGCAAGTCATTTTCATCACGACCAAAGGGGTTTTCTATCTCTAAACCAATAGCTTCAATACCAAACAAAGTAAAACTAACTAAAGCTGTAATTAAACCCGTCCACCATCCCAGACTTTGCACTAGTTGAAAAGGTAACAAGAAGCAATATATTAATAGTAATTGTTTGAGATGGATAGCATAAGCTAGAGGTATGGGCGTTTTTAAAATGCGTTCGCAAGCTCCTAAACTATCCACGAGATTATTTAATAATTCTTGTATAGCTATTAACTGATAATTACTTAGGCAATTACGCTTGTATTGCCTCTCTAAATAATCACCAATCCAGAAAGCAATTTTTAACGGGGCATTATTCAAAGTTTTTAGTTTTAGATACCGAGAATGTCCCATGAGTTCTTCTAATTCACAATTAATAGGTTCTCCCCGTAGGTGCAATTTAGTTGCAACAGAAAAAGCTACCAATAAATATAATGCCGCATTTTTATTGTTTTTATCTTCTGGGGTTATTTCATCAATAGATACCAAAATTTGTCGTGCTAAATTTCGTGTATTATTCACCATAGAACCCCAGCATTTTCTACCTTCCCAAAATCGGTCGTAAGCTGTGTTTGTGCGAAACACAAGTAATAAACCTAAAACAATACTGGGAATAACGCTTTCAAAAATAGGCTGAGAAACAGGCAGTTTTAAATAATAAAGCAGAGAGATTAAAAATCCAAAAATACCATAAGATATAACTTTTTTATAAATTGCTGAGAGAATCGAACCTTTTAATTGAAAAGCTAGTTTTAACCAATGAAATTTTTTGCCGATCATGCAGTTCCTCGTCAAGAAAATTTAATAAACCGATATGAACATCTGATAACGTAAAAATAATAATTCGGCAAGTAGTACAAATGACAACAAGAAATCTACAGTTATAAATTTGAGATTGTTAAGGGCAGTAGATTTACTGATATTGTGGCAAAATGCTTTCACTCCTCAGTCGGTGATTCATCGGTTGCTGTCGTCAAATCCGCAGTATAATGAATGCAGCAACACTCCTTTGAGGAATCTGCTAATGACAGCATCGGTAAAAGGTATACCACCATTAGAAAGTGGCGATCGCATCTCTCGCGACGAATTTGAGCGCCGATATACCGCGATGCCGCATATTAAAAAAGCAGAACTGATAGAAGGAATAGTGTATATGGCGTCACCTCTACGTTTTAATAGTCATGGAAAACCCCACGCTAATCTTATCGGCTGGTTGTGGACTTATAAAATCGCTACTCCAGGCGTAGAGTTAGGTGATAATGTCACAGTACGCCTAGATTTAGATAATGAACCACAGCCCGATGTTGTACTGTTAATTGATCAACGCTTAGGGGGACAAGCACGTATTAGTGATGATGATTATGTAGAAGGTGCCCCGGAGTTAGTTGTAGAAGTTGCAGCTAGCAGCGCGGCAAACGATTTACATGACAAGAAAAGAGTATACCGTCGTAACGGTGTTCAAGAATATATCGTTTGGCAGATTTTAGAAAATAAAGTTAGCTGGTTCAGCTTGCAAAATAGCGAGTATGTCTTACTAGAACCAGATGCAAATAATATCATCAAAAGTCGCGTATTTCCCGGTTTGTGGTTGGATCTGCCCGCATTATGTGCAGCAGAGATGACAAAAGTTTTAGCAGTGGTGCAACAAGGGTTAAATAGTGAAGAACACGCAGATTTTGTGCAGCGTTTAGCACGGTAGTATTAAATTAATTGTTAGAAAAAATTGGTTAGCCGCTGTTCCCTAGAAAAAACTAACATTAGATGAACAAGTATTAAATATTCGTTGACAGACTCATGGGTTATTATATTGCTCCTCGCTTTCTAGATAAACTTGCCGTCCACATCACTAAAAACTTTCTGAATATTCCTGGTGTCCGAGTACCTGTAATTTTGGGAATTCATGGACGCAAAGGTGAGGGAAAGACTTTTCAATGTGAGTTAGTCTTTGAGAAAATGGGTATTGAGGTAACTCTGATTTCTGGTGGTGAACTGGAAAGTCCAGATGCAGGAGATCCAGCGCGTCTGATTCGTCTGCGCTATCGAGAAACAGCAGAATTAATTAAGGTGCGCGGTAAAATGTGCGTGCTGATGATTAACGATTTGGATGCCGGTGCGGGACGCTTTGATGAAGGTACGCAATACACTGTAAACACGCAGTTGGTAAATGCCACATTAATGAATATTGCTGATAATCCTACTGATGTACAACTTCCTGGAAGCTATGATTCAAACCCTTTACGTCGCGTGCCGATTATTGTTACAGGTAATGATTTTTCCACTCTCTACGCACCGTTAATTCGCGATGGTCGGATGGATAAATTTTACTGGGAGCCAGATCGCGATGACAAGGTGGGAATTGTTGGTGGGATTTTTGAAGCGGATGGACTTTCAAAACGGGAAATAGAAGAGTTTGTGGATAAATTTCCTCATCAGTCAATTGACTTTTTTAGCGCTTTGCGATCGCGCATTTATGACGAACAAATCCGCAACTTTATCCATCAAGTCGGTTTTGAGCAGATATCTCGACGTATAGTTAACAGTACTGAAAAACCACCAGAATTTAAGAACCCTGATTTTAGCTTGTCTCGCTTAATTGAGATGGGCAATTTTATGGTAATTGAACAAAAACGGGTGGAAAATTCTCAGTTAGTTGATGAGTACAATCGCTTAAATCGAGGCAGAAATTATCAATCTGCACCTACAAGCGTTGTGACACCGGTTAAACCGTCAAACAATACAACCCAACCTGCAAAAACGAATGGTTCAAGTACACATTTGACCTTAGAAACACAAGAGCAAGTACGTCAGATTCTATCTCAAGGTTATAAAATTGGCATTGAACACGTAGATGAAAGACGCTTTCGCACCGGTTCTTGGCAAAGTTTTGCCGTTCCACAAATTGATGCCGAATCTGATGCTATATCAACTTTGGAATTTTTTCTCGCCGAACATAGTAACGAATATGTGCGCTTGGTAGGAATCGAACCCAAGGCAAAACGTCGGGTTGTGGAAACGATTATCCAACGTCCGAATGGGAAAGTTAGCTAATCCATCGGGTATTGCATTTATTAACCTGGCGTTGCTGATTAGATGTATGAAAATGATTGTGCGCTCTGGTCAAAACCCTTGATTAGACGTAGCATTGCTACGTCTAATCAAGGGGATTCATACCTGAATTCAGCAACGCCATTAACCTTTGTAGAGACGTAGCACTGCTACGTCTCATTAATTCAGCTTCAGGAATTACTACTTCTTCCAAAGTTCAGTAAATCTCTTATATACATCTGGAGATATCTGACTTTGTAAGTAATTGAGCGCTTTATCTTGATGAGTTTTGGCTACATAAGAATTGCACACATCCGTTAGCTTAACTATCGCAGGATGGACATCATCAGTTTGTCGCCACTGGTTGGTAAACTCAATTAAAACGTCTGAACTTAACTGAGTTTGTAAATAATTTAGTGCCTCAACATAATTAGGCTTTTTCGGATTTTGTTTGAATTGGATACAAACATCTATCAGCCTGATATTATTCGTTGATAAATTTGGTTGATTTAGGATTGTACGCGCTTCCTTCTCAGCAATACCATTCACCGACAAACCCTGTTTTTGCTCAAATCTCTTGACAGCTTCATAAGTATTTGGTCCATAAAACGGCTTATCTGAAGGTATCTGAGCATCAGTGGCGAAACCGTGGCGCTTCAAGTTCTTTTGAAGTTGGGCGATTGTATCATGCAACACTTTCTTGCTTTGATCGCCAGCAATACCATCAGCTTTGAGGGAGTAATCTTGCTGAAACTTTTTGATTGCTGTGACGGTGCGTTCATCTGTCAAAGGGTTGTTATTCGTCTTCCAGGGAGGATTGCTACCAGGATTACTATCAGGAGCTAGGTATCCGAACCCAGTTAAGATGTTACGGATGGCTTCGTTAGTATAGTTAGTTGCCATGCTTTTTGGTTCCTTGATTACTAAATTACTGATGCTGAAATCTGGGAAGACCGTTTTAAATTTTACACCTTCCTCGGCTTTAGCGATCGCACTGGTTCACATTTAGATACCTACATAAAGTTTGATATCACTTTTATTGATATGGCGATCGCTCAACAAAAATTGTTGTAAATCCTCTAAACAAAAAATATTCGCAGGATTTACAACAATTATTTTAACCTAAGAGATTCTCACAACTAATGCATAGGATTGTGGCTGAATAATTCGGTTAGCACGCACCACAATTTCCACCTTTCCTGAAAGTACATTAGTCCAAATAATCTGTTCAACATTATTTCGTCGGTCGAAATCTGTTGAGGATGGTGGCATATTTCCGTGTCGCTCTTGACCTCCAGAACGCACAATTAAATCTAAGTCATTTTGAAGAGCTTCACCGGGAAAATCAGTCCACACCAATGTCACCTTCAAAAGTGAGTTTGATTCACTGATTTCTACTTCAGTTTTTTCCTCTTCTCCAGTATCAAGTTTTGTGGATTCGCCCTTGAAAGTAACCTGCTCATTATCGTTTCTCGGTCCTACCGTTGCAGCTAAATCAACTCGACCAAATCCTTCTGAGAAGTTGGGAATTTCTCCCGCTTCCGAGGGAACATATTGACCGGCGATGTCTTTAGCTCCATTAATTAACATTGCCTTAACCAAAGCCGCACTTGGTTGGTGATTCTGTTGTAAAAAATACTCTCTCACCACAGCAGCGCAACCAGCAACTAGCGGTGTAGCCATGCTAGTACCAGCTAGAAAAGCATAAAGAGGATCTGTGGAGTTGCCAAAAAATGAATCAATTTTTGCGTCTCGCGAAAGAGTAGAAAGAATGGCAGTTCCGGGAGCAACAACATCTGGCTTGATTCGCTCATTTTGAGTTGGTCCTCGACTGCTAAAAGCTACCATGCCATCTGGGTTATTAGACCAGCCATCTGAAGCGATCGGCTCGGCGGTATAGCGACCCAAAACATTATATGGTTTTGATTGGTCTGGTCTGTTATTCTCAGAGGCTCCAACTGTAATACAATTCTTTGCGGTTCCGGGTGCCCCAATACTTTTATTATCAATCACGCCGTTGCGATCTGTGTCAGAGCCTTCGTTACCCGCAGCAAAGCAGATAACCATGTCTCGATGCTCCCACACAAATTGGTCTACTTGTTGAGAATCCACCGTATATTGTCCGCGTGATGCCGCTCCCCAGGAGTTTGTATGAACGCGAGCTGCATCATTATCGTAAGGTTGTTTGAATAAGTTGTTCAGATCCTGGGGAAGTCCTCCCAAACCTCCTCTAGAATCGAGAATTGATTGAAGCACTAGCTTGGCTTTAGGAGCGGTTCCCTGAATCGCACCTCCCATTGTGTCAGATTTGCCATCACCCAAAACCGAGCCGGCTACGTGCGTACCGTGTCCTTGAGGGTCGTTAGCGGTTGACCGTCCCAAGGGGTAAAGCTTAACTACCCTGTCTGTAAAGGCTGGATGAACGTCTGTGGTTGAACCTTTGTCAAAACCAGTGTCGGCTACAGCGACAATTTGACCTTCTCCTTGTAAATTGGCTGTGGTGTGTGTCTGGTCTGCTTTTAGTACTTTGAGAGCTACATTATTGAAAAGTTGCCGTGGCACGTTTTCTTCAATGTGTCGAACCTCGTCAATTTTTGCCAAGTCTTCAAGATATTGAGGTTGAACCGAGAGTTTTATTGAGTTGCTACTAAATTCTACATCGCCAGGGTTTAATCTCGCAGCCGTAGCAATGCGATCGCGCAACTTATCATCAATGGAAACGTTATTATGAAACACAACTGTGACTTCTTTTGGCTGCCGCAACAGTGATATGTCAGCAGCTTTTATCGTTAATAAATTCGCTGTATCATTTTTTGATCCTATTACTAACTGAGGTGCGATTTTGAAGTCTTCTAAATAGACGTTTGCCCACTCAACAAAAGGCAAATCCCGAATTGCATCCAAATTAGAAGGATTGTAACGACAAATGTAAGTATTTTCCGGTACGAATTCTAGAATTTCCGTACCTAAATTCGATAGCTGACTTTTCTGGTCGCGGTTTAAAGGTTGAGTTGATTGGATGAGAATATAATTTGATTTGGAACTGTCAGGACTAATTAGATTAGCAGAGATTATTGCATTTCTCTGAGCATCTGGATCGATTGATATACCATTGATAGTTATCTTAGCCATAGTTTTCTTTGCCTCTTCATCTGGGATAGTTTATCCAAGCATTATTATGTCATGTCATGTCATGTCAGCTTAGATTATAAGAATAAAATACTTGTTTAAGTCTCTCGATTCCTGAAAGGGATTTGTGCAAATATGCGAAACTAAACGTAAAGCACTTTCCTTCATATTTCTTCATACTGAGCGGTGAACCGCTCATTCACCCCCTTCTTCGTGAAGCCCATTAACTTCAAAGTTGATTACCGTGAAGACATATAATCTCGTAAATCTTTTGTACGTTGTTTTGTCAGTCTCTCTAAACAGCCATTACGAAAGATTTCATAACCTGTGCCACCACGGGAGTTATATACTTCAAAATTGCAGTTGTTATCGCGAAACTTAATCCATGACTGTTGTCCAATAATTAATAACTGCTTTGGCTCGCTGTTTAAGGTAGAAGTGACTTGTTGATAAAGTTGATTTAGTTTTCTATCTGCTGCTTGGTAAGATTGTTGAGAACAAAATTTCAATTCTGGTGTCGTTATTGCCTTAGAGCAATTAATTTTTTGTGTTTGAGCAATGCTGGACGGAGAAATTACTAAAATTGATAACGGTGCGATCGCAACCAAGATAAATGTGCTAATTTGTTTATACATGGATAATATTGCTAGAGAAAAACTCGCTTTTTGGGAAATTATGCTTAATTCCCTGGGGTAATGATTTACAAGCTAGTATAAATCTTGACATTTTCTGATAAATTTCCAAAAGTCTTAAGATTTGCACATAAAGGAAAATTCAGTTTTGACATTCCAGAGTTTGCCGTCGTGAAGTAGCAGCGTTAAGCGATGGCACTTGAACTCAAAATGTAACTGTCGAGCCACAAATTCTCTCCAAGCAATTCTAAAGTTTTGCTTTGTTAAATCCCGAAATGCTACCGTCAGATGTGGAGTGAATGAGCGATTTTGAGTGTCAATAATTCCCAAGTTCTCCACATACGCCATTAAATCAGCTTGCAAATCCATCAATTCTGGACTTTGCACAACATCAATATAAATGACGCGGGGAGGAAATGCCGCAAAGTTATGAAGTTTGACGGGTATAGACTCTCGACTACTGGCAAATTGATTGAGAGAATCTTCTAAAAATGATACATTGCTATCTGCCCATTCAAAAGGCGGTTGTAAGGTGACATGGGGTGGAGATTTTTGTGCTCCACTACTAGCATAGCGATCGGCAAAGTATTGTTTAATTTCGTTGGCGCAGTCTTGAATATGCTGCGGTGGTAACAAAGCGACAAAATAACGACTCATAACCTTTTAGATTATAAAGTACAGCCGGCAACGAATAATGCTATTTACGGACTGAGGATTTGAGATGATGAAAATACTGCCTAGCTTAGATATTAGACATCTCCCGAAAAGATGTACCAGACGTAGCACTGCTACGTCTAATCAAGGGTTTTGGGCAACGCATAGTTCATTTCTACTCCTATGTCTATTACAAACGAAAATTTGAGAGGAAGCAAGTAGATGCCTTGGTTTGTCAAGATTGAAGAGGGCAAAGTCGATAAAAACATCTTTGACCAATATGTACCCGCTCACAAAGTTTATGTTGAAGATTTGATAGCCAAAGGACACAAAGCGCGATCGGGCTACTGGGGGAAAATGGGAGGTGGTATGTTGCTATTTGAAGCAGCTTCAATGGATGAGGCAAAAGCGATTGTCGCTCTCGATCCCTTGGTGCAAAATGGCTGCGTCAATTACCAGCTTTACGAATGGCGGATTGTAGTCGAATAACACACATCTACTAATTTTTGTGTTATGATTGTGAGTGACCTGGAACTATGCGACTCCAACGCCCAAATCTTGTCAGAACCGGAAGGTGGCAGCAATACGGGATGCTTGTAGTAGGCGTAGTCTCCGGGTCGCCCAATTTTTAGGAGCGCGTCTCTGCAATGCCTGGTTTTGGAGATATTGTTCAAAAAGCTTTTTACCTCGGTGTCGGGTTAGCTTCTTACGCTGGTGAGAAAGCAGGAGGAAAATTAGCCGAGTTGCGATCGCAAGTCCAAAAACTGGCAGATGAAATGGTTGCAAAAGGCGAAATGAATACAGAAGAAGCCCGCCGCTTCGTCGAAGATATGATGAAGCAAGCTCAACAGCAACCACCATCTGATGCTACCGCTCCAGAAAAACGCCCCTCGGAACCGCGTCGCATCGAAATTTTAGAAGACGATGAGCCAACGATGAAAGATGCATCAACTGACAATGTTGATGAATTGGGTGAACAAGTCCGAAAACTGCAAGAAGAGTTGAGACGACTGCAACGCGATAAGTAGTTCTTAGTACCGCGTTACAAATCATAAATTAATACATATTTACCAGGGTGTATTATAGTGCTTATTACCCACTTAGCACGAAGCGTCCTGTAAAAAGCTAGTAAGGGCGTGAATTTTATGGAAAACTGGCAAAAAGATATCGCGGAAATCATAGAAACAGTAGCAGATGAAGTAGATCGCTTCTTCTTGGGTATGGGTGACATGGTGGATGCCTTTTTTGAGCTAACCGAAGAAATTAGCGATCAATTACAAAATAGCATTGGTGTTGAGATTGACCAGTATTTACAAGATTTGGCTGAACCAATTTTAGAAGTATATTGGGAATTGGAAGAAGTTGTTGGCGATGTAGACCCAGCTTTTCCTTATTCAGTTGAAGCTACAAGGGAAGAAAATCCCGCTTGCATTGGTTGTCGTAACTACCACGGTCAAGTTTATGGTGGTAACTTGCTGGTTTGTGCCATGCATCCCGAAGGATATGAATATGAGACTTGCCCAGACTGGGAACAGCAAGATTTAGGATGAGCGAAATGAGGATTTTTGAATCACGATCCGACGATTAAAATGGTGGGTATAGGAATTATTTTATGACTAACTCGTTGCCAGAAACTGCATCTAAGTCAAGCGAAGAAATCAAATATGGTGAACGCGAAATAGCAGAAGGACAATTAATTACATTTGGGAATCCGCGTGTGGGTAGGCGATATAACATTAATATTTCTTTACCAGAATTTACTTGCAAATGCCCATTCTCCGGTTATCCGGACTTTGCGACGATTTATATTAGCTATGTGCCTGATGAGCGAGTAGTGGAATTAAAGGCGTTAAAGCTTTATATTAACAGTTACCGCGATCGCTATATTTCCCACGAAGAATCTGCAAATCAAATTTTAGATGACTTTGTTGCCGCTTGTGACCCTTTAGAAGTGACTGTGAAAGCAGATTTTACACCACGCGGTAATGTGCATACTGTCGTTGAAGTGCATCATCAAAAGTCGTAAACTAAACGCACCTTATCTTTATATGGTTCTACTAGCCACACCCCAGCATAAAACCCCTGTAGTGACTTGGGAAAAACTCCCAGAAGATTTTATTCTACCCGACGATCCAGTGGAAAATATTCAACAGCCTTCCTTAGCAGCAGCGCTAACGGATGCTTTAGGTGCTGCAAATCGCATTCAACCGGAAATGCTTGTGGTATCGAATTTTGGCATCGTCGCTAATATTAATAAAAAAACAGTCGTCAAAGCCCCAGATTGGTTATATGTACCGCGTGTATCACCCGTTAGTACCGAGGTGATTCGTCGCAGCTACACACCGAATATTGAAGGTGAAGCTGTGGGAGTGGTGATGGAGTTCCTTTCAGACACCGATAACGGAGAATACTCGATTCGTCCCACCTTTCCTTACGGGAAACTATATTTTTATGAACGAATATTGCAAATTCCGACTTATGTGATTTTTGATCCTTATGAAGTCAGCCTGGAAGTGCTTCGTCTGGAAAATAGTCAATATATTTTGCAGGAACCATCATCAGGACGCTTTTGGATTCCTGAGTTGAAATTATTTTTGGGAATTTGGCAGGGAACTCGCTTAGGCTTAAATATTTCTTGGCTGCGATGGTGGGATGAAGCGGGTAATTTGCTGTTGTGGAGTTCTGAACAAGCTGAAGTGGAACGTCAACGGGCTGAAGTGGAACGTCAACGGGCTGAAGAAGAGCGTCAACGGGCAGATAATGCGATCGCCCAATTTGAAGCTGAACGTCAGCGCAAAGAAGTCCTCGCGGCAAAGTTGCGTTCTTTAGGTATAGATCCAGATGCACAGTAAAATCCTTCCCTTCTCCTGTCGGAGACGCTCCGCGAACGGAGTCACTTGGTGAACGCAACATCAGCTATTTTAGCTAATTTTTTCTGTCAGAATACTAGGTTCCTCACTTGGAGTCGGTGAACTTAATTGATCTAAAATATCCAAAACCTCTTGTTCAAAAGCAACTTGAGCGCGATTAGTTTTACCACCCACATATAAGCGATCGCCTTTTTGCAAAGCCCAAATTTGTGAATGGGAAAAGTAACTCATCACCACACCCAGCATTAGCAAAGCGAACCCAGTATAAACAACTGGAATACCTGGATCTCCTTTAATTTGCAAGCCAGTGCTACCAATGACATCAAGAACTTTTAACGTCACCCCATTAACTTCCGTTGTCGAGCCGGCACGCACAGTACTAACTAGCGTACCAGTTGAATCGTAAATTAATAACGTATTTTGCAAGTCTCTTGCTAGCAGCGAGACACCTGCACTTAAATCGGGTTTTGTGGGAATCCAAGTTCCCCAAATACGCCCTTTATTCTTAGTATTAAGTTGCGTCATTGGTAGCTCGAAAATCGGACTTTTGTTAATTCGGACGCGCACAGCAGCGATACCCCAATCAGTTTGGTACAAAGTTATGCCACCATAACGCAGGGGTTGATTAACAAAAATCGTCTTGCGGTCAATTTCCTTTTCCTGACTGTCTAAAACAGACAAATCTGAGTAAAATTGGTCAATTCCGCCCGAAGGGGTGTAATCAATCCAAAAACGATTGACTTTGACAGACCAATCTTTGGAAATTGATGCGGCAAAAGGTCCCGCATCGATGATATTTTGCACCTGAAAAGTATCGCCACTAGCAACCATTTCTTGTGCTTTAAAACCAGTCATTGCGCCCACAATCGCACCCAAAAGAATAGTCACCATGCCAACATGAACTATAATCGGTCCAATGCGTCCGACTATGCCTTTACGAGCGTAAAGAATATGATCTTTTTCTGGTTCGGAAAAAATTTTGTAGCGGCGTTGCTGTAAAAGTGGAGTGAGGGAAGATAGAGAAACCGTATCTAATTCAGCACTCAAAGCGAGTTTTTGAAATTGTCGCGGTTCGTCGAAAAATTTCCAACGACGGGCAGCTTTTAAAGCTGGTAGCTGACGGGTAAAAGTACAAGCAGTTAAGCTCGTGCCAAATAAAATGAGTAATGAGAGAAACCACCAAGTACGATATACGTGGTCTAAACCGACTACCTGAATTACTTTCCAAGTTAGGAAACCGAATAAAGCCGGGTGTTCGGGGTAGTTTTTCTGGTAAAATCCGTGTGATTCACCTTGTTCGATGACTGTACCAGTGATGCTAAAGATGGCGATCGCTAAAAACATCACAATTGCCAATCGTAAATCTGTCAGCACTCTTAAAAATTCTTGCCGGAAAAATCGCCCAAATGCTGACGACGAACTTGATTCTTTTACAGTTGTATTATCTGAAGTCATTGATTAAAAATTTCCCAAGGGAATCCGCGACATTAAAGAAAAGACACCAAATCCTACCAACAGCGTTCCACTAACTGGATTAATCCAACCAGACCAACGACGCACTTCTAGCAACTTCTTAATTGAAGCAGTAAAAGTACCCGCCAAAATCAAGGGTGCTACGTAACCCGCTGTATATGAGAGTAGCAAAACCGCGCCTAAAACTAAGTCTTGCGTATTGGCTACCCAACCCAGCAAACTACCTAAAACAGGTGTACTGCAAGGAGATGCTACCACACCGAAAGTCATTCCAATTAAATAAGAACGCAATCCTTGGGGTAATTCTTGAGAAATCCAGTCCATTCCACCAAAAGAGGGGAATTGCAGAGGCAATGCTTCGAGTAGGTTCAACCCCATGAGAATTGCAATAATACTAACTATAATTGGTAAACCAATTCCCACTTGACCGTAGACTTTTCCGACAAAAGCTGCTGTAATACCAAGTCCAGCAAGTGTGGTTGCTAATCCGAGAGAAAACCAGGTAGACTGGGCAGCTGCTTGCAGACGGCTTTTTGCCTCATAACCGCCAATATAGCCGATAGTTATAGGCAGCATGGAAAGCATACAAGGTGTCAGGCTAGTCAGCAACCCAGCAAGAAAAATTACACCGACGCTGAGAAAACTTAAGTGCGTTAATTGGTTAGAAACGAGGGTGTTAGCGAATTGTTCTAATTCGTAAAGTCGGGTTTGGAGGATTTCAAGCATGGGGTAGATAGAGAGGAAAATGCTTACACTGCTTGAATTTTAGCGTAATTCCTTCTAAGTATGGAACTTTCCCATGTGGTGATTCAGTTAAATTAGAAACCATTTTACAGCACCCTATCGCTTTCAGGACTTACGCACGGGCTACGTATTTCCGTCATTGCGACGCAAGGAAGCAATCTCAAAGTCTCGTTTTCTGGTAACGAGTGCGTAAGTCCTGGCTTTAATCGAATACACGTAGAGACGTAGCAGTGCTACGTCTCTACAAGGTTTCAGGTTTTATATATATACTTCATTTACCTGAAATCTGCTGTACTAATAATTCCCGTGAAAAGTTAGGCAGTTGGTTCCTGGTATTCGACTCCTCGTTTTTTGTGTCGGTAATTAGCAACGATAGGATAAACAATGTTGCGTAACCGATTGATCGCACCCACAGGACGATGGACTGCTAAACCATTCCCAGGAGAAAAACTGAGATTTTCCCCAAAGTCATCTTCTTTGGGAGAGTGAACGTTCTGATGCTTAACTGTCAGACGACCAACTGTAAAAAAGGGTGATTCTTCTTCATTCCAAGTAATAGTGGTATCATCAATGGACATCTCTGGGCTAGTTTGAAATTGGATTTGAAAATCCCAACAGTATTCAGCATCAGGTTTTGCTAAAGCTTGAGTTAGATCCTCTCGGTAGTAGTTGTCCTCTGAACCTGAGGCTTTGGCACCCTTAAGCTCGCTTTCTGGTCTGGATTCGAGAGGAAGCTGTTGATGAGGTGCTTGAGTGGAAACCGGAGTAAATCCAAACTTGATCACAGCCGGATATTCCACAGGAACTCGACCTGGTTGGGATAGGTCAAAATCAGGTTTGAGTCCCACAGAATACGCTGAAGCACTCCAATAGCGTTCTGTGAGCAAACTCTTGGGAAACCGTTTGAAACTGGTTTGTAAAAGATTGGATTCGTAGGGATGCAACTTCAGCCATAAAAGCACTAACAGCTTAAAAAGTGGAAACAACCCTGCTCGATAAACTGCCAAAAAAAAGCCGTAGAAGTCTTTAATGGTTCTAACAAAAAAGAATTCGGTATTGTGGACAATAATATCTTGGGTTTTTAACTCGTGACTTTGCGGTAGTCGTTCTCCTTCTACCCCTATTATTTTTACAGCCATCGAGCGCGTATCTCCTTCGTAATCATTCTTGACTGAAAACGCACCATTTGCAAATCGTAGCCAAACCGGATATTGTTTCGGTTTTGCAAATAAACCTTGTTTTAAGGAAATGGCAGAAAGTTGAGCTTCAGTTAATGAAGTGCGTTTTTTCAATTCTTCTTTAATTGCTGCTTCATCAAAGTAAAAGATTTCTAGAATTCCTTGAACAGCAGCGTGAGTTTTAGCATGAGTATCTCTCTTTGCCGGTTGTTTATTCTCACCCCCGTAAAGATTTTCCATGTTCTTTTTGACTAACTCACTCATGAGATCGTAAGATTTGAGTTCGTCTTTTTCTGGATATTCGGTAAATAGTTTCATTTTTTTTAGGTAGGATAAACTGATTTATTTTGATATGCGATCGCTTCTTTCCACTTATTACTCAAGCTTCGAGATTTGTGGGAAAAAATCAACTATTCAGATATTCGCAGTGGCATGGTAAGACTAAAATTGTGTGAAAGAAAAATTGGCTTATCTTGATGAAATATCAATATCTCAGAGATTTTTAATTCACTAATTTAGTCTTGCCACGCCACTAGAGATTGGGATATGACAATCTCTTAAAGGTCAAAAGTAACTTTGTACTTCTTGCCTGATGAAGGAACGTTACGATTAACTAAATCTGAGACAGTTTTGGTATTTTGAATTATTTCCCAACCCACAGCAGAAAAAGTCTCTTGATTGAAGATATTGGGTGATAGTAAAGGATTAGTTAGCGCTTGAGAAAAGGCATCAATCCCAATTAAGCGTGCTACTAGGGAAGGAATAGTTGAATTTTTCCGCCCATCCTCGGCGTAAAGTCCCACAAAGAACTCAATCTTATCAACATTACCATATAATTCTTTGAGTTTCTGTTGAGCAAATTCATTGCCGGTAATTTGCTCAAACCTCGTAACTCTGGGGAAACCACACAATTCCCGATAATCGTTGTAGCTTGCTAATTGTAGCTTTCGTCCCAGTCTAATAGTGGGTAATTCGGTTAACTCAACCAATATATCAGGAGTGTTGAATAAACCAATTTTTGTACCTGGTTGGGAACAAGTTTCTTCCATCAATGCTCCCAAACCTTGATCGATGAACATCTTGTTGTTCCAGAGAGATTCAACAAGATGGGTTGGTTTGCCGTTATAGTTAAAAGTCTCCGGAATTGCACTATGCCAACGATAAACAAAGTCAAACTCAATTGCCATATAATTGGGACGATGCCAACTTTCCTTAGTAAAAGCTTCCGGATCGGCAAACAATTTAAAGTGATAGGGAGTTATGTGATTAATGTACTCTTCCATGATGATTTTGAGAATAATCGCCATGAGAATATTTCTCGATGTCTGAAAGAGACGTTCATCATCCCAATCTGGATAATTCCTAGCTAACTCATCACAAAGACGATTATGCTCTCGGATACATAGAGTATTGAGCATGACATAGCCAATTTGCACATTTGCTCGTTCTACTCCCATCGCAAACAAATATTGTTTTTTATCTGGGGGCTGCCTTTTTTCATCATTGATAGGCTCATATAGACCTTCAAATTGAGGGTCTACTTTACCCTGCTCTGGGTCAGCATAATAAAATAAGGGATATTCTTCTTCTACACCATCTTGGCGCTTGAGTTTCTGAGTTTTGAATTTACCTCCTTGAAAGGTTCTTAAAAGATGTGATTGTTTTCTGGTTAAACCATAAACATTACACAAATCAATTTCATGGTTGGAAGTATTTTTTAATTTATTGTGGTGATCGAGGCGGAGAAAACTATCAGTAAACCACTGCACCCAATAGGGAAACAGCATAGTTGATTTAGGAGAATAGATGGTTTTGCCATCTATTTTACGGAATAAAACAGCTAGGTCTTCAACTTTGGGTAGATTTCCTTCAGCGTTTAACTTTGGATCTGGTGGAAGATGTCTTCCTGTATAAGTGCGATCGTTGAGTGATTCCCAGGAAGTATAAGTATCAGTTTTCTTCGGAATTTCAGTACCAGGAATATGCTCATCTAGAGTCATCATACTGTAGGGATTCGGACGAGTAGGAATTTTATAGATGAGACTATTAATCAGAGTTTTATTAACTTTATGTTTGAGAGATTTATTGCTTTGGATAAATTGCCAAATCGGTTTAAAGTTTGTTAAAACGAATGTCTGAAGTTTGTTATCAAACCCGTCTTTGGATGTGTCTCTTTTGGTAGTCATAATTGTTTTCACCTTTCTTTTTACAAGTTTTGTATTCAATGCAACCTAAATTTCTCTGCTTCGATTTCAATTTAATTCAGTTTGTCGATAATCTTTTGTAGATTCTTGGGTCGATAGTCCTTGCGACTTTTCAAACGCTCAATCGTGGTTTCATGAATATCTTCAATGGCATCGCCGACATCACGAAACTTGATTCCTGCCAATTTAAAGAATCCAACATCGTTCTTAAAGTCAGAATCAGGCTTAAACTTGATGCCTCCGGGAATTACTTTTGGATCTAAGTCAAGCCCCAATCCCAGAACACCGATGGAATCAATCATCCACTGTAAGGCAGCATCTGATAAGCCCCTATTTTCTTCAGTTCCACCGCCAACGCAACCATGCTCCCCTGGAAACCACTTTTGAATCACCCGTTGGCTTTCAGCCTCAGGATGCTTTTTCATGGGAGTTACATCAAAGACTTCACGGATTTCGTCGATCGCCACAGCGTGCAATGCATTCTGAATAAATTTGTTTAAAGTAGTGTCATGGAATCTGTAGCGCTTATTCAGCTGGTCATTTAACTTCCTGAATGCGGGTATCCCCGGAATACCAAGGGCACCAACGGTGTCAAAACAACCGAGCAAGGTGATAGGGACGCGATCGCCGTAAGTTTCACGGTATTCCACTGCTACCTTATCTCTGGGTTTAACACCTCGGTTACGGTAAAGCTCGTAAGCTTCATGTGCTTTGGTGACATGGGGACGATCTAAAAGACCGGAGCAATAGATCATCCCTGCTAGACTTCTAACTGTGTAAGCACCACGACTGAAGCCGAACAGATAGATTTCGTCACCATCAACATAGTTGAGACTAAGAAATCGGTAGCAATCTTCTATATTTTTATCGATTCCTAGTCCGGTAGCTGCGCCTAAAATCTTGTAACCTTCAGTTCCAATGCCCTCGTCATAAAATATGACTTGTGTAACTCCGTCATGGGCAATTGATTTCACGGATTGAGCCAGCTTAACCACATTGCTTGGGCAAGGACTAGTTAAGTTTTGCCAAGTTCCATCACAGCAAACAACAAGACGTTTCATAGTTATATGTTCACAGTGTTTAAGTAATTAAATCAACTTGTGATCAAAATGTGGGTTCAGTATACAGCCAAAACTAACGCATTTAAATTAAAATATTAACATACGTCTAAGTAGGTAGGCACAAATAAACCTACCTATGTAACGAAATGTAAAACCCTCGAAACCCTTGTGATTGCTTCACTTCACTTCGTTACGTTCGCTTCGGACGTAGTTAGGTTTTATCGTACTTATCTACTTACCCCACATTTTCTACTCTAAACTGTCATACAACAACTTATTACAATTTAAATTTTTGTTTTCTGAAATAGCCGACGCTTGCGCCGATTTTCAGATATTTCTCCTCGTAGTGGTACAACTTCAGCTTCACTACTTTCGCGTGCTACCCTAATTAACAACCCAATTGCTAATAAACTAGCAATCATGGAATTACCACCATAACTAAACATGGGCAAAGGTAAACCGGTTGTAGGCAATGCACCAGTAGTCACACCAATATGCAGAAATGATTGTCCAACCATCAAAATTGTCACACCGATCGCTACTAATCGATGTACTGGATTTGTCGCTTTCAGGGCAATGATTAATCCCAACGTTGCGAATATACCTAAAATTACTAGCAAAGTTATACCGCCAGCAAAACCAAATTCTTCTGAGAATACCGCAAAAATAAAATCGGTGTCCTGAATTGGTAAATAAAACAGTTTTTGCTGTGAAAGCCCAAATCCACTACCCCAAGTTCCCCCAGAACCCACTGCCAGTAAACTTTGTGCCAGTTGGTAGCCATCTCCAGTTGCATCTGCCCAAGGATTCAGAAAGGACATCACTCGCTTGCGCTGATACTCTTTGATGCTAATGCTAAGAACTGCCAAAAGTATCCCTCCAACTGCTGTTCCTCCCAAATATTTGTAAGGTAAGCCAGCTGCTAAAGCAATTAGCCAAATTGTCATACCACAAAGTGCGGTTGTACTTAAGTTAGGCTGGGCTAAAATTCCGAGAATTACCAGACCAAAAACACCTAACCAGGTGAAGCGAACTCGCCAAGTTATTCGTTCCCACTGACCAAAAAGTCGCGCACTTTGCAACACTAAAAAGGGTTTAATTAATTCAGAAGGTTGAATAGGAATTGGACCTAAAGCCAGCCAGCGAGATGCGTCAAAAGCTTTTCTTCCTAATCCTGGTATCAGGGTAACGAAAATTAATCCTAAAAACAAAAAGACAAACCAATGGGATAATCCTAATATCTTCCGCAAAGGTAAATTAACAATGATGTTTAATATTATTAATGCCACAAACACCCACAGCAATTGACGCTTAAAGTAGTACAGTCCATCATTCTGACGAGCGTCAGCTACGGGATAGGATGCTGAAAACAGCATTATCAAACCAACAAACAGCCAAATCAATGTTAACCAGCGCAACAACCGTGCCTCTAAAGCCCAGGTGGAGACGGAATTATCAAAAATTGGTATCAGACGGCGTAAATTCACGTTCGGTACAGGTAAAAAGTTAGGAGTTGTAGAGACACGAAATTTCGCGTCTTTACAAAAGGAGCGGAGCTTGTCCTAAGTATATAGAATAATAGACAACCTATACAAAAAGGTGCAACTATGTACAGAGTTTTATTGACAATTGCATCCATAGTCTAATGCAGCTAAAATTCTAACTGCACCTACGTGGAAATTATTGATCTAGTTTTAGGACTATTTCTGCAAATAATGGCAATTCTTCAGCAAGACCTCCGGCACAAACGACGATACTTTTGATAGTTTCGTCTACTTTCAGGATATGCGATCGCGTCTTGGTTACGAAGAATCTAGAGTTTTGTCCACATACTGAGATGTTTCACTCCGCTACCCTACGGGAAGACGCGAAGCGTCTAACGCTGCGTTCAACATCACATAGAAAGGCACTTTTCAAACAACGTCTAAATCTGGCGCAAATCGTTCGCAAATAAAAATCATACGTTTCATGTAACATTAAAGCATGTTATTTTATCTTTCCAGCATAAGTTTTTAATGATTTGTCGAAATTATCTACTTGGTTGATTGATAAAGGAATTTCTATGCAAAACTCTGCTCCCTGTCCAGGTTTTGAGGCGCACCTAAGTTTTCCCTTATGTTTTTCAACTACAATCTGGTAACTTATAGATAAACCTAAACCTGTACCCTTACCTACAGGTTTGGTTGTGAAAAATGGATCGAACAATCGTTCTTTAACCGTCTCTGTTATTCCCAAACCATTATCACCAATTCGGATAACGACATTTGTTTCTATAACTTCTGTAGTAATTGTAATTTTACTTGGATTAATTTTACTTTCTAATAAGCAATGTTTATTATTAAAACTTTCAAAAGCATCAATTGCATTACTAATAATATTCATAAATACTTGATTGAGTTGACCTGCATAACATTCCACCAAAGGCACGTTACCGTAACTTTTTACTACTTCAATAGCAACACGATCAAGCCTTTCTTTAAACCGATTCTGTAAAATCAGCAAAGTACTATCAAGCCCTTCATGAATATCAACTTTTTTCATCTCTGACTCATCAAGACGAGAGAAGTTTCTGAGAGACAAGACTATTTCGGTGATTCGTTTAGCTCCTACTTTCATGGATTTTATGATTTTGGGCAAATCATCGATTAAAAAAGCTAACTCAATTTTGAGAATATAATCTCTAATTTCTGGTACGGGATGAGAATAAAATTGCTGATAAAGACCTAAAAGCTGCATTAAATCATTAGTATAATTGTCAATATACTTCAAATTACCGTATATAAAGTTGACTGGGTTATTAATTTCATGAGCGACTCCGGCAACTAACTGTCCTAAACCGGACATTTTCTCCGCTTGGATTAATTGGGATTGAGTTTGCTGTAATTCCCTGAGAGATTGTTCTAATTTTTTAGCTTGTGTTTGAGCAATTTCAGTTATGTTTTCCTTAATTTGTAACGTCTTTCTTAATTCTGCGCGTTGCTGAGTCAGTTCTGTCGTTAACTTCTCAGCATCAGCAAGAGCGGTATTTTTTGCTTGTAATAGAAAGAGGAAATCAGCTATTGGATCGTGAATTGCAAAGTCTTTAAGTTTGATACCAACAGGAGCAAGGCTAGCTGTATCAGTAATCCAAGGAGAACCCAGGAAAAATATTACCTGCTGCTCTTCTTGATACATCATTTGACCTTTGAGATACATTCCGTTGTGGAGAAATTCTAATATAAAAAGCGAGCGTAATTGCTTTTTAATCGCATCAAAATCAAATGTAAGTTTTGGACGATTAATTTGAAAATACTGCTCAATTTGATTACCAACTAGTGATTCAGGACTTATGCGTTCTAAAACATCACCAGCTTGGATAATTTCTCCACTGCGGTTAAATACAAAGTGGAAGGGAAAAGCTTTTGTAAATAATTCTGGTGAAAGACTCAGGTGAGGAGGAACCATGTATGGAAGGCTCAGTTTGGTTTATACTTGACTAAAAATTGGTCATGATCGTCACCATCATCCCGACTCTGGGTTTGGGTAACATCAACCTCAGTATCAAACCTCGCTCCTAATCCCTTGACTAGACCAATAATCATTGGAGTAAGCCCCTCTCTAGTAGAGCGATAGTGTAAGTTTAAAGAATCTTCCTTCATCTCACTACACTCAAACGATGGAGGTGTAAGCTTAGGAAAGCTAATTCCAACACGAGCATGAAGATTGTCAAGATTTTCTAGAAAATCAGGTAGTGTATCCCCACTCATATCCAGCATTTCGCCGTAGCCTTCTTGAGCTGTATACTCAACCCAGAATTCTCCAAAGGTTTCCATAATCTTTGAGGAAGATAAACCCAAAACAACACTAGCAGCTTTTACTAACTTATGGGTGAGGTCGTCGGGATAACCTTCCATACTGATGAAAATATCTTCTTCAACTTCAGCTTTTTGCTTAATTTGTTTCCAAGTTTCTTCACCAAAGCGACTACATACCATATCTTGAATCGCTTTGTTTACTAATCCATACATAGAAGCCTCCTTTTGATGCACCCAATTCTATTTTTTAAATTTGATCAATTTTTAACAATCTAATGCTTAATAGCGGTTGTTTAAATTGTCAATTTTGTTTACTTACAGCTTTATACAAGAAAAACTCAGGTAAACTTGCTGTTATTTTAATGCCTTAACCCAGGATAGTTGCATCCGTATTTTCAACATTTAACTTTACCTAGTTTGCATTAATAACGGTGAATGCAGAGAAAAGCTAGACTCAGAAATTTGCCGTTGAATACCATTAAAGAATTGGACACGAGCATCCATTGCTTCAACAATGGCGAGTTTTATCTTGATCTCATCTTCAGGTATAGTAATGCGAGGTTCAATCACTGCTGCTAGCTTGGCTGCATGACTATCATCTACATCAATATGGACTTCAAAAAATATCAACGACTCTTTGGGCAAAGGAGTAGCACCAACAATTCCTTTATAAAGTTGAGTGTACAAAGAGCTAACAATTCCTTCTGAAGCATAACAAACTGCACCCAGAGCAGATAGATAGTCGTATTGATGCGGTATCCTCAAGTAGGTTTCAATTAGAGCGGAAGTTTCAGGTGCAGTGGGTAGTGCGGCTAAAGTATTATCGTCGATACCAAGTGCGCGAGTAAATCGACGAAACAACTCTGGATGAGCTTGACTTACATCTCCTTGTCCCATTTCGTCAAATAGATTTTCTAAAATAACTAACTGAGCGCTTTCATCTTGGCAGCAAGACAAAATACCAGCCAGAATACGATTAAATTCTTTAGAAAATTTGTACATCTGAACAGCTAGGATCTGTACTTCTCGCAGAGATAAATCACTTGTACGACAGCGAGTTAAAAACTCATGGTTCCAGAGTGAATGATGAGCCGTTATTTCACTTAAAGAATGCTTACAACAAGAAGAAGTATTTTTCATCGTGATACCTGTATAACTAGATGAAGCGGTATATCAACTAAAGGACTAAAAAACGTCTCATCCAGTGCAATATGTTCTGGAGTCACCCGTAATTCTCGTAAGATTGGCATTGTATTAAAGCCAGCACTTATGAGCGCATCAAAATAATCTTCAAAAGTTTTGTGAACTAGTTGGATATTTAGCCAGGAACCATCTCGTTTCCAAATACGACCAGAAAACTGCTGATCTCGCTTGCTGAAGTAGCCTGTACCCTCTACTTGAAAATAGAATGGATATGCTGGCTGTCGCATGTATGGAAAGGATGGATGCGGAACGCTGAATACAAATCGACCATCAGGACGGAGAATGCGTGCGACTTCAGCCATACATTGCTGAGTCTGTTGCGTTGTCAAATAGTTGAATAGAAAAACTGCAACAACTAGGTCTATTTCGCCATCGCCAAACTGTTTGAGATTAGTAGCACATCCCACTTCGTAATCAATACCTAGCGTGTCTTCTACTTCTTGCATCTGCGCGGCTGAAATCATGCTTTGGGAAAGGTCAATTCCTTGCACTTGTGCAGCCCCGCGTCGGCGTAATTCTCGACTGCAATAACCTTCACCACAGCCTAAATCAAGAACTCGCAACCCAGTAACAGGCTGACAAAGCTCTAATACAAAAGGACGTGCTGTAAAGTCTGAGAGGGAACTGGGTTCTGCTCTAACCCACTCTGATGCTGTGCGATTATATAGGCTTTTTGTTGAGTTTTTATTATTCAAAATTGATATTCTTATTTATTTAGGTTTTAATTCGCTTTTTTTTGATGTAGACAAAGCTCAAATGTTGAACTAGTTATGTTCTAACATTTGATTATTTTATTGCTAATGTTGTTTTTACTGATTTTTATCTATTTGCTTTTTATTCACTCTTAGTCCAGGTTTTGAAGAAAATCATCAAATGAGTTAGGCTAAACTTAATTGTTTATTAATATAAAAATGATTTGAGCATATATAAATTTCATTAGTACTTCATTTATATGTTGTTTCCTTAAACAAGTCTAATGAAATCGTATTTTACAAATATGTCTTGTACTCAAGAAAAACATAGAAGCAGTATATTTGACGAAGCCAAAACAAAATAATATTGTTAACTTTTAATACAAGTATTCGTTGTAAAAACGGATTAACTTTGAGAGCATGAGTTCTTAGCCAATTATTTGTAGCAGGTTGCATGATTGAGCTAGACAACCTGTTAAATTTATCACTGAGTAATCAGGATCGCTCTAGCCGTAAATAAGTTTTATTCATTTTTAGAAAAACTTCAGGAAAGATGATAATGGAAGGACTATTAGTAGGTTCGCTAATGCGCGATGAGTTGGAATATGAGCGTGCGATGGCATTTTCTCAACTTGGCGATCAACTATTTGATGAGCTTGCAGATAAAATTGCTACAAAGCAGCAGCATCGATTGCTATTTGAACACAGATTAAAACCTGAGTTATTCCAACAAATCCAAGTCGCTGCTGCGGGTTATATTTCAGCATGTTTGAATAGTCCGATAATTCTTTCAGAAGATGAAATGCTTAATCGACTGCTGGAAGCTAGAAATAGCTTGCCTAACTATACTGGTACTGGATTGTTAATGCCAAAGCGGGAACACACTCTGGCATTTAACCTTTTTCAAAAAAGTGTTGCTGAGGCTTTTTGCCAACTCGGAGCAAATGACTTAATCGATGCGGTGGATTTGCCAGTAAATCTTCGCATGGTCTATGGCAAAACTGACATACAAAAGACGAGTTTGCCCTTTGCCAGTTCAAAGTGCCATAGTGATGTCTGGGCAGGTGTTCCCGCTGATGCCACAGTAGTGGTTCTGCCAATATTTGGCGACATCGACAACATCACCATCGAAGCCGGTGAAATGCCTCGCGAAATGGAACTACAGGCTATGCGAGTGATGTCCGACTTTGACGAGGGTGGAGATATTCCAATGGTTGTCTCCTATACGGAAGCACAACTAGAACACGGTACGATGTACTTTAACGATGCTCGTGGACTGCACCAAACAGTAAGACGCAAAGCTGAAGGTGTGAGAATTTCCGTAGATTTCCGGTTCCGCAGAAAATTCAACCAAGCTTACCGATCAATGATACCAGCAAGTGTCGGTGGTGTTGAAGAAGATATGAGCGTGGCTTATGAAGAATGGCTGAAGGTTGGTCACCAGACGCTAATAGTCTTTGATGAAACTGTTGAGCAGGCTAGGCAAAAACAGAATGTTGTCGCTCATGTTCCTTTATATACTCGTGGGTATCGCCTTGTAAAGATGTTTGAGTCAACTACCGCTCACCATACATAATACCACGACCTAATAAGCCGGCATAAACAAGGTTAGGCGATCGCATATCACCTTCCAAATAAGTCAGCCCAGGAAATTGCTGCAAATTCGGGTTACTAATTTGAATCCAGCTTTTACCCATGTTTTCTGATTTATACATTGTATCTTTGGTTGCACCCTTGACACGTCCAAAAATGTAAATATACGGTTTCACATCCGAGGAACCCTTGCCAAAAGTCATGAACTCGCAGCTATCCACCGATGCAACAGCACTAAAAGTCTTGCCACCGTCTAAAGAACGGTACAATTTGTTACCCTTGACATCTTCTTGATTGCGAGAAAAACTCACCCAGACATCACCTTGCTGCGTCGGATTAGGAACGATCGCCGGACGAACTAGCCATGTAGGAAAGTTGCTAGATGCGCCTTTTCTCCAGGTTGCGCCACCGTCATTAGTGTAGTAAAATGTCCAGCCAGTGAAGTAATAGAACGTTTTGCCTTGTGGATCTTGGCGATCGGCTGCCAAAATATACGCACTTACCCAAGGAGAAATACTATTAGCCCAAGCCCTCGGTAAGACTTGATAGTGAATATGGTCGTTGTTCTTTGGGTCGTAAGGTTCTGGCTTGGGGTCATGGTCTAAATTTTGTGCTAGCTGCCACGTTTTCCCGCCATCTATGGTATAATGTGCCCAGGTTCCCCAAGTGGGTACCCAAACCATGTTTTGCGGGTTTGTCGGAGACATAGCAATCTGACCTGCGATCGCTCTAACTTCTTCCGTGGCAGATTTGTCATCTTTCCATAAATTCCCTGTGGGTATAGACTCGAACGCCTTCCACGTCTTACCATTATCCCTAGTCACACCGTGGATTGACCAGAAACCCTGCCACTGATGAAAGCCGACAAAAGCAGCGTAATCCGGTTTTTTGTAAGCATAATCCATGCCTGTTGCCCCTGCTACGTGGGGAAAGGGCTGTGGATACACTTTCCAATGAGGATTTGCCCATTTATACCCAGGATTGATGGGAATGCCCTGAGGGTCAAATTTAGCAGTTGGTACTGAGTTCCGGTTTTCATGGCGAAAGCCGATCATATCTTGCACCGCACTCAATAAATCGGCGCCTCCTTGTGCTTTGGGTTTCGGGGGAACGCGCAAAATATTGACGTCGAGTTCTTCCAAGTTGTTCATCAGCCATTTATAATTGGGGTTGGCTATGGTAACATCATCTGTACGCGCTACACCCCAACCGTTTGTCCACCAGACTTGTTTCGGGTTGCTGGGGTCAATAACTGCGACTGAAGCGCCGTTTGCGGCGTAAGATTGATAATAGCCTGGAGCAGAAGAGTTAACTGGGTCTTTGGGATTATTGGCATCAAAAGCACCCATGTACATTGTCTGCTTTTTCCAGCTCTTGCCGCTGTCGGTGGAGCGGTACACGTTTCTGTCTGAGATTGCCATAACAACGTTTGCTTGATTTGGTTGGACGGTGACAGCTGAGTAAACCTTGTCTGTACCGTCAGGGGTTATGTCTGTCCAAACGCCGTTTTTGTATTGCCGAACACCACCGCTGGCTTTATTTCCATTACTAGCGATGGTGCCGAAGCTGACATAAAGTGTACCATCGGAAGCGATCGCACTCCGCAATGGGTCGTTACCCCCTGCAATATTACTCCAAGATGTGCCGCCGTTGATACTGCGCCATACACCACTACTATGAATCCCAATATATATAGTTTGTGTGGGATTGTTCAAACTACCGCTGTTTTTGTCAAAAGTGACAAATGTAAAACCTGGTATATCTTCATTGTCAGATCCGTTAGGGTTTTTATATGCTGTTAAGCTGCTAGGATCTGGCAGTCCACCTAAGACACAAGTCCACGCTTGTTCGCCATCTTTTTTCCACAAACCATCTCTGCGAGAAGCAAAATAAAGTAATCCAGATTTATTCGGATCGACTGCTAAACGCTCACCTGTATCAGAACGGTAAGCGTTGTTTGAACCCACATAGATATTATTTTTGCCTAAATTCGTGGATTTCCAACTTGCTCCTTGATTGTCGGAAACCATCACTTCGCCGGCATATTTATATCCCACATTTCGCACTTCAACTTGAAGTACAAAGAGATTACAGTCAAGATAAAAGTGAAAAGTCAGGATAATTAAGAAAATAATACTGAATTAATATGATTAGGCAAGAAAAAATATTAAACATA